>JAABUO010000024.1_pt1 | contig 449173 bp, 405 predicted proteins | sample 5559291 | NCBI WGS metagenome assembly JAABUO01 (sample SAMN10711878, study PRJNA513372) | rock metagenome | isolation source: Antarctica rocks | place: Antarctica: Victoria Land, Finger Mt sud
CCGATCTAAGATTAGCATCCAGTTTTTGGAGCACAATGTTGCCTGGAGGTGGACACCCTCCGTCTGGAGTCTACGAGCATGTTTGCGTATAAGACCTTTGTCCAATCCGCGGACTGACCAAGCTCCATGAATATCCAAATACTATGCAACCTTTGTCTTCACAAAAGTCTTAATAGCTTAGAGCACTTACCGTTTCTTACTCATGCCTCGACAAGGTAAGAGTCTCAATGCTGTTCATAAGAATATTCCCGAGCTGACTCGATTCAGGTTCCACCGCTTGTCCTAGATGTCGCCAACGGAAAGTCAAGTGTGACCGTGCCTTGATTCAAAGTCGGTCCTGCAAAGCCTGCAGTATGAGGAAAGAACTATGCCAACTTCCTACATTTTCGCCCAAGCAGAAAATTGCCAATGGTCAACATGTTTTTAAAGGAGAACGCATTCTTAAGTTCAACACCTCAAACGACAATGAAGATGCAGACCCTCAGGGCCACGAAATCACGCAACCACCAACCACATTAATCGAGGACAATGTCAAGCAGAGTCTCAAAGCCACAACAACTCACTACCACAACAAATCATCAGTCACACTTCCTGTCTTCGTAGGTGATGCTCTAGCACCATTGCCCGAGCCTTATGTTAGACCAAATCCGTACCTATTCCCTTCAAGCGCAGCAGCATCTAACGCCACACTGCAACAACAAGATAATTTCTTTTGTTGGGACGGATTATCGATTCCTCAGATGCATGTGTCATCAAATTCCTACGATTCTGCAGAGTGCTTTATCAATGATTCTCTCGAAGCCGTTCTAAATGCCGATTCAACATCTTCAGCTTTTTTCTCTCCAGAATCATACCTGTCACGCTAGTCAGACTACGTTATGTCTAACGTGAACTTACGATCACCGTACTTCACGTCTATCTCTCGACGAGATTCTGCGCATTTGCACACGCCTACCGAATCCATTGGGATCTTGGAGATTTTATTCAAACCCCAATGTTGAAATCACGGCTGTAACGGACGTCAATTCTCAACGCTCCCCAGTTTACAGAGACATCAACGGGAAAAGTCAGGCGCGGCGACAAAATTTTCTTGCCCACACTGCGGAGCAGACTTCACACGGACTACGGCGCGCAATTCCCACATAATGCTATACTGTCGGGAAATAGTTCGGTGATTGGGGATCCTCATTAGATAGGGCGGCAAGACGATAGAATGTTCTCATTCAAGGTTTCAGGCTTAATATTGTAGGCGATGATATTTGTCAGCAGTTTCCTGAGGCGAATACTTTAGGGCACTTCGGTATATGTGTTGAATGGCGTTAGATGTAGCTGGAGGGAGATAATTCGCCAGCGGTTTCTCAAGGGTTGGATTTCTTGTTGTTTGAGATGTTTGATACTGAAACATTAATATCTGGCTCGTTTTATGGCAGCGACCGAACTGTGAAGATGCTTTCTCGTCTTTCAAGCTCGACTTCTGAACTGTGCTCTACGACATCTCTGCTGGAGATAATCTAAGCTACCGGGGGCCCAAGCATCGGGGCTTTCCGCGGTTAGATGCCAGATAAGAGGTAACTTTAAGTGATTAGTCACGTCTGCAAGTGCTTTAGGCGGGCTCGGCCCGCGCCTATATCCTATTAGTGCCGGAAATTTTTTTAGCATCGAGTTTCAGCCTCTTTCCAGAAATACTGTGTAGAAAGAGGATTAAGATCCATGGCTTCGAGCTTCTTTAGGAACCCTGCTTCTAGAAGGTTCGAGAATATTTGCGGGTGGCCACGATTTCCCACTTCGAGAGATGAAAGAAATTGCCATGAATGCCCTCAACCAGAAGTGAATGCCGGGAATTTGAAGTGGATGCAAATGCAAAGGACGGGATACGGCTCCAGAAGTGAATGCTGGAAGCCAGAAGTGCATTGTTGTAATACCCTCGCGATCGTCTGCTTCCATCCTCGAAATCCTTGCTGCTAATCCTTATCGGCGTATCAACTTTCAGCGCTCAGCATAGCGAAATCCACCAGCACACCACGTCCCCATCCCTTACGCTCAGACACCTGTGGCCATGCGCATGATACGCTCAACGGGCTACCGCTCGCACAGAATAACACATTAACATCACATTGATAGGTCAGACAACTGGATTCTAAGAACGAAGAAATCAGTAGAACAGACGTGGTGTGTTCGAATAATTCTGCCAGACTGTAAACGGCCAAGATATCGGCAAAATGCATTAAACAAATCAACAGTTTCAACCTTCAACCTTGCAACAAAGTTTAACTTCAGTGCCCGAGAAGGTAGCATTCAGGTTCCTAACCCTAGCTCGTTTCGCTGCCTCCTCGACGATGATGAGACATAGTTGTGGCTCCCCTCAGTTCTAAATGACTCAGCAATGGAGGGGAACTTCTCATGCATGCATTCATGATTGGTGGACAAGACCCAGATAAGTGGTCGAGAGCTTTGAATTGCCTCGTCTCAGGCGACCGGTAGCCTTGTGAGCAAGCTGCAATCGGGTAAAAGCAATGACTCACAGATGCCTCGTTGTATAAAGCAAAATACTTGTCCGACTATGTCTTGAGTTATTCTCCAAGTTAACTGAAGTGCTTTTGTTGCAGATTTCAATCAAACATTCAAGAGCACTTTCTTATTCTACTAAATTACACCCGATTACATCTTTTCCACACCATGGCCACTTGTGCAGCCCGGTCTTTTACTGTCCCAGGTCTCAACGAGGCTCTCAATTTTACCGACTTGAAGGACAGTCACGCGGTGTAAGCCATCCAGCCTCTCTTATAGATGCTCCTGTGTAATAACAAGTCCATAGGTACAATGAACTCCTTGATGACTCCCAACAGCCAGAAGTATCTGAGACACATATTCAGAGTCTTGCCGAGCTCTTCGTCCGTCATAACGCTCACACCAAGCTTGGGGTTCATCTTATTCATGGCCACTTCAAGACTCCTCCCAACACAGTCATGCTGGGGACCAGTATCGAAAATCCTTGCGGCCGTTGGACCAAAGCTACGGCAGTCGACGCTGTCAATCTTAGCAAAATCCATGGGCACATATTCGCCCTCCACTCTGCAGGTGGGTTCGTCGCATATGAGTATCAAGATGGCCCAATGCCCGACCTCTCCGCCATCAAGGAAGCCTTCTTCACCGAATTCATCTTGTACTTGGTCAGGAACAATTTATCATCTCTTCTTGGACTTCAGGTCCGTCTTGAGGGCGTACCTGAGAGCATGTTTGAATTCATTCTCGATCAAGGAACTATAATGCTGGATGAAGCAGCTGTCCATGGCTGCTCTGCTTCTCGGCAAACTGGGTGGACATTCGAGCTCGAGGATGGGGAGCCGCGAGTATGTGCTGCTAACGAAACGCATGCAAAGAAGACTTCTGGAAACCATCAAGTATTTAACGCCGGCAAGGCTCAGCCAAAGCTGGCCAGTGTCGCTGATCTCAAGGAGGCTCTTGTGACAGCCAAGATTATCTCTTGATGGGCTAGGCTAATGTGGTTTCCGAGAGCGAGAAACATTGTAAACGGTCGCGCAGCAGTATCCGAAAGCCAGATTTTATCGCGGCCATCCACCTAAACCTCTTGGGAACGAGTAAGTGATGGTTTGGGGGGCAGTGAAATCGTCACCACTTTTAGGTAGCTTAATTGTCCTTGGTGACCCATTTAGAACGTGGCAATCATATGCACTTTAGAACATGATGTGATGAAAAGTACGGTCGGGCCGGGTTGTCAGGTACCTCGTTCGTATCCTTGAGCTTTGAGCTTTGCCCAGAAGGGATTTCGATACTGACCTTGCAGTGGACCCGTATTCTAAAAGTTTCGGAGGCTAATTTTACCTACGGCAAGCGCGTTTTTCCCTCGTCTGCGCCAGCACTACAGTCTACACATTCACTCGTTAGTAATGCCTGCTTATGTTCAGTACTCCCTTGACATTTCCATTACCGAGTTCTTCACAAGGACGTCTGCCACGCGTGAAGCTTGTGACGAGAAAGCTGCATCCTTTGTTGGAGGCAACATAATACCAGTTCCAATTCAAGGAAGTTGCAGCTACACCGTCTACGGTGGAACTCGTTTCGAGTTCGTCGTCCAGTTTCGGCTACAGTCACTACCACTGAATCTTAAGACTACGGCCCTCGCGAGGGAGATTCATGGCAATCTAGCTCCTACCACCGCATATCATGGACAGCTTGGAGATACAAGCCAAGAGACAGCATTAGTGTATTCCCTAGGCAGGATTTCAGGCATCAGTTATCTTGAGTTTTGCCTTGCAAATAACTATGCCGAAAACTCTGAAGAAAACTTAGCCTTGCGAGCAGATCTCATGGTGGACCTTGCACGGTAAGTTGTCCTCTCTACTTGACGCTCGGACATTGCTGATAATGCTATGGCAGGTTCTTAGCCGCATCATGGAAGGCACCACAAAGAATGGACCCAAGTTCCATAGAGGAGCTACGTCAAAAGTACACCAAAGGTCTCCGACTCCTGCTCTACCACCTTCCGTCGAGATTCCATCCAATCATACAAAAATCCCTCGGCTCGATGTCATCGATTTTCTCCCGTCTTCCATTCATTCTGTCGCACGCCGACTTTAGCTCCTGTAACATAATGGTCCAGCAAGTCTCTGGCCGGCTGACCGGCGTTATCGACTGGGCTGAAGCAACAATCTGTCCATTTGGACAGAATCTATACACGCTGCAAGATTTTTCGGGTACACTGCATCGGAATAATGGCTGGAGGCAATACAAAGATCATGAGACTCTACAGGAAACGTTCTGGCAGACCTTCCAGCAAGAGGTGGGAGGCCTGTCAGCAGAGGTGATGGAAGCCGTCAGGTCAGCAAGGATTCTGGGTTGTCTACTAACTCATGGATTCATCAGAAGGCTGGCAAATGAGCAATTTGTTGTTCTCATCCAAGAAGATGATGAGATTGGCAGGTATAACATGCTTTTTTTGGACGCTTATCTTGTGGATGTGAAGACGAGATTTGAAGATCTGAATTGAGATGAAAGCAGAAGCAAAAGGAGGAGCTCATCTTGGAGACGAAGGAGACCATGAGTACCAGAGATCTTTGCAACGGTCTTCCTAAGGAATTCGCGATTTATTTCCACCATGTCGGTTCCCTTGGCGTTGACGACAAACCGAAATATTCATATCTACGCAAGATTTTCCGTGATCTCTTCATACGCGAAGGCTTTGAATACGATCAGGTGTTTGATTGGACAGTTCTCAGATATTCGATGGCTATGCAAGGCGTTGATGCTCTCGCCTGAAAGAGCTGCATAAGGTCGTTTTTCAGAGGGTATAGCAAGGTTAAACAAAAGGCTACCGTAATTGCTTTAACTACATCACACTGTGAAGCTTGTATTGGGGCAGCAAGCAACCGGAAGCTATTATCAGCCACTAGAAGCTCCTCGACCTTGTCGTCCGCGATCACGACGTGTACGTGAATTTGAATAAGTGTCGGTGTATATTTTAGGCGGCTCTTCTGAAAACTCAGGTTGAGGTGGATTTGCCCTTGCCGCCTGCGACCGATCCTCGTTATTCCCTTTTAAATCCCGATACTCAGCATTGGTGATCAGCCGATTGTTCCACAGGTACGTATAGAGCTCAAAGTCCGGTCGAGCATGAGCTAGTTTATCACCGAGTCTGTGATGACAAGCGACGTGCTCCATTCGTCTAGCCCAGCCGGAAATCTCTGATGAGGAGCTGAACCGCGCATCGCAGAAGCAACAGTGGTTAGAATCTGGCGGCCCAACGTTACTGAAGTGTGTCAAGCTGTGTCCGACCCAGTCTTCCATGTTGGAGAAGGTCTTGAAACAAAAAAGAAGGTTGAACAGGCATTCGAGGTTGCCTTGGGCTGGTGCACGGTTGTCGACAAGAACACCGCCCTCTTCCTCGGCGAGCAGCAACCTTGAATTTAAAATCCCCAGCTGCCTTACACCCAACGACGAAGACTCAGATTTCGTAGTTGCAACGCTCGATGCTCTTGTAAGAGTTGGGAGATCATGGCAGGAGGTTTGCTCACTGCTCGACCCTGGTGGCCAAGGGTTAGACATTGTCCTGATAGTGTGTATCAATTCCGGGGAAGGCAACTGCTTCTGAATCGGACTTCAACAAGGCAACAATGCATATGCAGCTGAAAAGGCGAAGATCATGGAAATAGGCCGCACCCAACACATTGGGAAATCTGTACCCTTTAAATGGGCGAAAAGCAAGGGGAACCAGAATAACGATAAACTACTAGCAATTGCCCCGATTACAGGCCATGTCAGAATGCCTTCTGGTGACACATGCTTCTGCACTAAAGCGCTCCAGAGCATGAAGCCTGCAGATACAAGGCTTACCAATGAGACGCTCAAGAGAATGGCCCCTAGATTGGCCATTTTGTCGTGAGCGAGTCGCCGCGTACTGCAGGTAAGGCAAATGAATCTGCACGGGCAAGGAAGTGGACTGTTCACTCCTCGGGGTTTCCCCTCACGAAGTGTGATGAGACTGTGTGCATCACACTGTTAGCATACGGAAGCAGTCAAAGGCGGCTTTGATTTGCATCGATAGTGTGTGGGCGGATGTTGCTTTAGTGTAACTAGAAGAGGAATGGATTCAAGCTCCCGTTGTAATTTAATGCCAAACTCATTTCGGCATAGCCCATTGGTCTGGGAAAACGACAATACATTTTGCTTCTCGGGTCTTATTTTCCTTTACCTTTCTCTCAACCTGAGCTCGAACAATGGACACGATAGCTGACAACTTTGAGGAAGCCTTGATTTTGGCTCTAGAAAATTGGTCTCCCTCTTCTGTCCTGCAATCAGAGGCAAGTTCAGTGGTAATTAAGGTGACGCACTCTGACAAAGGTTCAGCGACTATTATCATGCTTCGGGGAATTTCTTGCTCGAGGCTCCCCTACGGATCGGCAAAAGCTTTTCCAGTCGATGGATCATTCATCTAGTGCTCTACAATCGTCTTCCCCCTCGAGTTCGCTACTCTCGAGCCAATACTTGATCGAGCAAAGTTCGGCAGCCTTTAAAACCAAATCACATTCAATTAGGGAATCTACACCTTCGCGAAGTTTTTCTAGTTTAGCCATCTTTCGACGACATCGCTCTTCTTTACTTCACGAGTGAACTCAAGATCAACGATGCGACTCGAGTGCAATTCTTGGTCGAGGCTGCTCATGGCTTCGTCCAAAAGCTAATCGTTCCTCGTTCGTTATACGAACAGCTTTGATCAACTAAGTCGAACATATTTGAGCAATCGAAGATAGAACATATATCACGAACTCGTCGATTGCATGAGGGTCGCAAAAAGATAAATCAAGGCAATAAAAAGTACGACTGTGTCGATCGATTCGTCCTCCTCTTTTTGCGTCATGACATTGATGAAATCGTTGCATCACTCAAGAATATAACATTAAGACAAGAACAAAAGAAGGCAATTGTTGTATACGAACGCATCGTTCGAGATCTTTTCACGACTATCAAAGTCCTAAAGAGTGATAAGGCGCATAGTCGACATTATTTGTCTCTATTGACAAAGTCTGGTCCAAATGACTTATTGGAAATCAACGATGATGTCTCAAATTTGTGAGCTTGCAATACTCGAACGATGTGCAGCAATAACTAACAAATTGTGTTTTTGTTAGATGGGAACGAAGACTTGGTGAAGACGACATCTCACTCTTGATTCGCTTTCGAAACGAAAAGTTCTCTAAAGTTGACAAATACTTTCGCGACCTTGATTTTCTTAGTGCTCGAACCATCTTGAACGAGCTGGTCGCCTATGGCTAGACTTACGACGAGCTATCCAAATGTTGAGGCGACCTTATGATGCAATTGTTCCGATATGTGGATCGAGAGCAGCTAGCTCATGGCCAGGTTCAGTCTCTTGGCCGCGAGCCGTCCAGGAAACGCCCCCGCGTAGAACTGGACAGCATATCAATGGAACTCTCAAACCGTTCAGATGCCGACCGGCTGCATATCAACTCCGTCGACTCTAACCACGAGGAACCTATCGCAAACGAGGACTCGACAGATGATGAGGAGATCAATTCGTCGACCAGCGACAACTCGACAACCAGCAATGCTACGTCGTGCACAAGTATTTCGGCTCGTGCTCAAGGGGTCTATCCAGGCCAACAGCATCCAGATCAAGCCGGCATCGAAGCTGATAATCTAATGATGACTGACGAACCACGGCACCCTTATTGCTTGACACCAGCATTCAGTGGTGGTCAGTCAAACGGTATGTTCTCATATCTGGAAAGCTTGACACTCAGCTAACGAATAAGCGATGAGTGGAGTCTCGCCGATGGATCTTCTATCATACGCAGCGAACGTTGCTTCTCATCGTAGGTGATGACTTCTCCTGTCTCAAAGTTGTGCTTATCAAAGCAGAGAACGGACAAAGAAATACAGGACACAATGTGTTATTTACAGTCAAGCCCTTTCAGCATGTGCCTTCCGAACCTTTACCCACCGATGTTATGAGAACAGAGCAGCTGCATGATTTTGGAATCAGTAAGTCAAGCCTCAAGACGGAAAAAAAGTCCCTTATAACTAAAACAACAACAAAGAAATGAATGTGCACGATCCTCCCACCTTGAAACTCTTTGCGAACGATCCTTCCACATTCTCCGACCCCACCGACACCATCTTCTGGGACCCTTCCACCTTCTCCGACCCCACCGAAACCACTTTCTGGGACCCTTCCACCTTCTCCGACCCTACCGACACAACTTTCTGGGACCCTTCCACCTTTTCCGACCCTACCGACACAACTTTCCTGGAATCCTTCGCGAACGACCCTTCGACATTCTCCTATCCAGTCAACCCCTAATTCCCTCTTTACTCTAGAAGGAACAGAAAATCTAAAGCCGGTGAAACAACAACTCTCTCATTTATATATGTCCACTCTCCAATCTTCAACTGGCGTCCTGAGACGGTTGGGCTTCCTCCTATAATCCTTATTGGGCAAATATAAGCAGGACCTTTTGTATTGTAGAATGGCGAAGACATAGGGCCTGGTATCCGTACTATCGACCATTGACTAAACGAATGCTGGGCAGTTGAATATCAGCTGGATTCCTTACTGTAGGAAAGCTATATCCAACCGTCTTGATCAATTTCATCTCTTTCAGCAGCTCCCACTTATTAGGACGTTCATCGTCCGCACAAACATTGAAAGTTTTGTCGTACTGGTCGGCAAAATTGGCCTTGGATACCCAATCCACCAACCCTGCCAAGATATCTTTGTCGCCTCCGTCCAACGGCTTCTGGGTGAGATGTAGTATAACCGACTCCCCTGTCGACATCGCGATGGATCGGAGCAAGGTATGGTAGAGTACACGGTTGCAGGATAGAGTGACGTGACTCCCCGTAGCCCGCTAAAGTCAGTCTGTCGATGGCAGAAGAGTCTGCAATGGAACGCCTGGAAAGCCTGAGTGTCAGTTCCACAACGTCTGCACTCGAAATCCACGTAGCAGAGAAGTGCACTGCAGCGCATATACCGTTTTGTAGGCGAATAAAATTGCTATGAGCCGCTGGAGGTAATTGTAGGGCGTAACGAGTTATCTCGGCGTAAGGTTAAGGCTACTGGAGATGGCATGTGACTCTTTCCCAGTGATGTCATGCAATTACCGTCTTGCCCACCACAGTGGAGTGCTCAACCTTTAGCCATTGCGCCTTGCACCGTCCTCAAATGTCGCGACGGCCATCTCAGATCTATAATAGCTTGGATGATGCGACAAGGGATGACCTCGACGCATCGCGTTCAGCAAAGGTCAATCTGTTGTCGGGCGCACATATAACAGGGAGCATCTCCGTTCATCTCATTCGCAAAAGCTAACTGCATCTTCTTGCTGCTCTCTTCAGATCTCCTATCGGTCCAGCCGTCAAGGTCTCCTCTGAGCACATATTACGAGTAAAATGAGCAAGCTTTCATTTGCCGGAGATCTATATGCTCAATTCGAGAACGAACGATGGGTTTCCAGCTACCACGCAGAGCCAACGCATCCCATCAAGTCAGAACATGGAACATCATCTCAGCCCCTAAACCACACATCAACTTGCCCCTCTCAAATGTACGGCGGCCATGAGTCTAGTTATGCGTACATCAATAACGCGCAACGAGAGCAACTCTTAAATACTTACTCAACCCAAGGCCCTCAGCTTCCCCCATCTCAGCTTTCACCTTCCCGTCAAATACCTCAGTTTCCATCTCTGCCAACCCCAAGGACTCCCCGAACTCAACCTTCGTATCTAGAGGCCACTTTGGGTTATACTGAGGAATCACCCCTTTATGTCAACGCCAAACAATTCCATCGGATTTTGAAACGGCGTGCTGCGAGAGAACAACTCCGATATACGCCCGGAATCCGCAAGCCATACATGCACGAGAGTAGAAGCAAGCATGCAAGGGGGAGACCAAGAGGACCCGGAGGAAGGTTCCTTACGAAAGATGAGCTGAAAAGAAAAAGGGAGAAGGTTCAAAATGGTACTACAAATAAATGTCAAACACCTAAAACAAAGGCTGGACCGAACATAAGTCATGCGAAGAAAGAGAGTGTTGATTGGGCGGCCGGTATACCAACTAAAGATGAGAAAGGGCAACAAAGAGAGAAGGTTCGCAATGGCAGTCAAGATGAAGAGGCCGACGAACCTCAAGCCAACCAAATCTCAAACATCCGAAGCGAATACCGGAATGAAACAAAAGGGTCATTTAAGATCAGTCAAGCGATGACGACATCGTTCTATGGGGCTACTGAGCTCGAAGACTTGCACAAAAGGTTTCCAACTTGGACGGCGACGGGATGTACGAGTACGCTTGTACATACTAAACATTGACGCATATGAATTACATTTAGACATGATGACCGGCCACGCTTGAAAGTGACAGCGTGGCATATTGGCAACTCAGGTAGATCCGTGCCAGCATGCAAAGAAGACATCTCGAGCGGATTGGGAATTTTGTGGATAAGAAAAGTCCCCTGCTTCCTGGATCTTTTTTTTCGTAGCTGATATGGCTAGAATTGTATTTATTGGTGCAAATACTCAGTCGCTGCAGCTTGTGCTAATGCAGATTAATAATTATGACTCTCATAGACTCTTCAAAGTATGACTATTCTACAGCTTTGAAGTTTGCGGCTCATGTGGGCACCGGCGGTGTGCCAAGTGCTTGATACGGCAATTGGAGACAACGGACAAGAGGATAGGGAAGAGGACAAACAGCGGAGGGAATATGGAAAGAGCTTGATTATGAAGTGATGAAGTCATATTCGTACATGAATGGTGGCTAGGAAGATAACAATTTATGAAGGGAGTGGTATAACGATCACCAAACTTTGTCTTTGCGAGCGGGTCTACCCCGTTTAAGTCCATGCTGTGCTCGACCTTTTGCCTCATACTCTCGCAACAATCTTCGTGCGTTTCCTAATTCACTTCTGGGCAGCCATGTACTCTTCTAGCGTACCCTGTATTTCGTTCTCGACCTAATCTCTTTCTTGTCGAGAATCTTTATGACTTCCCACTCTTGCTCCTTAGCCTTTGCTTGGCCACCTTGGCCCTAAGGTTGCTCGAGAGCAAAGGTCCTAATGGCGATAGCGTTGGCGAAACCGATGATCGCTAACGTTCTCCCATTATGGTCATTTGCGTGAACAGTTCTTCTTTCTTGATCCTCAAATGGAGTGACGCTAAGAGAGCATAGGCGATCAAAAGGCTCGACGATTGTATTAGAATTCGAGCAATGATATGTCTTTGGCTCTTTTGTTGAACAAGGTATGTTAAGCTAAGTGTTTGCAATATCAATTTCAAACATATTGCTTTCTATCTTAGCAAAAGTGCCTTCGTCGCCAGTCGTGATGTCCTCGTCCTGCACCACGAACGAGTTATTTGTGAAATGTCAAACATCGTTTCACTTTTGGGTTAGAGGTTCACGTTTTGTATCAATCTTGATTGCCATTAATCTCACTCGATCGATTTGAGTTTGCAGTATTCTCGTGATTTTGGAGCGCTCGATTGTAGTAAAGTTCGAGTTCAAGAGAAATCTTGAATACAGCTTGAAGAGTCGCGTTCTCCGCTTTCCTATGCTTCTTCGATGAAGAAAGATCATGATTATCTGTGTCGATTCTGTCCTCATCGATATCGTCGATTACGATCGAGTCTTCTAGAATTATTAGGCGTGCCTACGACAATCGAGACATGCGCACTGACCTGAACGCTCATTCTGCGTCATTGATTTTGGTATTATTGAGGACTTCGGGTGAGTGTTCTGTAAGATTATTAGACATGTTGAAGTTGAAGTGAATATAGCCTTACCATAAATCCTGGCTCTGTCGCCTTCGTCCAAATCGACTGTGTCTGCCTTGCGCTTATGGGAATCCCAAATCTCGAGTGTGACCATTGTCGCCATAGACTCGTCCTCGATAGGAAGCGTTGAATTTGACATCCTCGATGAAAGACTCTGCTTCCCCGATGATTGTGCGACACCTCCTTGAAGATGAAAATGGTCTGAAGCTAACGAGGCTGTTCAGGCGTCAATGTCGAGGAATTCGTTATCAGACAGAGCTTAATCAATCTTCTCCACTGAAAGAGATGTATTCTTATCGGCTTCGAACGAAAGATTGTGAGGGGTTTCGAAAGACTCGATGAATGAAAGGCAAAGGTCTTCCTCGTTACTGATGTCACTGTCGTCGTCGCCCCAATTGTTTCTAGTCGTTTCCGAGTTTCCTGCGTCCGTTAGATAAGTTTCTCATGACGCTGAATTTCAACAATATCTTCATCCCCAACTCTGATATCTTCAGTCAACTTGCTTTGAAGTGGAGGTTCGATTTCGCGATTCGTCTTGAACAGATTGTCCAAGCTGTCGCACTGTATGATCGCTGTGCGTTTTCCGCCAGCATTACCCAAACATGATGGCTTGACGCTGGGGCGTGAGCTCAGTCGTGGTTGGTAGAAGTGGATGGAGGTCATGTCGACGATAGCCATCGTGAGATAGAATTGCGAAGGGATCTTGTAAACATGAAAACAATGGAAATCGCTGCCTGTTCTATAGGGGAGCGCAAAGAAATTATATGTCGAGGCTCGTTAGCCGCTCTTGGCACAAAGGCACACCCAATCTCATTGCGAGTCACACAATCTCTGCGCTGTTCCTTTGAAGCTTCGTAAGCCCCCTCTTGGCTGCACGCAACCCTCAAGGATTGCTCAATTCTTAACAATTCCTGTTTTTCTTTCTTTGTTCTCTTGTCGTCCAATCCACGCGCTGTGTTCCTCGAGACAATGTGCATTCGAAGGTCTTCAATGAAGCAGCCAACTAAATCGTCGTTGATCTCCATGGATCAAACCTCACAAAACGTCTCGTAGAACGTCTCGCGAGACACTTGGTAGAACCTAGGTCGCGCGAGTTTTCCCCTCTAGAACTAATCGTCAATGATCCACCAATAGTCTATGGCTTGGCATCGACACGACTGAGACAATCTTCTTCATGAGCTGGGGAATTTTTGATGCAAATGGCAAGGACGAAGGATGTTCGACAAAATGGCACAGGACGACATAGAAAAATGTCACCTCTTCAATAGTTTAAATCTCGATTTAGGCAATGTTGCGCAGCGCACATGCATATCCTCTCAATCAAGTCGCTGCCACGTTAGCATCAACTAATGCCTAAAACCTAGTCGAACTAAACTAGACGAGATTGCCCAATTGTCGCAAGCTAAGCTTTGGCAAAAGATGTCATCAAATCGCTAGCAACAGCATCACGTCATTCATTCGTCGACGACATAGTAGAAAACACGCTTAGGGTGATGTGAGACATTTGTTCAATTGATCTCGACGCACAGGCAATAGCTCTAGGCAGGCTTCACCTTCCTCGCGCCCTTGTCGTGGCGATGGCGATCGCCCAACACATCGTGAACAATAATTGCCACGCTAATGAAGCGAAGAACAGGAGATCAACTATGAGCAGAAAACAGAAGGACGCTAAGAGAGGAAGAGAGAAAGACAGAAAGGTCGAGAATCACTCTAGAAGACGCAGATGAGAAACGCGAAGAACAGCGATACAAGAAGTCAAGAGGAAAAGTGCGCATCTTTAAATGGGGGAGATCGTGAGCAAAAACGCAAGAAACAAGTCTTGGGCCAAATGAGCGACGTAGAAACTGGGCCAATAGAATTGATCTTCGCAAAGATGAGGCTTCTTCTAGATGTGAGTTAAGATTCGAACGAAGAGTCATAAAATCGAAACAAGAAGTCAACAAAAATCCTAGACGAAAAAGACAAAGAAATGAGAAGAAATAATAAAAGTTAAAGAGGAACGAACGATTATTTATGAATTAAGAAAGCGACGATGAGCTGTGCGAACGCACTTTGCCCAATTTGGGAAAATGTTAAACCTAGCATAGCAAACATCTAAAAGTAAATAACGCAAATAAAACAAATATAAAAGCTTATATTTGCTAACTTAAACGCAAAAAAGAAAAGAGTACAATATTATATTTAAATCAAAATACTATAGTTATTAGCTACTCTAATGCAAAGTTGTTAAAATAATTGTATATAGTATACTTATATTAATTAAATTACAACAACAATTTGCAAAGTATTAATATATCTAAAAATTATTTTTAACTATTTGCAAATAGCATAAAAACAACTAGAAATACTTACTAATATTATATATATTATATATATAATTATTGTTAGCAATAAAAGCAATAAAATAAGTATTGCAAATATCTATTGCTTTGCTATACAAATTTACTATATAAAAAAAAGTAGTAATTTGTAAATAAATATTATTAATGCGTTAACTATACTAATTTAATTAAATTAAACAAAGAAATTCGAGATAATTTATTGAAATAATGAATTGTAACTAAAATTAGAGTTTAGTATACTTAAACATTATATATTGTTATGCTATTATATAATAGACAAAGCAAAGATATAACGTAAATATAATTTATTAGTATATTGCACAATAGAAGATAGCGTTTTGAAATAATATAAGTTTATTTATTTATTAATATAAAGTTAACTTATAACAAATCTCTTGTAAAGAGCAACTAAAATATATTTTAGTAGTATACAAAAAGAGTTAAAATTGTTGTTCAACTTCTTTTCTTCAAATATTCAAGAATAGAGAAACAAGTAAAAAGAAAATCTTTCAAAGATACAATAACACAATTTTAATATAATAAATATAAATTTATTTATTAAAGAGAGCAATATCTATAAAAGAGATTTTTCTATAATTTAAACTCTTTTTTTCTTCTATATAATAATAGATAGTAATTATTATTGTTATATACTTTGTCGAAGTATATGCAACAATATTGTACATTTTCGAATTAATATTTATTATATATGAAAAGATAATCGAAACGCAAATATATTAATTTAATAATACAACAATAATAATAGTACGTTGTTCTAATAATATATATTGCTTTATTTCAAAAATTAAAATACAAAAGAGAAAGACAATTGTAATACTAGTTCTTAATAACTAATTAAATATATTAGCGTCAAGTTCTTGTAATAGCAATTTAATAGTATACAAAGTTTTCTTTTTAAGTTTTCTTTTTTAGTAATAGTATACAAAGTTTTCTTTTTAAGTAATAGTATACAAAGTTTTCTTTTTAAGTTTTCTTTTTTAGTAATAGTATACAAAGTTTTCTTTTTAAGTAATAGTATACAAAGTTTTCTTTTTAAGTTTTCTTTTTAAGTTTTCTTTCTAAGTTTTCTTATTAAGTTTTCTTTCTAAGTTTTCTTTTTAAGTTTTCTTTTTAAGTTTTCTTTCTAAGTTTTCTTATTAAGTTTTCTTTCTAAGTTTTCTTTTTAAGTTTTCTTTTTAAGTTTTCTTTTCTAGAATTCTTACAAATTAATGTCTCTTTAAACTATAGTTCTATATACTACGTAGTCTTATCTTATATATATTAATATAGCAATATCTTATTAAATTTCTATACATAATCTTATATATTACTTTTAAAGAAGATATAAAAATTGCTAATTTAGTAGACACTAATATAATTATATAAACGCAAAAGAATTTGCAAATAAGCACTTTTTTAAAGTAGAACAAAATATTTAAAATATTTATAATTAATTAACAATACAAAAAAATCGATATAATTTATATAGCTAATATTTATATCATGTTTAACAATTATAAAAAAGATTTTTTTTTGTTCTTACTTGATTTATTATTCTAAGAGATCTATGCAAAATCTATATTATTAACATTGACGTTGCGCAAACGAAGCGTTCGCGCAACGTTTGCTCTTCTTTGTTTATTACTTTTTATTTATTATTTATTATATTAAGAAAATTCTTTATTCGAAAACTCTATAAGTTCGCGTTTTTGTTTTCTCTTTTGTTTTTCTCGAGCTTTGATAATGTTGTAATCTAAAATTAATTTAATAGTTTAATAATCAAAATTATATATAGCGCAATAATAGCGTTCTTGCTTATATCTAGTAATTTTCTTATATTTGTCGTATTTATTGTTCTTTGTAATTCTACTTTTTCTTGTCTTTAATTAAGATGTGCTAATAATATATACTTTATTGTTATGCATTCGCAATTGCAAACGCAATAAGAGTTTAAAATATTAAATACTTTACGTTTGTAAAGAAATTAATTAAATTTAATTTTGTTTATTTTAAGTTATATAAGTAATGCATTGTGCGTCTTAGAGCAATTGCAATAAAGAATTAAATAATTAATTAAAACTTTTAACGTTAATTTTCAATAATAAATCTTATTTGTATTTTTATTTATAATTTTTTTTAAATATTTTGAGCGCAATTATTTATAAGTGTTGTTCTAGCAATTAATTCGTACGTTTGTTGTTGCTTCGATAAAAATATTAATTTGTAAATTATATTAATTACTTTATTAATTGTCTTATTGCTTTCGATTTCTTCGTAATTGAATATTTAATATAACTCTAGACTTAACTTTAGCTCGTATATAATTTGCTTTGTTTTTTGTATATATAGAAGATACATTTAATTTAGAATTAAACGTATAATATTTATTGTCTTTAGCGTTGCTTAATTATTTAAGTATATTTTATATATTTTGTTTGTTTTATTAATTTTAACTTTGCATAATTTAGCTAGCTACTCTATTTTAATTGTTAGTTCTTTTAGTTTTTTGTAATGCATAAGTATTACCTTAACGTCTCTCAAACGCTTGTTATATATTTATTTTGCTTTAATAACAATTGTTGTAATATTGTTGTTTACATTGCTTTTATTTAAGTATATTCTTAGACGCAAGTTTGTTTAATTATTATTGTACTTTTTTTTATTATTTTCTTAAACAATGCTATAATTATTTTTAATAACTTTATTTACAACAAAATTAATATACAGTTGCGTTTGCAAGATTGTTAAAATATCTAAATTTAAGTTATTTATTTTCTTTTTAATTATAGCAATATTTAATCTAAGCTTAGATTTTTAATCTTTTTTTCTCTTTATGTTGCATCGAATGCGCGTTGTTAATAATTCTATAACTAGACTTAACTTTCTTGTATTTATATTTGCTATTAGTCTTTAAATTAATTTATTTAAATAAATATCGATCGAAATTGTATTAATTTTTATTTGCAATTTTTTTGTTAAAGTTGTCTTGTATATATTAACAACTTGTTAAAACGCTTACTTCTATATTTATTTTAATCTAGTTATAATTGTTTTTTGTTTTTCTTAAGTTTAATTGACATATATTATATTGTTATCTTATATAAAAATATTAATCTCGAAATTGTTAAATATATGTATTTTCTTGTTGTTAATAAGAAGCTCTAAATACTTTTTGTTATTATTTGTAATATTTGTTGTCTTATTGTTAGCTTTATTTTAATTTGTCGCAAATATAATTTAAATTATAATTTATTATTTAATTAAATTTTTAATACTTTTATATTTTCTTTAATCTCTACGTAATATCTTGCTAGCGTAATACTTACAATTATATTGTATTTTCTCGATATTCTTGTAAAGTAAATTAGCTTGTATTTTTTGTTTTGCGAACTTTGATTTGTGCTTTTGCGCTTATTGTTTGTATCTTCTATATATCTTTAATAGAGTTTAACAATTTTGCTTTGTTAATTTGTTAATTTGTTATAGATTAATATATTGATATTGTTAACAAAGCTTGTAGCGCTAACTTGTAGTTCAATGTTGTCGCATATCATTAATAGATTAATATTATAAAACAAGTATAGAATTAATAATAAAGAGAAATCTCTAAGATATTTCAATTGTTGTCTTGCACTTTATTGTTATATAGTTATTTATAATTGTAATGTTATAGCGTTACTAGCGCGCTAGTGTCTTAGAATATAACAAGACACGTAATTCTAGCTTTCTATAAAAGTTGCAAATAATTACAACTTCTCTTTCTAGTTAGAAAGCGAGAAGTAGACTCGCACGTTATAGCAAATATTAGATAAAGAGAAAGCTCGTTTCTTGTTATTCTTTAACGATAAGTTTTACTACTATCTATTCTAGATAGTTAAGACATAGTAATGCAAATCTATTATATCTTACATCTCTTATACTTTAGTGCGTCGACAATAAGTAGATGCACTTGCATCTTACAATAATTAATATAGTATATCTATTCTTAAGAAAGTTGTTTACTTAGACAAAAAGTTAAATAAGTATTTGTCTTTTTTGCATGCAATATTCGAATTAACAATATATTATATTATTGAATGCGCTTGTTACATTTAAATGTAATAGAATAGCTACTCTCTTTTTTTTTTTGCTCTATATTATATAAATCTCTTTTGTTTAAGTTGTAGAATTGTATTTACTAATTTTTGTTATCTAGTTTTTATTTATATACTTAATAGAGTTTTTGCTTCTTCGACAACATAGTACAAGCGCTTCGAAATTATTAACTTTAATACTTTTTTTAATATATTTACCAACATTATTAATTTAAAGACGAAAAACTTCGAATAATTCTTTTTGTTTAATTTGCGCAATATTATTGTAATAGCTCTTTTAAAGTATGTCAACTATATTCTTTTTTCAATATATTTTGCAAATAGAGAACGCATTTATGTTAACGCAATACTTACTAAATATTGCAACGCTCAATTTGTAATCTTATTAAATCTTGAAATTTTGTTTAAAACTATCTTATATATTGTTTGTCTAATTTTTTGCTTTGTAATTAAAATGTTGTTCTTTATACGCAATATATGATTGTAGTCTTAAGTATTATTTATTAACATTTTCGATAACAATAAAAAATAAGTTTGAAATATTATTTTAATCTTTTCTTTGATTATAATTGTTATTTTGTTACGTTCTTTTAGAAGTAAGATTGATGCTTATATTAATATATTGTTAACAATACTTTTAATTTATTTTGCGTTTTCAAAAAGTTTCTTGTTAGATTTCTCCGAATTTTGTATCGCTTTGCAAAATTTATTTCTTTTGTACTTTCTTAATATTTGTCTTTTTTATTGTACATCTTAATATATCTTGTTTAATTGATTAATATTTAATATTGTTGTTATAAATGTCTTGTCTCTTTTATTTCTTGCGTGCAATTCTTAAATTACTTGTACTTAATTATTTTATAAAGTTTCGCTTACAATATAGACTTCTTTGTTGTTGTTTTAGAGCGTCGAATAATTTTGTTGTAAATTTGTTAATGCGTTAACGTCTTATTAACTTATTTAACAAAGATTTCAATAGATATTTGTCTAATATGTTATAAAATCTTCCGATATTTATGTTCTTTTACTTTTTTTAAAAGCGTTTTAATAATTTTTTTTATATGCTAAAGTCTAGTATTGTTCTTATTAAAAGATAATTCGAGAAGCTTTTTATTTTTTTGTTAATCTCGCAATATATTAGCTTGTTAATTAAGTTAATTGTCGTAAAAATCAAATCTATTGTAATTTTTGATCTTTAATAATTTCTTGTAACAATGTCTCGTAAAAACGCTAGTATAACGTCAATATCTCTTATAACACTTTTACAAAAATTAGAGCAATATTGTATAATGCATATTCTTTATTCTTGCAATTAATTTATAACTAATTTCGAGTTTAGTAATTCTTACTAGACTAATTGCGTCGGGTCGAGTTATCAAGTTCGAGTTAGATTTTCGACTTGTTAAGACTCGATTCGAATTAAGATTTTAATATCGAAAAATTAATTCGAATTACGATATTAATATTAAGTATTCGAGTCGAATTACAATATTAATATAAAAATTCGATTCGACAATTAATCTAATTCTTATATATTTTTTTTACAAACTATCAACTTAAAGTCTTTATATTTTTTTGCGTCTTTCTTTATTTAGATCGAGTTATCTTTAAGATTGTAAATATAATTAGAATAGAATTTAATAAGCTTATCTTCTTTATTTTGTATATTAGTTTATTAATTATTAATGCACTTGTAAAATTCTTTAATAATTATAATATAGTTGACTTTTAACTTATTGTTTAACAAGATCGATTTTTATATAATATTCTTACTTTGACTTGTTTTTAAAAAATTTAATACATTAAAATCTATATAAACAAACAATATATTGTCTTCTTTAAATACATATTTTATATAATATAGATAATTAATAAGTTAACAATCGCAATTTGATTAAAGAGTAGCATACAATATTTAATATATTAGATTTATTTGTATAATTTGTTAAATAAGCAAAAAAAACATATTGCAAAGCTAGTTTAAACTAATCTTTTTATTTCTTCGATTTAGATAATATATATATATATTGGCAATTTGGGGAACTAGCTCTTCAATTTCAAGATGCTAAGATAGTTCAAGTAGTTTAAGATCAATCTCGAGAACGTTTAAGAAGTAACGAGAAGCTTGCCTTTGAAAAATTATAAAAGACTTAACAAAAAATATAATTTTGATATTCGAAATGCGCACAAACTCTTGCAGTACTTCGATTAGATTTTTGCTTGTTACTCGCTTACACTATAGTAATTTGTATAATAGAATCGAACAATTTGTAAGATTTCTACGCAAGAGTAATATATAGATAGAAGTATCTTCTACAATTAAGCAATTAATAGCGCGTAATTAATTACGCGTAATTGATTGCGTATAATTGATTGCGTATAATTGATAGTACTCGTAGATTGCGTTCGACAAGTCTTAACAATATAACAAAATAATATTTGAGTAACACTTAACGTATCTCTCAAATTTTTGATAATGCTTAAGACTAGCTCGAGACTAATTAAATCTACTAATATAACTTTAGAACTAAGACATTGACATAACAATCTTAGAAGTTTCGAGTCGCTAATAGAATTTCTAGAGAAATATTCCAAATTGTCGATGTAGTTCGAACTCGACGTCTATTAATTTATCGATTTCGATTTCTCTAATACTCTTAGTTTTAATGTTTGTTTAAAATCAATTAAATAAATCTTAAGCAACAATATTTTTGTCTCTCTTTTAATCTATTTATTTTGTAGAGTTAACAATCTTAATTATTAATATTTTTGCAATATTTTAACTGTATTTTTGAAGTATAAACTTTCTTTTTGTAAGATATTTAAATAGTTTAAAAATATTGTCTTTAATTTTTTCTCAATCATTTAATTTTTATTATAGCAAGTTTTCGCTTTTAAATATTTTTAGAATTACTTAATTTTGTTAACTCTAATAGACGCAATCTCTTAGAATCTTTGTAATTAGTTTGTTTTCGCTTATAGAAAGTTCTAAATAAATTATTAGATTTCGAAGATATTAAAAATAAACATAATTAAATATATTGTTTTGTAAAAATTAACAACTAATAGATAACTTAAAGATATTCGAATTTTGTTCTTATATTAGTCTTCGCAACTATTTTACAATTTATTCGAATTATAAGTATTATATTTATATTATTGTAAAGATAGCGCTTTTAAATTGTTTAATATAGTTTTATTAGATTAATTGTTAATTTGATTTTCGATTTCAACTTCTAGAATTAACTCGAACTAACAATTTAACTTTAGAAATCGAATTAAAAACTAATTCGATTTTAATTATTTTAAAATTAAATCGAATCAAATTGAGTTAATTTTCAATTTTAAAAGTTAAAATCGAATCGAATTATCAAGAATGTTAAGAATACTAAAAACAGTATAAATTAAGTTTAAATTTAGATTTTTTATTAACTACTAGATAATGCTTAGTAGTAATACATTTATAAAAAGAAATTTCTAATATTTTTATTAATTAATTTAAATAGATTAACTATTTCTATTAAATTATTAATTAATTATTACTGAAAATAATAAAACTTACTAAAAATAATAGTCTTAACAATTTGACTTTTTTTTCGATTGGTTTTTCGATTTAACTTTTGAAATTGAATCGAATTGTCGATTTCAACTTTAGAAATTGAATTGTCAAGACTTTCGATTTGATTCGAATTGAATTGATAAGATTCGATTTAATTTCTCGAATTAAACTTCATTTCCTAAATCGACGCAATTAGTCTAGAGAACTTAAACAAAAAACTTTCTTCGACAATTCTTATTAATTGCGCGCAACAAGATTTTTTCGCGAATATGTTTAACAAAAGTAATTAACTTAATTTCTTAATAATATCGAAAATTTAGTCAATATTGTTAATTCGAAGCATTAATAGATTTATAATATTTCGATAAATTTTCGATTTCTTTATACAAGCGTTGCTAATTATAAATCTCTAAATATTTTTTGCATATTTTGTCTCGAAAAAATATGCGAAACGCAAACATTAAATCGAATTTAAATTTTAAGATAGAAATTAAGATATTCTTCGATAAATACAATAACAACAAAGACACAAAGAAAGAAAGCGATAGCTTTATAATAATCGTCTCTAAAATCGATCTTAATACTATATTTTGCATTGTTAACACACAGAATGTTGCTAATAAAAATATCAATAATAAGAAAATCGAAAATAAGAAAATTGAAAATAAGAAAATCGAAAATAGGAAAATCGAAAATAAGAATATTAATAATGTAAAGAGAGAAGATAAGCAAAGCAAAGAGAATAATACTTACAAGAACGTTTAATTTTCGAAAGAAAGATTGCAAAATATTAAGACAAAAGTTGTTCTAACATTCGAGACAAAAAGTCTAATTTTCTTTGATTCGATAGCATTGTTTCTCGATTAATCTTGTTGCATTAATATTAAATCTCTTATTTTGTCTTAGTAATAATTACGTCGATATCTTTTTTAATTCGAACATTATTGATATCAAAGTTACAATTGTTTTAATACTACTTAAATTCACGTTAAAGTACTAGAAAGCAACAATATAATTTTGTATTAACAAGAGAGCGTTTCGAATAATTTTTTACATATAATTTATCGATTGCTTCGAACTAAGAGTAGATTAATAATTTAAGTTTGCTTTTAATTAATTAAATCGAAACAACTATTATTGAATCGAAAAGAATCGTATCTAGAATTGCGCACAATGTTAATTAATACTACAATATTAAAGTGTTCGACTTTAATATTACTATATTGCATATATTATTGAACTAGAATGTTAATAAGAAGAGCAATCTTTAAGCAAGAAAGTTAACTTGCGTTGCAAATAAAGATTAAGCAAAATTTGCAAAAAGTATATTTGTTAGTTCTTATTATCTTTTAAGTCTTGATTAATTAATCTTTATTAACAAAATTATTAATATATAACTTATAATACTTTAATATTACGAAACTTCTTCGCAAAGTTATTTAACAATTATCTCTCTTTAGAAGTATTAATAATTGTATCTACAAATCGCATATTTAATTTTTATAAATTGCTCAAACTAATGTTTTACAACTAGATATATAGTAATTGCTCTTAAAACTTTTGTTAAGTTAAATATTAAAGAAATTGTTAATTAAGAACAACTTAGATAAAGACTTAAATTTGTTTTTATTCTTTTTTTGAATTAATAATATTTGTTATATATTACTTTATATATTGCATATTCTTCTTTTCTAGCATTAGAGCATTGTTTGATTTTATTATTATTTAAGTTGCTTTAAATACTTCGATCAAAAACGCTTTGCTTACGTCTCGAGAAAAAATTTATTATTATATTGTTTATCTTCAACATTATTTCAAGATAATAAGCTTGTACTTGCTCGACAATCTATAGACAATAAAGAGAGAAAATATTCTTTCGAATTATATTTGATAATAGTTAAATTATTACATTGCGGTTAATCGAAGAAGCGTCAATTATTATTAATAATATAATCGCAACTTTCAAGTTTAGCAAGTAATATATTAGCGATATAATGCAACAATATAATTTTATTAAAATATTAAGAAAAAATATCTTGCAATATCTTAAGTTTGTTCGTAATAAGTTTAATAATTTTCGCAATTAATTTAATCGATATGTTAGACGTCGCAACTAAATTAGATTTTTAATTAACAAAAATACAAAGCATTCAAATATATATACTAGAAGAGCAACTATTGTAATATTGTCTTCTATCTCTAATATTTAATAAGCAATTGTCTAATTAACAATTGTCTAATTGATAATTATTGTAGAAAGAGATGCGTTAACATTTGATTTTAAGTTTAAAAAATTTATAAAAGCTATATCTATATTATACTTAATTGCGAATTGCATTAATATAATAATTATAGTTAACAACAAACTAAAGTTAAGACTTGTTTAATTCGAGATAAATATTATTTGCAAATTATAATAATGCAATAAAGTTTTAATAAAGTTTTGTGTTATTAAGAGCATTTTTGGATTTACAAATTTGTTTAATTAATTATTATCTATTAAGATGTTGTAATTAATTTTAATTGCAAGTCTTACAAAGTATAATTAGATACTTTGTTCTAACAAAAATCAAACTATATAAAAACGTATTTGTTTATTGTTGTAGTAATGCGTTGTAGCTATTAACAATAAGTAACAAAGAAAAATTTATTATTATTATTGTTGTTATTGTTATTACTATTGTTGTTGTTGTTGTTGTATAAAGTATTTGTTTTTATAAATAAATAACTACTTCTTTACAATTTAACTTAATATATTTTTGTTTTTATATTTTTTAATATATATTATAATCGAATCTTGCAAGCAATATTGCTTTATAAAATAAATTGTAATTAATACTAAAAGTAAGTTAATAAAAGACATGAATTTAATCGATAATTCTAATCTTAAGATTAAATATTAAGTTATAAAATTTAAAGCTTTCTTAAAGTGTTAAAAGCAAGCTCAAACAACTTAATATACTTCTTCTAATAATAATAAAGAAATTATAAACAAAGTAAAAACAAAGATATATTTTATATAATCGATTTCTATTGTTAATATCTTGTGCTAATTTTATTTAAAAGAAGTCTATTAATTTCGATACAACGTATAAGAGGCAATATAAGATATCTTCGTCTATATTTCTTAACAATAAGAATAAAGTCTTTAAAAAGAGAAGATTAAAGATATATATTATATTATCGATTTCTATTGCGAATATCTTATGCTAATTGTATTTAAAAAAAATTATTTAATATTAGTAGAATATAAAAGAAGCAAGACAAGATATCTTTGCTTATTTTTCGAAATAATAAGAATAAATTTTCTACGAATGCAAAATTAAAAATATATATTATATTATTGATTTCTATTGTTAACGTCTTGTGTTAACTATCTTCAAAGTAAACTAAATTAAGAGAAAATAAATTTCTTTAACTCTATAATTCGAGAAGTAACAAGAATAATTTACTAATATAAAAGAATTATATTAAAGCTAGCAATTTAGAATCAAAGTAACGCAAGAGTTAATTATTATAAATAATTGTAAATTTTATTATTTTATTGTTATATTCTATTGTTGTGTCTAGTTGCATCTATTCTAGTTATATGATAAAGAATATTTTCGAATTCTCTTTATATTAACTACGCAAACGTATTGTTTAAAAAAATATTAATAATACAAAAATTAAAATTCTCGAAACAAACGTTAACGAAGATTTGAACAAAATTAAGAAAAAACAAGTTAAGACGTTTGTGCGTATAAAAGTTCGCGTAAAAGAATTGTCTAAAATAATAAAATATATTAAACAAACTTTTGTAAACTTTGTTATTGCTAATAATAAATCTAAAGATCTAAAAACAATCAATAATTTTAAATTAAAAAAATAGAAGATATACTTAAAGTATATATTGTTTTTGTTATAATGCAACTTATATTATTACGATACAATATATATATTATTACAATTAAAAGTAAAAAATAATATTAATATTATTTTTGCACATTTAATCTAAATTGTAACTTGTAAATCTTTTGTCTAGATTTCTTAATCTTGTTGCTAGATATTGCTATACTTAAATTCTAATAAAAATCTATATATTTTGTCTTAAGAATTGTATTTAATCTATTCTTCTTATTGTATAATTGCAAAAAGTCGAAAATATTGCTAGCTTTTTATTTGTTATCGATTTATTCTATAGTATTGTCTAGCAAGCAAAAATTTTAATTGTTTGCTTATAAAATTGTTCTCTTAGAAATTCTATTAACGTTTAAAGATCTTAGCTTAATTGTTAGAAAGTTAGATCTAATCTAATTCAAAAGATTAATCTGGGCGCTCTAATAGGCAACTTAGTTTACTAACTTTACTATATAACATTCTGTCGTAACAATTTATCTTAAACAAGCGAGAAAGTATACGTTCTTGTGTGCAGAACAGACTTACGAGATACTATATAGATGATCTTCGAATGCACAATTGCATTCTAAGCACTACTACGACTATCTAATTGCCTCTAGTATATAGAAGAGAAATCGAACTCGAGATTCTCGCCAAGAAACAAAATATAATAACTAGTTACGTATAACATTTGTTAAAACGCATTAATTAAGACTTGTTAAAGTTATTATTTGTTAGAAAGTTAAATCTAATCTAATTTAAAAGATCTACTCGAGCGTTCTAACAAGCAACCTAGTTTACTAACTCTATTATATAACGTTCTGTCGTAACATTAATACGAAGACATTAAAAGAGCAATATATATATTAATTTATTGTTAGCAACTAAGTTCTTTATTAACTTAAAGATTGTTTCTTCTTTCTTAAATACAAAATTAAATAACAAGAGTCGAATATTATTTATAATTAACTTGCGCTACAACAAAGTTATTACGAGTCTAAGCTCGAAATAGCGTGATATATTAACTATAGCGCAACATGTAGCACGAAGCACGAGTGTCTACATGCTCGACGACTTGACGAGCGAGCAATGCTCGACATGTTCGACAACGAGTTGAGCGAGCAATGTTCGACATGCTTGACAACGAATTGAGCGAACAATGCTCAACATGCTCGACAACGAACATAGCGAACAAAAAGAATTTTCTTTAGTATATAGATCTTCTAACACGACTTTCTTATAAATCGTATTTAATTTATCTTAAGTTTTGACTTATTGTTACAACTACTTAGTTGCAAATTCTTGTTATTAAATGATTGCTTACATTGCTTAAAGACGTTTACAAATCTCTTTAATAACATAATTCTTTTTAATATCTTCGTGAAAAGTACTAGCGTAACACTTTGAACACTCTAAGAATGTTTGTATTAGATCAACGCGCTTCTACTTCGAACATTAACTTATTAGCATTACGTCGACTCTTTGTTGATGGAAACGACAAAATTAGAATTAACAAATCTAACGTCTATTATGAAGATCGAATTAACTTGAAGAACTAACTTATGCAAGTAAATATTTACTTCATTTTCTATCTTGTTCTAGCGAACAAGAAGACAATTTTCGCATTCATATTTTTTAAAGAAAGAGCTTAGCACTAGCTCAAGTTAAACTTACGCAAGTATCTAGAGAATTATGACGAAAATTCTCGTACAATGTTCACGAATTTCGACAACTTTAAGAGAGAGCTTCGAAGAATCTTTAAAACATTTAACGAGAAACAAATTGTAAAAAGAGTAATTTAGCATCTAATTTAACGAATCTTTGCAACAAAATACGCAATAAAATTTTAAAAGTATGTTAATTTTATCGAATGAAACGATGTCGCACTTATGACAATGTTTCGACGAGATCTTAAGAACAATCTTAAGAACAAAATTATGCGCGATGGCAAATTCATTAGCGATATGTTTGATCTTATCGAAGTAATTATCGATTTCGACGACAAGCTATATAAAAGAGCTATGAAAAAAAAATACGATCAATTTCGAAAAAGAACAAAAATCTTCTTTGAATCAACGATCGAATATTATTCGAAAGAATTTCGTTCTAATTAGAAATACAATAATCTAGACTATCGTGAGCTTGCATTTATGAAATTGAACTTCACTTAACAACGTAAAAAGAAGAACTTTAGAGAAAAGCAAAATAACAAATTCTAGAAAACATGCTATTTATATGACAAATTGAGTCACTTCGCAAGAGATTGTCGATCGCGAAACTTAATAAATCGTCGATAAATCAATGCTATGTTAAGAGAGATATTTAATAGCTAGAACGACATTAGAAAGCAAGTCAACACAAAAGCGAACACTCCGAAGACTAGATTAAACGACGACTACTATCTAGTAAAGAACCTAGATCAATTATAGAAAGTTCTAGATGAAACATCATTAGGCAAGGCACTCGCATTTACGCAAAAAGTCAATCAAGCACTCTAGAAGACTATTAAATCTTATAGCTTAATTATCGACTTAGACGAAGAATATAATTGAAAGAACTTTCATAAATGCCTAGAAAACATCACGAATCATCTTAAGACTTTAGCTAGTTCATTGAAGAAAAAACAAGTTAATTAAATCGTAAACAAATGCGAGGAAGCGCTAGAAAGCGACGCCACTATAAAAAAGAATATTTTCGACGAAATCGAACGACAACTAAATAGTGTCATTCTATTTAAACAAAAAATAAAGAAAGCAAAGAAACATAAAACACTTAGTTGAATCGCTTGTTACGACGACTTATGCTAAGCTCATCTAGAAGAAAAAGAAGAAGTCAACTAGTTTTCTAGAAAGTTAAAGTTAGCAATTTAGCAACAAAAGAAAGCTTAGCGCAAACAAACGTTTGTAGCAGAAGTCGCAACATAGAAGCAAGAAAAAGTTTAAGTTTTTTAGTAAAGAGCATATTAAAGAAATGCAATATGTTAGTCCAACAATAACAACTAAACTTAACAGCACACGTACAATGTTTTATCACATCAATTAAGATTAATGATTGTTGACTTATTGCAATGATCGATTTTGATGCGATAGATAATTTTATGATCAAAGCTCTTGTAAAGAGGAAAAAGTATTCTACTCGAAAGAAGTTTAACGCTTACAATCTAATAATTGTAGATAAAAACTTATTACTCGATAAAAATGAAAAAATGAACAAAGAAACGAAATTATTATCGATAGCTATTTAGCAACATCACGAGGAACCAATCTTTAATATAGTGAGAATAATTACTCATAATATCGTTTTAGAAATGTCTTGATTAAAGCAACACAATTTAGAAGTTGACTAAAATACACAAGTACTCAAATTCGAACAATGTGATTACACAATTCACATTTAATCTACGCATTAACAACGTTTAATAATAGATAAAAGATAAAGTTAAAACTTAATCGTAAGATGCGAACTTGCATTCTTAAAAAAGAACGATATAATCAAGTTTAATTCGACAAACATTGACAAAGATTAGCTAGATCACAAGATCAAAATAAGTGAAAAAAATTGCGAATCTTTTGAGAGCTTTGAATTATTTGATATAGCGAAGAAATCGCTAAAGTACGTATCACGAATATACAACAATTGGAAGCATCTATTTCAAGAAGAGAAAACGATAAAGATTTTTTTTAAACATTAATTGTGAAATTATGAAATTAGACTTAAACTAAACAAGCAATTTACGTTTGAACTTATATATGCTTTATTCAAGAAGAAGCTCGAAGTACTTCGCGAATACTTGACAAAAAATGAAAAGAAAAAATTTATTAGAAAATTCTAATTATAGGCAAGATACTCGATTCTCTTTGTATTTAAGAAGAACGAAACTCTTCGTCTATGTGTCGATTATTGAAAGCTAAATCATATCACGATTAAGAATTGATATTTACTATCTAATATTAGCGAGCTTTAGAATCGACTATTTGAAGTCAAGTACTTTATTAAATTAAATCTACGAAAAGCGTACAACTAGATTAGAATGAAAACAAAGAAAGAGTAAAAAATAGCTTTTCGCACACGATATAAACTATACAAATACACAATAATGTCGTTCGAACTTACAAACGTCTCGACAACGTATCAAAAAATAATTAATAATACATTACAACAATATCTAAATTAATTTGTCATAACATACTTGAACGACATCATAATTTATTCAAAAATCTTGAAAGAACATATTAGTCATGTTTTCAAAGTACTAGAATGTCTAAATAGAAAAAACTTACATCTTAAATTAAAAAAATGCGAATTTCATCGAAAAGAAGTTGACTTTCTTAAATTTGTCGTAAAACGATATAAAGTACGCATGAATTCTAAGAAGCTACGAGCAATTAAAGAATAAAAATCATCTATTAATGTTAAGAAAGTGCAATTCTTCCTAGATTTCATAAATTATAACAAAAAGTTCATTAAGAATTACTTCGTTAATGCGATATTAATGACGAATCTTACGAAAAAGAATACGTCATAAATATAAAAATTCGTAAAAGAAAAATCATTTTAGAATCTTAAACTAGAATGCTTGAAAAAACTAGTACTAAAAATGTACAATTCACGATTATTAAGTAGAATTGAAATTGACGCATTAGATCTAGTTATCGATGCATGCTTTAATCAAGAGCATAAAGACATATAACATCTAGTAACATATCTTTCGAGAAAACTCTTATTAGTTGAACAAAATTACGATGTTCACGACAAGAAACTACTCGCTATTGTAGTTTTCTTGAAGTCATGAAAAGTATACATCGAAGAATTATCAAAATTTACGATTCTTACGAATCATAAGAATCTTGTGCACTTTATTACTATTAAATAGCTTAATAGAAGGCAAATACGATGATTAGAACGACTTAAATAGTACAAGTTCAAAATACAATATATTTTAGAAAAAGATAATGGCAAAGCAAACGCACTTAGTAGAAGAAATAATTATATAAAAACGAAGAAATCGTTTAATCACAACATACTTAAGATCAATAAAGACGAATCACTATTAATTAACAAGCACAAACTAAATGTTACACTACAAATACTTCGAGACAATATAAAAGAGTTTTCAATAAAGAAAGAAAAACTTCAAATATCTATTAACAAAATCGATGAATGTATAAAAGAACATCATGACGAATCATTGTAAGAGCATCTAGAAGTAATCAAAACTCTTTAGCTTTTACGTCAACATTATTAGTTTTCATAGATAAGACAAATTGTCGAGACATATATTAAACGATGTCTTAACTATTAGCAAAACAAATATGATACACATGCGAACTATGACGAAATCCAATATTAGAAATTATTTAAGTCGTTATGAAATGAAGTTACGATAAACTTTATTATTAAGTTGTCTAGATCGACGAATCTAGCAACTAGAGATAAATATAATTTAATACTAGTAATGATTGACAAGCTTATCAAGTATTTATATATCGTCGCATGCAAGAAAAAGTTCATCGCAAAACAACTAAAATACATTATATTAAATCGACTTATACGATATCATAATATATTCAAAGAACTAATTAGTGATAGAGACAAGCTCTTCACGTCTAACTATTGAAAGACGCTTCTTTCAAAGTTAAATACAAGACTTCGAATGTCTATTGCCTATTACTTGATCACGAATGATTAAATAGAACGAACAAATTAGAGTCTAAAGCAATATCTAAGACATTACGTCAACAATACTTATAGCAATTGAATATTACTTTTATCTATGACTCAATTAGCACTAAATGCAAAGATTTCGAATATCACTAAGATAACTTCGTTCTTTGTCAACTATAATAAAGAATTTAATCTCTTTAAGAAAGAGCGAAAGCATTTGTCGACGCAATTAGTCATCGAAAGAATAGCGACGCTAAAAAAGATACACGACAACATCTCGATAATGCAAAAAAGATCGATCAAATATTAAAACAAAAAACGAAAAACGACATCTTAGCTAAAAGAGAGAAATAAGATTTATCTTTTTACAAAAAATCTTAAGACAAGAAAGTTAAACAAGAAATTGAATCATGTCAAAGTCGAATCGTTTCTCGTTAAAAAGACTAAGAAATCAATCAATTATAAATTCGACTTACTTAAGAACGTCAAAGTATTTTTAATATTTTATATCTCATTATTAGAATTAGTCGACTTCAATACGTCTATATAGAAAACATTTCATTACAAAGCTCAAGAAAAAAGTTAATACAAAGTGAAAAAAATTTTAAAGCAACAAGATCAAAACTATTTAATCAAGTAAAAAAGATATTTTATCTTAGAGAATACATAAGAACTCAAAGAGAATCTTGATGATTGCTATGATCTTATCTAGAGATTTCATTAATATTCGAAAAATCATTTAGCATAGCGAGAAATAACTAGAAGATAGAAGATGATTCAACAAAAGCATTCGCAACAAGATAGTTAAAAAATTTAAAAGCATTTAACTTCTTTATTCTTAACAATAGACATTGTATCTTTCGTTTCGTTTTCGCATCAATTTTCTTCAAAATCTTTTTATTTCGTAGCAATTAAGTTATGACAATTGCTAGCAAAGCTTCATCTTTAACGATCTTAGCAAAAAGATCTTCTCTATTATGATTAAGAGAAAACCAAGACATGTTTACACACGACTTGATCGCACAAACATATTTCGAACACTTCAAACAAAACAAGAAATCTTTCATGACGATATAGAAATAATTAGAGAGAGAGCAACGTTCACAAGCAATATCTATTAGTGTATTGTAGCGTTCGATTTCGAATGCAACACGAAGACGACTTTGTTGCTAACAAAACATAATAAGAGACGTTTAACTTTTAAGACGAAAATCTTTAAGAAGAGAAATAATGTTACGAGTCTAAGCTTAAAACAACGTGATATATTAATTATAGCGCAATATGTAGCACGAAGTACGAATGTCTACATGTTCGATAACTTAGCGAGCGAACAGTGTTCGACATGTTTGACAACAAGCTAAGCGAGTAGTGTTCGACATGCTTGATAGCGAGTTGAGCGAACAATGCTCAACATGCTCGATAGCGAACATAACGAACAAGAAGAATCTTCTTTAGTATATAGATTTTCTAATACGACTTTCTTATAAATCGTATTTAATTTATCTTAAGTCTTGACTTATTGTTACGACTACTTAGTTGCAAATCCTTGTTATCAAATGATTGCTTGCATTGTTTAAAGACGTCTACAAATCTTTCCAATAGCATAATTCTCTCTAATATCTTCGTAAGAAGTACTAGCGTAACAAAAGTCTAAAAATTAAACGTATTTTTACAATCTTTTATAATATAAGTTGCTTTTATAATCTATAAATAGCAATTAATTAGTAAAGAGATTATTTAATACAATATATGTACGTTAAAATATTAACTTAATATATTTAAATATTTATATTAATTAATAATATTGTTTGTTAATAAATAATTAAGAAATTATAATATTACGTTATAGTATTGCGATTAGACTAATCGTTGAGTCAAGTTTCGATATTAACATTCTAGCTCGACCCAAATACTCGATATCAATCTCTTGACTTAACTCGAAATCGATCTTAGATTAACAATTTCTTGACTTGATTCGACCAACTCGCTAAGCAATCGAAAATGACGTCAAAATGCCAAGATTTTCTATTTTTAAAAAAATTCGCATTATTTGAATTACTAAAAATAGTTTAAAAATAATAACGCACAAATAACGTACAAATGCATTATCTAAATGCATTACTATATAATATTATAAACAAATTAATTAAATTAATCAACTTAATTAAGTTGATTAATGCACTTTTTTAAAAATAATCTAAATTTTTCGAGTCTTGGCGAATCAAGTCAAGTTATACGCTAAGTACTTCATATCTATTCTTTGACTTGACCCAAATACTTGGGTCAAGATTTCTAACCCAAATTGGGTCTTGGCGAGCCAGGAACCTAGTTCGAACTCGATGACTCGACTCGACGCGACCAGTCTAATTGCGATAATTCGAACTATTATAATTTGTTTATATTAAGTTACTAGTCTAAACAAAGTAAGGTTTGTTAATATAAACAAGATTTAACAAGTAAATTCTATATAATAACTTAATTTTACGTAAATTACTTTTTATACAATCTCTCGATATATATTAATCTTAATTTAAAAATATAATCTATTTGTATTATTCGACAAATATATATTTTTATTATAACTTAATATTATAACTAGATTAATTCTTGAATCAAGTTTCGATTCTAACTTTAGAAATTAATTTAACTTGTCGATTTTAATATTAGAAATCGACTTGAAACTTAATTCAATTTCTATTATTTTGAAATCGATTTAACTTAACTCGACTTAATTTTCGATTCCAATATTAGAAATCGAATCGAATTGTTAAGAAATTAAAAATAACGTTATTATATCAAGATTTTCTATTTTTAGATATACGTTATTATAATTTTGAACAAGAAAAGTTAAGTTAATAATTTGATTCTAGCTATTTAGATAGCTCGAATATATTATTATAATACATTATTAAATAATCTTATATCGAAAGATTATAGAATAGAATATAGTTTTCTACTATTCATTTTAGAATTTCTTTATACTAATATTAAGTCTTGACAATTTAAGTCAATTTTTTTAGTTAAGTTTCGATTTCAAGTATAGAAATTAACTTAAATTGTTAATTTCAACTTTAGAAATCAAATTGTTAAGACTTTCGAATTAAATTAATACGAATTATCAAGATTTAAGTCGAGTACTTAACTCAAACTTAATAACTCGATCCGACGCAATTAGTCTAGTTATAACTCTAATTATAATTGAGTTTCAAGTTTAATTAATCGAAAATTTTAGTATAGCTAGACTAGTGAAAAATTCAATCGTTGTACAATTGCAATACAATCGTCGAAAAACCGTCGAAAAAGCGATCAAAAACTGATCAAAAATCGTTGGAAAATCGTTTTTCAATCGATTAACAACTAGAAAAATTCTAAATTTCGATTGTTTAATCGTTAAATGTCTTAACAACCATTAATCGCAATTAAACTATAGATAGGTTAAACTATAGTTGTTCAACGATTAACTACAAAAAAATTCAAATCGAAAAAAAATTATAATTAATTAGACTTTCTAAGTACTAGATTAGTAGAAAGATGTATAAGAAAGATATAGATAAGAGAATTACTTACGCGTATATAATTTTTTGCAAATTATGTAATTTTTCTATTTATAACTTATTAGCGTTGATAGTAATCGAAATAGAGACTTCTCGAAATAAATTAAAACTTTAAATTTAAGTTTAAACTCTAAACTATTAATAGAGTTAATAGAAAAACGTCTTAACAAGTTTACGTATTGACGAATCAACAATTTACATACTTTATTACTCGACACTCTAATAGTCGAAATCTCAATCGAACTAGCTTCGAAACTTAGATATTTTTTCGAATTTTTTTTTTATCAAAATTAGCATCTATAAACATCTATAAATTGAACAATTGTTACTTATATTATTATTTTATATTACTCTTTTATTTCGAAGAGATTCTTTATATATTATTTAAAGACATTGTTTCTATTACTTTTGTTTATAATATATCTAATTTTTTAAGAATTTTAAATCAATTATTATCTTTAATCAAAAATAATATTTGCAAATCTATTTTGCGCAATTTGTTATTTAGTAGTTTATATTTTAATCAATTTGCAAGTTAATTTAATTGAAATTTTCTCAATTTTATTTTCGACAATAAAAAAAGAATTCTTTACGAAACATTAAACAAAATTAGAAACAATTTTTTACTATTTATATTAAAAGAAAGAAACAAATATATTAAGTAAAGTTTAAATACTAACATTTAATATTAAGAATAATAATTACAAATTACAATTAATAAAAGTATTTTAAACAAAACTTAATTAAAACTTGTCAATTTACGTTAAGCAAAAAAAATTGATACAAAAGCACAATCTAAGCTTTGAAACAAATTTGTTTAAGTAACTTTAACTATAGAGAGTTTTTCTAAAATTATTTGCAAAAATTATTATAAACTTTTGAATTATTCTATTGTTTACAATTATTTAAGCACAACAAATATAAAGAAATATCTTCAATTTACTTTTTGTTTAAAACAAAAAAAATCTAGATTGCAAATCGCGATTAATCTAGTCTTTAATTGCGTAAATTATAGTTAATAATGCAAATAAATAATGCAAAACTAATATATTATTAGAAGAAAAGTTATATCAATTTATTGTTCTTCTTTGTTTAAAATAATTAAAAAGATTAACTATGCAAGACTTTTGTTAATTTAAATTTATTCTTTCGAATTATTAATAATTCTTATTTTCGAAAGCTATTAAAAATGCTTAAATCAAAGCTAGTGCTTCTAGATTACACAAAATTATTAAAAATAATTCTTTCGAACTTTGATTAAATTCGTAAAAAAATCAAGATAAATTTTAGAAATATTTAGCGTATCTTTATTGCTTTAAATGTTCGATACTTTTATCTTTATTATTGTTTATTTTGTCTTGTTTAAATTAATTACGAAAAATTATTTTATTGCAAGAAAACTTTAAAGCGAGCTTTTAAATTAGCAAATTAAGCTTATTAATTATAAACAAGACATATTGTATTATTTGCATATATTACTTGTTTACTTTGTGCAAATTATGGAAAATAATAATATTAATTAAAATAAATTGATATATACGTAAGAAATTATAAAGAAAAACGCAATAATTTTTAGAACTTTTATCGAAAGAGACGCGTCGAAAATCGCGTTAAAAATCGCGTAAAAACAAAAGCTTAAATTAACAATTAACAACAAGATTACGTAAAATAAATAATAAAAAAATTAATATAAATAAACTTGTATTACTTATCGATAAAATTAGATAAATATTAATATAAAATAATAATAATTGTATTAAGTAAAAAGTTCAAAGTAAGTAAAAGTAGAAGTAAAAGATAATTTTAATTTTAACGCATATTATTTTTACTTTAATTTGTAAAATTATTTCTTAATATTTTATTTATAATTTTATTGATCTTTAAAACTCTTTTACATTCTAAATCTTATAACATTCTATTAAATATTAAGATATATTTATAATCTAGTATACAGATATATTATCTATATGCATTACTAGTGAACTAAGCTAAGAAATTGCACAAATAATAAAATTACTATTAATTAATTTAAAAAGCATCGCAAGTTGCAATTGCACGCAAGAATAAAATAATAATAAAAAGAACTTGTATCGAAAACAAAACAACAATTGCAAAATTATCTTAATTTGCGTTAAGAAATTGCGTAAAACGTCTATTTAAATAGAAGTTTCTTAGCTAGATTGTAAAGTTATAAAAAACAATATTAAAAATAAAATTATTAAGTATCGAATTAATTAAGATATTTATAATAATATATTTAAGTAATACAATAAAATATACAATACTAATAGCTTAATAGCACAATGCTTTAAAAATTAACTTAGACAAAAAGCAAAAAAGAAGTTTGCAACTAAGAAGAGAAAGTAACTTAGAATTATTTAAGAAACGCAAGCAATGCGTAAGAATATAAATATAATAATAGCATTTTTCTCTTAAAATATATATATTATCTAAATATATTATTTGTTTTTTATACTTAAGTTAATCAATATTGCAATTAAGTATTAACAATAAGTTTAATATTAATAAAAGTTTCTTAATATTTATAAAATTAATTGTAAAGATTATTTAATAACGAGTTATTTATTATAATAATTTAAATAATTTGAAAAGAGTTAATAACGTCGATTCTTTCAATTTGTATAGCAACTTTGTTAAGAAACTCGCATTATTAAAAAACGCAAATAAGAGAGAGATTCCTAATTTTATCAATGTTAAAATAGAGAATTCTAACAATATTGTTAAAGAAAATAATAATAATCAAGAAATTCGATATATAATTTAAAAAGATGCTAAAACGTTAAATTATAACTATTATAAAGCTACTAATATTAATAATAATAGCAAAGAGAAGAATACAAACAATAAAGATTAAGATTGCAACAATAAAATAATAACAAAATCGAAAGCAATTTAAATTAAATTGTTTAAAATAATAATACAACAAACAAAATTATTAAGATTTCGAACTAATAGCTTTATATACTTAGCTTAGAGAGCTTACTATTACAAATTAATATTATAATGCATTATCATATTGCATTACTATATTGCATTACTATATTGTATTATTAAATCTAAAATATATAACTAAGATTTTAAACAAATTAATTATAATTTATAATAAAACTAATATCTTAACAATTTGAATCGATTTTTCGAATAATATATTTGACTTTTTAAGAATTATATTATTGCTTTAAAGTTATTAGTTCTCTATATATTTTTAAATAAAATATACTTAAATATCAAAGTTTCGATAGCTTAATAATAAAGCGTTTCAACTTTTAATAATAATAACACAATATTTATAATAACATTATTAAGAGCATTATTGTGCTCTTGTTAACTTTTTGTAAATATTGTGTTATTATTATTGTGAAATAAAAAATCGAAAGTTCAAATTCTTCTTAAGATACAATGATATTTTTTTTTTACAATTTTTAACAAGACTATGTAGAACAAAATTGTCGAACTCTTTGATTAAAAAAGTTAAGTCAATAATTTAATTTTAGCTATTTAGATAGCTCGAATGCATTACTATAATATATTACTAAATAATTCTATATCGAAAAATTATAAAATAGAATATTATTTTCTACTATTTATTTTAGAATTTCTTTATACTAATATTAAGTTTTGACAATTTAATTTAATTTTTGGATTTGATTTTTGATTTTAAGTTTAAAATCGAATCGAATTGTTAATTTCAATTTTAGAAATCGAATTGTCAAGACTTTTAATTTGATTCGAATCGAATCGCCAAAATTTGATTCAATTTTCTAAATCGAACTCGGATTTCTAAATTAACGTATTTAGTCTATTACTAGTACAATGCGTTTTCTTAAAAGTATATAAATATATAATTTTTAATTTTCTCTTTCTTAATAATAGTAGTATAGTTGTCAATTTTGCGACAAAAAGTATATATCTCTCGAAAGATAATTTTCTTTTTAATAGTAACAATATTGCTCTTGTTATAAAATTTCTCAAAATCTAGAAAAAAATAGTCTAAATTGAAAACTCAAAACATAATGTTATTTTCTAAGATATTATTATTAATTAATTCGATTAATTTCGATTAATTTTATTGTTTTAAAGAGTTTTGCTAATTAGCAAAATCTATTAAACTCGAAAAATCGATAAATAAAGACAATTTACTTAATTAAATATTATAGTTTGCTAATATTCTAATTATTGCTTAATTAATTAATTTTTATATTGCAAGATTGTTTACTAGATCTTTGATTTCTAATATAATTGATATTGTTGCTTGTAATATATTTACGCAAATAAGCAAGATATCTTTTTCTTAATTATTTTTAAATGTTTTGCTTGTTTTTTTTTAAAGATATTAATAGTGCAAGCTTCGAAAGAACTTAATTTAAAAAATATTTAAATAACAAGAGATATAAATTTGTTTCAAAAGTCGAGAAAAGTCTTTTAAACAAATAAAATAGAGAAAATCGATAAGATTAATACAAGAAAATTGAGCAAATATCAATATTTTTCTAGTATAGAAGTATTGTTAATTTCTTGAAATTGTATAGCAATATATAAAGTCGAAGACTTTAAGTTCTAAAGAATACTTTTTTTCTTAATTAAATCTTTTAACTTTTTTGTTTGCGAAAAGAAAAAAAAATTGAAGTAAATTAATGTTTGTTAATAAATTTCTATATTTATTACGAAAGTCTTTATAGCTTTTGTAAAAATCGATTAATCTACAATCTAATTTACTAGATAGTAGAACAGCTTTATAGATCTTAAATGCTTACTATTTCTAATTGCTATATAGATAATTACTAATTTAAACATATTATTCAATATACTTTGCAAGATAGACAGAAACTTCTTAAATTGTTTTAACAATAATTCGCTAATTTTTACTAAATAATTGTTTAGCTTCTACGCAAACTCAATAATTTTATTCGACAATTCTAACAACAACGCTAGAATTGCTAACAAGAAAAGTTGTAATATTTGTCTATAAAGTAGTCTTCTATTAATACAAAATACTAGATTAATTGTCGAGTCGAGTTTCGGTTCCAACTTTAGAAATCAACTTAACTCGTTAATTTTAACATTAGAAATCGACTCAAAACTTAATTTAATTCGATTTTAGTCGATTTTGGATTTTAATATTAGAAATTGAATTGAATTGTCAAGAATATTAAGAATACTAAAAATAGTATAAATTTAGTTTAAATTTAGATTTTTTAATTATTTTCTAGATAATGCACATTAGTAATACATAATATAAAAATAGTCTAATATACTTATTAATTAATTTAAATAGATTAATTATTTCTATTAAATTATCAATTAATTGTTATTAAAAATAATAAAATTTAGTCTTGACAATTCGAATCGATTTTTTGAGTTAAGTTTCGATTTTAAGTATAGAAATTGATTTGAATTGTTAATTTCAATTTTAGAAATCGAATTGTCAAGACTTTCGAATCGAGTTAATACAAATTGTTAAGATTCGAATCAAGTATTTGATTCGAACTCGATAACTCGATCCGACGCGATTAGTCTACAAAATACTAATAAGATATTCTCTTTCTAGTAATTAATTTTTGTCGTAAAAAGGCAAACTTTACAATAGTAAAAAGCAAGCTTCTAAGAAGCAAAAATAATAATAAGATAATTTCTCTCTTGTAAGATAATTTCTCTCTTGTAAGATAATTTCTCTTTGATAAGATATTCTTCTCTAGTTGCAATTAATATAGAAATTGATTACTAAATATAAGTTAAAGCTATCAAATAATACAATTCTCGCACTATTAAAGAGAACACAATGTAATAAAAAAGATTGAATTGCTAGCTAGAAGAAGAAAAGTTCTTTAGATCTAAATATAGACTTAATTGTCAAAGAATATCTTGTTAAGTTAAGCAAGAAATACTATTTCTATTAAGCAAGAAAAGTACAATTATTGTAATACTATTCTTTTACTTGATTATAATATCTTTATTGCAAGCTTAAATCTTAAGAGTTTTAAGAAAAATATTTATTGCAAGTTGCATTATATAACTTATATAATTAATTGTTTTTAAATTAATATCTTAAGTTATATCTTTCGATTACAAAGTCTTTGTTAGTAAGTTTTTCAAAGTTTTGTTGTTGCAAATATTGTTTGCGATAATAATTGTAAGTTAAATCTAAAAATTATACAACTTAAGAATATCGAAAATTATATTAATAAGCGTTTTCTTAATATATTAATCTTTTAAAAATGCAAATATTAATAGTATTTCTTTGTATTGTTAATCTTTGTTAATAAAGTAGATTGTAACTTCAAAGAAAACAAGATAATTAAGACTTAATTAATTGTTTAATGCAATAAATATATATGTGCTAGTTTTTACGTCTTCTAGAATTTGTTATCTTATCAAATTTGCTTGTTTCTTAATTATTCGAGTAAACTTAATATATTTAAGCACTATAATGCTAGCTTAAAGAAAGCAAACAAGTTTCTAAAAACTGTCTTTTTTTAAGATTCGAAATAATATATAAAGATTTAATATTATTTTGATAAGTTGTTTGTCAAAGTCTTGTTAAGTGTACAATTCGATTTTACGAGTTGTCTTAAACTTAACACTCTAGAAAATCGATTAATATATTAGTACTATGCTTGCTTGTTTTGATAACAACATTTAAAAAAAACTTAACTTATTGTAATTAATCTTAACATTAATAAGTTATATTGAAGATAATTTAAAGTAATAAAGTTGATTGCGAAGTAAATAAGAGAAAACAACACTAGAAAGCGTATATAGTAATCTGGAACAAAAATTGTAGAGAATACTTTATTTATACTTTGCATACTTTGTTCGATAATTTGTTACAATAATTTCTTTTCTTTATAATATTTATCTTCTTTTCTTTTAAGATATTGTGTTAAGAAATTAAACTTATTGTTGTCGAATGTTAAATAATTTATTGTTTTTTATATGTTTTGCAAATAACTTTGAGTAGTTCGATAATTATAAATGCATCTTTATATTAAAAATTTTAAGTACTTCTTTTTTATTGTTTGTTGTCTTAAATAACGTTAACGTACTTTTCGAGTTTGCTTATTTTAATATCTTAACTTTAAGATATCTTGTTAATTTATTAGTCTTCGAACAAATTTTAAGTTTCGAATATTTATATTATTATAATATTATTGTTAAGTATTATTAACTTATAGATTGATTGCGTCGAATTAAATTATCGAGTTTGAATTAAGTATTCGATTCAAATCTTAGCGATTCGTATTAACTCGACTCGAAAGTCTTGACAATTCGATTATTAAAATTAAAATTAACAATTCGAGTTAATTTCTATACTTAAAATCGAAACTCGACTTAAAAAATCGACTCGAATTGTCAAGACTTAGTATTAGTATAAAGAAATTCTAAAATAAATAATAGAAAACTATGTTCTATTCTATAATTTTCCAATATAGAATTATTTGATAATATATTATAATAATATATTACTACTTTTAAAAAAAGAAAAATATTAAATAGCATCTATAGAATCTATAGAATCTATAGAGTGCAAATAATGCATTGTAGTAATAAATAGCATCTATAAGATCTATAGAGTCTATAGAATGCAAATAATGCATTATAGTGTCAAATAGCATCTATAGAGTCTATAGAGTCTATAGACTGCAAAAAATGCAATATATTAATAAATATTTGATTCCAAAAATAGAAAATCTTAACATAATAATGTTATTTTCGGTTTCTTAATAATTTGATTCGATTTCTAATATTGGAATCGAAAATCGAATCGAGTTAAATCGAGTCAATTCCAAAATAATAGAAATTGAATCAAATTTTAAGTCGATTCCTAATATTGAAATTAACAAGTTGAATCGATTTCTAAAGTTAAAATCGAAACTTAATTTAACAATCAATCTATTAACTTATTTAAAGAAGATTCTACGACACGCTTGTCTTATTTGTTAAGAGTAACAAAAACTTAATAAGCTCGAATAACATCAAAATTAAAAGAATCGAACTTGTTTAAAATATTGTAAATATTATTGTTATCAAAATAATTTAATGCGAGTTTAAACTTATTTTCGAATATTGTCTAGAATAATAAAGACTTTAGTGGAAATATTATTGTAAGTTAATATTTACTAGTATCTCGATTAAATAATTGTCGAATATTACTAGTTTAAAAGAAATTAAATATTTCTTAATAATAGAGAAGCAAATTTAATAATAAAATAAATAATACTAATATTACAAACATACAAGTTGACAAGAATAGAAGAAAAGGAGACTCTTATAATCGAGTTTATCTCTTGTAATTACAAATAATTCTATTGCTACATTCTAGTATTAATTATTTTATTTCTTAATAAAAATCAATTTAAATAATAAGAGAAATTGTATGCTTAATTACAAAATACTTATTAGATTTCTTGCTTTTTAATTGAAGAAAAACGTTTGCTAGCGAAGTTATAACAACTATTAGTATATTGCAAATTTAGAGTTAAAGCTTTAATTTATTATAAATAGAATTAATATTTACTAGTTTCTAGTCTTAAGTTAATCGAAAGTTATTTTTTGTTTCTAGATACAAGCTTTGTTAGAGTGTAAATTAAGAATTGTTGTAAAGCAATTACGTATTCTTTTGCTAAATAAACTATCAAAATCGACAATTCTTAAGCTAATCTATAAATTAAGACTTAACAAATTTAGCACAATTATTAACTTCTTAGATAATAGCACATAAAGCAACATAATCTAGCAATAATATTATTTTCTATACTATTACTATATTCTATTATACAAGACTTTAGTAATAAACTTATATTACGTCTTTAATAATTATTGAGCTTCTCTTGTCTCAACATTAAGATAAAAAATATGCATTAATTTCTTAATATTAGAAATTGCAATTTAGTAATTCTTCTTCGCATAGACGCTATTACAAATTAGGATAAAATCTAATAGAATTACGCTTTGACGTCTTGACGCTAGAGCGCTCTCTACTTATTTAGTCTGCTTTGTCTTCTACTTTCTAGAAGACAACTTATTATTATTACAAATATTCTAGCATACATGCTTTATATCTTTAGATCTAAACTAGTTCTTAACAAATAGTAGCTTCAAGAAGTTAATCTATCGTCTTTGCGCTTTTGCATTTACATTTGTTTAAGTCAATTCTTTAATTAGACTAATCGATATACTCTACTTTATTGCGGAGCAACTTAATACTATAGAACGTATAGCATAAAAGATCGTTGTTATCGCGTTTGCTACGCCTTTTTTATCTTGTTTACTCTCGTCTACATCTACTTTCGCGCCTGTTTCGCAAGCTTCGTCGTCGTTGTTATTGTTGTTGTCGTCGCATGCAAAAGAGTAAGAAATTTTGAATATACAAGTAATTAGGCAAAGTTCTAGGAATAGATGTTGCGAAAAAATCTTTCTCGCAATTAAAATAGACGCTATTTTGCAATCTTCTTCGATCGTTTATATAATCTTATTAGAGATTACGAAAGTTGTCTTATTAAGAGCGAATCGACTCTAGTTTTTGATCTTAAATAAGACTTGTTTTAAGACAATAGAAGTCGATTAATTGCATGGAAATGCGACAAAGACACACGCGTCTTATATTTGTTTAATATGCGTCTTCTTCTATTGATATTAAGAGCAACATCTTTTTGATTTTTTGTGAGTATCTTTTATAAATGAGAATAAAACTTGATAAAATTAGACTTTAACGTCTTGACGCTGGAACGCTCTCTATTTATTTAGTTTGCTTTGTCTTCTACTTTCTAGAAGACAACTTATTATTATTACAAATATTTTAGCATACATGCTTTATATCTTTAGGTCTAAATTAGTTCTTAATAGACGCTCTCTTTCGACATTTCTTTAATCGCAATAATTAGCTTTTATATTAGTTTTATTAAATAAGTGCACATTTATATTAACAAATCGAAGTACAATTAATTATTATTTATTGTAGTAAGAGTATAACTAAGTATTTTTGAGCACAATTAAAAGTTTTCTTCTTGCTAGATTTCTAGCTTTAAAAACGCAACAATTATAATTAAATTTAAGTGCGCTTTAACTTTAATTAAAGTGCTATAAAAGTTAATTGCTTTTACAAAGTTAAATATATTATACAAACATATTGTTAGTATTTACATCTCTAGTATTGCTATTTAAGAATTAGTATTTAACAATTAATATAACTAATTTTTATTTTCTATATAAACTTAACATAGATTGATACAACTTGTAAAAATTAATATATAACCAACGTCTAGAACTTTCTACTAATAAAAACAACAATTGTACAATAATTATATTATTCGCGTTTTGGAAGACAAATCGAGCTTGATAGATTAAAATTCTTTCAAGATCTTGCAAATCTTATCAATCTAACTATCTTGCATACTTAAATTAGTATTGTCGAGATAAAATTTGCTCGAAGAACTTGTTTTGTTTTCTTGTTATTTAACAAAGTTGCAAAATCTTAATTAAGTTAGACTATATTTTAACGCGTAAAGTTTTAATATTCGCGATACGCACAAACGTTTGCAATTGCTCGCTAATTGCACAATTGTATCAAACTATTACGTTTTTTGCTTTAAACATTAAATTTTGTCGATTCGAACAAACTTTACTTTTAAGACAAATCTAATAAATTAAGAGAACGTGTGCGCATCTTATGTAAGCAAATTATAATTGCTATACAAAATAGACGCATTTACGAACGCAATATTGAGAAATATTAAGATTGTCTCTCGCAAAGCTTAACTTGAACTTCTAAATTCTCGCAAATAATATAAGATTTACAAGCTTTGATCTTAATCTCGCACAAAGTCCAGATATTAGTAATAGAAAATTGCGACTTTTGTTATAATAGATCTAGATACATCTAGAACTAAAGTTAGGATTTACCAAATGCGAATAACATTGATTAAACAATAGAAATCTAGATATTTTATAGTTGTTCAACGATTATTCAACGATTTGAAGTTAGAAATTTAGATTTTCTATAGTTGAACAACAATTGAACAACAGTTTAAGACTAGAAAGCTAATTTTTCAATAGTTGAACAACGATTAATTAAACAAATTATTATAAAATAAAGTATAGTTATAAACTCGAGAATGTTAAGAGAATCTCTCTAAAATAGAAAAGTAATGCAAAATAATAACGCAAGCAACAACTAATTCGAGTAAATTATTATATAATAATATAAACAAGGTTAATTGTGATCTCGAAATATATTAAATTGTACTTTAGTCAAAATTTCAAAGTTATAATAACATAAGTCTAAAAATAGTAATTCTTAACATAATAACGTAATTTTCGATTTTTTGACAATTCAATTCGATTTTAATCTTTGAATTGAATATCGACTCGATTTAATTTAATTCGATTTCAAAATAATTAAAATCGAAAATCGAATTAACAATTAATTTAACTAGCAATTAAATAATCTTACTTAAAATAAAATAAATACAAATATTGGTTTGCTTAATAAGCTAGATTGTATTCTTTATTATCTAAAGAAGTAATTTAAAAAATTTATATTAGCAACTTAAAATGAACTAAATTAAGAAATCTTTTTTGTAAAAAAATTGTAAAATAAAAAGAAGTTGTATATATATATACAAAATATAGAATTATATATTATACAAGCAAATTTAAGTAAAGATCTAGCTAAGATAATTTAAGTTTAAAATTACTTGTTATTAGAGTTTTAAAGAATAATATTGTTGCTTATAGCAAATATTTAATTTAAAAATTCGACAAATTAATAATAAATCGAAAGAAAATATAATAGCGTATCGCTTTATTTTAAGAGAAAAATAAAAAACAAAATAAGAAAGAAAGTCGATTTCTTAAGAGATTTAAAAATAGATTTAAAGTTAATAAAAAATCTTATTGTAATTGTTTGTAAATACAAGTAAATAAAAAAACTTTTATAAATTGTTCTTTCTTTAATTGTTATTTTAGACAAGAACAAGATAACTTTTGTTTAAATTATTAGCAATCTTATTTTTCTTTATATTAGCAAAATTTCTTATCTTATTAATTAAGCTTTTCTTTTTTGCAATAGAGTTTTTCTTATTAAGAAGAAGACTCGAATTTCTCTTGTATTAATAATAGAATAGAAGCTTATATAAATTAGCAAACCGCAAATATATTTAGATTAAATCTAACTTAGACTTAATTAAGTTAATCAAATACTTAAAATATTTAAGATTAAAAAATTGTCTTATTTTCGACAAAACAATTACTAATAATTATTGTTAATAATATTAATTTCTATTGAAATAAATTCTACAATCAAGACAAAATTTCTATTGTAAAGAAAGAACGCAAGAGATTCTTATACTCTTATAAGATAAATAGCGCAAATTTCTCTTTTTAAATTTTAGATTCGCAAATAATATATTAGTAGATTTAATTATACTTTAATAATTAAAACAAAAATTAAAATTAAAAAGAAAAAAAAAGAAGTAAAGATATATTACAATTATATATTAGCAAATATTAAGACAACGTATTTTTAAAATTGCAAAACTAATTCTTGTAACAAGCTTTTTAATAAAAAAAAGAAAAATAACAAGAAAAATAACAAGAATATTAATAGTTTCTTTGTCAATATAATATATTATATTTCTTTACAAAAAACTATTGTTAAAAAATTTATTTATTAATAATGTTAAAATATTTTCGAATTTAAAAACAAGCTTTATATTTATATACAATTGTGCAAAAAGAAGAGTTAGCAAAAGTTCTTAAACTTTATTTGACAACATTTATTTTCGAAACTAGCTTTTTCGAATATAATTACACAAAAAATAATATCTTTCTCGATAATATTTTTTAAAGAAGACAATATAATATTTAGAGTATAATATTATATTATAGCAATAATTAAATATAGTATTAGTAGATTGATCGTTAAGTCGAATTTCGATTTCAAAAGTTGGAACCAAAATTTGATCCGAATTTTTAGCGTGAAATCGAATTGCCAAGATTGATAAATCAAGCTACTTGATTAACTCGCTTAGAACGAATTTTTTCGCTTAATTGTCAAGAACTCGAATCTAACGTTATGGAATCAAGATACATGAAAAATTCGGATTTTCGCAATCAATCTAAGTATTAGCAATTTATTAAGTCTCTTTTGCGTAAATTCTAATTGCAATATATCTATAATATATTAATATTAATATTGTGTTTAACTATAAAGCAAAGTTGACGCGTTTTACGCGTCTATAAGTTCTAAGAATTTTGATATTTATTTGCAAGTAAAATATATAACAAGTAGAACAATCTTGTAATACAAAGCAAACATATTTTTATAAAACAATCTTATAATAGTATGCTTTTAACAAGCAATTAAGACAAAAATCTCGAGTTTTTGTAAACAAAATATACTTTAGTAGACTTATTTATTGTTTTGACTTAAACAATATTGCTTTATAAGCTTTAATATTTTTGTATTAATTGTGCGTTGTAAATATTTAAGTAATTATTAATTAAATTCGATGCCTTCTTTAAATTAACTTTATTGTATTATATGTTATACGTCAAGCTTTAATCTTTTTATTTGGTTAAATATTAAACAATTTTCTTTTCTTGATCTTTGTTGTTGCGCAATGTTATACGCTTATTAAGTAATCTTTTAAACTTATATTAATTATTTTTTTCAATATTATTTATAGATAATAATTCGATATTTACAACTTTAAAATATAGATCTTTCTTCTTTGACGCAAGTTCTAGTATAATAATAGATATTATTAAAAAAAAAATTTAATTAAGAGACAAATCTAGTCTAAACGCTAGATGTTTATAGATTTTCAAAATTGTAAAAGATTTTGCTCTCTAATTCGAGAGTTTAGAATTTTTCAAATTTGAAATCTTATATTTGAAATAAAGTTTAAGAAAAATCTTATTTTTTTTTTAAGATAAGCAACTAATAATAGTTGTTGTATCGAAGTTTTATTTCTACGTTGACAAATATTATAAATTTCGCAACTTCTCTTTAATTTCTTTCTTTTTCGCAATATAGTTAGTATTCTCTTTGTAAGAGTCAATTAATAATAGAATATTGCAAACAATTTTTTTGTAAATTAGTTTGTTTAAAGATTTTTTTGTTAATATATTTTTGAAGTTGTTCAAAATATTACGCAATCTAATAACAAAATGCTCTTAATTTGTGTCTAGATTTGTTGTAAAATAATAACGTAATATTATTTCAATTGTTTAATTCGATCTTTCTAATTAATTATTTAATTGTAAATAATAAGTAGTAAAATATAGTAAATCGACTTCTAGCAAGTAGAAAATTGCTTTCTATAAAGTAAATAGGAATTTTTTGTCTTAATTGAAAATAATATATAAAGAGAGATTTTAATTTGCAAGAATATCAATAAGCTTAACAACTTATTTTTCGACTAAGAAAGTTATTTTCTCAATTATTGTTGTAATTCTTTTAGAGATTTTGTTTGTTATTAATATAAAAGAATTATACTTGTTTAATAGCTTTAACAACGCGAGAATAAAATTAATAATAATAATATAAAATATCTTCGACTTTGTAATAATAAATTTTAGCTATTTATACAAACAATGTCTAGCTATACTATTAAGCTAATATAACAAGCAATGTTTTAGATATCTTTTTAATTGTCTAGTTAAATTTCTTATATAATAACTAGCTATAATTCTATTATAGATGCGTAAGAATTCTTTGTGCGCCTATATATTATGCGATAGTTTAAAGATTCTCGCTTCTATAGCTTTAGAAATGCACAATCTTAGTTGTTTGTTTTTTTCGTCTTAAAAGTAAACAAATTCTTTCTTTAATATAAATTAAATATCTTTTATTCTAATTTTTTTTAACTTAATTGATTTCTTTAATATTGTTAACTTTTTTAAGATAGCAATTTTTTTAAAATTCTTTAATATTGTCGAAGTTGTCGAAATTATAATAGTAGATTTTTGTTTTATTGTTTTTAACTTTGTTAACTTTTTTAATATTGTATCTATTATATTAAATATCGAGATTATAATCTAAATTTTTGTCGAAGTTGAAATTTGAGTTAAAACATTTGCTAAAATAATAATAGCAAATTTCTACTTTTTCAATATTTGTCTTAAGTTAACTAAATAGTTTTGACTTTCTTGTCGATTACTATTGTTTTTTTGTATTAATTAAGAAGTATTTTGTAGATTTTAAATTACTTTTTATCGATCTTGTAAATCTTTGTTAGTTTTTTTTTAAAAAATAGAGTTATTTTAATTAAAGTAGTATAATACGTTAATATTTTGTTTAGAATTTTGTTACTTGTAAGATTATTTTGAGAATAATTCTTTTGCAATAGTCGTAAAAGAGCGTCGAAAATAATATTGTATTTTCTAGCTTTCTATCTAATATTAAGAGAAAACTATAAGATATATTGTAAGACGCAAATAAGTTGTAGATTTATTTAACTAAAAAAAATTAAAAAAAATTAATTTGCTTTGCAATATCGATTATTGCAAAATAATTAATAAAAATTACGATAAACTTTTCTAGAGTATAATTTAATATATATTAAATTTTCTTAAGTATTTAGACAAATATTGTTACTTTAAACTCTATTAATTAGTATTTCTTTTTAATGTTATTTAGTAGCTTAAAAAGATATATTATAGTTTAAATGTTAATTGCTTAAAAGAAATTCGTATTAAAATTCTCTTTTATATAATAAATATAAATTTCGAATTTATATTTTTTAAAATTATTTATATTAATATATATTTGTCTTTAGAAATTATAATAATAAAGAATATTCTTTTTCGTTAATTGTTGTTAAAGCATTTCAAAACTTTGCAACTTTACATTGCTAAAAGTAATATTAATATTTTTGCAATATTGCGCGCAAATCTTTTTATTTTTAGTCAAAGATTTCTTTAGCAATTTTATTTTAAGATTCTAAAGAATTTTTGCTATTTATATATAGTAAGCAATTTTCGATCGAAGTTAACTTGTTATTTCTAGATAAATCTTCAAGTTTTTAAATATTTTAGAAAAATTAAGTTTCTTTAACGCAACAAGCTTTTTTTCGAAAATCTAAAAATCTAAATTATCGACATATTGTTCTAATAATGTTACGAAAAAATATCTAATATATAATTTAAATTAATTTTTTAGACTTTAAAGAAATTCTAATTTAAGAAAATAAAACAAAGATAATCTTAAAATACATTAAATGCTCAACAATATTGCGCAAAAAAATTATAATATTGTCGATATAATATTTGTAGAATTTACAATAAAATTTAAGAAATTTGTCTATTTTATTCTAAATATATAATACTAATTCTTTGAAATTTATAAGAGTTATATTTAATTGCTCTTTTTCTTTGTAAAAGATAATTATAAAACAATCTTAATACTTTTTTTTAACTAGAAATTAATGAAATTAGTTATTGTTGTTTACAACAATAATATAAGAGCAATCTTGTAATTTAATTATTATATCTTCTTGTAATAGCAAAGAATACAAATTTGTAACGCTAATAGCATTTAAATCTTAAATATTAATTATTATTCTATCTTTTCAAATAAGCTTTTTGTCTAAGCTAATATATACGATTTTTTATATTACAAAAACAAAAAATATAAAGAATATAAAATTTCCAAATTATTTTAGTCTATTTTGTGTATATATTTTGTCGAGCTTTTTATTAATTAATATTTTTAACTCTTGAATTAATAGATAAACTTTATGTGCTAATTTTGCGTTAACAATAATTTGTCAATTAATTATTATAGAAATCTTTATATACTTTTCGAGAGAAAGATTTATTGTATTGTCGATATTCTCTCAAATTCTCGAATAATAATTAATTATTTTAATATATTTTAAAACTTCGTTAAGTAACTCGTAGATAATAATATTGTTTTTTAACTAAATTCTTATTTTCTTTAAGATAATTTTTCGAGAGAGACGTATTTTAGCAAAATTTAACTTAAATAGAATTAAATAATCTTTCGAGAAAGAAATTGTTGCAAGAAAGTAATTTGTAAGATACAAGTGCGTTTGCTACTTGTTAGCGCACTAAGATGTAAAAGACATAAGATATAATAAACTTTTATTACTATGTCTCAACTATATAAAGTAGATAGTAATAAGACTAATCGTTAAAGAACAATAAGAGACAAGCTTTCTCTCTATCTAATACTTGCTATAACGTACGAGCTTGCTTTTTGCTTTTTAACTAGAAAGAGAAGTTGTGCGATTTAAAACTTTTATAGGCAATCAAAATTACGTGCCCTGTTATATTCTAAGACGTTAGCGCTTCAATAGCGCTATAATATTATAGTTATCTTCTCTCTTAAAGCATTAATTTTCAATAATAATAAAAAGCTATATTAGTCTTATACAAGACGAAGACGTCTATTAAGCGTCAACGTTACAAGAGCTTGTTAAAAATCTTCTCAAATCTCTTTGAAAATTAAGAGAAAAAGAATCTTCTATCTAATAAAAATTAATCTATGCTTTAGTTTAACACAATCTATAGAACAATATAATAGCGACAATAACAATTTATAGTAAGCTATTGCTTTGTCGTTATTGTTGTTAGAATTCTAAATAGAGTCTAAAATAGAGTTAGCGTTGCGCAAACGTCAAATAGATTATAAATATAAATATTATTAGATCTCTTTTCTTTTCTTTCTTTCTCTCTATATTCTTCTTAATTGCAATTGCTTTTTTATTATAAATAAATTGTCGCAAAAACAACAATGCGTAAAACTTATATATATAGTACAAATATTAAATCAATATATCTTTATCTTTATCTTCTAAGAGATTAAGAAATTAAGAAAGTAAATAATTTTAATATTTTATTGTTTACAAGAACTAACATATTATAATCTATAATAATCTTTTATGCATAACTTGCATAGATAAGCGTGTATATATTCGCAAGAAAAGAAATATCTATACTTATTGCAAAACTATTTATCGTAAATCAAATTATTGTATTGCAATATATTTTGTTTGCGCTTACAATATAACAACTACTAATATTTACTAGTTTGTTAAATGCTTTTAAGATTAAATAGAAATTCTTGTTAATAAATATTATAAAGCGTTCGAAGTCGAAAACATAATTTTTAAATTAATAGAACGTTTGCGAAAGAGTATTATTCTTAATATAAAGAGCTAACAACGCAATAAAGAATTTATTTTATTAATAACAAATTGAACGCAATCTTGTATTCGTTAATTCGAACGTAATTTAACTCGCGCTCTAGAGCATCAAATTGTGTTTAAACAAAAACTTAAAAAAACAAAAAGAAATTAAAATAACGTTGTTATTAAAATAAAACAATTAATCAATTTTCTTTTAGAATATATATTAATTGTAAGTATTTTCTTTTGCTCTTCGATATATTTCTCTATTTTTTTTCTTTATTTTTTTTGATGTGTTGTGCAATATATTAATATGCATTTAGAATTCGAAAAAAAATAAAACCAAAAACAAGAACAAGTTGTTAACAAAGACAAAAAAGACAAAATTAAGATAAATTGTCTTTAAATTTATAGTCGATCTAAATTAAATAAGTTCGAAAGATTTTTTTGCAAAGTTTTACAACTTTGCAACTAAGTCTTTTTGCAACTCTAAGTTGCTAACAAGATTATCTAGTAATAATATAATAAGTTTTTCTTCTATTTTTGTTCGCATTCTGTTCGCTTATACGTCTATAAAAGATAAAGAATATAAAAATACGTATAAGTAGCAAAATCGAGTTTACAACAAAGATAGTAAAGATCGAACAAAGCAAATCTTTTGCAATTTAACTTTCTTAAAAGAACGTAAATATTTCGAACAATTTTAAAGATTTGTCTACAAATAACTTTGCAAAGTTTAACAACTTATTTTCGAATAAATATAATAATTATTTGTAATTGTCTAAAGCAAGTTTAACAAGTTTTTAAGAACTTGTTAAGTTGTTACAATATAATGTCAACTAAAAGAGAGCAATTAGATAGTTATGTTTACAAGTTATGTTTTAAATATCTATATTAAGAGAGACAATCTTATTATTCTTGACATCTTGTATAACAAAATAAAGAAATTTTTTATTGTAAATCTAATTAAATACAATAGCAATACAATAACAATTGCGCAATATTTTATTAAGCAAATTATTATTAACATAGTTGTTGTTGTCGCAATACGCGTTGTATTAATTTTTGCATTTTCGTTTGTTGCGCGTTTGCTTCTTAAATTTCTTTCGCAATTTATTAATATTATCAAGAGACTCTTCTCTTAGCTACTAATTGTACTTTTTGTCTTAATTTATCTACTTTATCTTATATTATATTTGTCTTTTTAACTTAGTTTTGTCTAGAATCTTTTCAATCTTTTATTCGATTTTATTATTAATAACTTTTTTAGTTTGCAATATTTATTACGTTTACTTATTGTTAACGCAATGCAAATGTAGTTTTAAAAGTAAAATATAAAAAGAATTATAAATTCGATAGATATTTAATAAGATAAAGCAATAAATTTACGTTTTAATCTTATTTTTAATTCTAAACAATTTAATATGCTTGTGCAATATCTTTTTGCTAAAATTTTTTTGCTTTAGATTTTTAATCGAAAGTATAATTAATTCTTCTATAACAAAGTTCTTTGATTTATATTTTTTATTGTAATATTTCGCTTATTGCGCGATAACGTTTTTAAGATTTTTTGCTAAAACTTTTCTTAAATTATAAAGCTATTTTACGCGTTCTTGTATTAATAATATTTTTTTTTCGATAAAGTTGTTCTTAACTTTATAGTAGATTTTCGAATAATAATTGTACATTAAATAAAACGACAAAGTTTTAACTAAGACATAGTAACTATTATTATAGACAAATTCTACTATTAACAATAGATTAGTCTATCTCGCCTATTTCGCGTTAACGTAAGTGCGAAGATAATATTTAAGAATTTAATTTTGTTGTTCGATTAAGCTATCTATCTAAGAATAAAAGACAATACTTAATTGTCTTCTAATTCGTGCATAAAAGTATATAGCAAACTAGAAAACACTAATATAGACAAATCTTTTATCGCTTACTATATTAGCTAGCGTTTCAAAACGTAAAATAATTTTATTAAAAAATACTTTTGCTAGCTTTGCGATATTAATTCTAGTAATTACAAATATATATCTAATTATTTTTGTATAGCAATCGACTATTACAAAAATCAAATTATATATAATTTTATAACGCTTGTTTGACAACAAGCTTGTTATAAAGTTTATAATAATTTTCTTTTATAGCTTCTTTGCAACAAATAAGAATTAAAATTTATTATACAACTTATAACAAGAAACTTTAATACATTAACAAATATTATATATTTTAATATATATTTTTACTTGCTTTGCGCAAACAAACTAGAAATACTTTCTCTAAAGTAGTTTTAAAGTTTTCTTAATTTCAAAATGCTTTGTTAAGGAGTTATTATAATTCTTGCGAATTAACTTTTTTCTAACAATTGCATTTCTTAAAATATAGAGCAATTTATTATATTTAACAAAACTCTCTTAATTTAAAGTCTATATCTTTTGTTAATAACAAGACAATTTTTCGGTTTCGACACAAATCTTCTTAGCTTAAGTATCTTTAATCTAGAGATTTTTAATTAAGAATTTTATTAATTTTTGAAATTTTTTATACAATTTCTTTAATATATTTCTAATTACTTTTCTTAAAATAACAACTTGTATACTAGCTAGTTAGAATAGAGATACTAGTCTATTAAAAACTTTCTTTCTACTTTATAATTGCGAGATTTTCGCGCTACTAATAGTTACTCTTGCTAGTTGTAATATAAGAGTCAAATTATTTAATATCTCTTGTTTGCTTTGCGTTAACAACTTTTCGTTAAATAACAATATTAATTTATTTTGAAATACAAAGATTAAATTAACTAATATCTCTTGTTTGCTTTGTGTTAGCGAATTTTTTTTAAACAATAATATCAATTTGTTTTACAATATTAATAGCAATCTTGTATTTAATAATAAGATCTCTTTATAATTAAAACGTCTTAACAATTTATTTGTCGAATTTTTCTTACTTAAGCAATAAAAGATTTCAAAGTTATAAACGACTAACTTAAGTGCTTAGCAAGCTTGTCTTAAGTTTAGCTTTTTTTAATTTATAAATCTTTTAAGATTATTATAATCTAATTATATCTCGATAAAATAAACATTGCTCTTTAGATAATATCTTTATTACTTAAAAGCGACTACAATAGCTAGCAATTCCTAATTATGCGTCTTATAATTTTGCTTCGTTAAAATTATCTTTCGCAATTAGAATGTTATTAGACGTCAATTTTCGTTGTTATTTTGTTAACTTAGAATGCTCGCAATTGCAAAGTTAAATATATTAGTCTTTACTCTAATCTTTTTGTCTAAATTGTAATAATAAAGTAGTAAAGTTAATATAAAAATATCGCAAAGTTAATAAAACATCTATTTTGCTTTATTTGATTAAACAAAAAAGTCAAATTTCTTGTTATTCTTACTTTCTTTTAATAAATTAATAAGAGAGACAATTTTTTTCGAATAGTAATATATAAAGCGTCTATAAAAATTTATAAAGCTCAAAAATATTTAAAGCTTACAATAAGTTTTTAATTTAAATTACTTCTTAATTTTTTTAATTTTTTTTAAGTCTATCTATATATCTTTTGAGAATACAATAAAATCTAGAAATTCAATCTTTGTAATATTGAACTGACACTTTTTTAGATTAACGTATAACAAATATTCGCAAAGACGTTTTAGTATTTGTCTAATATAACATTAGTACTTTGTCGAATTATTGTTATATATTAGTATATTATCTATATAGATTACGCAAGTTACATTAATTAGCTCTCGCAACATCCTATTAATATAGATCTAAAAATTGCGAATATGTTTACTAGTTCAAATAACATAACTTGATACTCGAAATATCTATAGCGCGTGCGAAATATCGTCTTTTACTTATTATTGCGTTTTATGTAAATGCAATAATAGACGTTCTTTAAATCTAAGACAATAAAGCGCTTTGCTTTGCATAGATAATCTAATATTTTCGTAATTAGAAGCAATAAATAACAATTCTTAATAATAATTGCATTTAAATTTCTATAATCGACGTATAAATATAATTTATCGTTCGATTTTAATACAAAAAGAATAAAAACGTTTACAAGTAAAACTAAATGCTTAATCTAGTCTTTAACTAACGTATTATCGAGATATTGCCAAAGTATTATTAACTCGTTTTGTAAAAAATTATAAAAGTTAGTTCTTTGTCGTTCTAAAACTTAATAGCATAATCTTCTCTTTCTAATTCTAATAGAATTTTGATTAATTTATTATTACAAACATCTTTTAGATCTTTTAACTTTTTAGAAATCTTAAACTTTGCTAACTTTTTATTTAACGTCTTCGTAATGTTAATGCAAACAATAATATAAATTGTGCTATACTTAACAAGATCTAAAATAAATTGCTTAAGATTAATTATCTTTAATTTGTTATTTACAATCTTGAATTGCTAGCTTTTTATCTTCGAATCAATTAATATATCTTGTTTAATTAGCATTAACATATCTAATATAAAATTAGAATCTATATATTTAATTAAAGTAGAATAAGATAATATATTCTTAATGTTAATCTTATAAGTTAATTAGATAATAGATCAACTTATAGACGTTGTAACAATAGCAACTATTGCTATTAAAAAAATCTAATATTAATAAAATAGCAAATGTAAGTTGCAATTCTTATTGTACTACATAGACATAATTAATAAGATTTAGCTTAGCTCTTAAGTCGACTAAATCTATAACTTGACGTTTATTATCAAGAAATTAAATTTAATCTTTTACTAAAATCGAGTCTATTATTTTTATTTGTCTTTTTTGTTTCGTTTGCGAGATATCGACGAAGCTTAATTTTTTTTTGCATCTATTGTAGTAATAGCAATAACAATAGATTAATCTTAATTGTATTTATTAAGATACTTCTTTTTGTAATATTTCTTTTTATAGCATTCAAAGTATTTGATATAACTTAAATAGTTTGCGTTACTAATCTTGTAAACTCGTTTAAGAAACGTCGACAAATCTTTAAAGATATAGAATTTCTTATTTCTAGTAAACTTGTCAATCTTGTTTGAGCAATAATTCTAATAAGATTTATTTAAAGAGATATTAGAATATTTTATAATTTGCTAATTGTTAAAGCTACTTGCGTTTGCTTTGCGAGTACAATTTAACATTTATTTTTATATAATAACTATAGCTAGAAGCTTATCGCAAATGTTCGATACGTTATTAATATTTAAAATCTTTACTTTTAGATTTAACTTAAATTTAATCAAAAATATATAAATTCTATGCTTCTCTAAGAGCAACAATAGATAAGTCTTTAACTTATCTAAATATTTTTTAAAGACAATTATCTTTTAATTTAACTTTTGTCTAGAGTTCTTCTATCTTTTATAGACAAAAAGACAACAATTAACAAAATTAACTATTAAATTTAATAGAAACTTTCTAAATTTTTCAAAGATTTTGCTCTTTAACTTAGCGTTATTGCTTGTTCTTAAATATTATTGCGTAATAACGTTATTTTTTAAGAATAATATACAATAGAGAATTTTGTTCTTATTTGTAATAAAATATGTCAAAAATCGCATTATATTAATGTCGATTTTGCAAAACTAAATAGTATATTTATTTACACTTAAATTCTTGTATAATTTTAGCTTTTTAAACTTCAAAGACTTAAATATAATCGACAACAATACAATAGCAATTTAAGAAACTTAAGAGTTTGTTTCTTCGATTGCTATAATTTGAATTTGCTAAGTATTTTGCAAATCTCGAATCTTTACTATTAACGTTTTAATCTATTAATGTAAAGTTGAAGCTCTAATTATATTTGAGCTATTATCTTTGTTAACATTATGTTAACAACAATTATTTTTGTCGACGTTTCGTAAACAATTGTTGTCTCGAGAAAAATCAAATTTCTCGAACTTTGATTTAGTAGTTAAATAATTGTTATAACTTAAATTGTTTTAATTTAATATAATATTATTACATTTTAAGTCTTTCTCTTCGAAAGATAAAACAATTAGAATTGTAAAATGCGAGTGCGTTTATTACTTGTTGACGCATTAAAATATAAAAGACATAAGATATAATAGACTTTTATTACTATGTCTCAACTATATAGAATAGATAGTAGTAAGACTAATTGTTGAAAAACAACAAGAAATAAGCTTTCTCTCTATTTAATACTCGTTATAACGTGCAAGCCTATTTTTCGCTTTCTAATCAAAAAGAAAAGTTGTGCAATTCGAGACTTCTATAGATAGTTAAAATCACGTGTCCTGTTATATTCTAAGACGCTAGTATTGTTGATAACGCTATAACATTACATAATTCTTCTTCCTTACAATATATTATTTTTTATTTTCGTATTCTACAATATATTTAATACAACAACAATTATTAAGTTTCTACAAGATTTCTTTATTGTTGCAAAAGTTAATAAATTAAAAGTTCGCATTTACAAAATAAATATACGCTTCTAATATTGTAAGCTCAAAAAGAAAATTATACTTAAAAAGTTTATTTTTTCTCTTTAGAATTATAGCAATCTTTGTTGTTAATTTTGCAAAAATTATCTTCTTCTTTGTTGTACAAATAGTTTGACAAATTCGAATATTATCTTAAGTCTTTATTTTGCAAAATATTAAAATTTTCTTACAAGATTCGAATCTTAGTTTTCGACTTAATATATCTATAATTATTTGTTTCAATTCTAGAATATTTATATCTATAAGAAATTTTGCTTTAAGATTATTTATTAAATAAATTTTGTAACAAATATAAGCAATTACTTTATTGTCAACTTTGTTCTCGCTCTTTAAATAAATATTAAAAAAGAATTATTTATTTAAAATATATTTTGTTGCGTTAATATCTTTTAATAAAACTAGAAAATATTTTTTAATCTTTATATTAAATATCTTTGTCTTAACAAAAGCGCAATTTATTATAGTTATATTGTAATCAAAATTTACGCAAAAGAGACTTAATAGATTATTAACGCTATATTTGATTATTGTTATAATATAATATTACGCTCTAAATATTATTTTGTCTTCTTTGAAAGATATTGTCGAAAAAGTTATTATCTTTTGTGCAATTATATTTGAAAAAGCTAGTTTTAAGAATAGATATTGTCGAATAAAATTTAAAAACTTTTGTTAATTCTTCTTTTTGCATAATTATATATAAGCATAAAGTTTGTTTTTAAATTCGAAAGTATTTTAATATTGTCAACAAATAGATTTTTCGACAATATTCTTTCATAAAGAGATATAATATACTATATCGATAAAAAAATTATTAATATTCTTGTTATTTTTCTTGTTATTATTCTTTTTTTTATTGAAAATCTTGTTACAAGAATTAGTTTTACAATTTTAAGAATATATTGTTTTGATATTTGTTAACGCGTAATTATAGTATACTTTTGCATTTTTTTTATTTTCTTAATTTTAATTTTTGTTCTAATTATCGAAATATAATTAAATTTACTAATATGTTATTTGCGAATTTAAAACTTAAAAAGAGAAATTTGCGCTATTTGTTTTATAAAAATATAAAAATCTCTTGCATTCTCTTTTTACAATAGAAATTCTATCTCGATTCTAAAATCTATTTTAATAAAGATTAGTATTATTAATAATAATTATTAGCAATTGTTTTGTCAAAAGTAAGACAACTTTTCAATTTTAAATATTTGAAGTATTTAATTAATTTAAATAAGTTTAAGCTAAATTCGACTTAAATATATTTGTGTTTTGCTAATTTATATAAGTTTCTATTCTATTATTAATGTAAAAGAAATTCGAGTCTTCTTTTTAATATAAAAAATTTTGTTGCAAAGAAAAAAAACTTAATTAATAAGATAAGAAATTTTGCTAATAATTTAAACAAAAGTTATCTTAATTTTGTTTAAAATAACAATTAAAGAAAAAACAATTTATAAAAGTTTTTTTATCTACTTTTGTTTGCAAACAATTACAACAAGATTTTTTATTACCTTTAAACTTATTTTTCGATCTCTTTAGAAATCGACTTTTTTTTTTTTTTTTTCTTATTCTTCTCTTAAAATAAAGCAATATATTGCTATATTTTCTTTCGATTTATTATTAGTTTGTCGAATTTTCGAATTGAAATATTCGCTATAAACGACAATATAATTACTTGAAATTCTAATAATAAGTGATTTTAAACTTAAGTTGTTTTGACTAAATTTTTACTTGAATTTGTTTGTGTAATATATAACTCTATATTTTGCATATATATATACAACTTCTTTTCGTTTTGCAAGTTCTTTATAAAAAAGATTTCTTAATTTAATTTATCTTAAGTTGCTAATATAGAAATTTTGAATTGCTTCTTTAGATAACAAAAAATATAATTTAGTTTATTAAACAAAGCAATTATTGCATTTTTCTTATCTTAGATAAGATTATTTGATTGCTAGTACAATACGTTTTCTTAAAAACATATAGATATATAATTTTTAATTTTCTCTTTCTTAACAATAGTAATATAGTTGTCAACTTTACAACAAAAAATATACATCTTTTAATAACTAATTTTCTTTTCAATAATAACAATATTGTTCTTGTTATAAAATTTCTTAAAATCTAAATCTAAATAACTTAAATCGAAAATTCGAAATATAATATTATCTTTTAAAATATTATTATTAACTAATTTAACTAGTCTAAAAAGACTCTATTGTCTTAAAGAATTTTGCTAACTAGTAGAACTTGCTAGATCTAAAAAATTAATAAACAAAGACAATTTGCTTAATTAAGTATTGTAACTTGCTAATATTCTAATTATTGTCTAATTAATTAACTCTTATATTGCAAGATTATTTATTAAATCTTCGATTTCTAATATAATTAATATTGTCGTTTGTAATATGTTTACGCAAATAAGCAAAATATCTTTTTCTTAATTATTCTTAAATATTTTGCTTGTTTTTTGTCTTTTTTTCTTAGAGACGTCGATAGTACAAGCTTCGAAAAAACTTAATTCGAAAAACGTTTAAGTAACAAAAGATATAAATTTGTTTTAAAAGTTAAAAAAAGTCTTCTAAACAAATAAAATAAAAAAGATCGATAAGATCGATATAAAAAAATTAAACAAATATCGATTTCTTTCTAATATAGAAGTATTATTAATCTCTTAAAATTGTATAGCAATATATAAAGTCGAAGACTTCGAATTCTAAAGAATACTTTCTTTTTTAATTAAATTTTCTAGTTTTTTGGTTTAAAAAAAGAAGAAAAAACTAAAGTAAATTAATATTTATTAATAGACTTCTATATTTGTTACAAAAGTTTTTATAACTTAATTTGCTAAATAGTAGAACAACTTCGCAAATTTTAAACGTTTACTATTTTTAATTGCTATATAAATAATTATTAACTTGAATATATTGTTCAATATACTTTACAAGATAGATAGAAACTTCTTAAATTGTTTTAACAATAATTCGCTAATTTTTACTAAATAATTGTTTAGCTTCTACGCAAACTCGATAATCTTAATTGACAATTCTAATAACAATGTTAGAATTGCTAGCAAGAGAAGTTGTAATATTTGTCTATAAAGTAGACTTCTATTAATACAAAATACTAATAAGATATTCTCTTCTTAGTAGACAATTTTTGCAATAAAAAAACATACTTTACAATATAATAAAGCAGACTTCTAAGAAGCAGAAATAATAATAAGATAATTTCTCTCTAATAAGATAATTTCTTTTTAATAAGATATTCTTCTCTAATTGCAATTAATATAGAAATTAATTACTAAACATACTTTAAAGCTATCAAATAATACAATTCTTATATTGTAAGAAGAATACAATATAATAAAAAGAATTAAATTACTAGCTAGAAGGAAAAAAGTTCTTTAGATCTAAATACAATGTTAAGAAATATTCTATTAAGCAAGAAATACTATTTCTATTATATAAGAAAAGTACAATTATTGTAATATTATTTCTAGTTTATTATTTTAAATTGTTGCAATCGAAGTTAATTTGTCTTTACAACTTAATATATAAGATTAAAAAGAGAAGAATAATTACATAAAGAAGTTTAAGCAATATTACAACAATTTTTATTTACGCTTTTAATAACTCGAGTATGCGTTGCGTTGTATTATACAATTAAAGAAGCAACAATCTCTTGCAACAATTGTCTTAATTACTTGTCGAAGCACAATTGATTAATAACAAAGTATTAACAATTAATATAATAATATATCTCTACGTAAAAAGATTAATAAAATTGTACTTTAACTTGTTAAATTAATAAAATTGACAAAAGATAATAATATTCTTGCGACGTAACATTGTTTAAAGTTATATTTTTCAATATTGTTATATATAATAAAAAATATACTTGCAATTCTAGTCTTTAATATTAAAGTAAAGAGACTCTTTTTAATAACTTGTAATATAATTATATATTGTTGCAATTGTCTTCGCGATATCGTTGTTAAGAATATTATAATTCTTAAGCAAATTAATTGATTTGCTAGCAATATAATAAAGAATACTAAAATTATATTGTTAATAACAACAAAGAATCTTAAAGCAATCGATATAAAAGAATTCGAGAATAACATATCGACAATTCGGGAAACCGGTTCTTCAATTTCAAGATGCTAAGATAATTCAAATAACTCGAGATCGATCTTAAGAGCGCTCGAAAGACAACTAGAAGCTTGCATTTGAAAAATTAAAAAAGATTTAACAAAAAGTATGATTTTGATGTTCGAGATGCGCACAAACTCTCGCAGTACTTCGATTAAATCTTTGCTTGTTACTTGTCTATATTATAATAATTTGTATAATAGAATCGAACAATTTGTAAGATTTCTACGCGAGAAACATGTGCAAGCAAGAGCATATTCTACAATTGCACAATTAATTGCGCGTAATTGATTGCGCGTAATTGATTGTATATAATAGACAGTGTTCGTAGATTGCGTTTGACGAGCCTTAACAACACGAGTAATAGTCGAATAACGCTTAACGTATTCCTCAAATTTTTGATAATGTTCGAGATTAGCTCGAGGTCAACTAAATCTACTAATGTAGCTTTAGGACTAAGATATCGACACAATGATCCCAAGAGTCTCAAGTCGCTAATAGAATTTCTAGAGAATTATCTTAAATTGTCGATGCAAGATCTTGTTAATTACAATATTCTTAATTAACTTTAATAATGTAAACAATATATAAGACAACAAAAATAAGAATTCGATTGTATTAAATTTTCTCTCGAACAAAAACAAAATTAACGCAAAAGAATTAGATAAGAATAACTTAATAATAAAGAGTAGCACTAGAAGTTATAATTGATCGACTATATAAAATAAATTAAAGAGTTTTCAAGTCTTCTTCTTGTCTAAACTCGAGCATATCTTAATAACAAAAGAAGCTTTGCTTGTTACGACAACAAAAAAGATATTCGCTCGAATTAATTCTTAATGTTTATTATTTCTTGTGTCTACAAAAATAAATTAAGATTCTTTAGTTTTTACTCTAGACAATAAGAGTTGACAAGATTGTTTAATTTTTCAAGTTATTATTTTTGTCTTTGCAAAGAGTTGTTAATAAATCAATTTAGATAATAGCGTTTCTTAAATAATAAATAGATTTCGCGAAGTATTAGTTAAACAACAAAGAATATAGTTTTCAACAAGCTACTTAATACAATTACAAATTAATATTTGTACTATAGATTATTAATATATTACTTAAGCATTTGTATTTCGAAAACGTAACTCTAGCAAATCTAGAAGAAATTTTTCGAGACTTTTGTTCAAGTAGATCTGGCAGATCTAGCAAATCTACTAGTCTAAAAAAGATAGTATAAGAGCTTACTAAGCAATATAAATTACATTTATATAATACTCTTGTATTTTTTGTAATTTATATTGCTTAGTAAGCTCTTATATTGTCTTTTTTAAACTAGTGAATCTGCTAGATCTGCCAAATCTACTTGAACAAAAGTCTCGAAAATATATCTTCTAGATCTGCTAGAGTTACGTTTCCGAAATATAAATAAACGAAGAACTTCAATATATAAATATTTGGATTCTCTATTCTAAATAGAGATACTAGTGTGAAATAATAAAATACTCAATTTGCAACTATAAACATTATTTAAAGTTTTACTTCTACTATTATATTATATTAATTAATTGCGACTATTAGCTAGTCGAAGTATATATACAAGAACATTATGCTTGCATAAATAAGATCTTATCTAATATCAAATCTTATGCTCGTCTTATCGATAAGATTGAGCAAGTCGAGTTAAACAATCGAATAGCCTCTCTGTTCGCGCCTACTCGATCGAACAAGCACTCGCGAAAAATTGATTCTTCGAATTGAATCGAGCTGACCCGACGAGCTCTTAACTTGACCCGAGGGTTATCCTAATTAAAGCAATCAAAACGATCTTATTATTCTCTTACTTAGATCTCTAAACAGAATTACTTAGTAGTAAATTACATGCGTAAATGCATGCGTTGTTTAAATTGCAAAAGTTAATACTCTTCTACTTTTAGAAATCTATAGAGGCACTTTTGATAGACTATTGTACGCAATTTGGAGGATCAAAAACTTCAATCGACTATAACTTCTACAATATTGTATCAAATTAAGTAATCGCAAACTCTATAGAATGTGTATAGTAAACTCTACAAACAATGCAAGCTATAGTATATTAGAATTGTAAGTGCATAGATAGATGCAACTGCAAGTTGTAGTTCTCTCAATATATTAAGTTTGATAGAGCTTATTAGCTTATCTTGTACTTCCTAATTAAGTAAGATTTCTTCAATTGATACAAATACTATCTTCGTCAATTTCCGATCAATCAAATTGCGCGAGTATACTCGACGCTACTAAGCGAATAAGAGATATTCTTTTAGAAGAAGGTAGTATATAGAGATTAATCGAAAAATAGTAAAAATAAATTGATAAAATAAAATAAATTATATATTTAGTAAATTTAATAAACATAGAATTAAAGATAATAAAAATAATAAAAATACAAAAAACAAAAAACAAAAATACAAAGTTGAAGAATATAAGTTATTTAGAATTAAGAGATATATAAATTACAATATTAATTTAGAAACTTTATATTTTATTAAATTTAAATATTCGACTTTATCTTTTTCAACTTAACTTTGTTTAATAGTATTAAGTTTTTGTTACGACAGAACGCAATATAGTGGAGTTAGTGAACCGGGTTGCCTGCCAGGGCGCCCGGGTTGGCGTTTTGGTCAGTTAGGCCTAATTCTTAACAAATGGTAGCTTCAACAAGTCCCGATCAGTGTGTCTTGACGGGTGCTACACGTGGCTGGTTATCACACCCCACCCTTGTTTGCGGGGGCCTCGGGTTCGATTTCTCTTCTATCTACCAAGGGCATTCAGATAGTCGTAGTAGTGCTTAGGGTGCGCATGCGCTCGAAGGTCACCTATATAGTGCCCCGTGGATTCGTTCTGCACACGAGGACGTGTGCTTTCTCGCTTGTTTGGGGCAGATTGTTACGGCAGAACGCTATATAGTGGAGTTAGTGAACCGGGTTGCCTGCCAGGGCGCCCGGGTTGACCTTTTGGTCAGTTAGGCCTAACCCCTAACAGTTTTATCTTAGAATTTAATAAAAAAGAACTTTTAAAAACTAATATTATTTTTAGAAATAGAGATTTTTATTTAAAAAGAAAAGTATTGATTATAGAGTTAAAATAAAAAATGCTAAAACTTTAATATTAATTTTATCGAATAAAATTTGTTAAAAAGTTAATAAACTATACAATAACTAAATTAAATTACTTATCTTGTATTTCCAATTTCTACTTTACTTAAAATCTATCTCTACTACTATATTTTATTATTAATTGATAATTATAAAAATTTCTATCTACTATCTTCCAATTATACTTCTATATTATTTAACATTAAAGAAGAGTTTCGTGCAGAATATTGATTGAATTAAGTAGATTGATTGTTGGTTCAATATTCGGTCTCAACTTTGAAACCAAATTGAATTGTCAAGAAATCGAATGAAACCAAATCGCTTAAAGAAGCTAGCTTATTACTATAGTAAGTTTAGCTTAGTCGAAAAGTTACTATTTTAAGCAATTCGATTCCAAAAAAAAATCGAGGAACCGAATCTTGACGCTCTCACGTGACATTTTCGGTTCCTCACGATTAGTCTAGAATTGAGATTGACTTAAGGCAGTTGTATTGCGAAAGAGTTGTCGAAGGTATAATTAGAGACTAGACTTAGAGATTAGAATTGATACACTGGTAGAGTTCAAGTCAAGTAGAGTGAAGTCTACATGTATGGAGTAGTTCCTATTTTATTTATTGATGTTGACGGGACTATCTACGAGATACGAGCGTTTAGGGAAGAAATTAAGATTTTTAACCCGCGATTAATGCAAGTTCGAACAGGGTCTCAGAGATTACTCTGATACCTCAATATTTAGAATGTGGTTCTCTCCCGCAACTTTTGAAAATCATTTTTGTTTTCGACGTCGAATTGCGAATACCACCAATTTCTCAACATCAACGCTATTTTTTTACATAAGATTGATCCTGAATAGAAACATTATATCTAGGAACACTTCTACAGCATTCTTATTTCTTAATTTTAGTTGAGTCGAAAATTATATGTGTAATTGCGTTTTTCAAAGCTTCGCCTCGGCACATTTTGGGCACTCCTTAAGCCCCCATTAAGCCCCATCAAATGCGCTCAATCAAAGTCTCTCGACAGCAATAGCTACACACGATCGTGGTTGCAATGCTCAAATTTGATTAAGATTAATGTACAAACTAGTATCAATACTTTACTAGAATTTTTAGTAATTCGAAAGCGTTGATGTTGAGGAATTGGTGGTATTTGCAATCCGGCGACGAAAGAAAAAACTGATTTTCAAAAGTTGCGGGAGGGAACCACATTCTGAATATTGAGGTAAGTGTTCTCGAGTCTCTTGGATTAGTTACTCTATTCATCTTTGGACCTCGTGGGTTCTTCTTGAGCTCACCGGTCAATCACTTGCATCTTCTAGCAGTTCGCATGGCGCAGAGATGTGTGCATAAGGGCTGTGGCAAACAATTCTCGGATCCCGACGAACCTTGTCTTTACCATCCAGGACCGCCTGAGTTCCACGAAGGACAGAAAGGTGTCTGGGCGCCCTTTTCATAGTCCTTACCGATAGTTGTCGGGCCCATCGCTGATCGCTGTCGTAGGCTGGAAATGCTGTAAACCTCGTGTCCTAACCTTTGACGAGTTTCTCGACATTCCACCATGTACTACCGGCAAACACGCTGAAGAGGACGACACGCCCAATCCTGAACCGGTCCAGCAGCCCACAGCATCGGAGCCGAAACCGCTACCTCCAAAATTGATATCGAGCACAAACGTAGCTCCAACGCTTGCACCAAACTATCATGTGCCTCAAGCACTGAAACCAGCCGCTCCCGCTACTCCACCCCAACCTGAATCCGAGTCCGATGACCCATCCCTAGCCGTTCCTCCCGGCACGACATGTAGACGTCGTTGCTGCAACTCAGTATTCGCAGCCGAGGTCACATCTGCGGGACCCGACAACGAAGAGTGTATCTATCATCCTGGCCAGGCGTTGTTTCACGAAGGGAGCAAAGGGTGGACATGCTGCAAAAGGAGGGTACTCGAATTTGACGAATTCCTGAATATCGAGGGCTGTAGGCGGAAGAAGAAGCATCTCTTTGTCGGCAGTGGAAAGAAGGCTACGTCAGAAAAAACGCTGTCCCATGTCAGGTATAATATCAATCCGAAGCATAGTTTTCAGCTCGGCAAGTCAAGACATAGACTCACCAGCTTAGGTATGATTTCTACCAGACACCCACTACGGTGATAGCAACCTACTACTTGAAGAAGATCGACAAGGAACGCGCAACTGTGGAATTTCCATCTCCGACGATAGTGAGATTGGACCTTCCAACTGCAGATCACAAGCGATATCAGACCGAGTTACCATTATTTGGACAGATTGATACTGCCAAATCTACTTACAAAATAATGGGCTCGAAATTAGAGTTGACTCTTGCAAAGTTGAATGGTCTGGGCTGGCCTGTGTTGAGGAGCGACGAAGAAAGGGGCAACGACATCATCCAAGTCGGGCGAGCCGGAAAAGCATAGATATATTTTCGGCAGAGTGCTTCCATTGCTAGCGATACAAAGCCATAGACTGCATGGCCAAAATCTTTCAATGGCGAGAATGCTACTTGTCGTGGACCATCGTATCTCCGCTCTCCCTACCCATGACTACTGAGGACCCTCCACATCCAACAGCCCATGCTGTCCTAGGAATCGGACTTCAAATATCTCTGGACGAATAGTTGCACATCGTTTCCCACCCATTACACTGGGCGATGCGCAATTACTGGTACAATACGCCGCTACAAGCGATAGTGGCAGTGCGCTCGCCGCTCGTCTGTGCCTTCGCCAACCATTCGTTAGGATCATCTGCGGATTTGGCCGTAATATTCTGGGTGTCCGATTTAGAGTGGATCTGACCCTTCATTCCATGCCCTCCATAAGCTCGACCTTGTCCAGGACCATGCGTCGAAGACCTATCCAATCCCGAAGACTTTGCCAGTCACGACCTTCTTCTTCGCCTCTTCTCCAAGACTCCTGAAAACCCCACGCGCCAGCGACACGATCGACCATTGCCCTTTCTTCTTCTCTCATCCATCGTTCTCGCAAAGGCGTACCACTTGCCCACGTTACTCGGTCCATCTGATCGTTCGCAGTCGTGATCGCGACTATCCCAAGGGTAGCCGTGAAACTGACGTATGCTAGTAGGCCTGTAAACATCACATTTCTAGCCACTTCACTGTCCATGGTATCTTGCCATAAAGACCATTGAGAAGCCGCAGAATATGCCGCCGCCGGCGCAAGTACAAGTCCAGAGACAGGGGCAAGCGCTCTCTTGAAGAATTTGTATCTACGGAAAGCAGTCGTACAGACACTGGTGTTGATGATATCGAAGCATATCGAGAGATCCCTTTTGTCAATAGCAGCCGTGAGAGCAGTATTGGCGATAGCAAGAGGCACAGCGAAAGAAGCCTTGTTGGGATTCGGGTTCCTGTACTGTATGGGAGCTGTATTGGGCAGAGGGACTGGTTTGGAAGCGTAAAGGATGAAAACCGGCGGAATAGTCTCTGGACAACCAAGCAACGACTGTGTTCTGACATAGCTCGCTAGCAGTTCCGCGGTAATGAAGACGTGCGGCGACGTGACAATGCTGTAAGCTGTCTTAGAAAGCCCCTCTATAGCTCGCAGTCGCATCGCCGCTGCGAGTGATCCAGTATTTGAAATCGTTCCATCATTCCGCTTCCTCCGCTCCTCAAGGTCAAGGAGATTTGAGGTTGGCGTCCTCAACTTTGCCGTATGTTCCACCCCGTCCACGAGAGACTCAGCCAGGAGCTTGCAAGCCTCTAAACATTCCTGCGTCGCTCTTTCGCTTGGGGCGGTGGACGATGTCAGAACACTATGGGCTTTGTCGTACACCCCCCGGAGTTCTTGCTCTACATACGACGAGTCTCGCCGAGGGTATAACTTGGACTCACGGTCATGTCTGAACGAACTTGAAGTCGAGAAGATGCGAGGTGAGAGTAGGCGTGGGTAATATCGGTTCAAATGTGGGTCAAGGACATTGTCGCGCTGGTGTTGCACGTGGGATTGCCTCCACCTCGCGATGCAGCAGTATCGCAGAGCGCCGTTGAGAAGGCCGTACGCTTGCAATCTGTAGCACCTCGTTTGCCTAGAGCTCATCTTCCTATTTTATTATCTATAGAAGGTCAGTGAGGAGTACCGCAACTGTGATCGGCGCTCGCAAGCGAGCAATTCGGGGTTTGCGGACGAAAATCTCCAGGAACGGACTTTTCTTCGTTTAAACCACGACTATTCCCTGCGATCTCAGGCAACATGATGCGTGGCAGCCTACCACTTTTGCAACATCTAAGGTAACTTCAGAGACGGTTCCTTAATCCAGAGAACAATACCACCAAGATGCCCGCTCCTCCGCCCCCACCACCTCCTCCGCCGATGCCAGGGTTCGGCGGTCCTGGGCCACCCCCTCCCCCTCCTCCACCTGGTGGTGCTCCAGGTGCCCGCACGTTTCCTGCAAGGCCGCCTCCATCAGACAGCAAAGATCGAGTGAGTGACCTCCTATACGCTTGAAGCTACGAATGCCACGGTGGAGCTCACTTGGCGCTGAGTTGGCTAAGCAAGCCTTGGGCTGACATATTTAGGGAGCTTTGCTTGGGGACATTACAAAAGGGACCAGACTCAAGAAAGCTGTCACCAATGATCGTTCAGCAGCAGTATTAGACAACGGTTCTGTTGCTCCAGGAGGGCCACCCTCGAGCGGCGCACCCGCAGTGCCAGGTTCGGGGAAGCATGCCGCGGGCCTTGCTCCTCTCATACCAGGATCGACGTCAACGAATCGAGGTAGAAGCAACAGTGATACCGGTGGCGGTGGAGGTAGCGGCGTCAGTGGAGGAGTGCCAGCGGCACCCCGATTAGGCGGGATATTCGCTGGCGGAATCCCTAAGCTAAAGAGGACTGGAGGAGGGATTGATACTGGTGCGGACCGGGACTCCTCGTACCTCTCGGATCCTGAGAGTTCGCGAATTACCACTCCCAGACCGCCGACTTCGACGGCGCCATGGCCGCCAACAATACCCAAGCTGGGCGCTTTGAGGCCGGCTCTACCCACTTCCGAGTCGTCACCTCCTCAGCTAGCAAATGCATTGGTAGCGAACCTCCGAAAAGCACCTCCTAGACCAGAACAGCGACTCAACTTCGAAGCTCCTCTTCGAGCTCAATCTTCGTCGGATGTCACACCATCACGAGCCCCGCCAGTTCCTTCAAGCTTGTCGAAACAGCCCCCCCCACCGCCTGTTGCATCAAGGAAACCCTCCTCAGCCATACCTCCTCCACCACCACCACCAACGAACGCCCTAACCCTTCCATCAGCGCCTCCACCACCGCCTTCATCCGCTCCAAGACCACCACCGCCACCGTCGACGGCCCCTACGATTCCACCCGCTCGCTCAACCCCTCAACCTCCACCTCTAAATGCACCTTCCTCTAACAGCGACAACATTTCTCAGAGCCTTGCAATGCAAGCAGCGAGAAACGCTTTCGGTAGCGGTCCACCCTCACCGGCTGCATCGTCTGCTGCCCCTCCTCCACCGCCACCACCGGTATCTTCTCCCCTTGCATCACGACAATCAGTGACTTCAGTGGCTCCTTCGGCACCCTCGGGCCCACCACCTCCACTTTCGCGGCCCCACTCTCTGACACCACAGAAATCGAATTTAGACCCCAGCGCGTATACCCTGTCCAATGGGAATTCGCCTAACCGCAACAGTAGCCCTCTAAGAAGCCATGGCTCAAGTCACGGTATTGGTAAGGTCATGATTGAAGATGCGCGATGGCGGTTCCAAGATGAAAGCCAATTACCCAAACCGAGGGATTTCGTTGGCTTCCCTAAGAAGTATAGGGCAGGCAGAGGGAGCAGTGTTCCGCTGGATCTCTCGCAATACGAATGACGCAGAAGATGCAGAGACAACGGTACCGCTATTCTTGCAGTCAAGTACGCCAAGCCAACTTTGGTGGCTATCGGAAGCTTGAGCCGTGTCAGGAAACGAATCCTCCAGCTATCGGAGAATACCTTGTGGCGCTAGGTTTCGACTGCTGCCTTCATAAACTGGCACAGCGGCATCGATGTTTTGCTGCAGTTCCTTGAGTTTAGGAAACACTGCATGTATTTTATCTGATCCAAAACCGATCATAGGAAATCTTACTGTTACTATAACACGAACCAGCAAAGCCCATTAATCAGGCGTCACTGTTCAAGAAGCTGTTGGTCTTGCGGCCGGTTCGTCCACATCAACACTACCAATGACCAAATAGTCAAGCGCTTCTCCGACGTGCATTCCTATGAATCACATTCTTATGTACAAGTAGTTTTAGTGTCAGACACTTTTACGAGAATCATCATCAGAAGGGCGAAGCTGGTTTTGGCTCGGTTGATCTTGTAACCTTGCACGGGCGAGAACGACGTATTTCTTATGGCAGGCGATCATGTTATGGCGAGGTACGGTACCTTAATTTACTAAAGGCTACGAGTCAGGTCAGTATTCGTGACCTCATTCAAGGAGCTTCACCTTGCTCTAGTTCTTTTCTCCAAAGAAAAAGATGCAGGCAATATCAAGACTGCATCACGGTCTTCAAGTTTCAGACAGAAGCCCGCCTCTCCCATTGCAGCACGGGACCGCGGACAGGGAGAAGCGTCACACAGTTGCTCTTAAGCGTTGCAGCCACCCGGTTATTCAACCATCCATCCTACTGGCTGGAGCTGGTTTACCCTCCACGAAGCTTGTGGTGCCTGCCGTCGCCATATAGAGCGCTGGTCGAGGATTTCTGCTCGCTAACGCGATTTGAGCGGTGCACGAAGATTCAGTGGAGCGAAAAGAGTCTCGAGAACGGAGTACGCACAGGTCAATAGGCTTGCTACGAACACCCACGATATCCTAGCGAAGAGGAACTAGCGGTGGATCGGGGGCCTCTACATGGAACTGCTGGTTTGATGTTTGCAAGCTTGAGGGTATCACAGCGTGGAAGATCCAGATGTCTGCGTGGAGAATGATATGGATGTTACCACTCTCAACGAGGCATGAACCTATCATTATCGTCACTCATGGTACACAAAGCCTTATATCGATAACAACGTCTCAGGTGGGCTTATTCGATGCATCCGAGGCAACGTCAGCTTATGTCACGTAGTCAGCGTTTTTGGGCAATCTTCTCCTGACCTGCTACATCTGCTGGCGTGATGCTTGCACCACACAGAGCGGGTGGAGACCATGATGTCGGGTGTAACTACCTCAATCAGGGGTAATCATGGTGGCCGGAAGTACGTGTGAGACAGCGTTCCAGCACGCCCTTCTCAACTCGCATTTCTTCGGAGCAAGGCGATGCCGATAAGCGCTCTCTTAAAGTACGAAGTACTTTACTTCGTATATGTACTTTAGTCATTTTATTAGTCAGGGCAATCATGCATGTGCGGAAGCGGCCACTAACGTCCGACTTTAGTTATCTCCAGGTGCACCCTATCAAGACGGGAGCTATGAGGTGTGTTCCAACTTCCCTGTCAGAACCCCCACGACTGTCACTGCTGCTAGTCACTGCTGCTAATCACCGTCAACCCGCCTTCGTCCTCACTCCCGTTTCTGTTTTCCACAAGTGATAGAAAGCTCGTACACATAACATAAACCCGACCTATACACATACACTCGTTCACAACCAGCAAGGTCTAATAATAATTCAAATTCACAGCTTCAATCCGACCTTGAATCAACCGGGCCCCTCATTGTCTGCGAACCCTATCCCATATCTTAGCCTCGACCAAGCGCAAAACCGTACAGCAAAATTAATTGAAGCCGTCCTATCGCATCACGTCGCTTTCTTCACCACTTCTCCTTCTGCACGCCAAATACACCACTCCTGCAATCCGACCCGTGGTCTCGCTATTCGTTGAGCAATCGACGGAGTAAGCAGACCATCCTCACGTTCTCTTATTGCCTGGATCGGGTGGTTTTCGTTCAACTCCATCCGGCCTCGAGGAGGATCGTTCGTCATGTCGGTCAATGGAGCAGGTGTCGACCTTGGCAATCTCAACTACACCGTTCAGGATCCGTACAACGGCACCACCGCCTCTGGGGGTGACTCTTTACTACAGAATCTCAATGTCTTTTACCAAGTACGCAATAGCTCGCGACGACAAGTTTGGGTCACCTAGTACTGATTGACTCTCTAGTCTGGTGACATTGCTTGGGAGATTGTTGCGACCGCCCTTGTCTTACTCATGATTCCTGGTGTCGGGTGAGACGAATGACATGTATCCTCGGTTCCGTCAGGCAGCTCACTGACTTGTCTAGCTTCTTCTACTCAGGTCTTGCGCGAAGAAAGTCCGCCCTCTCCCTGATATGGCTCTCCATGATGGCCACGGGAGTCACATCCTTCCAGTGGTTCTTCTGGGGGTACTCTCTCGCCTTTTCGCACACTGCTGGCAAGTTCATGGGTGATCTGTCCAACTTCGGCTTCAGGAATGTCCTGGCGCAACCGTCGGTCGGCAGCGACAGAATACCCGACCTCCTCTTTGCCGTTTATCAAGGCATGTTCGCCTCCATCACGTAAGTAATCACGCTGGTAGCCCTTCGCAGGGTAGTGCTGACTTCAGTCCCAGTGTGGCTCTTGCCGTAGGCGCGGTAGCGGAGAGAGGTCGAATGTTGCCGTGTGTGATATTCATGTTCGTCTGGTCTACGGTCATCTACGATGCTATCGCTTGTTGGACGTGGAACCCCTCTGGTTGGGTTTACAAGCTAGGCGGACTCGATTTTGCTGGCGGTACTCCTGTGCATATCTCGTCAGGATCTGCGGCGCTGGCATACTCATTGATGCTGGGCAAAAGACGGGGACATGGCACGCATGAGTTGAATTTCCGCCCTCACAATGTCACTCAAGTCATCATTGGGACCGTCTTCCTCTGGGTAGGCTGGTTCGGCTTCAACGCTGGCTCCGCGCTGAGTGCTAACCTACGAGCTGTCGTGGCTGCTGTCAACACCAATCTCGCAGCATCCGTCGGCGGTGTCACTTGGTGTCTTCTCGATTACAGACTGGAAAAGAAGTGGTCCGCGGTAGGGTTTTGTTCCGGAGTCGTCGCTGGTCTTGTTGCCATCACTCCAGGATCGGGTTACGTCCCAGTTTGGTCTGCGGTAGTCTATGGTGTGGTGGGTGGCGCGGCATGCAATTATGCTACGAAACTGAAATTCCTTCTGGGCATCGACGATGCCTTGGACATCTTCGCGGTGCACGGCATCGGCGGACTGGTGGGGAATCTCTTGACAGGCTTCTTCGCTGCGTAAGTGTGCTCAAGAAATCTCCAATGGCTATCCTAACTGGCACTAGCAAATACATTGCCCATCTTGACGGGTACTCGGAGATCGACGGCGGCTGGCTCAATCAGCACTGGATCCAACTTGCTTATCAGCTTGCGGACTCTGTGGCTGGACTCGCCTACTCTTTCTGTGGATCATGCCTTATCCTCTTCTTGATGAATCTGCTCCCAGGCCTAGGCCTTCGCGCGAGCGAAGAGGCTGAGGTACTCGGTATGGATGATGCTGAGATCGGCGAGTTTGCGGTTAGTCCTAGGAGCGTACAGAGTCGAGTGCAATGGCTGATTGGTTGTAGTATGACTACGTGGAGCTCACTCGCGACGTTGTCAATGGCGATGCCTTCGACGATATCGACTCCAAGTACTCTGGCGAACGCGACTCCCCCATGGAACCGCATGAGAAAGCGTTCTCCTCCGCTGGCACGGAGGATCCACACAAGTCCACTTGATTGCTCGGCTTGTGGCAGGGCTTCTTTGCGAGTCTTCACTTCATGGGCGGATTATCTCTGCGCATGTATTAACATTATCATGTCTTTCCATCTGTAAGATGGTCATGTGGCTGGGAGGCGCTTTGGTCAGATACCATCATGCTATATGGCGCGGACAAAGTCTCCGGAATTGTTTATAGTGCTCGATGTGGGGGAATGATCCAGGTGGGATTCTTAGCAGGGTTCGATAGTCACCATAGTGGCCATACCATCAGAGCTCCAAATCATAATTATGCTACGACTGATCGCCAACAATTATAGACAAGAATCTTGCGTTGTCACGATATCTCGTTCCTCACAAGGAGCTTAAGACTCATAACAGTCTACGCTTATTCTGGACTTTAGACTCGAATCATTCTAAAGGTAATGCCTTTTCCGAACGACATTAATGCGTACAGTGCTGTAACGAAGCCACCAGGTGGTCAATACCCTCTTGATTTGAACGCTATGGATTGAGTTATATCAAACTACCCTGTAACAATCCAAGATCCGCAACTGCTACAATCATACCAGTATAACACAATAAGGTCGGAGTAATCAATGAGTCGTGATAATTGTACTGTACCTTACGATGAGCACAGAGCCGCTACATTATTTCCTTCATAGTTTGTGCTCTTCCGTTTCACCGATCAAAGAACATGTGAGCGCGTCAACTGCGGCGTGAATTTGAGTGTGTCTTTAAGATTAAAGTATGGATACCTGACACTTATTTTCACGTATCAACTGGTTGACCTACAGTCTACCTTGGTTATAAGCAGTCGCTTGATAGGCAGCATCGGGATATATGCAGTCAACTCGCCCGGAATTGTCGATCTTGGCAGTGCTTTCAATGTATGGGCAGGGGCGATAGATAAGGTATCCTCGCAAATCGGTTCGCACTCCTTACCTGTACACAAAATACCTTGGAAGATCTCTGGATCAATTCGAGATTCTTGGCATTAAACCTACTCATAACCCTTGCAAAGCCCTGTAAATCGTCAAGAGTCGACGGGAGGCTTGGCAGGAGTGCCAAGACCTCCGTTTCAAGCAGTAAGGTATCGCCTTGTACGCAGTCAATAATATCGGAAGTCTGACTGCTTATGACCAAGGTAGACTATACCTTACTTTATGGTTGTTTCCAAGATGTAGGCATTGACAAATAAGGTAATGTCAGGTTTGCCAAATCGACTTCGAAGGAACTTTGGAATCGATACACTACTTTATCAAGTGCACTAATATTCCACGCTCGGCCCGGTCTATCTTCCGTATTAGGTCATAGATTTGCTCCCACGCTTGAGGCTTTGGGAGCCTATTGGAGTAAAGGCGGGTACAGTGGCTTGGTACGGAGCATGAGGATAGAGTATCTCATTACTATGTAGGATCATGTAATACAATATCATGAAGATCGCCAGATATAGATGTACATGTACCGAGGTACGGATAACGCGCGCGCGAGTCGACAAAACAGGGAAGCCAGACAATCAAACGATGCGCAAAGTATTATTCTTGGCAAGTGCTCCCTCCAGGATAGTCCAAATTAGACCATGTTTCCTGCCTTCCTGAGGCAACGGCGACGGGACACTGAACAAGGTCATGGAGAGGCCTGACTTAGGTCATCACGACTCTGGCGACTCGGCTTCTTCTGACGATGCTACACTTGCTCTGAATCACCCAGGCCACGACGCCCGTTTCGACGATGATGACGAGGATCCTGATGACACCCTTCAGTTCACTCCAGGCTCTACAGTATCCTCCAGCATCACTCCGTTGACCAACCCTTCCTCCACTCAGCCTTCATGGACTGCCCAAGCCCAGCCGAAGCAGAAGGGTGGAAATCCTGCAGCAAATCATGAGAACCCTCGACCGTTACCAAACGGTATGGCAAGCCCACGCCCCCAACGCCCATCAGGGCCAGCACGAACACCGTCGAGTACATACCAGCCGCCGCGGAAACCGTCTAATTACATGCCCCTCCATACCACTCGGCAACGATCGTACTCAAGCTCGCGAAGGCGTGATCCGGTTGCCCAATACCGCGCCCAAGAGAAGGCTTATATCCAGCAGCTGCGCCAAGATCCACACGACGGCTACTATGACGAGGGCTACACACCCAGTCTAGCCTACAGCACAGACTCCGAGCCAGATGAGGAGTCCCCATCCTCCGAAGGGCACTTCGATAACGATAATTACGACCAAGATACCCAATTGTTCTACAACAATGACGATGTGCAACCATCCTTGGAGGAGCTTCAGGTGCCTGAAAACCGTGAAAGGCTGGAGTGGCATTCGATGCTCGCATCCGTCCTAAGAGGAGACGTCGTCCAGCAGGAAAAACAACGGCTGATAGGCACAACCGAGAAGAAAGGGAAAAAGGCATTGAATAGGGAGCTCTGGATAGGGATACGGTCGAGGGTTTGCGGCAGAAGTCTTGCGGCTCAGAAACGCATGGTCGAGGAAGGTCGAGCAGGCCTGAACCCGGAGATTGAGGCTATCATTGCATTCCAGATCAAGGGCGAGGCCGACGCTGGCAAACCAGCGGCCGGGCAGGTTCAAGATGTCGTACGAAAGATCGAGCGCTGCGAAAGCTTGTATCCGACAAGCGAGGACCTTGAGGACGCTCATTCGCGGGCTAAGTCTGAACAGTTCCAGGACAGCTGCGAAGCGGTCATCGCGTGGCACAACACGACTGAGCTGATCAACACAGAGCTCGCTATCTTGCAGGGCTGGGTCGGTAACGACGAGCTTGATTTCGCGAAGACAAAATCAGGATCACCAGGTGGCACTGGCCTAACCGAGGATGCTTCGTTCCTTGAAAGAATACACAAGGACGATGGCCTCAAATCTCTGCACAATGATCACAGCATGCTTCTTGGTGTGGCTGAGGTGATAAGAAAGGCGAAGGCGACGCTGATTGAGAATGCCGCGGCGTTTGCACAACGACATCTACCGCCATACATAGAAGAACTACTCACACTCATCAACTTCCCTTCGCGGCTGATCCAAGAAATCATTCGTATGCGGCTGAATTATGCACGAAAGATGAAAGATCTAACGCAATTATCGGCCATGATGGCGGAGCAGGTCATCTCTCAATTCCAGATCCTTCTAAAGCTAGCCGTTCACATCAAGCAAGAATACACCATTATCTCGCAGCCAGAACCAGGATGGGAGTTGCCCCCCTGCATCGACGACAATTTCGATCTCGTGGTCCTTGACGCTTTGAAGTTCTACTTCAAGATGCTCAATTCGAAACTAGTGGGAAATAAGAACACTTTCAAGGAAGCGGAAATCCTCGAGCAAGAGTGGGAGTTCTCCAACTCGATAGGACGTTTCCTTGATGGTGGCGATGTCGAAGTCGCTGAGCAATTTAGTGGATTGACCGCTAAAGCATTGCAACGGCTAACAACTCACTTCGAACGGGAGCTGCAAAGAAAGTCAGAAGAGAATGCCGCCGAAATGGATAAGCGGTACAAACAAATCCTGGACTCGGCGCGTGTCCGGCAGCGAAAGATATTTCGTTTCTCGCGGCTTCTGAGTCAGCGTTTCGAAAATGCGACGGACTTTAGCATTGCTTTCGGTTCACGGCAATTACAAGAGCTGCTGGGTAATCTCATGGCCTCGGGGCACGTGCTCGTGAACGTTCCGAGTATGGAGCAGGCCGACATCTATCTTATCGCATCCCCAACTCTGTTCGAACGCCCCCGAGAAATATTGTCAATCTTAGGCACCTCGTTCCACGCTGAGGACGATCAAGGGGATCCCGAGAACCCGTACGTTCTGATTCTCAGGCCCGACAAAGGGTGGTTCTGGGATAGCAAGCACATGAGCGTCGATATGCGGGCTCCTTCCATGGACATCAGACCAAACCGACTTCGCCTAGTTGCCGATGGCTCCCAGCAGCGCCTCATCAATGCTAGATTGACCTTCTTCCAGTCCATGGGAACAAAGCTTGATATCCTGGCGGAGATGCGGGCTAACCTCCCAAGAGTCAACATAGAACTTGGAAAGATTAAGAAGACTGCCTACAAGCTTTCCAACACTATCATGGAGAGCGTCGAGATCATCAGGAAACAGACCAACGGCTATCAGAATCAAGAGCTCATCCAAACTTGTTTTGCATTTGCCACCGAGTTTGGCCAACGATCGGTCACCTATATGGATGTCAATCGACGTCTGATGAACAATTTGAAATTAACGAGGCTTGGGCTGGATTGGGTCAGCTTCATATGCGATGACTGCGTACCTTCTGATCGCAAGACATTCAAGTGGGCTGTGGTCGCCCTCGAGTTTGCCATGGTCATGACCCAAGGGCCAAATATCCTCTCCATCAGCGATGATGAGTTCACAGTGTTACGGACGAAGGTCGCTGGGTGCATGTCGTTATTAATTTCGCATTTCGATATCATGGGTGCGAGGTCGACGCTAGCTGCTCAGGCGGAGAAACAGCGAGTTGATGCGCTAGCTGGACAATTCAGGAAAATGGATATTTCGAGAATGAAAGACGACGCAGAAGCGTCGGAATTCATTAGGGAGCAATGGCTGACTCATTTACAAGAGATCGATGAAGCACGTAAACAAAAGGATACTGAGCGGCAGCCCATGGGTCGCGTGCTGGAGGCTGCCAACGATGCGGACCGGTCTCTTACATTTCTTTCCTCGTCAGCTACGAATGCACAACTAAGGTGGCAGCAAGGGCAGTTTGTGGGAGGAGGCACGTTTGGTTCAGTTTACGCGGCCCTCAATCTCGATAGCGGTTATCTGATGGCTGTCAAAGAAATCCGGCTGCAAGATCCACAGCTCATTCCTACAGTGGCCGGGCAGATTCGGGATGAGCAGGCAGTCCTCGAAGTGCTCGATCATCCGAACATTGTCTCCTACTACGGTATTGAGGTCCACAGAGACAAAGTCTACATCTTTATGGAATACTGCTCTGGTGGATCCCTGGCAAGCCTGCTGGAACACGGGCGTATCGAAGACGAGACCGTTATCCAAGTCTATGCGCTGCAGATGCTAGAAGGACTAGCGTATCTCCACCAAAGCGGCATATGCCATCGCGACATTAAGCCTGAAAGTACGTTCAAATCAAACAAGCCCAACAAGCCCAATGATGATTTGCTTGGTGAATCCCGTCTGACATTCTCATCTAGACATCCTTCTCGACCATAACGGTGTCATCAAATACGTCGATTTCGGCGCCGCCAAGGTCATCGCCCGGCAAAACAAGACCCTTCAACCAGACACCCATCTTGTCGACCCCACCACCCGTCTCCCAGGAAAGCAAAAATCCATGACCGGCACCCCCATGTACATGTCACCCGAAGTCATCAAAGGTACCAACGAGGGACGCCAAGGCGCCATCGACGTCTGGTCTCTCGGCTGCGTGATCCTCGAAATGTCCACCGGACGGCGGCCCTGGGCGTCCCTGGACAACGAGTGGGCGATCATGTACAACATTGCACAGGGCAACCCGCCGCAGCTGCCCGGCAGAGACCAGCTCAGCGCCGAGGGGATTGACTTCCTGAGGAGGTGTTTCGAAAAGGATCCGAGGCGGAGGGCGAGCGCCGCGGAGCTGTTGCAGTGTGAGTGGATCATGAAGATCCGACAGCAGGTTGTTGTGGGCACGGGGGATAGCCCTACCAGTGCTGGGGGTTTTTCGAGCCACGGCAGCGATAGTGGCGGCAGTGTGGCGAGTTCGAGGCAGAACAGCAATGTTTTCTGAGGAGCAGGGGGGTCGAGAGGTGTTTATCTACGTGATCCAAAGTGGCACGGCGTGAGGTGCGTCTGTTTTTAGCGTATATTTTCTTTCCTCTCGGTTCAATAGGGGTTCTCTCGGGGTCCGGAGGGTGTATCATGCGACTTGTGGGTTCCCAATATATACGAATAGCGCGGCGTTCGGGGGCGTCGCTCGGGGGTCGAGTGAGCATGGCGGCATTTGCCCTCTTCTTCAGATCTTGTATCTTATTCTTGGCAGACTACTTTCTTGTAATTGATAAAAGGATGGAGGCTTCGGCACCGCCTTCTGAGAATCTCTCAGATACAATATGCCCTCGTTGTACCGTCACCATCTGGCCTCCTCAGCAAATCTGTCGCAGCGGCCCTTCTCCGATTCAGAGAGACATGCCAGCGCATCATGACGGAGAGTAGAGGCGAAATGGTAGCTTGGAGCGTCAACTGTTGACATGCAGAACGAGCACTTTCATAATGCCTGGACCTCTCGCTGTTTGTTGTCAAAGAAGACTTGGAGAGCACTCCAAGAACTAATGTCGCACTAGATCAAGATATGATATCAGCCGCCCTCGTATGCCAGCTCTTGTGTATTGGGGGCACAGAGAATCAAAGTTATTCAAAGGAAGTATAACAGTCCACGCTCCCAGAGTCTGGAACCCCCGAGCTAACGCCTCCACGCCCCCCAGTCAACGCTTGAACCCCAGAAGAACCCATGCTCAGAGTGACCCTGCTTCGGCAGCCCCATTCATCCCCACATCCTCCCCTGCAACACCAGAGCCCTGCGCCGGTCTTCGCCTCGATCTCACCGGCGCTTTCTTCCTCCGCGCTACCTGTTGCTGCTCGTACGTCATCGAACCGTTCGGTCCTTCGGTGCCCCCGCCATCGTCACTATCCCCTCCGTACAGCTCATGCCATTGCCTGCTCTCGTCCAGCTCGTTCATATCCGCTGGCCGCATCCGTAACCATTTCATCCGAGGACCCGTTTTCGATCTTTCCGACACCCGGAAGCCGTAGATGCGCGGCTCGTGTATCTTGCCTGAACCCAGTCCAGGAGCGAGGTTCGAGGTTGTGGCGCCGTTGATTGTAACAGGTTGGTTTGGTGGAGGAGCAGCGACTTCTGGCGGCACCTCCGTGATTGCTGACGTATGTACAGGTGTGGATGTGAGAGATGAGGAGGCGGACTTGATTACTTCGGCTGCCGGAGCGCCACTTGGAGGAAGACCGAATACGGGATGCGTGGAGGATAGACCTAAGGGATCGCCCTTGGCCGAGACGTCGAATTCAGGGAAGGTCATGAAGAAGAGGCAGCCGAATGTTGTGCCGAAGAATGCGCCATCGACGGACTGAAACCGGCTGTTGGGTGGGACGTATACATCTAGGCAGCTTGGGCAGAAGAGCTTGACCGTCTCCTGCCCTGGGATATCGTTGGTTCCTACGGGGAGAACACGGGCGCTGTTGCAAAAAACGCGTGGGCAGCAGCCAAAGTGCTGTAATTCGTACTTGTCTGCCATTTGTTGTATCCCCGGGCGAGATGTGATGTAACGCTGATGTATCAGCCCATAGAGAAGTTCTGCAGAGCTTTCAATAACGCTCAGGTCGTTTGCTAGCCGCATGTGCCGTCGATCGCTCGCTCTTCTGTAACCACCCGGTAGCTTTTCGCCATCGTCGCCGCGCATCGCAACATCGTTGTCTTCGTCCTCCTCCTCTTCTTCCTCCTCGTCCTCCTCCTCATCGTCCTCGTCTTCCGGCTCGACGTCCAATATCATCTCCAGCGCTTCCTTGTACATGGGCACTTGGCTTTGCAGCCCCGTCAGATTGAAGTCGTCTTCAATGAAATCTTCAGACACTTCCGCGAAGTATTCGTGGCCGAGTAGCGAACAGAAGGAGGATATCCACGATTCCGGAGTACCCGAGGAGGTGGACATGTTGGATGTATCTTGAGCTGCAGAGATCGTGGACGAGGAGGCCCCGGGTGAGGCGAGGTTCAGGTCCTCAAAGTGAGCAAGCAACGAAGAGTCCACCTTGGCGGTGGACAGGTTTTGGCCTCTGGACCGTGATCTCTCGCAAAACCAATGGCTCCTGAGCGCACTTCAAAAGCCTAATCAAGGTATCATGAGACCTGGCACTGCCTTTGATGTTGCGGGACGAACGAGGGGTAGAGCCTAGAAGCCGCGCAGGCAGCAGGACCGTGAATCGGAGTGGATGAGAGTGAATGGTCGAGCTCTATGCGGTGGTACCAGGAGGTAGATTGATGAAGACGTAATCCCCTTGCTGTCAAGATACATCATCGGTGCATGCTGCAAGAAGGGGCGACGGCGGGGCTGGGGCAAGTGCTCGTTGGGGGAGAGAATAATCTCTGGAGTGACTGCGCTGCCAACTTGATCAGATCAGCATATGCCCGCAAAGCTTGAATGACTGGGCGGAGCCTGAGAATTCGCCCTATGGAGCTTACTGGGCCGCAATATTCGTTGACGAAGAAGCAATCTGGCACAGGCGGAGTTTCAGGTGAAGGGTCGCAAGTAGAATTGCAAATCGATATAGTATGGGAGATATTACCACAACTATTCATACATCGTGAAGTTCGAGATGCAGGAAGGAGCGTAGCGAACATTTAGCGGGGCCAAGTGACACATGTTATACTCCTTTTCACCCAGTATAATGCTAATGCAACCGCTAGTGCTTTCCGTGCATAATTCCCAGGGATGAGGCCCATGTCGAAGTCCGTAGTGGACTGGAACAAATTATGAGCTCGACGAGTTCTGTTCCGAAGTATTTTGAGCCACTGCCTCTACATTACGTCAAACCAATATCACTTCTCACGCCGCCTCCGAGTCTGTTTGGAGCGCACAATGCAGGTTAGTCTTGTTCCGTGATGGGGCTTGACAGAGCCACAAGATATATACATTGCGTCTGTTGGTATTGCAGTCATACCCGCACATCTAGAACAGATCTCGCAAGATCCTTGAGAACTCCTCATCATTGCCGTAGATAGCGCTCATGCCTTGAGTCCCCATAGCTACGTTCCTTGCTCCGTTGGCAAGACCATTCATGTCCTCGAGTGCCGGCGGATTGGCCGCCATCATGTTCCCATACCCACCAGCCGCTTCAAAAAGGTTCGTCCACTCCAAGCTCATCTGCTGCCCATCCACGGGCACATTACCAAGTGGGCTCGGGCCCTGAGTAGGGTTGAAGATTGCTCTCTCGTCCACCTGGTGCCCCGCGAGACCAGCCATGGCCACGGCCGCGGACGATGCAGGATCATTTTCGTCCGTAAGCGCTTGCCGAGAGACCAGCCCAAGCTTGGGTCCAATCTCCTTCAGGCCCTTGATAGTCTTCCACAACCGCTGCGAGACATGGGACTTGGTGCTGAAGCCCTTGATGAGATCTAGAGCCATGTAGAACTCATCTCGGACTTGGCGGCCAAAGTCCAATGGTGCATGCGCGACCGCAAGGAAAAGGGCGCCAAGGGCGGAGACGATGAAGTAATTGAAACAAACCTGCTGAGTGCGGTAAATGTCAGAGCCCCGGTTGAGCTGGGTCAGTGTGCGAACGGTATCTTTGGCGATCTCGACCACGCTTTGGGCGTGGTTTCTGTTTTGCACGATGCTGGTCGCCGAATACAGGACGGGTCTGTAAAGAAACAGGCGCATTTGATTCGTCCGTAGATATAGCATGATCTGAAGGCGCCGTTGGCTTTTGCTGAAACCCCCAGTGTTGGTGTCATCCAAGGAGCGGTCAAATCTCAGTGCACCAGGCAACGACGCCTGCCATTGTAGGATTTGATAATCAAGGTAGTGGATCGTTTCCTGGTTGACTTCCTCGCTCGCGCTTCCAGGGTTGTTCACAGAGTACCAAACCTTTGCAGAGATTCGAGTGTAAGGGATCATAGCAGTGAGGTAGGGCGTCCCATCATCCTAAGAACGTTAGTGTTAGAGTATTCCCCACTTGAGGAGTTACAAACTTACAGGCTCGGGTAAGGCAGAGTCGATGTCGGTATCCTGGATGGCGAACGGCATACCTGTCCCAAAGCTCCATCGCCTGTCGAGCACATAGATAGACCAGAACAGCTGTGTCGCCTGTGAGCGTTGGTTCTCGCTCAGAAGCAATTTCGCTATCGTTTCACGACGGTGGAGGCCCATTTCAAGACCGAGCCTTGCCGCCAGACCGATGATTCTATTAGCCCGAACCTCGTCATCCGTATGGAAATGATATTGCGCCTACGTGCTTTCAGCATCTGTCTTACATAGCGGTCAGGGATTCTGCGTACTACAATGACGAGCAGTGTCAAGCCTTTCAATTCGACGGGTTCCCAAAGTGTGCTCCCCGAAGCATCTCTCACGCTTTCGAATAACCTTTGGCCCAACTCGCTCTGTCCGTTGCCTTCAACGATCAATGCCGTAGCAAGGACCATTTTTAGTATGTTGTTATCGTCGGTCCCAAGGCTATCGCAACCAGGCATTTGTACTTGAATGAGTCCAGTCCTGGCGGCTGACTCTGTGAACGTGAACAAAGCTTTAGTTTTGCTGATAGTCTCTTCCAAGTTGACGATGGGATACGTTATGCCCATTTCTTCATCATACAGTCTGCAGAGCCGGACGGCTTCGTCTTTGGTGACACTCCACAGTGGGTCTTTACTCGGGTGCATGGCCATTTGCGCAGTAGGGGCTTCATTGCGGTAGGTCGCACCTGGAAGGGTCTCCTCGAAGACTTCGCCAATCTCGTTAGGATTCTCGGGTTGAGTCATCCCCATGGTCTGCAGGCTATGGTTGGCGATACCCATGCCGAAAGCTGCACTTGTTGGGCCTTGAAATTGCGAGTGCCTTCCTCTCGATTGAGGCGGCGACCTTAAATCGTGGAAGACGCTCTGAGGACTGGCATGCTCGAGTGATGGATGTATTGGGTATTGAGTGGCATCGTGGTGCAGGACACCATCCTGCTCTTGGCCCCCGCGTGTTGCATTTGTGTGCGCATATAGGTTGTTGATTTGTTCTTGCAAGGATTGTAAACTCTCATTCATGGAGTGGAACTCCCTAAGATCTCGTCAGTAAGGTCGTTGCTGCAGAACACATGATAATGGTTTACTCGGAATCTCTGAAGCTACCGCTACAGCAATTGGGCGCATATATGCACTCCAACTGCATGTTGCCACAGCGCTGGCAAGGAATCTCTCCATTGCATTTGATCTTCCGCCGCTTGCATTGGTTGCTGCAACAGAATATAGTCAATATCGCGTACTCGTACTTTATGTGTGATGGTATTTGCAGGAAATGATTGCGCACCAAGCGATAGTGATGTAGCGATTGCGCTTTGATCTACTCTGAGGAGGAGGACCCTCATCAGCTTTCCGCTTGGTACCATTCTCTCTATTGCCGTGGGAAGACGATGCATCTCCATAGTCTTGTCGATACGAGTCATCCATTGTATTGAGTGCGGTTGTAACTATAATGGTGGAGCGTAGAACGGAATCAAAGCCGCCGCCTCTGCCAAGCCATTTCACTAACTTCAACACTTGCGATCCATGTACCTTGCTAACTTTGTTTTGGACACTCTTCTAAGCTCAAGTACATCACATTAACATATATGAAGATGGCATACATCATACGACTTTGCTTCAGTATCTGAGAATGGCATAAACCCTAAAGCCGAATAACAAAGCGAATCCAAGAGCTAATCCATACTAGCTACATACTTCTTTGAACCCTGCTGATCCCACGGTTCATGAAACCTAGCAAACCGAGAACGAGGCTCTTGAAGTGCTGCCGTAGCATAGATGGTAGAGCACTGATACCACCCGGAACTGTTCGTGCTTGGTACAGGCCCACGACCATCGCAGCGAAGATAACCAAATTGAGCCCCTGGCGAATTCGCTTCTTCAACAGCCCTTTTCGAGTATACTGGATCTGCCAATCGCTCCATTTCGGAAACATGCACCGTATCGAATAATCGAATTGGGAGAAGCTATGGCTTGTCAGCAAACATAAATTTGGTCCAATGTCGCCCAAAGATGATGTGAAGACACCACCTGGCATCGTAAGGAATCCCGCTGAACGGCGCGCAGAGAGAGCCTCATAGGTGGAGAGCTTTGGATAAATGAAGTAAAGCTTGACAGTCGCAATACAACAAACTTACTCCTCAATGCCAAGCGGTAGATCTGTACACCACTGCGGTAGGGTTGGACTTACGGATAAACAGTGGCATTCCACCCGCTGTCATTGTGGTACCAACTGTGGCAGCCTGAGCTCTCCCATACAGTGTCCTTAAGATACTCCTGCATCATCTTGGTCCATTTGATCTCCGCTTCCTCTTTCACCTCGAAAGTCTTAACATCGCCATACAGTATGCGCTTGATGAAGTGGATGCTGTAATTAACCATATTTTCGCTTGCGAGGATGACCGAGGAGTGACCTGTAGCAGTGTTTGGCCCGAAGATGAGAAATAGGTTTGGATAATTGTCCATAGCAGCACCCATGTAGGCTTGAGGCCCTCCTCTTTCGTCCCAAATATCTTGCATCAAACGCCCATCCTTACCCTTGACTCTCAACGGGTGAAGCCATGTAGTTGTCTCAAATCCATTCGCGAGGACAATGACGTCTGCGGTTAGCTTCCTCTCATCTGTAGGTACCTTGCTGTTGTTGTTCTTTGGATCTGGATACGTCCGGCCCGGTCCGAGCGTTACGCCTTTGGGCTGGATGCTGGTAAGAGGCAAGGTAGTCAATTCGATGACGGGGTTGTGCAGTGCGGGAAACCAGGTCTCATCAAAGATACGACGCTTACAGCCCACTCCATAGTCTGGCGTCAGCATCTCGTGGTATTTCTCGGGAACACTCCGCTTCATGTGATCAACCAGTCCGCTCTCGATCTTTTTCCGTGCCTTTGCACTATAGTCGTTGTCCGGAAACATTTGAAAGAAATCGCGCTCCGCGCCGAGAAAGATCAAAGTCCGGAAAAATCGGCCAAGGCCAGGAATAGTAGAGAAAAGGGCAGGGGTATGCTTCTCCCATTTCTCCGCGCCGAACAGCGGCTGAGGTTTCGGCACCACCCAAGGCGGCGATCTCATCAGCTGGGTAACACTACGCGCGTTATAAGGTGCCTTGGGAAGTTTGGGCACGAGCTGAGCTGCGCTACAACCGGTGCCAACGACAATCACATCCTTGTCGTTCAGGTCAAGGTTGTGATTCCAGCGAGCAGAGTGAAAGAGGTCACCCTCAAATGTTTCTATCCCCGGAATGGACTCTGGCCAGGTGTTGGGTTCCACAAGGCCGCCGGCAGCACTACAAACCACCTTTGCCCGTATGAGTTCTTCCTTCAAGATGACATTGTCCCTTCCTTTTTCGTTGACATGATGTTGCCTTTCCTTGCTCGTCAGATCCCCCACGCCAGGAGCCAAATATAGCAATTTGGCCTCCCAGATCTCCTGGTCAACCAGATAACGAAGCTCTGCCACTTCGGTATTTAATTGAACCTTATCGACAATCCCGTACTTCGCACATACTTCCTGCAGGTATTGTACGATATCGCGACCAGGAGGGTGAAAGGTTGACCATCGGTAATTGGGGGCAAAGGAGAAGGAGTAAAAGATAGCCGGTCTGGAGGAATCAGTCAAGCCAACAAATGTATTTGGTAGTCGCTGACATATCACATGCACATCCCGGATATCTGTTGATCCACCAAGTACCTCCAATTCCGGACTGCCGCTCGAATATGCGAAACTGGTCGAAGCCCCGCAGCTGCTCCTTAAGCTGACATCCCATCGCTATGCCGGACTCCCCTGCACCCACCACGATGACTGGGTAGTAGGTATAGGCATCTTTGTCGTAGCCATTGACCACCTTGATGGTGTTCCCGAAGTCCGCCATCTCTGTATTGCAGCAGGACTTCGTCCGTTGAACGTCCAGACAGGCTCAAGCGGTCTCGACTCGTCGCAGTAGATTCGTACAGATGCCTAATGGCTCGAAGAGCAAGAATAACAGGAGCAAGAATAACAGGAGCAAGAATAACAGGAGCAAGAATAACAGGAGCAAGAATAACAGGAGCAAGAATAACAGGAGCAAGAATAACAGGAGCAAGAATAACAGAAGCAAGACCTGGATATGGGGAATGACCAAGGTGCAGCACCCTCAATAATAACGTATTATCGAGTACTTTATAGTCATGCAGATTATTAGACCTGCCGAGGTAGCTCCCGAAACCCTGCACCGAGAACGTCCGATGTCCGCACTCAGGGCATGCGAATCATCATAGCGTCGTGTAAGTCATCACACGACGAATTGATTGGCTCGTTGCATGAACGGTGCGTCTTCATGGTACCGGCTTGGTTTAGAGAGCACTTTAGAAGTACTTTAATTGTCCTGGGTAGTACTTAGTGATGGTTATTTACCGGTAAGCATCGTTCACTGACGGTAATTACCGTAAATGAAGCAAAATCAGATCTGTCATTGTAAATAACGCGCTAGTGAGATAGCGTTAGAGTTAGTGGAGGAGGAGCTCGCTAAGATCTTCAATAGAATTACATATATTTTCGTTTATAATCTGTAAGTGCTTCAAAAAGATTGTTATCTAATATCTATTAATTACACAGATATATTATATGTTCTAGGATACTAGCTTCTTCTTCTTGTTTTCGAGTGGTGTTTGCACTTAAAAATAGGAGAATTTCGTATAGTTCTTATACTTTTGATATATTTCTATCAAAGTCTGCCCGATAAATATGCAGTCAACACTATATCTTCGGGATTTCGATAAGAAACAACCAATTCTTCACTAAAAATATATCAAAAGCTTTGAGATTTCTCTATCTTCTTGCCTAGATGCTATGTTGACTTTAGAAGCTTCGTCGATGACAATAAATCTCTAGATTCGATAATTATTTATTATTGTCAAGCATAAGATATACTATTGATAGTATCCCCATTACTAGTGCGTTATTGACCGTAAATAAGGATTTTCATTTATCGTCATTTACGGTAATAACCGCTAGTAAATAATGCGGTAAATAATGGGTGTGCATCACTAGTCGTACTTTGTATCAGAGGGGGTTATATATTAGCGTGACAAGGGTTTATTTTGCCCAGCTCTCACCCCAATAAACCCCTGTAACGCTAAAATATAACCCCGTGGATAGGAAGTACTTTACTTTAATCATCTCTTCCTAGTGCGTGCCTCGGCCCGCTGAATTAGGCCTGCAGGATATTTTAAGATGCATCAGTTATAGTACACGCTTGTTTATAATGCATCACCCCCGAAAACCCTAGTTTTGGCATATCACGCAGGCCCAGTTTATCCAGCTTCTCAATGTTGGCTGCTGTCGTTAAATGTTACCAGGCATTGTTGTTTTCTTATCGCAATTGCATCTTGTTACAACTCACGTCTAACAAGATCTTGTCAACGTAGATACTAATGTTGTGTCAAGAAACAAGCCCAATGCGATGATATCGCACAATGCTATTCGCCAAATCTTGCCAAAAACAATAAGAACGACGACAACAAAATTTTGCGACGGTAAGAGTCAGCAGTCCTAAAAAGCTGGATAAACTAGGCCTGCGCGATGTGCCAAAACCAGGGTTTTCGGGGGTGATGCATTATAAACAAGCGTGTACTATAACTGATGCATCTTAAACATATCCTCATTCGCATCCATAATTGCTTCTTACCCTGCCCTGCCCTGATAGACATGCATTTATCTCGACGCAGCTATCTGTCCGGTTCTATTCGTGTCCTGATCGAGAGCTCACGTACAATATAGAAACCTCCAGCTTGACTGTGATAAACAGGGACACATCATATATGACAGCCTCAAAGCCGACGCCAGTTCTTCGGCGGAGTTGATCGATGACGGGAGCAAATGCTTAGTGCGATACCATTATCGAGCTATAACAACATCTCCGCACATGGGATGAGAAAAGTCCTCAACCTGATAAGCGGCAATTTTTTGTTCCCTCCCCGGTTGCTGAGGGTCTGGTATTCTACGCCTTTGCGATGGCTGCCACTCCGAAGACTTAGCGATGGGAGCGAAGATTGTTTCCGTGCGCTGTCCTTCGCGCCAGCTTTGCCTGCTTTAATGCCCTTGGGGCATTTCAGTCAGCTGCCTGCAATTCGCAAATGGTTTTTGCAAGATGAAGATTCACAAGTGGGGACGCATCTCAATACGGTTTATCTGAGTGCATTCAAGAACGCTATTGTTCCCCTAGAACTGGCACGGATGGCAAGTACCTCTGATGATGGACTAAATGACGGGTCTTTCCAGCGGGGAGAGGCGCCATTTGATGTCTTCCTTAATTGGGCAGAGAACGCCACAGAGGAGACCAACGAGAGAATCTACCTTGCTCAGGCTTCGATTCGAGACCTACCCCAGCTATTAAGGGATGACCTTCACACCCCGGACCTCGTTTTGAGAGCTGGCAAGGGTGAAGTTTATGATACAAGCATATGGCTGGGTATCTCCCCAACTTATACTCCGCTCCACAAAGATCCAAACCCCAACCTCTTCGTTCAGCTAGCAGGTTCCAAAGTGGTTCGACTGCTACCGCCAGAAGCTGGGCAGGAGGTCTTTGCTGCCGTGCAAGCGGCCTTGGGTAGGTCGACATCCGCTAGCTTTAGGGGAACGGAGATGATGGAAGGAGAAGAGAAGGCCATGCTGGAATCAGCAATCTGGAACAGCTCGGCTCACGAACAGGACCAAGTCTTCGCTGGTCAGGAAGCTCATTTGTCTTGTGGCGATGGCTTGTTCATTCCCAAAGGATGGTGGCATAGCGTCAAAGGTATTGGGACAGGAATCACTGGATCCGTAAGTGAACCATGTAAGTCCTTGTGAGCCACTACAGATGGCTGAATGTTTACTAGGTTAATTGGTGGTTTCGATAACGCCACAACCCTCGAAACCTCCGGCTTTCCATCTCGAAGTCTGGCGTTATTTTCATCATGCAACAAGGCTCAGAGGACGTGAGTCATTCCGTGGCACCGTATGAGAAACTGGCTGCGGAGTACCCCAGCGAAGAATGAGCGGCAGCGAGCAATGTGAACCATTGAATCAGGACTCCGACACCCATCATATGGAGCTGCGTACAAGGCCCCTGGTGGCTTCTCCGGAGCTGCCGAAAGTATTGCCACATCAGGGATCAACCTGAGATCAACCGTTTCTATAGTCTATGTACGAATGTAGCCAATCTGATACTTGTAGATGTTCAGAGCAATGAGCTCGTCTTGGTCTTGTCTGGTATGTGGTAATTGTGCAGGTAGCTGACCTTCTGTTACCTAATGTAATCCGCTCAAACCTGGAAGCTGAGCGACCGAGCAGGTCTGGAGTAACGGCCACGAAGAAGAGCCCGAAAACAGCTTTGGTCGAAGTATGAAACCCTCAGCGTCCCAATGCAAGAGCGTACCTTAGGGCCTATAACCCTGACCTTTGCACTTGAATAACTACCTAGCGCGTGCTTTATCAGGTGACTGTTGGAAAACACTGTGAAGCCAAATATGTTTTGCCGGCTCCCAGAAAATTCCGCTGCAGGACTCTTTCCGAAATCCCAAACTTAGTGTTTTTCTCATTCGCTTTGAAGGAACAAGCTCGAAGAATACAGCCAATAATAGCTCTCACGAGTTTGCTCTTCAAGGGAACCATCGTTGATGGCAGAATCTTTCTTCCTCTTCGGCGGCACCAAGTAATTCTCATAGCCTGCGTTGACTCGTCCAACGCCTGACCAATGGTACTACAGACCCTTTACACCTCCTCCATGGGAGACTACGGATGACCGAATCCGGGGCGGCTCTTCCCAATCTTGTCTTTCACCACTCCCAAACAACGGTGCCTCTTTCACCGGAACCCTTGATATCAAGACTTTGGGCGGGGCAGGCTTTGCCTCTCAATTCAGTCCTCATAATGACAATCGTGACGAAGGCACATCTAAAGCCGAGATCGCCAGGATAACGACCAAAGGCGAGGAAGCATGGAATTTGAGCGCCTACGACGGGATAGAGATAAGTCTTGGAAAGGGCGACGGAAAGCTTTACACATTGATCCTGAAAGACGAGAAAAGCCCTAGTGAAAGGGAAGATGGCAGAAAACAGGCGAGCATCAATTGGGAGGTCGACTTTGAGGCCGGCAGGGACGGAGGAAAAGTATGGAAGCCGTGGACAGACTTCAAGGCTACGTATAGAGGCAAGGATAAGGAAGATGCGGGGAGCCTCAGGACAGAGCATGTGAGAAGAATTGGTATCATGATGAGGAGGTAAGTCTAGTGATGAGGTGAGTCTAACGACATACTAACCAGGACCTTTCGCAGCTATTTTGGATCGCAGGAGGGGAATTTCGAACTTGAATTAAGATCGATTGCGGCTCGAAAGCGCCCTGGAGAGTCCACGCTTTGAATCTCTGTGTCTCGATGCTCTTCTTACATAGTAGCCCGAGTACAAGATCGGGGACCTTCAAACGAGAACGTCGACGGGCCGTGCATATGCCTCCTTCCCGTAGACCAACTTCCGGTGCAGCGAAGACAGACTTACATCGAGCTGATGCAGACAAGGAGAAGGGCAACTTGACGAGCTCCAGACGAGCATACACTGAGCGATGGACCGACTCGTCGATAGACCTGCTTGCCCGCTTTAGGCGTCTGATGATACTTGAGCCTAAACGTTTGGAGGGAAAATGTATTGATGTGGTGACCATATAGGTTTGTCAAATCACCTCTTCTCGTTCCAATGATTACCTAAGGTGTAGCAGTCAATGCTTTCTTCATCGTTAATGCATCGTTACCTAGAACGGTAGCTCGTCTCCCAATTTGAATACGGTATAATGGATTATCTGTAAGCGGCATATCGCCTTCCTTCTATATACTCCCCGAGGTTCTTATGGATCGAATCTCGTAACGATCAGTCCTCAATCCTCGCATCTTCCTAAGACACCTTCCCAGGGCCTCAACTCAAGCTTACCCTTTAGCGCCTTGTCAGGCTTACCCTTCAGATAGTTTCCAGCCATCCAACCCTTGAGCTTCACAGCGTTGGGAAACTCCCACTGGACACCCTTGCCAGAGAGATTCAAGACCACTAGCCATCGCCCTCCCTGCTTACCCGTCCTCAAGTATGCAAGAACCTCCTCGCTCACCACTCCGACTGTTTCATAGTCGCCATAGATGAACACGTCTTTGTGTTCTTTTCGGTTTGCAAGGCCTCTTTGCCAATATTGCCATACCGAAAGATCATCCTCATTGTTGGCGTTCATCTGATTTTCGGTATTACAGTCTTTATAGTCATCATTCACCCTCATCCAAGGCTTTACGCTCTCTTTACAGAATCCGGCGTTAGGCTCAGCACTCCACTGCACAGGCGTCCTCGCGTGATCTCTCGCTTTCTGCTCAAGGACTTTCCTCTCTTCGGCCAATTGCTTCGGATCGTCTCCATACAGTGCTTTGCTCTTCTTCCAGAAGTTTATGCTTTCGATATCTCTATATTCGTCTTCGATGCTCCAACTTTTCGGCACGTTCCTCATCCCTATCTCCTCGCCTTGATACACGAACAAGGTACCATTCAGGGTCGTCTGCATCAGCGCTAACAATTTTGCTCCATAATTGCGAAAATCATCACTGTCGTCCGTATACCGTGACACGCTCCTTGGATTGTCGTGATTGTCTATGAACACGCTATTCCATCCATCGTGCTCGAGCATCGCTCTTTGCCACTTATCCACAATGCGGCGGATGTCTTTAACGGTCCATGGCTGCAAGGTCATGCGTACCTGGCCTGGGATGTCATCGATACATACGATGTCGAATATGAATATCATATTCAGTTCACCACTTTTGCTTCCTACAGTGCGGATGATCTCGTTGATATCGGTTACACCTGGCATCTCACCCACTGTAATGGCGTTGTACTTCACTAAGACCTTATCATGGATTTCACGAAGGTACTCGTGCATGCGCGGTCCATTGACATAATATTTTCCGCCAGGATGATACTTTCGATCCTTACCCAGGCTTGGTGGTGCATCTAGAAACCTCTGGTCCTTGCTGATAAGGTTGATAACATCCATACGGTAACCGCAAGCGCCACGCTCAAGCCAGAACGCCATGACATCATGGACCGCAGCGCGTACGGCAGGGTTCTCCCAATTTAGATCTGGTTGCTCCGGGGTAAACAGCGAAAGAAAGAACTCTTTGGTATGTGCGTCGTAGGTCCAAGCGCTGTTGGCCTCTCCAAGGATCTGCGACCAATTGTTGGGGGGCAAGGGGTTGCCATCACTGTCGTATCCCGAAGGAGGCTTCCATATATACCAATCGCGCTTTGAATCGGATGAAGAGGAACGTGAGGACAGGAACCAAGCATGCTAGTGGCATTTAGCGCTGCCAGTATCCAAGACCGAGCTTGAAAGAGATGAGACGCAGGCGAAGCGGTGTGCGGCAAATTTCTTTGATGGTGGACATAACGGAATGACAGTTTGGCTATAGATTTCAAGGCCCAGTGCAAGCACAGTGCCAAAACGTCAATGCCCCGAAACGTCAAAACAGAGTAATGGCCTTGGCCCCCTTCCAGTGCAGATGAAATGGTGCGATGAGAAAGGTGCAGGAGAGGTACATACTTCGTCCGAAGTGTGATTTACCACAAGATCCATCATCAATTTCATGTCGTGCTTTTTCAGCTCGGCAATGAGCTCGTCAACATCCTCGATGGTGCCATAGATTTTGTCAATTGCTTTGTAGTCGGCTATGTCATATCCCATGTCTTTTTGAGGGGACTTATAAACTACGAATCGTTGAGCAAACCTAACATTGATTCACACGGGCAAAGCTGACTTGGAGACACCCATACGATATCGACGCCCAGCTGCTTGAGGTAATCGAGCTTAGAAGTTATCTAAATGATTTCGGAGTCAGTACTTCATATCCCCTCTTGAAGCTAATAAAGCCATGAGGCATGTCTCAAGTCTCTTGAGACACTCGAAAAGATAACCTACACCCTTGACATCTCCCCAACCATCTCCGTTGGTGTCGAGGAAGGATGATGGATAGACCTGGTAGATAACCGCTTCTTTCCACCAAGCCTCAGTCATGCTGCCAAAATATACAAAGAGCACGCAATTACAATGAATAAGAGCCTTGGTCGGTGCGTCAAATGCTTTGTGCGCGAAGCGTCGAAATGCGAGCATCATGGACCACTTGGATTGATAAGGTTCGGCAGCTCGGCAGATCGTCATGGAGCCTCCCGGCCTCCTTAGCGCGCTTGCTAAGGTCCCTCGCCAAGCATACACAACTGCAGTCTGCAATGTAATAAAGTTCTTTGCTGGCATTGTACTTTATCTTTGGACGCGTCGATGACGATAACCTCATCAAACATCTCCATCTCACAAGCTTGACAAGAAGGCCGCCGTCAGAGATGCCCCAGCGTCAACTGTACGGCAAAGCAACAATGACTCGGTAGCGGAATCTCGGAGTGGATCGACAGCTGACTTGAGGAGGACTCGCCCTTGCTTTGCTCAGATAATTGGTTCTGGCTATGAGAACGGCAATCAATTCATCAGTCCAAACTGCGGAGACTTTTCTGCAGCCTGCAAGCATCCACAGCGCCATTCAAGCACGGAGGAGAATCTTCAATGCGGCAGGAATGTCCTTGCGCCAGGGCGGTTGCAGCATTACCTTCTTCCGTTTTTCCGGACCCACTGCGATTGGTTGCGATATCTTCTTTCTCCGCCTGCGACGCTATCTCGTGGCCATCGTATGTTCCGAGATCTCGTGGGTCTTGTGTAGAGCCGGGTCCCAAGGCTCGAAAAGATGGTACACACTGTGTCTGTGCTCTTGAGGCATACTCTACGTGGCATCGGGAGCTAGTCTTCGAGAACGCAAGTCTGGCATATAACACCAACGGCGTCTAGGCTGCGTGCGTTGCGATATATGTGGCCTCGTGTCACCTCACCGACTCACGCGACATTACTTTCCTTGCGTCAAGCTGACCATCGAAAGTACACCAGTGATTATGGGGCGATCCAAAGTAGGGCGATCCAAAGTAGGCCATCGCCGACTAGCCGTCCCTCAACCCGGTCCCAGCTGGCCAAAGTCAGGAAGGTGAGGGAGCATGAGAGCTTCGGGCACGGAGGTGGTAGAGCTGGGTGGCGGGCACTGTAGGACTCGAGTAGATGCAGGGGACTCGGAATGTGCTCACTATCCCTCGATGGCAGAAGCAAGTTCCGATATATCCGTTCAGGTCTCCCGTGTCGTTCCTGTACTTCCTTCTGCGTAGACTACCTCTCAGTTCTCCAGTACGGAAAGAGCCTTCAGGTTGTTTCCGCATTTCTGCACGTCTTCGCTTCGAGGCCCCTCGCCCTATCGTCATTGCAGATCCACTTTCACGTGATATATCTCACACCGACTCACACTTTCCATACGGTCCCTTCTTTAGTATCCGCTCTTAAAGAGTTACTACAATACACACGCTCTCAACAATGGGTGAAGATCCTGAGAAGCCGCTGTCAACAACAGACACCACCAGTAGGAGCAGTGCCTTTGGCGACCTCTGCTTGGAAGACACTATTGATTCAGTACTGGAGAAGAAGTTGCTCTGGAAATGTGACCTTCATGTGGTCCCAGTCATTTCATTGCTCTACATGCTAGCCTTCCTCGACCGAATCAACATTGGCAATGCTCGCCTTCAAGGCCTTGAGGTGGACCTGCACATGAGCGGCAGCGATTACAATGTCGCTCTTTTTGTCTTCTTCATACCTTATATCCTCTTCGAGGTTCCAAGTAATATCATCATCCGGAAGCTTTCCCCTTCAACATGGTTGAGCTTGATCATGGTCTGCTGGGGTGAGCTCTGGTGACCCTGCTTCTGTTATCCAGGTTGACGCAAACGTAGGTATTGCCACTGTTTGTCAGGGAATGACTCGAAGCTACGCGGGGCTGGTTGTATGCAGGTTCTTTCTTGGATTATTCGAAGCAGGCTTCTTCCCAGGTAAGTATTGACTGTTCTGCTCCTACAACCTACATGGGTTGAGGTTTGATAGGCTGTACCTACCTCATTTCGATGTACTACAAACCTCACGAGCTTCAGTGGCGTTTCAACCTCTTCTTCTGCGTGAGCATACTCGCCGGATCTTTCAGCGGTGTATGTGCCGCCCCTCACTCTTTGAATGCGTCTCTCTAACTTAATCAGCTTCTGGCGTATGCTCTGGCGAATATGGACGGCATCAGAGGCTATAGCGGCTGGCGATGGATATTCATTATCGAAGGCATTGCAACGATCGTCTGCTCTACCTTCTCAAAGTTTTTCATTGTCGATTGGCCGGAGACAGCCAAATTTCTCACCTCAGAGGAGCGTCGGCTGCTCACTCGTCGCCTGAACCAAGATGTGCCAGAGGCTAGGATGGATCGCTTCAATAAAAACGCCAGGCGTCGAACATTCTCAGACTGGAAGATATACATTGGGTATGTCCCTGGCCGGGCGCTCTTGTTTCTCAATCATGCTGATTCGAACCCCCAGCACGATTGCCTATCTTGGTATCGTGAACAATGGCTATTCGACTTCTTTCTTCGCACCAACCATTCTTAAGCAGTTTGGCTGGACAAGTGTCCACGCTCAAGTGATGTCTATTCCCGTTTACGTTGTGGCCTGCGTGCTGGCGCTTTTGGTTGCTTATCTGTCAGACCGCTGTCGGCATCGTTATGCCTTCGCCATGTCAGGCCTTGTGATCGCCTCGATTGGCTATATTCTACTCCTTTGCCAGGACGCTATTTCGGTACGCGTCCGCTATCTCACAATCTATTTCATCATCGGCGGCGGATATATAACGCAGCCTATTGTGCTTGTATGGCTGATGAACAATCTGAGTGGCCACTACAAAAGGAGCATTGGTGCGGCAGTCCAGATTGGCTTTGGCAACTGTGGGGGTATAGTGGCGAGCAACATATATCTCACTAATGAAGCACCTTCGTATCCGGTGGGTTTCGGAGTCAGTCTTGCACTGCTGTGGCTATGTGGACTGGCATGTACGATTTTCTATCTGGGGTTGAGGATGGAAAATAAGAAACGAGAAAAAGGAGGCAGAGACTACAGGCTAGACCTCTCGCGCGAAGACTTGGAGAATCTCGGTGACGACCACCCAAGGTTTCGGTTCGTCTACTGAAATGCGGCAGCCGATGCGACGGGGACCATAGAACTGCGGAGATATTTCAGATGGATCACAGCATTGTTTGACATGACAGGGTTAGAGCGGTAGCTGGGGGCTTAGGTGTAGAAGGGCAATCTGCATTTTCCCCTGTATCTGCTTATTTCTGGGAGCATGTTAGCCATTGCGATTGCCTCTGACATTCATTGTAAGTACCTGGCATCGTACGTCTCTAGCATAGTCCATCGTCTTCTCCCAAGATGGGCATATTTCTATCACTACGCCCCGAACCAAGCATATTGGTTCAGATCCCTCATTGACGCTGAGCTCTTCTCGTTATCGACTAACCCAGATTCAAATGCAGACACCGATTCTGAAACTCTTCGCCGACGTACCGACCCATTCCCTGCTACAACCCACCCGTCCGCCTACCTGCATGCATGCAGACGCATCGCCCCGTCCGGCCGGGTCCTACCCACCCCTTTCCCCGGCCCACAGATCGTCTGCTGCCATTGCGTCAAGCCCAACGGCCGTGCAGATGCCGTGTTCCGAACCGTGTTTGACAGCAAAATCTTTCTAGACGCTCACATCGTGAAATATGAAGCTAGCATTGTCGAGGCCTGGAAGCGGATATCCGTTCGCGGGTCAACGGGGGCCATTGTTTGCTCATGGCTGTTATCGTGATGCGTGATGGCGGAGGAAGGGTGAATGGGGGGTTGTTTGCTCCTCATGTGATGGGGCGGAACGGGGCAAATCGAGGTTTTGGATTCATATGGCTTGGGTATTGGAGTCCTATCGACCTTTGTGTATTGTAGCGCAGAAGGTCTGGGGGCGGCGACGTACAGTGGGGTCTAGATCAGCCGGGGATGAGTTCAGGCTTAGGTGAGCACGGAATCACCGATTGCATATGTCAAGTGGTAAGACTCGGGTAGGATGGTAGGAACATATTCCCTCGATGGATGTAATGCTGTTCGGTACAAGATGTGTCCATCCTTCATGCCGATGACTATCTCAAAATGCCCGTACACGCCTCGCTAATGAGTCCGGACCGGAGCCGACGATCTTACTGTAGACCCTCATCCACCAGTCATCGAACTACGTGGTGAAAAGTAATCCACCTCATCTGCATCAGCCTCTTCTTCCGGGGTAGTGCCTAGAATCCCTGGGCTGCGATTCTCTGGAGTATTGCGCAGGCTTTTCGGGCTCAAGCCTCCGTTTGCAGTACCATTGAGGTTGTACTGCTCCCAACCTCGGCCTTGATCAGGCCGCGGCGTCTTCAGCGTTGTGCTTTCGGTGCTGCCGGTTCTACTGGCTACTGGGGTTAGTTCGATCCGTGCGAGTGCCTCCCGTAATGTGTCGCCAGACGCATCGAGCGCCATCAAGAAGCGTGCTAGCTCTTTGCACAACTCCCAGTCACCTGCTTCTTTCGCCCGTTTCAACAGCCTGACACATTGCTTCGAGCTGGACTCAAGATCGTTAAAGTTGTGCAAAACGAGGAGGTAGCCGCCAGCTGTCTTGAGGAGACCCTTCTCTAATGATGCTTCGTAGAGCTCCAGCGGAGGAGGCAGGTGAGTGAACAGAGTACGCCAAGAGCGGACCTCGATTTTGCGGGTGCATTGGACGACTATGTCGAGAAAGTCTGGGAATGACGAGAGGAAGGATAGGACTGATGGTAATAACGCATCTTCTGGCAGTGGAGACGTATCCACCTCTTCGTCGAGTACATTGTGAAGCAGAACCTCCAGAGCATGGGGAAAGTAAGGCAGCTGTTGGTATCGGTGTGACAGGCTGGATGCTGCTGCAGAGTCGAACGAGGTGATGTAGCGGTGGAGGATCTGGGGTAAGATAAGTTGCGTCTGGCGATGGTAAGCACAATCTCAAATAGGAGATGGCACGCAAGCTTACTCTGATGGAGTACCGAAAGAAGGCGAAATGCACATCTCGTCGCTGCACCAGGTCTGCATCTATACCGAGTACAATCCCTCTATCAAGCAGAATCGACGAAGGATAGAAGTCTGTCGAGATTGCTATAGGCTTGGGCAGCTCTCTCTCCTTGTCATTAGAGATGGTCTGAACGAGGTCCTCGACATCCGGCCAACACTGTATCTGGTCGCCGTCAAAATACCATAATGAATCTTTGAGACCCCTATCCGTTTGATGGTTTTCTGGCAGGCCTTCGAGAGGAGACGACGGTTGTGATGCTTCAGGCGTACCATGGAGGGGCACTTTGTCGCGCATCAGGTCGAAATACTCTACATTGCCAGCAATGATTCGCATATCGTATTTTAACTCGCCCTCCTCGCTGGTCGAGGGCTGCAACAGAACGAGCTTCGCGTCAACAAGGAATAACACCGAAGCTTGCGCTACATCTTGGGAAGGGTCACCGTCCACTACTCTTCATCAGCCCTCGCTATGAAGTACAGGCCAGACAAGCTTACGTAGTTGGTGGTCTGGCAATATCCAGCTTACAGCCCTGACTCGCGCTGGCGCTCGTACAATGCCGTGTAGAGCGATTTGTCCCACCTGCACGAGGGATATTATCGCTGTTGATGCGTTGATGATATAGTGATACAGGACGTTTTCATACGTATATACTAGCAACGAGTCTTGTCCGCTCAGGGCTAAAACCACTGCGGGGGAAGGGAGCCGTTCAGTGTATGTGAGCGAGGATGTTTCTAGAGTCCGTTCCCTAGAGTAAAGACGTAGCTATTCAAAGTCAGCTCTGGAGTTCAACCGGTTCAATCTCGGAATGCAAATTCACCTCATTGTACTCCTCCGTTTCGACCGCGGCGATCAGTATATGTTGATACCAGCACATGCCGCCTCGAACGACAAATGCGTTCTCTGCCACGCTGTCTTCGAATGTCTTCCACCGTCCGCTGCCAATACTATAATGAGCAAGTCCATGGCGACCAGCGATGGCTATATAACGTCCGTCTTGGGATATGACTGCGCACCGGATCGGTCGTTGTACTGTCAAATAAGCCGATGGAATCTGTACATGATGCCAGAGCGAGGCATCTCCAGAGATGGTGGTAAGTAGAGGCAGGTCATAGCCTCGATAGATCATAAGGTCTGATTCAGTCACCAATACCGTCCGAGATATGTTAGCTGCGCAAAAGCACCCGGTGACGGCACTCTTCGCCATTGCTAGCATCCAGAGTCGGTCATCATGAGGACACGACAGAAGAATATTCGCTCCGGCGTTCAGCCATACACCTTCTCGGATACCATCTAACCAGCCCTCCGCATTTGCTTTCGATAGTGTACGATCGGCCCCGAAGCTACTTCCTCCGGGTTTCCCGTAAACGCTCCAGCATGCCCATCCTCTCTCATAACCAGCAAAGAAACAGTAGCCGTCCGGGGAGTAGCTAAGGCTTGTAATCGCACCAGTAGTTGACAAAGACGCTGGAGACTGAAGGACGTGCGAGAGTGGTATACTCCCTACGTAATCTCTAGCAGTGTATATTTGAATCTCTGCGTTGGCACAACCTATAGCCAACAACGAAAAGCGTGCGTTAACCGCGGCTTTGACGCCTGATTGACCTTGATCCTTGGGGTTATGAAAACAATACCCTCGGAAAAGCCTCCTGAGGGCGTCAGGTTCTTTTGGCACACCTGACAGACGTTGGACGGCGTAAGCTGAGCCGTCACCAGAGATCCACACGGCAAGGCTCATTGCCCTGTCGTATACCATTTCCTTGATGTTGGACTTTCTTTGGATCCATGTCATTCGACTTACAAGCTCCGTACTCGTCTGGTTTCCCGTACCATCTGGAGCCCATCGAATACATTGCACAGCTGCTGGCTTCTCCGTAGCTATAACAAGCTCGTCATCCAAGGCCAAAGCTTTACCTATCCCAGCATCTATCTTGATCACCATGCGAAACCTGATGTTCACTTCTCGAACACCCTTCTGCTCCTCCTCGATAGCAAAGCGATTTGCAATGCTTTGCCGCCGCGTATGACCGACTTCGTAGACATGCTGATATATTCGTTCCTCGGAACTTACAGTGATGTTGTAGGTTACGAGAAAGCCGTTCAGGGTCTGCACGACTGCTATTGTGGAGTCGGGGCGGAGTAGGCCAGAGACATTGGGGCCATACTGCTTGAGGGATTGGGAAGATCTCGTGGCCGTCGCAAGAACTAAAACTGGCTGTCAATCAGTCAGAACCCATCAAGCTAGTAGCTTGTATCCCTTACTGAAATCTGCCAAACAGTCAGGGTAGTGGCTGTGACTGTAACAAACAATTGCCCATTGCGCGAGATCCGAAGCGCCAAAATTGCAGCCCCATCTTTGGCGTCGAGCAACTCTCCATCATCGCGCTTGTTATCGTCTTCGGAGGCTTTGCGCCGTCTTCTGGCAGCTGCATATATCCGGGGCGCACCCAAAGGCCAGTACATAGCTCAGGTTCCTAGAATGATGACCAAGACTCGAGAGCATGCGGTCGGGGGCTCCTCGATATTGAACATCATGTTCTCCTAAGTTGCAGCGATCCTTGCCGAAAACTGACCCGATGTGACTCTACGTCCTCTGCACGACTCATGGCGAGCTTTCCTAAAGTTGACCGTGAGGGAGGCCGATCTTCAGGGAAAATCACCATCCCGTCGCGAGCTTTCGCGCTTCAAATCCGTCAACAACTTGCACACCCTGAAGCACCGAAGCGCGTTTCGATGCAACCATCTGTCGCAGCATGCGATATTGGGTTTGATCAAATTTTAGTCTATTGCTAGTTTCCACAGACCATCTCCCAGATAATGTCCAGAGTCTATGACCACGCCCTTTTTCTTCTCCTTGATTTCCTCCGTTCCCATCCTCAGTTGGCCCACCAAACATGCTTCTTCCTTGCCTTCAGCCTCCACCACCACAACATCTCCTTCCTTGAGCTGCTCGGCCGTATCCGGCAACCTGCCTCCAGCAGAGGTCAAGCCGGGAGCCATCAATGTTGCTCCCGAAAGGACGAATCGAATAGCCCCTCGATCGATCCTGACCTTGGAGAAGCACTGTGGAAAAGTATGCACAACGTGAAGATGTGGTATAAGCGGATCATCCATATGTTGCCAGAACAGAGGCTTGTTGTCAAGAGCGTAGAGAGATACTCGGTCAGGTCTGGCACCCTCAGCCCTGGACCATAAGAGGATTGGATGCAGCTCACAGCTTTAGAACGTCCAACTGCGATTTCTTTGGGATAACCTCATCGATGTGCGGAGCGAGTAGAGGGTAGGTTTCGATCACCTTCGTGCGAATTGCACGCTGGGCCGAGGACTTTACTTTGGATTTTGCGCCCGCAGATATGCTAAAACCCAGTCAGCGAAGAAGCGCAAGCTGGCAAGTGGGTAGTCACTCTTTCTTGAACATCTTGGAGCTATCCAATCTACTTTATCCTGCGTCGATAGCAGAATACCACAGGACTTTGATAATGCAAACCTCTCGGTAACCCTAATTCACACTACACTTCGTCCAGGGTTCAAGACTTCGAACGGTTCAACAATCTGCTCTACTCATTCTAGTCGCGCCTTCCCTCGTATTGAAAGACGCCGGCATATAAGTCACAATGCAAGTATTGGTGAGCTCCTTCCTCTGCCTGCCCAGTATGGCAGCCGTCTCCTCCTTTTTCGTCTGTCTACATCAAAGCATAAATTCAAGCAGCACTATCAAGTTGTACTGTACTTCCCATCTTTCTTCGAATTTGATTGCTAGCATTCTTTGTGCACATACACTATCACTCAGTCACATAGCCATACTCTTCTTCAGTTACGCAGCGTTCATCGATCAATTGGCTCGAACAGGACGTCCCCTCGCAGTGTTACGACGAGATCATGCCTGGGCTTCTCGACCTCCCAACAGAGGTACGGCTACGGATCTATCGGTATCTCCCAGAGCCGGGATGGAAACCAAGGATAGAGATAGTCCAGGGGTTCCGGGGTTCCTCTAATACCCTCAGGATGAACGTCATGCGGATCAACAAGCAAATCTACAGGGAGATTCGAGACTTCTATACACAGGACTTGCACTGGTGGTTTTCTATTCGTATCGAGATCGCAGAGGTAGACGCTCTCAGAGACGTACTGGCCAGAGCATTGACTGCCATCCGTGTTCAGCGAGATATACACCTAGCAAGATCGTTTACATTTGAGATCTCGCTAGATGACCGAGTCTACCCATGGGCGAGTTTCAAGGCCCGAACACCCAACATAGATGGCCTAGTGCGACCCGCGGTCCAGTGGAGATACATCTTCGGACACTGGCTACGATGGCTGGCGAGAACAAATTGGTCCGTCGTTGACTTACCGCACACTTTGAAACTCTTCTCCGCAGCACAGCGGTGGCCTGTGTCGATACAGAATTGGGATGCTTCGCATGAAGCGCCGGGACAAGACTTTGTCAGATTCATCGAGCGATACGCCAAATGGTCTAACCGGAGACGTGACACTCGACCAGCATGGCGACGACCGTCTGGACGAACTCTTGGCTAGGGACTGATGGCTGTTGCGATCGACAGAGGTGGTGATGACACGATCTGTGACTGCGCGAGTCATTTTTTTTGGGTACAGGACCACTCCAGATCAATACCGGATTCTATGATACCCCTGCCAGGTCTATGCGCAACCTGGACATACAACGGGTCCAGTACATCTGGGCGTTTTGGGGAGGGACTTCTGCTTGTTGATGGGTCTCATGTGTCTAAGCTTTGGTGGGCTCTGAAGGATTTCTTGTGGTTCCTGCGAGACCGCAGGGTGAAGGTCTCGCCTAGTTGAATAGCTTTGTGGGAGATGCCGTTAGCCAGGCATACTTCCTCTACTATTAAGCTAACGCTCAATGTAATCCAAGCCTAAATTCTCTTCGCACTGCACTGGAGTTTGGGAAGGTCACTCTCCAGCAATGATGAGGCTTCTTTCCTGCGGTTACCGTATCACGTCTTCGGGTGGTGTTCTCCAACAACTTGCTTCTTTTGCTGAACAAGGCTTTTCTCGAAGTTGCGTGAAGGCACAGAGCAGAGGTAAGAGTGTGTGCAGAACCAACATATATTTTAATCTGTTTTTTTCATGTGTTTCTAAGTGTGCACACATGCTCGGTATTTTCAAATCTACAACGCAGCATTGTCTCAGGCCAATCAAAAAAAGTGGCCCATAGAGACCGATAACGATCTTAGGCCTTCCCATGGCATAGATACTTCATGCGGATACGCTTCCTTCTGCACCATTGCATACGCCGATTCCTTCCGTAAATGCCTGACGCTTCCAGTGGGTATACCCAAGTCGTAATACATGTGAAATTGAAGGATTTTCGTTTAGTGGTTAATGTCAAGTTGTAGAAGGGGATCCCCTCAATGGGAGGGTTGTTCCGTGTGGGTTTTGGTTGCTGTTCTCTTGCTGAAGATAAATTTGGCGGATATACCTGCTGGATCGAACGTGTCGAGGATGTTGTTTCAATTGAGGTCATTGAGACGGTGGACTCGTCCCAACCACCTCGGTCATCGTCCAACACCAAGCATTCCGACACCATAACTGCCAGTGCGATCGCTGAGAGTGGGGCTGGTCGCACCAAAGTCCTTCGTGGACTGTTCGCATTAGTGATTAGATCGAACAGAATTGAGAAAGCTTTAGCTTACCATCTTCCGCTTTTTGGACGCATTGCCTCTGGAGGTTCCGTCGCCGGAGGAGTATTCGCCAGCGTCCACGATGTCTGCTTCATCGTCCATGAAGCCTTCGGCATAGCCTTCGAAGCTCGAATCATCGTATCTGCGTTTCTTTGCGGTACGCTTGGGTCGTGCTGCTTCCGAGCTTGTTATCTGCGTATTGATTGCATGCGGGCGATTGCCATTAACCATTCCATTGGTTTGAGCTGTTAAGGTCGAAGATTTGATTTTTGGGTCCGTGCCTGCCAGGACTGGCTTCGGCTTGTCTATACCTAGCACTTCTTCCCACTTAGAGTTATCTGGCAGCGGACCAGGCTGCATCTGCATCGCTTTCTCCAGCTTTTCCAATGTGCCACTCGAAAAACCCTTCTGAACCTCTTTACCCTCCAAGTTCCGTAAGTTCCACTCCTCATCCGGCACTTGAACCATGCTGAGTAGCGTTGACTTTTCCGCCTCGCACTTCGCCGCCTTGTTCCTGCCAGCAAGCCCGAAAGTCTTCACTTTGCCTTCGTAGGATTTCCGCATCTTGTTGATCTTCTCGCCCGTTACCGGGTCTGTCCTCGCAACACTCTCGGCCAACGACTGCAAACCATACAGCGACAGGAGGTTTTGCGTGAGAAGGGACTTCGATGGTGCTTGAGCTACCCGAATGCCTCACATTAACACAGCGTCTGCAGGGTGAACATGTGAGACCCCCATTGAGGGAGTCTTACCAGGTGGTCGCGACATCTTCGAGACAGCGGTGTCCTCCCCTGGTTGTTGCGGCCTCGACGCAGGCTCTGCCTCCGCGACCATATCAGCCTCGCTGGAGTCTGGTGGCTTTTGGGTTGTGCGATCATTGCTGAGCGGGTTTTCTAAGGACGTACCCATACCGTCTGGGTCTTTGTCCGGATCGCCCAAGCGTTGAGCGGCGGGATCGATTTCCATATTGTGATCCAGTTGCGATGTCGAAGTTTGCCCATGATGGGAGGTGTTGAGGGGTTGACAAAGGAGGGCTGTATGCGAGCTGTTCATAGAACAACCTTAGTGTACGGATTGGAGGCGAATGAGCGTGGACTGAGGTGACGGTCGCGGCGTCGGGTTTCAAGTGAAGCTAGCGGATATCTCCCGTTTCCAGAATGTTTCATTAGCGCTGGTTTACTTACGGCTCTATACATAAAATACGGAGGGCAAAGGGGGTCAGCGCATTCGGTTGGTCCTTCGACGTCCTTCGCAGTCTGGATGTTGATGCAATCACCTCCAAATTCCATCGCATGATGCTGCTCAAGCAGTGGGACTATTTCAAGCAGGCATGCTTTAGTATTCACTATCGACACTACCTTCTGATTGCGTCCACCCCGCGGAGCACGTGCACCTTACTTCTAAGACCGCTTTTGGTGGGGGTAGCGAATAGAATCTTTTCTATCGACCACGAGGCACGCGACACCTTCGAGTCGAAGCAACCGACCAGAACTCCCTCCGCCATGGCCTTGATCCCCGTGGCTTCCAGCCTTCGAGGCCTACTTCCGACATCTCAGCCATTATTCTTTCGGCCTTTCTGCCCTCAAGCCCCACGGTCAACGGTGGAATTGTCACCTAAAGCACTTCTTGCAAATTATCTATCACGCACTTTGCCAATGTCCATCCAGCTCAGTTAATTGAAGTACAACTAAGCTATTACACTATGCCGCGAACCAGCTTGCCCCTCACACCAGCTTCGTCTTTGGACCTTCAGGGCAAAGACCCGGCTTCCCAGACCGTGCGGGAGGCACCGCTCACATTGCCTTCACCTGCTATGGCTCCGGCAAACAGCAATGGGCGTGTATCAAGGCCACAACCGATTCGACCAGCCACAGAGAAGCCAGACTTCTCGCTGCCGCCGCCTCCGACGCGCTCTCGGAAAATAATACAAATGAAGCCGGCACAACAGCATAAATCTTCTGAGTCATCCGTTACCCATTCGCTGTCACCAAAGGCGTACGGGAAGAAGCACACCAGTGCATCGTCGAATGCATCAGGTAGAAAGCAGCCAAGCTCAACAAGTGCGGCTGGAAAGAAAATGGCCAGGAAAACCGCGCATAGTGTGATAGAGCGACGACGCAGGTCGAAAATGAATGAGGAGTTCGCGGTACTCAAAGATTTGATCCCGGCATGTAAAGATCAAGAGATGCATAAGTTGGCCATCTTATCAGTATATCCACGTTTCTCAGTGTGCGTTCTGTTAGGAAATACGCTAAATTGCAAGTAGGCCAGTATCGAGTATCTCCGCTATCTCGAACAATGCGTCTCGAATCTCAAAGCAGCCAATTCATCCATCACTCAACCTTCGCCACCAACCCTCAATGCCTCCTGTTCGGCCTATTTAGATGACCATGACGATCAGGAGGACGAAGATGATGATCAGGATATGGAGGATACTCCCACAGAGGTTCCCCATTCAGTCTCTTCACATCGTCCTTCGCACTCTGCCGGGGCTTCACCTGCGCTTTCAGCCCTTCACACGTCGTCATCTTACGCTTCATCCGTGGCGACCTTGCCGTCTCCTGCCTTCGGCCCAAACCTGTATTCCTCTGGCTATGCGTGCTCTGCATCTACATCTCCTACAATACTACCTAACAGCGCTCACGATGCAGACCATGAAGCGACTGCCGCACTGCTGATGCTCAACAAGGACCGCAGAAACACCATGGGTGCTTCGCCTAGTGGAAGGAGCATGAGTGTCAGAGATCTGCTAAGCCCAGTGTAGTGTATGCACCATATTCAGCGGCAATCCGACTTATTTGCTGGCTGCTGTTGTATGTTTGTACACTAGGGTTTGGGCTTAAAACGTTGGGCGTTTGCGTCCCCTCGCCTACTTATGGAGAAATGGAAATATGTTTGCGGACTTAAATGATAAGAACCCCAACGCCAAGCGAGCCAAAGGGCATTGCACACCCCAAGTGACTCACTATCAAAAGCCATTTGATTCATTTCTACATCTTTGGTGTGCTTTTTCCGTAGAGGTCCCGAGTCTTGCATGGTCGGCACTCACTATCAAGGTATCTCCTGTTGCGCAAGCGCAAGATTGGCATCGCGAAGCCTCACGGGCAGATCTCTATAAAGCCTTAGGTACTTGGTACGCTCCATTGTTCGTTTCGGCTACCTGATTCAACCATGGCTGCAGCAATCTTCTCCGAAGAAGAGCTTATTCAGCTTAGATTACTTCGAGAGGAAGAAATTGACGCGTTGGTAGAACAGTCTCTGCTCTGTGAGGAGCAGAGATGGGAACCTAAGCTTCACAATGGCTTTACCTTTGCTCACCCTGAGATAAAACTCGTCACTAGGACCGGAGACAGCTATCCCGCCATACCACTGGACTATGATGTCGAGAACCTCAAGTTACCACGACTTGAGGTCGATAAGCTTAGGGTAGCTTTGCGGCAGATAGCTTTGGCTGACATCGAGGCCAACAGTCTCGAAGCTGGGAACGCTCGTGACGAAGCCAATAGCTATGGTCATTTTGACTTCGCGATGACCAACCTCAATCTCGCGTCCAAAACAGCAGAGCATCTGGCAGCCTATCATAAGACTGTTGAAAACTTGCAGGAGGCCTCCGGCGGCACTGAAAAACCGGCTGTATTCGATGAGAAGCTGGGACTTGATCTCAAAAGCATCCCAGGGGACTCTCTAATCAGATCAATCCTAAAACGGACGCCAGAGGAAATATGTGCTAACCTCCCTGAACAATTCCGAGTTTTGCATATTGAAAGCGTCATCCGCGACGATTTGACTAGAAGGTTTCTCGCAAGACAAGACTCAGTTCGCGAAAAGCTCAATCAGCTATCAATGCACGATCTCAAAGTCAATGTGCTTCCGGCCTTACGCCAGAGAAGTTGCAATTACCACCGCAAAGAAGACTTGATCGAATTGCTTGTCGCCCCTCAAATTACCTTTCATGGTACTCGAAGAGATTACGTTCCCAGTATCGTTCGCCAAGGCTTCCTCATGCCTGGAGATGCAAAAAAACTTGATGGCGAGCAACACGGAGTCCGATGTGGTAGCACATATGGTCGAGGTATCTACTCCTCTCCATCTTCAGCTTTTGCACTCTCGTACACCGGATCGGCCGCTGACGGTGGAATCCGCGCCACCAAACCCAACGAACACGATGGCATTAAGCTCATTGTCTGTGCCACAGTCATGGGGACCGTAGCTCACATGACCAGGTATGACCAATGGCGAACGAACAATCGCCCAAAAGTCGGAGCGACATCACATGTTGGCTACTCGAACAATGAGTATGTCGTTTTCAGCCGAGCGCAGATACTGCCCTGTTATGTGATCCACTTGGACTGGGGCAAGGATAATGAAAGGTTTTTTGATGATATTCCCGAGGATCCGGGCATGTTTGCAGACTCCTTGAAGAGGCTGTACGCATGGCAGAAACTGCACAAGAAAGACTGGGAGAAGACCGTTGGACCGGGAGAGATTCAAAGGTTGAAAGAGGGACGAATGGAGAGGGCGAGTAAGTATCTTGGATATGGCTTTGGACCCAAGGAAGGATCAGCATTTGTGGTGGAGGAAATCGGAGAGGTGGATGATGATGAGGAAGACTACGGAGAGTATCAGAGAGATAGGACAGATGCTGCAGAGGGCGGGCTGGACTTTTGGGACTGCGATCTGGAGGAAGAAGATATTTGGGAGTACGGTCGATTCAACGAATATGCTGAGGCAAGGAAGGCGACGACGATCTATCGAGTTGGAATGCCCCAATGAGTCCTTGGCTCTGAGTGAAGCTGAAAGGGGCGCGTGGAAGGCGAGGGTGTGAATCCACGATTGGTGTGGGGTAACCCGGGGTTCACGTCACGAGACCAAACCCCGCATCAACCTGGGCTCCCTCTCATCTCTCTCCTGCTCACTCACTGTGCGAACTCGTACGTGGCCCTGCTTCGAACAACCTTCATACCAATCAGCAGAAGCAATACTGTCATCAGGCTCTCCTGTCACTGCTCAAAGCACTGCCCATCATGTCGACCGAAGCCGCAGATCAGCCAGTAGATCTCACCAAGGTCGATTCAGCTGTGTCCGGCCTGTCATCATCCCCGACCGAGGAGAAGAAGTTGGGTCATCGAAGAACAAGCTCAAGCGTACCCGGTGTCTACAACATCAACGACTTAGGTGAGGACTTCCTCCTGGTCACTCTAGCCACTGCAGTGTGGCTAGCGATCATGATATAGCTGATGATAGGATAGAAAGGGAAGGCAAGGAGCTAGAAATAGCAAAGGAGACACAGAAGCTCAATTGGTACGTTCAGCGGGATAAGCTATGGTCGGGGCTCCGTAGCAGACCGTCCCTTCGATGACCGCGGTCTAATTTCAAGATCATGTTTAGAATGCTAACGTGAGGGATCAGGAGACTCAATACTTCGCCGGCAACGATCGATGATAAAGAAGTTCTGAAGAAGTACCTTACGAACCCGCCTGTGAAAAAGATAGATCTGCACTTTCCACTAGGACTCGAGGTCACCGCACGGAACATGAAGGGAGTGACCATCAAAGACGCATTAGATGCAATCCACAAGCAATTCAAGAAGAAGGTACAATCCCTTACTCATCCGTATGGCAGTATTGAAGCCAAAGCTAACAGAATACACCGCAGGCCGATGATGAGCTAGAGCTACCTGTGCTGGCAGGCTTCGAGTGGAACAAGGAGGAGTCATGGACGAGGCTGGTCGTACACCAAAAGAAGGAAGGTGCTCCATCATCTGGCGGGAAGAAAAAAGGGAAGAAAGGCAAAGACGACGAGGAATGACCGTCAGCCTTCAACCTATTGATCGCTGGTGGCAAAGATGAGCTAGTGTAAGACTATGTCAGCCTCAAAGGTGGCGCTGGAGCGCGAGATAGCAAGGCGGCTGTTTTGATGTAGCAGTGACAATCATGTTCTTACCCTCAGTCTCGAATTCTCTGCTTCCTTCGCTCTGCAGCTCAAATGCGTGGATGGTGGAGTTCCTTAGGCGGGCGGTCATAGTGGTAAGACTCCCTCTCAATGCATACCTGGCAGTGAGTGTCCTTCGTTGCACGGAAACACAAAGCCCAATGGACATCAACGATGATCTCCTGTGGATTTTGCTTCAGGCAGACGGAATTTCGGCCTGCACACGCTGATTATGGCACTAAACCCTAAACCTGCACTAGTTGCCCCGTTCTCTCCTTCTTTCTTCTACTTCCCCATCAGATTGCTCCAAAAATACAAAGTACATCTATCATAATAAAGTAGGTACCTTAGTATCTATCTTGCCATAACCAACAGAGCCGGACGGGCTGAGCATCTGCGCGGCTGCAAGCTCTAGTCTTCTATCGAATCATTGATCTCAAGAGAACTAATCTACTCGATCAGCGCTCTAAAGTATGACGTCTTCTGGATATCTAGTATATGGTCCTCTGTCGTTCGTATTTTTAGTCTCGAATACCGGTAGGAGAGCTATGGTAAACGCTTGACATAGGTCTCCAGTCTACGTTCCCTCTGATTGAAAACTTTCGTCCTGTCTCTAGAAATGGAGCATCGTGCCTCCATACCGCCAGGTCTACCCAGGGCGAACCCCACGGTATCCTATTGGCAAGACTCTCCCGCTGCAATATCGAATCATCGCAGCTCACCGGCGCTGCCAGAGAAGTGCGAGATCGTCATCATTGGCTCTGGCATCACTGGCTCTACCACTGCATACAATCTTCTCAACCAACCTTCTCCTCCCACGGTGTTGATGCTTGAAGCACGTACTGCCTGTTCAGGTGCTACTGGTCGGAACGGCGGCCATACAAAATGCGCTTCTTACAGATCGTTCTTAGATAACATGCACGCTCACGGCGAGGAAGAGGCAGCTAGGATCGCGAGATTCGAATACAATTGCATGAAAGCCGTTCATGCCTTTGCCAGAGAACAAGACATTCAGTGCGATAGTTGGCAGGGTGACACAGTGGACATCATCTATGATGAATCTCAATGGAAACGAGCCCAGGCTGCAATTGCCGAGATCAAGAGAGTCTTGGGTGACAAGGATCCTGCGGCAGTCTACAGCTTCTGGACTACGAATGAAGCGGAGAGAAAGTTCTTAGCAGCCGGCGCTCTTGGAGCTGTATCTTATGAAGCAGGAAGTCTGAGTGCTTACAAATTCGTAATCGGAGTGCTGGAGTTAGCCCTTTTAAAAGGTCTAAATCTGCAAACGGAGACACCAGTGCTGAGGATTACAAAAGCTTCTACTGGACAGGCTCATTGGGTCGTCGACACACCCAGGGGGAGAGTCGAGTCAGAAAAAGTCATACTGGCGACGAACGGATACACAGCTCATCTGCATCCCGCCTTCCAATCCATAATAGTACCACTCCGAGGTCATATGACAGCACAAATTCCTGGGACTGCTATGCCGAAAGACGGTTTGCCGACGACCTACTCGTTCATCTATGGTAACGGTTATGAGTACATGGTCCCTCGACCACGAGGCTCAAGATTCGCTGGGGACATCATGATTGGCGGTGGCTCAACAATAGCTCCAAACGAAGGTCTATGTGAGTTTGGCAACACGGATGACACGACGACCGAGCCCGTCATAGTAGACTACCTACGGCAAAGTACCAAACGGTACTTTGGCCAATATTGGGGCGAAGACCATCCGGACGGAAGACTTCGCAGAGCGTGGAGCGGTATCATGGGTTACTCCGCTGACGGATTTCCCCTTGTTGGGCAAGTCCCGGATGAAAAGGGCCTGTACATTGCGGCTTCGTTTCAGGGTTTGGGCATGGTGCTGTGCTTTCATTCGGCCAAGGCACTCGTCGAGATGCTGAAGCACGGTAATGAAAGAGAGTTGGGCGAGTGGTTCCCAAGATCGTTTCGTATGTCACCGGGCAGACTTCAGCGTAAATTTCAAGGTCGGTTGCACACCAAGGCCCCAATGGAAATGGAACTCCGAACTCAGTCGTAAAAAATAACATCTTTGGCGTTCCATCCCATACGCCGGTACGAAAAGGTGCGCTTAACTTTTAAATTTTGTAAGAGAACGCAAAAACGAAAAGTCGATGGACTGATCTACCAGTGAAGACCCATAGCTCAAGGGGCAAAACAGTAAGGCATTCGGCTTACTCAATAAAAGTACCCTGGAGCAGAGCTCGTAGAAGGTCCTGAACCCATCGTGATACGAGAAACGACGAAGCTTTAGTCGCGCAGTATGGTATGTGGATTCTCCTGGAAGGGTAATAGCGAAATCCTACATTTTCTGGTCGTCGGGAAGCAAGTCGCATATGAGTGGAGTCAACATATGTGTCATGATAGATGCGCATGACTCGCTGCTGAACGGGAAGAACTATGTCTTCTATGTTGCAAGTAAGCTTCATCGGTCTTTGCCTTCAGCGCTGATCACGAAAGCTAATATAATGCTTGAGGCCAGGTTTTTATGGGCAGTGCACCAGTTTCCCAGAGCTTCCCTCATCAAGACCATCCGAGCGCGAGCTGCTTGAGATACCTGATAATTCGACAGATGTGACACGGATGGGTAACAAATTTGACGATTCCTCCCAAGGGCAGTATCGGCACTTAGCTGAATTAGTCCATGGATTGGAGGGATCTTGTAAGTCAGCGATTTTACGCATCGGCAACAGCACACAGTTCATAAATACAATACTCGAAGCGCAGCACAATCAGCTTGGTAGACCAACGGAAGCCCGTAAGAAGGGCAAACAGGCACTGCGACATCGCCAACTGGGATCCCCGATATCATCCACGTCTCGTATTATCATCAAGTGGGTATGATATGTCCGTCGCCACTTCATCAGTACTCATTTGCTGTTCCCTTCGACCCCATGGTCTGTATTTTCCGATATACCAAGGGGTAAAATTCATCAAGCTCTTTACCCGCGGTTCACTTATGTGTCCACCTAGGCTGACCAGGTGTCACCGATCTATCATTGGGACAAATGAGTCTTTTAAGTATGGATGGTCTCCGGGAATACTGGCTTGTAAAGAGCGCCAAAGCGAAGACTATCAAGAATAGATTGTGATGGTTATTTCTTTTCTTGTCCTCATCATGGGGCTATGTTACTAGTGCCCTGTCAGGCCATGACACTATGGTCAACTCAATTGGTCGCTTTGTCGAGGTAATAGAAGAATCTATTTTTGGGTGGAACTGGCACGTAGTTCCTGGTATATTCTTCGACCTCATCGAGGTCCCTGATCAGGTCCACCTCAGCGGGTTTTTGCCATTTGGTGCGCTTGATGAGCTTCCAGCCCACAAAAAGTATGGGGAACACCCCAATCATGGTATACGAGAAGAAGAATGTTGGGAGGTCCCAGCTACCCGGCAGGAAAACGGTGTACCCACCGACGAAGGTCATGATGAAGCATCCGGTAAGCGCGTACCATGCGACATATGGCTGACCCCAGCCTTTGTAGGGTAATGAGTCCCGAGAGAGACCTTGCGCCTCACAAGCCTTCATGAACCGGATGAAGGTGAAAGACATCACGGAGAAATTGATCAGTTGCGAGGCTGTGATCTGGCCGGCATTAGCAGCGAGGCCACAGCACGCTTTCGACGACTTACGAGATTCACAAACCATTCCAGTACCACAGCTGAGCCGCTGCTGACCTGGAGAAAACTTAGGAGACTGATTAGCAGCACCAATAACACACAGTATATCGGCACTCCTTGCCTAGTGCATCGTGTGAAGATTCTTGGTGCTTTGCCTTCCAACGCTAAGCCGAAGAGGCTTCGACTCGCGCAGTAGACGTAGCTGTTGCCTGCGCTGAAAGATGCCCCCAAGACCATCGCGTTGACAATATCCGGCAGAATTCCAATCTTGAGTCGATTCATAGCGACCACGTACGGGCTAGCGGCCGCTCCAGGAAGACCATTGGTATAAGCATCTGACAGCTCCTTGTCGTTGTAAGGGACATTAATTCCGACGGCCAGGCTTCCCAAGACGAAGAAGGCCATCAAACGTCCGAACACCTGCTTATACGCTCTCGGCATTACGACTCGTGGGTTCTCAGCCTCGCCAGCGGCCATACTGACATAGTCGGGTCCTGCAATAGTGAAGCTCGCTTGAATCAAACACTGCAAGAAACCCAGGAAGCGACCCAAGGCTCCCGGCTTGTATAATTCGGTAAACGCCCCAGGATCGCGCCAATACCGAAAACCAAATCGATCGTGCAGGGGATTCCCGCCGAGCATCGTGATGAAGGTGTAGATGATCAATCCCACGATAAGGAGGACCTTTCCTATGGAAAGCCAAAACTCGGATTCGCCATAAAATTTCACGGCGAAGACGTTGAGGGCGCTAGATAATTGTGTCAGCTTGAGCAGTCTTGGGTAACACGGAATCCACGGGGCTAGACAAGGTGTTGCTCTACCCATATAATACTATTACGATGGCAATGATGCCGCTGGTGGGCACAGCGTCACTCCAGTAGTGGATGATCAGGTTGCAGGCGACGATCTCAAACGGGACCAGGAAGGCTTCAAAGACGAAGAAGTTGTACCCGGCCGCAACACCAAAGGCTTCGTCGACGAACCGTCCAGACAAGCGGATGAAGGGACTGGAGATAGGAAGATATGTGACCATTTCGGCCATGCCTACCCGTCCAACATTAGCTCCGGATGCCAATTCTGGGGAATTGTTTCAGGATTTCGGGCTCCTTCCGGCGCCCTGGGATTGCATTCTTGGCACTAGTGTGTTCCATGCTGTCGACAGGTGGCGCGAAGAGGGCCTCCTTGAGAACTATCCTGCCTTGGAGTGGTTCACACATTCACACGCTTCAAGTGGAGCAAGAGGGAAAGCCACATACAGATGGTGACAGCCAAGATGAAGGTACACCTAGAACACCAAATTGATTAAGACTCATACAAATTACTTGGATAACAAGGGAGTATAGGAGGTTTGCGGCCGGTACGATAGCGCTCTATGTTGTCATGCCCCCAACATTACCCTTTGACAATGTCTCTTGGAAATAGTCGCGCTTTGCGGAGAGGAGATCTTACCAGAACGTGAACGCGATGAAGAGCGATCCGGGTCCACCCTCGTGGTTGTCAGCCTGCAGTCCTTCCATTTCCGTCGAGCCGAGAAGAGATTACCTGGATAAGTCCGTGCCCTACCACTCAAGTCAACAACAGCCCTAGAAGGGTCGGTCTCGCAAACGTACCGATCTGAACAAACAAGGCAGTCCCTATAGTTCTGTTAAACGGTCAGCAGGCTTCCAAGGCCCAAGCCTAGGCACTCGTCTCACCCTCCGATTCCAATCAACTGTATGTGTCTTGGCTTTAATTTCCTATGGGTGAAATCGTATACAGGCTTCAAGGAGTCGTTTGAAGCATATGGCATTGGATCCGTTGTTTCTGACTTCACTCCGTAGGCGGTTGCCGTTTCGTTGGCGGGCCATTTCCCTACGGATTGATCAACGCCTGTCGATGCCATTTTGATCTCAAGGATGATGTCTATTGGATTGCGTGAGACAAAGGTACAGAGGCCACCGAGGTATACGGTAGATATATAAAAGTTCTCAGATCATCGTGCGACGGCGCACTAACTTTATACACTTCGCATGGTACTCCGTAGCTTCAGAGAAGAGGAGGTCCTTTCCAACAAAACAACTTGAACTTCGGACGAAAGCTTCGGGGACCAGCTTCACTTTTGAGCCTTTGAACAGAAGCCCCTCTCCCCCACCCGTCCGCGCGCCGCTAGCAGATGTTAGCCAGGCCTTTCTGGCTTCAGTAGAGTGACTGACTTTCGGGGATACATGACGCCATCCTGCCGTCCGCATGCCGATTGGGGCTGATTAGGGTTTGGACCTACTTTTGATATGCTTCCTGGCAGTGTACCTTACAGTAGAGTAGGTACATAAAGTAACTCAAAAAATGAACTATCCAGAGATTTTAACTTGCCAAACAAAGACCCTACTACTTACCCTGACGAAGCAATGGCCTCTCCCTCCAGTAAACCCTCTCCAACCCAACCACAAACCGGTAGCCCCCCCACCCCCCTCTTCCCTGTGTCCTATAACCGAGCTAACCTCCTTTCCCCCACCTTCCAGTCGAGCTCTCCTCCCTCCCCACGCCGCAACTCTCGAACCTCAAGAACCAACTCACCCAAGACCTGCAGCACCTCACCTCCTCCTTCCAGCAGCTCCGCGCCGCGCAGGCCAAGTTCAGGGAGTGTATCCAGAGTGTCAGGGAGGGGGTGGAGAGGGGGGAAGAAGGTGCGTATTATACATTTCATTATGGGGAGGGGGAAGGATGGACATGGGGCTGTTGAAAGGAAGGGGGAGGGGGCTTGGGTACAAGGGCACGGAGAGGGAGTTGATTTGGTGGGGATGGCAGGAGGGGAAGGTATCAGGACTGCCAGCGATGCTAATGGTGTTATTGCCTGTTAGGGAGGGAGATCCTAGTGCCGCTGACGACGAGTCTGTACGTTCCTGGGAAGCTGGCTTCGACGCAGACGGTGCTGGTGGATGTGGGGACGGGGTTCTATGTGGAGAAGGTGTGCTCTCTACCCGTATCCTAGCAAATATATCGATCAGTACCAAGTAGCTGGAGAGGACTGATAGATGATTGGGATCACAGACGCCCAAAGCAGCACGGGAGTTCTACACGGCTAAGGTAGAGGAGCTGGGGAAGAACTTGCAGGAGTTGGAGGGCATCGTGCAGCAGAAGAATGGGCAGCTGAGGGTTGTGGAGGATGGTGAGTTTGGCAAATTTTCGCTGTTGAGGTGGTTAAGGGGTGGGAAATGCTGATTGCTACAGTGCTGCGGCAAAAGGTCATGAGTGAGAATACTGGCGGTGGGAATGGCGAGGCAAGGGCGGTGGAAGCGGCGGCGGGATGATACATAGCTGTCAATCAATTGGAGTTTGGAGGTTGGGGGGTAAATCAAATATGTTTAGATACCCACTCTATCTAATTGAGAGTTTGCTCACTCGTAGCTGTAGGCTAGCATCTTCCGTTGCTTGAAGCTTTAGCACATGGAACCGAAAAGCGAACCCTTAGAAAGTGACGGCCGTCGTTGGGACCGCACCTCAATACCGTGGCACCATAAGGACTGCCGAGACGTGCCTTGAGTGTGGCTCTGATCTTCAGCAGCCAGAGTCCGACGGCTCGACGCCCTGATGGAGCACTCTTTGTGCGTAATGTCTGGCACTTTGCTTAGATCTTGTAAACCACCTAGATTGTGTTACAGCGAGCTGTAGTGAAGCCCGGTAGCAAGAAGATCGTAATAACCGATTGAAGTAGTGTCATCAGAAGAGTCAGAAATGTCATAGTCGCTCTATCGCACGCTATGAGAATATTGCGTCGATGAGGTCGCCTTCATCAACAACCTGATCGTTGGTCATACCTTTCATCTCGTCGAGCATGCCGGTGATGTATTTGACGTCTTGCATGAAGTCTTGAAATCCCGTATGTCGTCCCTTATTGGGCGTATGCGAATTTTCTGGAAAAAAGGTCGACAACCAAGGATTCCATTTTGCCACCTGCCCAATGCCTAAGGAGAGATTGGCCCCCAGCGTATTGTCCCACTCGGCGTTCCAGTATGATGCACCCCATTGCGTTTTTCCGGATGCGGTCACGATGTTCCCTGTGAAGGTGTCATACCTGGCGATTTCGAAGATCCAGTTGCCATGTTTCTTATGGCAATATCGAACAGCCGTTTTCTGCTCGAAACTCTGCAATCGGAGGTTAGGTGCAAATGTGAAGACTTTGTAGCCCGTTATCTCAGGGCGGATTCCGGAAGGTGGGGGCTTGAAGGCCACGCTGCTCGCAAAGTCTGCCATATGGGGAGTGATGCGAGAGTCGTCTACGACGTTTTCAGACTTGACTTGCAGCTTCCACGATGAACCGCTACATAGCAACATTAGCTGACGCATTTGCAAGCTTTAATCATCGGGGGTGTACCCATTCAATTGCATCATGTTCAGCTCCAATGGTATACTCCCTTCGGTTTGATCCTCCTTTGTCCATTGCAAACGAGTTATCTCATAAATGCCTTGACCGCCTGAAGGTTTAGTGAACTCGACTTCCAGCATAGCGTTTCCCGTATCCGAAGGCTGGAATGTGAACCGGGCCGTGTAAACGGGTTGAAGCTCCTTAGGCGGATCATAGTCGTACATCGTGCTCAAAGATTCGAAGAGTCCATCTGCTGTGGAGCAACGAGCGAAAAGCTCTTCAGCCTTTAGCTTGCATTGCAAGCTAAGTCCAAATCAGCAGATATTCCTTCAAGCCAGCCGATTGCAAAACCTACTCCCTGATCAAAGCCCCCTTAGTCGATGTCACATCGATGTTCCTGATGAAATCCGAGAATGGCACCGTTGTTGCTCCCTCAGGCCATCGAAACATCGATAGTGTCATAGTGCCGAAGAGTACACGCATGCGCACTTGGCCGCGGTACAAGGGCAAGCGCTCAATGACCCTGCACAAGGCGTGCCGCATTCTCTTGCGGTTCTCTGACTCTATAGCATCCTTCTGTCGGATGTATTTGTGGACCTCCTGACTAATCAAGGAAGCCCCTGTCAAGACTGGAACCTTGCCAGTGGAACCGGGAAGCACCTTGACCTCTTTCAACATATTCGATGCTCTGGGCAACTGAACCATGTGGCTCGAGTAAATTTTGCCGCTTCGTGCTACGAACTCCCTCATGGTGCCTTCAATTCTTTGAAGCGCATTCTGGACTGCGGCTTCCTTATTAGACAAGATCTTGAAGCCAGAAAGAGTGGCCTCAAAGACAATGTGAGAATGGTTGTATGTGCGAATGGGGTCAAAAGCCTCGCAACTCGGTCCCAGGAGCTCTTCAGGTCGTACTTCGTCTACCGGCCAGAGAAAGCATCCTTGAAAAGCGAACTCCTGACCGTCTTCAGGATTCTTCTGGAACTTGTGCATTCTAGCCTCTTCCCGTATCTTCTTGTCAAGCTGCTCAGCCTTCTTGTTCTGGTTGTAGCCTATCCTTGCAAATTTCTCGTTCTTCAACTTCAGCTGCATCTTCTCTCGGGGCCCATGAAAGCTATCGTCGTCATCATCCGAAGACTTGACCCATTCTTTCAACTCTGCAATTGTCTGAGCGGTTTGTTCCTCGTCACCCCAGAGGAGTAAAATACGATCCGCCAAGAATTGTGGTGGCCTAATGAAGGAATTAAACCGCACTCCGATCTCCTCGAGTCGGTTGTACATCTTTGTCCGATCGGGCTCGATCTTCTCACAAGTCTTGTTCAATGTAAAGAGAGCGTCGTGCGGTTTCCCCCTCCGAAACGCGCCTTTAGCGGCGTTGTCCTCCTTTCTTACCAATTTCACTCCTGTTGGATACCTTGACTTGGCGGGTCCCTGGCGAGGAATGATATCAGGGGCGACTATGGGCCTCTTCGGCAGAGGATGCGGTGGTATGGCCGTAGGATGTGGGCCCTTGCCAGATAAATCTTTGGCATTTGCCGTAGGGGGGTTCGCAGCCGTAGCTGGCTGGTTCGGAGAGCCTCTTGTAGGCACACCGTTAACCTTCGCAAGATGAGGCTTATAGGCTGACGGATTCGGTATTCGCGCGTCCGTTGTTGGGGCCTTGGAGGAGCTGGCTTCGAACCTCCTGGGCGGTACAGGTCTTGAGGACACTACTTGAGTCCAACCATCACCATCCGATTCGGCATCCGCTTTATGGTTCGGGGCAGACGATTGCCTTGGTGTATTGCCAAGGTCCATCTGCCATTCCTTGGCGTTTTCTTTCTCGTAATGATGCATGCTAGCTTTCGAATCTGGAATGGTTTGTGGCCGTATTCTAGATTTTCCCTCACTGTGGCTGTGAACTGCGCGAACTGTCCTTGCGCAATACAAGCGAATACTGTTCTCAGACGATATGCACAGTAGTAAGGCGCCCAAAGCCAACCACTGCTTGCTTGATCTGACACCTGGACGGCCGCGCGAGAGTTCTTTGCCGGGTCGCAGATCCTGAGTGATTGGACCGTCGTAAGGAAAGGATCGTAAGGTGGTAGAAAGAGCAGCCTCGGGAGTTAATGAAGTGCCGATGAATGGTGAAGTCGGGAGATACAATGACTTGCACGATAATTTTCAGGCCACGGAGTATCTGCACTGATTGCGTATCAGATGGCAGGCCGTGAATGGCTCCTGATGTCGGATGGAGAAAGGGAAGAGTACCGGCAAGCAGATCTTACCAGCTATAGACAACACTGTTGTCATGGAGTTATACGAGAGTTCCTGGAATTACGCAAAGAGTAAGGTCGAAGTTGACGAGAGAGTTAGCTAGGACGCCAGTCAAGCTTTGGTTGCGGTCAAAACTTGAGTCCATGTTTGTGGCTCTGCTTTCCTGACACGTGATCATAGCAAACAAACTGGTAGGTACGGAGACGTAACAAGCCTCACTGATTGACAGAAGATACTATTGGTGAACTTCATTCACACTGGTCTCACCTTTACATCCCGTGCTCCTGCCTACTTCAAGCACTCTCATAGGCATGACTTGTTTAGGATGCGGTCCAAGTGGGGGCACACCTCAGGAGAGTTCCAAGTGATTCTCTCATAACAACATGACTACTCTTAGCATCACGGACATTGAGGTCTACACCACACGAATGCAAGGCAACCTACCCAAATTGGGCATCCCTTGCACTAATGCCAGTGGATCCTTCAACGTTGTACCACTTCGACAAGGGCCACTACCGGTCGGTCAGTCCGCCATTGCGTCAACCAGTATTTCAGGGATGCAAAGCAGTCGTTCCTTATTTGGCCAGTTCCTGAAAATAGCCCCCTGCCAGCGCGTGGGATAGTCATCCCCCAAATGAGCCATGCAGTGCGATGGTTGGAGCTGCCACATCAATAGGGCTATCATCTTGCATCCATGAAAGTACTGACCCAAGAAACAAGCTTTGATGCCAGTTATGACGACGAACAGGGCTTCGAGCCCGCAAGTTGGCTGGCCCTGATTGAGCGGCTCAGAGAAACTTGTGTAAATCTAATTTCTTCACTTGATGCCCGATGGTCCTGGAACTGCACCGCCACTCGTTACCCCGGTGCCTGCGGCGCCCGAGGATGGTGGCTTTGGCTTCCTCTTAAACAGTCTTCTGAACCAATTTGTAAATGGGACCACGGCAGATCTTGCGAACCAAGGGGTCGCAGACACGCTGAGGATTAGTCGAAGTGGGAGGAGTGCTTTCGTTATTGCATACGCCGTCGCGAACCTAGACGATGTCAGCCAAAGAACATCACCTGTCATTCCTCAATTTTCAATATGTGCGATCAAGGTACTTGAACTGATCGATGGAAGGATGCATACTCAACTACGATCCGCACACCTCCTTCTCCGCGGCCCCACCATCTGTACCTTGAAGACGCGTCACGGCCGAGCCATCCTTTCCTCCTGAAGTAATTTCCAAATCTTTCAACGCCATCGCTGACCCATCTGCCCTCACTGATGTATGGCGGTAGCCATTTGGTGTAGTGGAAAATCCCCGCAAGACCGAGGAGAGGTACAACAGCGGTTAACTCATGCAGAACTAGGAAGGCCGTAACATGGGTCAATGGGGCTTTGACCAATGAAGTCGTGTACTTCTGAAGGAACCTGGGCAGGCGGGAGGTAATCCGCTCAGCGCGTGACCGAGTCTTCTGCGATGCTGGAGGCTCTGGGTGACTGGAATGAATGCGTCGCTGATTGTTCCTTTCAAAACCACGCAGAGCCTGCGCGCTCCGAGGTCGCCAGGCTCGGAGACCAGATGTGCGTATCATTGCATACAGTCATGGCTAGTTGCCTCTCAAAACTAGAGACTTGGGATGCTCGCTTGCATAGCCAAATCGGGCCGAAGTGCTTGAATTAGCGCGACGCGTCAAAGTCGTCAAACGCGTCTTCCCAGCGCATTCAACAAAATTACGAGAGCGCTCTGACCATACTGCTTGACCAAGCGTGCTAGTCAGAAAGACATGCCCAACAAGCCATCGAGAAGTACCCACTCTACCAAGGTCGAGCGCGCAAGGCAGTATCTATCCGGCGGAGGTGTCACTAGAGAAGACTCAGACGACGAGCTTGGGCTTGAAGACCACCCATGGCAATGGATATACTCCAAGGATCGACAGGGCATGAATGGGGAGCCCGGGACCATTGGCGCTCGCATGGGCAACTTCCAATGCATGATCGGTGATTGTGTCCTCCTGAAAGCTGAGGGCACGGGCGGAGCATGGATCGGATTGATTTGTGACTTCCAAGACGACGATGAGGAAGATGAGAAGGCCGCCAACTTCATGTGGTTTTCGACAGAGAGAGAGATACGTAACAAGCAGAAGAAGCGGATGGATTCGCTGCCGGTACACAGATCAAATTTCAGTATAGAACTTCGCTAAATATAGATCCAGAATGAAGTTTACATAACCCCTTCCTGGGATCTTAACCCGCTAAGCTCTATCAATGGCAAAGCATCCATCGTTTCACCCTCCGCCTTCAACGCTCGCTACCCCTCCGGCAAAGTCCCCCGGTCATCCAAGGATCATGGAAAGATCTTCATCTGCCGTCGAGGCTGTAGTACTCGCACAGCAACCTATACCGATGAGTTTGAGTGGGAAGAGATATACGGGGGAGCGAACGACATCGATGCTCTCATTCAGCGTGTTCAGAGCCAAACGAAAGCGACGAGGAAGCGGAAGAGAGACCATGTGCCTCGTGAAGATGCTGCACTGGATGTAAGCCCATTTTACGGACGATCTTATGGTCCACGTTTTCCGAGCTGATGTTCCTAGTAGGAACCCCTGAGTGACGCCGAAACCCCGAAAACCCCGAGGAAGAGAAGGAAGACCCAGGAAGCTTCTACACCGACGTCAAAAAGCAAGCGCACGCCGCAGAAGTTTATCACTCCAACACACAGACGGTACGTGGCTCCGTCTGAGCAGGACGCTTTGATCTGCTAACAGCATGCCAGAGTCGTCGTCAAGAAACCACTTGAGTTCACTCCACTCGGTACTCGTATCCTCTCACCTCACCACACCACGTCATCCCCGTTTCAGATCGCTCGCACAACCCTTCATGTCTCATCCGTACCGACGTCTCTACCTTGCCGGACGGAAGAGTTCTCTACTGTATACGAACATCTCGAAGCCGCAATCTCCGCGGGTTCTGGCTCATGCATTTACATCTCCGGCACACCTGGCACGGGTAAAACAGCCACCGTCCGTGAAGTCGTTGCACAGCTTAACGCCAGCGTTCAGGCGGAGGAGCTGGACGACTTCATCTTCGTGGAGATCAACGGTATGAAGGTCACGGATCCGCATCAAGCGTACTCGTTGCTTTGGGAGGCGCTGAGGGGTGAGAGGGTAAGCCCGGCGCATGCGTTGGGCCTTTTGGAAAGGGAATTCGACCATCCGAGTCCGAGAAGAGTGCCCTGCGTGGTGCTGATGGATGAGCTTGATCAACTGGTGACGAAGAACCAGAGTGTAATGTATAACTTCTTCAACTGGCCGGGACTCCGGCATAGTCGCCTGATTGTTCTGGCTGTGGCCAATACTATGGACTTGCCAGAGAGGACATTGAGCAATAAAATTAGTAGCCGTCTCGGTTCGTTTCTTCTCCAGGTTCTGTAGCTCCTACCTAGCAAAGACTGACATCTTTCATAGGACTCACGCGCATCACATTCCCCGGCTATACCCATGACCAACTTATGACCATCATCCAATCGCGCCTTACCTCTGTCCCATCGCACATAGTCGACCCGGATGCCATCCAATTCGCCAGCCGCAAAGTCGCTGCGGTAAGTGGAGACGCTCGTCGGGCCCTTGATATCTGCCGACGAGCTGTCGAAATCGCAGAAGCTGAGGCAGCTGGAGCCGAGAATCCTTTGCTGGCGACACCAAGCAAGAAGCGGAAAAGCCAACAGTTGAATGGAGCAATTGAGAAGAACAGAGGCAAAGTAACGATAGCAACCATCAAGCAAGCCATCAACGAAGCAACCACCAGTCCACTACAGCAGTACCTCAAAGCGTTGCCACTTGCGTCGAAAGTCTTTCTAGCAGCTATCCTAGCGCGCACAAGAAGAAGCGGCGTTAGTGAATGCATGATGGGAGACGTGATTGAGGAGGCAAAGCGCCTTGGTCAGATGTCAGCAGAGAACCCACTGATTCAGGAGATGCTGCTAGCTAATGCGGCTTTCGCATTGCGAACCTCCGCAGGGACCAATGGTACGCCCAGCAAGAAAGCCAAAGCAGCTACAACGTCGGTGCCGAGGATTCTAGGCATGGGACTTGCAGCGACCGAGTTGGCTGAGGCGGGTATTGTAGGTCTGGAAGGAGGCAGCGGAAGGAGAGGTGACAGGGTGGGAAAGGTACGGCTCAGTGTTGGCGAGGAGGAGGTGAAGCTTGCGTTGAAGGATGATGGACAGGTCAAAGGGTTGGGTTTTTCTGGATAGGGGTACGATAACGGCGCAGGAAGCAGAGCAAGAGCCAAAAGATACCCGAGGTGTTTGCATCAGTCACACCTAGTCATCAGAATGCTATGCATTGAGAGGAAACATCCAGTCACACTTTATCTGGACGTGATGGGTATCTCAATGATGATTTAGGACCTCTCTGGGACTAGAACTTTTGTCGACCTAAAGTAGGTTTCCAGTCCAAGGGATGCGTTTCTGGTGTAGCTTCGTCATCCTGCTTCCAGACCTTGATTGTCTTGTCGGTCTCTCCGCAGATCAAACGCAGGCCTGTCTTATCAAAAGTGGAACTCATCAGGCCTGTTTCGGCCTCTAAAGAACCCGGCTGCGCTGTGGTTTCTAATGACTGGTAGCGGTGACTGGTCTTCCAGTCCCAGAAGCTTATGGATCCGTTGTCTCCTCCCGAGAAGAGCACATTGTCCTCATTGACCGCCAATGTGTTGATGATGGAATTCTGTCCCTCAAAATTCTGCATAAATGCGCCTTCAGGACATTTCCACTGTTTGATGCTCCCGGTGCTGCCGCTCGCAAACGTCCATTCGGTGGGATGGATTGCGAGTGCTCGTACGCCTTTCTTGTGATGGGTCAAAACGCCCATAGATTTCCCCGCCGCAAGGTCCCACATCCTGACATGCGTATCGAGCGACGAAGTGATTACCTGCGGGTCTGTTTCCTGGCATTTGACGTCCGTGACTGTCTGCTTGTGGCCACTCAAAACGTGGATATTGCTCCTGGTTCGCATATCCCATACCCTTGCAACACCGTCTCGTCCTCCTGTGACCAGCACATCTAGGGTAGGGTGCAGCGAGAGAGTATAGACTCCGCTGAGGTGGCCGTGATAATGTCGTATAACTTTGTTTGTCTCGAGATCCCAGCATTTGACCATTTTGTCCTCTCCGCAAGAGAATAGATACGGATGCCTTGGCGAAACCGCAAGGCCTCGCACTGTGGAGATATGTCCAGTAAGGGTGAGCCGCAAGTTTCCTGAGGCGAGATCCCATATCTTGATCGTTCGGTCTCCTGCACCGCTGGCAAACCACTCGTTGCCCGGCTCCACGGCAAGACTCCTGACCCAGCCAAGATGGCCCGATATAACTCGCATCAACTTCCACGGTGCATGCCACTCGGGTTTCGGCTGCTGCACGGTCTGCTTTCGTACCAGACTTGATGACGGAAGGTTTCTCTGCGGTGTGGGTCCATTGGCATTCGGTCCGCCTCCGGTCCCATGGGACCGCAGCGCCAGCGCTGTTGATGAAGCGTCTTTCGAAGCGGCTTCCGACTTTGCAGGTATACCTTCGATCAGCTTGGTCGTTTGAAGGTCGGAGGTACCCTCCCCATCAGCTTGAATCTTCGGCCGCTTTCGCCGCGCTGCAGCAGAAGCAGAGGCGCTTGCCTGTTTGGCCGCAAGTGCTGGCGGAAGCTCGCGAACATCTTCATACTCGTTGCGTATGCGCGAGGTCAGACTAGCACGATCCGCGGACTCGAATGGGTTGGAGATCTGCGCTATAGAGACTGTTTGAGCGAAGGCTGGGTCAAGAGTCGTAGGTAGGGTGTACTGAGCGCCGAATAGCTCTCGCGTTCTTTTAGCAGAATTTCTGATGATGGTCTAGTAAGCCTTTTATTAGCTGAAACGCGCGCCGGTTCACAAGGGCTCTTCGCTCACTTTCGTTGATGAATCGGTTTGGGGTGAAGGAACGCTAGCTGCCATCGCAGATTCAGTCGCTGAAGACTGACTGCTACCTTGCTTACAGGTGGTGAAGACACATGTAGTAAAGACGGACATTAGCGCCATGAACGGGCGGAGATAAAAGATTATCACCGAAGTCAAGTCGAAAAGCACGAGGGGCAGTTCTATCAGAACATCTCAACGTGATGAACCAGTCGGAAATGGACTTAGATCAGCAATCAAAGTATGCAATACACGAAGCAGCTCGGGAAGGTAGAAGTACGTCAAGCAATCCTCATGCCCGTCTACATCGCTGATACGTTTTCAGCGGCCGCGGTGGAATCGTTACTGAACGTTGGCAAAGGCTTACAACCCGACATCAAGAGACTCCTACTGATCTTTCACGCTGTCGCAGGCAAATCCGCGTCTCGCTACACAAAAGGACGAGGATGAGCGTTTGCCCCTCCACTGGGCTTGTTCATACAACCACCTACCCATCGTCGAATTGCTGGTTTCACGCAAAGACTTTGATCCAGACGTTCAAGATGGTTCTGGATGGACGCCGCTCATGATCGCGTCGAGCCTCCCAGAGGGAGATGAGCTGGTGGACCTACTACTCAGGAAGGGGGCGGATGTCAACGCCAAAAGTAGGATCTCCGTCCCATCGAGGGACCATGCGACGATCGCTGATGGGTGAATGGATGCCAGACTACAGCGGTCAGGTCAGCTTGCGTATCCTTTCAATCCCACCACAAACACATCTTCTAATTCTATCAATGTGGTTTACTAGACAGCTCTTCATTTCACAGCATCTAAGAACATTCTCGAGACGGCGCGGAAGCTCATAGCCCACAAAGCCACCGCCCGGGTCAAGGACCAACGAGAGCAGCTGCCTCTCCACAGGGCTGCAGCTGTAGGGTCCGTACCAATGGTAAAGCTATTGCTCGACAACAACAGTCCTGTGAACGCTACCGATGTTTCTGGGTACACCGCCCTACATCATGGTAGGCTTCGTAAACTTTATGCTCCCATGAAACAGGGTGACACTGACAGCTTTGAAAGCAATTTCGGAGGGACACGGTGATACTGCGCTCTCGTTACTGAAAGCAGGTGCAGAGTCGGACAAGAGAGACGTTGATGGACAGTTGGCTATCGATCTCGCCCCAGATATGAAGGTATGCAACCGTTGCACCGGGTCGAGCAGCAAGGACAAGTCCCTGATCCCCTATCGCAGATACGAAAATTCATTATACAGGAAGCAGAGCGTGAGGGAATCAACCTCGTATGATCGGGTCGAAACTAGGTTCCTGCAGCCTCCCAAAGAACGCCCGATCGCCTGCGCGCCTTGCAATGGCCCAGGGATGATCAAGCCATGATCTTACAGTCGTCAGCGCATTGTGCTATCGACCAAATCTCGATACATCTGTTTCAGATCCGCCACATCAGCTTTGAGCTCCTCAACCTTCTCGCTCTTCTCGCCTAACATTTCTAGCGTGGTAGAATATCGCTCTTGAACCACATGATTCTCCATCTCCAAGGCCTTGATACGCTCGTCAGCCTTGCGCTTCTCCTCTGTCTCCCGCATCAAACTGACAACCTGGTTCCTGGCTTCGTCGCGCTGCTGCGATAGGCGTGCCAACTCGTCTTTGGACGCTGCTTTCTCGCTTTCGAGTCGACGTACTGCTGCGCTCATCCTTTCAACGAGTTGGACCGAAGGCCCAGCGCCGGCGGTGGACGCGGATATCATATCATTGATGGTATGTTCTGGACTGGCAGGCGTTTGCACGCCGTCGAAAAATTCGTCTTGGTAATCGACCGTTATCGAGGGTGTTTCGGGTGCAGCGCCATTCGTGAGCGAGCAGTGCGTGAAGGTAGTGGAGTCCTGTCGCGAGGTGGGGCGCATCTCCGCCGAGCGTAGCGGTTGATTTGACGAACGTCGACTTATAGGACGTTCCACTACAGAGCCAGATAAGGCTAAACCTTGGTAATGTCGTCCATGCGGGCTATTTTTGTCTGGATTCGAGCTCTTGCGGTTGCGATTCGAATTGACCGGAGATTCGGTGCGGAAACGATGGTACGGAGTATCCGGAGTTCTGGCAAGTTCCTCTCTCTGTCTAGCCTTCTCTTCCTCTAGGCGTTGAGCTAGGCGCGCTTCCCAACTCTCCCTTTCGGATTGTAACTCTTTTCGTGCTTCCATAGCCTCCGATTCGACTTTATAGAGCTTATCCTGGAGGCTCGATAGCTGCGTTTTCTGCTGCAAAAGGTCGTGCTGCATGCCCTGTGAGCGGGCTGTCACCTTCTCGAGATCCTCTTCCGTTCGTCTGAATTTTAGGTTCTGTACATGTTTGTCAGCTGGGCCTCAACTTGACCTGCATAATGCGTACCATCTCTCGAGCCTTTCGCCGCACGTCAGCTTCTCGTTTGGAGTTTTCATCACGTTCCTTTTCTAGAGTGGTGACCCGTGCCAACAAAGACCCTTCAATGCCCTGCCAATTTTCACTAGCAACCGCATATTGATTCTGCAATGTTTCGACCTGTCGAAGCGATTGGGCCTGGACATCGCCTGTGCCTCCGGCAGATGCCTCCTCGGCGCGAGCACGGAAAGCTTCGAGCCGGCTTTCGAGGATGTTCTGTTCACCTTGCCGTTCGATCTCGGTCACCCTGGCTCGCTCCTTGTCTCGCTCAGCCTTTTCCTTCAGCTCGCGGATCTCAGTCGTATATCTCTTCTCCGCCATGACTTTTTCCGATCTGAGCTGTGAAAGCTCGGCAGCAAGGACTGCCGTACGCTTCCTTTCAACTTCCAGGGCTTCGGCTTGAGCTTTCACTTCCGCTTCTTGCGCAGCGATCAGTGCTTCCGAGAGCTGCTTCTGCAAACTGTCCATAGCGATGACTTTGGCATCCCGGTCGGATCTCATGATTTCGAGGTCGTTTTCAAGTTTTACCAATGACTTGATTCTCTCCGTCGCCCGCCTCTCTGCAGCCTCTGCTCTCTTCGCTCTATCTTGCGCTTCCCGTGCAATTGGCTCGAATTTCTCCGCCCGCCGTTTGGTTTCCCCAAGCGCCTTCTCATCCTCTGTAGACTTAGCTCGCAATTTCCTGATGATACTCATGTGCTTCAACTCGGTTTGGGAGAGCTTCTGTCCTTCTTCTATCAATAGCGCAATTTTCTCGTCTTTTGCGGCTAGTTTTTGACTATCACTACCTGGTGTGGCGCTCGCAGACGCCCTTTTGGCGGTCTCTGCTGCTTCCTTCGTAAGATATTGTAGCTTTGACTGCAAGGCATCAATCCGCTCGAGGAATTCGTGTGTTTCCTCTTGGCGTCTAAGTTCGGCTGTTTCATGGTCTGAGCGCAATTGTTTGATATCAGACTCATGTTGGTCTGGGGTTCGCCGCACCGCTTCGAGTACATGGCCGTTGGCTTTGGATAGATCTATACGGTCTCGATCGGTTTGTTCCAGATCAAGGGATAGCCTGATCAAGGCAGATCTATGAGAGTCCATTGAGGAGCGGGGCATCTCTGACTCAGCGAAGGCCGGCTCTGGTGGATGTACGATCGACGCTTTTGTGTGCTGTGACCGAGTACCGCTCTCTCCTCCATTTTCCGAGTGAGGATCCTCAATGTTGAGGACTTGCAAGTCCTTCGCTAACTCCGGCGTTGATTCCGTGCTAGCTCTTGGGCTTGATGCCACATTGGCGGGGCTTGCCGTTCTTGATGGCAAGTTGGAAGCTGCAGCGGAGCTATCACCCACCTTTTGGCTATTTTTGTTAGCAATTGCCTTCGCCAGCCGCTCGTTGAGACGATCTTGGGCTTTGCTGGTGGAAGATGGGCGAGCCGGACCTGCTGTACGTCAACCCTATCCAACTGCGAAGTTCGAGGATTGTAGTCTGTACTGTTAGCCCCCATATGTTGCGCTCTAGGACCCGTCGACACAGCTTTATCCTCCGCTACCTCAGGTTTTGCTCCATCTGCCTTGGGTTTCGAAGTTACATCTTCGTCTGCTAAAATGGTATCGAGCCTCGACTCCAGTCCGGTGAGGAATGAACCCCATTTTGACGTCTTTGCCCCCGCTGACGGCTGAGATGTCATGTCAGGTCCGAGCTTCGAATTGCCTGTACCCTTGCCTATCTAGTGACATCCTGCATCTATCGACGAATGGACACGTCCGTGAGAAGCTCGTTGCCGTGGCAGCAAAAGGACCATGGAGGATACTGGTGGAGAATGACTGCCGTCTGAAAGTTTTCGGGCGAACACCCACTTGTATGTGTAACCTATTCAAAGAGCCGAATATGTTTGAAATGTGTACCTTCCTTCCAGCGTTGCGCGGCATGACAAGGCTGACAGGGCTTGGCATCTTCAGATTAACCGACCCCTGGACCGCCCTGGGACAACCCTAGAATTACTGTCTTCTTCGATTCCAGTTTTCCCTCTTATTAGACCAAAGCATACAATGTCCAAACCAATTGCCCTCCACCTTCGCACAACATATCTCCTCGCTCGCCAAATCACTTTTGTAGCCCACATCCGCAGCCTACAGCAACAATGCCGCTTGGCCTCGACCTCGAGCTCAGAGACCATCATCCGCCCTCTCATCCCTCAAAAACCGCTTCCCACTCCCTCCAAACACCATATCCCGCAGCCTCTTAACCGGCCCATAGGCCAATTAAAGCCCCCACAGCCCGGAGAGAATACCGGTATAGACACGCGGACCTGGCGCCAGCGCCGCGATGATTTTTTCGATTATGACAAGCATCTTGCTAGGCGGCGACAGCTGTGTGTCATCATTCTCTTCCCTTCTCTACTAAAATCTATAGTCATTAGCGATATGGGACCCGCAGTGCCTAACGGGATATCAGAACACGAACTGTAGCGAAGCCCTACTTCCGCGAATGGACGTCCATCGACCTGCAACACAAGGGCAAAACCTTCCTCTGCCCTCGCACACTCTTCAAATCCGACAAAGCGCTCTACTTCCCCAATCTCCGTGGCTACACGCTCAGGGACCGTTGGAAGGTGGATAAAGATACCACAGACGTGCTTCAAGGAAGAGTGTCCGTTGTGCTAGTGTACAGCGGGCAATGGGCGCAGCGCCAGACCGACTCTTTCCTCTCCGAAGCGCAAAATCCTGAGTTGGTGCGACTGTTGAAAGCCCAGCCGCGTCTGATTCAGAAGGTCGAGATTAATGTCGAGGAGACACGAGGGCGAGCAGCACTGGTTTGGATGTTTGTCCGCGGGTTAAGAAATATTAGGATGAGCGAGGACTGGGGGAGGTATTTTGTGGTGAGGAGGGGATTGACGGAAGATGTGAGGACGCATATGGGCTTTGTCAATGGCAAGGTGGGCTACGTGTATTTGGTGGATTGGGACTGCAGAATACGATGGGCTGGGAGTGGTGAGGCTGAAGGGGGGGAGAAGGAGGGGATGGTGGCTAGTGCGAGGAGGCTGCTTGACGCTTTCAAAAAGGAGGGGGAGACGGACAAGGCGAGGCGTTATGTGAAGAGAGTCCGGCCGCAAGAGCAGGCGGAGAAAATAGTGGCTCCCGCGAACGCGTGATGTTATACAGAGATAAAGAAAGAAAGACCAGACGCCCATATCAGATACCCCTGCATATGCCAAACGCCACGCTTGGCCCAGAATGATGAGTCCGCTAGCTTCACATAAAGTACAGCAGCGTGAGGAAACAGAATGCAATGAAGCTCCCAAGAATAATACCATCTCGCCTCTTCTTGGTTCCGATTCGTCCAATCAGCCCATTAATGCCAGGCACCTGACTGGCTACGCCAACAATCCTCCTGTTGATGTTCGCCAGTGTTTCCCGCTGCTGCCCAAAACCCTCATTAACCGCATACGCCTGAGTCAATACGCTATCTACAACACTGTGGCTGTTCTCGATCCGCTGTCGTTCATCCAGCATGTAATCTGCTTCGGCCGCTTCGGGATTTGAGGAACGGTAGGCAGAGATGTCGTTGCGAACGTTGGAAAGGAGGTTCGCCCGAGAACGCGCATCAGCGATTGAAGATCTTAAACGAGCAAGTTCACGTCGGTGGTCGAGGAGTATTTCACGATGCCGAGAAAGGTTGTTCTGTTTGAGGGCGGAAGCCGTGAGGACGGACTCTGAGTCAAGGAGGCGTGATAATTGAGATACGAGGTTTTCGCGCTGGTGAGGGAAGCATCAGATATGGTGGAATGAGATTGTGTGAGTGGGCAAAGGTACGAACTCTTTCGAGGACATCTTGAACTTCGGCTTCGCAATTCTGCTCCTCCTCCGATGGCTTAGGGGGGATGTTGGGAGCTTGTGAAAATTGAGAGTATTTGTGGAATAGAGTTTCTGTCTGAAGCGACCGTCAATATAGCTGGATCTGAAAAGTCTCCAATATAAGAACCTGTGTTTCTAAGGATCTGGCTTGCTGGCGAAGCTGGGCCCAGCCGGTGCCTGTTGATCCGGACATGAGTATAGTGAAGAGTGGGGGTCGTTTGGTTTTGATACTGCTGTCTGCTTTGCGAGCTTCATGTAGCCGGGCATTCTCATGCAATCAAGGGATCTGATAAGAAGGACAGCATGCTAAAGTTTGAGGATGGTGATCCCCGAGCGGTAACGACGAACACGGGATAGCTTCCTCGCTTAGTTCGCGCTAGTACAAGGAAGTCGGCGCACATTGAATCTTTTGAACAACAATCACTACGACATTCAGCACTTCAGCGCTGGTCTGCGACGACAACCACGATGGTGAGGCTCTTGACAGAAAAGAGGCCATACCCTACTGACAGTGTGTCTAGTCGTCATCCAAAGTCAAGTCAGCCCAGCTGAAGGGTAGAAACAAGGAGGACCTGCAAAAGCAGCTTGTCGACCTGAAGACAGAGCTTGGTCAACTACGCACCCAGAAGATATCAGGTGGCGCCGCTGCGAAATTGACTAAGATGTAAGATAGCAACGTGTATTCCGGTGTGCCTGTCCTCGAGCCGGAATATCGATCCACGATACTTTGATCGGCGGAAACCGAGATTGACCTTGCCTGTAGCCACGACCTCCGAAAATCTATCGCCCGCGTTCTCACATACATCAACACTCAGCAACGTACCCAGCTTCGAATCCTCTACAAAGGCAAGAAATATACGCCACTAGATCTACGTCCGAAGAAGACAAGGGCGATTAGGAGGCGATTGACAAAACATGAGGCGACGATCATAACGGAGAAGCAGAAGAAGAGACAGATGCACTTTCCGCAGAGAAAGTATGCTGTGAAGGTACGTTGAGTGTGAGGTACGCTTTGGTGGACTGCCAGAAGGTGTCTATATGCAGCACCACCGACATACTTTTCTCCCCATAAGGCAACGCTGACTTGTAGCAGGCGGAGCCGTAGGTTGGTCAGAGGAGTGGACTAGGTTGCGAGGATCTACACAGACATCGCCAGAGCATGGGACTGGTCAATGGACTCTGCTAGCTAGAAATATTCAACCCAATCCTCCATACTTCTGGCTCTCCGTCTCCCTTTTCTCTTTGTGTACGGTACATTAGTACCTACTCTGGCAGCGTGTTTGTGAGATAAGAAAGCGAAGTATGGTGGACCGCACTCTTTCCGCCACAGCCAATCCTATTCGGAGCTTAGCCGACTAAGGAGCTTTGTCCGTAAGATCGGCAAACCAGATAGCCTCAGTGTAAGGTAGTACATTGAGAAAAGCAAATACATATCATAAGTATCTATTGAGCCAGGAACGCACAATTTCTGGAATCTCTGTATCGTAGCATGACAGTTATCCCGAAACAGCTAGTCCCGGTCCCCTATGAGATGTGTGGAGAAGGACCGAGGCGCAAGTGGCGTTCAGGGCCATCCAAAGAGGAAGTGGGACCCAAGAGACAGTACTTCCATTTGATTCAAGATGTCGCACTTGTTGTCGTCCAGTTTGCGACAACATCGACACTATTACCAAGATCCAAATATCTATCAATTTACATCTTTTACTCTTTTCCGTACATCAGTATCAATAGGAGTGACTGCAACAGTAATAGCCCACATGCCACTCATTGAACCCTAGCATCATCATCAGCTTCGATTGCTACTCTGCACGCCACTCCTATCGTGGACATGGTAGGTATAATTGCTTGTGGTCTTTGCGATCACACTATCCGACTATTTGAAGTTGTATAATAGCAGCTGCTGACGGTGCGTCTAGGGTTGCTGTCATTCTACCCCCAGCAATGGACCGACGCCTTCCCCATATCCAGCGTCGAATACACATGGCGAATCCTCCTCCCACGCGATAGCATCCTCTCCTCCACATAACCATGAAGTCTCCAGCTCCCATACCTCGTCGCAAAGTCATGAACCCGTACAGCAGCCGCGACCACGGCGACGGATTGGCTTAAGGGAACAGTTCAACGCCCCTATACGACAGCATTCATGGAAATCGAAGAGGCGATGGACGCGGAGTGAGCTCACTCGGGAAAGGAACGAATTTTTCGATACGAGGGTCACGGGTCGAGAGGAGATATGGGCCGTTCTTAAGGCTGTCGTTGGGCTGTTGGCGGAGGGAGACATTCCAACTGCTCAGAGCATATTGGATGCTGCAGCAATTACAGTACCAACAGGCGACCTCATTAATGGTGCATATGATGAAGTTGGAAATCTTTACACGATCCCAGAGCATATCATCAACGATCCGGAAAACGTCGTCATCGATGCACAAGATGAGTTCACGAAGGGAGAAGACAACGGCGAGGGCACGGACGAAGAGGAGACGGAGAGACGGAGAGAAGAGAAGGGCAAAGCCGTCATCAAAAGCGAGGACATGATCAGAATCAAAGCCCGGTTAAGTGACAGAGGCGGTCCTGATATCACGGTTTCGATGGGGAAGGACCAGAACGTCCGGACTCTGGTGCGCAGGATACAAGAAGAAGCAAATGTCAGAGAAGCTCTGTCATTAGCCTCCCGATACTGCTAATATGTCACTAGATCCCAGGCAAAGGAAAGGTCAAAATAGCATACCTTGGCAGAATCTTCAAGGATGGAGAGACTCTGCAGGCGCAGGGTTGGCGAGAGGGCCATGTCGTCAACGCTCTTGTATTTCAATAAGCGTGCAGCTTTATACCCTCCTCTAAGGTATCCGGAGTACGGAGTGCTGTACCATGATATCGGCCGGGCGCTTGAAGGTGCATTATGCCCATGGATGTGTTTTGGACATAATACTGACGAGCTTTGAGTCTGAGTTTGACTTTCTGATTCGTACTCCACGGCCAGTACATCGGTAATGGGCGATGCTTGGGCGTTGTTTCAGAAGTCAAGGCGATTGATGCCGCAGTGTATATGATAGTCACGCAAGGTCTCTGATGCTACGACTTTAGCAGGTTGAGCTTCTTGTACATATAGTACTAGAGCATTTGTATGTAACCGCTCTGGCAGTAAACCAACGGAAGTACTCAGAATTTCCATACATGCTTTACCACTAGCTCTTAAGCCCATCTCAAATATGAGACCTACTCTTCGTCTCGGATTCTTGGTAGGGTGAAGCCCACGGTTAACGTAGATAACTAAAGATTGTCTCTGTCACGGCGCATGAATCCAAAGATCCTTCTCTTAAAATCCACGTGACATCTCAAACTAGGCTGAAACAGGACCTTTGATTGACAGGGGTGTCGCGAGCGACCTAGCAAGCAGTTTACGAGCACGAAAAGGAGGACGTTTCGTGTAAGCATTGCCAGCTTTTTATCGCGTAACCAAGCGAATCATCTTACAACTGCGGAGCTGGTTCAAAAGATACTATTATCCAGCGACAAAGCTCCAACACGGAGCACCAAACCACATCAGATCGTTGACCCCTACCGTCCACGCCGCACCAGACGACAAATGCAGCAATGATAGGTGGCGTTTGTCCTTGACATCCCAACAATGGGGGGCGGGCTTGCTCCCAGCTCTCCATAATACTCGTGTCGCGATGTCATCGGACCGTGGCTCGCCACACCACCATTTACGGCGACAGTCGATACCTCTACAAGATCTTTCGAGACCGCCCGATACGCCAAATGATGACGATGGTTGGGGTGATGAACGCAGAAGCTTTATAGGAAGAAGGAGAGGATCACTGTTGGGCAATAGGCAGCCCTTCCGGGGACGGGTGTCTACCACTGGACGATATGAGCGGGTCGTCGAGGGGTCTCCGGAGAGGGCGACTCCAGGTATACCTCACGTCACAACGCCAAGAATTGTCCATCAAGCCGCACCTTACGACGATGGTGAAGTCTCTCCGGTCAATCCAGGGGACTTCCAGACAGCTATGGGCTCGGTCGGCTTGAGCTTTGACAACACTGGCCCCCCTGTGTCTAGGTCGCCCGCACCTTCTACGCTTGTAAGCGGGAGAAGAGGAAGCACGCTTAACGTCATTACGGAATCAGATACTACAACGCCATTTGCAATTCCTATAACAAGAACAGACACGGAAGAAAACTCCTTTTCGCCCACAGAGAACGATATGACTCCTCTAACAGATACACGGTTCTTGCAGCCAATGAGTGGCGCACCGGCAACGGCTTCGTCTGCCTCGAGGCATAGTAGATCTACATCTCGCCTTGGTGACGACCTCAATAATGCAGAGGCCGGGCTAAGGCCACCATCGACCTACAGTACAAGGTCCATGAGCAGGTCATTGTCAGTATCTGGCTCAGCATCGCCTCTTTCGAGAGCAGGGACTATGGTGCGTAAGATGTCGCAACGTGTTGTCAACCTCAGCAACGAACCGGAAATCGTTGAACAGAGCATCCGCCGGCAACCTTCTCAGGACGCTCGATTGGAGGCACCACCGTCATTCCCAGCATATATCGATTATGGCATTGGAGATCCAGCGGATGCTTCGATACCATTGGAGAAATCTCGTCCTCATGTCGTTGCTGTATGTCAAGAATCAGACGACCGGACACAAAACCCAAACCCTCTAAGAGGGAAAAGCTTAGGGGTCTTCCCACCGAATAACTGGATCAGGTTGCGACTCTGTGAAATGCTTGTACACCCTGTCACGGAGCCTATAATATTAATACTTATTTTCGTTCAAACGATCGTTCTCGCCGTCGATTCAGCACCTAAATTGAGTTATGAGGAGGGTAGGCCAAAGGGGTGGGGATCGTCTTGGGTTGACTTTGCACTCCTGGTATTGTTCGTCATCTATACTGTGGAGATCTTTGCTCGCGTATTAGTCTCTGGATTCGTCAAGAATGCTGGAGAGTACAGTACTGTCGATTGGGATTTGGGCATCAAACGAGCCTTGAGTGATAGGTGTATGAATTTCTTCGTGCCCCACAGACAACAGCAAACGGCAGGCAAAAAGGCTGCCAACACTGCTGATCCCGCACCTTCGATCATGAGGACTTTCACAAGCACACAAGCCCAAATCGATCAACCAGGTCACACCCGCCAGCAACAGCGGGTCCGCCTTGCAAGGAGGGCGTTTTTGCGACATGGGTTCAACAGACTTGATTTCGTGGCTGTAGTGTCCTTCTGGATCTCCTTCGCGCTCGACTTGGCGGCAATCGAGTCCTGGCGGCACATATACGTGTTTCGAATGCTGAGCTGTCTCCGCATTCTGAGGCTTCTTGGTTTAACCAGTGGCACTTCCGTATGTCTTCTAGCAGACCCCCCCTCGCCAGCCCGCAACTACACACACAGAATAATAGTACATACTAACATGGGTGCAGGTCATTCTACGAAGTCTCAAACGAGCGGCTCCTCTCCTAGTCAACGTGGCTTTCTTGATCGGCTTCTTCTGGTTGTTGTTTGCTATTGTGGGCGTCCAGAGCTTCAAATCATCCTTTCGACGCTCGTGCGTCTGGTTTGACGACATCGAGAAGTTCCGCTCCGGCCAGCCATACGTCTCATATCCACAGAACGTTGCGCCAGGAACCATTCAGCTGTGTGGCGGGTACATCAACGCTACCACGGGGGATCCCTGGCCCTGGCTTAAAGCTGACGGAATTACGAATGGGACCCATTCTCACAAGGGCTACCTCTGCCCACGACTATCGCTTTGCCTAGAAGGAGACAATCCGTACAATGGAACTGTCAGCTTTGACAACATTTTACAGTCGTTGCAGCTTGTTTTTGTAATCATGAGTTCTAACACCTTCTCTGATATTTTGTACTACATGACCAACAGCGACTTTCTTGCTGCAGCGCTATACTTCGCCTTTGGTATCGTTATTATGAGTCTCTGGCTAATGAACCTGCTCGTTGCGGTCATTACGTCCTCATTTCAAGTTATACGAGAAGAAAGTAAGACCAGTGCGTTCACCACAGATGATGAGCAGATTCGACTTCCGGACGAAGAAATGGATTCGGAACCAATCAAGAGAGTCGGTCCTCTGATGCGCTACTATGAAAAAACTTATTGGCTATGGATCATCATCATCGTCTTCGATCTGGTCGTACAAGCTCTACGAAGCGCAGACATGGGTCCAAGTCGTGAGAATTTCATCAACAAATGCGAAACGGTCGTTACTTTGGTTCTTTTATTCGAAATTTGCCTTCGACTCCTGTGTGACTGGCGAAACTTTCACACGAGTCCACGGAATTGGGTGGATCTTGTCCTCGCGGTAATCACCGCTATCATGCAGCTTCCACCTGTACATCAATCCAAGCAACCCTATGCATGGATGACTTTCTTTCAAATAGTCCGGATATACCGCGTTGTACTTGCAGTGTCATTGACGCGCCAACTAATTGTAAGGCTACCCTCATCTCGGACAATTCAGAGTGTTCTGACATGTCGAAACAGTTGACCGTTCTGGGTAACGTTACCGGTCTGCTCAACCTGGTAGTCTTCGTGTTCCTCATTACGTTTCTTACAGCAATCTTCGCGGTCCAGATATTCCGAGGTCAATTTCCGGAAAAGGACTCATCAGGAACATCCGTCCACGTTACCTTTTCGGACATATACAATTCTTTTATTGGGATGTATCAGGTTTTGTCTAGCGAGAATTGGACGATACTCATGTATAATGCCACGTCATACGAATTCACATCGCACACTTCCTGGATTGGTGCAACCTTCTTCGTCCTTTGGTTCATCCTGGCAAATTTCATCGTACTGAACATGTTTATAGCGGTCATCCAGGAGAATTTCGATGTTACTGAAGACGAGAAACGGCTTGAGCAAGTGAAGGCTTTCCTTCATCAGAAGGAGCTTAGTGGATCCTCACACGGAAACCTTTCACTTTCTACGATTTTCAAGTTTGGCCGCGATCCAGAGCGTCACAGAGATCCCCTCGACTACGGCCCAGCTACAATGGATATGCTTACCAAGGATGCTGTGGTCCGTGACTTTCTTGATAAGCAGCTTGGACCCGCAGATGATACCAATACGGATGCAACATCGAAGAATGGTGACTCGGTGGGTACTATCAAGCCTGGGCCTTTTTCGGCGGTCTGGGGCAAGATGCGCAGAGTTCTGCATCAACGAGAGCCGAATCCATTTTATTCGCGCTTGCAATTCTCTCGTGCATATGACGAGCTAGATCCTCGAACCATGGCAAGAGAAGTCGTTTCCGCACAGGATCAGCGGAAGCGTGCTCAAAGACAGTATCTTCAGGAACACCCGACCTATAATGTGTCTTTGTTCATCTTCCGGCCCAATGACCCAATTCGGAGATTCTGTCAACGTATCGTCGGACCGGGACGAGGTAGCCAACGTATCCAGGGCGTCGATCCTCTGAAGCCTGTGTGGTACTCGTTTTCGGCATTCATCTACGCAGCCATTGTTGCCATGGTTCTGCTGGCTTGTATATCGACCCCATTGTACCAGAAAGAGTATTCCAAGCTGCCTAGTAACCGGAATTGGTATGTGTGGACGGACTTGGCCTTTGCCATCATTTTCACGATTGAGGCAATCGTCAAAGTGATTGCCGATGGCTTCTTCTGGACCCCAAATGCGTATTTCAGAGGGTCATGGGGTTTCATCGACGGTTTGGTCCTCATTACTCTATGGATAAACGTTGTTGCGTCACATTCCGCAGATGGTGTTGTGTCGCGGGCAGTCGGTGCTTTCAAAGCGCTAAGGGCGTTGAGACTGCTCAACGTGAGCGACAGCGCAAGAGATACCTTTCACTCTGTCATTATCTTGGGAGGGTGGAAAGTCGTTTCAGTAAGTCCTTCTCCCTTACGATTTTTTGGCAAGCTGTTGATCGCAATCAGGCTGCATTCGTGTCCCTCAGCTTATTGATCCCCTTCGCCATCTACGGACTTAATATCTTCAATGGTCAGTTGCTGTTCTGCAATGATAACTCAAATCAGGACTTATCCAACTGTGTCGGCGAATTTGATAGTTCGCCCTTTAACTGGAACGTTCTATCCCCACGACAAGTCGCCAATCCGTACTACAGTTTTGATAATTTTGGAAGCTCACTATCCATTCTTTTCCAGATCGTCTCACAAGAAGGCTGGATCGACGTGATGTGGAGCGCTATGTCCGCCGCTGGGATTGGGAAGAATCCTAGCGATTATCAGTCCCAGGGCAACGCTGTGTTTTTCATCATCTTTAACCTGCTGGGATCTGTATTTGTGCTGACATTGTTCGTATCCGTTTTCATGCGAAACTATACAGAACAAACCGGAGTGGCATTCCTGACAGCCGAGCAGCGCTCGTGGCTTGAATTGCGAAAACTACTGCGGCAGATTTCGCCTTCCAAACGCCCCTCTCAGAGGACAGAGCGGAAGTGGCGGCTTTGGTGCTATCGGATAGCAGTCAAGAAACATGGAAAATGGCAAAGATTCGTGACTGGCGTACTGTTCCTTCACCTGATCCTCTTGCTCTTGGAGTTCTACCCAGAGGTCCATTGGTGGGAATCCATAAGAAGTAAGTACAGCCGAGCGCTATTCTACCAACTTTCCATGCCTGACACGTCTGCAGACTACCTTTTCCTGGCTTTCACGCTCATATATATCACCAATATCGCTATCCGGATAGCCGGACTAACATGGACGCGATTCAGGCGGAGTTCATGGGATCTTTATGCTCTGTTCTCTGTTCTCGGTACTGTGATCACCACCCTCCTCACACTTCCACAACACAACAATAACTACAATCGTCAGCTACACAAGTATTTCTTGGTTTCCATCGCTCTCCTTCTCATACCACGTAACAACCAATTGGACCAGCTATTCAAGACAGCCGCAGCTTGTTTTACTGCTATAGCCAATCTCATGGCAACATGGGTCGTGCTATTCCTGGTTTACGCTATTGCAATGACGCAAATCTTCGGTCTTACGAGATTTGGGGCTGGTGAAAACGGCAACCTCAATTTTCGCAATGTCCCGAAGGCTCTTATTCTTCTTTTCCGCATGAGCTGTGGAGAAGGTTGGAATGCGATCATGGAGGACTTTGCAAAGATGGAGCCCCCAAACTGTGTCTTCGTTGAGGGTCAATTTTCTCTGAGTGACTGCGGAAGTGCAGCTTGGGCCCGGACTCTATTCATCTCTTGGAACATTCTGAGCATGTATATCTTCGTGAGTTTGTTCGTGTCGCTCATCTTTGAGAGTTTCTCCTACGTGTATCAAAGGAGCAGCGGCATGTTCATACTCAGCCGCAATGAGATAAGGAGATTCAAGCAGGCTTGGGCAACGTTCGACCCCGACGGTACTGGCTACATTTCTAAGGAGACATTCCCCAGGCTACTTGGAGTGAGTCATAGACACCTCTACTTAGAAACCGCCAATGCTAATTAGTGCAGGAATTGTCAGGGGTCTTCGAAATGCGAATATACAAAGATGAGCATAGCGTCTATAGCATTTTGCAGGATTGCAAGGTCGAGGAACATAGAGGCACTGAGACACCACCACCAGGCGTGGTTCATGGCGTCGATCTTGTGCGCTTGAACGATCGCTTGCGAACGATAGATGTTGAAGACATACAGCGAAGAAGGCAACGACTGGAGCTTTTCTTCCAGGAGGTGATAGTTCATGCACCAACTGACCGAGGCGTCAACTTCACTGCCTGTCTTATGATCCTGGCTCATCACAACATCATCTCGGATAGCAAGAGCTTGAAGCTTGAGGAGTTCCTAAGACGCCGCGCGCGCCTCCAGCGGGTCGAGGAAGAGGTCAACCGCCGAATCGTCAAAGGATTCTTTGACACCATGTTCTGGAGCCGACAATTTCGATCTCGACTTGACTTGCGACAATCGGCTCGCATGACAAATGTTCCACAATTTGCGGTGCCGGAGATTTTCGTTGATGATCAGGACGTCGTGTCGCCGCAAGACAACGAGTTCTCTCCGCAGATCACTTCGCCATCAAATGTCTCCCCTCAACTCGCTTCACAACCTGGCATACCAATTAGTGACAACAGAAGCCGTCGGTCCACTCTAGACAGCGGCAGATTGCGTCGACGTGATGACTCCAGAACACCTTCACCTGCGGCGTCAGATCGAAGCTACACTGTGAGCCCACAGCTCGCGCCTCAAAGACAATCGCTCTCCGTCAACAGGCTGTCCTTATCAGCGCATAGACCCTCTCACTCCGGCGGAAGCAGCGCTGGCGGCAGCAGCGGCTTTCAAAGGACAATTGACGATATTTCTGATCCAGGAGATGCGCGGCCGGCTGCACGAAGCCGAGCAGCGAGCTCCGTCAACAAAGACGTGCTACAGGTCTTTGATGAAAGTGCCTGGGGCGAGAGTATCCGAAGAAGTTTCACATTAGGTAGGAATGGAACGAGAAGGAGACGCGGAGGCGGTTCGTCGGGAGGAACGTAAGCATTGGGGTTACATCAACGATTGAACGATCGAAACGGCTATAGGAGAATGGGTGGCGCAAGGGAAGGAATGTATGAATAACTTCGAGGGTAAAGGGCAATCTTTGCATTGGTACCTGGATGGGGATTGCTTTCCTGCATAGCGAACGCTTGGGACAAGGGGCGTTGGGGAACAATGCGGTCCCATTGTGTACAGCTGGGCCTGGTGTTGGGAGACGTTGGCGCGAAGATTGATTCGGCAGTCCTCGTGCGCGAGGCTTCAGGGTAGATGCGTGGTATAGGCATATAGCATTGTCAGTAAGTACTATAGGAGCATATATCTAATTTTCAGCAGCTGTCCCTCGGACTGCAGTATTTAGATACATCTGGATACGGAAAAGCCAGGTCGCAAAACTTCCCATTCAGACCACGGGTATATTGCAGGCTTGAGTTGGAGCACTCTTCCAAGACTATTCTTGAATCGGAGTGTCACAAACTTTCCCAACCTACTCAGTCAACCATAGCACAAACCAGTAAACCTCAAGCGTATCCCGCCACACACTCATACGCCCCACGTTGCAGGCCCTGGCTTCTCTTGCAACAAAGTCTACTCACCCCACACTACGGCTCGCCACATAGAAAGCGCCCGCTCATGCAATGGAATAACGCCACGAATTCAAATTGAAATTGTGACAGCGAGAGTTGCAGCTGCAGAGGACATGTTGGTTGCCTGGTGCGGAAACGACAGAGACGCAGGAACAAACGTCCTTAGCCCATTATCACGCATCAAGCTCTATCATGAATCTTCATACTTCTTTGCAGGAGTGCGAACCATCATGGATAGCCCATCTGGAACAAGCGAGTGGAGTTGCATTGACGGACTGAGTTGACAGGCTTGGATACACTTTCTTATACATATATTGTACGAGTACTTTTCTAGAGCCATGGTAGATATCGGTCTGATAATTCATGCTTCGGGACTTTGGTAGTGCTTGCGAATAGCATGTCACATCCCAATTTCTTTATTGATGCTACATCTCTCTTTTAGAACTTGTCCATCGCTCCGCTGCACCCGTCCCATAGGCCCTAGGTCTTGAATCTGAGGTACATAATGTTTCTGTCTATTTTGTCTCATTCTTGCGAGGATCATCGTCCGACTCTGCTATACCACCCATACCTCCAGCCTACCAACCAACACAAGCCCCCATGACGAGCCTCCCCCGAACACCCTACACACCGCCCCAAACCATGCGCTCCCCCTTCTCCAACTACTCCGTCCTCCTCCTCCGTATGATCCCACCCACAGACCCCTCACTACCCATTCACTTTCCAGCGACCCCATTTTCTCCATTCCCACGTACGCCCACATGCACAACCTATACCGCTCATCCCAGCCACTCCTCCTTCAGCTGCTTCAAAGCACCTTCCCGGAATAAGAGCGCGAAGACACGATCGAGAAGTAGCTCCACACGCAGCATGGATTCGATGCGGAGTGCTGAGCGAGGTACGGCAGCGATGGGGGAGAGGGAGGGAGTTGGGATGTTTGAAGAGGAGATGGGGGACGGGGGTGATGGAGCCCTGGGTTGGGGAGGCGGAGTGGGGTGTGCTGGGTATTGGGGAGGTGCTTGATAGGCGCGGGAGATGTTGGGTCACAGGGGGTGGAGGTGGGTGAAAGGGGAGTGGGCATGCGAGTCAGTTGGTCTGGGACTGGGTGTATAGGGGATATCACGGAGGATTTGGTGCGTTGGGTACTGCGATGCCAGTCTTTGTGCCGGCGAGAGCTAGATGAGTGCAGGGTGACTTGGAGAAGTGAAGACGTGAGCCGGACATTGGATGCTGAGACTTGGTAGATCCTTGGAAGGAGGTTGATTTTTCTTAATAAGGCACATCAAAGGCTTGTAGAGATCCTAAGGAGCGGTTTGGGACTGCAGACTATGAATGTAGTGATGTTTGACATCTTTTTGCAGGGGAGGATATCTTGGTCGATGAAGTAATAAGACTGTTTCACCCACTCACGTCTTCACGCCTGGCCAAGTCTCTTTTGGCGATACGTGAAAGCGTGATTGCGTGGGTCATGCTTTACGTTTGGACTTCCACAACAAAACGCAAGGCACTTCACAGCGAATGAATTTATGTGTTTTCTGTAGAGCAGTATCAAAGATAGCATCTTATTTCATGTAGCTATCTTACCCGAACCAGCTTTCCCTAGCATTTGAAAGGCTCTTAGCAATACTGTCTCTTCCTAGTCCGCCTGCTGAACATTATGCTAATTCCGAAAAGCCGTCTTCCCGACTCTGTAGCTGCCCCTAGCAATACTATATCCTCCCGTTCTTCCAGCTAGATACCATGCTGAACTGCGAAATCCCGTTTCCCCGCCGTGACTGCCTGTTCTAGTGAGAGAAGAAGTACCCACGGCAAAACTCGCTGCCACAGAGACATTTCGTCGGTCTCTCTCCGCTCTGCTTCTCCAGTTCGTCCGCTTTAGCGTCAGTAATGACTTCCGTGTCATTGTCCTTATAATCGAAGGTCAGTTCCTCGTTCGCGTATATGTCTTCCTTGGCGAAAAAGGCGAGTTCGTAGATGTGCTCGTCGGAATGGTTGTACGAAACTGTGTAGATGGCGCAATTTGGCTCGCATGAATGGTTGATGAAGCGTGTCGGCCCACCCATATGCATACCATCGATGGAGTATTTGGGTTCGCTGTAGAGAGGATGGCGCCACATCTTCTGCCCTTCGTCGTTCTTGTGGACCTCGTACTCGCCGCTTTTGACGAGATCGCGGTGCCATTGCTTCTTGTCTGGATAGTTGTCTAGAAACTCGGTCTTGGTAATGGTTTCTGGAACATCTGCGCAAAGCTTGTCTAGACCAAACATGTAGTTGTCACTGCCGGTTTCGCGCGATTCATTGCGACGATTAGACTCCTCGTTCGTGATGATCTCGCCGCGATACGTGTCGATAAATTGCCCCTTCAATAGAGGCACAGGACATCGCAAGCCTGAGCCTGTCAGCGACTAGTATCGGAAGAGTACGATTTGTGGCCCGAACTTACCCCATCCACGGTTTGTGGTCTTGACAATCTCTAGATTCGCCATTCGTCCATGTTGAACGACACGGTTCTTGCACCTATCGTCGCAACTGCAATTGGAATTGCATTCGTAGATATGTCGTCGCCCTTTAAGCCAAACACCGCGCAAGGACCCGTAGTCCTTATCGCTGGCTGAGTAAGGAAAGTGGCGCTTTCCTGTTATAGCATCGGGTTCTTGCGATTGCACGCATAAGCACTTTAGATGCTCACATCCTTGTTAAACGTTAGTGAAGGGGATTTGCAGATTGTTGATCTTTTCTCACCTATGTTACGCCCGTTATCCTTCTTGCACTGGCACCCAATCATAAACTCTTCAGGAACTCTCTCAACGCCTTCGCCCACTACATTTTCGTTAATAAAGGCGAAGTCGACGGGCGGAGAGGTCTGATCGATTGCATTGATGATCTTGACTTTGGGACCTTTCAGGACGCTCAGATTGGCCTTCACTTGCTTTCTAAGCACATGTTTATCTAACGTAACGGGAGGACGAGCATTGTTAGATGTGTCGAAGCCTGCGGCTGTTCTCGGAGTAAGATGTAGCTGAGGCTTCACCAAAACGTTTGCGTAAAGGTTTTTCGGTGGAGTCAGACTAGGTCCATCTGGGTAATGTGCTAGGGTTCGGATGTTTTTCTCTGGAATTCGTTGTTTAATGGCGCTGCGTATAGGCAGCAGAGGCGATGACGGGGAGTGAGAGGTGCCATTTCCAAGCCGGTGTTTTTTGTCTGGTGTAGTTGAAGGAGCTAAATGAGAACCATTACGTTTCACCGTTTTGTTGATTTCCGGCTCATCATCGCTGAGTGTAAGATCGACTATATTTGAGTATAGGGTTTGCTGTATGAGATTACTGATGTTCAGGTTAGTAGCCACGACTTTGTTAGCCTTCTAGTAGATGCAATAATAACTTACATAGGTTTTGCAGACTTAGTGTTAGCTGTTGAAGCCATCTAAAAAGCAGAGTCAGCAACATTCAAGTTGTTGCTAAATCAAGCTTTTAGGACTGTCAGCAGTCCAGAAATCAACGTGAACACTTAATATTGCTGCATGCAAGTTTAACACACCTTAAGAACTTGCAATAGCAGATAAATTCCAGATCAAAGTGTTCTTTCCAGCATTAATGGTTTGAAAGAAGCTATTGAAGCTGTTGCAGATTGTTGATATAGTAAGAGTAGTGAGTTCAAGACAATTGTGATCTTGACTTGGCTAGATTACGTCATCAGTAAATATGCTAGGACTATTCACTCTAGCATAAATAAGCATATTTTATGCTAGATACTTCGTTCCGTACTTTGTATTCAAGACATTATCTATAAGTTAGGATAACAGAATATTGCATTGAAGACTCTACTAGATTTCAACTTGATTTGCGAAATCTATTTCCTGGCGTTCCAAGAAGACTTTTTTATCAAGGCAGACCTCTGGCCTGCGGAAGCCAGTTCCAGTAGCCTAAAAGCGTAAGGCGTTCCGCGGCTAGCGCAGAAAGGCACAGACGCCGTCGTCTAGGCGAGCGGCCCGTGAAGTCTAAATCAACCTTCAGGCTGTTTTTCCTGCTGAATTCCAGAACCAATTGGCACACCAATGCCTTCTGTAGTCGTGAACTCGTGACAACAATCGTTGACTTGTTACCAAAGTGTTTTTCACCTGTGTATGAAGGCCATTTTGATACATTCCGCCAGCAAATCAAGCATTTCTCAACATCTCCCCCTTTCCCTACAAGTATGGCTTTACCTACTCAGCAGGATATAAAATGCTTTTGACCTGTTCCCAAAAGCTCTATGGCAACTCTGCATACCTCGAAAGATAGAGACAGCTGCGATACCGAATTTTCTTCTTCCCAAGAACACAGTCTTTGTTTTCGCTTCCTGAGAAAACGATTGCCGGGGTTGCAATGCTTCAATCTGTCCAAATTGCAAAACCCGCCGGGTTTTGCTTCAGCAGTCCATTATCTGCAAAGATTGACACTCGATTCAATGCTCTGCCTACTCGCAAGCACGTTGAAAGACATGGGGAGATCAGAGTTGCAAGACGCTTTTCTCGTCTCAAGACCGCCGATATCTTACCTCAGGATTGATATCGGCAAGATTCATCAAAGTCTTCTCAATGGCTATTGAAGTCTGGAATGAGTACTCGAGAATAAGGATGCTCTCAAGAAGGGGCAATGGTCGAGTGAAATAACAATTCTACCCTATCATGTGCGGCCAGTCCTCCAACGTCGGCCAATCGTCAAAGCGTGCAAACGTAGAAACGTGATTCTCTTCGAGGCGTCCGGAATTCGTCTCTTTGGGCATTGATATCGAACTCCATATCGTCCGATCCCAACGATTGGTCTCAGAAAATCCCCCCAAAAAGGCACCTAGTCTAACTCTATTGGGCTAGCTCGCACTTTACACATTCCGCAATCCCTCGCCATCCCACCGCCATCCTATCCTCTACACAAGCTCCCACCATGGCCAGCACCACCACCCCCGACCTCGCCCCCTTCCTCAAATCCCTCGTCTCCTCCGACCGCCCCACCCGCGACGCCGCCCTCACCTCCCTCCAAACCTACCTCTCCACCCCCACCCGAACCTTCACCCCCCTCGACCTCCTCAAAATCTGGAAAAGCCTCTTCTACTGCGTCTTCCACACCGACCGCCCTCTCCCCCAACAGCGCCTCTGTCGTTCCCTGACCTCCCTCCTCCAAACCCTCCCAGAAGACACCTTCCTGGGATTCGTGCGCGCGTTCTGGATAACGATGGCGGGGCAGTGGAGCGCCATCCCGGGGTTGCGGCTCGATAAATATCTCTTGCTGTGTCGGTATTATGTACAGGGGGCGTTTCAGTGTTTGGCGATGAAGGGGTGGGAAGAGGGGTTGGTGGAGGGGTATCTGCGGGTGGTGGAGGAGGTGCCGTTGAGTACGGGGATGGAGGCCGTGGATGGGAATGTGGGTGCGAAGGTGCCTGATGGGTTGCGGTATCACGTGCTGGATGTTTGGGTGGATGGACTGGAAGGGCAAGAGGAGGGGATGCCGGAGGGGATGCTGGAAAGGGTTATGAGGCTAGTGCAGAGATTAGCGAGGGAGGGGAAGACGAAGGTATTACGGCAGAGGGCAAAAGAGGCACTCAGGGACGAGAGGCTCCAGCAATGGACGGTTGGAGCTAGTGCTGCGGGAGGCGGGGCTGAGGTGATACAAGATAAATGTGATCAGAATGAGACGGGCGACGAAGAATGGGGAGGGTTTGGGGACTGAGATCTGGGTCGTGAAGTACATACTGGTCGTGACAGACCACGGCTCAAGCAAGAGAAGGCATTGGCGTTTGCGATATAGAAAGATACCCCATTGAAGGTTACTGTGGAGGAGTTGCGGGATTGTTCCAAAATCCGAGAAACTTCACGAGATTGATGCTAGTGCCTACACTATAGCGCCCCGAATGCTGTTGAAAACGCCATCTGTCCTGGTATCATGCTCCCAAATTATACAGCTCACGAACGCCTACTCCCCTGTTTTGGTTGCCACGCCTTTTGCTTCGTAAAGATGCCCAGTCCGACTTAGGACCGTCGCCAGTCCTTTATGCACCTCCGCTTGGAATGGCTGGAAAGGGAAACTCTCCCCATCGATGCTAATATGACCGTGCTGCTCGCCTTTAGGTATGATCCGATAACCACTTATCTTGCGGTACTCCACTTGCGGCACGTCGAAGAACTTACCGCTCTCAGCCGCTAATAGACACTGAATGGCAGCGGTTCGCTTGATGTCGCCGTCGATGGTAACAAGGTCCACATGGCCATCGTTTGGCAGCGAAGCTGGAAAGAAGTTGGCGTCAGGCGCCATGTATGCCATGTTGCCGCAGTAGAAGTTGCCCAGAGTATCGTAGGGGACAAGAGACCAGTCGGAAGGCAGAGGATCTTTGACAGAGCCGAACTTCAACTCTGGCAGGCCATCGTTGTCACTCTCCAGAGAGCCACGACGGGATTCATTATTCGCGTGGTTACTGAGTTCCTTCCTGTAATGCTCTCGGATTGCCGCTTTTGTAGGTATATCGACTTTGACAGCTATATCGCAAGGGTACACAGTCTTTCCCATGATGCGGACCAAGAAGCCATATGTAAATCTTGCACTTCCCATCCACCGTATGTTCTCTGTGCCAAGGTCTGCCTCTGCCACGACGCCGACTGCTTGAGAAAGGAAGGATAATGTCCGTTTGTCGCCCTGAGTAATAGAGACGAGATCAAGCGGCGTGCGGATTCCTTTGACGATACACAGCGCAGCCATGCTTGTACTATCCGTTCCATTTAGATTGATGCTCATCGCGTTGCCAGTCCCACATGGCAGTTGCACGACAGCAATTTTTAACAGCGCGCGTCTTGCATCTCTCCTCTTTCCTAAACCATTGAAGACTTCGTGGGGCAAACCGTCACCGGAGCATGACGCGATCACGTCATACCTGTCGAGGTCCAGCTGTTCAGCTATCTCCACAGCATGTCCCCTGTATGCCGTCCGTTCCACGTCAAGCTCACAGCGAGCAGCGGCGAAGATGGGCTCAATATCCCGGAGATACCACTTTTGCGCGCTGCCCTTACCACCAAATGGATTTATGAGGACTTTGATTCTTTTCCTTCGCTGAGACTCGCCGTAGGCTCGATCCAGAAGCTTGGCGACCCAGGCATTCGCTTGACGTCGATCTGTCTTCTCGACTAGGTAGTTGATGGATGTGACTCTGACCACATTCTTCGAGGTCGGCCCCGCATAGGTGATCGAAATCTCGTAGTCTGACAATTCTGCCCATAGGACGTTGAAAAAGGGTATAGCCCGCGTGGTCTTAGAGCCTGGAAGCGCCAGTCAGATGCTGCGGGGCGTTACAGTCAAGGGCGTAACTACCGGTGGGCAAAAGACCGCAACAGTTGAAGGCTTCCCTCCTTCGTAAATGCTCGTCTATACCGTTATAAGCCTTGTCATACGAGAAAGAAGAGGTTGCAAAGGCCGGCCTACCGAGTACGATCAGGGAATCTGTGGCCAGCGTCAATGAGGCATCGCGACCTACCAGGAGGGTCGAGTCGCCGACAAAGTCGAGCTCGGCCGCTGGGACTATGGGATCCTTGAATGGATCACTGTCAGCAATGGATGAAGGGGCCATCGAGCGTAGGAAGCATATTGAAGCTTGCCTAGCTGACGGTCAGTTGGCGGGCGTGGATTAGGTGTATAGTAAGCAACCGCGGTTGCCTCGAGTAGGAAGCGGGTGTCACGGGTGATCGACCACTCAGGCGAATAGGGCAGTATATCATTTAAAATATTATTTTTATAAAAGAGTCACGGACCTACGGTGCCTGAACAACACCTAGCGAGCTAGCTACACTGCACATTACGAATTTCGTCACCGGTTTCTTGTGTAGAATACTAAAACAGATGGTGCCAGACTCCGTAAGAAGAAGTGGCTTGTAGGGAGAGTGCCGCACTGATGCCCGTTTCGTGATCCATTGCATCATCCTATGACAAGCTACTCGTAGACTCTGAAGCACGAGTAGAGACATACGTTACAGCAACAAACACCCCAACAACTTTTAGGCCGTGCCTCATAACTGGACAAGGTCTACTCAGATCGAAAATGTCCGGTTGTCGTCAACACGATCAAGAGTCGGGGCTCGGTTCAAGCGGAGTCATCGGACAGCCAGCGGTGACGCCGCGGCGTGGTTATTGTGTAGGTGGAAGCGGCATCGCATCCCTAAAGAGTACCAGATTCCTATCGTTCTGCTCAATTTGATGCTCCAACTTTGTTGAGTCCTTTCAAAGACCCGAGGCTCAACGCAAGGCCTTGAGACCGGCTTCGTATTCGAACAAAGCCTGTGACTGGCCCGTCCTCACCTTCCTTCTCAATACTGAGATTGGCCAACGCATCTTCACCTACACAAAAATCAGTACATGCAGCTAAATCAGATGATTGGCGTTTTACTTACCAAAGACACTGCGAGCGTACAGATTAGCGCTCAAGAATTGACAATCACCCTTCATTGAAGCCTCCGGCGTCAGGCATGTCATGTTTGTGCAAGCCATCAACTGCGTCAGGAATTCGCGGAGGGACTTGGCCTTGGAGTTGATGTTGACTTTGTTCTCCCATTCGAATTCTGTCCACATGGTTCGGAATTGTGTCTCGGTACAATGCGCGGGCTGTATATAATCCATGATATCGACATGGACATCGTTAAGGATTACCACGTTGCTCTCTGTTGAGCTTGGACCATCATAGACGACATTGCCAAAGATAACACCGGTATCGGTCGAGGAGACTTTGATCGTGCTCTGCACGTTCTGGAAATCGTGGGCGCCTAGATTCTGAGTCGTGGGTCGTTCCACCACTTTCAGATCGCCCAATGTAGCAAACTCTACGGAAAGGTTTTGCAGCGTTTCCGACGTCTGGTTGACTAGCAGAACGTCAAGCACGATGTCGAATTGGTGTACCTGTACATAGGCCTCGACGTAAACAGGGTCGGAGAACCCTGTCAGCTGCACCACTCTGCTGAGCTTTGATGTCAAGTCTTCAGATGCTGCATCGCCGCCTGTCGCTTTCTCAATATCCAAGTCGAATCCGTCAGAGCCGTCACCTGCAGCTTTCTTTGCCAACTGTCTGATTGAGACCACGTCATCAACTTGCACTGCAGTCTTGGCTTTCTCATCTGCTTCCTTGGCAGCTCGTTTTCTTTCCTCAACCTGTACCATGGCCCGGAAGGCCTTCCTCGTATCGTTGAGGAAGACGGTCTCGAGGTCTTTCTTCTGTGCAAACTCGGCCAACGATCTTACGCATGACATAATTCTGTCCACTGAATCTTCGTCTATCGGAGCCTTGACGAATTGTGACTGGCCGACTCTAATAATGGATATCATAATAAGCATTGCCTCAGCGCGCAACGCGTTTGTTCTTGCTGCATCCTCTGAAATCTCTGCATGCCGCATTACTAGCTTGGTCAGTGTGGAGGAAAGCACGGATGCTAAGTAGAAGTCGCCATCCAAAATAAGCTGACGCAGTGGAGGTTTCTGAGCCGCTTTCACCGCTTCCAATTTGGCTGCAGCGCTGGTTTGACTGGTCAAAGCACTCTCTGTGGCGTATGTTCCGTCAGCCAAGACCTTTCTTGACCCTGTAGGCTTGGAAGGTTTCGTTGCGTGGCCGTTGACCTGTTCCTGGGGTGTTTCCTTCTTGTCCTCAGGTACTTCATCGAGTAGGCGCTGTTCCGAGGACAATATTGGTATTTCACCAAGACTGGCCCGAATGCGTTTCCACGCGTCACGGATGTCATTGGCTTGTAATGAGTACTCTCCGACGATCCAGAGCGCGCCTCGATAGACCTTTCCTGCTCGAACCTCGCTCAAAGTAGAAACAAGACGCTCGACAATTGATGGCCGTAGCTTGGGGAACTTCTCAACGACCTCCTTGACAAATGAGATAACATCGACAGCAGAGGTGGCATTGAAGTCAGCGATAAAGTCCATAAGTAGTTCAACAACTGAAGCTGCGACTTCCGAGAACTTGATGGCGCATTGATGGATCGAGTGGATTAGCAGTTGCCTATACTCGTTGTTCTATGATTTATCAGTGTCTCGAATGCAGTGATCGGATCTCTAATTGAATTCACCTTCTCATACTGCTCGTCCAAGGTTTTGGAAAGTTCTTTTTTCAGGAGCATAACAACCTCCTCGACATTCTTGCTTGACACCATTGCTAAGGCTAAATGAAGCGCCTTCTTTCGGACGTCAATGTCTGTACTGGAGAGTACGCGAAGGATTTCCATTGTCAAATCATCCAGGACTCCCTCGTTCCTTTGTCGTAGCTGGTCAACTCGGTCTAGTACAATTAGCTTGACGTTGTTGTCTGCCTCCTTGATGCTGAGCTCGATGAATTTGGTCGCGGCTGCCTTGACAGCTACCGGATTGTTGGTAAGTGAAGTCAGCGAGGATGCCGCTTCGTAGACAACGGTCGTTGCTCCAGCTTCTAGCAGGTCGAAGATGAGCCGCAGATATCGGGCCTGTGAAGTCAGCACCGCCATTCGCTAGATTGAAGCCCCCACGTACTTTGTTTTGACTGTTCTGCACGGCGTCCTTCCGGATGAACTCCAGCTCCACAAGCTGAAGTAGCTCGTCCGCGTTTGGTATACCATCAAAGGCCCCACTCAAGTATTCCAAAGCTTTGTCGTGGCTCAGAGTACTAAGCGCAGCAAAGGCATTACGCTTGCACGTAGGATCACTTTCTGTCTCCAGGAACGCCTGGAGAAGCTCAGGCGCATCTGGAATCAAAGCCTGTGAATGATGGTATATGGATGACACAGCAAAGACGGCGTTCTTTCGTACATATGCATGACGGTGCTCTAAGCATGCTCGGGCGGGGGTGAGTAGTGGCTCAAGCAACTCAGACTCTCGAAGCTTGCAGAGGAAACGAAGGGTATTGCCCCGAATGTACTCATTTGGATGTTGTAGATCGCCTCGGATACCATTACTATGTCGCCATCAGTCACGATCCCAAAACACCTGTCTGATAATGTTACCAGACAAGAATCATCTCCTGCTTCAATTTTCCCCCTCCATCTAGTTTCGGGCAGATCTCGTAGTAGAAATATAGCAGCTTTTTCAACGGCTTGCTCCGGGAAGGCATGACGAATCGTATGATATGCATCAGCAGTTGTGGCATTGCATCCCCATTCAGCATGATTGTCAATATCCTTTTCATCGTCTCGACTTTGCTCTCGTCGGTGCCCTTTTCAAGTTGTGTTCGGAGCTCCTGCAATGTCGGCTGGTCGGCGGTATTGTCCTGGTGGACCATGCTGTAGGCATGCTCCAGGAAGGTCGCCATCTCGCAGAGCTGGCACTCTGATATTCTGCCACTAAAGGCACCCGCAACGAGGAACTTATACCAGACCCGATGGTTTCTGCGAGTTGGGCCACTTCAGCTTGGTCCACGGGCCGTCAATTGACAAAGTCGAAAACGACAGTAGATAGGCGCTGAATGAATGTAAGACGCAATAGTCCTGTCCGATCGTCAAGTGTGTATGTGTGGTGTTCTTTCTTAATCGGACCCCTCGAGTGAGCGTGTCCAGTTTGGCTGCTTGGCGTGAGGTGCAATTCCGCGCTAGGCGGCTGTCAACCAAGTCCCCGCCATTGGCCGCATCACAAGCAATCCAACTTCATCCGTGCTACAGCTGCTGTATACCATGTCGACCCTCAACGAACCTTTCTATGTTCGCTACTAGTAAGGCTGCGATCATGCCCAGGTCTCTGCGGCCGCTGACTCTGTCCGCGTAGCTCAGGGCACTCTGGGCGGTTTGGTCATGAATTCCTAGGTACAGTGGCTCTCCAGAGTCTGCGGCGCACGTACACTGACCTGCTTCAGAGTTCGACTTTCGTACTCTCGGAGACGGCCGAAGTGCATCAGCACGCTATGCGAACAATTCGAACTACCGTAACGACTCCCTGATTCGCAAAGAGAGTATGTTCACATACGATAATAGCGTGATCGACGCTTTCAGTGTCTAACAGATGCAGTGTGCGTCAGCTCGCTCCTGATCGCCGAAATAAAAAGGATTATTAAGGACAGCGAGATCATGAAGTATGGCCAGTCCGAGCAGCAACAATCCACGTTTACTGAGCAGTTAAAGGGAAGATGACTCGAAGTGGCCAGAGAAGAACAAGGATGGTCGCCAGGAGCTGGAGATTCGGCTTGGGAACGAACACATATCTTTCGAGGTCCGTATTGCCATTTGTTAGTCAGTGGGTAGCCCGCTGATACTCGACAAACCAGACTGCGAAGATTGGTTCTTTGGTCGACGTCACGGAATCTGCGGATCCAGAGGGACTACGGGTATTCTATTACTTGGTACAGGATCTCAAAGCGCTTGTCTTCTCCTTGATATCCCTTCACTTCAAGGTAATGCGATTGTCGTTCGACCCTCGGCGTAGCCAGATTACTGACCTTGACTGCAACCAGATCAAGCCTATCTAGTCAACTACTGTGGAGTCTGGAACCTGCGGAATGGAAGACTGAGAGCAACGAGTGGTTTCGGCGCAGTTGGCCAGGTAAGATACACAGAGCCTCAGCAGAAGCTATGCATGTTGAATGAGCAGAGGAATTCCCAACCCTCTTCTTGGACATGAACTTAGAGAGCCAATCAGCAGCGGTTTTGGATGATCGACAAGTAGCGTGCAAGCTAAGGTTCGCTTCCCATAGTTTTCCCCGCGTGGATGCGTCGTAAACTCTCTTCATCCATCACCATCATCTACATCTACCAAACAAATACACCATGTATGCCATCGTCCAAATGGCGGTCATACTCCTGTGATCCTGCGATATTGCGTGTTTGATTTCGTTATCTTCCATTCTGTGTACTTTTTACGTAATTTCTTTACCCCATGCCGACCCCCAGCAGCAGCACCGCTTCTCTCCAGCGCAGCTTCGACCCCACTAACGTGAGGTCGGCGCCAGCATCATGTCCACCGGAGGCAGAAAGACCAGAGTATCGTTCTCCTTCAGGCGAATATAGCGATGGCGGCGCGACTGAAGCTGCCCGTGCTAGAGCGCCTCCACAGCAACCCACACACGTTATCAGCTCAGCTCAACACCCACAACCCCATACCACACAATTAAGACCACCCACAATGGATGCAGACTCCGATTCGTCCATAATCGATCTCTCTTCAACAATCTCCACCATATCGGGCTTGAGCCCTGCCGCGTCCGACGTACGGAGCTCCAGTAGCAGTGGAAGCTCAGAGGGCAAGGACCAACAAGATGAGGAGGACCTGTCGCCTCGACCACTATACTACGCCGACCAAAGCATCACATCCAACCCCTACCTGTCCAACGTTCGGGTAAACAGATCCACAGCTCGCAAATAAGAAGCCCCGCTAACGCAACCTGCCCCAGCTCCTCCCCAGCTACACCTCCTCGTTCCTCCGCCCCGGCAGCAAATTCGTCGGCACGCAGCAATCCGACCGGCAAAACTACAAGGTCGAAGTCGACATCAAGAACGTCAACATGGCCGAATCCTTCCTCTGCGGCTACCTGCGCATCGAAGGCCTCACCGAAGACCACCCCACCCTGACGACCTACTTCGAAGGCGAAATCATTGGCGGCAAATACACCTTCCAGACCCGGCACCCCTCCTGGGGCGCCACCGACAAGAGCGACATGCAGCACTGGGCCCGCTTCCCCTCCTGGCGGCCCCTCAAGAACGCCGCCAAGAAACCGGATTTCCACTACAAGAACTTTGCGCAGCGCGAGAACATGTTCATGCGCTGGAAGGAGTCGTTCCTGGTCCCGGACCACAGGGTGCGGGAGATCTGTGGGGCGAGCTTCGAGGGGTTTTACTACATCTGTTTTAACCAGATCTATGGGACTGTTAGTGGGATATACTTCCATGCTAAGAGTGAGAAGTAAGCAGACCCCTTTCGTTCTTTCTTTCCTGCTTTGATCCGATGTTTTTGCGCGCTGGGAGGGGTGTTCGGAGATACTGACTCAAGGGGCCGCAGGTATCAGCAGCTCGAACTCAGACACGTCCCGGATAAGGGGTGCTTTGGCGCAATGGAGTTTCGCTGAGAGCCTGGGGTATGGACGCATGGATACAAGGGATGAGATATGGTTTTCATAGAACAAATGCGGTGTGGACCTGTGTAGCGCGGGAGTTTTCCCATCTCGTCTTCGGCTGGGAGGGTTGAATGCGGACCTTTTATGGAGAGATGCATGAATAGGAAAAGCTTTGAAGTACATAGCCAGCGACTCCTGGATGGCTTCTCCTGAACGCTGAAAGTGTGCTCGCAAGTGGTCATTATGTGGTCTTGGCAACGAGAACCTAAAGGCCATCCGTGCGTAGCTTCTACCGGGCGATACAATGCCAGTTGTCTTACATCTGGAAACCAGCTGCTAGATCTAACCCTCTTCTCTGCCCGCCAGCAGCTTCACCATCTACACCCCCTACTTCTGCCTCTCCACCACCCCTCCCTTCCCCGCCTGCGCCGTAATCCTCCTCTTATACGCATTCACATCCCCCTCAAACTTCTCCACCGTCCCCCCCTCACAAACCCACAAGCTATCGCACACCGTCTGCAACATCGTCACATCGTGACTCACCATCAGCACGCCCCCCTGGAAATTCCTCAACGCCAAGCTCAACGCATCCATGGCCTCGATATCCAGATGATTGCTCGGCTCGTCCAGCACCAGGATATGCGGGTTCGTGAGACTCAGGCACGCGAACGCGACGCGCGACTTCTGGCCTCCCGAGAGCAGTTCCAGGCGCTGCAGCGAGGTCGTGCCCGTGATGCCGAAGGCGCCGAGGTGCCGCCGGTACTCCTCGTCTTGCTTGCCCGGGTAGTTCTTCGCCATGAAGCCGACGGCGCTGGCGGACATGTCGAGGGCGTCGACGTGGTGCTGGGCGAAGAAGCCGATGCGCAGGCGGGGGTTCTGGCTGATGAGGCCGGAGGTGGGCTGGAGCTGTGCGATGAGCAGCTTGAGGACTGTGGTTTTGCCGGCGCCGTTGGGGCCGACGATGCCGATTCGCGAGTCGAGCTGCACGTCGAGGTCGACGTTGCGGAGGAGGGGCTTGGAGGGCTCGTAGCCGAAGGAGACACCGCTCATTTGGATGATGGGCGGGGACATTTTCTCGACGTCGGGGAAGCGGAAGTGCACGGTGTAGACGCTTTCGGGGGCTTCCAGGACGGGCATCTTCTCGAGTTTCTTGATGCGGGATTGGGCTTCGGAGGATTTGGCGGCGTTGTAGCGGAATTTGTCGATGAAGGCTTGGAGGTGGGCACGTTGGACCATCTGGTTGTCGTACTCGCGCTTGGCGGTTTTGCGCCGTTCTTCTTTGGTGGCGTAGAAGGTATCTGTGGAACGTCAGCGAAGGTTAAGAAGGCCGGGAGAGTTTTTTCTGGGAATAGCAGAGAGCATAGTAGAGCAATCTAACAAGTGATATGAATAGGGTAAAGGGCATACCAAAATCAGCCCCCTTGTAGTAGTCCAGGCGCTCGGAATGCTGATGAATGATATCTGTTGCCACTTCGTTGAGGAAAGCTCGATCGTGAGACACGACGAGCACGGTACTTGGGTAGGATTGTAAATATGTCGACAAGAACGTGATTGAGGGTACGTCCAACATGTTCGACGGCTCTGTAAAGGGTCAATTGATGGTCAGAACCGCGTGCAGAGATGTCCCACCATCGAGCAATAATAGATCGGGTTCGCAGAACAGTGCTCGTGCCAATGCTAACCTCATCCTCCAGCCTCCGGAAAAGGTCTTCGTAGCGTAATGTTGGCGCTCCTCAGAAAATCCTAAACCGGCAAGAATGCTTGCAGCTCGTGATTCGGCTTTGTCAGACTCCATCTCTGACAGCTTCGCATGGATGTCACTCAAGGTCGTGTCGAGTCCTTCTCGATGCATGTCCAATCTCGTCGCATCTGTTGATGTATCTGCCATCGAAGCTCGTTCTGCTTCGAGCGTTGACAGCTCTTTGCTGATTTTCTGGATACTCGTTAGTATTAGCCACAACCTTATCGCTACATCAGACGTACTTCTTGTTCCGCCAGAAGGTGCTTGCGCCAGACATCAGCGTCCAGCACAGCTTGTAGAGCAGGGGTATCATCTCCAGTAATCTAATTTGCATCATCAGCTCCAGTCTCTGGCCAAAAGGGTTCCAGCACGACGTACCTCCTGCTCAACATGCAATATCGAGATATGGGTCGGGATGGCCAGTTCTCTCCGGCTTAGAGCCCGCAACAGAGTACTTTTACCAATACCGTTCTGACCTACCAGACCGTAACGACGTCCATAAGCCAAAGTCAGAGTCGTGTCAGTCAGAATCCGTAAGCCACCAATTGACACGTCGATGCCGTCGACTTTGATGTCCTTGCTCTTTGATGCCTGGTCTGCCCCTAGCTGTAGAGGATTGACCTTCATGAAGAATTCTTCATACGACTGGGCTTCGCTAGGTCCATCAAGTAATCTTGACGCCTCGTATGCGACATTTTTCATGACCTTTCGGTCTTGCTTCGCCTGAATCTTCCGTTCCGCTTTTTCGAGCTTTTTCCTATCCACTCGAGATTCTACTTTCTTGGTGTTTGCCGACTCCAAATCGACAGCACCGCCAGCAAGGCCCAAGGTCGAGGAGACATTCCGCTGTGCCCCAACTTGGATCGCATGATCAAGTTTCCGCGTTGTGGCCGCCTTCTGCCTTCTCTCTCCATTGACGCCATCAGCGGCACTGAGTCTAGAGATGAACTTATCCACCAAATTCCGGATCGTCAACGTGTTCTCGTCAGAGACATCTCCCGAAGCGGAGACCAGCAAGGCAGTGATTGCCTCGGCGGCCTCGCCAAGGGGCGATTGACCGCTTCCATCGGAATCATTTGTATACTGTTTCGAGGCGTGGTTCAGATACCCCTGGCCGATATCAACAACTTGATATTGCCAAGAGTGACGGGCGAGGGATTCTCACGACCGCGTATTCGGAGATGACCTGATCGATGTTTGGTATCTGAGCTTTGATCTCCGCCTCCATCGTTATCTAGAAGGCTGCAGCGCCCGGTGATTGCGATGTACGAGGCGGATATGTTGCTCTGGACGTTTCCGCGGCGGAGCGGGAGGAAGATGAGCAATATCAACCATGGGTACCCGTGGAACCAGCGAAGGCCCAAGAAGCGATGGCCAGATGCTGAACAAGGCTAGACAGAATCCTTTCAAGGCTAGTCCCGAGACCACAGCCAATGAACGCGTACCCATCTCGCCAAAATAGTTGATTCGCGCACAACCCATCGCGCGAAATGCCACTACTGCATGCGAAATTATTGAAATGATACGCATCGCAGCTGTACCTTGCCTTGCTTGCCAACGTGGTCGGATCGACATTGAGATCTACTGTACGTTGCGAGCAGTCTCGGCTTTGCTGCGTAGATGGTCAGATTTTGGGAGATTGCGGAAGTAGTATTCGAGATGGATAATGGAGCACTATCTCCAATCTTTGACGGACAACAAAGGATCTTGTCGCGCGAGTCAGAAGCCAGGCTCCAGGGATTGCATCGAATCCTGGTTCATGGGTTCCCAAGGATCGCCCGTAGCATCACGCACATCCCGGTCTTCCCGTATGATCTGCCACTTTCTGGATTCAGCCACCACTCACGAGCGCAGTTCGGGGCCACGAGGCGTTTGTTTTTGGCTCATTCAGAGAATTACGATGTCCAACGTGGTTGAGGTCAGTTGCCATACATGTTCAATTGCATAGGCAGACTTCGGCCAGCAGAGCCGCACTCGTGAATGATCAACTACTGAGGCGTCTCGACATGAAACCTCCGCTGAGAGCCTGAGAAAGACCACCAACAACGGGGTCCGCGTGTGGGCGTCGGCTGAGCTCCCCATTCCATGATAGGATCTACCCTCGATACTTTAGCTACCCCGCCAGGCAGGCCAGGCGTGCCGTGCAAATGAAAGTTTGCTTGCAGTGCTGACAGATGTGAGACTGGAAGGGGCCCCAGAACTTGCTTTTAAGCGACTTGCATCCAACCCGCTAAAGCACCCATCAAACGAACCTCGTCCTGGTCCGCGGCATGCTGGCAAGCCCTCCACGCCTTTTGATTGGGGCTCTCAAAGGCGACAGCGTGCTCCACCGGCCACCACGCATCAGGCCCCAGCTCCTTTTCGCTGCCGGAAGGGGTGCCGCGAAGCTGGTAGCATGACGGTGCAGGCGCCATACTCGTACCCTGTACGGAGTTACAAGACAATAATCCTTCGCTGCAGCCTGCCTGGCAGCAAGATCCTAGCCGACAAACGCAGCCCGAAGCTGAGCTGGCGAAAGCGTGACTGGGGAAGGATAAGAACATGAGACATCCTGTTACATCTTCAACAATCACCTTGTAATCTATCGATGATTGCGTCTGAATGGAAATTGCTGAGAGTAGCACAACCGAGATCACCCCTCGCTTTCTATTACTATCTTCCCATTCAGGAGGAAAAAGCTCCGCCTTATAGCCGGGGAGCTTGGACTCATTCCCACAACACCCAAGACACTCGGCCTTCTGGAAGGATACAGTGCCGCATCCCCCATTCGGCGTCGGCGGACTGACCTGGCCAGCTTTCGCTGCATGTATACTGCCACGGATGCATACACCAGCTTGAAGCTTTGGTGACACTGCAGGTGGCATCCTCTTGTTCCGTATGGAAGAGAGACTCCGGTGACGGCATTGACCTGGTGCCTTTCACCGACTTCATCGAGAGCGACGTATGTGTTGGAAGTTGTGTGGACTGCTCGAACAAGTAGATTAGCCGTATTCCCATCCGAGACATCAACGGCAAGAAACCGTTGAAGCCGTCGTGCGAGTGCAAAGTCAATTGTGTAGAAGGATGAATTGATAATCGAGACGGTCACTGTCATTGGTGGCCTGTTTACTTTTTATTACGCGGTTCAGTGGGTCGCGATTAGCGGCTTGCATGCCCTGGGCTACTGCTAAGAAATCGATGGCTTCCATCTGCTGAACCTCCGCTGGGCTGAACTCTGAACTCTGAACTCTGAACTCTGCACCTCCTTCCAAGCAACAGGCATTCCCCCTCACCAAGACCCTCGCATCAACATCGTCTCCATTCTCCACCCATCTTGACTCGGCTCGACCGTGGTACCAGATCCTGATCGTACCTGACTTACCTGTCCACTCTTCCTTAGCCCGGGCGGCCACTTTGAATCTTCTCCACCGCCTCAACTCCGCAATTCCCGGTCACCAACAAAACATCACAGCTCCTGGACACTCTGATGCTGTCGTATCCATGACTTCCTTCGCTTCAGAACCGCTCTGGTCAGATCAGCTCTGACACGTATGAGGATATCCGGAAGCTCCGTCTGCTTGATAGGAGTCGGTGGTGGTGATGGAAGCAGTTCCTTCGGTATGCCCTCCACCGATTTTCCTACATGTTGTTTGTCTTCACTTGTTGTGCCGCACAAGATCAGACTATGCTACATCAAAGAATCTGTAACTCTGTGTCAATGCGCCCTGTTAGACCCTCCAGTCGCTAATGCCCATTCTCAACAGCTCTGCGCCACGGGTACTGTTGGTATTGCCGCAGTGGGCCTGGCTCTTGGCCATCAAAAGCCCGCAACGGACCACAGACCAGTTTCGGGTAAAAGAAAAGCGCCATCTCGATTTACCTTCGATCAGCAAAGCTCAACTCCAACGCCCTCTACCACAACATCATCAATGGCCCAACCTGCTTCCGCTCCCACCGCTCGGTTACGGAAGCGGAATTCCTTTGGCCGTCCGCTGTCATCATCAAGCAGACTGAGCTTCGGAAACTTTACGGCTCCCTCGATACCGGATAGCAAAGCAGAAGGCGACTCTGGTGTCACAGGAAACCCCGTTGCACCGGATACAAGAACTTCCTTCAGCCATGAACCATTCGATTTCGAGTTCAATGGCAACAGTACGATCAGATCATCCTGGTTTCGGCGAAAGTCAACAATGTCAATGTCGAACGAGAGCCCTTTTTCCACTCCACCACCGGGTTCGCCATCAGTCTCCTTCTCTAACGGATCGACTGCCCCAATCCTCCCCTCCTCTACAAACCTCAACTCCTCAACCTTACCACGCAACAAGCTAGTGAAGAGGAGTACGTCACAAAGAGCATTACGAGGTAGCAGTGGAATGCACTCATCGCTACGGAGACCAGCTACAAGTCATCAGCGGTCCGCAACGCTTCAGCAGCAACACCTGTCCGACGACGAACGATTATCCAACAATCGTTCCATCTTCCATCCACCATCGCCGTTGAACGACTTAAGAGAAGATCAGCAAGCCGATGACGATCCGCCCCATATTTGGCAGTCTTTCTTCAAACCACAAGCCACTAAGCTCCCCAAAGATGGATCCTCGAGGAAGCGTACGGCAGCGGGCGGCATCAGTAGGATAGACACCTTAAAGTCTATCGTGCCAGAAGCTGATCAACTTCCTACCTTGATGCTTGCCACGTCTATTGCTCCTCGCTTGTCGGCCGATACTGCCAATGGCCGGGCATCTCATCGTCAGGAGTCTCATAGGCTGTCTACACCCGTGGGCTTTGATACCTCTATACCTTTCTCCACCGGCCAGGTCCAAACAGAGATCTATGCTGATCCAGAGCCGATTCCGAGGAAGTCGTTCTCTTTTGGTGGTCTTTTCTCTTCGCCGTCGCCTTCAACATGGAAGCCACGCTCAGGCAGTCTCAAGAGAAACAAGACGCCTTCAGGAACTTCAAGCGGTAGAAGAATAGCTTCGGCCCCTCACTCTACAACGCCCGGCTATGATCGACCCAGCCAGGCGGAGCCTTCCTCCAGGTCGTACCGGAAAACAGAATATGTCGGACCGGACCATAGAAGTCATTTTTCGACAGAGAGGAAAGCATTCGGTACGGAGAGCAGGGTTCCATCCTCACCACTACCTCCCTTGAATCGCTTGTCGGCTTTCGACATTGATCTTCCTGGCACAGCCCCTTCGTATCTCGCAAGCCCTCAAGCCGAACAGGTACCTGCCACCCCAAGATCATCCAATCCACCATCTCCTTCTGCATCTTCGCCTCTTGGACCTCTGGCATTCAACACTTTCCGGAATAAAGCTCATCGTCCCTCCGGGGCACCCTCAGATCATGCATCGACCCTCTTTGGATCTGACAACGAGAACAGCCGCTTTCTGTCGGGAGATGAAGATGACGGCCTTAGCGAGACAGTATATGATTCAACGAGGACAGGTGCTACGGGAAGTAGTCATTCTGGCGTGCGAAGGCCGCCCATCGATACAGTCTTCGACGGGTCTCCACCTTCGGAGATATCCAAACACAAGCTATTAGCGCTGCAGGATCTAATGTCCCGTGATTCTTTCTCAGAACCACCGATACAACGTGCGGACATTCTAGAAGAAGAGGAGAACGTCCCGACACCTGGCCGACATGCAGCGCCAGGCAAGGAAGAGAGCCTCCCTGTACACCCTACCAGCCACAAGAAATCCCTCTCGCCAAGTCTTCCTTCTTCTCCGCCCGCACTACCCCAGAGTCGGACGGCTAGCAAGCACGACAAAATCAATCCCCAGGATATTGCTGACGATGAAGTCTGGAGTTTCGATGACATGGACGGTGAAATAGATCTGATTAAAGATACAGCGGCTTCAGCTACGGACGACGATGCTTGCTTGACGCAAGAAGGCTTGTCGACCCCGGATTTACCCTACAAATATTCCACTAATGCAGTAGACTGTTCGAAGCCCAACATCTTTGATTGGTCGGAGCATCCATCGTCGGAGCAAGACTCCCTCGGGAGCACTTCGCCCAGACCGAAGACAGTCCATGGCCAGCATGGCAAAGAGCTGCGTGGTAGCCGGCTTAGCGGGCGCCGTGGCCCTAGCCCCCTGCACCTGCGTAGCCAAAGTGTACCCGTCCCTTCAGACGGGAACGGCCATCGTATCAATGGTCATACCGCAAAATTAGAATCCTGGGTATTGAAAAAAGGCGTCAGTGAGGACTGGGATAATGATTTCGAATTTGATGAATCACCGCGGCCTACGAAACAAGCGAGTGTGAGCCACGATTATTCTCGTATCTCCAGCAGTTCCACCGGCATGCTTGTGCCTCGATCTATATTGGAAAGACAAGCAAGTGTCCACGGTCAATTCGGACAGGTCAAGGAGCTTACATTACTCGTCGAAGAGCTCAAAAGATTACAAGAACAGGCGACTGCGCAAGGGATAATGGAAGGTCAATCGGCGGAGCTATGGAAAGAAGCTGAAGGGATCATCAATCTTGCTACCGTTGACGACGAAGACCAGGAATTCCCTCCACCTCGGTCTCCCCGATCTCCTAGCTTTGATTTCGACGCTTTTGATGAGGATTCACCAGCCGGCCAAAGCCGACGAAAATCAGGCATTTCATCTTCTCGAGGAGATCGTTCCAGCGGAGCCGAGACGGTCTCGAGCCCTCAGACACCAAACCAAACCCCATTGCAACCGTCGCTTGAGAAGCTGAATCTAGAAACACCACCCCCAAAGTCTAGACCGCGGAAAGAATCAGCGGCAAAGGCAAAATCTGTTCTAGAGAACATTCATCAACAGCGCAGCCGCCACGATTTAGCGACGCTAGAGCAGTCTCCGCAGAAGAAGCTCCCTTTCGATACGACTTCTCTTCGCGATCTAGTTACTCGTGCCGGCGTGGTCACCAGAGCTTTGAAAGAGATTGTTCGCCGAGCGGAGAATGCTCCAGCAACACCACAAACAAAACCCACAACTCCTCCGGATCCACACTACACTCGAATTTTTCAGCAACCTCCGACGTCACCATCCCGCCAAAAGAGCCCCCGCGTAACACAGAGCCCCAAAAGCGGCAGCTTTATTGGTGGCAATATCACCGGCAACGATCACGATCTCAACGGGCATATGAAAGTCATGACGGTAGTCTAACTTTGACCGCGCTGTCTACCTTTTCCCGCTACGAACTTCACTTCGCTTCTTGTATGATAGCCATGTAATGCTCCCTAGAATTGTTTCCTATGTCTTTCGGCATCATGGGCATCTTAGCGTTTCCATTTCCTGCATCACAGTGCAGCGCTTTTGCGACGAACCACATACACCAGCGGCGGCTCGCTCAATTCGCAGTCCGAGGAGCAAGGGCATCTTTCACTTTCAGTCAGGGCTTTCAGGCTCAGGCACGATTCTACTATTATGAGCACAAAAAAAGCATCGGTATTAGGCCAGGCTAGGTAGGATATGCGAGGATGCGGATATCTACACAAGTCTTTTCGTTTCTCGACACCTGTCTTATGAGGATGAAAGACTATCGGTGGATTAGTATTTAATGTATTAAAAGAGGAGGGAGGATAGCTGTCAAGCAAACACGCAAAAGCAAGATGGGAGTATGGGAGGATGTCGTACGGAAGGATACGACAATGTCTGATAAGTGATATGTGCAGATACTACGCAATACAGAGAAAACTCTTCGTGCTCCATCAATGCTGCATTTTGCTCTGAGCTATGTGATTCTTCTCCCATCTATCGCATTGCGCCTTCAGAGACGCTTTCCTTTTCATCTTGATTTTCCCACCCCAACAACGCCAGTTCGCTTCGACAAACGCCACATTCAGGCGCAAGCCGAACGACTGGTGACGGTTTGCTCTGCGCTGGGCCAGGTCCACAGTATGGTATTGCCTCTTCGATTCCTGGTTGGCAAGTCTTTTGACTTGTTCACAGTCACTCACTACATTAGGGCATGGCTGTACTTCCTCCATTCTCTCACCTACGCCAATACTGTCTCCACCCTTCCATCTCATTCCAAACACTGTCCTCTCCAAAACCCCCCACCATTGTCAGAGACCTTGCTCTATCTCGTATACGCTCTCATAAACAACCATTTCCACGCCATTCAACTCTCCCCTGCCTTTGCCATAGCACCTAACACCTCGACTCCTCCAAAACCAGGTTTGCTTCATTCAGGCTTTCTACCCAATCCGAAGGGCGGATCCTTTCGCCTTCAGGTTTCAATATCCTTTTCCCAAACTTTCAGATATTGGTCTCTTTTTCCCCCTTCCTCGCTTCTGCGCTTCTACGAAGAGGCACATTATTTCTCACCAAACCAACTTGGTCGATGAATTGCACCATATCTTCGGGGTTTTCTGGTGTTTCCATTCCTTTACACAGATCCTTTCTAACCCCCCTCCCCATCCAATACCAATATACGCACCCCCCCCCCCCTGCCATCTCTCCCCGCCCACAACACCCTTCCCCCTTTTTCCTTTTCCCTCCTGCCCACACAAACCCATCCCACAACCTCCCTCAACGCCCGCATACAAGCCCCTTCTCCACCCACTAATCCGCGTCCCGATCTCTCTAGACGCACTCAGCAGGCTTACAAATTATAACGCCCATCATGGCCCCTGGTACCAGATCACCATCATAGCCACAGAGACAGCTTACCGAGCAGCGACCTATAGCCATTACTCAGATCCTGCAAGCAAGCAAGCCAGCCTTTCTGAAATGATCTTGTAAAGTGGTGAAAGAGGGCAGAGCAGGCTATTTAGTTATCACATCGCCTGTAAGACTTTATTCCAGGCTTCTTAATCCTAGGCCCACAACCGGTGGGTTTTTGCCCTCGGACCGTGGGGTGTGTAGTGGACTGATTGACCTGTCAATTGGCTCAATTAACAAAGGGTATTGTTATCTTTCGATATGAGCAGGACCGAGAGGAACGCTTACGAGGGGAACTTGGATTTATGAAAGACGATAGATAGCCTTGGAGGTTACCTCACGGCGGAAGGAAAAGTCGATGGGCGGGTGGCTCTGATGGGGACTATGATGCTGTTAATAGGGTGTGAGACAAAGAAGCTTGTAATACCGCTGAAATTCATGTTGGACATTGCTATCGTGCGTCCTCGGGTTTCAGATCTATCGTTACGCACAGTGTGAGGGGGAGTCACCTCTCAACAACAGCTCCTTGGTGAGACACCCCGAGTAATTGAATAAACATGCATGCACGCTATGCCATTTGTTCCCTGCCCTGCGAACACCGCAAGACGTCAATGCACATGCCGCTAAAACATCGAAAAGTTGCTACTACCTGAGAGGTCGAGAGAAGGCAGGAATCAGCTCTCCGAACAGCTCGGGTGTATATCTGATCCATAGCCCTAACTCGTGGTTGCTCGTGCAGTATGAATAACATCATGAAATCCAGACCGGTCTCATGGATCGAGTCGTACAGTTACTAGGCCTCCCCATCGCCGAACGCATGCTGAACAGGTGGGGCAACCTTGACAGGCACACCTCCCTCGCCGTGTTTCGGACTCGGCGCCAGGTTTTCCACCGGCGGAATGACCTCTACACCATTTCCGAACGTAGGCGGTGGTCTGGGCGGACTGTGCTTTGTAGGCGAGAAGCCCGGGTTGCTGGGACTCCGGTTATGAAGAGCTGGCCCACTGATGGGACTCGATGAGGGATCTACAGGTCGAGGTCGAGGGGATCGTTGTTTGACTGGTGAAATACCCCCGGCAAGTGGCTGGTCTTGGAAGGTCGGTGGGGGACTCGCTGCTGGGTCTACGGGCCCAGGATTCAGAGGTGTGGGTTGGGGTGAAGCATGCTTTGTTGGTGATAGGCCTGGTGACGGCGGCGCTTCTTGATGGAGATTGGGACCTGTAGTGGGGCTGGAGTATGGTAGGTGGTTCACCGCGGGGGTGGGAGGAGGTGAAGCCTGATGCTTCACTGGCGGTGGTAGAGGTGGCGGAAGGGAATAGGTTTGGGAGGGTAGGCCATTCGTGATGTTGTTTGCCAAGTTTGACAGTCCGTTGCTTGCTGGACTGTAGGCGTTTGGCGCAGGTGAAAGATTCGGACCATTCATTACCGGCGAATGAGAAGAACCTGGGCGTTGACGGTCGAAGGAGTTATGAAAAGGATTGGCCGACGGCGGAACCGGTGTTGCTTGGTTTGGCGTGTTTGCAGCTCCAGGTGGTTCATAGGTTGCTGCCCACGCTGCGTTGGGCCCACTCATCTGGCTTTGCCCTGTGCCACTGAATCTAGAGAGTTGGTTCTCTGAGAACGTGTAGTGAGGTCGAGGTGTATAGCCATTTTGGTAAGTGACATGGTTAGTGTAGCCATTGGTGTACGCAGGAGGTCCACGCGGAGACCTCAATCCTGGAGGGGGTGACGTGGCTGGACCAGCGGTCCCACCATAATTCGGTGGCAATGGGAGTTGTCCCTGAGGGGATAGGGTAGGCCCGTTCATCATTGTTTGATGCATGCCGTTCTGGCCTGCATGATGCCCATTAACAAAGGGACTTGGTGCGGGACCAGAATGCGGCCTGGCTTCGCCCGTGGGTCTAAATTTCTTCATGGGCGGCAATTGCGCTTGCTCATCAGATTTGCGCTTCTTGGCCGCATTTGGTACACGTACTTCTACCCCTGGCGCGGGCGGCGAGGTGGACGAACCAAAGCGGAATTTGAGGCTGGGAATCTTAGGTTTCAGAGCGTCTTCGGCGCGGCGTTTGCAGTCCTGACATATGAAATGGAAGTCATCCATGTCAGCGGCTGTCTCGGAGATCCCATGGCATGCGCTGTGTTGCCAGATGTTGCATTTCTCGCAAGCAATACTGTGAGTGCCGTCGTCCTAGCGCATTTCTTAGCACTCAATTCCTGTAACGTTGGAACATAGACTGTGCCTTACCAGATTCTCGCCATGGACCCCACAAACCGAGCAATCGAACGTCCACTCGTCCTCTTCTGCGAGAGCAGCAATCTCCTTTTTCCGTTTCTCCGTTTCTTTTTTCAGATGCCTCTCGGACATTCTGGCTTCCCCGGCGTCGAGCTTCTTGCTATCCTCGGATATATTGGCCAGCTCCTCCTCGTGCAACAGGCGCTTGAACTCTCGTTCCTTGATACGCTGCTCACGAGTCATCATACGCGATTCGCGGGCTTCTTCCATATTCTTCTGTCTTTCTTGGTCTTGCTTTGCCGCTGCCAGATCGAATTTCCGCTTACGTTCTGCTTCGGCTGCAACTTGCTCTTCTCGTTCCCTCCCTTGCTTATCTGCGAGTCTGCTCGACCTCTTTGCGGTAGCCAGTTTCTGGAGGTTGTTCAATTCTCGCTCTCTCTTTTGCTGTCGCCGCAGCTGTGCTTCCTCCTCTCTTTCAACGATGGGTAAGACTTCATTGGAGATGTATTTGAACAAAGCCTTCTCATCAGCATCCCTACTCTTTCGCATTGACTCGAGGAACTCTTGGTACTCCATGAGCGTGATTGCGAGGCACTCCCACTTGCGATCACCGAATCCCGCATCAAGTGGCAATTCCTTCTCAGCGTCATTTGTAGCATTGTCTGCACCTGCGACATTTGCCGACTCTTCCATCTCTGCAACTTTTCTTCGTTTGCTAGCTCGTGCAGCAGCTTTGCCTTTCTTGGAGTTCGCTTTGGGCTTGGGTGGAGGGGTGGGAGGTAGTCTGGGATCTGTTCGACGATACAGGCGATTGTCGTCGAGCACGAAGTAAAGTCGCTCTTCTTCGTCGAATCCGATCTCTTCGACACGCTACCATGAGATCCATCAGCGGATGTAGATCCTAAGCTTGTCCACTACACGTACCCATTGTATTTGCTCCGTGTCTTTCGTTTCCGGCATCCGCTCCCGCATCCTCTCAGCGTTGATCAGAGTCCACTGAGATAGTTGAACGAGGACACGGAGCTTCGTCAAAACATCGAATTCGGCGAACCTCTTAGGATCTTCCTCAATACCGAACGGGTTGCGGTCAGGAGCCTTGGCTATGTATTGGCGGCGTGTGTACTCGTCGAAGATCTCGGGACTGACGCTGATTTTAGATAGAAGAAATAAATGTAAGGAACGGAGTGCTCACGTCAGGCCTCGATGCGAAGAGACGTATTTTAAGAGGGCAAGCCCAATCTCCGCTAGCTTCGCGGAGGGTTCTGGCTTGAGACATTCGGTCTCTAGGTCCTACAGATCACCCAGTTAGTACAAGATGACCGCAATCGCCTCTTTCTGCTAGGTACGGGTATTCTTGTGACCCCGGGGCGAGAAGTACCTCAATAGTGAAATCCTCGTCGATCTTGACGGCTCTTCCGAAGATGAAAATGTATTGCATGAGATTTGAAAACTCCCACATGTTGCGAAGCTTCGTGAGCATGCTATCATGTTGAGGTGGCTCAGACGACTCCATCTCCTCCCTCCCACGCTTGCGTGAGACCATGCTGGAGAACCTCGATCCAGCGGTCGTGCGATGTCTTTAGCCCTAAGCAATGCGATAGATTGCCGATGTAGTCCGGAAGGAGCACTGCAGATTTAGCACGGAGTAGAGACGGTATTCGATGGTCATTAAGGTGGTGGAGCGAGTCAAAGAAGCAAGAAGGCAATGTGAAGCATAGCTAAGGCCGATGAAGCGTCGCGTTGAAGGTGTCGATCTTGTTCCGGCGCCAATCGTTCTAGCGTGATTACTCCTAGGGCCGCAGAGTAAGCGAGGTTGTTGAAGATTGGGGGCAAGTCACTACTGGATTATTACTAAGTCACCCATACTTCTTTTAATATCACATAAGGTTCAATCACAAGTACACTTTGAATCAATGGCGGCCGCTCTGTAAACACTGACTCATCCTCACCTTCCAAGTGGTTACTGAGGTGAAAGTCCCAGTTAATTGATAAGTAAGGTAACGGTGCAATACAGTATCTTACATGCGATAGGCCTGATATCCACAAACCACGAGATCTCAGGTCCTTCTTATTCACATAGAAGCTTGACCTGGAGTGACCGAGGTGGTGGGGACGCTCTGTCGAATAGGATGCTGCTCGCTTTTCCAACCGCGTACCAGAGCGCCGCCTCAGACCGATCCACCTCCATTCAAATGCATTGCCGAAACGCACGGCCACGATATGCGTCGCCTTCCTCGAGGCAAGAAAGAAATAACCCAACTCTAAAGCACAGGAACTGACCTCTTCTATGCCACGCATATGCTACAGTCGCAAATCATCCAGGGGTATCTTGTCTGTTTCAAGCATTCGTAAGTGTCGTGCACGAGTTAGAAAAAGTCGAGATTAAAGGCCTTGGTTGTTTGAGGCATCAACGACGTTATCCGAGAGATTGATGAGAAGCTGCGCAAGGCAGCGTTTCGTGGCTGCGTCGTCCCGGAGAACCGAAGAGAATGTAGCGTCTCGAAGGGGCTCAGGTAAGCATTGGCGGAGAGCTTCTCGAGCCCGGGCGTTGTCGCTGAGTCTTCCTTACGTCAGTTCTAAAGAGATTGGAATTGCGTGTGGATCACTGACCGAAGAAAACAACGGACAACGTGTTTCAGCAATCTCACAGTTTGCTGCTCTACCAGTTGGGTAACCATGTTACTGAGAACTGTGCCGACCGCATAGAACCGCTCGTAAGTGTGGCAAATGTATCCCAGCCCTGTGTCGTCAAGCAGAATCTTCTGTACGATGAAGATTGCCACTGTCTTGCTCAATTCAGAGCCCGTCTCCATAATGCGCAGGCATAGTGGTATGATTTCGGTGGTCAACAGAAAATTGATGACCTCGGATGAGTCGTTCTTGACCAAGGCACCGATGACACCCAAGGATGTGAGACGCAGATACTCGAATGGCCTTGACTTGGAGGTTGTGTTCAGAAACGGGTAGAGGAAAAGAGGTATGTGCGCTGAGAAATGAGTCAGTCCAATGCAGGCTTCATCGGGGATTTTAGCTTACCATTCAGGAACAAGGCTCGAGTCTCGTTGTGGGAAGCCACGCATTGCAACAAAGCTAAAGCGTTACAGACGCGATTAGACGCAGCGGCGGTAAGTTGAGAAGGGTTGAGTAAAGGGTAAACGGAGATAATCTCCTGTAGTAGAGATGTCATGACGCCTAGGCACAGCAATCAGCAACAGCTTTCTCTGCGTTCCTTTGCTTCCACCTACCAAAGGAATGCCATATAATCAATGCCAGTTCTGGCACCTGTTCTCTCTTCTTGCTCAGTTCCATGAGCGCAGTTTCTCTTGAGTTCCCATTCATAAGCTCTGCAACCCATCCCAGAACTCGTCTATTCTCTTCACTCCAATTGCTATCAGTCGACGTCCCTCCCAGGTTGTGGTCGGCATGCACATTGTGCCCGTTGTTGTTTGCAGCCATTCGATTGTAATGCTGCTGCTGAGCCGCAGCGGCGGCTTGAGCTTGAGCATGCTGATGGGCCCCAGGGTGGTGCTGCTGTGGGTGATGGCCTTGGGGTTGATGGAGCCATGAGGGTTCGGCCTGTGGGTACTGATGCTGGTGTGAGAAGACGTGCTGAGAGGGCAGCATCTCTGAGCAGATCGAGGAAAACCTCTTGATGGATGCTGGTGCGTTGATCTCGTGGTCGCTCTGAGCTCTACCTGTTAAGAGATGCAAAATGACTGCTTAGTATCGACATTCTCGAGGTATGCAGGTAATTGAAGCTTGATGTATGCGGGGATAAGCTTGCAGGGAGCGAATTGAGAGTGTAGTATGTTCTCCTCTGTTCTCTTTAATCTTTAATATGAGAAAGCCCAAAGTCATTCGTGAAGCAACAGGGAATCTCCGGGGAAGAGCAAAGCAAATGTATAGAGGTGAATAGGGCAAGGTAAATTCACAGTAGGACTTGACTTTTAAGGAGTGGGACTGCGTGACTGAGGTGCCAAGCGCTGGACCGTGCTGAAAATGCTTAATGCAGGGATTGCACTAATCTACTTGTAGGGAAATTATGCCAGGGCACCTCCCGTCGTTTCTGGCACACATGAAAATTGCTAGATCTGAGAAAGCTCTCAAAAACCAACCAAGAACGTACCTTGATATACATCTAGTTTGGAGTACATTGCTGTGAGAACTTGATTTTGATCGTACATGTTGAGCAGCCTGCTGCTTGCCGTCAAACAGTCTACCTAGTTTTCTCTCAAATCATTAGTATCGACTTCTAGCTCGACTCTGAGCTATCAAGGAGAGTGGATAGACAGTCAGAGGGCGCTGCTTGACTTACGGAATCGGTTATAGAGCAGCAGCTGTACAAACGATGCGATGCGAAAAGGTATGCAATGATTGTGTGCCGAAGTGGAAGGAAGCTGAGCCTACAAGATAGGTCGGCTAGATATCAGAGGTGTTGAGTCACAATAAGTACGTGTGATTCTCTTTACAGTCGCGCTTCGTGACGGTGGAGTCTCTTTTGATGATACAAGACACGTGTTGTGGACGGGGCGCCGTGGGAAAGAGGGTCATAAAGTGTACCTAGAAGAAGCTATACGCATGGCAAAAGACGCGTGTAACGGGGAGTGGGTGGATCAGCTGGCTTGAGACGAGAGATCAAACGGGCAGTGCGGTAGATCAGCTAGCTTGAGACGAGAGGTCTAAAGGTTTGTATATACAGCCTTTCCACCAGTCTGATCCGGCTTAAGGTGTGGCGGATCGTGATGTCAACCTCTGCAAGCATCAGAGGAAGGATGCAGTACCCAAGTCCATAATGATAGTCTTAGCTATGTAGCAATGGTAATAAGCCCTTTGGATACCCAGGCGGTGGACAAAGGAGACTCGTAACGGTCCATGCAAGCACCCGCTCAGCTCTACCTACTCTATCAAATTCCAGCGACGCAAAACCAAAACGAAGCCAAGCGACATACATTGTACCAGGCCTGGAACACGCGCTACTATAATCGTAGCGCATCTAATATCTTCTGCGCCATGTTCTTGTACTGCCATGTGCCACCAGAGACCTTTTTGAACTGGATCCCATGCAGCGAGAAAAGTGGAACTTTGACGATGAAGATTTCGAACCGCAACACCATGTTCCCGCCAAGCTCGCTTTGTACGTGTGTCGTGGTCTCACCAGCCGGTCTTTCTCCTTCCTGCCGCCCCACGCTTTCGGCAGACTCCTCTGAGTTGGTGAAGCTTGTATCGGGCGCCTGCCTTCGTGAAGTCCCCCGGTTCATCTGGGGAGACTTCTCCTGGCTGCTCTGATCTCGGTCTCCACCTCGAAACCCGCCAAAACTGATACGACGCTTGTTGTTTGATTCCATAACACCTTGCGGGTCGGGGCTTGGCGCCCCAGGATCCACGACGCGGTTCAAGTCAATGCTGGGAGCGTGCCGACAGCTAAAGCCCCCTTTGATCTCGGTGTAATCGACGCCAAGCTGCTTCAAAACCCTGATGATGTCGGCCCTGATCACAGCCAATGGCTTGTTTGATGTGGTGGAAACACTGAATAAGCCCTTGAGATAGACTGGTTTAATGTTTTCCATGCTTCCGGATTTGCTTGTCTGCTTCTCATCTGCAAGCTCCTGACCAGTCTCTTCGGGAAGATTAGCTTCCCGGACTTCTTCACGCCTCGCTCGACGAGCTTGGATGCTCTCACGTCTCGCATGACCCAAAGACTTTGTACGCGAAGTGGATGCGCGATTACTAACGGGGGCCTTGAGCTCGCTAGGCGCCGGCTCACTTACCTTGGATCGTTGTCCATCCATGCTAGATCGGTCGGAGCCGCTGGTGGGCGGTGGGTCAGGTGTCGCACTCATAGGATGTCCTTCAGAAGCGCCTCTTTGAGTGTATCGTCGTTTCACGTCTGCCGAGTTTACGCTTGTGGAGCGATCCAAGATGTTGCTGTTCTTGGACTTTGAATCAGTTAATATGGGAGGCGTCAGCAGCTCATTCTGGTGCGGTGTGCTACCACCAGGATGTAGTAACGGCGCTGGTGTGTTCTCTCTGTGTCGGGACCTTCGTACACTGAAGCTCTTTCGTGGAGTGTTCGAATCTGAAGGGGGTTGGAGTTGTACTGATGGAGGATTTGCGTCCGACTTCTCCCGAGGTGGTTCTCTGTTCCGCCGTGTGCTAAATCTTCGCAAGAGACCGACAGCTGTGTTTTCTTTCTTTGCTGGCTGTTGTTCCGTTGGTGGTGTCATGATCGCGGGCGCAGCTCGGCCACCTACTGCATTCATTGGGATCTTCCTTGGCTCTGGGATATCGTCTTCGCCATGAGTCCTGGACCTAGGCCTTGACCGACCCCCAGTTGCCTTTTCACCAGGCATTTCATATGAAGCCGGATTAGTGTATGCAGCCTCAGGTGCTGGCAAGTCAGGGAGCTTGAGCGGTCTTTCTCCAGGAGACATCGGCATGCTCAGTGCTCCAGGATTTGCCTCTACGCGCTCCCTTTCTTGCTTCTCTCTGACTAGGTAGTAAATCGATATCAGAGGACTGAAAGCATTGACAGGGTCAGAGCCCAGTTGCACGGCCTCAACGGATGGGTTAGGCAAGGTATCCCGGCTTGTTGTTGAGCTTCGTCTTTTATAGAAATCGAATACTCCACGCCTCTTCTCGCCTCCTTGAGCTTGCGCTGACTGCTCTCGTGCATTGAGTCGCACAGCAGCCTGATAATCGTCGGAATTGATAACCCTTGTGAGCTCGCGGGTTATGAAGTCAGCAGAGCCGAAATCAAAACCAGTCATTTTCTCAACAATGGCCGGGTCGAGAGGCAGCTGGACTGGTTCCCGATGGGGCAGATAATTCTCAGGGACGGTATTGAAGCCTTTTGTCATCCACGGATGGTTCATGATCTCGCCTAGGCTTGCTCGTGACTTTGGGTCTGTTACCAGCATGCGCGATATCAAATTTTTGCACTCTGCCGACCGTGTTAGCTATCGTCACATGGGAATTACGTCGAGGCAGCTCACCCGGGGAAAGCCAGGAAGGGTAATCTACGACGCCCTTCTTGATCTTTGCGTGCAGCTGAGGCATACTTTGGTCATCAAAAGGTACCTTTCCGCATACCAAGACGTACAAGACAATCCCAAAGCTCCATATGTCAACTTCAGGACCCAGGTACTGTCTTGCTTGCAAAAGCTCCGGGGCAGCGAAGTACAGGCTTCCGCAGAAAGTCTTCAGATAAGCCCTTGGCGAAAAGAGGTTGCTCAATCCAAAGTCGATGATCTTGATGTCCCCTGTCTTACTGATCAAGATATTTTCGATCTTCAGATCACGATGAACGATGCTATTTCTGTGACAATAATCGAGAGCACTAGCAATTTGGCGTCCAAATTTCCTTGCTTGCTTTTCCTTTAGCCTGCCATGAGATATGATGTAGTCCAGCATCTGTCCTCCATTAACATACTCGAAAAGCATATACCAATGATAATTGGTGCGAACGACATCGCGCATGGCACAAATGTACGGATGATTGAGTAGAGTAACTATCGCCGCTTCCCGCGCTGTTCTGATTTCTTTTGATTGGTCAGCACGCTCTCTTTCTCGGTTGTTGTGGTGCTCGTCTGTAGACTGTCGAGGTACGATCTTGACAGCAACCTAATCAAGTGGCATCATCAGTATTGTGTTGCGCTACTCGTCAAAGCTCATGCTTCAACATACCTGCTCCCCTGTTTCCAAATTCTTCGCTAATTTGACCTTGCCCATGCTGCCTGCTCCAATCGTCTTGCCCAAAGACCATTTCCCTGTTTGTGCATCTATCTCCGTACGCTTTCTGGTCGTCGGTCCTGGAACAGCCGAATCCGCCGTGTGACCTCTCGTGCCACTGGGGGTTTGAACAGCGCCAGAAGCCCCGGAAGGAACAGCATTCCCTGTTGCTGACATTTGTGAATCGTTCCGAGAATGACTACCTGGTCTCGCCGATGTTCTTCGGGTATCCCTGGTAGATTCGGGTCGCTTAGGCGGCGCAGCGGCATACGAGCGATTGCGCGATGAGCTACGACGGCTCGACGTGGGCCGGGCCACATTGGTCATTTCGTAATCCCTGCGCGCAACACCAGCGAGTGATGCCTGTTGGGAAGAAGAAAGAGGTCGCGTATTTGGCTGGGACTGTGAGTTGGTACGATTGAGAGCGACCGGTGTCGTTGGTGGCCTGGTCGCAGTCGAGGAAGTTCTTGTTGCACGTTCTGTGGAAGGGGCGTTGTAGGAAGGTTGCCGCCGTGACGTGCTCCGCACTATGGTTGGTGTTGTAGTAGATGCTGCTGACATGATTGCTTGTAACTGGTCACACGGGCATGAAGATTGAACCCCTCAGATGACAAGCTGCAATGGATCGTGGCAGATAGTAAGCTTGGGCAAAATCGATGGTGGGAGTGAAAGTAATTTCGCCCTTGAGAAACAGCCGCTATATCGATGCTTCCTTCCGGAGCGAATGGTTTGTAAGGCTGCTTGACGGACACAGGGAGAACCAACCCATAGACTTCGTACCACCAAGGACTGATTCGTGCGGATTCGTGCTCCAGCGCGTTCACAGTGTCGGCATTAGCCCACACAGGCGGACTGTTTGTGTCGAGTTCTCGAGGTAGGTATGCTTGGTTTGAAATTGGGCAAGGAGTCGTTACATTACTGCGGATAATAAGGTCGCGTTGCGGTAGAGCGTGCCATATACGGCTAGCCTGGCGATTATGGATATGTACACGGGCTTTGGCTGCCATGGTATTGTCTAAAGTACTTAGATTTTGGATAATATCCACCCTTCACTGTGAAGAGGCCTTTGCATTTTGCAACCTTTGTAACGTTGTTAGAGTAACTTTGCCATTTCTACAGGAAGCGGCTAGCATGCAACCAGAAGGCAGCAACTTCTATCGACCGCAGCTCGCCTGCTGGAGATATTGTTTTCCTTCTTTTACGCTTTCCAGTTACAACCTTGATCCTTTATTCAATGGGGCCTTTAATCATCCAGGATGCGTACCTCGACGCATACGATGTCTCATTGAACGGAAGCAACAACAAGTTTAACACTGATTCAGACGCTTCCGATAGGATCTTTGGAATGGAAGTCTTGAGCTGAGAAACATGAGTTCGGAGAAGGCGCAACGAGATTTGGCGAATGCCGCTATTGCTGCTTAAGAAACGGCATTGCAAATATGAAAATGGTGTTGGTAGATGGGTCATGGAGAGCTCGACATAGACCGATCTTTGACTGTACAGGGTACTGCGAATTCGTGTACCAAGGATCATCAGAGAATCCTCAAGTCCTGGCCAGTTCTAAATTCAAAGGGCTACCTCGTCTAGTACCGTGAGACACATTCTTGCGTCCGCAGGCTGAATGCACACGAAAGCATTTATAAAGCATTGCATCAACTTTATTATCATCCATATCACAGCGTCGTGCCTAAACTTGTGTTCCATCTCTAATCGCCTTAATTGGCGAAGCTTCAAACAGCAGCAGCACCATTGAAGTCGACGCCGAACCTGCCAAACCAAGTGGGCTTACAGATATCCAGTCCGTCAAGAAGTCGATCACGCATCCCAAGACCACAAGAAGGAAGAGACCCTGGATCTTTAAAGTGTGTCTTCTTTCACGGCATTACCTAGCGGGCAACAAATAAATTTGCACCCTATAACGGTCTGCGGAGACACTATCATCAAGTTGATTCAGTATCAAACTGGTGCTTTCCGTATTCTCTGTTGAATTGTCTAACGATTATTCCCGACGCAGATCACTTTGCCAATTACGCGATTGCTATGCACAAATCGAGTATCGAGACTTGAGCTGCTATTACGATAGTGGATCGCTACAGCAAGCCTGGACAACTTCTCTGATCTACTCTATAATTGATTAAATCCAGTTCCGCGTCTAAAGAAATCATATACGATGTCTTCCTTGTACGCTAGCAAAAAGTATTGCAGCAACCGCTGGGGAAGGCGCAATATATCAGTGGGTGTATCTAGTATAGCAGGGCTACCGGTTGCTCTTTCTTCTTCTGTTTATGGTTCAAATTCCGGAATTGCAAGTTATGATCTAGCCATGGGCGACGATTTTGATAGTTTTCTGCGTCGAGATCAGAGCCGTGTCAGAGCATGTCCGTATTCGCTTCCGCCGGGGCAACTGTTCCATCGGGAGCTATGATCGGTCTCTCGGATCCGTTGCGTCCGATTACAGTCCGGTGCTGTCCAAGTAAGAGAGCCAGAATTGTATGATTGCCGGTTACGAGAGGAGAGATCAATCTCTCCACCTTTACCCATCTTCTTTCCCTCAGCTAGTCGCTCTTAGTCTACTTTTATCGGACCCTATCCACTATCAGAAATTCTTAATCAATTTTACACAAAGGATTGCAGCCAAAGAACCACCAACGTAACGACGAGCTTACTCAGAAAGCTCTCCCCAAGTCGAGAAATGGTGGAGATCATCGATACGTCTGAGCACTTCGCAGGAGATTGAGATGGGGCAACTATCGTTCTAGAATGAGGCACAAGCGATATCGATTCTATGATCGGCTTTGGGCAAGGAACAAGATCTCGTGGTAATCAGCCGGGCTGGAATTCTTGTTGATGCGGGCAGTAAATTCTGTTTTGCTCTTCTGGTATTCCGTCTACAATTCCTCCGTTGATATCGAACGTTTATATTCTCTGTTCCGCGAGACATGACAAGCCTCTGTACAGGTAGATCCCCCTGCATTTCATCGCTACTCAGATGGACTTTCTCGCAATGTCTCTCTTCTGGACACTTGACACGGAATACCGACTGCATTGAGCGTCGTCGTCTCGAGCTCTGGAAAAGAAAGGCGCAGCTTCACGGTCGGATCGACGAGGCGATATGTCGCTTCTCGCGGATGGACTGGCCTGCTAGTTTCCGACAGCTTCTCTGGACTCATGCTGCCCGATTGTTCTCGCCTTGGAGAGCTGTCGATAAAGGCGAGAGGATCCAGGGAACCGGCGAGTCGATCTCGGTAGACTACGTCCGAAAACGGTTCCCTACGAAAAATTAAACCCGAGAGACAACAAATCGAAGAGCTGTCTCAGCAAGATTTGGAGCGAAGAAACCGGTGTCGCACTATCAATAGCTCAGGGCGCAATCACGGGTTACCTCAATATTCAGAATGTGGTTCCCCCCCGCAACTTTTGAAAATCAGTTTTTTTTTTTCGACGCCGAATTGCAAATATCACCCATTCCTCAATACCAACTCTATTTTTCTACATAAAATTGATCCTAAGTAGAAACACTATATCTAGAAACACTTTAACAGCACTCTTATCTTATAATTCAACTTGAGACAAAAGTTATGTGTGTAATTGCGTTTGTCAAAGCTTTACCTCGGCACATTTTGAGCACTCCTCAAGCCCTCACCAAGCTCCTATCAAGCCCCTATCAAGCCTTATCAAATACGTTCGATCAAAGTCTCTCGACAGCAATAGATACACACGATCGTGACTGCAATGCTCAGATTGAATCAAGATCAATGTATCAACTATTATCAATACTTTACTAGAATTTGTAGCAATTTAGATGTGTTGATGTTGAGGCATGGGTGATGTTTGCAATCTGGCGTCGAAAAAAAAAAACTGATTTTCAAAAGTTGCGGGGGGGAACCACATTCTGAATATTGAGGTAGATCAACAGGGCTGCACTGTTAACCACTTTGAAAATCTCTCTCGATCTGCTGATGCAGGGTATGTACGCTGCCCTTCCACACTAGAACAGCGACATTTTCTCGTACATCCTGAACAAGAGACCAAGGGTAAGGAAAACGGAACACGACTGGCCTTGGCGGAGCCGCACAAGCTATATTGCTCCACACAAATTGCTGCGATGGAATCTTCAAAGCTCCCATACGTATTAGCGTGTCGATGACTGGAGTGGAGCTGGAAATGACAGATCAGACATGACGGTAAAAGAAGAGATGAGAGTTCTTATCGTTGATGCTGGCCAGCGCCAACCTGCTTTGCTATGAAGGCGCCGATGGTGGGAAAGGTGGAAGGCCATGAGCTTGGCTGGTCCCACGTTGTTTTGTTCTCCATCAACGCGGATCAGAGGATGTTGCGGGACATTCAATCCAGGAGTATTTGTACATCAAGTATCCCACGTCCTATCGGAACCAAGCGCAGGACCATTAGATCCAGGCCAGAGTTACTGGTAGGGGTAGAACTAGGACTAAGCGGCCCCTGTACTATCAATCCATGTCCCCCGATGCATCAAGAGCGGCGATTGGCGAATATAGTAAGCCCACTCATCTCCTTGCCTTTATCGTTCAGCCAGCGAGAATCAATGTCACGTGCTCCGCACAAGGCTTTCCAGACAATCATCGTCAAATTCCAAAATTCTCTCATTACTTGTATCATGTATACATGCAATCCATCACCGATCCTCCACACACCTCCGCTCGCTTCAAAGTCCGAAGCTCCAGAAATCCATCAAAAAACGAATCACCGATAGCATATGGCCTACTCATCGCAGGGCCCTTGGCAATACTCCTGCGAAGGGTGGAAACAGGGGGAAGCTTAGACCACCGCCGCAGCGCCCAGGAAGACCGCAACGAGTGCACCAGGGACGTACTGGCCGGGGGCCAGAGCTTGAGCAGCGCCGGTGGATGGCACGATGGACGAAGTAGCAGTAGTGGCCGAAGTAGTGGCCTGGGTGCCCGAAGTGCCCCTGCCGGCTGTTTGTTCATGAGCAAAATTCTCATCGACACTGTAGTGAGGCTGTGACTGCCCGTGGACTTACTGGACGAAACCGCCACGGTGCTAGACGATTTGTTGTTGCCGTCACCGTTATGGTCGCCGTTGCTAGTGGTAGTCGCCTGGCCTGCGGCAACCGTGCTAGCTGAGAGTGAAATATTAGTAGATTTTCCTGTGGATATTCGAGTAAAGCTGTGATCGCCCATGAACTTACTGGCCGAAACCGCCATGGTACTAGACGATTTGTTGTTGCCGTCACCGTTATGGTCACCGTTGCTCGTGGTGGTCGCCTGGCCTACGGCAATAGTGCTCGCTGAGAGAGAGATATCAGCAAATCGTGTCGAACGTCTGGGATGTACTGCAACTGAATCATAAATTCAGTCAGAGCCGTGGAAGAGCTACCACTATTGTTGTTGGGGTCCGTGGCAACGGCCAGAGCCACGAAAATGGGAAGAATTGCTTTCGAAAAATGCATTGTGAAGGCTGATTGGTTTTGACGGTCAGAGTTGGGTGGGAATATCTTATGTGGTAGTCTGTAGGGAGTTGGAAGGGTTGAGTGTGTGTCGGAAGATGCAATAAAATGGAAAGGGAGGGAGCTGGGTCAGGTTATATACCCCTTGGCCTGCTACGGAATTCAACACCGGGGTATGATTAATCAAAGTTTAGCCGTTGCTGTTCCGACTGGCCGACAAGCGTACTCTTGTGAAGCAGCAAGCGGTCATACCCCGGTGAATGCTTCCGTAGCAGACGAGAGAGAATTCGTTCAGCAGGCAGACAGCTGGCAGGGCTATTTTTACAGCGTTCTTCAGGGGGAACTACTCATTATACGGTAGTCTCAGCTGGGGTCGAACAATGAGGTGCAAATCATACTTCTACGTCGACGTTTCTCTTTCGGTGGGTCCGCCAGAGCTGAAAAGCTAAGATCATCCGAACGTATAACGAGACGATGCCAGGACGTACTTCTACAGCCGAGACCAGGGATCGGGCGTAAAGATGCATGCGGTCGGTCGGGCTGCATCGTGCCTAGGTACCATGTAGACTGAAGTTAGATTGCAGTAGCCACTTGAAGGCCCTTCGCCAAAGGTAGGCTGGCCACGGTGGCGAATGGCAAGAGGTCTATTCATGTCTGAGGCAAGAATCTATGCTCAGCCATACTCCCACGAAGACAAATGTGCCTGTCGAGGGATAGAAGTAGATCAATACCATTCTGAGCCTCTGCATTGGTGCTGTTGTGGCTGTAAAGGATAAATCGGCATGCTATTCTGCAGCCATTGGAGCGTGCCATATGCCAAGAGCCAAGGCGTGAGGTGCAGAGAAGCTGACTCTTCTGGTATTCACCAGCAATCGGTCTTTCCACCATGGGTTAAGCCTGGTACTCTGGGGGAGATTTGAGTGAAAGGGACTAGTAGTCCCGGGATTGGGTTCAATATCTTGGCGCTCGGCCCAGGCGGCTGCTTGTTGTGGCTGTAAGGTAACGGGTAAAACGGTATAAAGGTTTTGCGGCTGAAACGGGTAAAACGGCAATTTGCTGCTCCTTCTACATGTACTTTGTATTCACAGGGTTATATGTTAGCGTGACAGGGTTTATTTAATGTAGGTGAGAGCTGGGCAAAATAAACCCTGTCACGCTTACATATATCCCCGTGGGTACCAAGTATATTGGAGCGCCAAGAGCCAAGAGTCAAGACGTAAAAGCTGAACCTTCTGGAATCCACCAGTACTTGGTCTTTCCACCATGGGTATAATCCTGGTGCTTTGATGAAGGTTGAGCGAAAGGGACTACCTTACTTTATGCTTGATTGACCTGAGCCTTGTCTCTTTCTGGAAAGGTCTCCTGAAACATCCTCATCTGGTACCCGGGATACCGCCGTTGGAGTAAGATGAAACACAGATCATCTCAAGCTCTAGTCAATATTTGCGTGATGAACTGCACTCTTATGACCTGGAGAGCTACGTGACCAGACTCTCAGTAGACGCGGATCTTTTGTGCCGCCCATCCATCGTAGTAATGCAGTTGGTGGGTATATATACAGGATTGGAGAGAAGAATGATATCTAGTCGTACAAAAGGTGCACTAACCGAATCTGGTAATGGACTTTTCGACTCGCGTCACAAGTAGACCTCATTCTATTCTCTTTGGTCTGCATGAACGGTGTGCGAAATTTCTCCAATCTATTTCAAGTACCTGAAAACGATAATCGTTCAAGATAATTGTACGGAGAACACAAGTAAGATATTGTTTGACCTTGCCTAGTAGGATCAAGAGCAATGATGACTCTATCCCAGAACTATCCACACCGCCACTACCATATCCATCCTCGAAAATTCCGCAATCCTTTGCGATGAACAACTGCAAGACGCGCCTCCGTACCCTCAGCAAGCCAAGAAGTATGATGGCACGCTCAACCCCTAAGGGGTAGAACATGCGGACATAACCTGAACACCCTGGTGTTGAGCTATGTCCCGGTTCGGGGACCATCTACTTGATAGTCCCTTTCACCTCCAGATGAAGCCCCTGGGCATATCTGTCTCGACGTACCAGCCCCTGGGCATGGTGGTCGTCGAGATTGCCTTGTGACTTGACCCCTGGGTCAGCGGTCTTCCCTCGAGCTTGATCCCTGGATCAGCGGCTCGCGGGACAAGGACGTACCTCCATGAACGTAATCCCTGGATCAGAGGTTGGAGGGACATGTATGAAGCTAACAACAAGCGTCAGCCGGACAACATATAATGATCAGGACAGGGGGCTCGGAGCTTCGTTACGGCAGTAATGAGCCATGGCCGCTGCTGCGTCCCGATATTGTCTACCACGCAAGGGTTGAATTGGTTTAGAGAAGTTCTCTAATAGCTTCTTCAACTGATACCGACAAACATAACAGCGGAATTTGTTATCCACGTTAACGTCGGCTTTAGTGGGCCTCTTTTCGGTCCCGCAACTGACGCACTGGTGACCACTCCCTGGAACATGTTTCTGAGGATTCACATACCCAGGCTGTTGCGTCTTGTTGGCGGATCCTGGGACAGATCTATGAGGTGTCCCTGTCCCCTTGTTGCTCTTGTTGCTGGTTTTTTTCTCTGTGAAACCTAGCGAATAGCAACAGGATCTGCAAAAGATGAGGCCTTCACCTTTATTCTCGACGTACTTGTGAGTTTTCAAGTCCTTCAACATGTTGAAACAGCCGTCACAATTCCAATCGTTGTCGAGCTTCTTCTTCTTACTCAGTGCAATTGCTTTACATCGGTTTATTATGTGTTGAGCGTCTTGAAGTACGCCGCCGTGGTCACGTCGATTTCGATAACAGCTTTGGCACAGCATCTTCACAAAGGGTTTGGTGGGATCTGAATGATACCAATCCCCAATAGAGCCCCTAGCACAGTGAGAACAGATTCGATCTTTCTTTCTGGAGGAACCCAATCCTTGATTTAGCGTCCAGCATCGGTTCAAGCCATTGTCTAGATCCTTGTCCAGCAGGTCAACAGGCGTGCAGGTCTGTGCCCACTTGTATGATTCGAGTGGGGCATAAGTCGAGGTGATTCCTGAGTTGAATGTCTGCAAGTAAATCATCATCAGCGTCTCCAGAAACAAGATGTAGGTCTTGCAAGTGTCATTATAGAACCTAGCCAGAATGACAAATTGGATTGTAACATTAGGATCCAGTATAGCTTTGCCGTGAGCGCCGCCGTCTTTCGCGATCCGTTCTTGATACTGCGGCAGGAGTCGTCGTCTAACCCATCTAAAGCAGGTACTAATTCGGTTCCAGAGACCCATCGTCGACGACCCCTTATCTAAAGTGCCTTTCTTTGTCGCGCTGCCGACATAACGTAAGCCATTTGAAAGAACATCCAGATAAACACCCCAAGAAGGATCCATCCAGTTTCCCACGAGCTTAAGAAGATCTGTGTGAGTAAAGACCTCTTGACCTAATATCGATTGAACATGTTGCGGTATCGCTGACAGATATAGCTCTACAAGATATTCTAGGTCAACTTTGCACAAGAAGATCCACCAACCCCTAGTGATTGGCTGTCTATCAGATACTTCTTGACGATTCCAGAAGACATCACCTGAGATGCTTCTAGCAAGGTTTTGGAGTGTCACGATGATATATCGGATCCTAGCCCAAAAGCGTTGGATGTTAGCTTCATCCAAAACCTCGTTCGCATCGACCTCGAGCGGTTGGGGGGACGACTCATCTTCTGCGAGTTCATTGTCCCATTCATCCCATGTCGACTCAGAGTCTCCATCATCGGAGTCCTCTTCGAAATCCACCAATTCACCTTTGATGGCCAGAGCCTGGATCTCCTCTGGAGCCAGCTCTTCCTCTTCCAGATCTTCCCCTAGACAGTCGTAGTCACTGCCATCATGGTCAGCAACAGCTTTACCCTTTGAAGAGCGGGCCGCTCTCTTGGCTGGAGGTGGTGCGTTATCCACCGTCTCCTCAGTCTGGTTGGCTAGACCAAGACTGACTGGAGAGTCAGCTCGCGCGCGTTTTACACCCTGCGTGCGAGCCATGGTTCTTGAGATCAATAGAGTAAGTTGTGAGAGAAAGTACTTGTATTGATTGAATGATATAGTCAACTATGTAGTAAGTACTATATCACGCCGAAGCCAGAGAAAAAGGAAGATTCGAGGAGGGAACTGGCTTCTATACTTTACACCTCTCATCGGACCCCTCCCATCATTGGGGCCCTCGATTCCCTGGTCCCATTCCTCTCCATCGCCAGCAGCAGGAATTGACAAACATCCACGTGCTATGGAGGGGAGCAGTGGATGCGGATCCTCAAAATCCGGCCAATTATTGCTGTTGTGGACTAGTTTCGAACCTCTAGGGCTTGTCCTTACCAAAAGTGGAATGGTTCGGTGTGACCAACCCCGGGAGAGCCACAATGACAGGCGTCGGACCTGCATTAGTCTTCCCGCTCTATGGAAAGGCCGTCCACCTCGAAGTTGCTCAAGAGTCTCCTCAATGGCCAAAGAGTGAGTAGGTACGTCCTTCTGCTCTGGCAGCGTAGACGTACGACTCCAAGGCGCGATGCTGGGCTTTTCTGGGAGAGCAGATGCAGAGAGCGAGTCATCGAAGGGCTCTTACTGACCTTGAACGGAGGTTGAGAGCTGAGACCGAGTACCGGGCGTGCTCGTCAGACTCGCGGAAATGTGGATACATCAGTGGGGCAGGCTTCATCCCAATGGTTGGAGAGATGATGCGCAGCAAGCGGCGAAAGAGGATTCCATTGTAGCCCCACCGTAGGGCTGTAGGTAGGATATATAGTGCTTCCAGCTGTGCTGAAAATGTTTCTTCTCATACCCATTTCCAACCTCCATCGCCCCCCCCTCCATTCCTCTACCAACCATCGTAAGTCAATTCTTTCTGTGTGTACTGTTTATGGTGTTCCTGGTTTTGAGAGCGGGATCGATTTCGGGAGACATGGTTTGGCTAATCGTGTATTTGTAGAACCAATATCAATTCATCTTCATCGTAAGTGCAATTGTCTTGACCCTCTTTTGTAGTAGCCTTTTTCTGGATTCTTTCAACCACAAGTGCCCTCGGTGAATTGCGAGAAAGTGTGATTGAATTGCTTGCGCTGAGCTGTGGGCTTCTCTCCCTGCAATTTGAGAGCTTTATGCAAGGCATCAGAGAGTTTGGAGCTTTTGCGCTTGATCGACTGCTTTCCCAAGTCAATCAGCGACCAGAGCGCCTTCTTTATGCCTTCTGTTGGGTGTTCTCATTGGTTTTGTCGGTTCGTTATATGGACCCATCATCATCTCGGCAAATCGTTTTTCAACATATGTCAACGGAAGGGTGTATCCCTGTTTCCTGGCAATTGGGTTAAGCCTTGAGTAGCCATTGCAGATGGAAGAAAGGGACACGACATGTTTAGGAAACGGTTCAGCGAAGCTACCACTGGGACAGAGGGCAATGCCAGAACATCCTTGGCCATTCTGTCAAAACGTTCTTCAATTCCATGTTCCTGGCCATTCTGTCAAAGCGGTTTTCAATTCTTTGTCGTGGCCACTCTGTCAAAACGTTTTTCGGTTCTTTCATGCATTGTGATGGCGATTGGCTGGTTTGAAGTGTCTGTAAGGAGCTGCTAATATACGTTTTGGTTGAATGTAGATGCCCAAGCGATCAAACCCGTGGGCTCCGGAGGCCTGGGCTTCCACCGGCATGGCGCCCATTATTGCGCCAAATTTCTACAATGTAAGCGATAAATAGACTCTTTGACTGTTCGACAGTAATGGTAGGTCGTCAATAGAGTTGTAAAGTCGCTAATGCGTATTTTTATGTAGACCTCGGGGCAGCGCGCGGCGAAGGCCGCAAAGACTTCAAAAGGGGAGGACGCGGCGACCGACCAATGCTTCGAAGGTGCGATCGATATATTGTTTGGAGAGCTTAGCTAAGAATTGAACAGAAGCAAAATGAGAAAACCGTAAGAATACAATAATAGAATAACGCTTACTTGACGCTTAGCAGGGAGCTCAGGGCAGTCGTTTCGCGAAAGCCAACGACTTGTTGAAAATTTATCTTCCGGGCCTCTTCGAAGGTCCTGAGCTTTTGGCGGCAGACGATAATCTCCGAAAACGTCTGTGTAAATGCTTGGTGGGTCCCGAAGATAAGAAGGACCACATTTTGGTCCAGCTATGGGCTGCGCTCCTCCCCAACAAGCGCGGCGGGGACCAGGGGCCCCTTCAACTTCATTTTTGAGCGTTTGTTGTCAGTTGTTAGAGCTTGGGGACTTACCGAATCGTGCTTAATTAAGAGAATATGAAGATCTGTACAAGCTCCTTTTGGGGACAGTCTATGAGCCTACTAGTGAGAGTGCCCTCGCCGTCTCTGGGTTAACGAAGGAGACATGGCGAATGGCTGGCCGATAAAGACGTCGAAATGAACCTCCTCTGCATTGCTGTATCCGAGCAGTCCGGTCCGGTTCAGCTATATTAACCGAATCCGTCCAATATAATGTTGAGTAATTCGGAGGATCGAATTTGGTAGATCACAACCAATTCTCTCATTGAGTGCGCCTTTACGACGCAGGGAAGTAGGCTGGCCCAAGAGATACTTCGAGCACTCGCATTCGAGGGGCCGTGCAACATAATAGGTTATCGATCGCCACCTAGCTCTTTACTCAGGCTAGCCAACAAGCCAGACACCATCCATGTTATAGCTTTCCAATCCGCCATTAGGTCAATTTCTTGAATACGGTCATCAAATGGCTAACGAAATGTGTAATCCGATAATCCTGGCAGGCCTCCGACAATGGAGAGACCCACCCACGAGTGCGGCCAAGGCTTCGGACCAGAAGATGACGGCTTTTTATGCCATGTGGGCAGTCCAATCGGGGTTTGCGTCTCCAAAAGGAGAGCATGGAAGCCCGGAAATCTGTCTAGCTGGAGGAAAATTTGAGAGCAATCGGTCAAGGCCGTAAAGATTTCAAAAGGGGATGACGCCCCGACGAATGCTTCGAAGGTGCGATTGATACACTGTTTTAAGAGCTTAGCTAAGAACTAGACAGAAGGGAAAGGAGACTTCCGTAATAACGTATCGAGCGTCTCCCAAGTACTGTGTCGTGCAAGACACCTTGCAGCACCAGATCTTGATCGCTCGTCAAACGGTGACGATTTCGAGAAGCCGCGCTTTGTACGGATGATGTCGTCAGGCCCCGGCACCAGCTGATTCGGCAATTGCTGGCAGTATTCCCGTCAAGATTGTCTTCATGGATGAGGCATCGCAAATCAGAGAAGTACTCAAGACACTCTCAACGCGTAGGCGATGCATCTTGGCAAGCAGCTCCCCGCCACGATTCCCTTCTTTGATATTTCAGAGTTTTGTCCGATGGCACTCAAGTCTTTCACACATCGACGAATCGAGACCGGACATCCATACACCACGATACTAGAGCACTATCGCATGCGCCCTCACATCTCACGGTTGGTCAACATGCTCGTCTATGACAACCGTCTGATTGAGAATCCCTGCACTTTCGGCCGCGACAATGCCGATCTGTTCGATCGATGGTCGAAGGTAATGGAGTACGATGCAGAGCGTCGTGCTCTGTTTTGCGAAGTACTACATCCTGAGCTCTATGTCGAAAGAGATGGATTCTCGAAGCTGGGTCTGAATTACGGTCATCAACGTGGAGCTATCCGGGACTTACAAAGCCATTGACACCCCCTAATCTTGTTCGTCGTTCCTGTTATTCCAATACCTGCCACAAAGCTGACTCTCACGGAGTGGAGGTATTAACGGCGTTCTTCCTTACTTAGTACTGCTCCATCCGCCATGGAGTCCCTGTTTTCCCCATCTCTATCCCGTACTCTTATCTGGCGACTTGCCGATCTGGCGAGGTACATCTAGGTCGGCGGTCGGTAATCCCGTATTCGCTTGCTTTGCATTCCCTATACCTCACCTCGTTCCGCAGACCTTTGCGTTTGAATTCTGTTCATGACCTTGCCAGTGTGTTCTCCCAGATGTGGAAACGATCATTCATATACTTCGATCGACGTCTCTTTGGCTTTTCACAAGACCAAAATTCTTTGGGTCGCGCAAGCCTGAATCATCAGCAAACCACCTTAGGTGCTTGGGGCTTTGATATCATTACGGTTTTTCTATGCGGACGATGAGCTTCTGGAGCTTCTCTATCGGGTAGCTAAGCAGCAAGGAGGTGACAAATGAGCCCGGCGCATCAAAGCAGCCTGTACCTTAAGATGGGCGTCGACACCTGGCAAATCGCAAGAGTTGACCGGCTACCATAAATGTACATCGTGCATCGGAGACTGGGGGAAGGATAATGCACTGTACTTACTGATCATGAACAGCGGCATCCAAAGTATGCGCCAGGGCGCTAATCAATGGGATGATCAGAATGCGAAATTTCTATAATCAATATCATCGCGAGAAGGGTATTTAGTATATTGACAATGCGCTTGCTTTTCTCTGCTTGCACCCAGGAACCATGCTTGTCTTAGCTCGGGACCAGCCAGCTGTCATCATCGAAGCCCGATCACACTCTGTACACCATCAAGGTCAGTGGTCATTGCCGGAAAAGGAGGAACAAGTGCTGATGAACGTAAGGCTAAACTTACCATCTCCAAAGTCCAAACCCTCCGTATCCAAACCTTCAGCTTGCCCTCTACCCCTTCCACATTCTCAAGCTCAACACCCTCCCACCAGCATCTCCTGGCCGGTTTCCTCCAGAAGAGCAGTAGTTTCTGCGCCATTCCGACGGCGTTGCTGTTCGCGAGGTCGTTACCTTTAATGTCCGTCCTTAGCCGAGCTAGTGCCAGACTGCAAATAACAGCTTTGTTAGGCTCTGGAGCTCTATGTCCCCATCGATCGTCATTGTGAAAACCTCTTTGAAGTCATTAGCACCCGAGCAACGAAAACGGCAAACATCCCCTCTCACGTACCCAGCCGTAAGCATCTCAATCAGATGCTGTTCCGTAGTCCCAGCCTCTTCGCTTCTCCTTAATCCTGAGAAAATCCCGTTCTGCTCCAATAATGCTCTGCCCGCCGCTCTTTTAACCTCAATCATCTCCGGCTGATCAATTTCGGGCTTAGGGGGTATGGCGTAGAAATCAAGGTCTTCTCGCAGCACGATGATGCCGGCCCGGTCTTGGAGCATGTCTCGGGCAGAGTTCTGTATTGGTTCTTGTGATGCGCTTGGAGTGTCTGTAGGTGAAGCGCTGGGTGATGGGGAGGAGGGGATAGTTTGGGCGACGTGACGAAAGAATTCGAGCATATATTGTAGGGAGGCGGGATGGTACTGCAGTGAATGAGATTAATGCCAAATAGTGAGAATGTGTTCGTGGAGATCATACGTCTACTGGGTATACGTCTCCCTCGTGGAAGGAGTTCATGTGCCCGTCCGGCAGCAGACCGTTGGGGAAGAGCGATAACAGGACGAATTCAGGGAGGGTAAGCAGTTCATCGCGCGAGAGAGTAAACCTGGTACCTCTGTGTGCCAAGTCAGCGCTAACTCGCTGTTACCTTACGATTTTCCTTACCGGAGGTCAAGTGTGATGTGCTCGTCAGCGCCTACGTCTGCAAAGCAAAGGTCAGCGGAGGAGCCAATTACATCCTCGTTGCGGAATACAAACCTGCCAAACTTGTCCCAGGATCGGGTGCGGTACCGCCTTGCGGTACCTGCGTGATGATGCTCGCGGCCCCACCCGTAGCAGCCATCACGTAGGTGAAGGAGTCAAGCGGACTCGACCCCTCGGTGTATGGCGGCGGTGGCTCTCCGTCTTCGACGCCCTTACTTGACGACTCTCCTTTGCAATCGCGAGGAAGAGCAGCTTTTGTCTCGGCCTCGACGTTCCTTCTCGAGGCGGCGGTAGCTCCTATCGGAGGCGCCGGAGAGAAGGCAGGAGGTGGGGAAGAGTCAGGCTCGGTGACTGTGACTTCGATACGATCTGCGTTGTTTGTGGAAGGAAAGTATAGAGAAGAGAAGGCTGGTGGAGGAGGAGAATTGGGAGTCGACGAAGCTTGCGGTGCTTCAGGCTCGGGGTTATGGGGCTCGTCGTCCACGGGTAGGATTGTGGTGCGGAAAGAGATCTTATCGGACACGGACGAGCCGTCACTGGAATCCCGTGTGGTCGACAACGTGATGGCGGTATTCGGGCTTTCTCTATTCAATCATTTGGCACGCGGCAGTCGCGGTCCTCCGAATGTAGAAGTGGCAAGCCAGGTCACATCGGTCTCTGTGGAACTCGTCCTTATCAACTACATGTCATATTAGATAGTGGCCGAGGTTCAGATAATTCGGTCTGAATACTCGAGGTAGATCAGCGACGGATACTAGGATTAGGAGCGTTGACGTCGCGGTTGAAGAGGCTCAACTTTGGTAGAACAGGATATCCGCCCACTGACAGTTGACGCTAGAGTCCGTCTCCTGGCCGCTCGGTCGCTCCTAGCCTAACCCCTGTACGCCTTGGCAATTCTTCATTGCTAGCTTCACACCGAAGAACAAGACCCAGCCTCTCAAGCAGACTCAAGCTCTTGAGCATGCAGGCAACCATTTGCCTCGGATCGCGTTACTTGAACCTCACCTGGCTGGCCCGTAGCGCCACAACTCTCTATCAACCTATGCCGTGCCCCACTTGGCACTTTTAAAATGAAAGCGTTGAAAGTCGATAGCTAGAGGGGAATAGAGCTAAAGCATTCGACTTGCAGGCCAGGAGCCAAAGGGAGGCATTGCAGAAGGAGTTGAATGTTGACGCGATCGACCCCTGACCCATGAAAGGTGCACTAGCCAGCCAACAGGATAGCTCTAATTACATCGCTGTGTGTTTTTTTGGCTAGAGACTGCTTGTATCAGAGACCAGCATGCGTCCATACTTCAAAATTGCTGTGCGTACTAGAGATGAGTGACGAGATGCTAAATGGCTATCATGAGCTGCTTCGGGTGGGGTGTACGAGCATTGATTCTGCACACATGATGGGCAGACACAGCATTATTCTTTAAATGCTGTATTGTCGGAGGAAGAAAGGCTTCCTCAATAATGTTATTCAGACCGCCTAACAAACTTCGTGTAATCCAGACGGTCAGGGAAGGGAGTAGGGTGCTCTATCAGTTGTACCGAAACCCCCTCGCCCTTCGAGGATATGGGCAGGTCATCTTCCTTTTTGAATCGCGTCTCAACGTCAGTCGCCCTCTTACTCTCCTTTATATAGAGCCATCGCTGTCTTCACACATTCTTGCATCTCCCCTCTTTGTTGCAATTTTGCTTTCCCCAGCTTCGCATTCGCACAAATCGTCCCCACAATTTCCACGTCCTGTGGACTGCTTCGCGGGTTCCTTCCTCGACGAAACGTCGCCGCCGCCTATATCTGCATCCCGTATGCCAGCCCTGCAACCGGCTCTCTACGCTTCTCACCGCCGCAGCCGTACAGGCCGGCAACCATGCCGGGACTGCACACGGGTGGGACCCAAGTCAGAGACTGATAGACGCTGGGTATACCTGTGCAACGCAATTGTGAGCTTTGTAAAAGATCCCTACCGCGGTCTCTCGTCCCTGGGATGGAAGCAATATAGCGAGACCGGTGAGTGAGCCCAGTCTTCGTGGGCCATTGCGACTATCAGGCTGATAACGTGGCAGCGCCAACGATCACAAAGCTATTTAGCAAAGGTCAGCGGCGGTGGGATTCGTGAGCCCCAGTGTGTACGATGCACCTTGTCAAGCGTTATTTGGACGTCGGACCAGCGACAGAGCCAGCAGAATGTTTGCATATTCTAAGCTTGCCATAGGCACAAGAAGGCAGCTCTAGTCTCAATTCATGAATCGGGGCATTGGCCTACAATATCACTCCACCTGAGCCCAACAAACATATATGCCGCTCGGCACAGCGGAATTGTGAAGTTAAACAGGTCATGTAAACGACATAGGATTACCCAGAAGGGGAAATCCTGCCAGAAGGGGAAACCCTGTTTCATCTGAGAGCAGGAAGCCAGATACATCCCGGTCCAGACACCCAACAATACCTTGCTACTTCACTGCCGCAGATCTCGAGCGGACGATTTGCGAAATCGAGTGGTCCACACACGGGCAACGAGCACCGCGCTAGATACATAACTTCTGGCCTGCCAGGAACGAACCCAGATCGTGAATTCTCGAGTCTGATGTTGCGTATAGAAATGAGCTTATAAGATTCAAAGCTCTCTCAGATTTTTGGATCAGAGGGGAGCCGGGGGGGGATACATCGCTGAGAAACTCTGTCTCCCGTGCAACGTATCCCTCTCAAAAGCGCCCGTCCTAGCGCCCTCGACGATACGAATTCGCCGACAAGATCACGGGATAGGCGTCGAGCAAGCGCTGCTGTAACATCTGGCAGTAATAAGGTATTACCTAGACCCAGCTTGGGATGGAACAAGGTAAGTACTTTACGCAGACCAGCAAAGCCCTAAACTAGCTCTCGCTTAACAGGTCACGTGATATGAACCGTGTATCCAAGGGCCAGGTCAACACATCCGCGTCCCAACAACACTGCCTGCGTGAGCTCAGATGATTGCCAGATCCACAAGCGTAAATCAATGCCATAGACAATAGTATAGCATAAACAGAAATACATCTTATAAATCAGCCGTAAACAACCCCCTTCAAAAAACAAAAACATATTACGCCACCAACCCGACTCGAACCCCCGACCTACAAAAAGCTCACGTCCCAGAGGGCCGTTACCAAACCCTTTCCGCCGGCCGGTCGGTAGGATTTTTGGGATGGTGGGTCTTGGAAGGGCCCAACACAGGGCGTCCCCTATGTGGGGCCCTCCCAATCCTGCACCATTGAACCGCAATACGATTTTGGAAGGAAGGATTAAATATATATCCTTTGAAAATGCAGGTTTAGGGTCTGCTGAAGAAGACTGAGGGCCGGATCTCCTGGATGCTCAGGCCACTCCCCTTCTTGCTACCTTGGGCCCAGAGGCTATTCAAGACACCGTGTCGGTAAAGCATCATTGTATCCATTAATGGAGTGCGTTGTGCCGCCCACTAAGGCTTAGATAGAGGGATAGAGCTTGCTTACGGTAAAGTCTGAGCAAGCCGCCCTTGGACATTATTGCGATTATCTTGAGGCCACATGTTCCTCCCTGTCCAAGCCAGCTGCCATGGAACGATACGAACACCTAGCGTTACATACCCAGAGCTTGCGTTCATGCTCGGGAATGCTGGCTTGAGACTGATCTCGAAAAGGTGCTCGTCGTCGGCAAAAGTGCCAATTAACCACATCTCTCTTTTCGTAATTGCAAGGACATGGCACTCGCACATGATTGCTGCCATTCTTATAGTCATGAGCTCCAGAGCGATGAACAATGCCGCTGGCCAGCTTGGATGGTTCCTCCTGCAGATCATATGGGACAACGCCCAGGAAATCGATCATATGACATCGCTAGCGGAGGTATTCCAGCATTCCTGAAAGCCCCAATACGAAGCTTTACTCAACGACGTAGAACCGTCTCCATAAATTCCTGGTACTTGATGCATCGATCTTCTTGAAGATCCGCTTCCAAGAATAACGAGAAAAATTTTACTTGCTCAGCCAAAGTCACCATAAATTTCTCGTCTAGCGAAGAGGCCCATCTCCAACCCAGCCTTCCGTGTAATTGATGTTTATACTGGCTGAGCATGCGGAACACAGTCGTGGACTGGTCCGGGTGCATAATCTAAAGTAACTCATTGCGCATGTTCTAACACGCCTTCTAAATTGAGATCTTCCCCCTTTCGGCCATTGACTGGCCTGTGAAGAGTCCAAGAAAGGAGTCTCTTGAAGATCAATACACTTCTCCTTGATGAGAACGCTTTCAGACTTCAGCTTGCAATATGCAGCACTCCTTTTCCAGAGATCTTAAGAAGGCTGCCCTTGCTGATATTCTTGCTCGGAAGATAGGAATATAGTGGCCTCGACCAAGCTTGCATCCGTCTCTTCTGCGCTCTTCTTAATCTCTACTTTTGAGACGGGGCTTTAACAACAAAGAGGATGGCAACGACATATATGTTGTTGTTTCCGCCCATGATCATGCGAGTGCAGGGGAGCATTGGGGTAATTCCAGAAAGCGAGTAGATCTTGTAGAGATCTCACGAGGCGACCACCAGCTTGAAAGAAGAGACGACCGCTCAGGGACCAGCGCTTACTGAGATTCCGAGCTCACCACCGTCTCAGCTGACGTTTGACAAGGGGAAGCCTTTAACTGAAATTTGGCGTGCCCACTTCACAATACCGATACCAGGCAATGCTGAGAATATCCTTCCACAGCTGCTGGCCTCACTTGCATAGTCTCCTAGTCGGACAGCATGAAATTGTCATCATCGATCTCGAAAAATGCGATCTAATGGGGTGCCATCATGATCATAAACATGTAGGACAATCCGAACGCAACAACGAGATCTTGTGTCTTCTGTGAAGGCCATGTGATTCGAGTTCAAGATTTAGGATTGAAGTCGGTCTTCATTTGAGTTTTCTTCCGTGAAGGCTTTTTCTCCGCGAGTTATATCTCCGCGGGCTTAGGATCACCATCAGGGTAGAATTGACCACCCGGATGCAAAGGCTGTGGTGTCTATGGAAGAGTCAGCCGTCGGTAGAGAGGTAAATCTGAAGAGACAAGGAGACTCAGTAGCACCCACTGCACAAGGGCGCGGTCGTATTATGAATGAAAATGTGAGAGACTGACATCGACCAGTTTGTCCCCTTCAACTTGCACCTCGCGATCTCGTAGCTGCCGCATTAGAGATAGAAAGCTGCTCTGCTGGAACTTTTGGCTCTGATCGTGCCTCACGTTGTATAGTAATTGACCAGCAGTTCTTGCAAGCTCGTCTGCATCGTCGTTGTCGATGTTATCTTCATCGCGTTTCAAACTCTCTTCAAGTATCCTATCCGATCCGATCCGTTCTTGGTATGGATCCATCTCCTGCAAATCCTTGCCCACATCAAGTATTGAAGATGGCGCCTCCGTGACTTCCCTGTATTCCATTGAGGCAGCCTCAAAAGCTCTCTCCATTTCTTCCTGATCCAAAAAGTCCTCAACCGTTTGCATTTCTGGCTGCTTCTGTTGCGCTCTTGTGGAGGGCATGTGCGCCTGGCCTGGGGTATTGTAGCTGGTCGGCCATACATTTTGGTGATTGGAATTGAAGCCCAGTTGCTGTTGTGGGCGATTTACTGCAGATGGGCTACCTTGACGCATGAAATCCTGATGCCATCCTCCAGATGCTGTATGCTGTATGGGTGCTTCCCTCCGAAATTGAGATTGAGGGACAGGCGAGACTTGGAAGTCACTGAGATGCAAGCTCTGGAAATCTGCCGCCCAACTTGGGGGTTCGTTTTCCGCAGTCATTGGAACATGCTGTTCTTGGAATGGTACCGGAGAAAAGGGCTGATCGAGCAACCCGCCACCAAGGCGACCGGCCTGGAAAGCTTCAAATTCTGCATCAAGAATGCCTGCATTTGGGCCAGGCGATGTTCTGAAACCCTGTCCGCATTCGGTCAGCATATACACAAAAATTCTGCTCAGCTAATTTACTTGTTCAAATTGCGGCCGTGAGGCAAGCCGATCTTGCTGCAGTGTCCTATCGACTGTGGTGTGCTTCTGGAAGTTTTGCAGGGCATTTGAAGGCCCGCAGAGAGCGTCTGACATAGCTAGAAGATCTAGAATTGGGCGTTCAAGGTTCTGGTGGAGTGGATGAGCCAGCAGAGAGGTACAAGGACGTTGAGCCTTTGAGGTACTCCGTAAAGTACGAAAAACATATGATGCCACTGAGCCTCGGCTCAAATTTCGCGCTAGCTCAGCCCTGTCAGCCCTATGACATGCGTTCTTGCATCAAGCTGCGATTCGCTGTCCTCAAGCACCCGTACGGAGTACATTCAGCAATTCACTTCAGCAAAGCTCGAAAAATGGTTAGTTTGCATGATCCATCCTTCTAAATATAGGCTAAAATCTATAGGCTCAAGTCATCAGTAATTCCGGTCACGATGACATGATTGTACGTCAATAACCTAGACCTTCAGTGCGCAGGCTGAGCTCCCAGAAGCTCACACTATATATTCTAGCATGACGCAGTGCTAGACTATTACGGCAGACGATTAGCGACATGCTCATCCGACAAGACCATCAAAATCTTCGAGGTCGAGGGCGAGAACCACAAATTGACCGAAACATTACGAGGGTACTTCATTGCTTCGTCGCAACAGGGAATCTAGACTAAATGCACCCCCAGGCACGAAGGCGCTGTCTGGTGTGTCTCGTGGGTCCGTTTCTGACAAATTCCTCCTGCCACTATGGGAGCCCGGCCCCTACTCTAAAGGTCATGCCACTGACCGCTCTATAATCCACAGGCCCACCCGAAATACGGCACCATCCTTGCCTCCTCATCCTACGACTCCCGCATCCTCATCTGGCGCGAGGCCAACTCGCAATGGTCCCTAATCTCCACCTTCACGCAGCACACCGCCTCCGTAAACCTCATCGCCTGGTCCCCCCACGAACTCGGCTGCCTCCTCGCCTGTGCCTCCTCCGACGGCCAGGTCTCCGTCCTTGAGTTCCGCGAAGGCAACTGGAGCTCCAAGATCTTCCATGCACACGGGATGGGCGTCAACGCCGTGAGCTGGGCACCTGCAGTCACGCCGGGATCGCTGGTGAGGAGAGATGCCGGCGGTGAGGGGGCGGTGCAGCGGCGGTTCGTGACGGGAGGAAGTGATTGTGTGCTCAAGATCTGGGGGTTCGATCCAAGGACTGGGGAGTATCCTTGCACGCATACCCTGACGGGTCACACGGATTGGGTGCGGGATGTGGCGTGGGCGCCCACGGTGCTTTCGAAGTCGTATATTGCGTCGGCGTCGCAGGATAAGACGGTGAGGATATGGACAAATGACTCGAGGGGCGAGGGGGAGTGGAAGTGTACGGTGTTGCCGGAGTTTGAGGCTGTGGTGTGGAGGGTTAGTTGGAGCTTGAGTGGGAATGTTTTGGCGGTCAGTGGAGGGGATAACAAAGTCAGTCTATGGAAGGAAAATTTGAGAGGGGAGTGGGACTGTGTGAAGTGGATTGAGGAATAATACGGTAACTCATGAAGAAGAAATGCAAAAGATATCCCCCGAGCTTACCTTTAAGTTCGGCACCCAACTACAATATGAGAAATCTAAAATTCTCGACACTAATTCGACGTACCTTCGGAAGGGCTTTAGAACGGAATATCTGCTATTTCAATTGGACCACCTTCCGATTGGAAGCAGAGGTGATAGAAGGCAACAAAGGGGCTAGCGTTACAACATGAACGCTGTTGCTACTTACACTGATTCTCAAGAGCATGCCAACAGGACCGGCGTCAATCATCTTCGCTGTCGCTCCCAAAAATAGCCCTAAAGATCTCTTCACCAGGCCTCTCTTTCTCTAACGCATCGTTGCGCTCTGGATCTACCACGATTTCTTCCCTCTTCACAACCCCATCCCCACCTCCCTCCACTCCCGGCGTACCTTCTTCTCCACCTCCAGTACCCACCACAGACCTCATCCCCATCCTGCCAACATTGCTCTCCCTCATCATCTCGTCCATCTCCCTCTTTCCCACCAGCTCCAGATTCCTCTGCGGCAATGAAGCCTTTGCCTCCCCTTCGGTTCCAGGCGGAACACCTCCTGGATCCACGTGCGTGGGCGGCTTGACGTTGAACCTCTTATATAATAGGCGCGTAGGATACCACTCTTGCGTAGACCTCGTCAGAGGCCCAAACATGCCCAAACTAGCAGCCTCCTCTGCAGGGTCCCTTTTCTTCTCTGACGGTCTGCTGATTACGCTTTCTGATCCTTCAGCACTCCGTGCAGGATCAGACGCAAGGTCCGGTCTTTCGCTTCCTAGTTTGGGTGCCGAGCTAGCAGACGTGAAGCGGTTTGCCATCATACCTGTCATGGGTCTGAAGATTTGCGCTGCATGAGCAAATTCCTTCATCTCATTCACCCAGTCATCCGTGCCATGTCCTGGTGCTCTCTGTGGAATTGCGGACTCGGGACCGTGTAGTCCGGCACGGATCTCGAGGAAGCTGCGGTAGCGAGAGCGTTTGGCGGCGTCTTCTGCGTAGGGCATCCAACCTGCGGTGCCCCTTCCTAAGGCTGTCAATGCAGTTTGGGAGTCCAATTGTGGAACGAGAGATTGTAGCGATTTAGCGGAAGGGCTGCCGTTAGAGAGAAGCGACGCTTCGTTGAGGGCGGGAGGCAGATTCGAGTTGCTGGTTGCGGAAGCGATGCGAGAGCGGGCATTGTTTGAGAGATAGTCAAAGACTGATTTGCCAGGAAGAGCAGCTTCGCCGAGGAGGGCAGCTCGGGATTTTGGAGAAAATTGCGAGGCTTTGGCTACGTCTGCGGCGGAGAGGTAGGGTTGTGTGGAGCCACTGGAGTTCGATGTAGCTTTAGCTGATTTCCAATCCGGCGGTATGATTGGTGGCGGGTATTTGTTGTCTGAAGATATTATTGAAGCTAGAGGATCGGGATCGCTAGAGAGTACAAAGCCGTCGAGGGGTAATCGACCATCGTGACAACGGCGGAACTTAGTCGCTACCTTGGTAGATGCAGTCTTTTTGGAGATGAAGACAGGTTTGGAGCCGAGAAGAGGATTAGCTGCTGTTCGACTGCTTGAGAGAGGCCTTTTCTTCTTTTCGCCGCCGATTGTGCGATTGTAGGATATCTGGGGGCGCATGTTATAAGCATCCTCGTCGTCGGAGCCGTTGTCGTTCAGTATGCCAACACCAAAGCCGCCACGAGCGGGTGGCTTCTTCTTCTTCGATTTGATGTTTCCCGATAAAGTACCTATTCCACTATCTTCGTCATCTCCTTCCGTAATGGTCAGCCTTGAAGAACTCCTTGGCTGCTGCGAAATCATCACGTCTCCAAGCCGGTCTTCACCTTCGAACCCTAGACCTTTTCGATCATTCTTCTTGACAAAGGCTATCATCTCCGAGTTTTCAGGAGCGAAAGCATGGCTTTCTTGAGCCTCGCCATCGCCGGGGTCATCTTCTTCGTCGAGCCGAGCTTTCCGCCGCACTTTAGGCCCAACGCCCTGTCCGTCACGCCAGCCCATCTTCCTCAGCAATTTGACCCCCATTGTCTCACCACTGGTCTTGAGTATGTCCATGACTGGGCCATTGCGCGCTGTTTCTTCAGTCGTAGATCCCAGTCCCGCGAAAGAATCCGTGGTCTGGACTTTGCGGGCTTCCTCCGCATCGGCAATATCCTCTTCGTCCATGAAGTCTTCTGGTCTCTGTTGCTTTGGCGCGGCCCCTTTGCGTCGATTTGACCGAGAAGAGACGAAATTCGACGGTGCCCACCCTTCCTTCGAGCCGACCGTGTTGAAATATCTATAGAGCTAATGTCAGATTGTCAATCTCGCCCCTGGACGTAAGGAGCTCACCCTGCGCTGAAGCCTCCAGTGAAAGCCCCATGAAGGCGCTTTCTCCCCTGCTCATCAGTGACCTCTTGCTTCCATACCGGGACGTATGAGCCATCGTCGCGAACATCGGGGTCTAGTGGTGGTAGTGGTGTGCCATATAAAGCGAATGGCGATTGTTGGGCTTGGAGGTCTGCTTCGAATGTTGCACGCGATCGTTTGTAGGCCATGGTGGTCCGAATCTGACATGGTCCAGACCTATCACTCTCCTCTTGTTGCGAGTACTTCTACATCTGATACTTCTGGCTTTTATTCATCGGCTCCGATTGATTTACAGACTGACAACTTGAATTGAAACTGAAGGCACTAAAGTACGAAGTACATTACGGGTCTTGGCAATTGGTGATTAGTAAGCTGGACCCTGTCTCTTTCTGGGACGGTCTCGGGCAGTAGTATCCGGGGAACAATAAATGAAGCTGAAAATTTTTGGTGTCAAGCTCTACTCAGTGTTTGCAAGATGATCTGCACTTCCTTGACCAAAAGATCCAGCTACCAGGCCCTCGGTATACGCGATTGTTGGTCTGTACGTCATCTTACGCGGTTCTTGCATATCTTATCCAAGCACCTGAAAATTGATAGCCATATATCTTTGATTGCAACCGAGATAGTGACAAAAGGAACCGGGAGTCGGTCGAGAACCCAGATCGTACTTGGTCATGTCTCGGGTAATATCGAATGACCCAAAAGGCGGCATCAATAGCATTCTTCCTGCCGCCCTGTCATATCAGCTGGATCAGCCACAAATTCCTACCGATCTAACAGATACCTCTAATTACTATAGAGGAAAATCCAGAAACACACTTAACGTTTTAAAGTTACCAACAGAACCACGCCCTGTCCCAGATTACTGATTCCGACAAGCTTTTGAGGCCAAAGCATGGGTTCTAATCCCTTCCCACCGAAGGCTGAAGGTGCCGTACGAAGGTTATATTGGTAAATGGTTTTTGCAATCCACAGATCATGTGCGTTTTCCAACCCTCAAAAACTCATACCCTGCTCCAAAGAACCCATCAATTGTGACGCCTTCGCCGCAACCTTGTTGCACTCTTGAACAAAAGCCTTCTCCTCCTTTTCTCCGCTGAAGGCAACATTACTAAAGCCATCCTTCCAGAAACGCCATCTCCGAAGCGAAAGCTGCGAGTCACCCCCGTACAATGGACCTGGTGACCAGAATTGCAACTCCCTGGGCGAAACGTTTCCAGTGAAAATAACCTGCTTAAACAGGCTTTGACCGCTCCACAAGATCCACTGCGCCGCTGCCAGCACATAGGCAGCATGGATGCTGGATTCTTCTGCAGGGCTATTTTCATGCGCTTCACGTTGTGCCCAGATGGCCCACGTAGGATCGGTCCGAAAGATTCGGTGCTCGAACAGGTTGGCTGCAAAGGCATGAAAATTGACGTAGATGCTTGGATCATCTGGATCCGGGCCTATCGTGAAGAGCCTCGACTCAGCAAGCTTTGATCCCAAGTACTATGGTCATTGGGAATGTGACGAGGCCTAGGCCGTGGGACTTACTTTGAAATGACTCTCTTAATGATTCCCCTAAACGCTGGAACTTATTGTATTGACCTGAATTCGGACCCTAGGGGCTTTCGTGTTAGTGAAGACTTCCAACAGCGAAGTCTAGAAGTCAAAACCTCTGAAGATTGTAGCGAGCCAAACTTGGATGACTTCCCAAGTTCTTCAAAAAGCGCAGCTAACTTAATTTGGGAAGGATGATAATATGGGATTTGCTCGGCGATCTCGATGCATGTTTCCCCAAAATCCCATACTTCGGTGGAACCCGACGCATTCTTCGGCAGGAAAGCGAGAATTGAGTGAGCCGTGTCTTTAATGGTCAGTCGACTGCTCGGTTGCAAAAAGTCCTGGAGGATACGATGAGTTTGGTTCGCGAGCGGATCGTCTGGGTCCTCGATCCTGAGACTTAACACCGACATTTTGATCAAGGTGGTGCAAATTCGCAAGACTGGCATATGCTCAAGAAGAGCGATCAGAATACAGGAGACTGGGAACGCTATTATACCCAGAGGAACAATTCACAGTAACCGTTGGACCATGAAACGATCCCAAAGCCTCCGAAGCAATGGCGCTTGAGCTAGTTGGAGCCAAATTCGACCACCGTCCGGGCACCTCTAAGGGTCGTTCTAAGTCAATTACCGTACGTTGATGCCAGAAATGAGTAGATTGAGTGCGGCCACTTGCGTGACTTCGACTTACGAAAAGTTCCACGTTTGATGTTAGAATTCTCTCTTATCCCCGCTCAATCCCGGCATGACTCATTGTTTGGCTGTTAGTGGTTTGTACATCTAGACTGATTTGTTTTCTCTATCTTACTAAGGTACACACAACCTTTTCTAGCGAAGTCATCGTCGAATTGACGACGGGACCCTCGGGACCATTTCCTGCACGCGCGGCTTAGGTGAGGCTACTAACGCACCCATACAGATTCACGACTCTACGGTTTACATTGAAGACGTTTATCCTACTTGTCATAATGGCGTTGCAGTCGACCATCACAACGAAGTTCTTGATCATCTCCGACACCCACAACTTCGAATTCGATGGCTCTGCCGCGACCTCACATCCCTTGCAGCTGCCCACACCCAAAGCCGACGTACTCCTCCACTGTGGCGATCTGACGCATTGCGGTGGCGTCTCCTCTTTCAAGAAGACCCTGAAGATGCTTGGAAGCATCGATGCGGAGCTGAAACTCCTCATCCCCAGCAACCACGACCTGGAACTCGACAAACGATACTGGGAAACGCAAACCGACCACGACGGTAACCCCGAAGACCCCGAAGACCGCGCCCTGGCCATCAAGGTCATGACCGGGCCGCTCGCGACCGAAGCAGGGGTCACCTACCTGAACGAAGGCACGCATTCATTCACTCTGAGGAGCGGAGCATCATTCTCAATCTATGTCTCCCCTTACACCCCAGCTTTCTGCGACTGGGCATTCTCATACGCGCATGACGAAGACCGTTTCAATGCACCGCAGCAGGTTGCACCGCGCGCCATCTCCATCGCTACGAACCCGATTCCGCAGAACGTCGACATCGTCATGACACATGGACCGCCCAAGGGTATTCTCGACGCGTGCCCGCAGGGCAATGTTGGTTGCGAGAACCTTCTGCAGGCTGTACGGAGGGTGAAGCCGCTGATGCACTGCTTTGGCCACATCCACGAGGGGAATGGCGTTAAAGTAGTTGATTGGAACAGACCCGCTAGAGACGTCTATATCCCGATCAAGAACGCTTACCCTGAACCCTTCGTGTGGACAGGTGGTCGTGGAGATCGAACGCTTGCTGTCAATGCGGCTATTATGACTGGAGATAACAAGCCCGAGAATGCACCCTGGCTTATCAGTCTTGACTTGCCTCGCTTGTTGTAAATCGCCGCGATGGCGAGATCTACGACCTACGTTACGCCTCACCGCCATAGGGCAAGACTAACATTTCGCATTCGGCGATTCAGGTGTGAACTTTCAGAGTATCGCCGCTTCAACTACCCATTGTAGTCATTCGAAAATGCTCAAGAATACTTCCAATCATACCCCGCGGAATGCTCTTCCCAATGGGACAATCGCCTCAGTATGATGCACAGCAGAGACTCATGAGTATGGGATGCTGCTTCAACCCGATTCAAGAGAACCGAACCCAAGTATGGTTCTCCACACTACTTGCTACAGCCTCAGTGTAGGGCGGATGCAAAGCACCCTATTATCACTTCACTCGATCGTTAGTGGACTCAGCAAACGTTACGTTCAGCTTCCGATAGCAAGAAAGCAGCCTGGCAGCCCCACCGACATTCTCAGCAACAGAAAATGGATGTCACGGGCTAGTTCGACGCACCTAATTTGAACCCAGCAAACTCGCTCCGCTACCGTGTCCTTCGCACATATCTTAATCGCATACAGGCAGTCGAAGCATGCCCTATCGAGCTCCATGGACCACCTACGACCCATCTGCTACACCAAGCAAACCACCATCTAAGGCGGACATAGCGCTAGCACACCTTCTCCGCCCCTACTCCTGAAGCACAGCTTATAAGAATCACGTGCATACTCGCACTTCATCCTATGTCTGAGTTTAGCTCCACGAACGACGATCGCGCTCTTTCAGTTACCATCGAAACGACTACCGCACACAGCCACAGTGGGCCCAATGACTTCTAACCAGAACCGTTGCGTTCACTCCCTTCCTAACATCTCACGAGGGTGGAACGCTGAATTTCTCTAATTATATTTATATATCCACTCCTACACCATCATCCATCAACTCTTTTTCTCCCCCGTATGATTTCGCAGCAAGAGCACATCTCACACCATATTGTTATTGTTCTCAATACTTGGCCAACAACATATATACCTACCCCAATTTCCGAAAAGAACCAACCACGAAGACTCGAAAATCCAAGCCTGATAGACCTAAAACCAACCACCCGCTCACAGAAAAGACACTGGATCTCGAGGATCCGTCCTACCAACAACGAATCCCTTTCTTCTCCACATAGAAAAGGCGAAATCGGAAGCTCGTATCAAGCGAGGGCGAAGCAGAGCAGATGATTCAATCACCATCAATCACCTAGTACCCAGCCCGCCTACTCCAATCCGAACGGCCAAGGGGGCGGAGGCTTATGCCACCGACACGAACGTAGCGCTGACACGAACGGTAGCTGCAAATCTCTATGCACGCTATCATCATATGGACGACAACATCGAACGATCTGTAGTGCCGAGTCGACTGAGGAACAACTTCAATGCTAAAAAGATGATTTACAATCGAGTCAAAAATGACCACGATCGTGTTCAGACCGGTATCATGGCTTTCTATCTCAAATATGCATAAAATACTAACAATCGCACCTCAACCAATCCTCTCGTAAAAACCGTGTTGCGACCATCTCTAAGCAAAACCCCTTACTATCAAAATAATTCTTGACGCGATCCCCACGATCAGGGCTCGCAAGCCAGATATATCATTCGACCTGTTTCCGCAGACACGCAGCATATCGCAGTCATGGATTTCCTACGCTTCGTACGCCAAGTCGAAACATGAACTCGCTCTACCATAATTCATAATGAAAGAAAATTCCAGGGAGGGGAACATTCGCGTGTGGACCGCATCCCTCAAAGGATGAGCCTGTGGATGTCATTCCTCAGCATTCGGCAGTTAGCAGAGACATGATGGATGAGATCATTCCCCAGAGCGTCAATAACTCTACTGCGGCCCGTCCGCAGAACATGGTGAGGTTTCGTTACCAATGAGATAACCGGGGTCGGATCTCATCGAGCGCTGGGGGTTTCAGTCGCCCTGCGGCTGTGTCTGTGGGGATTCTCGAATAAGAAAGGATTGGGGAGATGGGAGAACTCGGTTGGGTTGCGACCTTCTACGCAGGGAAGGTGCCAAGACGCGGGTTGATTCGAAACATTTCAGAGGCTGGGGCCGCGCCTTCGAGAAGATGGTTGGGGAGATGGAAGCGTAGGAGTTGGGCTAAGGATGAGTGCTGAAGAGCACAAGGAATAATGCATTGTTGAATGTACTATACTACAATTCTGAGACGGTCGAGCCGTTTTACTTACTGCATCCATCCAGGGTTCCGCTTCCGAATCAATGGACATTGTTATGCTCACAACTCAGAAGATGACTCCAGGGCGCCTAGTTTCCCCACCCCCTTATCCTACCCTCCCTCCTTCCCCTCCTTCCCCTCCTTCCCCTCCTCCCTCCCCTCCTCCAACCACTTGCCAAACTCATCCAGCCTCCTCCCCTCCTCCCCCTCCCCATCCCCAACCTTCCTCTCACCCGTCTTCTTAAACTTCTCGCTCCCGTCCGCAATATAAGCCTCGAGCTTCTGTGTCGCGAAGAAGCGGCCATCCATGATCCGCACACAGGCCTTGGCCGCCTCGGCGGTGGCGAAGCGCACGCTGGCGACGCCGGCGGGCTCGCGGTCGAAGAGGACGACGTTGGTTATTTCGCCGACTTTGGCGCATTCTTCGCGGATGTCTTCTTTGATTTCGAGGGTGGCGGCGGGGTCTTCCTGTGGGGAGGGGAGAGGTTAGTGGGTGGGCCTTTTCGCTATTTTGTTTGAGGATCCTGAGGTGAAAACTATGTCCTTCACCGAGAATAGTGGGTCACAATGGCCTTGAGACTCAAACTCGCTTTACTAAGGAGGAATGAATGCAAGGGGATTGAAGAATCGAGACTTCCTACTTCGAGTTCTTGCAAGGTAAACATGTGTTTCAATATGACGACTTTATCCCACCGTGAGCCGGTGTCTTGCAGAGCTGAGGGATCGTCATCGTCCCAATCGGCGAGTTTGCTAAGCAATTGTCAGCTTAAATTGACCAGTAAGACTATCTGGATCTTATCCTACTTGTTGAGCTTTTGCGTCTTCCTGATGATCCTTTTCTTATCTCTGTTGTTGCTCTTCGGTGGTGCGTCTTTCTGCACCTTGTAGCTGAAATCCGCCGCAGCAACCCTCATCTTCCCTGTCGCCGCGGGCTGACCGAATCTTAAATCAGTGTCATCGAGCATCTGGACCGCCAGGTCCACGCTCTCGGCTCGGAAGTAGAGAATCAGAGCATCGCCCTTGAAGCTACCGTCTTCGTTGGTATATAGCTTGATGCGAGGCTTGCCGCTGTCGATTTCCTCGGCAATGACACCGCACTTCGTGAAAACGCCGTGGACTTCGGAGGCCGTGACATCTATTGGAAGTGAGGTTACATAGACGGCGGTATTCTTGCGCTCTTTGGGCTCAGCAGCGGGTTTGGGCTTCTTGGAGCTGGTTGCTCGACCACCCTGTTCCTAAGATACCCAAAAGATAGTATCAGTCTTTTTGATCCTCGACCTGTTCTGTCAAGTGATAATGTGATAGATTTCACGTACATCCTCACCATTTGTGTACACCTGCTTTCTTTTCTTCTTCGGCTGCTGCGCCGGCTCTGACTCATCCACGCCTTTCACAGCGTATGCCTGCCTCTGTTGTTCTAAAAGAGCATCGTCCAACTGTAGACCCACAACGATATCATGTTAGGCATTTGACTCCATCGGCCAGTCTATGGTATGCAATGTTTCTTCCGGGGGAGCACCCTCGGTTGTGTAGGAGGAGGGCGTACCGCAGGAACCCATCTCTTCAATGCATCATCAAATTCGAACTCTTGTCCGTCATCGGCTTCCAGTATGAACTTGCTGTCGAGCTTGGAAAATGAGATACGCGGGTCAGCGTCGAAGTCTTCTGGGTTCTGCGGGAAGCCGGAGGGGCGAGCTTCGAGAGAGAACTCTCTGACGTCGTCGTCGGTCATTTCGAATCAATACTACACTCAACGACCAGGGCTTGCTCAGAGGACAGCGAGGGTGAACCCCAGTAAGGGTGGATATAAGCCTGGTGCGGGATTGTTGTTCCAGTTTTCGATGAGTGTGATTGGTACGGCGGAGAAATGTAGGGATTAGTACCGGCCTTGGATCCCTACCGAAGGCACAAAGCTCATAATAAAAGCATAGTAGCGAAGGGAACCGAATTGTAGCTCTACTTCGTCACTAGTACTGTAACAGATCTCCCCACTCCCAAGGCCGCGAAGTTGGAAAGATTCGAGAAATCAACCCTATATTAGCCCTAGCCAGCCTTAGAATATCTGCCCTCGATATTCGCTGTTTGAGTGCTCCACTGCCGTTGGGGTGCAAACAGCTTCAAAAAGATACTTGTATGGTGCCGCGTAGTAGAAATGCAGATTTAATTTCTTCAAAAGAGACATTTACGGTGACTCTCCTAGCGACCGTGTTGCCGGAATCGATAGGAAATCTGTGGACAATTTCACACACAATCACATCTACAATAGGCTCTCACTGCCAATAGCTCTAATTATTTGTGTATTGGAGATGTCTAATGTATTGCCGATTAGAGAGCTCGTAGCAAATCGGAAGTATTATGCTCAAAACAAGCATAGAAGCACCATGGGTATTGTAATCGAACCTTCCCAGACGCCATTGTATGCGAGCCATCCTTCGTACTCATGTATAGCTTCGCGGTAATCTATCGACTCCATGGATAGTGTGTGAAAGCCACTAATCACATGGCCTCTCCGACGCCTCCGTGGCTATGTCTGCCCTCCCATCCCCCATGATAGGCGGAATTCGCCTGCAAGTCACTGAATCTGAACCGTCTAGGCTGTCCATTGATGCTGGTAGCAGGACTCCTAGAGGCTCTTCGTCCGCTCTCGGCCCATTCTCCGGACGACCTCACAGGCGAGTGTCGTCGCTGTCCTGGTGAACCCTCCGCCCAAGGAACAGGAGGCGCCTGCATCGTCGTGGGGCTGTTGCTAAACCGGTTGTTGGGCAGGTTCGATTGGTGGTGAGGCTGAGTTAAGGAATGTGTTGGGGTATGCGTGTGGCTGATACGTTGCTGACCGCGAGGCGACATTGTCGCTGGAACATACGATTGATGGTATTCGTCACTCCCACTGCCGGTATAACTACCCGTTTCACTTGTGTATGGCGATTCCGAGGACTGGCCGCTGCGGCGTGACGATCGGCCAGGAATTTCCGGAGGCGTAGTGTATCCTGGGGTAGGTCCTCGGTGAGCAGATTCTAGAGGATCTCGACTGTTAAGAGACTGGTGAAGCTCTTTTGATGGAGTCTCGTGCTGCAGTAGGTGGACGTGCATATCCTCGTAGGGCTGCCCGATACCGCTGAGGCCGAAGGGCGTCGGTGGCCGGTCTGCATTGGTAGTCATGGGAAGACCGTCTCCTGTGTTGGATCTCGGCCGAGAGTGAGACCGTGATCGAGAACGGAGCCGTTGCTTCTCAGAGTCACCAGCTGGTAGGATATAAGGCTGATCGCCTGGTACAGTCCCATCTGTCAGTCCGCTGCGAGAGTTTGGAGCTGTCCGACGGGGACTAGGCGGTACGGGCACAAAAGGATTCTCGTGACGATAGGCAGGGTGATTGTCGATGGTTGGATTACTTCCCCTTGTTACCGCGGTTGGTGCTACGGCTGGAGCAATCATCGGCTGTGCTTCCATGTCTGGTACGTGGCCATATTGCGGCGGAATGTAGGTGCGGTCATTTTTCTCCGGGTGTCCTCCCTTCCAACCTTTGACCTCATCGTCTGTGACTGGAGTGGCGATACGTTGTTTTCGGTGTTTGCGACGCCGTCGTATGAGACAACAGCAAAGCAAGGCAAGGATGAGACCAAGGAGTATAGCTCCCACCACTGCGCAGACCACCGCGATGATGACTGTCTTGTGATTTGTGCCCCCATGGCTCGGTGCCGCGGCTGCCGAAGAGGTTGCTGCGGCTTGGGTTCGTGAGGGGGAGGAGGAGGATGCGGAGGTAGGAGAAGGCGATGTGGACGATGATTTCGTCACCGATGCTTCCGAAGCAGTTGCTGACGAGATAACACCCACAGCAGAATTCACACTTCCAAGGAAGTTGACCAGCGGATTTGAGCTCGAAGAGCTTTGTGCAAGCACGTTACTGGCGCTCAGCACAGCTAATGAGGCCGCGAGAAAATAGTTGCGGAACATCCTTGCGCTCTTTGAAATAGGATGCGAGAACAGAATGAGGTTAAGACAAGATTGACTTCTTCAATATGAAGCTTAGCAACTCATAGTTGGGAGCGTGAGCCAATGCTTGGGTGAATTGATAGACAAGCAAATGACGTAATCGGTGTCATTCACAACTTGTCGGGTTGAGACAACACAGAATGAAGACCAGGCACAAAGCTGAATGACAGCGCTCTATGAAGTATATGAGGGGCGTCAATGTCGATTGGAGAATGGTAGAAGATGGAATGACAGAGGGTGCTGATGCTAGACGTACTTGTACCAGTGGAAGAGCAGGTGGGCAGCCAGGCTAATGGCGGCCGTCAAGTCTCGATCCACAAGGGCTGCCGCAACAGCGTGGTCTAATGGCTGAATTGCGATTCGATCATTGGTCTGAGGAACCATGTCGCTCTTATCAAGCCACAGGCATTCGCAACTTTAGCGCTTGGGAAGTTGCGCTTGCAACGTCGGAAAGTTGGATAGACCACTTTCAGCGCGTCGATCAACCCCACGGATTCCATCTACCCGACTACCAACCACGACGTCATTCTTCCACCATCCTCGGAGAGACCCCGATTGGCAAAACTGAGCATTGTGCGACAAGGTAGCTCTATCAAGCAAATGCGGTCGCTGAGTACATTATTACTCTTGAACAGCAGCTACATCTGAGGTTCGGACTTCGAGGTCGCAAGATGCAGATCCCCACGTGGAGCATCGAGCAATAGCTGACGCCACATTGTGGCTGTGCTGTGGCGCAATATCCTCACATCACTAGAACGGGGGCTTGTCGCAACTCCACTTCGCAAGGGAGTCCCAGACTTCGTCGGAGCATGTCCCGAAGAGAAGATGCATGAGAAAAGCTTCGGCCTCATGGTAGATGCGCATTGTTCATGTAATTGTGTCTGCATACCCCGTAGAGAGGCCTGGACTACCTTCAGTGCTGATTGCAATTGGCAGACCAAAACGGCTAATAAGTGTGACTTGGGTTCTGTCAAGTTCGCCTGTCGGTTGTAGAATTACGTATGAAGAAGCCCAACATACTTCTCAGCACGCTTTAACGCGGCTCGCTTCTTCCCTGACGTGAGTGAAACACAGCACTGACGCCCGTTGAATGTTGTACTGCTACATCTGAGAACCGTGGTCGGCCACAGGCGCAATAATCCAATCCATCTGGAAGTAGCTCATGGAGCCAAATGCCCGATCCCGGCTGCTCTCACACTTCGTTACTGGGATATTGCACCTTCGCGCTTCCCACAAAGTCTTCCTTGATGCTTCTCATGCTCACGAACCTCGCCAGCAGGTTCTGACTGCCAGCTTTGTCGTTCGTGCCGCTTGATCTGGCCCCGCCAAACGGCTGCTGCCCCACAACGGCCCCGGTGCATTTGCAGTTGATGTAGAAATTGCCTGCAGAGTTCCTTAGGGCGTCTTCCGCTTGTCGGATTGCATACCTGTCCTTGGCAAACACCGCGCCCGTCAATGCATAGTCCGACGTGCTGTCGATAAGCTTGCAGATGTCTGCGAAGCCTTCCGTTTTTGAGTCGTCGTAGACGTACACCACCAGCACTGGGCCAAAGAGTTCGGTAGCAAGGAGATGGTGCCGCGGATTGCTCGTCTGGTAGATTGTCGGATGAATGAAGTACCCCTTCTTGTCATCATACGTCCCGCCGACGACTAACTCAAGCTCTTTGTCCGATTTGGCGTGGTCGATGACTTTGGACAGCTTCTCGAACGAGCGCTGATGGATCACAGGCCCCACAAAGTTGCTGAAAGAGTCCAGTGGCGATCCAACCTTCAAGGCCTGGGTCTCCGATACCAGACCCGATTTGATTGTTGACCACAGGGAAGAAGGTATGTAAGCCCGGGAAGCGGCACTACATTTCTGACCCTGATACTCGAAGGCGCCACGTATGGTATTAATCACTGCATTGTGTGGGTCCGCACTGTTGTGAACAAGATGAAAGTTCTTACCGCCCGTCTCGCCAACTATGCGAGGATAGCCTTTGTATTTGCCTTCTGCGACACCACTTGCAATCTTGCCGTACAAGCTTCGGAAGACAGCCGTGCTGCCTGTATAATGCAGGCTCGCAAATTCGCGATGGGCAAGAACGATGTTGGTAACTTCTTCGGCATCCCCAGGAACGAATTGAATAACGCTCGGTGGAAGACCGGCTTCCATAAGAATCTGCTGTATTAGGTAGTTCGATGCAATGGCTGATGGTGACGGTTTCCATATAACGACATTGCCCATGAGGGCAGGAGCGCACGGTAGATTGCCGCCAATCGCTGTGAAGTTGAACGGGGTAATGGCATACACAAAGCCTTCGAGCGGACGGTATTCGACCCGGCTGTAGTCAAAGTAAGTCAATCAAATCAAAATAAGATTCGGCTGGATTCGAAGATCGTACTTCCAGATGCCGGGAGAATTATGAACTGGTTGCTGTGCGTATAGCTCCTGAGCATACTGAACATTGAATCTGAACCTGGTCAGACCTAAACGTCCTTGAAAACCCCAGTCCTCTAATCTCACCTCAGAAAGTCGCACAGCTCCGCAGCAGCATCAATTTCGGCCTGCCAAGCGTTCTTCCCTTGCCCAAGTATCGTTGCGGCCATCAATTCGTATCGGTACTTCCCACTGATCAGGTCTGCGGCTTTAAGGAACACGGCAGCCCGGTCGGCAAAGGGCATAGCTTCCCACGCCGGCTTAGCGGCGAGAGCTGACTCAATGGCCTTGGATATTGTGGCAGGGCTGGCCTCATTGTATCTTGCTATGGGGGTCAAGTGGTCTGCTGGATTGAATTGGAGCTCTTCTGATCTCGGATTCGGATCTTTGACCTTGATTACAAGATCAGTTCCGACGTTCATAGGCTTCGGATGTATATAGACGCTGATCGACAGCGGTCCATGTCTTGGTGCTCCAGGGCAATGAACTGTCGTACCTCTTCACCATTAACAATGGCATAGACCTCACGCATGCCTCCCCACGACTGCAGAGCTTTCTCGAGAGCTTTCCGGTCCGGCGAACCTTTTCCATAATGTTTCTGAATCGAATTCCCGGTCAGCTTCCTACAACCGAATGCTCGTGGACCCAGCGTACATTGTTTTCGTTCTCGACCTTGGGCACTTTGTAGGTAGCCATGGTCGCCATCTTGGACCATGAGGATCGCGGTATCCGCCGACAGACAGGGAATGACGTGGGTTTCAGTCGAGACGAAGCTACACGCTGTAAGCCTCGCATCTCCATCGTAGAGGAAGCAAGATACTCGTACCTGGTGAAGTATCGTAGAGTAGGTGATTCTCCTTGAGCCGAATGCTTGATGTGACCCCCACCATCACATCCGAAGACCCCACCTTCGGTTAAATGCGGCCTTCCGTCTACGTGGTTTCTGATAACCAAACAGAGAACAATTGAAGAATCGTGTCTCATATTAGGAGACCACGCGCTAGACACAATGAAATAGACGAGCAATGGCTGTTGGGTATGACAGCGAGCTAATGTCGCTACAAAATCATCGACTGCTTTTTACCACAAGGAAAGTGAGACGAGAATTGGGACCATAGAGCTTTGGTCAATAGTCTGCACTACCAATAGGACGTATTGCACTCTGGAAAAAATCGCTTGCATGTTCTACCTGCTCTTCGCTCTTGCCGCAAAACAATTTGAACCCATGAGCCACATAATTCGTACCTGGAAGAAATACACCGTCTATGCTAGAATGAGCCATCCCCTGCGAAGCAGAATGACTGTGATCCGGCTCGACAGCGCTTGTTACTCTTCGCCTTCCATGGGAGCTTCCTCTTCGCTAACTCGAAGTCAGCGCTAGGTACTCGCAGAAAAGAAAATCAGACTTACTATTCCTCTTCGCCCTCCGAAACGGACGCGTCTTGGTATTGTTGGTACTCCGACACCAAGTCGTTCATGTTGCTCTCCGCCTCCGTAAACTCCATCTCATCCATTCCTTCCCCGGTATACCAATGCAAGAAGGCTTTGCGACGGAACATGGCGCTGAACTGGTCGCCCACACGCTTGAATAGCTCCTGGATTGACGTGGAGTTGCCGATGAATGTCGACGACATCTTGAGCCCCCGCGGAGGGATTGAGCATAATGCGGTCTGCACGTTGTTCGGGATCCACTCGACGAAATAAGACGCATTCTTGTTCTGCACGTTCCGCATCTGATCTTCAACTTCCTTCATTGAGACTTTTCCGCGGCTGGAATAGGGTTAGTAGGGTATCTTCAGTCTGAGAAGATCCAGCACTTACAATATAGCTGCGCAAGTGAGGTAGCGACCATTCCGGAAGTCGGAGGCAGCCATCATATTCTTAGGGTCGTACATTTGCTGGGTCAACTCAGGGACCGTTACGGCACGGAATTGGTGAGATCCACGGCTAGTAAGCGGCGCGAATCCGACCATGAAGAAGTGCAGACGCGGGAAGGGAACCATGTTGACCGCTAGCTTGCGAAGGTCGGAGTTCAATTGACCTGGGAAGCGGAGGCAGGTGGTAACACCAGACATGACTGCTGAAACGAGGTGGTTCAGATCACCGTAAGAAGGGTTCGAAAGCTTTAGGGTGCGCATGCAGATGTCGTAGAGTGCCTGAAATCGGTTATTGCAAATCCTTGCATTAGGTACTCAAGTATGACGTACCTCGTTGTCGATACAGAAGGTCTCGTCCGAGTTTTCCACAAGCTGATGCACTGAGAGGGTCGCGTTGTAAGGCTCAACAACGGTATCCGACACTTTGGGAGACGGAACCACAGAGAAAGTGGCCATCATACGGTCTGGAAACTCTTCTCGGATCTTGGAGATCAAGAGCGTCCCCATACCGGCACCAGTACCGCCACCGAGTGAGTGGGTGATCTGAAAACCTTGTAGGCAATCACAGCCCTCAGCCTCACGACGGACAACATCGAGAACCTGGTCCACCAGCTCGGCGCCTTCTGTGTAGTGGCCTTTTGCCCAGTTGTTTCCGGCACCAGATTGACCGAAGACAAAGTTGTCAGGGCGGAACAATTGACCAAATGGTCCTGCTCGGACGGCATCCATAGTACCCGGCTCGAGGTCGACAAGCACCGCACGAGGAACATATTTGTTTCCAGATGCCTAGAGTTCTTCAGCTTTGCCATAGGCATGCGCAGCGAACGTACACACCTCGTTGAAGTAGACGTTCATACGCTCAAGTTGGAGATCCGAGGTCCCGTGGTACCTGGGCGGGGTTTAAGATATGGCTTTGGGAAGGTTTCCAATGCTACTTACACCCCAGAACCATCGAGGCCATGCTCTCCCGAAATGGTTTGCCTGTTTCGAGTCAGACTGTGATTGATGTCGCGTCCGAGGGAGTGGGACGAACCAAAAGGCAGCACCAATTTGATTACCCTGTAGCTGTCAGTCAAGGACTCTTTGAAGATGGGTACAGCGGAACATACGCATTGGCCAGTCTGCAAATGCACCTATAAGTAGCATGCAAGTCAGCATCCTGTTTCTCGTTGACGGTTGGGGTAGACGAGGCTGATAGACGCGTGGGTGTAAGTATCAGCGGGAGAGAACACGTACGATTTCACGCATGATGGCGCTTTCTCAGTATGACTCGAGTGTTCTAGGTAGAGAATATCGAAAGCAAACAAGCTGGAGTACTTTGAGGAACCTGTATGTGGTGGAAATTGTTGGTAGAAGACTCGGTCAAGGATCGGTGGTTGTTGTGGGCAAGAGCGATCTTTTAGCGCGTGGCCCGTGCCCGCCTCCCAGTAAACACTGCAACGAAAGAGTGTTGCTGTGCTTTGACACTTTGGTATTGAATGATCTCGACTAGAGATTCGAAATCGAATGTTCCCAAGGCCTCTAATCATTCGCTTTACCTCATAATACTGAAAACTTCATCATTGGAATCGTCTTCTCACATTTGTTGACTTCTATTTACAACACCTGAATGTTCCAAAGTTTAAACTCGCTTCCATGCTAACAAACGCTTCACTATGCTAGACTTCGCTTTCGTATGGCTTGTGCAATTGGAAGACAAATCGGTCGATGGCGCGACAGCCACAGCGTCGGTATTGTCCGCAGATTTCTCCTGTTCGGCTACGACTTGCTCGAATTGTCCGATCTTCCAGGCTCGCAACACCCACATACAGAGCGCTGCGACTATGTACATCAAACCTGCGAAGATCTGAGCATGCAGATAGATGTTCCCAGTGTTCACCCGTAGTTGGAGTGCTATGGGCTCCGAAACTGGGGAATCTTAGCACAGAAATAGTAGGTGTTGCACAGCCTGACTTACATGTCGTCGGAAGAACCAAGACTAGCCAAGTAATTGACAGGGCAGACGGTAGCTCTTTCAATCCTACAATTTCTGCACTCACTGGTCCAATTGTCGTCCAGAAAGTGCCACTACAGGTGCCCACAACCAAGGCAAAGAAAATGAGGACACCATAGCTCTTGGTAGGAATCCAGATGGCCAAGCAAAAGATGCCTGCCAAAAAGGTACAGAAGCCTGCGATATTGATACGCCCAACTGAAATCCGAGTCAGATATGTGTCCAACTAACTAGACGTGGAACGGCTGAAATTGCATGAGCGATTTCGCTACCTCAGCGAGTTGGACGTCCCAAGGTCGCAAAGATCAAGGACATTCACCGAAAATCACATACCTCTATCGCTGAATATGCCCACGACTGGTCGACCAAGCCCCTGGCCTAGATTGAGCAGAGCTCCAATGACTGAACCTTGGGATGAGGTGAGCCCAATCGTCAGGGCATAATTTGGTAGGGAGAAGAGGAGAACGATGTATCCAAGCATACTGAAAAACCCCCAGCCAAGAGTAAGCAAGAACTCCAACCTCTTGAACAGCCGATAGTCGAAGGCTAGCTGCGATGCGCCAATTGCCTTATTCCTATCTTTCATGAGCAAGGCGCATGTGAAGTTGACCACAAATGCAAGAATTCCGAGTATCCTGAACGCCCATTCCACACCAAGTGTTCGTATCATAGATTCTGTCGCCAGACTGTACATCATGCCCCCGATGCCACTACCTGCGGTGCCAAAACCATTTGCGAGACTTCGCTTCTTCGTGAACCATTGGGGTACCACCCCAACAGAGCCGACAAAGAGGAACCCCATTCCAAACCCGAAGCACACGCCTTGAGTCAGGAACAGTTGCCATATCTTATGGGTGAAGGATGCCCCGATGAGAGCAAGAGCTTCGAAGCCAACACCAATCAGAAGGGTAACTCTTGTCCCGAACAATCGAGTTGTCGAGGTGGCAATGGGCGAAACAAGCAATGCCTGGGAGATGGACAGACCACCAACGAAGGCAAATTCCAATGAAGTTGCACCAGGATAGTAGTTGTTGGCAAGGTAGTAGGAAAGGAAGACGCCATATGAACTGTTTATTCCCCAAGTATGTGCATTTATCAAGAAACAGCATGCAACGCAGACCCAGCCGTAGCCGCCATCTGGGGGCACGTCGACCTGCTTTTCGCTCGTAGCGGCATGTTGCTCGACATCCGATGGGGTAGCCGTTGTCGCAGAGCTTCTCCTCGAGCCGTTTTGTTGCTCACTTGATGCGGTGGCCGGCTTTGCTGCTCGCTTGATCGTCATGAATGGGCCATGGGAGCGAAGAAAATCTTTCAAGCGAAGAACAGGAGGGGTGGTGACAGCGTACGACGGAGGATAAGCTTGTATGCATCCATCTCGAACTCGACTAGAGGTACCTTAGAGTACCGTCTTTCTCACCAATTGCCTTTACCTTTTATGTCATGCCATCGTTATTCCCGGGATTTTGACGTCGGGACGGGACTCAAGATCGCTTCCAATTGCCGAGAACCGGCAAGATCTCACCCCTCCTTCAACAAATCCTCAATTGTCCTCCAAAAATTCATCTTGGTGACACACTCTGTTGCTCGCACATCTCTATATTTCTTCGTGCACATTTTATAGAAGATATGGAGAAGATGTGCTTAGTAGAGACGAATGATCAGAGTTGGTGTGCCCAGGGGGGGTTGGAATGGCGTGGGAAGAGTTTCAGAGCTAGTGGTTGCTGGGCCAGGGATTGGATGTTGACGCTCGGTTTCTCATCTCATACAGTCCGAGTACTTTCTTATAGTCACCACTCATTATCTTCTACTACCTTTATGTGTTTCTCTCGTTTCAAAGACAACTTCTACATGCCTGTAGAATTCATCCATACCCTCATTAATTCCACCCTTTCCCTTGCAGTGACTGTCCGAAGATGCTCCATGGCGCAACGGATCCAAGCGCTTCTATACCCACATTGTCAGACAGTCGTTTACCGCGTACTGCTAGTCGATCTAGGAGTACCTCTCCCTTGAAGTTCTTTGCCTCCGCAGACATAATGAAACCAGCAATTACTCCAGACTCCCAAAGGGCCTGGACCGCCAGCTACCTTACGGATCTCCGTTTAAATCGACCCGCCCGTCCAAGTGGATCAAGACCTCTCCCTACTAGAGGTGCATCCTCTAAGCCGGTGCCTGTTGTGGAACCTACACTGAGACCATCGTCTGCACTGTCGCTGTCACGACCCCTGTGCTCTATACAACAGCCCGACCTTACACGCACCAAGGAGCCGGATCGGTGTTCAAGCGTTATGTCACATCGTCGAGCACATTCTGCGATACCTACAGCAGATGCGACCAAGAAAACTGGTCGGCCGTTAGCTCAACCCCCTCATCCAGATGTTCAGGCAAGGGACTTTACAATTTCAGCCATGGCAACGAGGGCTTCGACGGTAACAGCCGGCGGTGTATACTTGGAGAGAGGTCAGCGATGGATGGAGAGGCAAGAAGCTCACTCGTTAAGGGAAGCACTTGAAGATATGGATTCACGGGATGAAGCTCGTTTACATGCTGCCGCCCAGGATGAGGCATCAGACTTGGTCCGTCAGCACAGAAATGCAGGAGCGCCATATCGAAGTCGCGACGGGCATCGTAACTACAAGCAACATTTGGAGCAAGGAAGTCATGCTAGAAGCCAGAGCCTCGGGTATGCGGCTCTAGGGATCGTCAAAGGGGAAAAGACTCCAGGCCAACGGTCAGCGTCAGATGGATCTTCGTCTAGCCAGGCACAAAGTGGAAGTTCAAGGGGAAGTCGAGTGTCCAGCGGTGCTTCTAAGGGCGAAAGCAAGACCGGTCAAGAGGAGAGCCAGGCACCTGCTGTTCAGGGTCATGCAGTATGGGACTCACCGCAGAAGAAGGCATACATGAACCTAAGCTTTCCCGTCTCTGCACTCAAATCAACCGGCCGTCGAAAAGTGAGTGGGCCAAAATCAAGGAAATCAAGCGGAGGCCTCTTCAGCAACCCTGACGACAGAATCTACGAAGAGCCTGATGAGGCTACTAAGGACACTGTGCCAGAACTACCGGAAGAACCGCTTGAGCCTGCACCTCTCAAATTGAAGACTCGAAACTCAATTGCCAAGCTGCAAAGTGCGAGCTATGGCTTTTTACGTTCAAAAACAATCCCAGAAGATAGTCATACGAAGCCTTTCGGAACCGAAATACATAGGAATCCGCCCTCTCAGTCACGCAATGCATCTTATTTGGCAAACAAATCCACAACCTGCCCACCGAGGATTGAAATTGCAGGTCTTGATGATGCTAGTGCTGATAGTCCTAAGATCAAGAATGGCATTGAGATTCGCAGTGATGATATCAGAGCTGCTACAAGCATGCGAATGAAGGACAGAAGCCCAAAATTGCCATCGCCTACTGTCGTCAGTGACCGGCCAGGAAGACCGATCGTCAGCTTCGACAAAGACTGGAGGCCCAAGGACACTGGTCCGAAGCAAGAGAACTCATCAACTATTGGGCCTTCAATCCAAGACGGTTCTAGCACAGTGCCGACGTCGCTCCGGCCAAAACCCCAGCTTTTGATGTCCACTGCCTCAGCTCCTGTCGTCCCAACAATCAACGTTCCAGACCCTCCTGCACTGCACATCGACGAAGCACCTACTGTTCCTACCATCAATGTCTGTGTCCCCTCAATCGAAGTCTCATCCATCCCTCCAATCAGCGAGCCAACCCCCTCTGTCCCCAGCATCTCAATCTTAGACGACAATCCTCCCGCTCGCGCGCTCCCAGCTCCCACGACCAGCAGCCGTCCCAGCCCCTTCAAACGACCACTGCCCCATCACTCATCCACCGCGCCCATCACAAGCTCGACCCCACACTGGTCCCCCTTCCACAGCCGCCCCACTGCCCAATGCGCCTCCTGCGCCCTCCCCATCGCCGGCCGCATCGTCTCCGCCGCCTCCCAGCGCTTTCACCCGCATTGCTTCACCTGCCACCACTGCTCCGAGCTCCTCGAATGCATCGCCTTCTACCCCGAACCCTCCCCTTCCCGCGACGCCCGCCTCGCCCGCATCGAAACCCGCACCGCCGACCCTCACACCCCGGACGCCTTAGACGGCCACACCGCCCTCGACGACGGCGACCCCAGCTTACGCTTCTACTGCCACCTCGACTTCCATGAGCTCTTCTCCCCGCGCTGCCGCAGCTGCAAGACGCCCATCGAGGGCGAAGTCGTGATTGCCTGCGGCGGGGAGTGGCATAAAGGCCATTTCTTCTGCGCCGAGTGCGGCGACCCGTTCGATGAGAAGACGCCGTTCGTGGAGCGGAATGGGTATGCGTGGTGTGTGGAGTGCCATGCGGGGAGGTTCAATGGGAAGTGCAAAGGATGTCGGAAGGTGATCCTGGAGCAGGGAGTGCAGGCTCTTGGGGGTGAGTGGCATGAGGGTTGTTTTGTTTGCGTGGTACGTTTCTTTCTGGTGATGGATGATATAGGGAAGGCGGTACTGACTGTGGATTTTAGGAATGTGGTGGCGGATTTGTGGATGGGAGGTTTTTAACGAGGGGGAGTGAGGAGAGGCCGGTTTGCGTGGGGTGTGAGGAGAGGAGGTTGAAAGCTTGAGGGCTGTCATACTATGACAATGTGGCATTGGGTGAGTTAGATTGGAAAACGGTGATGGTAGATGTCAAGGATAAGATCCTCGAATAATTTGCTGAGTGTAGCCCCTTTCTCGACGCATTTGCAGAAGAGCTGGTCGGATGTTTGCTTGCATTTTCCGGCGCACGGAGGCTATGTCAAGCATGTAGAGTATGTCATCGTCCATCGACAGCTAATTTATTCACACTATACAATGGAGCCATCTCGCAGGTCATGAAAAAAAGGATCATGGCAGTGATTTCGACCAAGTTTCTCATAAGGAAAGATGGGCCCTTCATGATCCACACACTCTGCGACAGGAGTCAGCTCCTCCAAGACTACATTCTAAGCCGACCACCCCCAACAACCATCCTAGCAACAACCCAACTCCAGCATCTAACAGCTTGACCGATACCGGCCCCTACGACCAGGGCGTTCGCCGGCGATGCTGTCGAAGACCCCTGGTCATTGGATTTGGACGTCTTGGTAGAGGATCGATTCGAAACCATGCCTCGCCACGGGAATCTTCTGATTCGGTTCCATGCGAAAATTCTTCCTTCGCTGATCTTTCGATTTCACAGAGATCGTCCGGGTCTTCTACTGCAGGTTTGCTTCTCTTTCTTTGACGCCCTTGCTCAGTTACAGCTGGCTTGGAGCGGGACAGTCATGAATGAATGGTTGGATCTCACTCTCCAACACTCTCTGCAAGTTGAGCGTGGAGCTCTTCGCAGAGACATTGTCGAAGTTGCAAAGCCTTCTCGCTGATCGCGTGAACACGGGATGGACACAGACAGGGACGCCCGTTCTTCTGGGTGGGAGGGTCCAGTTGGTGGAGGTCGCAGTCTGACCAGAGTCCAAGTAGGTTAAACAGTCGCTTCATTGATGGCACGCTCCGTATGCGTATTGCCTTCCTGCAATGTAGACGTGAACCGCGTCACCACCCCGCCCCCCTAGTCCTCCCCCTCGGCGTCTTCTTCCCCAAATTCCTTGCCTGCCCTCTCCTCCCCTGCGCCTTCCGCTGCCCAACCCTCTGGCCCTCCTCTTCCAGCCCCGCGAACAACCCCACCACCCACCCTACATCCTCCACCGTCTGCTCCACCCCCCTATTATACACGTAAACCCCAAACCCCGCCACCGCTGCCCACAGCACGAGCTTCATCGCCATCGAGATCCAGTACATAATCGTGCGCCGCAGCATATCCAGGACTTTCAGAGAGATGATGAGGACGAGAGCGATGAGGGCGAGGGTGAGGAGCGAGGGCGTGTCGGTGAGGAGGGATTGTAGGGTCGAAGAGGAGAGGCGCAGGAGGGGGTAGAGGTAGGGGAAGAGGTAGGTGTAGAAGTAGGATTGGGAGTGTAGGAGGAAGCGCTGGAGGGGGAGGAGGTAGGTCGCGTAGGGCTTGTAGTAGTTGTGGTAGAGGGCGAAGGCTTGGGGGGCGTAGGCTGGATGGGGGTGGGGTTAGCTTTGGGGAAGGGGAGGAGGTGGGGGGGGGTGATGTGTACCTTCGAGGAAGTCCATGGTTGAGGGTGGAGTGCTGGAGAGGCGCGGGTAGTGCGGTGGGGTTTGAAAAGGTTGGGTGGCTTGCGATGTCGTGCAGTCTTGCGGTTTATTAAGAGTTTGAGGGAGTCTGCATGGCTTTGCAGTTGAAAGCGATGAGGGGCAGGAGGATAGCAATGGTGGGTGCTCCAAGGCGAAGCTTCAAGTTACTTGAGGTGGAGTAAGGTACGCGCTCAACCTGATAAGATAAGGGCTGCACTAGTATCACGTGAAGCAGTTGCGGTTAAGGTAGGTTGCGTGATGAAGTGCTACTTCGTACGTACTTTATACAGTTGTCCCTCGGTGAAGACAGATTATGGTTTGCGAAATTCTTTCGTACACGTGCCCCCCAATACCACGAGGTAATCTACAGAAACCGGGTTTGTGATATGTCCCTACGGACATAAGAAAAGCTAGACTACTAATCTACCCTTATTTCAAACCGTGTTTGGGTCTTGCTATCGTACCATTGAACGCCGGCGCTATGCGTACCAGTTCCATGGAAAACTGTGTTTCGTGTTCATGTCATCGCAGTATCCTCCCAATCCTGTATCTCGTCGTTCGGCTCCCTTGGTTCTTGAGCCTCGTGATATTGAATAGCATCATCGATGTAACTTAGAATGGCGCCGACACTGTCTTCATCTTGCACATTGAGCTGCAAAAAGGAGACCATGCTGAAGTCGTCTATTAACCTAGCCACAGCTTTGTTGAGCTTGTTGAAACTTCCTCCTCCCATGATTTCCTTTGTAGATGTTGGGTCTGCTTCATTTCTTGCGGCAGAGGCTTGGTTGCCAGACTGCTCGTCGTCAAGCAGAGAAGAATCCGGATCAATAAATCGTTTCAGATCCTTCTTCCGTAAAGAGCCCTTGACGAGGTCCATCTTGCTCATAATGTTGACGTGTGGTAATTCAAGCATTATCATGGCGCTCATTGCTGATAGTGTGCCGGCAAAGAATTTGGCTCGATCAATCACGAACGTTGATTCGAGAAGGTAGGCTGCGCAAAGGTTGACGTGCAGAGCTCCACTACGAGTGAGGTGCTGTACTAACGCAGGCACGACTGGTATATGTGTGTAGAGCTCGATCTGTCCAGGCATGTCGATGATTATCAGATACTCCTCACTCAGGGGTTCGATAGCTTCACTTAGGAAGTCCAAGTTCTCGAGCAGAAACCTAGTGCAGTCATCAGCAACAGGCCTACGAGAGGCGTAGACAGTCTCTGCAACATACTCGAAGCAATATATCAAGCCTCCATTGGGCCCTAGTCCCACCTCTTCCATTACATCCTCAAGGGATATCAGGTCCTTAATGTCGAGGTCGGGCTCGTACGCGAAGTCTTCCGCTGCAGGGTCAAGGTTGATGTAAAAACATGATCGTTTGACGAGCCGCAGATGCTGTATCAATGCGGAGCAAAAGGTTGTCTGCAGAGGAGCATTAGAAATAGTAAACCGTCGAGGGCTCATCGGTTGCGCATGAAGGTTGTGGGCCCCCCAGGCACGGTCGGGGTAAGCACACCTTGCCGGCGCCCGCCGGGCCCATGACCAGTGTGCCGTACTTACTCATTTCCACGGCGTACGTTGTTAATATTGATTAGGGGCGTAGTGTAGACGTGACATTGTAGCGATATTACTCGGGCCCAGCAAGACCTGTAAGTGGTGAATCTACTTAGGGCACGGAGTACGGAGTGCGGAATCCAAGCGCGGGACAATCGACTTTGCCGAACCGGAGGATGGCGCCATAGCATTTTAGCAAGCGATTTCGGTCCTCGAGATGTTGCTGACGTTTCAACTTGGTCCACAATTGAGGATCCATCAGTAGAATCACCTTCACAACCGCCCAATCATTGGTCTCAACAACTCTCCATACTCTCGTCCTAGTTCATTGAAGTCTCACTTGATCTTTCCAACATGGTCGGCCAAGCCAATGGCACCAATGGTGTCAAGGGAAAGACGTTCCTCTTCACTTCCGAATCTGTAGGCGAAGGGCACCCCGATAAGATTGCGTACGCATCCCAGAGCACAACTCTCATGTCTGTATAGCGACTGATGGTCGTGCAGTGATCAGGTCTCGGATGCCGTTCTCGATGCTTGTCTGGCTGAGGATCCCTTATCAAAGGCATGAATATCTGGGTATAGCTAATTGCCCAATTACACGCTAATCTATCCAAAGGTCGCCTGCGAGACTGCAACCAAGACTGGTGTGTAAGGTATGCTCTCAGTCTGAATATCTGCTTATCATACAGGTATGATAATGGTATTCGGCGAGATTACAACAAAAGCACACTTGGACTACCAGAAAATCATCCGGAACACCATCAAAGATATTGGCTACGATAGCTCGGATAAAGGCTTCGATTACAAGACCTGTAACGTGCTGGTAGCGATAGAGCAACAATCACCGGAAATCTCCCAAGCATTGCAGCTCGACCAAGCCTTGGAAAAGCTCGGTGCCGGTGATCAGGGGATCATGTTCGGCTACGCTACGGACGAGACCCCTGAATACCTACCCATGACAATTCAGTTGGCACATGCGCTGAATAAAGCAATGAAAGATGCAAGAAACGACGGGAGCTTGCCATGGCTGAGACCAGACACGAAGACGCAGGTGACCATGGAGTATGAGCACGATGGTGGTGCCGTAATCCCTAGGCGAGTCGATACGGTAGTCGTTAGTGCTCAGCATAGTGAAGCCATCACTACGGAAAAGCTCAGGAAAGAAATCCTCGAGAAGATCGTCAAGAAAGTGATCCCCGAGCGCTTCCTAGACGATCGAACAGTATACCATGTGAGTCAATAACCTGGTAGAAGGTTGATGATACTGATATTCAATAGATTCAACCATCTGGTCTGTTCGTCATTGGTGGTCCACAAGGTGATGCTGGCCTCACAGGACGGAAGATCATCGTCGATACCTATGGTGGCTGGGGCGCGCATGGTGGTGGAGCCTTCTCGGGTAAGGACTACTCAAAGGTTGACCGATCGGCTGCGTATCTAGCTCGGTGGATTGCCAAGTCTCTGGTGCACGCCAAACTGGCCCGCCGAGCTCTCGTCCAGCTTTCCTATGCTATCGGAGTCGCAGAGCCGCTATCAATGTTCGTCGAGACTTACGGTACATCGGATCGCAGCTCTGAAGAGCTCGTGGACATCATCAAGGATAATTTCGATATGCGGCCTGGCGTCATTGTCAAGGAGCTAGATCTTCTGAACCCGATCTACTGCCGAACAGCGAAGAATGGACATTTCACAGATCAGAGCTTCACCTGGGAGAAACCAAAGGCTCTGAAACTATAGTTTTCATTTCAACGATTCGACGACCGTCACGACATGTATACCACAAGAGCGCATTGTTTTCTCAACAATTCAAGGCGCTGGGGGTAGACGGAGTCCAAAAACAAGTTACTGTCACATGGGTTGGCAAACTTCAACAGCATTCAACATAGATCGTTAGATCGGGACGGATATCAGCATCTCCACATGCTGGCGTTCAGGAGATGTTGATTAGATACTGGCTTGTTAGGCAGAAAGGCAAACAATCATGGCTCTTCGAGCTTGGAATATCATCGAGGGGTCTCAGCGCAGTCCTGTGACCTTCTGGATACTTCCTTCACAGTTGAAGTCAGATGACAGTTGCACGAGCATGTCTGACGAAGCGCAGATAGTAATGCCAACGGTCGACGCCTGCCTAGCATGTTTGACTCACGCCCCCGGCCATCGGCATGGTAGCTAAGGAAATGTCAAGCTGACACACCTTTCCGAACCGATCGCGCTCGCTAGCGGGGACCAGTGCGAGAAGGCTCGTCCCGCCGTGCACCAAGGTATGCAGGTCGCTGAAGGTGGTGCGCAGCTTCTGAGTTTCAAGGGTTTTGCGAGTCATCTGCCTTCCTGTCATTTTCCGCGCAAGGTTCTCCCCACTTCCTATTTTTGTCTTACTTGTGGCCTGCAGGCGCACAGACGCGGCCTCATGCTGCCATCTCGATGCTCTTCTGGAACATCTTACGCAAACCAGGTCCCAAGCGAGATTTTGAAGAATAAACGCTACCTCGCTGGGTTGCGTCTGTGATGGCTTCATGACCGAGCCGAAACGCTTTTCACCGATTGTAGAGTCATTGTCAGCCCATTATGGAAGTGGATTAATGATTGCGGCATTGCTGTAGCTCGTACTACCATCCAACCGTAGAAATAGCAGCGGCTGCCAAACTTACTGGAATCGCAAGACATGCAGCATTGTGTTCGGCCTGTATGTCAACGGCATTGATGTCATGTGTCCTCGCATGCTTTTTTACAATCTTGCCGTGTATGACAGACTCAAGATAGCTACTAATGCGTCGCGATGTGGCAGGTTTGGCCAAGCGGGTGGATATGTCGCTCTTGTCTCATTATTCTTTCACACACTACTCTGAAATGAGCATTCTCAGCATTGGTCTGCGTATCATCGTCTCCATTCTGCCCTGTCCGCCGATTTTAATGCCGCTGATACTTCCGCACCCCGATGATTATGCTCCTATTTCTACCAAACCATCCATATCGAGAACATTCTTATAAGAAGCAAAAACAACTTTTTGCACTCGCACATTTGTCTAGACCTCGGGGCGCCGCGGTAAGACGATTCTGGCCTGATGCATCGTTCCTAGCAAATCAACGATCAGGGATATCTCGAATACCGAGCAACCGGTCAGACAGATACGCCTCGGCCTTGCGTTGGCTCAGATCCAAAACAGCTGAGAGACGCTCTCGATCCTTATTCCATCATCATGCATTGGAATCATCCCGTTCAGCCGTTCCACACCGTGGTAGCAGTCGATTGTTCTGTTTTAATATTACTCATCTACATCGAGCCGTCGTAAGGCAAATCAATATCTTACATATCTACTACAAGTACAATCGATTCTCAACCGCATGCGGCTCAGCCCATCGATGATCCATCCAAAAAAAGCACTTCTGGGGTCGCTGCGGAGTCCCTTCCGCGAGCGATCGACGTATCCGTGTTCTTCAGAGGTATGGTGTAGGTAATCGTTCAAGCCTCACAAGAATTCATAAAAAGCCTCTGCTCCAGAAGGACGATTGGCGGGGGAGCGCGAACAGTGAGAGCGAGCTTGTGGCGCGTTGATCGAATCATATTCGGAGTTCCAGCCGCATAGGGACGACCAGCCCTTTGAGCGAATGTAGGAGTTCTTCTAGCCTGGGCCGCGTCTTGCTCTATCGCGTCATTCCCGTCCGTCGTTCCCAGTAGAGCTGTAGATCCATGCTGGGGCTGGTGGGGGTGCGGGCCATGATGACCTCTTGATTTGTGTCCGTCGCCTTATCAGTCCGTAGCCCCATCCTTCTTCATGTCCAAATGATTGAACCCCCGGTCCAGGCATGGACGATGGATGACTAGGAAGGACCCACATGACCTCAAATGTAGACTCGTGGTCTCCATGGCCGGCGGCTATAGCGACTAAAGGCATTGGTCCCGCTGAGACCCCAGTAGACGGGATCAGGCAAGCAAGGGAGTGCCCCGAAGCTGGGAGTGGAGCACGTTCTGCCTGCTCGAGGTCCCAGTCCCACGAGCCTTTCGGCTTGATGCAGCTAAAGGCGGGATTGTGCATCTTGCAGAGTGCAGCCTGTATCAAGTTCTGGAGCTTGCATGTGGCAGCTTCCCCCGAGCCTTCTGATCTTTCGCTAAGCAGCACGCCAAAGATAATGATCGGATGGAACACCCCGTATTTGCTCGCATGAGCAGCGCCCCCCAGGGTCTTCCTTTGTCCGTGTCAAATTAGTCGGTTCGCCCGTTCTGCGCTTACCATCGATCTCTCCGCCTCTAGTGCTCGAGATCGTTGCCGACTAGGCTCAGCGAGTCCCGGAAGCATTACGGTATGACTATCTTCGATGTATTGTAGCTGCCATAATGATCCTACCTCCTTGACTGGACAAGCGGCCGCCGTTGACGATTCGCATGCTCTTCGTTGACGACTGCGCCTACCATGCCCAGCCGTCGTCTGGCTCGATAATAATTTCCGGACTGCCCAGAAGTCTAGAAGACCTCCAGACCGACATCCTGGCAATGCGCTGAAGGCAAAGCACGAGCCACTCATACTGTTTCCCTGCTTCTCTCTTCTTGTACTCATCGTCCAGCTGGAGATCTTGTTGGTTAAATCGTGCCACCGGTGTCCGTCGATTAGGAGGAGCAGACTAGCTGGCCTGGAAAGAAGGGGCCCTTGTCCGCAGTCAGACAGCTTGCGGAGCATTGCACCCCTCTCGATCGGGCTGCTGTCATCCCAGGCGAACGATTGGGGCATCCCACCTGTCGCACATCCCATCCTTTACGCTCCCCGCGACCTTGCATCTACACCAACGTCGCATGGACCACCTCACATCCACGCGTAACCTAATCGCGACGCTTTCCAGGTCGAGTGGGAGCGTTCTTACTGGTTTCTTGAACCGTCGCACTCACCAGCGGCCACTCGTGAGTTGTAAGCTTCTATTGTAGGGCAGCGAAGCGGGAAGAGGGGTCCAGTCTGCGCTCCACCATCCAGTTCGCGGGAAAGCAGGCTTCATGCAACGGCCGCGCGCCGCTGCCCGTTAGAAACCCATCCCATCTGGATAGCTCATCCAACCTACTCCACCAACTGTCGGCCACGCGCACCCTTGCGCTTCAGTACCCTCGGTGGGTGCGACGACTGACGGGGTTTCAGCCTCGGCCAAGGCCCGTCAACGTCGCCAGCTATGTACTCGGCGTCGCATCCTGTAGTGACGACCTCAATGAATGGTCTGGGAGGAAGCATAATAGATGGCTCGGGCACGATCAATCCAGCAGCGTTGAATGCTCCAGGTATCATTCACACTTCCTTCATTCCTTTCGCATAAGTCGCCATGTCGCAGGTCTATTAGCGACCTATGACGATGCTTGTAGCTGCCATGAGCTACAGGGTTCATCTGCCTTGGCCATAAGCGCGTCTTCGGTCACTGAGTGCTTGGACTGACATCGTCGCTCTGTCGTGTAGTATCCGCACATCCCAACCCATCGTCCGCCAATGCGCCCAAAGCCAGTCCGCGGGGCATCAAGCGCAGTCGCTCGCCGGAACAGAACCCAGACTTGCCGGAAATTGGTGGACTTGACGACGGTATGTGATATCTCAGTATGCGGTCTGCCGTCTGTGGGAGGTTGGAGCGAAGATTATTTTCCGATTGGACATACCATCCATAGAAAATGAGGGACTGACATTTGACGGAACGGATAGATGACCAGAAACCACGGAAGCGCGGCAGGCCCCCGAAGTCGAGAGGCTCTGGTGGAGTCCCAGAAAGCCCAACTGGAATCTCGCAAGTGACACAGACGCCATCGCAGGTACGGACGCCCCAACTGCCAACGCAGAATGTGCCTCAGCAAGCAAACACAACTCCAACCAAGTCTTCACCGCCCAAGGCCACTCCATCCAAAAACGTGTTGAAAGCTCTGCCAACTGTCAGAGATCACACGACTGATCAATTAAGCCCCGATGGCGACGAGTACATACCCCGCGAGCATGATGAGGCCGGGGAGAAGAAGGTTTCACCAACAGGGCATCCGTTGGAAGGGCGGCAGTACAAATGCAGGACGTTCTACGTACCGAATCGTGGCGAGAAGCTGTTCATGTTGGCGACAGAATGTGCCCGAGTCTTGAACTATCGAGACTCGTATCTTTTGTTCAACAAGAACAGGTCACTCTATAAGATCATCGCCACGCAACCGGAGAAGGACGATTTGATCAGTCAAGAAATCCTTCCATACTCGTACAGGTCCAGGCAGATAGCAATTGTTACTGCCAAGTCCATGTTTCGCCAATTTGGCAGCAGGGTCGTCCAGGATGGGAGGCGTGTCCGGGATGATTATTGGGAAGCGAAGGCCAGGAAACAAGGGTTCACTGAGGAAGACGCCGCCGGCGAGAAGAGGCCTGGAGCTGCAAAGGCAAGAGATGCGGCAGCCGTAGAAGCTGCACAGAACGCTGGTGCTGGTTTAAATCATCCAGATATCATCTACGGCAACGGACCTCTTGACAACAACGGTCAAGCTCAAGGTCTTCTACCAGCAATCGGAGGACAGATACCAGCTACTCTAGCGCCGCTGCCCATGATATCCCTTGCTCCTAATGAAGATATGAGGCTGCGCAACTACGGGGATACGCCTCGACCGAGGCATGAAATGAGTGGTGCTCCTTATCAGGACCGCTTACAACCAACCTCTGCCACGGACATCTTGCACCAGGCCTCGAACACCGCCGATTTCAGCAAGGCCATCAACGAGCAGCGCAAGCTGAGGGGGTCACTTCTCACCGACACCTGGCATAGGCCGCATGAAGTTCCTGTCACAACGCCTCAGCCACAACTGGAGTCCAGTCCGCCCGTCTCTCAGTCTCTACAATCGCCACCGTCAAGAGGCATGATAAGTGCTAATCAGCAGTCTGCACTGCAGCGCCAGTCATCGCAGCTGATGAGTCCACCAACGGCATACTCCCCGCAGGCTCATCAAGGGAACCCTCTTTCTCAGTCACCGAGGGGTCTATCGCAGGGGATGCGTCCAGAAATGCATCAACGCTCGTCAGCACTCCCGTATAGCGCAGGTTCTGCAGGTCAAGGCTCCCCGTACGGTTACCCACAAGCCTCTCACGGCTGGGGCCAGCCTCCGCCCCAACCACAGCAGTCGCCAATTGCGAACCATCCTAGTCTACAGCAGTACAGCCCTTCTCAGCAGCACCATACGCATCCTCCACAATCACCTCTTCAGCCTCCACAGCTTCACCATTCGCAAAGCAGCAGCTCTATGCATAGCGGCATGGGCTACCAGAATATGCCGGGTATGAGTAACCCTTCCAGCTACTCTGCGATGAGAAGCATGTATCAACAACCGAGCCCGAGTGCACAACAGTATATGCAGCAAACTACAGCGGCACAGCAAGCTGGAGGAATGCAAAGCTGGGCGCCACCAACGCAGCAAAGCCAGCATCCCGGACAGGGATGGCCGCATGGATACTGATACGAAGCATACCAACCATTTTACGATCCCTAATACATATAAAGTCGCCTCCTCGGACATTCTCGCTCGCCTCTAAATTGTGTCTATGATTCGGTCTGGCCAACCTATTTTTCTGGCTATGGTCACCTCGATTTGCTCGACAGGAATGAGTCCACAGGGTAGCAGCATCGGGGAAGGTATTCATGGAGTTGGCTCAGGTCGAGCCCAGGACGACCAATTTGCAACGTTCGATTCCTTTTCAACAGCAACCGAGCCTACATAGAACCTCATAGGGACGGCGTTCAGCATCTCCACATGTACTCTATGTTTTCTTTTCGTTCGTTGGCTTCTACAATTCTCGGTACAGAAAGTTTTAATCCACGCCGCTGGACGCGCTTGCATGAGGACTGGGTGGTTGCTGTTCAGACATATTTTTCATTTCGCATGGGGTTCATAACGGCATTGTTGGTCGGGGCTTTCGGGTTTGGGATCCAGGTTGAGGACATTTGGCATGCCTACCGGAGACGGCTGATGAGGGACTTGGATCATGTCCAATTGGCATATTATAGCGATAGGAACATAAGGGGACATCCTGCAATCTCGTCAACTTGCATCACTCTCTCTTGTGGAGTCTGCTCAGAGCTAAAGGCTCAGCACGTGGGTCTACAACTCGCGGTGTGTGCCGTATACGCCATCCAATGTGCAGTCAATACTCCGTTGATTGTACCTTTTCTTTGGCTCGTCGCCCATGTTTTATCTTGAGGCTCAAAAAGCCGAGAAACCAGAGTGTCGCCATAGAATGGCTACTGCGCCGTTGACACGCTTTCCCACAATGCCGGCTCCAGTGGTCCAAAGATCTTCTTGTGTGCTTTACCAACCCACATCCTACCAAGAATAGTACTTCGTCTGATACACATCAAATGTCGAATGTTGATTACTAATCTCAATATCTGCAATTCTATTGGTGCACATGGGATGCCAAGCCAGTGACTTCGAAAACATCGATTCGAACGATCTGACCGCCTCTATGAGTGCTCTGAGAAAGCATGTTGCGGCTCTTCGACTCCAGATCTTTGCACCCGTGACCTGGTCAATAGCTAAGGTACTCCACAGTACGTACTGATAGGACGAAGACGGCCCATCATCTTTTGCCACCGGCAATTCGGCATGCAACGCGCAATGATTTCAATCCGTCAACGTTTCTCTGTTTTTTAGGTCGTGTTGCTCGTACATATACGATCAGATTACAAACACCGAGTCCCCACAGTTCGCTGGTACACACTGACCTCCCGTTCCCATGTGTAATATGTATCATCTACACGCTTGGCTCGCCGTCGCCGTAAGCGCTCTCATAGTCCCGGCTCTTGGTCAAGCTTCAAGCTGCTCTACCACATTGACTCCTACGAAAGCAGTCAAGCCCACAATTGCCTCCGGGTATCGCATGGCCTTGGTCGCTACTGGCCTGACCTCCCCGCGATCAATACATTTTGACACTGCTGGGAATCTCTTAGTCGTCCAGTCCGGCGCTGGCATAGCCAATCTTGCCTTTCAAGATGATGGTGGAACATGCTTGACTGTGAGAACAATGAAGACGGTCGTCAGTGCTAAAGCTGTACGTATAGCTCTCACCATCCAAGATAAAGCCACATTATTCCCACGCTAGTCAACGACATGACGGTTTGCCGATGGACCATCGCGGTCCATGCTCTCCTACATTAAAACATACACTGAATCTTGCCACATAGCTGAACCATGGCTTGGCTTTGTCCCAAGACGGGAAGATCTTATATGCCTCGTCGCCAGAGGCTGCTTATTCCTGGAGTTACGATCCTGATACTTCGACCGTAGGGTCTAGCAATAAAACCCTAGTGACTGGCATGACCACATCAGATCACACAACCCGCACATTGACGCTGTCGCAGAAGGTCAACGGCACTCTGGTGATCAGCAGAGGAAGTACCTCGAACGTGGATCCGTTGGCAGAGATGCTATCCTCTGGCCATAGCCAGATCAAAGCCTTCGATTTGAATAACGTGACAGACTTGGGGTATGATTTCGATACGGAAGGCTTGCTTCTTGGTTGGGGTCTGCGAAACTCTGTCGGAGTGGTAGAGCATCCGGACACTGGAGGCATCTACTCCGTTGAGAACTCAGTTGATCAGATCATGCGGGAGGGCAAGGACGTGCACCAAGACAACCCTGGAGAAGAGATGGTGAACATGGCGACCTCCTCCCGTACGATTACTGAACTCGACTGACACGAGAGACAGAACTTCCACGGATACCTAAATGGGACAGAGTATGCGCCTCAAGGAAGCAACTACGGCTATCCCTATTGCTTTGCTGCCTGGGTCCCTTCAGATCTGCCACAGAATGGGAACTTAACTGTAGGAAGCAATTTTGCCATGGGAGACCAGAACAGCACTATTAACGACACCTTTTGTGCCGCAAGGACTCCCCCAAGACTGACTTTTCAAGCACACATGGCTCCCCTCGATATCAAGTTCAATAACAGCGCGAGCGAGGCTTGGGTTACGTTCCATGGTAGCTGGTCAGTAGCGGAGATGTGCCTATTCGATGCTTCTTCTCACCATCTACAGGGATCGTACCGACCCTGTTGGCTACAAGCTATCGGTCATACCATTCCATGATGGAGAGCCTTTAGCAGCACCCGACAACAACACTGCCGTGACGGATATCTTTGCCAACGTCGACAACTCTGTATGCCCACAGAACTGTTTTAGGCCCGTTGGGATTGCTTTTGATAGTAAGGGCCGGCTCTTCGTATCTTCCGACGCCACCGGCGAGATATACGTCGTTGAGAAAGACACACCACCGCCTGGTGCCACGAGTACGGCAGCCTCAGCTAAGCCAAGCTCGACCTCTGGTACTGTAAAGCACTTTGAGTATAGCCTAGCTGCTCTCGTCCTTGCTTTAGGCCCGTTTTACCTTTTGTATTGAGTGACCTCTCTGGGGAAAACCATATACCAACCGCCTTCGTGAAAATGTAAGATCTTGGCGGTGTTTGGCCATTCGATTTACGACCTTGGACAATGAAGGTATCTGTGCATATGCTCCATCTTTTCCTTATGTCTGTCATGACTTGCCGCCATCCTTTGACGAAACAGATGATCGAAGAGCAACGTGTCCGCCGAGCAGCCCAAAAGGAAGGAACGGCCCTCGAAACAGCACTCCTTCAGCAGAGCTTGACATTCCCATAGCTTCGAAGACAAGAGACAATGCGGCTCATCGGAATTCGACACTCCTCGATTTGGGCATCACTGTGATTCTCCATGACGGGTCGCAGCTTCAGCTTCAGCTGTTGAGTGAAGATTGCCAAGAATTGCGGCTAAGCGAGACTTGATCACGTGATTGCTTGGCTTAGGGCTTCGAACTGCTGCCAGCACGGCATGTTGATGCTGTCGCTCAACACTGAGGTATGTCTATGGGTTTGCAATGGCTACGCTATCGCTGGTACAGCTCCGCCATGCCTCAGTACTCGTATACACGGGTCATAATGGGCAGATTGTAGCGGAGCTGTTGCATCGTGTTAATCCTGTTCATGGGCATATATCGATCCCAATATCCCCCACCACCTATTCTAGAGGAACAGATGCACTGTCATGTTTCATTTACGGTTGCGAAGCAAGTGGTCGATTACAATCCATAGCCTTGGTCTGCCATGATTTGGATGGACAATATTCACTGCTCACTAGCCTCATCACTAGGGTGGAAAATTTGTCAAGTTTATGTTCATTCAGACAAAGAACTCGGCCCTTAGCTTGCCCACAGAAATCCCACTGCTCTCATCTGTACACTTCCCCTCTTCTCATCACCTCCTCTACCTTCCATCTTGTTCAGGACTCTCGCAGTTGCACCGTTACATCACAGCGCTCGTCTCAATTGCTCCAACTATCTTGCCCATACTCATTTATTGCTGGCCGACTCTAATTGCTTGTCAATTCCCAATTGCTACCTGACCCATCATGGCAGGCTTGCGGGACTTGTCTTATGAGATCTATAATCGTATCGCAGAAAATTTACCAACCGCCGAGGATATCATCTCATTTGCGAAGACCTGTCGAGTGACTCAGAATGCCATCTACGACACGCACGCGTCGTGCTGGCGCCACCGCTTCGGAAGTCTGTATGATCTTCCTCCGACCAAGGCTGTTACGGCCATCCGAACGAAGTTCGTCGAGCGGAAGCTGCTTCGCTTCCGACTGATCTTCAAGCTCGGCGATGGTCGTGCTTCTCGTGGACACTTCACCGAGGACGAAGAGAGAGCGCTAGAGCTTATGAGAGATTTGATTGTTGGTACGTACAATATGTTGAGGCTCGATCCAATCTGTCGGCACCCAGAAACAGCACACATGGTCTATCGCACTATTAGGAAAGCAGTACTAACCTTTCCTGTTCTGCAGAATCCTACTGTGCATCTACCACACAGAAGCCGGAGTCGAACAACGTCAAGATCCTGCGCTACCTGGCAATCTCCACGAACATTTGCAGCGTGAACAACTACTGGAGTCGAGGCTTGGGCCAACCCACCCGCCTTCTCCAGGCCGTGCATCTAATGCTCCTAGTTCCCCAACTAGAGCTGGCTCTGAATAAGGCTAGTAGCAGTACGCCAGGAGACCAGCTCCCGGTCTCGCAAAAGGCCATTTACAACCACCCCAATGAGAACGCAGGGCTCTTCGCCGACGATGAGTTTATGACTGTCAATCTAGACCTATTGGGCCACTTGTCCAATTTCTTCAAATTCTACATCACATGCTACGAGGAAGTAGCCTTGTTTGATGTCTTCGACGCTCTCGGCAAGCATGAACGACCCAGCTTGTGGGACAGCCAGATTATGCAAGGCCCTACAAAGCCGGGGCGTCATTGGAAGGGTGTCTTTGGTTCGTGATCTGTACTCTCCTGACCATCAAAGTAATCTCACTAAGCTCCTATACAGCTTCGCTCTCGGGCGCCCAAATCGAGCGCCTGCGTAGCTACCGTGACCCTAGCCACCTCGTCATCAGAGACGTGCTCTCTGTCGACCACGGCCTCGTCGACCTTGAACTCAATTTCGGCCCGGTAAAGATGCTCGACGGCGCCTGGCCACGCACCTGGGACGACGCGTTAGAATCCACCCCCAGCATGCGCCTGATCGAAGCCCTCAAGCAATGGCCCATCGACTGGATCAAGACCCAGAATGATCCTCGTGAGTTCAGCAACAACCTGACCACCGAGCACGCCAAGACGTCCTACGCGTCCAACTACTGGCACATGGAGGAGTACGAGTGGCGCAAGTGGGTCGCGATCCACAAGCCCGCACCCACGAACCCCGAAGCCTGGGACACCCTTCACGCGCAGTTCAAGAAAGAATGGGAAGATCTTACGCCGCCACCAACCCCTACATCCATGAAACCCCCCAAGAAGCGTCCCGCTCCCCTGCAGACCGCCGAAGCCGGCAAGGATTACTATCACTTCACGGGAAAAGGAGTCGATTCCGGCGACGAATTCAAGGTCCGAGGCAACTTGCATGCCGTCGCTCCCGTGGAGGACATCCCCGGGTGGCAGCGCATCAGCTTCATGAGGTGGTTCAGCGATCACAATGGGCTGGAATATCACGTCTGCTGCGAAGGCGTCGTCTTGCCGGGCAACAAGATCATCCTGGGCCGTTGGTGGAGCCTGATCGACGACGAGAACCATCATAACATGGGGCCATTCATCTTTTGGAACGTCGACTAGAAGGCTTAAGCTTTGCACCATCGCTACGAGCACAATACCATTCGGATTCCCAGCAGCACAACCATCATCAGGAAGTCCGTTCGGGTTCTCCAGCACTATCCCACAGCATCACCTTTTCCAATCTTCCCGGCGGCTCTATACACACACTCATTTGGCAATGCAAATCTACCACTCATCACGGAAACACGTTTCTACACGTCTTCTGCCAGCACCTACTTGGGAATAAGGGGATAAGGCAGGAGGCATGAGCTCCTACAAGCGAACTAAACGCACACTCATGATGGATATTTTCGGTACTGTATCTACTAGATTGGTAGCTAGCAATTTGACTCTTTTGAAAAACATTCGGGCTTTACATGCAGTGATTATGAGTGAGGTGTGACAGAATTACCTTCCTTGCTCTAGTCGACCTGCTTGCCTGCTTGCGTCTTGCCCCGGCCTCTTTATTAAAGTCACGTTCGGTATCTTAGAATGCGCATCGTTGAGCCAACCTTCTCCGAACGACTCGGAGAAACCAACCTACCTTGGAGACATCACAATCACGTAAACACTAATTGCCCCACCTAGATCCCAATGTCTAAAGCTGACCCCTAATTCCCAATCGCTCCGCCGAACCTCAGTTTCGCGCGGCCCATCCCTTTGCTCTAACCTCACTCCCTCACCTTTGCGTACCTCAAGCCCCCGACCCCCAACCCACATCTCCCCATCTCCACCCCCTCTCCACATTTCCACTCCTCTCTCCTTCCCCCGCCCCCACCCAGTTGAGATAGAGATGTTTTCTAGACTCTCTGCGCACGAGCTGAGAAGCCAGACGAGTAGACGCAGAAAAGACCCATCTTATTTGCACAAAGGGTGGGCAGAAGGCGAGCTGGGGTGAGGATCGTACGGGGTTGTTGCTCATACATGGATGGGGGGGGATTCTGAATACTAGTCCCCTATACCAGATAACCCAAAACAAGAAAATCCAAAGTAACGACCCGAAAGGACCCACCACCCCAGTCTTCTCTTGCCGTGCTCGGAAAGGGTTGGATAAATACTCGTACGGGCACTAGAAGGCCATGGAATGAGGTGTTGCGCTTCAACATGAGGAAGGGCGCGTTGCTTATGGCGGGCGGGGATGAAAGTCGCGTTGTGGTTAGTGTTTCCGGAGGGGATTGATGGCTTTTGATTTGTGGTGGGTGTCTTTCTGGAGAGGGAAGGGGAGGGAAGGGAAGCAGCCTGATCATGGTGGATGCGTCGGTGGCGGGAGGTTGAAGTATGGGGTGCGTGTCTTTTTCCAGCGTCTTGTTGATGGTGTTGGTGAGCTGAGATCGCTTTGATAGGCAGATGTATTGATGTAAAGAGGTGCTTGAGGAGAAGGACGGTATGGAGAAAGGTGCTAGGGAAAGGGGGCCGGGAAGGAAATGCTTCGGAATGTATATTTAAGCGCTCACAGAGACGAGGAGAACCTTCTAGGAGGGAAGCATGATACTATCCACTAATGAACCGTTGCGATAACCGATATCAGGCAGTATGCTCTGGTTGCCGCGGAGAAATAGACGATTGCTGATTGCTGTTGTTACACGAACACGATGTCCCTTTTCGGGGTTGAAGCTAGAAAACCGCTCCAGAATGCTTGCCAACCTTGTGCTCCCTGCTTGACGAACGCCTGCAATGCCCATAGCTACCAATCCCAAGTCGTCCAATGCCAGAAAACGTTCCCGCTTGCCAAAAGCGCCAAATGTAGTGGCCATCCACGGACTGCATGATTATTCCGATTCAAAGGAGGGGTTGGCTCACGCAACAGGCTCATCGGATTGGTTGGTCATAGAGAGGTACGCTGTCCAGGCGATGCCAATGGACGATACGAACGGCTATGATCCTGTCAGCTCGATGTCAACATGCTAGGCAGCATATTGGACCTTACAATCTGGAACTGCAATGGCACGATGCGGAAATTCAGTATCTGCACTGCCGGCCATAGTATGAAATTTGCTTTCAATGCCGGCAGGTATACATCCTGAAACTTCCTGGCTACAGCTCGCCGCCCACCACCTTCCGTAACCGTCATGAATGTGAAGAAAGCCGCCAGTCCCATGGGAGCGAAGATCAGCTGATCGAAGCACACCCTCTGCAGCGCGGGCAACGTCGCGTTCTGCTTGGTGATGGGGAACGCCCTGTTGAGGAAGGAGAACCAGTGGTATTGGACAGGCGAGACAAGGAAACCGTAGCTCATGAACCGTATAAGTCGTTCAAAGTCGAATTGAGGAGGAAGGTTTTTGCGAGGGTTGGTGAGTTCGATGATGGAGTATGCTTGTTTCTCGTCATAGTCAGGCATTTCGATGCCGTCGGAGATATCCTTCGCTGGGCCAGTGTGGCTTCTTTTCGACTTCGCGCGGATGGCTGTGAGGGATTGAGCGACTGTGTCGGCTATGCCTCCTAGAATCTATCGTGTTCCCAAGCTTCAGCGTGCGTTTAAATCTTTGGGAAACGTATGGAAGGATAGTCTCATCATACAGAGTTTGTAATCATAATGGTAAGGACTGAGAGAAAGGTTAGCTTATGCGTGGCAGTTGGGTATATTAATTTTTCTCTTACTTGGCTTGTCATTGTAGTAGGAGTTGAACTTGGCGATTAGTCTCGAGGTAATGGCCATTTCGATAAGTAATATGATAGTGTGTAGTAAGGGCTAGGTAAAAGAGTGAGGTCAGTTTCAGGAAGCTCAAGTGGCTGTCGCAGGGGAAACGATTTCTCCCTGGGCGGTTCGCTTGGGTAGCTATCGTGAACGTCATGACGACGAGATAGGCGGAAGGCACTCACAACTCGCCCGTACAGATAGCGGCTATTCAGCGTGTTCAATATTCTCCTCCTCGCCGACTCCATCGTGGCGGATATACGAGTTGCTCAGTGTTGGAAGGTAGTGGAAGTCGATGTCTGATTAGCCTCTTACAGGCGGCAGTCGCCGCAAGGTGATGATCTACCTCGCCACAGGTAGCATGTAGCCCGCCTGGGGTTTGGCGACAGTGCGGCAAGAAGCTAGAAAGTTACAGAAGCAGCATACGATGAAGGAGGTAGAGCAAAGTTGATGAAGGGAGTTGTGATGAGGCCGGGTGGTGGCTGAAGGGCGGAGTACAACTGTTGGCTTCCGCTCGCTTGTTTCATTCGGCTCTTGGATCAAGGTTCGACCAAGCGAAGCTTTCGACGTATGCGAAAGTCACTATTAACTCCTATGATCCGATAGTATCGTGATGTCTTGATCATTATTCCATAGCTAGATGAAAATTGGGAGAAGTCGAAAAGCTACTGAACCATTATGTCTATCCCTAACGAGGCCTTACAGAAGGTACTGTATGCTTGCTATCCCCGTACCTTCAGGGCTACTGTTGATCCGTTCACAGCTGGTTCATGAAATCGAGTCTCAGGCTATTTCCGCGCAACGAGATATCAGTCTCGTGAAGTCCGCAGTTTCGACTAAACAACGCGACATACGCATGCTAGAGCTTACTTCCAGCGAGGTCAATCAATTACCCAAGGATACTAGAATGTATGAAGGCGTGGGCAAAATGTGAGTGATTCCGCTCCCCTATGTCAGGCGGCTCGCACGTATTGACGGAGCCTCAAGGTTCGTCTTTAGTCCAACACCAGATGTGGGGAAGCGGTTGACTTCGGAGACTGCGGAGTTGAAGTCGGATATCGCCAACCTCAACAAGAAGCTGAATTACCTGGAGACGACGTACAAGAATAGTCAGGAGCATATGAACCGGATATTCAGTTCTGGCGGCAGATCATAGTCGACTGGCAGTGTTTCCTGTAGTAACAGCATAGATTTCGTCCAGTTGCGAACAGTCCGGCAAGGCATGATCACTGGCATAACGGGATGATGATGGTGAGTGGTTGTGACCACGTGAGCGACACTCAACGACTGGTGAAAGAATGGGAAACACCTGGTATGTCCACGAGGCACAAGCCTGGTGCCTAGACATGAGTCTTACTGGATGTAAATCCCAATTGCCGCCTCCAACGGTAAAAGGATAAGTGAGCCGAGTCTTCAGCTGGACGCCACAAAGGCAACCAGGTCTCGTCCGGCCCAGGACCCACACAGATAGGTGACAAGTCGACCCGGCCTGAGGAGCTCGGAGTTACTGCCATGTGGAGCCGCAGTCAAGAAAAGTTGGCGTGGGCTCGGGCATACTCGATAGAGCAGTCGTCGTCTTTTTGCATCAGTTCTCAAAGTGAAAATGCCAAGCCCCTAGCGGGCTGGCATGCTGACTAAAGTCAGCAGTGCTTCCGCTGCTTGTCAGCCGCCAACCCGAAGGGGCTTGGCGCGAACACATCTGAGAACTGACAGGAGGCAATCGTCTTTCGCTGGCCTGCTTAGGATTAGCAAAGCTTTCAGATTCTCGGATCTCAACTGAAGCTTCCACACAGCATACTAGCCTCACAAAGATTCGCAAGGATTCGTTCCGCGTGTACCAACATGATCTGCTGGAATATGCATCATATTATCGTCGGCTTGCGGCGCATACGGGGCTCGACATCAAAACTCCTGGCTAGCGCGAAAACCATCGCGCTAGAAATGTACCCCCTGCTTGGTATTAGGGTTAGGGTTAAACATATATCGAAGATACCCAGTACGTTGCGCAATCAGGCCTCAATCGAGATACATGCTGCGCAGTGATCAAAGAATAGGAGAGATGCAAAGAATATCTATATTCGGGTCAATTTTTCTACTCAATTCTGTAAGAAAGAGGTCTTTATTAGCCATTGCCATAGAAATTGGCCAGTATAATTGATATATACCCCCCTCTCGCCAAGAGGCCTGCGAACATACCCCTGATCTACCCCCTACATGCCAGGACTTTTGATGTCGAGCCCCGTAATATCGTCCGTTCTTCGCCCCAGTCAAAAGCTGAACGTTTCGTGCTGCGCCAGGGGACGATCAAGCGCCACAATTCACATACAGTAATCTCTACCGAGTGTTCCATAATCGGGCATGTCTGAATAGTTATCATCATCCTCTTTCCAATCACTGTTCCAGTCCAGCACCGAACGAAAGCGTGCGAAGAGGATACAGCAATGCTACTAGAAGCTCAGCGTACTATTCGAGGGCTAAGCGCAAGGGGTAAGTGGAAACGAGCGTAGTCTGCCTTATGGGTTAGAACGGTCCCTGGCGTGTACGATAGCGCTTGCCCAATCCTTGATCGCGTCGACCCGATTCGCAATCTCCGACGTGCTATTCAGCAAGCGATGAGCTAAAGTTCAGCCCACATGTTCCAGGCAGGATGTATGTATATATGTGCTGTCGACCCCGCTGCCATCGGAGATTGTACGGTCCTTATATATATAACAAGGCAATTGAGGTATTTTCGTCAGCAATCGTGGTGGTGTGACCGCACAGTCAACTGACCGCCAATATCTTATCATCTCCTACATCCTCCTTCCACCCTAGGAAATCCTGTGAGCAAACTCGCTCAACTGCGTTTTTTGTCGTTACTCTTCCTATCTTCGCTTGTTCTTCCGAGGCGCGACTGTCGCTGTCATGGAGTGGCCGGGTATCGCCCCTGTCCCCGTCGTACTGAACGCTCAGCGCCCTGGTCGGAACCGCCCCCGTCATGCCAGCGATCTCCATAATCACCAGCAGATCTACGTGCAGGATGGCAACGGTCTTCTAGTCCCTGCGGCCAACTTCGGCCGCGGCGGTCGTCACCGCTCAAACTCTGCGGCCGGCCAACGCCCAGCGTCCATCATCATCAACAACGATTACTCTCCCGAACCAAGCTTACGTCGCAGAAGCCATGGCCCCCATTATGACTCGGACAGCTGGGATGAACGCTCCCAACGCTCCCACAGCCATGAGCGACACAGGCCTCGATCAAGAAGTGGACATCATCGCCCACGCCGTTCCCCCTCCCGGACACCTTCACCGGATCCAGAAATAGAGAGGAGGCTGCATCGACTGGCCGACTTGGAGAGGAAAGAGGAGGAAGACGCGGCCCGGCAGAAGTTTGAAGAGCAGCGGATCCTCGAGGAAGCAAAGAAGGCGAAGAAGAAGAAAGAAGAGGAGGCGCTCATGAAGCGGGCTGTCGAGGAGTACAACGCCAAGAAGCTAGAAGAGGAGCTGAAGAAGAAAAAGGAGAAGGAGGAAGCGGACAAGGCCTTCAAAGAAAGGGTAAGATTGGAGTTCGGTGCAGCAGGCTACGACGAAGCAAGCATTGAGAAAATCCTGGAAAAGGAGGGGAAAGGCAAAGGTCATGGCCACAAGAAGATCATGGATCTCACACGGCCGACATATATCAAGGTACATCGCAGGCATCTCAGCCCTGATACGTTGGACTTATACGATCTGCCTTGGGAGTGGGATGATGTGAGTAGCCTCTTCGAATGCCATTGCAAGGTATTGAAGACTGACCCTGGTGTAGCTCAATTCGAACTATATCATCATCAAGCGCTGGATACCAGAGCGTGACCAGGAGATCTTGTTTGAGCACACACGCAAGATACGCGAAGGGAAATTACTGATGGACAGTACCATCGAAATGAAGAAAGAGAGAGACAACCTGTTGCTTGTGGAGAAAAAGAAAGACAATCTGTTGCTGGTAAGGAAGAAGTCTCCGAGCAGAAAGCGGTCGACTTCGCGCGGTTGGATATTCTCGTGATGATGATTCAACAGTTCGATGCGAGATGGAAATCTAAATAGATTGTATTTTCAATGATTCGCAGCGAGGTAGTCCTGGTACTCTTCCATTCTACTGTGGCTGATGCGTTGTTGGTATCTGAGGTAGCGTATGATAGCGCGCAAGCTTTTTCTACCTATACACCTCTCTAATGTTCAGGCCATTATCTTCTGAACCCACAGCTCGATAAACATTGACTACATACTGTCCAAAGGGATCCTTCAATAGAAACCAAAGTGTGAGATGTTCAACGGTTTCCAAACCCTACGTTGGGCACCTCGGCCAATGGCGACCTATGGACTAGTAGTCTTTTCATCTTCTTGCCTCAATGGAACATAAGACTCCAATATCTGAATCTGCTACTCTGTGGACTCGCAAGAAAACCGGCCAGAGTACTCTCATCTGAAAGATTTTTTGGACCTTGAGGGTTGAGGATATATGGAAGCTTGCTGTTGGCCTGACTGATATTGGGTTAGATATATCTCTTACTATACGTCCGTTTGAGCAAAGGCATCTCCCCTTTAACTCTCTTTGCCAGCCCGAAATCACTATCCGCTGTAGCATATTCCAGCTTTTTCCATCACCACCTAGCAGCGCAATGACCTCGTCCCGCGGTGACACCATCATGGAGAGACCATAGCTGAAACCTTTTCGTTGTGCGCATCAGTTTGGGTAGCTGCCACCACGTACGACTACAGCTCGATGGCCCGTGCCCGGAGTAGTGGCTCCCAATGAGCTCGCCCGTTTGCACTGTAGACGCTGACAGGCATGTGGTGATCTGACTGCTCCGCCGAGCCAAGGGAAGGCTGATCTCTGGGAAAAAGAGTGATAGTCCTATGTAGCTCGGTCTTGCCATCATTGCGGACTTCTAGCGCACATCGAAACAAATCATGAAAGCCGCTCTCCCAAGGACAGTCTCGGAAGGAAGGCAAAATCGACATTTCCTTTTCGACGCTATTGCTCTCGTTCAATACCGGCACGGGTCTAACATTCACGTCGAACAGAGGCAGTTCTGGATACCATTGCGCGACCTCTCCGTTATCTTCGATCCATATTGACGTGTTTTCCACCTTCTGCCCGCCTTGCGCAGGTCGGTGGATGCCACATTGATCAACAATTTTTCTCGTCTCGCCTCTGCCTGTAAGCCAAGTATGAAACCGCTGTCGGTCGCGGAGCGCACCAGGAAACGGTTTTGGCGACAAAGGACCTGGTGGAATCGCTGGCTTCAGGGAGGACATTGGCCTGCGCAGGTGGACTGGCCGAGTCATAGGATGGGCGTTAGGATGGGCGTGGGGGGTTGTAGAGTTAGTAGCAACGGCAGTTGTGTGGGACGTAGCAGAGCATGGTTCTAGCTTGTTGTGAAACCATCCGAGGTTGATACACTGCGATGGCCATTTCGTGTTCCTACTATCAACATAAAATTTAGAATCTTGGACATATGCAGAGTGACAACTTGAGACCTTCGCTCTTTAATAGAGGTGGGGCAAGTGGTAGCGGCCCGAAGGCTCATCAAAAGCTACCCCTGTCCGCTGCTTCCTCGTCATCAAATCTCTCCCGACTTAGTAGCATCGTACAAGCACCGTTCTGGCTCGCCACTCATCGACCCATGCAACGACTACATCGCCATCGGCCATTGGAGCCCAGTTGGGACTCGTCAACGCTCTTAGAAGCTGCGAATGAGAGGCCTCTACGTTCCCGTGCTGCTTGAGTAAAGACCATGCGGTCAAAGCTGCTTCCATCCCGCCCTTGCAGGTGATGCCAGGATCATGGACGACTCTCGGGGACCTGTAATACCCCCGCGAACCTCAGCGCGCACCAAAGAGAAACGTCGAAAATCCTTGCCTGCAAGAACCTCTGGTACTGCCGTCAAGAAACGTTCCGCCAACAGCGTCAATGTACAGCCTGCGTCCACCGAAATTATCTCGTCGCTCATCGACACCCTTTCCGCCATCTCCTCTCCTGTCGAGCATCACTTCGACTATCTGTCCATGATAGCTGCTTCACAATCGACCCCTTCCTCCCCGCACCCATGGCAAAACGACTTCAATTTTCCACTTGTCTCGGAGGAAGGCTATCTCTCCAAGCGCGCCCCGTCTTTCTCTGCCAGGGCGGGGGCTGGGCTGGAGCAAAGGGTATCGCGAAACAAGGCGCAGGACGGCTCGCATCTGCGTCCTGACGACGTCGAAAGTATAGTGACTGCGCGTTCTGGGCACGGAAAGCAGTCGCCGAACGATTTCCTCCGACGGAGCTACATAGCGAGCTCCGCCACTCGAGGGGAACGAGAGGATGATAGGACTAGCATCGGCTCACTGAGTATTGAGCCGGGAGCGAGACGTTCTTCTGCAGCTGCTACCTCGGCAGAAAGTCCGAGATTCAGAGGCCGACGGAGCTTCAAGGATTTAAGGCTCAAGATGTCAAAGGATCGGTTACGGGAGATTCAAGATCGGCTATACATAGACGGGGACGGCGAAAAAATCTGTTCACGAAGTCCTTCTACTCAGCCGCAATTACGCTTGTCTGAGTCACCGATGGTTTCGGAAACCACGCCGGGCCCTAGCAGTCAACCAAGTCCTATTCGTGTGCCTAAGCGGGGGTCATCCGCTCGCCATTCTGTTGCGACTCTAGAAATTAGTAGCAAATCAATTGCGTCGGATGCCAGTCGTGGTAGCATTGATAGTTCGCGTCGCGTGCCCCATCGAGATTCCTCCCTACGTCACAGCTTCAGTGCGAGTCAAGCGCAGAGCGAAATAAGGTCTCATCGATCGAGCCCTCGCGATTCTCGGCATACGCGGAAGTTATCCATTGAGAGTGAGCCAGGATTTCCGGAGCTGGAGTTTTCTCAAGTGCTTGACGATCTTGCTGAAAATGACGTCTCCCGAAGGATTCGAGAGCTTAAGTACCAGAAGAGGATGAGAGAGCATGACTTGACCACGGGGACGCTTAATCTACCCCCAATGAAAAGGGTTTCAGACTTCGACCCGGCAGCTCTACGACTACAGCTCGGCAGTGAGGACTTCACAGCAGATGAGCCAGAAGAAATGCCTTCGACACTTCCAGCTCAGGAGCCAGGGCAGGGCGGTGAGGATGCTGAGGTCAGCGCACCTCCTCCAGTAGCGACATCTCAGAGGATAGAGCGGAGCCACAGTACGAGGCTTGGCTCGCTTTTAAGTAATACTAGCGCTTCCCAAAACCCTTCAACGCTCAAGAAGAATGTCGAGTTACCACGATTGCACAGCAGTCCGCCTCAGAGGTCGAATTCGAAGCTCTTTCGGCGTCTGTCAAGACCGACAAGCCCAACGACTGCGGCGAAGCATAGAAGAACATTCTCCGGAGCATTGTCATCTCCACAGAGTCCCACAGAAGAGCGACCCATCAGTGTTGACAAGATAGCTGGAGCTGTATTGGATTATTTATCTTCCCCAAGACTGTCGCAGAAAGCTACTGATCCCCAAACGGGTCGCAGGATCTCCTTTTCAGAGGTCGGCGATCCTGCAGGCTCCGTGTTATTTTGCTGCGTGGGGATGGGTTTGACACGATATATCATGACCTTCTACGACGAATTGGCCGTGACTCTAAAACTTCGCTTGATAACACCGGATCGGCCTGGCGTTGGAGCGAGTGAACCTTATCCGGATGGCTCTGATACTCCTTTGAACTGGCCGGACGATGTGCGCACGATATGTGCCCATCTGAAGATCACCAAGTTTTCATTGCTTGCGCACTCTGCTGGCGCGATATACGCTCTAGCTACCGCTCTCCGAATGCCGCAAAATGTCCGTGGCCGTGTTCATCTTCTAGCCCCGTGGATCCCGCCTTCGCAGATGTCTGTGATTGGCACACAGCAAAATTCCCTGCCTGCTAAAGCTCTACCGTACTCCCAACGTTTCCTCAAGTCCCTACCCACGACTTTTCTCAAAGCGGCAAATTCTAGCTTTCTGAGCGCTACGAGTGCTAGCATCACGACCAGCCTCCCCAAGTCGCCGCGACGCTCAAAGCACAAGAACAAAGGGACCGACGGTGTAGAGTCAGATGTGGACAGTCGGGACAACTCTCCCAGCCCGCAAGTACCACGGGTGGTCGTTGAACCTTTCAAGGTTAGCTCCTTCGATCAAGAAAATCTGGGTCCCGTAAATGCAGCGTTGAGGCCGTCGTTACCAAACCGAGGATCCTCCCGCGTCACGGAAAGGGAACGTCAACACAATTACGATACTCGACTTACTCAAGCGATTTGGGAGTATGCAACCACAGATGCGAATCCAGCGGTGGACTTGCTTGTGTGCCTAGAACGGAAGCAATCAATTGGGTTTAGATACGTGGACATTACTAAGGCAATCGTCATCCATCATGGAAGTAAAGATACAAGAGTACCCGTGGAGAACGTGAAATGGCTGGGGAAGACGATGCGAAAATGCGAGGTCAGAGTCCTGGACGGCGAGGGACACGGCTTGATGGCTTCGGCAGCCGTGATGGGCAATGTGATGATGGAAATGGCAAGGGAATGGGAGGATTGGCACCGAGTCACTCGGGGAAGAGGTGGCATTGAGCGAAGAGTGACTGCTGGAATTTGACATTTTGCGTCGGAACATTTGGAGCGACTTGGGCTGCATTTATGGCGTTTATGCTCAAAATACCAGGTCGTCAGGACCACGCTTTGATATTCGGCGTCTGCCGGCGGTTGGGCCCAAGGGGCCTTGATTTTGAAGGCTCTACTGGTCATAGAAGGATGCTCATATATATTCATTTAATCTAATGTCTATTTCACTGATTGAAAGATTATTTCCTCAATCCAAGAACTTCGCAGGTGTCTCCGCTTTAAGCACTGGTCGCCTCTATGAGCGAACTTCGAGCCAAAGCATCCTCCGCCAAGACTCGAAGCACTGTGCCGACCTCCTGCAGCGATCCTCCCATGGCGAGGAAGTTGTCGCAATCTGCTTCGTGCGTAATCTTCACGTTTCTTCAAGACCCTCTTCGTTGACTTAAGCCGCTCAGTCCACCTAAGCATCGACTGTTCCACTCTGTAATAACACTTCAACGTTTACAACACTAGATCATCTACCACTCGTGACTCTCCCCACCCCAAATCCCCCTGCGCTCCAAACTTGCGCCAGCTAGATTTCCTCAACTGTACATGTACTTCTTGTACGGCTTCTAGATTATCCCTCAAATTTACGTTCTTCGTCGCATTGCCGGCCCCATCTGGTCATGCCGTCTACACGGCGCCTCAAAACCATCGCCGTCATCCTCGCTGTAGCCATCTGTACCATTTTCTACCTAACGGTACGTTTCTCCCCTCTTCCCTCCAGAACCATCGCTAATCTGCCTCGCGCCCCACAGAATGACGCCCGTCGTGCCGCTTCCCAGGAATTCTACACCAACACCGTCAACGCCCTTAACGCCGCTGAGCGCTCCGTTGAGAACAAAATCCCCAATCTTGAAGACATAAAAGCTGCTGCCAAGAAAGGTGCCACGCCAAACAGGGAGGCAGGCCCGGCGAAGCCAGTACGAGGGCAGCAAGCGCAGGCGCCGCTGGAGGTGGAAGTGCCGAAGAAGGTATTAGATGAAGATACGGGAGAAAGTTCCAGGAAGGAAGAAAAGGATGGAGATGGAAAGATGGTGGGAGGAGGCCCGAGGAAGGCGAAGGGGGGCGAGAAGTGGGATATGGCGACGGGGAAGGAGGCGCCCTTGAAGGCTGGGAAGGAGGAGGAAGATAAGGAGGAGAATAAGGAAGAGCGTGAGGTTGAGGCTGAGCTGAATGGGATTTTGAAGAAGGGGCCGAGTATGTCATATTCTTTTCCCCTTTCCCTCTTCCACATTGTCTGTGGTCCATTCCGCAGTGAAACTTGGTCGATCAGGAGGCTAATCATTGTGCGCACAGTAATCATCTTCTCGAAATCCTACTGCCCCTTCTCCGCCAAAGCTAAGAACATCCTTCTTAAGAAATACACCATCATCCCCGAACCCTATGTTGTGGAGTTGGATCAGCATCCACTAGGCCAGGGACTACAAGCGCATCTTGCGAAGAGTACAGGGAGAAGAACTGTGCCGAATATACTGATCATTGGAAAAAGTGTAGGCGGAGGAGATGAGATTGCGGCGCTGGATGGAAGTGGGGGACTCATCGAGAAAGTGAAGGGGATGGGTGGGAAAAGAATTATGGAGGCGAAGCTTGCTTCATGAGATACCCAAGGACTAGTGGGTACTAGAGGTTGGGGGCTTGTATATATGGAAGAGGTCTTGGAGTTAGGGTACGGATTCAGGTGGGAAGAGGTTGGATCGGTCTGCTCGTTTTGAACACGCAGTGTACATATTTGATTTGGGGGAGGTCAGCTCCAAGGTTCTGATACATGGGACTGCGGCAGGGGATCCTGTAAGATGGAGCCCAGATTTGGCGGAATTACATGGTTGTGTATTCCTAGCTTCGCCCGGGTGTACCTTGATAAACCGCGAACTCATTTCGTACACCATCCTCTGGAGTTGATGGCAATTTCAGAGAGAGTGATATATGCCAAGACCATATTCATGACGCTAGACCTTCCTAGCTTAGAGCGGTAAGCTTCCGCTAAGCGACACCCACCAACTTTTTGATTTGATATGTGAAGTAGGTTCTGAAGACCAAGCACCACTTCTATCTCACCCACCTCGGGCAGACGCAAAGATGAGGTACATACATTCCGAAGAATCTTTGACGATTCCGGACAATGGTGAGCTCTCCTGAGCGCCTCTTCCACCACGCCCGCCCCTATGGATCAATACCGCTAACCGCCTTGTAGTCAAGATTCATATCAAGTCCAGAATTGTTACCGTGGAGGGTCCAAGAGGTATACTTTTCGGCGCAACCTCGTTCTGGTAGCGATTGACACGGCTCAGGGAAACTCATGAAGAATATGGCACATTTGGCCGTCTGCTTCTCGCACCCAGCCCGAAACATCGTCAACATCGAATTGCACCACGGCGCTCGCAAGAGTGTAGCTACACTTCGCACAGTCAAGACCCTCATCAACAACCTGATAATCGGCGTCACGAAGGGCTTCAAGTATAAGATGCGATATGTCTACGCACATTTCCCCATCAATGTCAACCTCGAGAAGAATTCCGAGACTGGTCTCTACGAGGTTGATATCCGGTGCGTAACGCGATGGGTATACAAGGCGGAGCGGTAAACTCTTGGGGCAGAGATGTACTGATTTGGCTTCGTGGTCTAGCAACTTCCTCGGCGAAAAGATTGTCCGGAAAGTGACGATGCAGCACGGTGTGGATGTGGAGATCTCGAAGACGCAGAAGGACGAGCTACAGCTCACTGGGAATTCACTGGAGAACGTGTCACAAAGCGCTGCCGATATCCAACAGATTTGCCGGGTCAGGAATAAGGATATCCGAAAGGTGGGTTTGGTCGAGTTGCGCAAAAGACAATCAGCTGACGCTTTTGATAAATACAGTTCTTGGACGGCCTGTACGTATCCGAGAGGGGTAACATTGAAGCAGAGGCAGCATGAGCGCAACGATGTGAGCAGGCGTTGGCGGCATGAGAAGCAGCATGAGACGCTGAAAGATATCATATCAAGGCTTGCTATTTGCCTAGCTCCAGCTCGTTCATCATGATACAGCATATGCACATGGGAGTACTGTCGTGATACTTGAAGCCCCGCGCGCAGACGACGTACTAGGTCAAGCACCACCATTTCCTCGTTGTCGGCGGCCAATCCAAGCGAAGTCATGCATTCGTTGAAGTGTTTTGTACATCTTGCCCTTCCTCGATTCATCCGGCAAATGCCAACTGCACACACCACGAATCTGTGACTGTGCAAGCGGAAAGTTGCGCAGTCGCGCCGTCAGACAAGCACGAACTAAGTCAAATCGTCACGATAGCGACCGCGGCCGGCCCCTTGTCCGTTGGAGAGGTCCTGTAGGATGACTGACCAATAACAATCGAAGTATCAATGTTGGACTTGTGCTTCGAGTGAACGAGTCAGCCCATCCTTGTACGAAGCAGGATGCTATTACCCCGCTGTAGTGACACTCCCAAATTCAAGTGCAGAGGTTTAATGGGACGTAGATCATCACACAAGCAACTATAGGCATTCGCTCCTTTCCTCAAAGACCGATGTTGGCCATGCGATCAAAGTCCTCCTGTCTAGGTACTCCGTATGGAGGAGTAACAAACAGATTGCCGTTCACACTAGATGCCCTTCCAACAGACCTGCCCCGTCGGGCCTAGTTCAGACGCTCAGCCTGCTGGCGGCAATCTCGCCGACATCACGGGATATTGCAGATTTCCCCCCGCTACTTTAAGTTTGGTAGAGTATAGGCAAGACCCGGCAACGCCGTGCAGGGAGATACAATATGGCGTTGACGAGCAGAGAGCGATCCATTGGTTGGCTCCCCACTGTCAATGCAACTCCGCAGTATGGCGGACAACAAAATCCCTTAAGCAGTGTGGCTGCCCATACTGCCTACTCATTGTTTTTGCGGGACCGAACATTCCTCACCATTCTTTCAAATAAACAAGCATGGCTGACGAAAAGAACGTCGGGCTTGACATGAAGGGAGATTCCCTCGAACGAAGGTCTGGCGCATACGATGCTGTGCTCAACGATCCGGAAATGGACGGCCTGACGCTATACGAAAAGAAGGCGCTTCTCGTCAATCGCGAATTGGATAGTCATGGCATGGGCAAGTACCAGGTAAGGCGTCCCAAGCATGCCAAGTGCGTGTTAGAGCTAAGCGCAGCAGTGGTATATATTCTTCTTGTGCGGTTTCGGCTACTTGATCGATCTCATGTACGCTCAAGCATTCGGTCTGGTGACACAAGCTCTTCAGCAGGAGTTGGGCTTTCCCAGTGGGTCTCCAATAGAAATGCGATCTCGTACAGGCAGCTTATAGGAAGACAGACGACCAGTACGGCAACATTTTTTCGGCCTTTTCGGCAGGATTGACAGCTGGGGTAGAGCAATATCTCAATTCATGACGGCCACTCGATACTAACTGTTCTGGAAAGGCATTCGTATGGGGGGTCCTGGTAGACATCATTGGTTGGTACTCTGGCTTGCCCGGTTGCCACCCTTCTTCCAGAACAACAACTAACAGTTATGTAAGGGCGACAATATGCGTTCAATTGTACCGTATTGATCGCTGCAATCTTCGGTCTATGTCTTGGTGCACCCTCGACTTACAACGGCATTTTGGTGTTGACTGCATTCAATGGCTTTGGCATTGGAGGCAACATCCCCATTGACACCACCATTTGCCTGGAATTTCTGCCTCAGGTACTCGATACATCGCGAATACGAAATCAATTGCGGCTAATGTCTACAGAATCGACGTTTTCTTTTGGCCATGCTGTCAATCTTTCAACCGCTGGGCGTGGTCATCTCTTCGGGGATCGCTTACGGACTCATACCCAAGTATTCTTGCGGTGATGATCCTAACGGAAAGCCTTTATTGGCTTGCAATGCTGTTGCTGCGGGAGCACCGTGCTGTACCAAGGCAAGCAACATGGGATGGCGATACACACTGTTTACCTTAGGTGCTATCTGCCTCCTCGTTTTTTTCCTACGCTTCGTGGTTTTCCGGTTTCAGGAATCCCCTAAATTCTTATTGTATCGCGGAAAAGACGAGAAAGCTGTTCAAGTGCTGCACAACATTGCCAAGTTCAATGGCCGCGAAAGTACGATTACGATAGAGGTATTTGCGGCGTTGACTGATGAGGACTCTTCCGTTGGCACTCGAGACACGGGCAAGCCCATCCTTGGAGCAGGCGCAAAGCAGGTAAAGAGCTCTTTGGGCGAGAAAATCAAATTGGAGTTCGTGAGATATAAAATGCTTTTTGCAACAAGCACGATGACTCGATTAACCATCCTTGTTTGGATCACCTATGTTTTTGATTATTGGGGTTTCAGCGTTGCCGGTAAGCAGGATCAGGGATAAACTGAGCATGCCTGGACTAACCTGAAAATAGGCTCATTTCTAACAAACATAATAAAGGTTAAAGACGCCGCTCTCAAGATATCCACCGCAGAGACCTACAGAAACTACGTCATCATCTACATTTGTGGGATTCCAGGAGTCCTTGCTGGTGTTTTGATGTATGCTGTCCCTCGCATTGGCCGCAAGTGGGCGATGGTCTTCTCGTCCGCTATGATGGGGGTCTCCCTATTTGTGTTCTCCACCGTGAATACAGAGGCCTCAAACATTGGGCTCAACGCAATGGAGTACTTTTTCCAAAGTATGTTCAACGCTGTGCTCTACGGTTGGACGCCAGAGGCGTTCCCAGCGCCTATCCGAGGAACTGCTTGCGGATTGGCGAGCTTCTGGGGTCGTCTCTTCAGCATTGTAGCACCGCTAATCGCCCAACATATCTACAACCCTCCTACGGTGATCAATCCGCCGTTGTACATGGCAGGAGGTGTTGTCTTTATTTGCACGATCGCAATCCTGCTAATGCCATCGAAGAGTATGGGGGCACAAAGCTACTGAAAATCAGGCGTGGCACGGGATGCGTGGGGACACTCTGGGCAGACATTCGTTGAGCAATTACTGGGGAGCCTCTCCAGAACGATCTCGCAGTGTTCATTTGGTAGATATTCTAGCACGTCGTAGGCAGGGCAGCTTAGTATCCCACGGTTTTTGGCTCTGATGCATTATGCATTGTACGCTGTCTCCGGGGAATATCCTTATACACCTATATAAACATTCTGCCTATTTAAAAGGCGACTGCACACTTGAAGCAACATCAACGGTTTCGGCGATTTGTCCCAGTAGGCAACACCTGCATCTTGCAGCTCGCGATGGCCTGGTAAGATACAGAAAAATCTAGACTAGGATGGGAGCATCAAGATAAGCCAACAATCGTTCCAACAACTAGCGCGAGGTGTTGCCAGTCACAAGCCTCACTGCCACAGCACCGTCGTGAGACAGCGCGAAGAAGCATTGGTGCAACAGTCCGATCTCTTGCGTAAGGCATTGCGATCAGCAAAAGATGACAGATCGAATCCGGAAGTTTTTAGCTATCATGATCCCATGCGCGGCATTTCAGTCTAGAGTAGATGATCCTCGGCTGCTAGGAGAGCCCGAAAGCCTGGATACAGTCGCATGTGGTGAAGGCTCGACTCCAGTCGCGTGCGACTTGTGCAGCCAACGCGATCGCCACAGCGAATGCCATGGTACAGTAGACCCTGCAGCAGCCCATCTACTTCATAGCTCGATGACAGAATAGAGGGAAGCTGGTACGTAACTTTTGCAATGGTGTTTGGTAGGGCATGCGGCAAATATTCCGAAGTTGGGGTGACGACTGGCAGGTCAGCGAGCCGCGAAGAACCATTAGGTAACCGCGATGGACCCCTCCGCCAGACCAAATCAGGGCATTACATGGCGCTTAAGGTACACAAGGTGGACGTCAGACACCACAATAATGATACGGGAATAATTGCCAGAAAAGCAGAGATTTCGACGCCCACCCTGGTTGCGCAACTCCGAGCACGAATCCACATTCCCCACAGTGACGACCTCAACTAAACCAGATACACGCTAGTCACGATGGTACCATTGCGCCCCCCCAAATCCTCAGCTTTAGAGCTCTCGCTTGTGCTCTATCCAGCTAGGCACTCTGCAGTCGATATCCTATCACATTCATTTCATCTCGAGGCCCGGCACACCACTCGCCCAGAACTCGGTCGGAGAACGTGAGCAGAGTTCGCCAGGTTGGAACCCCGAAGGTCAATCGTCTCGTCGAATTACATCCACCATCTGTCTCGCCTTAGGGCAGACTCAAGTGCCTAAGATTTACCGCGTCCACAGCTTAAGTACAGTAAGCCCAGAACAATTTCTGGCCTAGGAGTTGTCCTAGCTGCCGCCTGCAACCTGCTTTATCCTAGACCCTCGGACGGTCACATAAAGACCGTCTTTCCCATTTCGACCCTCGGAGCCTTCTGTATTTTCCATCGACACTGGTCAACTGCCCCACACCTCAATCATCAACAGCCCGTGTTCGAGCGTTAAAACCTCGGACTCGTGCTTAAACTTGTTATCCCACCGATCTTAGTGGTTAATGCTGTGTGAGATCGACGGACGTAGACCTTTCTATTGCACCGTGTTCATCCGCCAGATAGGCAATCTCAAATGGCGTTAGGCAGGAAATCCGAGGTTGTCGACACCTCCAATACCCAAGACATTGCAGCCATGCAAGAAAAGAATAATGGGGCCTTTGGGTCAGACCCGGAAAAGGCTGATCCTTTAAGAAAGATGGGTCGAGTTGGCGGCGGCCTGAACACCGACACTGATGTCGACTCAACGATCAGCGTGGGAAAGCAAATCGAGCTTGAGCAGACCCAATCGATCAAGTACCGAACCTGCTCGTGGCAGAAGGTAGGTTCCCGTATTCTTAGTCCTCTTGGCCAGGGCGCGCAAGATCCCCTCGGGGGCTGCAAAGCGCTCTTTTGCATGACTTGTCGCATGTCATAGTCGATTCAATGAACATACCTGATAACCGTCAATAGACAGCTGCGCTATTATTTGCCGAGTATATCTGCTTGGCCATAATGTCGTTTCCATATTCGTACTCAGTCCTCGGGTTGGTCCCAGGTCTGATCATCACCGTGGTCATCGCAGCTCTGGTCTTGTATACTTCATTGATCGTCTGGTAAGCGCATATCCTTAATCCCTGGTATGTTGTCCTAATAATGTCAGGGAATTTTGTCTGCGCCACCCTGAAGTGCGTGATGTCTGCGACTTGGGTCAGATGTTGTACTACAATTGGAAGTGGGTGTGGTACGTAACCGCAATCATGTTCCTACTCAACAATACCTTCATTCAAGTGAGCGCCCTCTTCCCCTTCGTCCTGATTCCTATTAATAACAGCTCCAGGGTCTCCATGTCTTGGTTGGCGCCAAATATCTCAATACCATGACCAATGGCGCTGTTTGCACCGTTGGGTTCTCCGCTATCATGGCCGTAATATCTTTCTTCGCTTCTTTGCCAAGAACTTTCGACACTCTTTCCAAGCTTGCTACGCTTTCGGCCTTCTTTACGTTCGTTTCCGTTCTTTTGGCCGCGATCTTCGCCGGAATCGAGGCTCATCCTTTTGGGTACAATACCGGGGGACCAGCAGGTGCACTTGTTGGAGAGCCAATCGTCCTTATTGTCCCAGCGAAGGGGACTACTTTTGTCAGCGGAATGAATGCATTCTTGAATATCAGCTACACCTTCATTGGCCAGATCACCATTCCTAGCTTCATTGCAGAGATGAAGGAGCCGAAGGATTTTCCCAAGGCACTTTGGGCGGTCACCATATGCGAAATCATTGTTTTCAGCGTATGTGCTGCCGTCACCTACGTCTACACCGGAAGTCAGTACAACACAGCGCCGGCTTTTGGGTCCCTGGGCAATCAGCTGTTCAAGAAAGTGTCTTTTTCATTCATGATTCCTACGCTGATCTTCCTGGGTGTCCTCTACGCCTCGGTCTCCGCTCGCTTCGTCTTCTTCCGGATCTTCGAAGGAACCCGCCACAAGGGCAACCACACCTTCCTAGGTTGGGCAACATGGGCTGGCATCTTGGCTGGGCTTTGGGTCCTGGCTTTCATTATCGCTGAAGTCATTCCATTCTTTTCGGATCTCCTTTCTCTCATGAGCTCGCTCTTCGACTCGTTCTTTGGATTCATCTTTTGGGGTACGGCATACATCAGGATGCGACAGGCAGACTATGGACCTGGCTGGATCACCCGTAGGGGTATCCGTGGAATCGCAGGCTTCACCATGAATGTGATTATCATTCTGATAGGTTTGTACATGTTGACCGCTGGTACATATGTAAGTTGCGTTTCCGCCATGGATGTGCAGTTGTTGACGGCTCGTTAGGCCACAGTTCAAAGTATTATCGACTACAAGGCTGGTACGGTGGGAGGTGTATTCACGTGCAAGAGCAACGCTCTCTAGATAACACTCTTCAATCCCCTGGATCAAATTGGTTAGAACGGCTTCATCCTGTACATACAAGCGCAATGCGCAACGCTGCTTTCTCTTTCGCTCTGTAATTCCGGTGGTACAACCAAATTCGTCGCCAATAGTACCTGTAATACGTGCAGAGAATTGCATTAACTAGCCACAACATCCCCACATACAAGCCTCTTCTCTGTGGGTATAATGTGGCTTGTAGAGACCATTTGTAGCGGCGCTTATCGATCTGCACCAGGCTGACTACCCCTCTTCTTATCCAAAGAATGGCCGAGTTGGATGGATGAATCGAGGCGTAGACGCATTGCTCAGAACTAAATCTGCCTAGCCATGCCATCATAACGCATTTCACTTTGCTTCGCGATGCCCCCTACCAAGACATGCTCCATCGTCAGCACAGCCTTCAAGACAGCCGACCGAAGTGAATCACTCTTTTCATGTCTACATCCTTTCCCTACAGCTCGCCACCGACACAGCGTCAGCACCTTAAGCTACGAATTAAAAGCTAGGAGCTGTCGTCAAAGCCGGACTTCAAACGTACGATACACCCCACGAGGTTCACCGATTGAGCAGTCCTTACTCGACCGTCGCCCAAGCCCTCAACCTTCCAAATTCCAAAGTTTCCTGCGCAGACATGCTTCAAGCGGTTCTAAACAAGCGGGACAGTTGCAGAGAACCGCGCTTTACGACCTACATGTTGCCAATGGAGGCAAGATGGTCCCATTTGGCGGCTACTCTATGCCAGTCCAATATGCGGATCTAGGGATTGGGGAGAGCCACAACTGGACTCGGGGCAAAGCCAGTCTATTCGATGTTGGCCATATGTAAGATATCGTTCCTGCCTAATGAAAAACGTGTCCAGCTCAACAATAATGACTCCAGGGTACAGCACCGCCTGTCCGGGCCTGGCGCGTCCGCCCTCCTCGAGAAGATCACACCCTTCTCCGCCACTGCTCTACAAACCTACCATTCTACGCTTTCATGCCTCCTTCACCCAGTTACAGGCGGCATAGTTGACGACACCGTCATTACACGTCTCGGTCCAGAGACTTTCTACCTCGTTACCAACGCCGGATGTAGGGAGAAAGACCTGACCTACCTCTCCGAACAGATCTCGACATACAAGGACTTTGGGAAGATAGACTGGCAAGTCCTCGATGGCTGGGGACTGATAGCTCTGCAGGGGCCACTGAACCCAGAGATCCTTCAGGGTGCGCTTGAATCTCTGGGCGCAGATGACCTGTATCTGCCACAATTGAACTTCGGGCAGTGTAAGCATGTTATCGTTCAATTGCCTTCGGAAGAGCTGGCTCCAGCCCCAATTCTCATCAGCCGAGGCGGTTACACGGGCGAAGATGGGTTCGAGATCTCAATACCTCCGCACCTCACTGCACCTTTTGCAGACTTCTTGATGAAGAACGCTGGGCGGGAGAAATTGCGTCTTGCAGGTCTAGGCGCAAGAGACACTCTTCGTCTCGAAGCGGGGATGTGCCTTTACGGCCACGACCTGAACGACGACACCACGCCAGCTTCGGCGGGCTTAAGCTGGGTTGTACACAAAGATCGCCGTACAAACGGTGGGTTTCACGGCGATGAAGCCATCTTGAAGGAGCTGGTGCCCGTGAAAGAGGGAGGCAAGGGCGCGAAGATGAGAAGGATAGGACTTACGATTGAGGGAGCGCCGGCTAGGGAAGGAGCTGTGATTGTCAGCCATGATCTTGGCAATGGCGAGACCCCTGAGGTCGGGCATGTTACAAGTGGCTGCCCTAGCCCCACACTGGGCAAGAATATCGCGATGGGATATGTGGAGAGAGGGTATCACAAAGCGGGGACGAAACTCGGGGTCGTTGTCAGAGGGAAGAGGAGAGATGCTGAGGTGACTAAAATGCCTTTTGTTCCGAGCAGGTACTGGAAGCAAGCAGCTGGTACTGCTCCGGGTTGAGCAGGAGTTTTCCCCTTGCGTTCTCGGTTGATACGGAAAGAGCACGATGAATGGAGGTCGTGATTGAGTAGCATCTTAACATGCATGCTCGAAGGGCATCTTGTGCTGAGCTGCATTTCGATATCCTTCTTCGACTGACATCTTGCAGACTCTGCTTGATCGCACTGTGCCATTGCCACAGGCCTCGGTGAGTTGCATCAGCGTTCTTCTGCCGTCGATGAAAATGACCGCTGCCAGAAGTTCACCATAGCATTCTTTTTATCCTTCGCGCAAAGCCATGGCTCCATCCCCTCTAGATCGGATTGCCCATGTTGGCTGCCCTGTCAAGCAGGCCACCGCAAACCTCTCCGGCCATCAGTACCAGCACCATCACCATCACAAGACGCAACAGCGTGCCTCACAGCCTCACCAACCCCCAAATCTCCCTCCACCCCATCAGCATCGCGTGAGAACGTTATTTGGACTCCCAATTTCACCTAACAGCTCTATCCATCCGACTCACAAATGCACACCACCCCCCTCCTCCTCCTCCTCCTCCTCCTCCATCCTCTCCCTCAACCTCCTCGCCAACTCCTCATCCCCCAACCTCCCACCCGCTCCAGCACGCCCATCCACCCTCTCCACCCCTTCCCTACCTCCCCCCTCCCCCCTCCCCATGCTCCTCTCTCCCCACTCCCGCTCCCCCATCCCACAAATTACCCCTCCCCTCCACCTCCCCCCTCAACAACCCCACCCTCTCCTCCATCCTACAAATCACCTCCTCATTCTCCGCTATCGCAAGCTGGCACTCACGATCCCCGGCGTCGGCGAGGGGTCGAAGTTGCGTGTTGGAGCGTTGGAGGTGGGAGATGGAGTTGCGGAGTTCGGCGGCTTTGGCGTGGAGGGAGGGGAGGGCGGCTGCGAAGAGGTGCGGGGGGATGGGGGTTGAGGTGGAGGACATGGGGTTAGGGAGGGGGGCTTGGGGTTTTGGTTTGTTGGGTGTTTTGGAGGTGGTGGTGGGGCTGGGTTGGGATTGGGGGGGAGAGGCGCTGGGGGGTTTGGTTCGTGGGGCGGGAGTTGGGGGTTGGAGGTTGGAGCCCTGCCGCTTAGTCCAAAGCGAGCATGTGTAAACTGGATTGGAATACAGTAACCTCTCAAAAGAAGAGGAAGGAGTGTTTCAGTAGATGAACTTGGCCAGCTGTGAGAGCGCTCCTGCGTCATCGGGGCCCCACCAGATCAAAAGTTTGCCCCACCACAGCTATCCAGTTCAATACAAGTGAAAATATCGCAAGAAGCATTGAATTCGCTTACTTCTTGCGAGATCCAGATTGAAATAGCCTCGAAAAACAGACATCATGTCGCTCTCCAATAAGCTCGCAATCACCGATGTCGACCTCAAGGGCAAACGAGTCCTGATCCGCGTATGTCCCCCGCTCCAACGCTCTCAATAGCTGCTTGGGTTGCTTTCTTGGCTGAACGTGTATTCTCTACTGAACGTGTATTCTCTAGGTTGACTTCAATGTTCCCTTGGACTCGGATAAAAAGATCACGAACAATCAGCGTATCGTTGGTGCCCTGCCTACCATCAAGTACGCCGGCGAGCATGGCGCTAAAGCGGTCATCCTCATGTCACACCTAGGCCGTCCGGACGGCAAGCGAAATGAGAAGTACTCGCTGAAGCCCGTTGTTCCAGAGCTAGAGAAGTTGCTGGGAAAGAAAGTTATCTTCACAACCGATTGTGTGGGTAAGGAGGTTGAAGATACCGTGAACAAGGCCAGCGATGGGCAGGTTATTCTTCTGGAGAATCTGAGATTCCACGCCGAGGAGGAAGGGAGCAGCAAGGATGCTGAGGGGAAGAAGGTCAAAGCCGATAAGGAGAAGGTGGCTGAGTTTAGGAAAGGGCTGACTGCTCTGGGCGATATCTATATCAGTACGGCTCCCTGGCCATGACTCGAAACTAAAACCGGTACTTACTTGATCATCAGATGATGCTTTTGGAACCGCCCATCGCGCACATAGCTCAATGGTTGGCTGTGAGCTACCGCAGAAAGCATCGGGCTTTCTTATGAAGAAGGAATTGGACTACTTCGCGCAAGCGCTTGAGAAGCCTCAACGACCGTTCCTGGCCATCCTGGGAGGCGCGAAAGTCTCTGACAAGATTCAGTTGATCGACAACCTACTCACGAAAGTGGACAGTTTGATCATCTGCGGTGGGATGGCGTTCACCTTCAAGAAGACTTTGGAGAACGTCAAGATCGGAAACAGTTTGTTCGATGAAGCAGGGAGCAAGACCGTAGGAGATTTAGTCGAAAAGGCAAAGAAGAACAATGTAAAGATTGTACTGCCTTGTGACTATATCACAGCGGATAAATTTGACAAGGATGCAAAGACGGGCTACGCAACAGATCAAGACGGCATCCCAGACGGCTGGATGGGTCTCGACTGTGGTGAGAAGAGCCTTGAGATGTTCAAGAAGACAATTTCGGAGGCCAAAACCATTCTCTGGAATGGGCCACCAGGAGTTTTCGAGTTTGAAGCCTTCGCGAACGGAACCAAAGCCACAATGAACGCCGCTGTTGATGCTGCGCAGAACGGGAGGATCGTAATCATCGGTGGCGGTGATACTGCGACAGTGGCCGCGAAATACGGTGTCGAAGACAAGCTCAGTCACGTCTCCACGGGAGGCGGTGCTTCGCTGGAGCTGTTAGAAGGGAAAGACCTGCCGGGGGTTTCTGCTCTATCGAGTAAGTAGACGGGAAAGCATCTTTTGGGCACGCTTGATCGGTGGCGAAGAGCACGTTGAAGCTTTGACGAGCCTGTAGATAACTGGCGGACCTCGCTGTTGCACGTACATGTGCTTCCTGGTCCAACTTTTTTCTCATGCTCCGACCAGACCACAAGCTCTAAGCCCACTTACTCTTGGGCTGTATGTTTTGTCTGTTGTTTCCCATTCACAGCACGCCCTTAGCGGTGGTGCGCGTTCCTGACTCCGGACTCCTGTTCCCATGCAATATCACAGTCATTTCTGGCCTTTCACCTTCTGCAGCTCCTCCCTAACACACAGTCAGCGCCAAAACCCCTGCACATTCCATGTCCCTAGAGCAACTCACTTCAACTGCTTCGAAAAGTCCTCACTCGTATCATCGTCATCCCAGCTCTCCTCCCATAAATGTGTGTTTTGCTCCCCGGGCACCTCGGCGTCTTCTTGCGGCCAATCTAACCACTCCGAGTTTTGTCAGCGCGTGACCTACGCGTCAAGGAGTAATAGTTGTTGCTGCTTGCCTTCGACGGGGAAGTCCTCGAATTCATCGTCTTCCTCTAGCGCGGCGGCGGGCTTTTGCTGGTCTTTGAGCGTGGTGGATGAGGTCTCGTCTGAGGTGACGGCTTTGGTGGTGGAGGCCGGGGCTTCTGCTGCGGCGGACATGGTGATTTAGGGAGGAGCGTAGGGACTGGAGATTGATTGGGGGTTCAGGGAAGGTCGTAGATGGGACTATTTGTTGTAGATATCCTGGGTACGAGGTGAACAGATGCTCTATGGTTCTTGGCGGGAAGCTTGCCTATTTCGGACGCGTTGCGAACCGGGGCGTCATTATCTTGCCTGCAGTCTAGGTAGCCTCACCCTCATCCCAATTACTCTGCTGGTCACTCCGTTCTCCTATGAATCTCTGTTACTGTGCATTCAACATGCGATGATAAATAGCTCCTAATAAAACCTTTCTTCCCCTTCTTTTCTTACAACCCGCCGTTGCTGCGCTCAGTTGCCCACCATGCTCCGGGGATGGATTCATTCGAAGAAAGCTGAGCTGAATGCTTCATCACACTCACTGGACTCCCAGCTGGAGCCTCAGAATGGTGACCTACTCTATGTCCCATTTCATGGTTACACCGCTGACCACAGCGCAGTGGAGTCCGCTATGCGGGGTACAACAACAGCCTTCCACATCGTCTCCTAATGGCAGGCTAACAGAATTGCTATGCAGCTGCAGAGCATATCATGAACGATGATCTCGAGGCTGCCGAAAAGGGGCTCGAAAATGGGAATTCTTCATTTCACAAGGTAGCTGGCCCAAGCCTCCAGCGCCCGCCTTGCTCCAAGGCTGATTGATTGGGACAAGGTGAACAAAAGCTGATGTAGTTTTGAGAGGAATAGATGGGGAAAGGAATGGTGGCGTTTCTACGAGCAGCCCTGGGGTTCGAGCCTGAGATCATGCGTCTTGGTGGGGATGGAAGACAAAAGCCGTTCTGGGCAGATCACAGCTGACACTTTTCCCAAGCCTCCGACCGACTCATAGACGCCGAGGCGACAGCTTCCACAGATCAACGACGAGCTCAGAAAGATGCGAATGCGTTTCGGTCATCGATATATCCGGCCGGAGCTGAGTTCGCTCTATGCCATGCACAATGCCAGTTGATGAGTGCTGTGGTAGCCGTGCTAAATGAAAGTCTGACGGAAAGTATCAAGGGTTTTTACAAGCTTCGAAAGGCCTTTGCAACGCTGAACACGATACTGGAGGCGGAAACTAAGTACATGAAGAGACAGACTGGGACGGGTCTCGGCGTCCTAACGAACATCTCAATGGATTCATTCGGATCAGAGAAATACGCACGATCACTCAATGGACTTCCAGGTGGTTTTGAAGAAGACGAAGACGGCGCTCAAAATAGCCGACCACCCTCAGTTCGTTCGACAAAAGGATCCAGGGCAAAAACTGTAGCCGAAGCTAAAGCAGTTTACCAGATAGACCAGAATGGCGACGATGAAGATAACGAGGACGACGAATTTTACGATGCTGACGAAGCTCATGACGAATCCGAAAAAGCCCAAAATTATGCTGGTCACCTCGATAGGAATGATGTGGCTGGTGGAGTAGGGGATCTATCTCTGAATGAGGCAGCTCAATCGAAGAATATGGCATCCCCAAAGCAATTGCCACCAACTGATGGGATGCTGGATCATGACCCTGGTTCTGATGTATTCTCAAATCCAATTGATGTCTTCATCCATTCCGGTGCCAATCTGTGTTTTGGCCTCCTGCTGGTCATGATATCCCTGATACCGCCAGCTTTCGGGAAACTTCTTTTCATCATCGGCTTTCGCGGCGATCGTGATCGCGGCCTGCGCATGTTGTGGCAGGCCAGCAAATTCCATAATATCAACGGAGCCATGGCTGGCCTTTGTCTTTTAGGCTACTACCACGCTATCGTTGGATTTGCGGACATCATCCCCGACTCCACGATGAACCCGGGCGGGGGGGAGCCTGTCGAAGGCTATCCCAAAGAACGGTGCGCGGCCCTTCTCGCCGATATGCGCCTCCGCCATCCCAAATCACATCTTTGGCTGCTGGAGGAGGCTCGTATGCAAGCCACCAACCGTCATCTGTCCACGGCGATCTCGCTTCTGAGCAGTTCGAAACGGTCCCCTCTGAAGCAGGTCGAAGCTCTTGACATGTTTGAGAAGTCTCTCAATGCCATGTACATACATAACTACGATCTCTGTGCCACCTCGTTCGTGGCATGTGTTTCTTTGAACAATTGGTCCCATGCGCTCTATTACTACATTGCCGGCGCCGCGCAGCTGGAGCTCTACCGCCGTCATAAGACGACTAATCCCTCTGTAGCCGCTATACACGCCAAGAAAGCCACAGAGAATTTCAGAACCACGCCACAGCATGCAGGAAAGAAGAAATTCATGGCGCGCCAGCTGCCTTTCGACGTCTTCGTCACGCGAAAGATCAAGAAGTGGGAAGCTCGTGCCCAGGAATATAAGGTTCCCTTGATCGATGCCATAGGCGTAAGCCCATTGGAAGAGATGATCTTCTTCTGGAGTGGCTACAAGCGCATGGATACCTCCCAGCTCGAAGACTCCCTCGCCGCCCTGGCTTGGAGTGAAGATAGCGCCTCCAATCCAATATGGTCACGAGAGGGGCCAGACGAGCGTGCGATCCTCGCCGTTCTGCGAGCTGCTGTGCTTCACAACCTGCACCGCTGGGACGAAGCTAGAAATGCGCTGAAAACGGGAGTGCTGAGTGTAGACAAGGTAGAGCTCAAAGGCGGGCTGAAGGATGACTGGACGGCACCTGCAGCGCACTATGAGATGGGCGCTATCAATTGGATGCAGAGGGTTCAGATCGCCCAGAGTGGAAATGGCTCACTGGAGGAGCAGGAGAAGTATGTGAGGGAGTGCGAAGCCTGGATTGACAAGGCAGCGAAGTGGGAGTCTTACGAGCTGGATGCACGTGTCGGGCTCAAGGTTGCTACGGCGCAGGATACGCTCGCGAAGTGGAGGAAGTGGAGGAATGCGAGATGATGGGGTTTTGAGAGGTTAGAAGTACTGTAGAGATATTAGACTTCACTTGAGGGTGTAGGCATGTCTAGAGTATAGTAGAGGCATAGCAGCACATGTAAGGCATTTGAATAGAGTATGGTAAGCGAGAGTTCTTGTTCTCAAGCTCTTTTCTCAAGATCGACATGACAGCTATTGCGTACCTTCTTGAAAAGATGTCCAGCCGAAAGTGTGTTTCTACTATCTCTCTCTACTATCTCTTATAGCTACATTTACATATGCTAAGGTGTGATTGCGAAGAAATTGCTGAGCTTTGATACTACATGTTACAATCGGATACACAACAAGAACGATCTGACAGGCATCGCTATAAGAACGATTTTACATTATGAAGACACATAGATCATGGAATGTTGGTGTGAATAGGGGCTCTCGGTCGCCACTAGAGTGAGGATATGTATCGCAACCAACATTGTGCACAAGCTCCTCTAGAACTATACTATACAGTGTAAGGCAATCCTAGTGCTATTCGCTTTCTGTGCTTCATTCCTATTTCACAGCATAGAAGGTTGGTATCCCTTCCCCTTTTCTGCGAAATTGCACTGGCTTACTACGATTCCGCATTAACCAAAACACGCATCAACGGAACTACGAGTTCCAAGCTGAAAGAGATGACTCAACAGTTCATATAGGTCTTGCTTACATACACGCTTTGTGCAGAGTTCTAGCGAAGTCAAGAGCTTGATATTTCGTGCCAATGGGACTATATCCGTCGATGTCACTTTGGTTTGGTGGTCATGGTGGTGCGGAAAGGCGTCTGTATGCTGCGGTTGTAATTGTTTTGGAGGATCAAAATTGCCCGGGGGGGCTTTTGTATCGTGCTGAAAGCAATCAGCTAGAGGCAGGTGATCAAATTTATAGGGGTAGCCACTTTTGAACCTCATTGTTTTCCTTTTCACAAATTCAGAGCGACATGTGCCAGTGTGGAAGTAGGAAGAAGCTAGTTGAGAATGTAGAATGTTTTTTTCTACAGCTCGAATTCGTTCTGCTTTTTGCTATACTTGATGCTCTATCTCTATGCAGCTATATCTTTGGAGCAGCGATATAGATTGATAGCTGCTTTTGCATGTCAGAGTGTTGTGTTACTGGCAACACAACATTCCCTGTTTTCTAATTTATATGTCCATATGTGATGTAGACTAAGAGGATATTGATAGGTGTTGATCGTCTATACTATTTATGTTCGTGCTTTCCTTTCACACCACGCACAGATCTAGTCGCTCCATATCAAAGAAACAACCACAATGGCGCTTAGCAAGCTAGAGAGCATGCCAACAGAGCTGCACATCATCATCCTTGAACAACTACCTGACATCAACTCTCTTTCAGCCCTAGTCCATGCATCGCCTGTTATCTACAAAGCCTACTCCATCGCCCGGGAAACAATCCTCACCAAAGTTATCGTTCGCGAAGTTCTACAACGTGTGCATCATATCTTTTGTCTCTTGCCACTGGGAGTTAGGCGCTCGGGGCACCAACAGCAACGGAAATCTCAAGCCAGCTATCATGTCGCTGGGGGAACAAGCCCAGTCTCGGAAACCTCACAACATCAAATTGACAATCGAACATTGTAATGCGTTGCTCACTATCTGGGCAATGCATCGCCGGGTGAGAGCTTGTCAGGGAGACAATCAGTGGTGCACGTGCGTTCCTTATCCGACAGAGTATTGCTCTAATGATTGGTATTGGAGGAAGGGTCAGGGGGCTTGGTTCCACCCCCAGGAACGCGAAGACTATATGTACGATGATACGCCACAATGGTGGGTGGACTGGAGCAGGACTTTGGAGGCGATCATGCTGGTGTGAAAAGGGGTTGAAGTCGTGGGTTTTGGTATGGAGTGGTAGGAACGAGCATTTGAGGGTATGTTCATCGATTGGATGCACCAACATCACAGATCGGTCCTGATCCCTTGTAGAGGATGTCTGGCGAACGAAGTCTTCTGTATGCCATTGGAATTAGCCATCTGGGCACAAACTGAATCAAGAAAGGAGACATACCAATCCTTAGAATCTGATACCCCTGCTCCGAAGCCTCTAGCATAGATCGACCTGTCTTTGCTGTATGACAATACTGTCTTGAGCCAATGTATCCTGCTATTCCATGCCTGTCACTCAAGTCACGTGTGACACTGAGGGCTCGTCCACAGATTCACAAGTGACATTAGTGTAGGGTTATCGCGTTAAGCGAGGCCCCTTTTCAACACTCACATATTGCGTCGTTTTCCATCCTCACTTCACGCATTACGATCTCGAAACATGGCTTCGTATAGCTTGTCGTCTGCAATTCCTCAAAGCATGGCTTCGTATAGCTTGTCGTCTCCAAACCCTCAAGACATGGCTGCAGATAGCTTGTCGTCTTCAAACCCTCAAAACATGGCTGCAGATAGCTCCTTGTCTTTCAACCCTCAAGATATGGCTCTAGATAGCTTGTCGTCTGCGAACCCCCAAAGCATGGCTTTAGATAGCTTCTCGTCTCCAAACTCTCAGAACATGGCTTCCAATATCATCTCGCGTTCTAACGAGCTCAAATCTCAAGAATCCAAAGCTCCAAATGTCGCGCCTAGGATCATTCCTCCCAAGTCAACCGTCTTTGGCCGATCCAAGTTGAAAGAAGTGTCTGCAGAGGTGCATAATCTCCTGATCACAGCTCGCGACAAAGGAGTTTCCTCCCTGAAGTCGATTGGGCCAAGCAAGCACGCCCCAGTACATATACCTATATGGAAAGGAAAGAATAAGCATAGTAACGGACTCACCTTGCGCAAAATAGCGAAGAAGCTCCATGTCGAGGATCTTCTCCCTCCTGAGCCTATCCCTCACCCGGCAGAAACTCCAGTTCTTACCAAGCCGTCTATGCTAGAGGCTCTACCCACCGAACTACAATTCAAGGTCCTGCACTTCATGCCAAACCTTGCAACTTTGTCCCGCTTGGTGCACGCGTCGCCGAAATTTCACCAGGCTTACGTTGCTATCCGCAAGCCAGTCCTCCAAAGAATCACCTGGATCGAAATGGTCGACCGCAACGTTAATCCGTTCAGTTTTTGTGATTTCTACGAAATCTGTGTCTCGTGTAGCAAGAAACAGTGGAACACCACGATGCAGCCAAGAATGAAGTCGCTTATCGCAAACTGTCGTGCTTTCGCCCGACGTACAGACCAAACTGAGCTCGAAGATCAGGTCTTGTACCCATGTTTCACCATCGACCAGTGCGTTCTTCTTCTTCAAATCCTAGATTACGTTGGATGGACCATCGGAGGGCGCCCGGGACATCGTAATGGCAAGCCTGCTCGGATGGACATCTCTAAGAGGCAGCATTATCACGTGCTTAACTTCTCAAACGAGACAATGGAGAGTGTTGCGTTGATCAGAGGCACGGCCACGCTCGTAGAATTCTGGGACAAGAGTGAGTGAGTCGATGCCTCTTAGAGCGAAGAAGACCAGACTGATGAGTGTGCAGTATAACAGGAATTGGCGGCTTCGTTGCGCAGTGCGTATGGGACCGGTTGTCTGAGATACGGACGATACTGGCCTTAGGGGTCAGGCATCCTGTAACGGTCTTCCAGTGTGCAAGACGTGGACAATGGTATTGGGTGATAGTCTGGTTGTAAAGCAACCAAACAGGTCTGGGAGTGACTCTGATCCAGATGGATTGATAGCGTATGGTCTGATTTTTTCGGAGTTGATGGATGGGAACCGCGAGGTGTTTATAGCAGCATACAAGCAATGCTAAACTCTTCTTACGGCAATAGTCTCCTATACCCCAGCGGCAACTAAAACCATCTCGAATACCCAACAAGCCGACGCAATTACGTCTTGACGGTATTGCTCGTGGACACGCAATTAGTAAATGTGCATCAACCGACTGTGAAAATCTAATATATCTCTTATGCACGATGACTTCTTTCGATGAAGAGTCCTCGCATGTATGTTCGTGGCCGATTATCGCCTGCCTTGGTCGTAAGATCGCCTACACGTCAATGCGTGATTGCGTCGGCCCGCTGGGTATCTGAAATGATATTAGCTACCGCTTGGGTATGGGAGACTATTGCTGCTTTTCTTACTACTTCCAATGGCAAGTGAGCAAGATCCTGCAGCACGGGGTCAGAATCGTACTCACACTGCCAGTAGAGATGGCTGTGCTCCATTGTCCTTGCCAGTGAGAATGTTGATGTTATGACATAACAAAATGAAGCAGAGATAGTTACACACCTCATGACTCCTGAATCCTTCACTCCCGCCTTACATTTTCGGAAGATATTCCATCAACCCATATTCTCAAAGCGATGTATCTCGTCTCATAAACCAACCCTCCTCTAAGCAAGTATGGCCACCTATCCCGCCTCAAACACTCTAGAGGCCCTCCCTCAGGAACTCAAACTCAATCTCCTCGATCAGATACCGGATGTTGCTACCCTCTCTGCTCTAATCCACGCCTCACCAACTTATCATGAGCTCTATGCCGCTCTCCGTGAGGAGATCCTTACCTCAATCACGCTGAAAGAGCTTTTTGCAAGGGAAATCAAACTGCTCCCACCCAGTCCGTTTGTGGAGATACGAGTATACGGACTTTCGAAACCAAGGGAGGATCTATGGCACGCTATCCAATCGCTGTATCATCAAGCGAGTCCGACTCCAATTACAGCGGATCAAGTCGCCTCAGGCCGGACCCATGCAACTCATTGCGCTTTTGGTCAGCAGAATCCCTCCAACGGCGGCCTTCCCGGCCAAGGTATCCTAAAACTCACCATCGAACACTGTCTCGCCCTTCGCACGATAGAGGATAAGGTGAGCTGGCGTCCGGTCGTCGAAAACGGCCAGGAATTCTATCGCAAGGACCGAGAGAAGAAGAAGGGTCGACCAAGAACCTATCACGCCTTCGTTTTCCATGCTCTTGCCGAGCATCCGAAGTTTGAGTTCTGGTCGTATAGTCGTGGTTCATTAGTGCTGTGGCCTGCGAAGCATAACCTAAGTTGCAGACTGGGGAGGATTAAGTGCATGATCTGCAGAAGTAAAGAGCTGGAAGCCAGCGGGCAGGCTACGACATAGCTTCGGCAAAGTGAGATAGAGATTCAGATGCATGTAAAGAGATGGACATGAAGCTACTACCGTTCGGGTTCCTGTGATGCAGACCAGACGCTGCGAATTAGATGGCCCTCTCTGCGAAACTCTGAATCATCCCCTCCAGTGTCGGCTCATACTCCTTCAGGGTCACCTTGCCGTCCTCCTCGAATGTATTTGCCTGCACAAACACCTTCCTCGGTGTCTTCTTGTTCAACACGGCGTCCCTTACTTTTGTTCCCCAGAAGTCATCTACATCCGTCATGTGCTCATACAGCTTTTTCCCTTCTTCCAAATTCGCCGTGCTCTTGTAGACGTGCAGCTTCTGCAGATATCTCTCCACCGCAGGACGACCATGGGTCAGGATCTTGTCTCGATCAACCCGAATGGTAAGATCGGAGAGATCATCCTTAGCATAATCCAGCTTCGTGAAATCATCGCCCGCATCGAGGAATGTCCGTAGAATGCTGAATCGTGCCCCTTGAAGACCACGGAGTCAGCGTCAATTCTTTTGAAAAGGAAAAAGGGTAAGCAAGACATGTCTAAAGAGCAAGGGCTCCTCAAAGATGTCGCACTGCACTTTGCATGATACAGAATAGACAAAAGGAGCTCGGTGAATACTAACGCATATGCGCTTGACCCCACTTCCTGCTTTTCGGATCCCAGAATTCGAGAGCTACAATGCCCGCTCTGGCCATAGAAATGTAGCTTGCGTAAAGCACTTCTCCTGCCTTATTGCTCATGTCTACGCTCCCATTACCGAAGCCGAAGATCTGAAGTATATCAAAATCACAGCTCAGAACCATAGCGACACATTCAGCGCGGCATTCTTCGTAGGAGGAAGACATCTGTCCAAAGACGCTGCTCCACGTTTGAGATGGCTTGTAGTACGTAGTACAGGGTTTTCCTGTTGTTGGATCGATCGGTGGGCTATTGAAATTGAAATTGTACTCTCCGGGCTTGGTTTCTTGCAGAAGCTTGCCTGTGCCATGACCAAGCAGCTCGTGGATCCCGACCTGCACCTCAAAAGCCTCATCACGGTTGCTTTGGTACAGTAACAGGTCGGAGGAATGGATGAATGGGATAGGTTCGTTAGGTGCTTTGGCGCTTAGAACATTACCAAGCGAGACATTCTTGAAGCCGATTTCTTGACGAATGTCATCGTAGTTTGGTATATTTATCCCAGCTGGGATCCCGGAAGATGCAAAAGAGAGGACTTCGAGGGATGTAAAGTCAGGCGGTGCAAATGCGTCTTTTTCGAACGTGGAGGGCCAGGGGAGTTTGGGAATCATCGCTGGAGCGGAGTCGACAAGCTTTTTGCTGCATTCGGATGTTAGCGGAGGCTCCAATGTCGTATCTTAGCCAATGCTCCATCTCTCCATGAGATGATACTAAGGAGGAAAATTGATTCAAGGCTGCCTTGTCGGTAGGTGTTGGTGGGCCAAAGGTTCAGTGAATAATGAAATCCTCACAACGGGCAAAACCATAGGTCGTGGAAGACTGCACAGAATGACATCGGCGTCTCCAGGGGAGTACTCACAAGGCTCTCGTACGTTCTTGGTTAACCATAGCCACTAGAGAAGCGTCAACTATGACAATACTAGTGGAAGCAGCTCGCTTACCCATGCCTTCCCATTCCGAACGAACTCCGGCAGGATCACGGTATGATTCCACGAAGCCCAGATTAGATTCTACCATGGGGCCGATATCCTTGACCCACAGCTTTTGGGCCTCTTTGTAAGCGTTGAGTGAGCCAGTGCCAAAAGACTTAGCATATTCGTCCATCATGCTCTTCTGCGTATCATTTGCAGCATTCAGGCCTGCCTTCTTGATATGAAGGGCGATCTTAGCCAGCTCCTCGATGTAATCACCAAATACTAGTGTTAGCTTCTTGCCTTGCAGGGCTCCGTCCATGATCCATTCAGTCTCTTTGCCAGCATCACTCCCTTCAGGGGGCGGATGTTGAAGCGCAGAAGCGATGAGTACCTCATGATTGCCATCGATCGTTTTCCGAATTCTGGTGTTTTCGTGCAAAAGCTTCTTAGCCCCGAGAAACTCGTCAACGGCTTTGATCTCCTCCTGAGAAATGTCGGGTGACTCAGGGTAGTAAGCTGATAGATGACCAAGATTTGGAAAACCTAGGTGCATCAGAGCTGGCTTGTCCTTGTCGGCGAAGATCGAATCCAGTATTTCCGAGCTTTCTAGCATTTGCGTTGCCTTTGTGGACGAAGACGCCAAAGCGGTGATGTCCTTGGCAGAGCATCTTGGAACAAATTTCGAATCCCCAAATCCCTTGTAGTTGCCGGCATTGCCCAAGAACTGTGTTGCATACTCGAGGAAGTGTCTTAGTCCCTGATCGTTAACCTCTGTGTCTTGCCGGAGCTTCTTCCAATCCCCACTACATTTCTCATACAAAGCTATGATGAAGTCAAAGATAGCTTCCGACTCGGGAGACACCTGACGTAGTATGATACGATAACCCAGAAACGATGCTCTGCTTCCCGTAAGCGCCTATTCAGTGATTGTACAAACGAATCTCTCGTGTTATGGTTCTCCGCGAAAGGGCCTGATGCTGGAGCTGAAGAACAAGAAATAACGGAATTGCGACTCATCGGTGGGCATAGTGTTCAGCGACATTCCGCAGTAATTGACCCAAAAATGTAGCATACCACCAGTTCTCCGAGGTAGATTGCCGCATCTAGCAGACCGCGAATATGCGACAGCACCGTCTTCAAAATGCGACTTCTTGGATACAGAAAAAAGAGAAAGACCCAAGGGACCGCTCTGCGGTCTGCATTCACTTAATACTTTGAAAGACTTCACGTGACTGCGGTATGCAAGTAGAGAAACGTCACGTCACTGACCTGGAGATATGATGCGCGTAGAGCTTCTGCTTGTCTGTCAGGGCGTCGAAGTGTAGCTTGATAGCTAGATTCACGGTGGTAGGAGGCGAGTCCGCATAATACTGTGTCTCATCCATTATTGCTACGCAGATGTAAGACAGGCTGTCCAGATAGTGCTCTCTATCCTCAGAGGCTTGATCGTTTGCATCGATAGCAAAGAAAGGTAACTCTTGAGCTAACACGATATGCAGTGCTGATTCGACCACAAGGCACCACTATCACACCTGACAGGAACAGCCCATCGTATACGGGAGTGCTAAGCATACTTTAGTTCTTTCTCAGTGGGGTTCGACAGCATTAGCCTGAGGTCAGAAGCACAGGTCTCGCGCATGATACAGCTTGCTTCACTCCCCACCTTCTCTTGCGTCGCAAACCATGGGTCATGCGACCAATCCGGGGCCAAGGATCTAACTTTATCCCTGTTCTCTTCTCATTTGGCATGTGGAAGACCCCTCACCGAAGCATGGAGAACAGAGCTAAAGCAACATCTCAAAGACTGACATATCTACTCCTTGCTGCGCTCACAATAATTAAAACCTCTCCGAGATTTCTACCAAATCTGCTACCGCCTGGCCCTCCATGGCACCAGAGTCACTTGACTGGCCCGGTTTTATATTGCGCTAAAGGCCGAGGTAAGATGCCATTTCATTCATGCGTTCACAGACGCTAACCCAATAAAGCCAAGAACCGTCGTCCTTTTTGAATTCAGACAAATTTCCCTTCCAATTTTGTCCTCCTTTTCAGCACACTGTCTTTTGCTTGACTGAGCTTCATCTGTTTGCTCTTTCACTGAATCTACGATTCTAGCACATCCTGCAGCTTTGTTCATTCACAGAAGCTAGACTGTTGAGCTACTGCTTTGTTTATCTCCAAATAACGCGTACCCTTTCACCTTGTGGCAATCTTAAGAGACTTGGAGCTGCCCCCCAATTGGAGACAAAATGTCCTCAATGCCTGAGGTTCATACACCTACAAAAGACACCATTGCCGATCCTGCAGTCGTAGCACCTGCCACTACAGCATCCGAGGCCAACATAGACCCGATCCGAGCCACCCGTACCGATGCATTGGTGCCTGAGAGCCGCCCAGAAGTGACGAACAGCGCCGAGGGTGCTACCACAGTCTCTACGGCCGGCGCTTCTGCCACCGAGCCAACAGGTGGGCCTGCACCAAAAGGCGCTTCTGTTGTCGAGTCTCAGCCCATCAACGAGGGCATCTTGAACTACAAAGGCCCTGGACTGGTCAAGTAAGACCCTATGTTAGGATTCTGTTTACGGTCGACAGTACTGACCAGAAACTCTCATCAGGAGCCTAATTTTCCAAAAGAAGTTCTTCTGGTTCAGCGATGAGCCTCTAGGGCACAAGCACCTGACAAGCTATCTCAGCAATGAGAAGCCTGATGTCTCTCATCGCAACGCAGCTCATGCAACTCAGACAGGCAAAGGGCTTTTGTTCTATGCCAAGCGCGCCGAGGACAAGAATCACCCTGCTGGCATCCTGAACCTGGTAGACGCCGCTCTCCCTTGGACTTACTTCCCCTGCTTACCCGTGATCATAGGGGGAGATGTCCGACTTCGTCAAAGGCGACTTCATGGATTTCTCTTTTAAGCTCCACGGTCACAAGCACATATTTCAGGCACCTTCACGGGCTGAGCGTGACGGCTGGTTGGTAGCCGTCGAGACTCGGAGCAACGAGGCTAAGGAAGCCCATGAGGGGCTTGTTGGCAGCGAAGGCTACAAGAATCAGCTTGAAACGTTTGGTAAGTATCAAGGCTCTGGTTCGTCGCGGTAGCAATTGCTAACTTTTTGTAGCCAACCCTACAGGTGCACTGGCTACTACCGGAAATGCTCGGTCTGCTTCAAGACCTAAGAAAACCACCGAAACTAAAGCAGTGGAGTCCAAACTCACGGAGTCCAAGGCAAACGAGCCACGGACAATGGAGAATGTCAGTGGCACCGCTGGCACTTCGGCAGCTGTTGAAGGCGCTATCGGGAATGGATCATCCTCCGATGAGGCCAAGCCGAAGTCAAAGAGCAAGAGCCGCTCCCAGTCGCGCAAACGTAGCAGCATCTTTGGGAACCTTCTCGGAAAGAAGGAAGAACACGATGACAAGAAAGAAATAAAGAAGGAAGAAAAAGAGGGAATGAAAGAGATCAAGAAAGAGCAAAAAGAGGAGAAGGTGGAACGCAAAGTCGAAGACAAGGCGATCATGCATGATATGAAGAAGGAAGACAAGGTCGAGAAGACGGCGGAGAAAGAGGAGCTGAAGCTCGAGCGAAACGAAGCGAAGCCCGATGCAGGCACATCTGGACATATGGATGCGGCTGCTATTGGTAGGTCTTCTCGAAACGTCCTTCGCATCTAGGCTCACCCTTCTAGCTGCACGTGTTATCGGTGCTCCCCTAGCGACTGAGGGAGAAACAGTCTCGGCGACAGTTGGTACGACTGAAGTTCCTACTGGCATCACTGGCGAGACGCCACAGTCTTCCGCTGTCGAGCCAAATGCCGGACTCACGAGTCGAGATACTGCACCGAAGGCCAACAAGAGAAGCTCAATCTTCGGTAACTTTTTCAACAAGAAGGAGCTCTCAAGCCCGACCACGGAAGCTGCTCCAGTTGTTCCAGTCAAAGATGAGACAGCGTTGACCTCTTCCACAGCGCCGAAGCTGGAAGATTCAGTCAGCTCCCCAACTGCAGGCGCTACGATGACCAATACCGGACCATCTGCCACAGTAAACGACGCGGTCACCTCGCCAGTCGCTTCGCCTACGACTCCTGACACCACCGAGCCCCAGCGTCGCTCGTCGTTCTTCAACAACCTAGGGACTAAGAAAGAACGGAGATCTGAAGCTATTTCAGACGCCGAGGGCACCGATGGTGAGGGCAAGAAGTCCACGGCCTCGAAATTGGGCGGGCTCTTCCGCAAGCCGAGTCGCGCAACGCCGACCACGAACACCAAGACCGAATCTACGACACCTGGGAAGGCTATTGTGAACGACACTACTGACGCTCCAGCACTCATTAGCAAGGAAGAGCCCGCTTTGACCAACGGCCATGATTCGATGCCAGAGACCGCGAGCAAGACCGAAGCCCAGCAAAACCTGGTCCAGGCGTCCGCGTAAGCGAAGTCCGTCACTTCGATTGGTAGCTGCTTGCAATGAGCGCAACAGCTATTTGGATGTCAACACCAGGGAGGCTCAAGTTTCCGTCCGTCTTCCCTATGCTGTCCGCAGATTGTCTTCCCATTCCCTTGTCTTTCCCGGCGAACACTTGTCTAGACTGATACCACCCGCTGCTCTGCGTTTTGTTTTTGTGCGCTTGTTAAATACCCCAGACCACCACTACTGTTTCTCAGATACCCCGCGGCCGGCTCTTATGGGAGACTGCGCGCTCGGCCACTAGGGCAACCTTCGTTTTAGACTGGTAATCATAATACAAGGCATTAATTGAACAAATTCTCAGATTTGCATCATTGACAGTAAGTAGTAGCGGCCTTGATTTCCCTACTTGATCGCCACAGGCGTCATCAAATTTCGAGGGAGCCTGCATATTCCGGCACTGTCGAAGAACGTTTTGACGGATTGATGGACTGGCTGACCAGTAGCTAGAGACGGTGACTGTTAGAGCACTGCCGAGTGCGAGACAGACCGCAACCCATTCCCGTAGGCGCATACCCGTGGATACAGCACAGCCGCCCATAAGAGAATAATTAAAGGGCTTCTTTTTACAGTACTGAGGCATGGCTCTCGAGAAGTCGTCCTCGATGTTACTGAAGTACGTTCGAACGGCTTTCGACTCCCTTTCCAGCTGGATTTGAAGGATCGAGTCCCCCACGCCTCATCTCGAATTAGGCTAAGGCTGCATCTGGGGTGAGTCACGCTCGAAACTCAATGGAGTCGCAGAACAGCAAGGCGCATCAGATGGAGGCTTGTCCGTCAGCGCTAACGCTGCAATGTGAGCATTTTGAAGTAGACCCCAGCCATCTGCCAATGGAATATGGAAGCCATACTAACGTTAACACGTTATTACGTTGGGCAATTCGCCCAGTGCAACCCCATAAGCAAAGCTTTATTTACGGAGGTAGCCTGATCGACTTTGACGAGCGAGCGGAAGACTTTGGTGATGTGCTTGCTTGCATTCAACAATAATTATCAGAAAAGTCCATGACAAAGACTGCATGGAAGTGAGCTGATGCCTGACAATGTTTGGCGCTTCTCGGTGTTCCTTAGTGGTCGAGTAGAGGATAACGAGCGTCTGATTGGATTTCAGCAAGCGGGCCCCCCTTCTTCCGGAGGACGGGGGCTATTACTCCGACACCTGCTGCCTTAGCTTCCCGGGGGAACCCATAAATCAGCGATCCCCAGGCCACCACTTTCTTCCTCTTCCCTTACTTTACACCCACTGAAACACAACCAAATTAACCACAAGACAACCATTTAGATGGCTGCCTTGTAAGACTCCTCTTCAAATTCAACCCTCATCTTGCCAGCCAAGATACATCTTCACCTCACTACTCAAGCAAACAAGTCCACTCCCAGCTTCACTTACTCGGATCTTCCTTACCAGGAATATCTGCTCCAGAGCTCCGCTTCAAGCAAAAGCACGCTTTCACGCTTTCACGCTTTCACGCTTTCACGCAACCAAAATTCCAGCCTACGAACAGTCGTTCGTTACGGATTATCAACAGACATGGCTTACCCAACCCCAATCACCGCGGCTCCCCACGCCTGCTTCGACCACTGCAACCTCCACAATCCCGGACTTGACAAGCGACTTCGTCCTCTTCCCCTCGCCCTTGCCGGCTTCGCCTCACTCCGAGCGCGTGCCGGCGACTGCTCGTACCGACCCTAACTGCTCCCCTGGATCGACCTTCACTGGTCAACGTCAAACAGTTATACTATCTCAAAGGCGAAACTCCGATCAGCAAATTCAATCGTCAAGACTCATCCCACAAGTAGTGAGTAATTGTATCGGAGGTTCACCTGTTATATCGTCAAACGGTCTTCACGCTTGTCCGCATTCACGTACTCGGCCCCCGGTCCCCCTCTTCGCAAACAATCTCTCTGGGAATATAAATCAGCTTCCCCATACCCCAGGTGTGTCTGCATACCACACACAACATAGCTTGCAGCTAGAAAGTAAAACTCCTCCAGAACTAACGATGTATACAGATATGGACTACTTCCACTTTGATGAGTTCGAGGACTCAGCCGGCGGTGCTATGGAGGACAATACCATGGACTCACACTACTCCACTATGAACAACCTATCGAGTCACACCTCAAGCACCAGCTTGCAGACAGCGTCCCCTCATGATATTTTCTATACCCCTTCCGCACCACCTTCGGCAGCCTTCTCAAACCTAACAACACCTGAGACCCGTTTCCTCGACTCGCCTAACGTCTACCTCTACGACGACTCGGAAACTCATAATATAGAGGACCTCGATCCCAGCTTTACGCTTTTCGGGGACGTACCATACTCTTTCAACAGAGAGGCCATGAAGCAACAGTCAACCATGCAGAACCTCTCGCAAGCTTACACTATCGAAAGCCCATCGGTAATTGATGCACTTGAAGATGCCCCAGAGATGTCTCGCACCACCTCGTCCACTGGCAAGCCATCTTCGCGGAGTTCTCAGCAAGGTCGCCAATCCTCAACTTCTGGCGTCTCGAAGCGAAGAGCCAAGAGTGATCTTCCGCCCATAACGGTTCAGAATCCAAATGATGTTATCGCCATCAAGCGTGCCAGAAATACCATGGCGGCACGAAAATCGCGGGACAGGCGTGCAACTCATATCGATGAGCTAGAGATCGACAACGCACGTTTGCTCGAGGAGAACGCCGAATTGAGGGCCCAAGTTGATCAATTAAACGCTATCGCTGAGGCTCATCGTCAAAGATGACTTCCAAGGAGGAAAAGAGGTTGCGTGTGTTCGTGCTACTATCATTCGTGTGTATTGGGGTTGGGTCACGACTGTCCTTCGGTCAGCAACTAAGCCTATGTTGTGGGAAACGTAGGCGCTTGAGGTTGATGATTGGGGAGCGGTATACAAAAAGAGTTTTTCCTACTCTATCTTATCCATTTTCGTTTGCTTGTCTTTCTTTTCTCGGAGGATCTGGGTATTCGCTGGGCCTCGCTCTGATGTTCTTTGGCGCTTCCATTTGTCATTCTTTGAAACTCTATGGATGCCGGTTCTGATGTCTCCCTTGAGTGGGATTGACTCGTGGCTCTGACGATGACAACGGTCGAATGCGCTGGTTGCTGTAGTTATTTTGTCTAGGAACATAAGACGTGCCATTCTTTAATTGCCATTCTTGGAGTGACTGGTGCCATACTTGACTGTTGAGGCATACTCAGACATGACATCCATTCGTAAGGCCTCTGGTTATAAGTATGTGATCGCATCCTTCGAGAATAACATATCGCCCCCATGCAAGCGGTCACATTGGAGTTCCAACACATGCACGTGACACGTAAATGCGCGTCGCTCCACAACTTCCTGAAAACCTAACAACTTCAACGCCTGCTGCACCACTCGACGGAGCCCACAATGGCTCAAGAATCGCCAGTCTCATCGCTCCACCTTTTCAAGGAGGTCCGCGTCGACATCCAGCCTAAGAGCCCCAGCTCAGTGATACAATTTCGGATCCCATCGTCAACAGCTCTAACCTTCACTCGCGCCTCGCTGCCACAACGCTCGATACCTAAGAATCTTCCTTCGCCGAAGACAGAAGAAGACTTCGTACGCAGCAATCTTGCTACCGAGAGCAGCATCTTCTTTGGGCGGGCCGGGAGATATCCGCGAAGCTTTCTATGGCGCATACTGAACGATGGATTGGGGCTACGGATACAATCGGTGGATCTGAGCAAGAGGATTGAACGAAGAGAGGAGGCATCGTATATACTCGAATTCACGTTTCCCGGTGCCATTAGGCCTCGTGGGGTTGCTTTTGCAGAAACAGAGGATCGTGATACCATCAGCGTCTTGGTGTTGACGGCCTCAAATGAGCTATACACCCTGACGCTGAATAGGTCACTCTTTCATTCTGCGAGAACTTCAGAAGTCGAGCTCGAGAAGTGGTGCAAAGTGTTCAAGCCCGGTTCTCTAAGTTTTACCACACCGAACTGCCTTCTCGCAAAGAGCTCCCTAGAGCTGATACTCGGCCTCGATGACGGTAGATTGATGCGACTTACGAGGAAGGACGGCGGCGATGGATCGGTATGGCACGATGTCGTCTATAACGATGGGAAATGGGGCTCGTCTTTACGGAGCCTTGTGCGTTGGCAAGGGGCCAACTCCATTACATTTAACGGCACGAATATGGAGAAGAACACACCGCAGGCTTTGGCACTATCTCCAAAGGACAATCATCTTTGGGTTGTCTGCCTGGACCATACCCTGAAAGTCTGGAACATGGAGCAAGGAAGGACCGTTTACAGGAACGATCTACTAGGCGTAGAACGAGAGCCGAACGAAACAGCTAAGCTGTTGCTCGATCCCGGCAATCCAAACCTAGTACAAACTTTCACCGCTGAAGGGAGCTTGGATGGGGATCGGTACTATGTAATGACCTACTCTCCCCATGAGCTCGGGCAATTCAAGATATGGGCTGTTCGTGATGCAGATGCGGGCAACAAGGGCATAAGAGATCTATATCCTGAGAGCCGTTTCCGAGCGCCAGACCCGGACCCAGACCCTGACAGCAAAGCAATCTGGAAGATGGTCGACTTTAAGGCCAATCTCACCAAGGAGGACAATCTTGACATATGGATCCTAATGAGGTCGAGCAGACAGTATAAGCTCTACAATCTCAGTGTTACTATAATGGACTTTGCACGGTCTTTAGATTCGCACTGGAGAAATAATTGGACCACGATGACTTTAGAGACGCTGGAGTCAGTTCCACCGCCACATGTTTCAGACGCTGAACCTGAAGGCGTTATGGAAGCCTGGACCAATTTCCTTCTAAGCCGTACAAGATATCCCGAATACCTCATTGAATTCGCCATGCTCAACTATGCTGCCACACAGAAGCTCAGCGTCACCATGGATCCCAAAACCTCGCTTCGAGAGCGCATGCACCTTGCGGTATCATCAAGCGTCCAGTTGCAACGGCTTGGGCCGGAAGACATGGATTTTGCGGGCTACCGCACAGCACTCGAGCAGGAATGGAATTTGCTCTGGCAAGAAATCCGGAGTCTTGATAGATCGCGATGGGAAGTTCTGTCACTTGCTTATGACGACGAAGCAGAAGCACCATGGCTAGCCTTCAAGAGCGGCTGTTCCCCTGTACGCAAGTGCAGCAGGACAGAAGTTGCCACCCATAATGATTCGAATGTTCTCCGGAAATCCGCCAGCCTCCTCGAAGTTCCTTCAGTCGAAACGAGTAAAGAAATGGCTGTACTCCCTTACGAGCTGTCGCTGCTTCTTGCAACGGCTGCAACCTTCAGGGAGGGTTTCAGCCATAACCTTCGGAGAGCATGCGACGCCGTACTCGCTGCTGAGCTCTGGCAAGAGCCTGAACTCTCTGCACCGTTACGCATTCAGTCCTTCTATGACCGCTGTAATTGTGACCGGGAAATTAGTGACGATGATGTCGCTCGCTTGAGGGCCGACCTGACAAGGTTTGAAAAACATGGTGGGATTCGAGACGCCCTCTTCAGAGCATTCATCAAGGCATTGCCGAGAACCAGGTCTGAAGTACAAGGCTCGCTGTCCACAAGGTTTGGGCTTGGAGTGATAATGCGGGGTGCTCAGGAGATTATCAGTCTTCACGAGCAGATGTTGTCCAATTTGCTTATCTTGGTTGTCATAGTTGATATAGAGATGGAAGACGATGATCTAAAAGCGCAAGATTTTATGGCGGCGCCTCTCTATATCGAGCTTCTGGATCTTCTAAAGCAATACCAAGTCTTGCATTGGCTTGCCAAAAACGTTCGACCTGAACCACGGCCAGGCTCAAACGACGAAGATGTCGAGACCTCCTCGGAAATTACTGCTTCAAGCAAGAAGTCGACCGTTCTCCAGAATCTCTTCGCACAGGCACTCGCGCCTCGACCAGATACGGAGCAGGCTCAACCCGGCAAATTGACTGAAGACATTGAAGACGTCCTCGTATGGACAACTGGCATCAGCGAAAAGGGCGTCAGCTTTAACGACGTGCTTGCACACATCCAATGCAACCTCCTTCTAAACAACAACATCGACCTCGCCTCATCCTTCCTCCGCTACCAGCCCTCAACTCCCTGGGCAACCTACCTCAAAGGCCGGCTCCACCTCCTCAAAGGCGACTTCACCAAAGCATCCATCTACTTCAATAAAGCCGCGTTCAAGCTCTGTAAGTCTCCTCCTCCCCATAACAATCCCATGGAACCCCCCAACTTCCACTAACCCCTCCTTCCTCTCAGCTCGCCCCACAGACCTCGACTACAACCTAACATCCAACTCCCTCCTCACACCCACAGAAGCCTCCCACCTTGGGCAAGGCCTCCCAGCCTACTACACACACATCCAAACCCTCTTCGCATCCGCCCACTCCCCCAGCCACGTCGCCACCTTCGCCCGCCTAATCCTCCAAACCACACCCTCCCCCTCAGACCCCTCCCCCCCCCTCCAAACCCTCTTCCACGCCTCCCTCTCCACCTCCGACTTCCCCACCGCCTTCTCCTCCCTAACGCGCCTCCCCCCCCCAACCGCCTCCTCCCTCCTCCCCCCCTTCCTCACCGCCATCCTCACCCAGAACCGCTTCAACCTCGCTCTCACCCTCCCCTGGCCCCCCTCCCTACGACCACACATCGACACCTTCCTCTCCGGCAAAGCCGCTACCACATCCCCCTCTGCCTCAAGCCCACAAATCCACAAATTCCTCGCCGCATGGCGCCTCCACCACCTCGACTACCGCGGCGCCGCAGCCGCGCTTCTCGCCTACCTACAGCGCATCCGCAGGGCCTCGCGCGCCACCTACTCATCCGCGAAGGTGGGGGAGACGGATGAGGTGCTGGCTACGTATCTGAATGTCATCAATCTGCTGGCTTGTGCGGGTGAGGATGAGGCGGAGGCGTGGGTGCTGAGTGATGCATGGGAGGAGGTCGGTGGGGGGAAGAAGGCTGGTGGGAAGGAGACCGAGGGTAAAGGAGTGAGGAAGGGAGAGAGGAAGAAGAGGAAGTTGGTAACGATCAAGGATGTACGCGCGGGATATCAGCGGGAGTTGGATCGTAGGAGTGTGCTTGAGAGTGGGCGGTGGGGGTTTGGGCTTGATGGGGTGGGGGATGAGGAGGAGGGGGAGGGGATGGATGTTGAGGGGGAGGTGTGAAGCTTTGGTGGTGGCGGGGGAGCTCTGGGACGGTGCGTTGAGGGTGCATGGTAGGCGTTCGGAGGAGGACGTTGCGGGCTTGATACCATCTTGGGCACTGACATGGTGCTCGCTCGAGGCGCTGAACCAAATGACTGCGTCTTCATTTCTTTTGCATCGCCTTTCCCGGCGTCTTCAGTTTGGCTCACTGATCAATGGTTTCCCACCATTGCTATAGCTCAACTTTGGCCACTAAGTCTGTTGTCGTTCCGGTTTTCAATCAATCCCGAAAAAGTGCTTGCACCGCTTCTCGCCAGCGCATATGATACCCGAACTTGTTGCACCTACAAGGAAGGTGCTATTACGTGCTATTACGTGGGAGCACGAAGAAGCTCGTTAAGCTGCTTTCTGTAAACAGCTTACAAAGCTCATCGACCACAGCACTTCTTCCCATTCCCATATCTCTGCCGTTCTATGCACATAACGCAGCCACCCATTGTCTCTCCGCCCCAAAGCGCCGCCATGCCTGTACAGCAGCCCAAGCCCCAGTCCCAACGCCAATAGCGCTCATGCAGAGATACCATCGCTCATAGCTCCCCCGCTTAACACAGCATCATCCGCCGCCCTAGCTTTCACTCACTTCTCTCCATCACAACCGCCCAAGCTCCCTCCTCCTTCCCACCTCAATCCTTCTCCAGATCCTTCGGCTGCGGGTCCGCAATCCCTTGCTCCGTAATGGCAAACAAGCAATCACTCTCCGGCAAACACGGACTATCATAAATCTTACAAATCCGCGTCTCCCCCCTCCCCTTCTTCAAACTCAGCCGCGTCGTGCTCGCATGCGCAATGATATTGCCCCCAATCGGCTTCTTCGGGTCTGGATTGAACATCGCACTGGGTCCCCCATCCACCTGCGCAACCACCTGATTCGTAATCACAACCGCGATGCCGAACTCGTCTGCCAGCCGCTGCAAGGTGCGCATGAACTTCGCCAGGTGGGTTTGCCGGCCGCTGAGTTCCCCGCGGCCGCTGTAGTCGGTGCGGTAGAGCGAGGTGGCGGAGTCGACGATGAGGAGCGAGAAGCGCGTCTCGCACATCATGGCGCTCGCCTGGTTCAGCAGCTGCAGCTGATGGTCGCTGTTGTACGCGCGGGCATACGCCACGTTGTCCAATACCTCCTCGCCAGAGAGCCCGTACCGATTCGCCACGGACAGCAGCCGCACTGGCCGGAAGGTGCCCTCGGTGTCGATGTACAAGCATTTCCCCTCGCCGCCGCCCATGTCGAAGGGGAGCTGGCAGGTGACGGCCAGGGTGTGGCATATTTGCGACTTGCCGGTGCGGAACTCGCCGAAGATCTCGGTGACGCTGCCGGTTTCGATGCCGCCGGCGAGAAGGGTGTCGAGCTGTTTGGAGCCGGTGGTGATGGAGATGAGTTCGGAGCGGCGTTGGTGCATTTCGGTGGCGGTGGTGAAGCCCATGGGGACGAGTTTGGAGGCTGGTGTGAAGGGGGAGCAGGATTAGTGGATGCCTGTGGGGGCAATGGGTTGACGGAGGGAGGGGAGAAAGGAGGGTACCTTCAGCGAGGATCTTGGTGGCTTTTTGCTCCGAGATGCCTTTTATTTGTTCGAGTACTCTCCGTGGACTGTGGGTTTGCATCAGTGCATTTCTTGAACATTCATGAAATCCCAGAGAGGGGAGGGGCATGAGCGGGGCGGAAGGGGGGGTCATACGTGTATGCCACGGATTCGATGGTATTGAAGCCACCGTCGACAACGAGCTTGATGTCTCGAGCTGATAGGCCCGCAACTCCCTACCATACAGATTAACGCTGGCTTCCTGCGCACATGATGCAGATGACTCACCTCCAGCACTGACAGTGGTGTAGGTGCACCAGGGCCGCCACCGCCATCTCCAGATGCCGACTGCGTTTCGTCGGCTTCTGCTGCACTCATTGCGGGCTTTGACAGCTCAAGTTCCGCTTAGTCAATCGATGGTCAGCAGACAAGCTCTTTCAGGCAGACGTTGGTTGTCAAAGATTCGATTGATATATTTGGTTGTGTAAAAGTGGGGAGGCTCAGGTGGCAAGAGGGAACCGTAGGTTTTGGTGGCTTGAACTTCAATTTACGCGACGCGTCGCTTGATCAGGCTGTCACGTGATACCGTAGCCTCTGGACCTTGCTGAATGCCATTCTTCCGTCTGTCCCTCCATACCTTGAGTATGTCAACGAGTGTTGAACATGGTATGTCTGGAAAAAAGTACGGATGCCTGCATACAGGAAGGTAAGTGGTTCATGCACGCGTCTTCGTGACCTGTCACCCGTCACAGCTGCATGCATAAGCGGCTGATGCTCATTGCAATTTCGTGGCTTGAGGTTTTCTACCGCTGTCAGGCCTGGCTGATGGTTTCCTCAGCCTTCCGTGAATGTTCTCCTCTTACGCCGTACCTTGTTGTTGTCTTTAATTGAGAGAACGCTGATTTGTATCCATTATCTTACGCCTCTTACGTGAGTCTCATTGCCGATTCCATTTCTATCTCAATCTTGATAAGCGATTGATCCTTTTCACTTTTCCTTATTTAGAGTCGCATTCCCATCAGCAACAACATCTACAAGCTCGCGCTTAATCGCTCACCAATACCGGGGTTTGGCACTTGTCTAGTCTTCGGCCCCCACACCACTTGTAGCCTGCGCGGCTACGATAGACCTCATCCCCCAATCTGACCTCTCAATTGGATTTATAATCTTTGCAAGCCCTCAATTCCTTTATCTTTGATCATCTCATCGATACTACCGTATTTCGTACAACCAAGAGGTCTCTACCCCTGAGCGCCACCCCTCTCGTGCTACTCGCCCCATCGTTCCTCTACCCAACCTCCCCTCTCCCTAACCATCCCCACATCCCAAATCCCTCACCATCCCCATCGCCAACAATGGATGGCTTCGGCACCCTCCCCCCCTCTTTCGCTCGTCACATCCACAGCCCCCGCCTAAAGCAACAACGAGAGCAACAACAACAGCAGCAATACCAGCAAAACAACCCCGCCTACCCGCCTCCCATCCACCAAGACCCCGCATACTTCGGACAGAACCAGCAACCCCCGCCGCCTCAATACCACGACCAGCAAGGCGGCTTCTATCCGCCGGGCCAGCAGGGGTATCCGCAACAAGGCTATCCGCCCCAGCACCAGCAAGGCTATCCGCCCCAGCACCAGCAAGGCTATCCGCCCCAGCACCAGCAGGGCATGTACTACCAACCACAGCCGCCACAAGGATACCATGCGAACAGCAATAATAGGAGAGGGGCCGAGGAGGGGCTGTGCGCGGCTTTGGCGGGGTGCTTGGCTTGTTGTTGCTGCGCCGATATGTTTCTCCTTTTCTGAGTAGGGCGGAAGGGAATAGTATGGACGATTGCGGGGGGGGTGCACTATGAAGACTTGGGATGGCAAGCCCATCAAGATAACGGAAGCGGGAGGGAAAGGCGCTATTGCATGAATAATGTGTGGGAGTTTGGAGTGTCGCTGAGGGTCGATGGTGAGAGATTTAAGAGGGAAGTTTTCCTTGGACGTTTGTTTGGATTTATGCTTGTTGGGAGTCTGGAAGGCGTGGAGAGCTATTGGACTTGCCTTTGGGGATATGCGCTGCGTTCATGATGATGTGGTGTTCATGTACGATTTACAGAATCCATCTTTATATGACGAATCAGGTGATTTAGAAAGCGTTGTAAGCAAGGTATATTTCATGTTCTCTGGTCCAGTTGTCGGACCGCATTGCTTGTATACCTATCGGCTAGGAAATGTACTTTTCTGACATATCTCATTTCAATGCACTGGGTGATTTATATCCCAAGATCCACTTTCTCGGAGTGATCTCTCGCAGCTGTCGTTGAATCTTTCATCCGTAGATCTGCATATCCAATATATTCAATGAGCATCGGTTTCAGCCAAGAAATGGTGGGGAGGGTGGAGTGTGAGGAGTTGGTATTGGACACAGAAGCTAATGAGACTGGACTTGTAGAGTCGTGTCGTGATATTTCTTTTTTGGCGTCCACAGTCTACAACGCCACCAACGCGCCCAACAATCCGATAACCCCGGCGGCTGCAACGGGGATCTCTGTAGGCACGGCAAAACCTTTACTAGCTGACGTAGAGCCGCTGCCGCCAGCAGTCGACGTTGAATGGGGGGTCACAGACTACCCGTTATCAGTGACGCCAGAAGAAAGGATTCCCAAGACTTACACCTGTTGTCCCTGCCGTGGCGCCTGATATCATGGTTGACCCATTGACCACCTGCGCCGGGATCGTAGTCACGAAAGTAGTTCCGTTCGAAGCGGTCTCAGTAGTGGTGATCGCAACCGTGGCATTGCCACCGATGGTGCTGTTCGGTGTGGTATGCGTAGCGCTGCTTACAGCCGCCTGGAGTGAGCTGATGAGGGACTCGGCTCCCTGTAGCCTTGACGAGTAGGGCGCGAGTGCACTCTCCGTGATGAAGGGCGGCGGAGCAGCTGCAGTTATGAGAGACGAAACGAGGACTCTAGGGTCGCCTGTGACGCTTGCACTTGCTAGCGCCACCGCAAGATTGGGCTGTATTGACGAGGGGAAGTATGAGGCTGCTATCTGCTGGACGGCAGAGTCCAATTGACCTGAGGCAGTACTGTAGGATCGATATCGTCAGTGATGTACTGCAAGATGCCAATGCGCAGGGCGTAAGTAGGAACCTGCAGGAGGAGGTCGCAGAGTTGCAGTGCTTACAGGGTTGACCCATTGAACTGGCCGAAGCAGCATCGGGCGGAGGCTATCAAGATTAAGAAAATTGAGGAGCGCATTGTCTCGCCAGTTACTTTTGATAGATTGTGAGGAAGCCACAGTATACTAGCTTGCTGGCCTGAAAGAAACACGATGTATGGAGACGTAGATGGAGATGGTTTGCCGGTATAACTTTAGACAGTCGTATTGCTTTTCAATTGAAATCAACTGTATATTGCAATAGTCGCAAGCAGAGAAGGACGAAGGAAACGACAGTAGTGACTAGTTAGGCCTCTTGCAGTCCTAAAGACCATGTAGGTGGGGAGAAGCGTATAATGTTTTAGATTAAAAAAAGGGGAGAAGCGTATAACGCCAAACAGAAATGTAGACCCGGAGGATCGATTCCTTCGTCGTGTACTTACATGTGGGGGGAAGCTCGTATTCGGAAACAGCCGCATTGCGCCGCTGCGCCAACCGGCTAAGTGGTGTGATGCAGTCGAAACGTTCATGTCAGGTGCATCAAACATGGGAGCATCTGATTTCAAGCAACTGCCATGCCTATTCACCAGCGGCGGCCGGGACCAAAAGTGTGGATTTGAAGGCATATAGGGTTTGCTAAGATGTTGTACACTAGTGCACGCCTTCACATGGACCAGGGTCCCATGTGGCTTTGGGCGTTTGCTGAGATTCACCGCTGCTGGTTGCTCATGTGACCTGGATCAAAGTCTATAAAAGGCTTCTTCTCCCCATCTCAAGTGTGCACTCAAGACGAATTGATCTTCCGCCCAACTCGAACGATTAGAATCCAGCAGGACGACACAGTACCACAGAATCCCGTTTGCCCTGTTCAGAGAACAATCTAGTATCTACTGCTACCAATCAACGACATGTCTCAACCAAACGGAGGCAACTCTGGAAAAGGCTACGATGTAACCTCGTCCGGTAACAACTCTCAGGTAGCCAAATTTTGGAAATTCGGTAATGGCTCAATGGTACTGACGATAGCTGAATGTAGGGTAACCACTACTGCTCTCGAGACTACTCTGCCAGCGGCTCGCAGCCAGCCAATGGCAACTCCTATCACTACTCTAATAATGACGGTAAGTGAATTGGCCGCAATCTTGAAAGGTGCAATACAAGTCAGATCGTGTCTCACTGGTCCCGGCGACTAGGAAGCTACTACTACAGCAACCCCAATGGCTCCACGTACTACAACAATGGCAGCGGAGGCTCCAAGTACACTCCATCCGGAAAGTAGCGATAAGGCCTTTAGTATCAGCCGGGAAAGGGGGATTGTTAGCCTACTCGGATGACTAGCGTGATTGGAGCTCAGAGAGCTTTTTGACTATGGTAGCAGGGCGTGATGTACATCTGACAGTTAACAAAGACATTCGAAGATATATCCGAACCCTCGGTGGCACATTCTGTTCAAGCCCCCAAGATCCGTAGAACCTGCATCTGTGATGTGAAATTGCCTCCTTCAACTTCTAGCGATATACTACAAATTCGAGTGATACAATGGAGAGACGCCTTACAGACAAGCCCGAGGCTTATCGTACGTTTCTTTCCATCTCGATTGTGGGTATCGTACAGATCTCCAACGACAAGTGGCTGCGATCGTAAGGCTGGGTTTACTAGGCGGCTGACGCAGCCTTTGCCTTCGATTGATGATTGACATCTCGGTTGTAGACGGATTTGATCTCTTGTTCATATCGGGCCATATCGTCTGCCTGAAGATCTTGGTATGGCTACGGAACACATGTTAGCGTCACGAGGAGGAAAACAGATAGCTCCTGGTGTGACTGACCTTCTTCTCCGCAGCCGATAGTGCTTTCCATTCCTGTCCGATACGTTTGGCAGAGTCTACAACGGTAATACCACTGAAGTCGCCTGACTTGAACCGCTCGGTGTAGAAGTAGTTATACGACGTTTTGAGACGTTTAACCTCTCGGTCATCCTTTAATTTGAGGTAACGCGTGGGTTTCCCAGCTTGCTTGGCTCGCCTGCGTAGCAATGCCCGTGCCGTATTGGCTTCATGTATTTGGGTTGGGTTATGCGATTCGATCCACTTGCGGTACTGGATTTTGTTCTTGACCAGGTTCTCGTTTGCAAGGTGATTGTAATGCTAGTATTCATCAGCTCAAGCTTGCCTGAGAACTACATTTAGGAAATACGTTGACCTACTTCACGTTGCTCCACTGATAGTGCCTTATACTGCGCACTAACCTCCTTCGCCATGGCAGGTGCGCCGCCTACAAGCCCTTTCGTTCCCTTCGACTTCTCCACAAGGAGAACTTGGTAGGCCGTACTCGGAAGACCCTTGGGCAGCGTCAAAGCCTTTTCATTCAATGCCTTGATTTCATCACTTGTCTTTTTAGCAGCTGCTAAAGTCTTCTGGTGGTCGGTCAGAGGTTTTCTGGTCTTCCTCTTCGGCTTCGGCTTAGCCTTAGTCCCCCGTTTGGCCTTGCTTTTAGCCTTGCTTTTGACCTGTTTCGTCTTGGGTTTTGCCTTGGATTTCGCCTTGGGTTTCGACTTCGGCTTCGCTTTGGCCTTTTCCCTCGTCCTTGGCTTCGTTGTAGAGGGGCCTGCTTCACTGCTGGTGGATGTAGATCCTGTGGGCTTCGCCGCCGCTCTTGGTTTTCTAGTGGATGTAGTCCTTCCTGTGTGAGCTTTAGGCCTCGAGACAGGTTCGGTGGCATAATGGCGAACAATTGGTGTCGTAAGGTTGTAGAGGATAACGACGCGTTGGATGGTTAGAGGGAGCGAGCGGGGACAATGTGAAAGACAATGTTGGGTCGCTAGCCGGCCAAATGCCAGGCTAGTCGGAGTGATCATTCTGGATAGAGTCAATTCTGTTTTGCGCGTGCTCCTGAGAGCAAAAATGCAAACGAAAACGCGTTCTCATCCCAAGCGATCGGGGAGGTTGGTCGTCTGTCAGGGACCAAAGCTAAAGTCTGGGAAATGCCAAGACTGCTCGGACTGCGGGCTGATCTAAAGTGGCTAGCTCAGCTTGCAATGACACCCCTCTCAAGTATCGACATTAAATCTCATGTGCTTCCTACGATTGAAGACTTTGGACCTCAGGGTTCACAAGACAGCCCTGATTATTTGATACTTCAGTGGTAGACGTACTTACTCAGTGAATCTTACAGGGAAAGTGCAGATATGCCTCAGCTGTCTTGCCAGTGAGGCCGCCGAGCTCCACACTAGAAGGCTTTCTCTACCTTGGTGGTGACCAAGTCACCCCATACCTTCTGTCTTCTAGTACGACTCACAGGTTCAGCCGGGGGTAGTATGGCTCGCCACGGGAATACTCGCTCACCATCGCCTGTAGGCAGCTCGTATTCTTCAAAGCGGAGCCGCCGAGACGACGATCGATATGAGAAGAGCAGGCGGGATGATGGACGAAGCTACAAACGCCGAAGTCGGACAAGAAGTCCAGACGTGAGTGATCCCCATATACAACTTGAGGGGATGAAGCTTACAGATTTAACGTGCAGAGGAGATATCGAGATCGAGACACGCGTTCGCACCGTGACCGTTCAAGAGATAGACATGAGGTGGACTCCTATCGCTCAAGCCATCAAGCCCGCTCTCGAGAGAGGCGAAGATCAAGGGATCGCGACTTGACAAGGGATTATCGACGACGAAGTCATGACCGACATGGACAGGATGACTCCAGACGCCGAGAACGGCGTCGCGAAGACGACTCGCGGGCGAAAGGGAATGACAGCAAGGACACAGTGTCCAAAAAGTCTGGTCACGAGGTATGCCCCGAACCCTTCAACACTGCCTCTATGTCGATTAATCACGGTCATCTGTGTAGTTACCGGCGAAGCCTCCTCCACCGAAACAAACCGAAGAGGAGAAGAAGGCTGAACGCCTCGCTAAGCTGGAGGCATGGAAACAGAAACAAGCTGCCGAAAAGGAGCGCAAGCAGAAAGAGCTTGACGCTGCTGGCGGTACTCGAGGCTTATTGGATGAAATAGATAAGAAAGCACAGCTTCCATCAGCAGCAAGATCACCCGCAGTAGCATCACCTGCAGTGACCCCGCCTGCTGTAGCATCACCAGCATCTCCAGACACTCCCCAAGAGGATGCCGCGCCGGTGCCGTATGCAGGGAAATTCGATCCTAAAGCTATCGCAAAGAAAGCTTCCTCGGCGACCACAGCAGCCTCGAAGCTAGGCACAGATGTTCCTTTGCCGCAAAATGTTAAAGCGTCCGCTACCTTGACCTCCAATAATGCTGCTGTTAAGGCTAACAAACCAGCAGCTCTAGCGAAGGGGACAAATGGTAAGTCATCCAGTGCTCAACTTTTCATAGATCTACCGGCTAATGTCTTCAAAAGCCTCGCAACCTGCTGTCCCACTAAAGGCCAAGGGCAACGTCAGTGGATTCGGGTTATCTAGCAAGACTGGCACAGAAGTCGACAAGCCGAGCGCCAAACGTGGACTCGACTTTGGAGATGAGGAAGGATCCCGGAAGAAATTAGAAAAGCTTCCCACCCCTCCCCTAGAGGGGGACGATGTCACTGGTAACGACACGGTTATGGCCAACGGCGTAGAAGATGAGAATGAGGACGACGAGGACGGGGACATTCCCGACGGCGCGACAGAAGAAGAAGCTGCAGCTGCTGCGCGAGCTGCAGCAGAAAAGCGTGATGAGCGTCTGCAAGAGCAGAATATCACCTTCGAAGGTGATGACGAACCTGAAACAATCGCACCAGAGACTGACGGCGATGTGGCGATGAGCGAAGCTCCCCCAGCACCGGATGCAGCAACTGACAAGCAAGAAGAGGCCGAGGAAGAGGTCGACGAGCTTGACGCTTTCATGTCCGGCCTCGGAGATCCGTTAAACAACCCAAAGCCAAAGCAAGCTGCCAGGCAGACAAAGAGCAAAACCCAACAACCAGAGGCGATCTTTGGGGATGATGATGTTGACCTAGATACAGTGGCCCAAGATCCAGACGACTTTCTTGCCATGGCAAGTAAGAAGAAAAAGAAAGACCTGCCGGCCGTCAACCATAATAAAGTCGCGTACCAGCCCTTCAGAAAGAGCTTCTATCACGAGCCGCAGGAGCTAAGCGAGATGACTGAAGAGGAGGTTGCTGATCTGAGACTAGAATTGGACGGCATCAAAATCAGAGGAGTTGACGCTCCGAAGCCGGTTCAGAAGTGGTCACAGTGTGGGCTTGGCGTGCAGTCTTTGGATGTTATTCGCAAGCTTGGTTTCGAAAAGCCATCCTCAATTCAAACTCAAGCAATTCCAGCTATCATGGCAGGAAGAGATGTCATTGGCGTTGCTAAGACCGGATCTGGAAAGACAATTGCGTTCCTGTTACCAATGTTCAGGCATATCAAGGATCAAAGGCCACTTGAGAGTCTGGATGGACCTGTTGGGTTGATCATGACTCCGACACGTGAGCTGGCAACACAGATTCACAAAGAGTGTAAACCATTTTTGAAAGCGCTCAACTTGCGCGCCGTCTGCGCCTACGGAGGTGCTCCAATCAAAGACCAGATTGCAGACCTCAAGCGGGGAGCAGAAATTATTGTCTGTACCCCGGGCCGCATGATCGATCTTCTAGCTGCAAATCAGGGCAGAGTCACTAACCTACGAAGGGTCACATATATAGTCCTTGACGAGGCCGATCGTATGTTTGATATGGGCTTCGAACCCCAAGTGATGAAGATCTTGGCCAATATCCGCCCGGATCGTCAGACCGTCCTGTTCTCAGCGACTTTCCCACGCCAAATGGAGGCTTTAGCACGCAAGACACTCGCGAAGGCGGTTGAGATCGTGGTGGGAGGTCGAAGTGTTGTCGCTCCAGAGATCACCCAAATTGTAGAGGTCCGCACGGAGGAAACGAAATTCGTCCGTTTGTTAGAACTGCTTGGCAACTTGTATGCAGAGGAGCAGAACACTGATGACCGAACCCTTGTGTTCGTCGATCGACAAGAATCCGCTGACAGTCTGTTGAACGATCTGATGAGGAAAGGCTATCCTTGTCAATCAATCCATGGTGGGAAGGATCAGATCGATCGAGATGATGCGATCCACAACTTCAAGGCTGGTGTTGTCCCTGTTATGATCGCTACTTCGGTAGCAGCTCGGGGTCTGGATGTTAAGCAATTAATGCTGGTCGTCAATTACGACGCGCCCAACCACTTGGAGGACTATGTACATCGTGCTGGGCGTACAGGGCGAGCAGGTAATACTGGTACAGCAGTCACGTTTATAACACCAGAGCAAGAGCGCTATTCGCTCGACATCGCGAAGGCTCTACGACAGAGCGGTCAAGAAGTACCTGACGAAGTGCAGAAACTTGTCGACACATTCCTTGAAAAGGTCAAGGCCGGCAAAGAGAAAGTCAGCGGATCAGGTTTCGGCGGCAAAGGCCTCGAACGACTCGATCAGGAGCGCGACGCAGCACGGGCTAGGGAACGCAAGACCCACAAGACCGGCGATGATAATGACGAGGACGACAAGGAAGAGGACAAGAAGGACACTGGGGAGGACATGATCACCAAAGCTGCTTCTGCTGTGCAGTCGGCTTCGGCGCCTCCCCCACAACTACCAGGTGTTCCAAAGGGCATTGATCTTGATGGCAAAATCACAGTCCACCGCACCGAGGCACCCGCCGGTGGCTCTAAGAATCCGCTTGACAAGGTTAACAACGCGGTCATGGATATCCACAACCGACTTAGCAAGAACCGAGAATTGCGTACTGGCGTACCAATCGACAACAAGGGACCAGATGCAGGAGCCTTCCATGCCACACTGGAGATCAACGATTTCCCACGTAAGTGCCCATATGCCAATTTACCTCTCATTTCAATACTAACAACCCCTCAGAAAAAGCCCGCTGGGCCGTCACCAACCGCACCAATGTCGCCAAAATCCTCGAAGCGACAGGAACATCCATCACCACGAAGGGCAGCTTCTACGGCACCGGCAAGGAGCCACAAGCTGGAGAGAACCCGAAGCTGTACATCCTTGTGGAAGGCGACACGGAGGTGGTGGTAACGAACGCCATGCGCGAGCTCATGCGGCTGCTGAAGGAAGGGACCATAGCTGCTGCCGATAGTGATGCCAGGGCACCGGCTAGTGGACGGTACAATGTAGTTTAGAACAAAATCTGCATGCGTGGCTGAAAAATGCAGATATCTACATTCTTCCCAAAAGATCCCGCAAACTAAATGACAACCATGATCCCTTCTGCACCCAGTCCGACCATCCTATACAACCAATTCATCTCTCCCATACAGAAATCCAACGCCCCCAAAACACCCCACCTAAAAGCCATCCCCCTAATCCCACCCCTCCATCCCTCACTCAATCAAACCCCCTAATCCCCACCCACCCATCCACGTCCCTCCTCCGCCTCTCCTCCCGACTCCCCTGCACCAACTGCTCCCCCACCGTCTTCTGCCTCTCCTTCTGCAGCTCTTTTCCTATCTTCCCCTTCGCCGCTGTGTTCGCTTTTGCTGCTCTTTCCTGTGTCTCACTGTCAGCACCCTTCTCCGCATCACTCCTCCAGCCCTCAATCCCCAGCCTTTAACCCTCAACCCTCAACCTTTCCCCCGTATTTCGTAGTGACGACATACCTCAGCAGCCCTCCCCGCCGCGCCCCTCGCATCTTCCCTCTCCCCTTCCCCTTCCCCTCCTCCCCCTTGTCCCCTATTTGCCCCTCCTCCCCCTCCATCCCCTCTTCCCCCTCCGCCTAAAGTCCGCCCCTGGTTCTGACTAGCGATTTTGGTAGGGACAGGTGCGCGTGTGGGTTGGGAGGATGGTGTGGTTTGTGAAGGAGGGGGGGCGGAGACGAGGGAGCGGCCGGGGTGGTCGAAGGGGTCGTTGCGTGAGGGTTTGCTGGGGAGGCAGCCCATTGTGGGGCTGTGGTGGGAGGTCGGGGGTGGGGGAAAGAGGGCGGTTGGGGGGGGACTGTGGGTGGTTATGGGGGAGACGGGGTGATAAGGGGTGAGGGGGTTGGTGGTGGGCGGTGAAGGGGGGGGGTGGGGTGGTGTGGGAGGTGGTGAGGGGGAAGAGGTGGGTGGTGGTGGTGGTGGTGGTGGTGGTGGTGGTGAGGGGTGTGGGTGGTGGTAGTCTGGGCGACTGGAGTGGATTATAGTAGACACCTCTACATTGCCTCAGTACTCAGACCTGCCTGCAAAAAAACCTTTAACCCTAAAGTCAACCCTAAATACTCGCTTAAGTTAGGGCGACGCTAGAATTGAAGCTAGACGATAGCTTATGCGCGATAACTTGAACTAGATTTTAGTGTATCTAAGTACGTTCAAATTCGATATAAAGAATATTATAGTGAGTTTTTAGATTTTTTTATAGCAAATCTAAGAGCAACATAATTTAATTTAAGAAGAAATCGACTTTCTTATTAATTAATGCATCAAAGTTGTTTTTCTACAATTTAAAAATATTGTTATTCAACTTTATTGCATAACACAATGTCGATTATAATTATTGTAAGTATTATTGTTGTTTAATTTGCTACTTCTGTCTATGCTTTATCTAATAATGTTAAAATTAAACACGTATTATGTTTAACGCGTTTTTATTGTCGTCTTCAAATTGTAATTCTTGAAAAAATCGAAAAATCTAATACTTATTATACAATTTTTAAGTTCGACTAAATTTTACATTTTATGTTCGAAGCTTTTTACAATTTTATTATTTAAGCGATCGATTAATTGAAGATTTTACAAGTGCTTAAACTTACTTAATCGTTATCGTTGTTGTATATTAGATACTTTATAAATTGACGCAAAAACAATAAACGCATTCGAAAATAACAAGAACGTTAAAAGAGTGCAAATAAGTCAAAAACGCATCAAAGCAATTGTGCGAAATTGTTTTGACTTCGAGATAAAACAAAAGCAAATTAATAAATTGACGTAGACAATAATCGACGACTTAATTGTTATAATAAAGATTAATTTCGAAAAAAGTTTATTATTTTAAACAACGCTATTTATGTACAATATTTCGAAAATTATATTAATTATTATATTGTTATTAATTTTGAAAAATAATTAGTGTAAAAAGTTAAATAGTATTTTAGAATATAAATCGTTAATATTAAACAATAACAACAACAACTCGAAAACGCGAGATAAAATAAAATCGAATATCTTTATACACAATTAGTTATATTTTTAACATTTAAATAACAAAACAATAATTAACTTAATCTTGTTTTAATATTCATTAATTCGAAAATTGCTATTAGTTAATACTTTAACAACAAGATATTAAGACATAAATCTTTTTCTTTCAAACTATGTATACTAATTATTAACAAACTTTATTTAATCAAAGAGTAACAAAAGTTTAAAATCAAATATGCGAATCTTAATATATTTTAAATACAATTGTTGATTAAAATTTCAATATTAAGAGTGTCTATTATTTTGAACAACAAAATTAAGAAAATAATTCGAAGTTAATATAAATTTAATAAGCAAATTAAAGTGCTACAAACATTATTAAATTGCTCTAAGATATTTTTGCAATTTATTAAGATAAAAAAGACAATTAAAAATATATTAAATTTTGTTTTTATTATCAAATATCTTGCAAAGCGTATTCGATATATTAAAAACAATAATATATATAAATAATATCAATTTAATACTTTAAGTTTACAAGTTCTTTTAACAATAAATAAGAGATTTCGAATATTCGAAAAAAGTTATTTAATAAGTACTTTTCTTAATAACGTTAATAATTAAAAATAACAAAAAACATATTTAACGTACTTTTAAAAAAAAATCGCATTTATACTTATTTTTTAGAATTTTAATTTGTATCGAAATCTATAAAATAAGAGTAAATAATTCGAATATTAAACAAGTTATTTAATAACTTGTATTTAAAAATATTAATCGAATATATTAACATCTTAAACGCGCAAATCGATGCGTTAAGAAATAAGTATATTTATAATATTATATTTAAAGTAATGCATAAAGTCTTAAACTCTTAAAGCATTAATTAATTACAAAAATATTAATATTAACTTTGTTACAATTATCGAAAAAGTAGATAATGTTAACAACAAAGCGTTTAAAGAAGAAAACAACGTTAATAATTAAATAATAAATCTTAATAAAAACACTTTTTAATTAGAACAAAATCTTAATAAAAACAATGCAATCGAATTAATAAATAAGTTAGATATTGTATATCGTTGCAATCTCGAAAAAAGTATATAAGAGCTAATTAACATTTTAAACAATTGTTATTAAAAAATCGAATTGTTATATTTTAATAACAAATTAATTAATAATATAAGTTTTGCAAAATAAAACAAAGTTTAGTCTAAATTGTGTTGCTCGATTGCAATTTAAATAAGTAAATACTTATTATTTTGCATAACAAAATTAACATTTAAAACACTTAAATATTAAAAAAGAAAATCTAATTTAAGAAACAATTAAAAAGCTATAAAATGCAAAAAACTTATACAATATTTCTTAATTTTTATCTTAATTTTTATCTAATTTTTATTATATTTAACAAGATATTAAAGAATCTAATAATTTGAGACAAATATGTAATTGATAAAGTAACTTTTAAGCAAATTATAAAAAATATATAAAGTAATGTAACGCAATACAATGTCAAGATACTTAAGATTTTAAAACAAGATTAACAATTAAACGTTAAATCGAATAAAATAATTGCAATAAAATTGCGCGACAAAAACGAAATAAACAAAGAATTAATAAACGAAGTTGTTGTAATTTTTCATTAATAACAAATCTTTTATCTAATCAAAATTAATTACGAATCTTCAACAAAGAGTAACAAGAAACAAAAAAAATAAAATAAACAAGAAATAAATGCAAAATCAATAAGTGCGAGTTTCGTTAATCAAGAAGTAAGAAAAAATATTGCATTAAAAGTTAAAAATTAACAAACATTAAAAGATAAACAAAATAAAAATTCTTTAAAAACGTTTTCAAGAATATTTAGAATGTAAGAACAAAAGTTGTTAAAGAAAATTTCAAAGAATATTAATAAAAATCTATTGTTATTAAAAGACAAACAAGAGATTGAGAAACAAAGAAAGAGATCAAGTTACTTAAATAATTATAAACTTAATTCGATTGTTAAACACGCGCAATACGATTTTAACAATTTGACAAGTTTTAATAGAAATAAACGCGACAATCGCGATAGACAAAGTTGTACAAATATAAATTTAAGAGATTGTAAAAGAAATTAAAATGCGCGTTTTTTATTGTTAGATATTTGCAATAGCAATATGTTAGAAATTGAAAAAAGTCGAGAACTTTTGTCTAGATTTAAAGTTTTCTTAAATTTAGATTTGTTGTTGTTGTTTACATATTCGATTTTTAGATTTTTATTATTATTTATATTCTTTGTCGTAACAAAGAGTTTTATTTGATATTAAAAATTGTATTTAGCATTGTTTTCGCTCAATTTAACGATACTTATTATATATAAATTGACGATAAAATTTTTAAAGTATTAATCGATAAACTTCTTAATTAATAACGTTTTTGCTAGATGCAATATTATGCTTTATATATCTTTCGATTTTTTTTTTAAATGTTTGTTCAATTTAACAATTTTAAACAATTTTTTTATAAATAAATTAAGTTTTAACAAATATAAGCTTGTAAATACTTAATTCTTAAGTAGCTTGTCGTTGTTCTAAAAAAACATTAAAAGTTTTTTTTGAAATATTTTTAAATTTAAGTTTAGTAACTTTAGTAATTGATCTATCTTAAAATTGAAGTTTTCTCGATTTTAGAAATTTATTAAACTATTAATTAATATTGCATTTTGTAATTTTTTCGATATTACTAATATATCGATTATATAAAGCACACGCAATAATGCTTGAGCATAATTTAATATATTTGTTGTTTTTATCTAAAAAACAATCGCAATCTTTTGAAAAATATATTTTAAAAATTTGATATTTGCGTATTTAATAATATATCGAAGTATTATATATAATTTTATATAATTGCAAAAGTTCTAATAATTTCGAAATTCTTAATTAAGAATTAATAAGATTGCAATAATTAATTGCGCAAATAATAATTTGTAAAGCTAATCTTTTATACGTCGAAGTAATTTTATTTAAAATTTAATAAACTTCTTAATATAAGATTTAAATTATATTAGAGTATTGTTAATAATCTTTAAAGTTGTGCTTCTCTTAATAAGTCAAACGCATTATAATGTCGATCGCGCAAGATTTATAACTTTGTAAAATTAGTTTTTCGACATTTTGAAAGTCGTTAAGCTAAACAACGCGTTTGCGCTATTATTTATCAATTGCATATTAAAGACTTAATTCGTTCTTAAATGCGCATTATCGAAATAAATATAATAAATTAATTATATTATATTAAAGTTAAGATATTATAACTTAATTATTAATATTAATTAATTAAAGCTATTAAAGAAGAGTTTAAACGTATATTTTTGCAAGACTATTGTTAACTTTATTTTCTTATAAGTCTTTAGATTACTTGCGCAAATTCGCATGTTATTGTCGAATTACAAATTGTTGCTCTTAAACTTAATTTGCGTAAAATTGTTACGAATCGCGTGCTAATAAATACTATTCGTCGCACATCGCTCTTCATAAGATAATTAAGAAGAGAAAGTCTATTAACAAAATTAAGATGATCAAGATGTCTTGATTCTTAAACATCTTAAACATCTTAAATCTTAAATAATAATAAAATATATAGTTTTCGAACGCGACTCTTTTATGAATTGTGTTTAACTTATCTTAAGTCTTTACTTATTGTTACTTTGATTCATTGAATCATCTATAAAAATTTATTAAATATAAGATTGTCTATAATTGCAATTCTTGTTATCAAGTGATTGCTTGCATTGCTTGAAGACGTCTACAAATCTCTTTAATAGCATAACTTTTTTAAATATTTTTTACAAAAGTACTAGCGTAATACTTTGAACACTTTAAAAATGTTTGTATTAAATTAACGCGCTTCTATCTTAAACATTAACTTAATAATATCACGTTAACTCTTTATTAATAAAGACGACAAAATAAGAATTAATAAGCTTGACGTCTATTATGAAGATTAAATCGACCTAGAAGATTAACTAATGCAAATGAATATTTATTTTATCTTTTATCTTGTTTTAGCGAACAAAAAAATCATTTTCGCATTTATATTTTTTAAAGAAAGAGCTTAGCATTAACTCAAGCCAAACTTACGCAAATATTTGAAAAATTATGATAAAAATTCTTGTACAATGTTTACGAATTTCGATAATTTTAAAAGAAAGCTTCGAAGAATCTTCGAAACATTTAACGAAAAACAAATTGCGAAAAGAGTGATTTAGCATCTAATTTAACGAACATTTGCAATAAATTACGTAGCAAGATTTCAAAAATATATTAATTTTATTAAATAAAATAATGTTGCATTTATAACAATGTTTCAACGAGATTTCAAAAACAATTTTAAGAACGAAATTATATGTAATAACAAATTCATTAACGACATGTTTAATCTTATCGAAGTAATTATCAATTTCGACGACAAAATATATAAGAGAGCTATAAAAAAGCGATACAATTAACTTCATAAAAGAACAAAAATCTTCTTTGAATCAACGATCAAATATTAGTAGAAAGAATTTCGTTTTAATTAGAAGTACAATAATCTAAACTATCGTAAATCTACATTTATAAAATTGAATTTTATTTAACGACGCAAAGAAAAGAACTTTAAAGAAAAGCAAAATAATAAATTTTAAAAAACATGCTATTTATGTGATAAATCGAGTCACTTCGCAAGAGATTATTAATTACGAAACTTAATGAATTGTCGACAAATCAATGTTATGTTAAGAGAAATATTTAATAGTTAAAACGACATCAAAAAGCAAATTGACACAAAGATAAACATTCTTAAAATTAAATCGAACGACAATTATTATTTGATAAAGAACTTAAATTAATTATAGAAAGTTCTAGATAAAACATTATTAAACAAGGCATTCGCATTTACGCAAAAAGTTAATTAAGCACTTTAGAAAATTATTGAATCTTATAGTTTAATTATTGACTTAAGTGAAAAGTATAACTAAAAAAACTTTCACGAATGCATAAAAGGTATCACAAATTATTTCAAAACTTTAGTTAACTCATCGAAGATCGTAAACAAATGCGAAAAAAATTAAAAAATAATGTTACTACAAAAAAGAACATATTTGACGTTATTATAAAACAATTAAATCTTACAATATACGCAAGCCTTAATTAAACAACTTGCTACAACGACTTATGCTAAACTTATCTAAAAAAACGAAATTAATTAATCTTTTAGAAAATTAAAGTTAGTAATTTAGCAACAAAAGAAAGCTTAACGCAAATAAACGTTTAAAGCAAAAGTCGCAACACAAGAGCAAGAAAAAGTTCAAATTCTTTAATAAAAAGCATATTAAAGAAATGCAATATATTAGCTTAATAGTAGCAATTAAACTTAACAACGCACGCACGATGTTTTATCACATTAGTTAAGATCAATAATTGTTAATTTACAACAATGATTGATTTTGATGCAATAAATAATTTTATAACTAGAGCTTTTATAAAGAGAGAAAAGTACTTTATTTAGAAGAAGCTTGACGCTTACAATCTAGTAATTGTAGATAAAAACTTATTATTCGCAAGAAATGAAAAAGTGAACAAAGAAACAAAATTATTATTAATAGCTATTTAACAACATTACGAAAAACTAATTTTTAATATAGTGAAAATAGTTATTTATAATATTGTTTTAGAAATGTTTTGATTAAAACTAGACTGATCGCGAAAACCCGAATTTATCACGTGACTCGGTTCCATGACGTCAGATTCGGGTTCTTGGCAATTAAGCGAAAGGATTCGTTCTAAGCGAGCCAATCAAGTAGCTTGGTTTATCAATCTTGGCAATTCGGTTCCACGCTAAAAATTCGGGTCGAATTTCGGTTCCGACTTTTGGAACCGAAACCTAACCCGACGGTTAGTCTAATTAAAACAACACAATCTAGAAGTTAATTAAAATATACAAATACTTAGATTCGCACAATGTGATCACGCAATTTATATTCAATTTACGTATTAATAACGTTCGATAATAAATAAAAGATTAAATTAAAACTTGATCGCAAGTAGTGTGATCGTTAGATCGAGTCGAACACTTTTTTCTTAACTCGATCCACCCTCTTGGGCCTCGTAGGGTTGGGCCAGGGTTAAGGCGCGAACTCGACCCTAGGGTCGGGTTTCGTTGGGTCAATGCCAAGAACCCAAGCTAACTTCATCGCGTTAGCATTCGCTTATCTTATCTTATCTTATCTTATCTTATCTTATCTTGACGCTAACCCGATTGAGCTAGCGTAGGATTCATGCTAACCCGATTAGGTTAGCGCAGGGTCCACGCTAACCACATATGGTTAGCGCGTCACGTGATCGAGTGGGTTGAGTTGAATACTCGACGTGCATTCTTCGCTCGTCCCACCCTGTTGGACTAGGAAATTTGCCTGACCCTAGGGTCAGGGTTGGGCGGGTCAACCCGACCCGACGGTCACACTAATCGCAAGTAGCGAATTTGCATTTTTGTAAAAAAACAATTTAATAAAGTTCGACTTAATAAGTATTGACAAAGATTAATTAAATTACGAAGTTAAAGTAAGTGAAAAAAATTGCGAATTTTTTAAGAGCTTTAGACTATTTAGTACAACGAAAAAATCGCTAAAGTACGTATTACGAATATATAACAATTGAAAGCATTTGTTTTAAAAAAAGAAAATGACTAAGATTTTATTTAAACATTAATTGTAAAATTACGAGATTAAACTTGAATTAAACAAGCAATTTACGTTTGAACCTATATATGTTTTATTCGAAAAAAGCTAAAAACACTTCGCAAATATTTAGCAAAAAACGAAAAAAAAAATTTATTAAAAAATCTTAATTATAAATAAAATATTCGATTTTTTTTTGTATTTAAGAAGAACGAAATTTTTCGTCTATGTGTTAATTATTAAAAGCTAAACAATATTACGATAAAAAATTAATATTCACTATTTAACATTAGCGAACTTCAAGATCAATTGTTCGAAGTAAAGTATTTTACTAAATTGAACTTACAAGAAGTGTACAATTAGATTAGAATAAAAACAAAAAAAAGATAAAAGATAACTTTTCGTATATAATATAAATTATACAAATATACAATAATGTTGTTCTTTACGAACGTTTCGACAACGTATTAAAAAACAATTAATAATATATTACGACAATATTTGAATCAATTTGTTATAGCATACTTGAACGACATCATAATTTACTTAAATATTTTGAAAAAACATGTAGATTATATTTTCAAAGTACTAGAATGTTTAAATTAAAAAATCTACATTTTAAATTAAAGAAATGCGAATTTTATTAAAAAGAAGTTGACTTTCTTAAATTTGTCGTTAAACGACATAAAATAAGCATAATTTTTAAAAAGTTACGAGCAATTAAAAAATAAAAATTATCTATTAACGTCAAGAAAATTTAATTCTTTTTAGATTTCATAAATTACAACAAGAAATTCATCAAAAATTACTTCGTTAATGCAATATTATTAACGAACTTTACGAAAAAAAAGACGTCATAAATATAAAAATTAAAGAAAGAGAAATTATTTTAAGATTTTAAGCTAAAATGTTTAAAGAAACTAATATTAAAAATATACAATTTACGATTATTAAACGAAATTAAAATTAACGCATTAAATTTAGTTATCGATGTATGCTTTAATTAAAAACATGAAGACATATAACACTTAATAACATATCTTTCGAAAAAACTCTTATTAATCGAATAAAATTATAATATTTACGACAAAAAGTTACTCGCTATTGTAGCATTTCTAAAATCATAAAAAATATACATCGAAGAATTATTAAAACTTACGATTCTTATAAATTACAAAAATCTTCTACACTTCACTATTATTAAACAACTTAATAAAAAACAAATGCGATAATTAGAGCGACTCGAACAATATAAGTTTAAAATATAATATACATTAGACAAAAATAACAATAAAACAAAAGTACTTAACAAAAGAAATAATTATATAAAAACGAAGAAATCGTTTAATTACAACATACTTAAAATTAACAAAAACGAATCATTATTAGCAAACAAATATAAGCTAAATGCTATTTTATAAATACTTAAAGACAATAAGAAAAAGTTTCTAATAAAGAAAGAAAAATTTCAAATATTTATCGACAAAATCGACGAATGTATAAGAGAACATCATAATAAATTATTGCAAAAGCACTCGAAAATAATTAAAATTCTTTAGCTTTTACGTTAACATAGTTAGTTTCTTTAAATAAAACAAATTGTCGAAACATACATTAAATAATATCTTAATTGTTAACAAAACAAACATAATACACATGCGAATTATGACGAAATTTAATATTAAAAATTATCTAAATCGTCATAAAATAAAGTTACGATACACTTTATTATTAAGTTGCTCAAATTAACGAATTTAATAATTGAAAACAAATATAATTTGATACTAATAATGATTAACAAACTTATTAAGTACTTATATATTATTGCATGCAAAAAGAAGTTTATAGCAAAACAACTAAAATACATTGTATTAAATCAACTTATACAATATTATAATATATTTAAAGAATTAATTAGTAATAAAGATAAATTCTTTACGTCTAATTATTAAAAGACGTTTTTATCAATGTTAGAAACAAAACTTAGAATGTTCATTGTCTATTATTCGATTATAAATAATTAAATAGAGCGAACAAATTAGAGTTTGAAACAATATTTAAGATATTATATCAACAATATTTACAACAATTGAATATTACTTTTATCTATAACACAATTAACATTAAATGCAAAGATTTTAAATATTACTAAAATAACTTTATTCTTCGTCAATTATAACAAAGAATGTAATCTTTTCAAAAAAAAGCGAAAGCATGTGTTAGCTCAATTAGTTATCGAAAGAATAACAACACTAAAAAAGATATATAATAACATCTTAAAAATGCAAAAAAAGTTAATCAACTATTAAAACAAAAAACGAAAAATAGCATCTTAACTAAAGAAAAAAAATAAGATATATCTTTTTACAAAAAATCTTAAGACAAGAAAGTTAAATAAGAAATTAAATTATATTAAAATCAAATCGTTTCTTGTTAAGAAAACAAAGAAATCAATCAATTACGAACTTGATTTATTTAAAAACGTCAAAGTATTTCTAGTATTTTATATCTTATTGTCAAAATTAGCAAATTTAATCACGTTTTTATAAAACACATTTTATTTTTATTTATAAAAAGAGAAACAATATAAGATTGAAGAAATTTTATAACAAGAAAATTAAAAATATTTTATCAAATAAAAAGAATATTTTATTTTCGAAAACACATAAGAGTTACTCAAGAATCTAAAGAAGTGCTTTAACAAGCTACGACGATTTCGTTAGCGACAAAATTACTTATAAGAGTTGATAAAACATTAAAAGACAAAAGAACAAACAATGAAAAATTAATAATAATATCAAATAAAACTTCGAACGTCTCTTTAATACACTTGATCTCTCTTTTATCGTTTTTGATCTTTAAGATATTTTTAGACTAGTCGCGCTAACCCGGAAATGTCACGTGCAAATGCCAAGATCAAGGTCAATTTTTTTTCGAAAAATCGAATCGCTTAAAGTAGTTTAGTCGATTACTATAAGTAGTTTAGCGCAAAGCGCGCTAAACTACTTTGAGCGATTCGATTTCAAAAAATTGTCGCGACTCGATCTTGGCGGCAAGTCGAGCTAGAGGGATAATATCATAACCTGGCTCGACAATTAGTCTAGATATTTTTCGACTTCGCATTACTTATATTTTTCAAACGGCAAAGCTAATGTTTTTTTTGTTTCGTCTTTCGCGCAATTCTTAGACGCAACTCAATTATTTCATCGTTTAACTTTTTAGTCTTCTAAATAATTTTATTGATTTTCTAATAATTAGGAGCCAAATCACATTTTCGATTCTTTCGATAACACTTTTTACACTTAAGATATTCTTTATTTATTTGATAAAATACGTTAAACGAAACGCAAATTCGACAAGAATGCATTGTGAGAAAAACGTGCTTATAGCGACGATTAACAACGAAATTGCGACGTTGTTCAATAATTAGCTTGATTAACATAATAAGAAAGAATAAATAATTTCGAGACAAAAACTCTTAAAGAGAGAAAATAATGTTACGAGTCGCATGCTAATAGATATTATTCGTCGCACATCATTTTTCACAAGATAATTAAAAAGAAAAGATCTATTAACAAAATTAAAATAATTAAAATGTCTTAATTCTTAAACATCTTAAATTTAGAATTAAGATAATTAAGATAGTTAAAATCTTAAACATCTTAAACACCTTAAATCTTAAATAATAAAAAGATATATAGCTTTCGAACGCAATTTTTTTATGAATCGTGTTCAACTTATTTTAAGTCTTTACTTATGTAAGTTATGTTTACTTTGATTTATTGAATTATCTATAAAAATTTATTAAACATAAAATTGTTTATAGTTGTAATCTTTGTTATCAAGTAATTGCTTGCATTGTCTAAAGACGTTTACAAATCTCTTTAATAGCATAATTATTTCTAATATCTCTTACGAAAGTACTAGCATAACAAAAATAAAAATTGTTAATAATATTAATATTGTTGATTGTTGTGCTTTTATTTTTGAAAATTAACTTTATAGAATAATACTTAATTTAATAAGATTTTAGCGATTGAATAAATAACATAGACATTGATTAAGAGAATTTATTTTTTATCTTCTTATACTTAAAATTTATAAAGAGATCTTGTATAACAATTTTAATATATCGCAATTAAATTTGTTTTATTAGTCGAAAAATGCTAATTAATTCGATTATTACTTACGTTTATGTTAAATTTGACGTTCTCGATCTTTATTACAAGTTGTTAAATCGAAAGCAAGTAAAATCAAGAGTTTTATATCTTCTCTTTTAACAAAATTAAGTTAGATTTGTAAGATTTAAACATAAAAGTTGTTGTAATAAACTTGAATTATCTTATCTTATTGACTTTTTTATCTCTTTTATCTTTTGCATAATCGAAATTATTATATATTAAAATTGTAATTAAAAGTTTTTTTATTAATCTAAATCGTCTTTTGATCTTATTTGTTAACTTTTTTATATAACATTGAATTATGCAATAAGATATAATTAGATTAACGAAGTATAGCAAATCAATAATTCTTCGACGAATATTATTATTATAAAGATAAAGAGCAAAAATCAATTAAAAATTATTCGATTTGTCGAAATAAAATAAATAATATAGCTTCGATATTATTAAGAGCTAAACTTTAAATATATTTTTGTTGCAATTGTTTTAACGTCTTAAACAATTAACGCTAGCGATAAATTTTAATTAACAAAAAGTATATTTAATTATTGTCTTCTTAACTTTTTCGAAATTGATTAAAGTTTCTCAATTTATAATCTCTAAGAATTTTTAATATTTTTCGAAAACTTTATTCTTTATTAATGTATCTAGTTCGAATCGCAATTTATTTATTGCTCAAAATCAATTGTAATAAAATACAATAATAGACTTTTGTAAACTTATTACAAGAAAGAATTCTTTTTTTTAATTAAATTCTTATAAACGTAATTAAGAAACTCGCTATATTATTTTGCGAATTTATTGCAATGCTATTTTAACAAAGTTAGATACTTGACAACTATTAACTTATAACTTGATATTAGATTTGTAATATTTTTTACTTTTTTAAATTTAATTTTGCGAAATCAACAAATATTTGCAAGAAAAATCAAGATATCTAAAGATAATAAGCAAACGAAATAAATATTAACAAAGAAATAATCTTGATTGTTAAAATTTCGCAAGAGAGATAATAAAACAAAACTTGACGTTAGCTTCTTAATAATCGATAAAAACTTAATAGAAAGAAAGATTATAATATAGAAATTTTAATATAGCAAAAAACACTTCGAGTCTATATGTTCTCGAATATATTAAATAAAGATTGTGTTTATTTCTAAATTGACAAGATAACAAGAAAAGAAAATAAGTTAAATTAATTTTGCGTAATGCTATTTTGCTTATTCAATTACGAACAAGCATTTATATTAATGCTTATAACATTATTGATGCAACAAATTAGATTAAACTTTAATATCTTCAATTTCGCATTTAGATTGTTACATAACAATTGTTATAAAATTTATTTTCTTCTTCGTTAAACGTAATTTCTTCGTCAAACATTTAAGTCAAATAATCGAATTAATTTTTTGCTCTTCTTTATATTTAATTTTGCGACTTTCGATGCGTTATTTTATTATTAACTTGTCGTCGAAAGTCTTCGTCAATTATAAAAGATTAAAAGTAACAAATTAATATTATTTAATTTTGTTAAATGCAAACATTAATTGCGAAGTGTAAAATTAAGAATTAAATCTATTAATATATTTTAGTTGTCGAATTTACTTTTAGATGCAAAATTTATTGCAAATATAATTTGTTCAATTCGATATCTTAAAGATGTTTTATAGAATTCGAACAACATTGTGCAACAATATTATAATCGAGAAAATCGTTACATTATTACATAAAGATATCGTTAAATCTTTATAAAATATTCGTCTTTAATTCTTTTATCTCGAAGACTAAGTTTTGATGCACAATTTATATCTTTATTGCGACATAACAAATCTTTATTTATTTTTAAATTCGCTTTTATTAAACAATTGTTATTAAGTATTGACATCTTTTACCGCAAATAGAAGTCGCATATTATAGTATATATTTTTAAGCTTAAATTATTAACTTTTGCATTGTTTACAATTTTCGATATAAGTCCATTATACTTAAAGCTTCGAATTTTTATTTTAGACAACAAATATAAAATTATTAAAAGTATAAAAATTAAGAAAGCAAATCTTATACAACGTTGCGTCGTATCGAAGAATAAACTTGCGCAATTATATATAATTTCGAATTGTTAACAACAATCGCGAACAATTTGCGTTCTCGAATCAAGACTTCTTGACAAGTTAATCGAAATTAAGTTGTTTTATGTTTGTTTTTAATGTTTGCATATTACTTGTTACGTTTAAGTCTTTATTAAATTTTTTTTGCTAAGTTATTTCGAATTGTTTGCGAATTGTTTTCTTACTTTGTAATTAATAAGTTATTAACATATTAATTAAATAAGAATTAACGTTAACAAATGCAACGCAATCTTATATATTGTTTATAAAAAGAAGTAAGACAACATCTAAGTTTGCGTTAAACGTTTAAGAATCTTTACAATTCTTTTTGCTTTGCGTTGCTATTTACTTTTTATTCTTTTTAATAATATAAAAATAATAATAATTTGTTGTTTGTAATAATAAAGAATTTATTTCTTTTTTAGATTCTTTTTGTTCTTTCGATAGCAAATATATATTTACGATTAGTTATTATCAAGCTAATATATTTATAAATAAATATATCTTAACTTGCATTATCGCTTTTATAACTTTCTTAATAATTTAAAATAAACGATATTAAGATGCTTTGTATTGAAGAGACAACATCTATATAATGCGTGTTTTAATTATCTTTGCAATTGATTTGTATACAATTTTAATTACAATATTATTAAAATATTTCGATAACAAAATGCGAATGCTAATTTTATTTAATATCTCTTAAACGTATTTAAGAGTTCGCAATCAACTATTTTCGAATTTAAGAATATATTATTTATTATTAGCTTTGTATTTGTTATCTTTTCGCAAGCTTTATCTAATACTTTGTTAACTTATTGATATTATCGATTGCAATTAATGTTCGAAATTCGCTTAAATAACATTTTTCTCTCAATTTATCTTAATCGAATAAAATAGCAAAACAAGACAAATCTTATTGCTTTTAACTCTTATTTTGTCTTTCTTGTTAGAAATTTTGAAAATTCAATTCGAACGCGACAAATTATATTAGAGATCTTGAAGATTTAATTCGAGCGTTTTATAAATATTTGATCTTTCTATTTACTTAAAATTTACAAAGTTATTTTGTAAAACCCATTTGCGTTTTAATTTAATTATATATATAAATAACAAAAGACAAAAAGAAGATGTATTAAAGAAAAGATAAAAACATTTATAATATATATATTCGAAGTAAAATTAATTATAGGTGTTTAATATTAATGCGTCTTGCAAATCAAGAAGAAATAAATATGTCTTATTAATAGACAAAAGAAGTATAAAAATAAATTGCGACTTTAGTTGTTTTAAAATTTACTTGTATTTAGATAATTAATATAGTAACTTAACTTTTGCGAATAAAAATCTTAATTCAAATTTATATTTAAATAATTAATATAGCAACTCGACTTTCGCGAATAAAAATCTTAATTCAAATTTATGTTTAGACAATTAATATAGCAACTCGACTTTCGCGAATAAAAATCTTAATTCAAATTTATGTTTAAATAATCAATATAACAACTTAACTTTCGCGAATAAATTTTTTAATTCGAACTTGTATTTAGATAATTAATAAATATAGAACAAGCGAAAATCAATGCGATCAAAAATGTGCATAAAGATAATAACAATCAAGATATATTATAAATAAATGTGCGCAACGCGAAATTGTCTTTGCGAGAGTTTGATTGCGTTGTAAAATTAATGCGTCAAAGATATATACATCTTATTAACTCTAGAAATTTATATTAGCAATAAAACAAATTGCATAGATTTTAAACGCTTATTAAATTACTAATTGTGTTGTCAATTTTAGCAAAATTGATCGAAAACTAAGATTGAGATAATTTATATAAATTGCGACTTGTTTAATTTACGTTCAATATAACGTAAAAACAATTAAGATAATCGAAAAGTATTGCGAGAAAGAAATAAGATTAATTTGCAAAAGTTGTTCTTAAGAAAAAATAATTAATTTATAACAACAGATTGTTTAACAACAATTTTGTCGAACATATTACGTTTAATTGTAATATTATTGCTAACAACTATTAGAACAATTAATTTAAAAAACTTTTTTCTTTTTTTTGACGTTCAACAATGCGCAATAAGAAAGTAATTATATAATATATCAAGTCTAATTGTATTGTAACTTAGCGCACTTATATAATAATAAATTATAGCGTATAAGACTAAATAGATAAATGTTATTCTTGCACAATTAGAAAAGAGAGCAAACTTAAATATTTTAACATATTACGTGTTATCTTTATTTAATATTGAAAAAAAAATTATTCAAGATTAAGTTAAAATTATTAGAAAATTAGATTCAACTAAGTATTCATAGATAACTCTTCGACTTTACGCAATATAGAGAATTAAGTAAAACTTAATTTACTAAAATTCTTGTTTTTCTTAACTTTATTTGTTATAAATTTAGATTATAATTAAATTTACAAGATTGTTTATCTTTCTACTTTTATATATTGTAATAAAAGTATAAAGCAAGATTTATAGACGCATTAATATTAATTTATTTATCGAACAAATAAAGCAATACTTAAATTTTATTAATACGATTTTTAAGAATGCAAAACTTAGTTGTAAATTAATTTATTTCACGAACAACAATCGAGCACAATTTCTCTCTTTATTTACTTAATTGCTTCTTTTGTTTTTACTCTCGCTTTTTACTTTCGTTCTTTAATCTTAAGAATAATAAATATTATTTTCGACAATATTGTTGATCAAGAAATTAGATATTATTAATATAAATTGGCAAGCAAAGACTTATACATTAATTAGAACAATATAATTGAGAAAGAAACAAAACATATAAATATCGACAACAAAATAAATAAAGAAGAAGAGATCGTAAGTAATAAGATTTCGATAAAAAATAATAATATTAACATAAAATTAAAACTCGAATAAATTAAGTTAAGAAGATACAAACTTATGCGTTAATTTATTGTAAAAAGAAAAAATAATTGTGCAAAATTAATTGTCGAAAGAATTAAATAATGCAAAAAAAAAGAAATGCGTCAAAATCAATAAGAAATCAAGCAATTTTTCGAAGAAAATTAAGAAAAACAAATGCGATATTATTATTAATTATAATTGTAAATTCTCTAAATTAAAAAAGAAGTAACATAACAAGATCTATTGCATATTTAATATTAAGAAGTTAAACTTGTGCGAAAAGTCAAAAAAGATATCGAAACGCAAATTTAAAGTATTTAAGAATTATTAGCTTGTTATAAAATCAAGAGTTAATACTTTCGAAAATTAAAAAATAATTAATATATCTTAGATTGAACTTTGTCTTAACAATTATTTTATAAACGTTGCGCTTAAATAGTTGAGCATTAGTACTTGAAAAAGTGCATAATTTGTCAACTTTAATAGCAATAACTTCTCGAAAGCAACGCGCATTTTATTCGATTATATCTTGAAAAACTTTTGTTACATAAGCAAAAAAATTGCAAAAATTATATTATTTATTCGAATTAAACAAAATATTATTATAATTAAGTTAAAGACATTTATTGTCTAATAAGAAAGAAACAACAAAACAAGAATCTATATTTTGTTCGTCTCTTGTATAAAGATTAAGTAACTAACAATAATAAATTAGTTTAAAAAAATTAATTAAAATTGTCGTTCAAATATCGATTGATTATTTTTGCAATTTTACAAAAGAAATTACGCAATTAAATAAAAACATGTTTGAGCAAAGAAACTCGCTTATTATCTTCAAATTCAAAGAAGAAAAATCGAAAACAAGCAATTAAATTATTCGCTCTATTAACGTTGTTAAAAAGAACTTTTCTTTTATCTTTAAGATTCGATTTCGCAACGTTTTTGTTCGCAAATTAAATTATTTAAAGTCGATCGAAATTCTAATTAAGATAAAGAAGAAGCAAAAGAAGATGGTTGTTCAATCAATTAAAAGCGAAATAAATAAAAAGAAAATTAACAATTATAATAAAAAAGAACTAGATAAGAAGAAACTTAGGTTAAGAGACAATATTAATAAAAATAACAAGAGAGAAATCGACTCGAATACGAAGTATAATTAAAAGAAGATTAACTTTAATAACAACTTATTCAATTTAGAAAGCGAGAAGAAATAATTAGAACAAACAAAATTGCATTTACGCCATTTTTTTTGTCAACTTTGTCGCATCTTTATCTTAGTTAAGATAAGCAATTGTTAACAATAAATGCTAATAATAGATCTCAAGTTTCTCTCTTTTGACGTGTGTAAAATGCAACTAGTAATTATACAATTCTTATAAAATTAAGTAAAAACTAACGTTACTCTTGCATTGAATTTTAATTTTAAATATATCAAAGACATTTAAGTTATATAATCAAAGTAAAAGAAATAAACATGTAATTGTTATTATTAAATTAACAAACTTCGTTATTGCTCAATTAATTGCACGCGTTAAATTCTATTGTTATTGCTAATTTATTTCTATTAAGCAACTTTGCGTTTTACTATTTTTTTTTTCCTAATTTACAAAATATTTATTGTTGTTATAATAGATAATTTTTGCATTTTTTATTTTTTCGAAGACAATCTTGAACTTTTGCAAAAATTTATTCGATGCAACGCTATTATTTGTATTGTTTTTAATTTTCTTTTAAGAATTAAGTTGCTTGCGTCTATGTGACAAGATTATTTTAAAACATTTGACAAACAAACGTCTAATTTACGATAAAGTCGATATGCAATTAAGTTAATGCAAGAAACTTTTATAATAGAACGATATATCGATGCAATTAATTTAATAATATAAGTTTGAATGCAATTTGAGTCGCATACGCAATAACAAGATTGCTTTATTAATTAAATTTGATATTGTTTAAAGTTTTTTCGTCTTCTTGCACGTTAATATATTACGAGAGAATAGTTTGTCAAGAAACGCAAGTGTTATTCGACGTTAATTTGTGCAAAATCTTAAGTTTAATAACGCGCATACTTTTTTTTTCAAAGACATCTTTACAAAGTTGCTATATTTTTGCGCATCTTTTAACTTTTATAATTTCTCTAAATTATAAATAAACGCAATATTTGCATTCTTAAACTTGTTTTTATGCGCAATAACATTCTTTTATTACTTTTTAATTACTTAATAAAAACTCAATACTATCTTTGTGCAAATTTGCTTATTTCTGTTGTTTAACAAAATTAAGTTTTAAATAATTGCGTTTTCGTATTCGATCTTTAAATATCTAAGTATATATATATCAATATAATAAAAGCTCGTATTATCTTTTTTAATAACAAACTTAATATAATAAGAATACAACATTAAACAAGAATTGCGATCAAGTCGAAGACAAATATATAATATTTAATATCTTAAATTTATACAAATAATTTATCGACTCAAGAAGTAAAATATTGTTCGTAATTATTTATAGTTAAACCTGTTGTTTTGTTCTCGCTAATAATATCGATATACTGCAAACTTCTTAATTATAAGTTTATTAATTCTTGTCTTAATTTGCTTTTTAAAGTATATCTTATTTCAAAGTTAATCGAATATGCTTTCTACAACAATGTTGTTTTCTATTAATTATTTTAATTAGATTTTATTGTTATAGATCTTGTTAATTACAATTTAACATGCATTAATAATCGATTGTTCGAGAAAAAATTATTTAATATACGCATATATAAAGATCTTGAATTAATCTTTTAAAACGAACAATCGATCTTGTTTTTATTATTAGAAAGAGATTTTATCGCTAAATCTTGAAAAATTAATTATTTAAGTTAATAGATTTTTAATCTCTTCGAGATAATCTTGTGTCTAATATTGTTAAACTTTAGTTCAATATATTTAACAATTTTGCAAGTATAAATATAACACAAATTTAAGAAATTCTTCGTCGACGTTAATCTTATAATTAGATAAATTGTAAAAAAAACATTTATTTTAAATACGCATTTTAATTTGATTTCTTAACTTGCGACTAATTTGTTTTAGAAGATCAATATTTATAAAATAATATCCGTCCCGGTGAAACGGGCGCTCTTTCCAGCTTCCAGCCAAGCCGCCCACCGATCGGGTTTGGCGCTGCCCCATCGGGCAACGCGCCGTGCCTCGGCTCACCCGCCGCTTTGTCCAGGTATAAAGACCGTCCGTCCCTCGCTGTTTTCCCATTCCCCTCCATCTTTCCTTTTGACACCGGCCGTCTCCTCGCTCCTCCGTGGGTCTGCGCCCCCCTTCTGCCGACCATCGCCGATCGCCCTGCCTCGACCTTGCATGAGGCGTCTTGTCGTCCGCCTTCGCATGGATCATGGATCGCTGGCCCTTGACCACTCACGCGCCCTCGCCCTCGCCCTTCCCTGACCAGGCCACGCCCGTCCATGGCTTGGAGCGAGTGGCAGAGGCGTGCCCTCCTCATTCGCTGTCTCGTGTCTCCGCAATGCTGCCGCAGCTCAGCTCGAACGGAGACGATTCCATTTTGGGGCGAGCTGAAAGCCTCCATGCGCTCGAGTCCGCCCTGGACCCTCGTGTATTTGCCTTCCTTCGCCGAGCACGGTTTCATCACCGCTCAGCTGACCTTCGACTCTGCCACGACGTTACTGGAGAGCTTCAGCTTGCGGCGAGGATCCCCGGGCGAAGCGACGGTGGAACCAGGGGACGGGTGGCACACGACCAATGAAGGAAATGCCTCACTGCGATCGCTCGGGCTTTCCACGTGTCTGCCTGGCCGCGTCGACACGGATGGCACCTTGGCGGTAATCTGATGACCTGGCACCGAGGGGCTGAGCGCGAAGCCAAATACCTGGCCGTGAGCCGAAGCCAGCGAATCGATTTCAAGGAGCGTTGGCCTCGGCTCGATCGCCAGCGGTCTTTGCGTGTCTGCCTGCCTACTTCGACAAGGATGCCGCAATGGCGTTGATCTGCTGACGTGGCCACGAGACCTCGATCTCGCTTTTAGCAGGCATGGTGGAGGGCGCTGTGCCGCTGATCCGTCGCAGAAGTCTCAGCTCGAAGACCAGGCTGCAGTAGCTGACGAGACTTGACGGACGATTATCTCCGAGGGGCGCAGTGAACGTTTAGCCTGCGTTGGACGTGGATCGAATACGAGGCTCCAATGCCTGAGAGCTGCGCCAGTACATGCCGTTGGATACGAGATGAACGGTTGAGATTCCTGCACGCTCGGTGTGGGGCGGTTGAGCACCAATGGCCAGGGATCGGCGATCGATGGTGTCTGGGGGAAAGAAGAGGTGGTGCGAGCAAGGGAGATGGTGCGATAAGGGCCCTCAGCGTTCGTTCGTTGGAGAGGCTAGGCAACAATGCTGCCAAGTGGGCACGACTCAGAAACGCATAAGAACCTCGTCTCGCCGCCTCTGTTCGCTTCGGACTTTCATCTCAGACTCCAGCCAAAATCATCCGTCTATTTGTCCCTCCTCCCGGGACAACTTTGCGACTGAGTCACACAATGGCTTTAGCCGATTTGAATTCCATTCAATTTTATCAACCACCGACCAAGGCAAGCTTGCCACACGAGAGAGTGCCCAAGGCGTTGAACGATACTGGCCCCCCCGTTGTTAGAAAGGGGAAACCTCCCAAGGCTCTTAGACCAAGCGATGCATGGAGTGCCCTGTGGGGCGACGATGCCATCGAGTTTATGGACATGACCGATTCGCCCCCGAGAGATCTTCTTAGTCCTTTCCGCGGATCAGCACCAGATTCCAAGGACACCGAAGCAGATATCGGAGGTAAGGATGCAATTATTTGACAAACAGCCACTAACGAATTAGATTCCTCCAACGGACTCTACAACACTGGCGACCTTGATCATAATATTCGCGAAGACCATGATGACCTCCCCTCCGTCGAGGACTTGCTACTCAATGCCGGGGAGACGAGAAAGTCCGAACGAGCGGGCCTGAGCGGTGCATACAGAAGGGGACTCTTGGAATATACGATCAAGGAGGACTGCGGTGGGGTCACCACTCTCGACTCGAGACGAAGTGAAAAAATGGGTGGGTCTATCAGCTTCACTTGTCGCTGAAACGGAGGCTGACGGTCTACAGATGAGCCGAAGGTATTGAACAACGACCACTCGGAAGGCGACCATGTCTGTTCCGCTGAGCGAGAAGCTAGCGGCGGTAGCGATAGCAGCGGCTACAATAGTGACTGCTCGACTGCTGACGGACAGGTTGAGGAGCCAGATACGCCCGACACCCAACCGACTTCGGTAGGCTCAGAAGACGGGTAGGACCGAACAACCCCTGCGCGATGACCTTAATGCTAACGAAGATTGTGTCGACCCAGATGTTCCAGCCTCCACGAGAAGAATGTACGTTCTGCCTTCAATACCCCTCCTCCGTACCTCAAAGACCTCCCGTCGAAACCCGCCAACCGCGCGTGCGAGTCTCACGACGGAGATCGCATAGATCCTGGGACTGGCCCCTCCGCTGGTGAGGATAGAAAAGATCAATGGGACCGTAAAGATGTGGAAGCGGGCGAAGAGGAAGATGAAAAGGAAGAAACGGAAGACGTCGGCGAGAGGGACGAGAGCCAAACGCCTCCGCTACGTTTCACGAAGAAAAGGCCTCTGTCTCCCGCTAAGAAGAAGTCTTACGAGAAGCGTCGTACCAAGCGTCGCCGCTTTTCCTCTCCACTTTCTTCCGATGAGGAAGCAGAGACGAGGGAGGAGTCGGACATCAGTAGCTACAAACCCCACCACGTTCCAGACTTTCGACCGACTCCTTCCCACTCGACCCACCTAGAGGGAGACACAAGCGACGATGGTACAAGGGAACTTCCGGGCGGTCGATCGGATCGACGCCCGCGAGCTCGAATTGCGGTCATCTACGAGCGGCAGAGTTGGGAAGGAGAGATCGTCGATGAAAAGCATGTGAAGCAAGGGCGCGGGAGACCTCGCAAGCGATACCTCGTCCGATGGAAACAGTCCTGGGTGGATGGTGCTCATCTCACCGCACCAGTATTACTGCAAAGCTGGAGGGAGAAGAAAGCGTCAAAACGTAGGCGCTGAGCCAAGGGGATGTCGTTTGGTCAACTGCCGCTTGCATTTCCTTCTATCTTTGCAGACGTACAAGCGCGTGTTAGGAGCCTCGCGCAAACTCGACCTTAGAAAGAATTGTACCCTTTGCCCATGAATCTGCTCCCGCGAGACTTTGACAACCGCAATCGTGAAAGCCCGCAAAACTCGGAGGAGCTATCGAAAAAACCGTTGGAATTGGTGGGGCTAGAATCTATGCAAGACACGTAGGTGTTGCGAGATTTTGTGCAGCATTGAATTACAAGGCAGTGGACCACTGCCTATTCTACAAGGCGTCTTTGCCATGATCATTGTTTATGTATGCAGATGTAAGCAGGAAAGGCATTCAGAGCATATGTTAGCTAGTAACGAAGAAGATGCGGATGTGAGACGGGTATAAATATACCTAGCCATGATAATAACGTCTCAGACTCTCTCGTCAGCTCCTTGCATCCTTATCTGTTTGCCTCTTTGTCCTCTCCGCCCCTTTGTATGCTGAGTCAATGGGGGTGCTGACGGGTGTCACAGCGGGTGCCTGGGGTAAGGACGAAGCTGACACGACAACGACGATGCTGTGGGTTGAAGGTCTGATTTCTGTGGCGATGGAGGTATAGAGGTCGATGAAGATGTCAACGAGAATTTGAAGATGGCATACATACCCTGACATGCACTAATCATCACCCATCGAAGCACATCACCCTCCCCAAGAGCAATGAATACACACGATTAAGATTGGAGAGAAACAGCCGCCGACGCTGCTCATAGGCTTCGGGTAGGGCCACTCTTCTGGCCATCTATCCATGAAGGCTTGGGAGCAATGACAGAAGAAACATGTGGAGGATTCGTGACCCTTCTCTCGCTAATAGTGGCTGAGATTCCGCCATAAACGATTTGCTCGGTTTGCCTAGTGCAAGGCAACAGCCGAGACTGCAAATCCCGCCTCCGGATAGGACTGACAAATTTGCATCATTATGAGTAGAGCGAGAGGCATATGGGACTATAGCGACGATACCTGCCGCACGACGTGCGATCGAGATAGAGTGGCAGTATACCACCGATCCTTATCTGCCACCGCGGGCGGCCCTAGATTTTCGTTCCCGGGAGGATCCTGACTAGCAAGTCTGGGACTATAAGTTTAAAGATGATACCGGCAAGGTGATAACCGGCAGGGGCACACTGAAGCAAACGGAAATGTATAAGGCATCACGATGCCGGCAAGCGGAAGCAACGCAGGTCGCGTAGTTTGTGCAGCAAAGCGACCTATACAATGCGGAAAAAAGAATGTACACCAAAACGGCTTGACCGACATGGTCATTCGCCGTCAAAAGAGCGACGCGAATGCGGTATATCTCCGTCAAGAACCTTGACTACGTTGATCTCGGCTTTCGTGTCTCTTGTCTGTTTAAAAGATCTTTTGGTGATGTTGAGATTGACGAGTATGGTTATGATGACACTTGGGATGATGATTATGAAATTAACAATGATATTGATCTTTGGAGTAGAGTGGGGGCCTGAACTCTAGCCCTTCGTACACACGAATACTACACTTTTTCATAAACTCTCACGAAAGATCTTGCGGAGTGAATGTCTTAGCACAACGTTGCCTTCTTCTTGATCGAACGTGTTGCGAAATATTTTACCCGTGCTCTTCGTGTAGGCTCGCAGCTCTGCCACATTGCGAAAGGTCTGGACTCTTTCCTCGGTGTTTCCACGTCCTCGTCCCCACTCAATCAAATCAACAATATTAACATGTGTCCTTCGTACAACCTATGATCCAGATTAGCATGAGTGTTCAGAGTTTCGTGTAACGAGCTCATACTTCCTCGCATTGCTCACACGTTTGCGGAAGCGGCTCGACACCAAGGGCACGACAAAGGGCATGCCACGCAGCCAAATCGTTCTCTGCACCATACCACATGCGCAATTCGCTTTCTAATGCATCTTGGTATCTGTTCCACGCATCGTCTGACGCAGCATCGCCACGCCGCCACCCTTCATGTTCTCGCAAGTTGGCATACGATGTAGCTGGTGAGAGAGAAGGGTCATGATCAAATGTTGGGAAAGAGCGGAAAAAGACATCTAAAGGGGTTTCCAGATCCCGCTGATGGACGCGAGAGTTCCGCAGGTGCTGCTCCAGAGCCTCATCGCTGCCGAAGGATCGATTGCAAGTCTTACACTCGAAGGATGGAGCGTGGACGGGCGAGTCCTGCAGGTGCTGGTCAAGAGCCTCTTCGCTGCCGAACGATCGATTACAACTCTCACAGTCGAAGGACGGAGCATGCGCGGGCGAGTCTCGTAGGTGATGCTGTAAAGCCGTGTCGCTGCCGAAATGACGGTCGCATGTTGTACAGTCGAAGGCATGCGCGGGTGCGTCTCGTTTGTGCTGCTGCAGAGCCTCGTCGCTGTCGAAAGTTCGATCGCAGAGGACACAACGGCAGCTCATAGTGTCAGGAGTTTCATACCAGTGTAATTTTTAAGAGTAAGCAGGGAGTAATGATGGGAGACCATGATCGGCTGGAAGCGGTGAGTCGACAGTCCAATTCGAATGCATGGTAGGCGGGGCATGTAACAGCTACTCTTCACTGTTGTCCAATAACCCAGTGACACGAAGCCAGCTGATAATGCCGGCTTCGGTCCCGTGATGATAAGCTCCCAAGCATCCCTTGCGCCAGGTCACAACATCCACATAGCATCAAAATAAAATAAAAAGCTGTTTCTAGTGCTGCTGACAGTTTTCGACGAGACATCAGATAGAATTCGGATACGATGTCTGCAATCCACCATCTTATCAAGAGGCGTTGACTAATTCTCACAGCGAACGAAGCATCAACAGCCTCACGAACAGCGACATGTCGTCCAACTTATTCAGCCTCCCCCGCGAACTTCGCGATCAGATATATGAGCCGGTCTTATTGCACCAAGAACTTATTGATCCCTGGGTTGATCACAATCGACGACAGAAGCTCACCCCTGGGCTCCTCCGCGCGAACAAGACTGTCCACCGCGAAGCCAGCTCGCTGTTCTACGCCCAGAATCGCTTCGATTTTACCATGGGCACCCCTGAGGACATATCCTCGTTCCTCGGGCAAATCGGCCGAAACAACGCAGACTATATCCGACATATCTGTGTCGAATTTCCGAAGTTCCTCTATCTGGACCACGGTGAAGTCACCCTCGAGGACGATAGCGTTGGCATTCTCGCGAACATACAGAGCGGCTGCGCCAATTTGAGCACGCTCACGACGTCCCTATATAGCAAAAATGCCATGGAGCTTAGGCTCGACGCACTAGACAACCCCAAGGTCGTTACTGAGGCGTTAAAACTGGTCAATACTCACTTCCGAGCCATTTCGTCCCTACAAGGGATCATCGTTGAGGTGTATGAAGACGGCCCGAGTGGTCATATGAGAAGGCAAATAGAGAGTCATGGATGGACAATCAGAATAACAGAATATGTGGAAGAGGAGGACTTCGACAGGAGTTTCAGTGACTTTGAAGACGATGATTATGGCTATGATAGTGGTCGTGATGATGACGATAATTACGACATTGACAATGATAGTGACTTTTGGAGAAGAGCGGGTGACTGAATTCATCTATATACACAAGCGACAGTTGTAAATGCGATCTTTGCCTGCGGCTGCTCGAACGAGGAGAGGAAGACCAACAAGCTCTGGAGAGGCCTGGTCTCGAGCACGGGAGGACTGATAGTTGACGGTATGGCCTCTGAAGGGTATCGAAAGCAATGCGGTCCTACCTCCATGGTCCTGCGCAGACATGGTCGTTCCTCTTTTTAAAAAGCAAAGTCACCACTCGCAAAGACCCGCTCTCCATCGCAAAGTGTAGTGATGTTTGCCCCCTTCTCTCCGTAGTCGATGTATTTGCTCCTCATATGAAGCTCCTTCGTCGCGTGCTCATGTTCGCCCAATACGGCGCTGTTCTTTAATACCTATTCTACTCCAACACTAAGACGTCATATTCCAACAGTAGTTGTAAAATCGTTAGGTGATCTTGACGCGCAGCGTGCAAAAGAGGCGTGGAGTCGATTGAATCTCTTAGAGAATGCTGAAGGCCCTATTCCAATGACGTCGCCATGTCTCGACTTATCACGTTGTATTTAGGACGAGCGAAGACGACTAAACCTAAAGTGTGATACGAGTCTTCTCCATTCTCACGCATTTTGGCGCACCTTTATTAGACGTTCTTTGAGTGTAGGTTCGAAGTCTAATGTTTCTAAAGTTGTGTGCAAATTTGAAAAGTTAAATAGGGCACACTCTATCGAATCTCGAAAAAATTGCGTCGTTTAATTTGAAAATCAAATTCAAACTTCTAAATTTATTAAGCTTAATTTATCGACTCTTCTTTTCACATTGAGTCTAGACAAATTTAGGAATTTTCGAGTAACTCTTTAGTTCACTTTCTTTTTTTAAGCAATCATTGAAGCATCTTTTGCGCGAAGTTGAGAAACTCTTGCTTATCTTCTTTCTTAAGAGATAGTATCGAGTTCGTCAAAGTAAAAGCTTCTAGAACAAGGTCTTTGCGCATAAATTCTTCTAAGTATAAGAATTAGCTAGGGTTTACTTTTATGCTACAATTGCTCTCAAAAATATTATCTTAAGAGTCGAAGTAAAGCTCTTCATAAAATTTATTTGCATTTTCGCAAAATTTGTCTTTTAAGTTTTTCATCTTAGATTTGAACTTTTAATCGAGTTCTTCTTTTTTTTGATCACATAATTCTTTTGAAAAGAAGCTTAATAACGCAATCATTTTCGCAATATGCGTTTGACCATTGTATTTCTCTTGATTAAAATAAATCTTTCGAAATAAATCTCTTTTCTTTAGCAAATTCTAAATCTATCTCTTAACGTGTTAGCAAATGTCAATCGAACGAAAGTTAAAACGTATTAGCACATCAAGATTCTAGACATTTGCGCTATATGTTTAGCTTGCTTCTAAGATCATCTTAAGTGCGCAATAATGATTCGACTATATTGAATATCTTTAAAGCTCGTTCTTGCTATATTGAGTCAAATTAAAGTTCGTTATTTTCGACAAAACATAGAATGATTTAAGATGTTCGAAGTCATTATGTGATTAATAGATTGAGCGTTCGTCTTAAACTTTTCGAAGCATAGAGTTTTAAATTTGTGCTCGAACAAAATCCTCGATCATTAATGAATTCTTAAATTTTATTATTATATTGTCGAGCTTAATGTTTGTGATCGTCGAGTAAACTTCAATCGACAAATAATTATAGCTTCAAGTCTATTCGTGTGAACGATATAATACTTCAAGTAAAGATAATTCAAATCTATAAGAAGAAGTCTTAAATATTCTTTTAAAAGATCTAATGTTAATCGATCATTCTTGCATCGTCGTTCAAACAACTAGAGAAATTCTCTTATAGCTTCATATATTAGACATGTGTGATTGCTATATAAATCGCTAATCTTGAAGCTATCGACGATTGTTCTAACGTATAAGAACTCTTTATGCGATGAATTTGTTTGCGTAATGCGTCAAGAGATGTTAAGCTCATAATTCGCGACGCTCTCGTTAACGAAGTTGCAATTATTAACTTTCATAGCTATGTAACGATTGAATCGTCATTTCTATCTAGAAGTATGTTAAAGAGATTACATAATAAAAACTTTGAGCGTATCGCTATATATCTTTGATCAATTATATAGTCGAACAATTATCACATTTAAGCTTCGTCGTTATTTCGTATCTTTTGTGAAAAATGTTATCAAAATTCATTGAATAAAAATGTTGAAAATCATAGTCGAAGACTAGCTCTTTCTCGATAAGAATATTAAATAAAAGAATGACAAGTTAGATTAATATCATAACAAGAAATCGAATTTCAAGAAATGTGAGAGCGCGCTTCGCGCTAAAGAAAGATGTCGTCATAATAAAGAATGTTAAAGTCTTAAAAAATCAATGAAAGCGTCTAAGTGTATGTGTTATTTGGCGACTTGAGCAACACATCATATCTTCAAATGCACGTTCTTTGTACTAAGATATGTGTGACTCTCATGAGCAAGATGAAAGAGATCTTAGAGTTTCTCGAGACGAATAAAGTTATTTTTTCGCTATCGTGCGAAACGATTTCGACTAGCGTTTAGTTGCTACTATAGTCGCCTATATCTTGTCGCTATTGTTGCCTACGATTGCCTTCTATCGTCTATTCTTCCTAATCTATCAAATAGGAAGCTCACTATAGCGAAATGTATGTTCTTCCTATGCATTTCTTCTCATTCGAGTACTTGGCATACGAAGTTGATTTGTTAAGACTTAATCTTAGAAATCCATTTTAAACAAGTCTTAAGTGTTTAGCACTTTCGCACGTTGTATTAAAGAATTTAGATGAAAGCTTAACAAAACGACAAAAGACGTCAATTAAGTTAATAATCTTCTAAATGAAATTGTTGATCAAGCATCAAGACTTGTCGAAAAAGTGAATAGTAATATTATCAAGTAAGTTAGCTTCATCTTATTATCGATCGTAGCAAAAGTGCTTGACTTTTTTTTAAAATAGGAATTCGCATCTTATTAATAATGACTCGCTACATGCGTCAAAAGTAATTGACAAAAGTAGTATAAAGAGAAAAAATCAAGTCATTTCGTTTCATGCATATCTAGACGAACGTATTCAATTCTTTGACAAGACTCTAGAAAAGATCAAAGTTCAAAGCTCTTTTATTTTGATCAAGAATTCAAAAAGCGATACGATAAAATAAATCAAATATAGAATGCAATCAAAGTGTCATTAATACTTAGCTAATAAACGATTATTGTTATTCTTGTGTAGAACATGACTAGCAATGAAAAGAATAAAAAGAAGCAAAGTCGCCAATGCGAACATAACTTAATAAGAAGAAAGCAACGACGTAAGGTTTAGCTATCTATAATAGACGTTAAATGCACTAAATGAGCGTGTTGCCTTAGTGCTCTTCCCTTCATGAACGTCAATAATCACTAAAATCTATCTTCGTAAAGAAACTATTCTTTGTAACATTTGATCACACAACGTTTGTTCTCAACTCCAAGCCATTTGTTCAAAGTTGCTCTCTACTTTTTCAACACATAAAATATTTTCTCGTAGATAGCTCTTAGTGCTTTACGAGCATGATATTTAAAAATGACGCAATAGAATACAAGAGCTTAACAAATCTTCTAGCATGTTGTTGTCCCATGTGCTATCGTCTTGTTAGCTTCGACATAAAACGAATCTTCTCTAATACGTTTTGTTTTGTCCTTTGTTAAACTTTGAGTTCTTGGCGACGCAACTTGCAACATTGTCGTGCCTTGCTTTGTCGTTATTCTAATGCGTCGTGAGAGTGCTTTCTAAGAAATTAATGCCTATGAAAGTGCTACTACTTCGTCGATTGTTGACGAGTGTTGCATGTTGCTTGCGATCTACTGTTAAATTGATGCGCATTCGTCTATTCAAATGTTGCTAATTCGATTGCTGCCTTTTGGAGTGCTATCTACGATCGATCGACGAATTGCGCTCTACACGACATTTGACCCTTCCAACCTTGCGAGTCCCATCAACTGATGCGTATAGCAAGGATGACTGATCGATGCGTTGCCACGAGAGATGGTGACGCCTCCCTCCTAGCACTCACTTCTCATCTTTGGCGACTGTATAACCGACACGTCCTATACCCTGACGTCCTACCTGCTGAATGTCCTTATACTCTCGATGACCTCCACTACCATCTAAGCTCTCACAAGCTTTATAGCTTCACTCTTTATTCGTGAAAGATCATTGATAACATCACGCACTCTTGGGTTGGCTGATCTAAGCTGGTCTGGTACAAAGTATGTATTCAGTGCCTAGGAGATATAAATAAGAGATCGTTACATGAGTTGAGCACGAAGCTCCTATCTATGGGAAACATCGCCATCTATATAGACATAGGAAATCCATGCCAAGACTATTGCTCGCGATGCTCGAGGCTCAAGCATGTAGAGCATGATGCTCGACAGCCTTGGCGCTCGAGTATAGCTTGCCATAATATTGGCTGCGAAACCAATAACCCTGGTTACGCTAATCTGTTCTTAACAAAAAAGTCCCTAGGAGAGATTTCTCTCGGCGTATTAATGGTCTCCGAGGATTCCTACTAGTAGCTCTTAGGAAGTCTTTCGTAGGAGATAAATCGTGCTTAGGATGACGCAGTGTCCGAACCATCAGCAATCCTGGGAGATTCTTCCTAGGAGACTCTTCCTAGGAGAGCCAAGCTTTAAAATGCTGGCTTGACATCGCGCCACCCTCAGCACGATTATCTCCCAGGAAAGAGTTCCTAGGAGCCACTGGTAGGAATTCTCGGACCATCATTACGCCGAGAGCCAAATGAGTCTCCTAGGAACTTTTTCGTAGGCAAAAGTTTCCAGGCAAGGTCGGACTGGTCACGTGTGCCTTAAAAGAAAGGGTGTGAAAGCGACATCCGTCTGAATGACATGCGAAGGAGTCTAGTCGCTGAAGGAGTCTAGTCGCGCTGGGGATGTGGTCGCTCAAGGAGTCTAGTCGCTGGAGGGGTCTGGTCGCTGAAGGAGTCTAATCCCCCAAGCATTTACCATGGTTCATCTTGCCTGGGCGCAACCACAATCAGCATTGTCAAAAAGTATAGAAAGAATCGATTCTAGATAGTTATTTATATATTACTATAGTTTTTAATAATCTATTCCCGTAGCTTATTATCTATTATAATATTTAGATAGCTTTAAATTATTATTTACTACATTTAGGGGTTCTAATAACCGAAGCTTCCTATAGGGAGTAGGGAGTTTAAAGGGAAGGCGTACCTATAGAGAACTTTATATTTATATTGCGATTGTATAGCCGTTGAGCGTATACTAATTACTTAATTTGTTTACTACTATAAAGCTCTCATTCCCCTAGATCTCTATAGAGGATATAAAAGTCGTAACGCTAGACTTGACGTAATAGAAGCGTCGTAGCTAGACCGTATAGTCGGGAATGTACTCTTAGAGACAATCTAAAGGTTCTTGGATTCTAGCTATCAAAGCCTCTTTAACCTACCTTATAATACTAGAGCCAGGTCATCTTCTTGCCGCTAATCCAGATGGCCGTAAGTACTAAAGTTCTCAGGTCAACAGAACTGCTCCAGCAACTATTATGGCGACAAACTGCCGATGAGGCGTATACTACGATGTATCAGTCGATTGGCAGAATTAAAGCAACGACCCATGAGAACGGACTCTCGAACGGCAGTCAATCTCTATGGCTAACCCATCCACGTACCTTCAGCACTAAAGACGTGGCGATCCAGACCGAACACTCTGGATGCCCGAGCTGCGAGCTCATTCAATTGGGACGATAAGGCAGTGCTCACTGAAGCTCGACAGTTGGAAGCGCCTGCAAGATCCTACAGTATTTCCACCAGACCTCCTTCAGCCAAAGTCACATTTCGACAAACCTCAACCCTACAACAGATAGGCTTCATAGTCGGCTGAGAACCCTCGGAAGATTTTGGAGTGGCGCGGTATCCTATTTTTACCGGCTGTAGCAATGTTTCTCGTTGAACTATTTGGTCGCATAGGGAAAGCTTGTTTTCTGAGATGATCAATTGAAAACGAAAGTCTTCAGTGGGAAACAGCACCAGATCGCTTACAGCGTGGCACACTATCGGCTGAGTTCACGCACTCCAGGAGGCGAAGTCGACAAGGCGCTTTGCAACGTACACCTGCGACTGCTGTTTCAACACAAGGCGACACCCGTCCAAGCGCAAGTCGAGCCACACTCTCAGAATGCGACCGTGTCTCAGCACAGACCTGTCTTTGAACGCCTATAGATATCTCTGTTCAGGTCGTTCGGTGGTTAGCTACATTGGACTTTAGGTATGATGGCTCGAATCACATATTACCTTTGTTTGCTGTTCCCAGTATTCATACCTGTCTTGTCAGGTACTCTGAAGCCTCGTACGAATGCCAATCCTGCAAAAGATTTGATAAGGCTTCCGTCTTCAAGCAATCTTTCCTTGTATGCCGACATACTAGGTAACATCTCAAGCACAGTAAACTCTACGGATCCACAAGACGCTTCGCACACCTTTGACCTCGCTCCGACTAATACCTCATCATCGCTTTCACTCGAAGCCTCCGCTGGCCCTCTGGGTGCACCCGCATTGACATGTGAAAAGGAAACGTGGGGCGCTCCAAGACTTGCAAGCTGCCAGCAAGCGATTGACTCGTTACCGGGCGACAATACTGTAATAAATATTGGAAGACGCGGAAAGACTGGGAACTTTGGACTTACCGTGCCGTGGCAGGTCATAAGCCGTAAGCACAAGCCTTTTCCTATTTGCCTCTTACGACCGAGAGTCGTTAGTCCAAAATCTCCTTGACTTCACGGCTAACAACCGTGATCTTATCTCGACAGCGGACGGCTTGTGTACAATCGAAATCAGGATTCAAACGCGTATGATGGAAGTTGCCGAAGAGCTAACTTGCTGGGCCGAGATCAAGCATGCGGCGACCACACTGGCACAGGGTTGTGTGCAGAGGCATGGAGCTGGTGGAGCACTCTCAGGACAGGGTAGATTGCCCCCCAAAACCACTATCGAATCATACAATCCAGTATGCTCGACAGAACATTCACATCGGTCATGACAGAGACCGGACTAGAGACCACAAACCATGCTGACTTCGTGACAACGTAGGCTCACACGAGCGAATGGTCGTCTTGATGCGCGGCCACACAAGATCTTATCCACCACGGGAAGTTCATTGCTTTGACCTGCCAACTGCATTGATTCCCCAAGCTGCGGCTTGCGCCAAAGCCTTGGATCTCATGCCTTTGGGTGAGACTAATGCGTTATTTGGACGCGCAGGCGTGGTCTCCAGATGGAGGAATATTCTGCCAACGGCTTATCAAGCTCGTGAGTGCACTGGGGCTTCTTTCAAAGGAAGATAGGACTCGTGCATAGATGCGCTGACGGTGTGGTTAGCCGGCGGTCACTGTGATGTGGTTCTTGACGTGGTACGTCCTGAAGAATCCGATCATAGTTCTTGGCTGGATCTGTGGTATGCGGCAAATACTGGGTATTGGAAATGTGTGAAGCAGGGGAAAGGTGGGGAGGTAATTGGTCTTGGTATGTAGGAAAAGAAACCCAGAGAAATGAGAGAGATGTACTGATTTGTGGGAATGACAGGTACCAGTGGGAATTTGAGGTTGGGTTTGTTGGACGGTACATCGTTTGGCCACACAGTAGCTAGTATATAGATACTACTACTATCTTACTATAAGGTATATAAGTACTATTACTATCTTATTATACCTTATATTACTTATTAGGTTTTAGGTAGCCGAATGGAGATAGTTTAGTACCTAAAGGTAATAAAAATCTATTCTTCGCTTATTTAACGCTCGCCTAGACGCTTTCGCTTTAGCGAGCGCGCCCGGTAAATAGGGGTAATTAGATACCTAATCCTAGTAATATTTTACCTAGCTTACTCTCTTTATTACTATCTATTTATTTAACTCCTCTACGTTTAAATAAAAAGCTACGCGCGCGCGCTCGTATAGTTTAGTTAAATCGACCTTCATATTAATAAAGCGGAAAATCGTTTAATCCGTTTAAAAGCGGAGATATAAAATATTTATTCTATTAACGCTATTTTTAAAGATATTAATATAGTTTTAAAAAATCTATACATATTTACGTAATAAATTTAACTTTATATTAATATTTAGACTTTTTTAAAAAATTAATATATTTATTATTCGATTTAGATTAACGTATATTAAACTATAATTAGAATAAATTTAGAATTTACTTTTAATTATAGTTTAGTTTACGCTAGTTGAAATTAGATAATAGATATATTATTCTATAGAGAAAAGTCTAAATATTGATATAAAGTTAAATTTATTACGTAAATATCTATAAATCTTCTAAAAATTTCCTAAAATTACGTTAATATTTTTTAAAATAGCGCGAATAGTATAAATATTTTATATCCTCGCTTCTAAACGAATTAAACGAGTTTATAGCTTTATTAATATTTAAACTCTATAAATATTTTTATAGAATAATTCTTCGTTAGATTCGCTAATAATAACTAGTAACCGTATTAAAAAAGAAAATAGACGAGTAGTATATAGCGTAAATATATTTTAAATAGAAGCTTAAATTTTTAGCTAAATAGTATTACGATCGTATCTAGGTAAATTAGATATATAGTATTTATCTATTACTATAATACGCCTATAATATATATAATATTTTCTAATTATAATACGATAATTAAATCTATATAAATATTTATTATAATAGATATAGCGGGGTTTAATATATTATCTAGGTATATTATAGGCGAATTTATATATATATTTACTCCCTAGTTTTAGAATTCTAGTTACTATATCTATATAATTTACTTTATATATATTCTAATATATATTTAATTAGAATCGAGGTATTAATATAATAGATATAAAATATTAATATAGATAAATAGAATATATATATAGTAGTTATCTAAATTTATTTCTAATTTTTAACCTCTTCGTCGTTATAGTCGTTTAAAAGAAACTTAAAAATTATATTAAAAATCTAGATAGTATAATAATACCCCCGACTATAATGTTAGGAGTATTAGGTACCGCCAAGCCGTGACCCTGGGATCGCTTGGTATGCGAACGTAAGGGCATGGTTCATGCTCAAAGGGCTCAGGGGACTAAGTACGGTAAGCAATAGTAATAGGTATGCTCAGGTCACTGAGCATGCTGAGCACCCAGTCTTGGCAACATTTCCTATGTCTATATAGATAGCGATGTTTCCAACTAGATAGGAGCTTCGTATTCAACTCATGTAACGATCTCTAAGTTATATCTCCTAGACACTGAATACAGTATTTGTACCAGACCAGTTTAGAACGAAGCCTGCTTATCTAGTCCTTGATACTCCGCTCTACGAGAACAACCTAGGTTCAACCTCCAAGGAGAAAGTGGCCGTAACACTCGTCCGGTGATTTCTTCGCCATGTTCTCTTTGATGATAACGGCAATTCATACCCTTTCTATACCCCAGCGACTGTATGGTGTACGAATTTCGAGCAGTGCAGTGGTGATAGAACTGTTGGCGTAATATCGTCTAGCCATTACACCTGCTGAGGGGTGGATCTAGGCTTCTGCTCTCAAGATCCCGCGTTCCAGATCCCGTGTTCAAATCTTTGAATCCCGCAACTTCATCCTCATCATTCGAAGCTATATAGGACTCCCTCTCTTCCATGTTTCTGAAGATACGGACAGGGTCGTGCTTGGCTTTGTGTGGCACCTTGCTACAATAGGTTTCGTGGTTGATTTCGCAGGTCAGGGGCACGCGTTCGCTGCGCCGGAAGTGATCAGCCGCAAGAGATCCTCGCGACTTTCCTACAAGTCCCACCAAGTCCTAGAGCAGCGTCGATGCTGGCATTTGCCCACCTCACTGAGACAGCACTGTCTTCTGACCATTTTGACTCGCTTGCTGGCAAATAAATTGACCGCAGTCGTCGAGTCAGCGGTCTGCATGCCACGATCTCCCGCGTCGCGCTCCCGCGTTGATGTGACACAAAGCAGCCCCGAGTTATCCTGGAAACACGTATCTCAGCCCATCTCGAGCAGCACGAGTTTCGACTTGGAGACGCCTGCAACTGTTCAAGCTGTGTTCCTGCGATAAATACCGCTGATAGACAGCCGTCGGAGACCCTTTGGGGGACATCTGCTGAATGTACATCATAGCAAAATATACCCGCAAAAATGATACCTTGTGGTCTTTGCACTCGTGATTTTGGCGATCTGCAAGCGCTCAATCAACATCTGGAGACTTCGCTCAAACACGCCAGCTGTAAACGTTGTCAACGAGGTTTCAATTCTGGCCTGGCTCTCAAGCAACACCTTCATACATCACGCGAACATAAGTCACATGGCCAACCAGCCCAGGATATCTCGAAGAAAGCACTATCCCCGAATCCACGCGTCCAAACGACACCGTCTCAGTTGATAGAGCCTCAAACGTTTCAGACAATTCTCGTTACTCTTAACAGCAGCCACGACTACACAGGGATTCCCAGATCTGAAGTGGACACTGTCTTCAAAGTTGCTCGCAAGCTTCTTTCTCAGAAGCCAAGTCCAGACAGGATCATCGAACAGACACAGACAGAGTTGGGACGAGACATTGTTTGCTCTTTAATCAATGCGACTCATCGTTTGTTACCACTAGACAACTCTCCTGAAGGTGTGGAAGCACGTCAGCAGAAACAAAACGAGCGGACCAAAAGAGCCTTATCTGCTGAACGGAACCTTCGAAAGCATTTTACAGAGCTTGGCTATCAGTTCCTTGACGAACGTCAACAACGTCAACAGCAGGTAGGTCCGTTAACTCCAGACATCCTCTTTCCACGACCGACTCTCGTCAATGGGTATCTATGCATGTGGTTAGAATATAAGGACTTCTTTGGCTTTCGCGCCAATCCATACGTCGCATCACATGAGAAAAAGCAATTCAGAAAATACATCACGGGGATAGGCCCAGGCGCTGTCATTTACAAACTGGGATTCGAGGTAGGATATCCATCAATCGAGGGAGTCGAGGCATTTGGCGAGCAGGAAGCGGTTCAATCATTGTCTTCTCAACATAGAGATGGTGCATGCTAGACCCATCTGTGCCCATACATGGCGAGATCCGTTCAAATTTGTTTCCCTCTACATAGCCGCATGATGTCCTTCCCAAGGCCAAAGCATTTTCGGCCGGAGAAAGCTTAGAGGGGAGGGAAATGATGACTGACTTGCTAGGAAGGCTTTCTGTATCACAGATTGTGATCAACTACGGGTATGGCCTGCCGGCGCTCGAGGTACCTCGACTCTTTTTCGCTCAAGGGTACATTTCGGCGTACGGGGATGTACTTCATTGCTTCAAAGATACAAAGCAAGCGCGTTGGCCAAAGGTCCTGTCTTTCTAGCAGCTTCAAATAGGCATATATATTTTTGCTTGACTATCCACACTTGTGAATATGTATCCTGGTCCCGCCCTTTATTCCTGCCAATAGTATTTCTGCTAGATTCAGCCTTGCAAGGCTTCTTCGTTCTTCTCGCAGACCTATACATTGACCAGTCAGTCATATATTCAAAATGCCCGAGTTGATCGTCAAGATGCTTACAGAATACCTTCCAGGCCATAGCAGACTCAATCTCTTCGCATGAGAGACCAAGGTAGGGACCACCGTGGTTGAGTATCATTATATCGCCACCTTCGTTTTCAGGAGGCTGAAGCCAATTTCTAGCAAACAGAGCATTAATACAATCATACTTGTCCGCCGTAACAGCAATCCCTGAAACGTCGCCTGCGGCAAGGGTTTGAGGCACCATGTTGTTCTGGTGGTGAATGATGGCACAGATAAGCTTCAGCGTGGCGGCATTCTCTTTGGGCAGCTTTAGCTCTACTGGCCTACCTCGACCGAATAAATTATGGCCTTCCTTCCAGTCTGGCCCAAACATGGCGGAGAACGGTCTCGAGGCTGCCTTGAGAAAAAGCGAATGAACACGAAGCTTCACCTTTTCCGGCCTAACAACCAGGATAACGTCGCCGTCTGCAGAGAGACTGGGGCAGGGGCAAAAGGGAGAGGAGAGGCAAAGAAAAGATAGAAGATGACGCAGGGATGGATGGTATTTTATGCACTGCGAGTAGAACTATGGCCCGGGAAAAATAGGTATTGGACATGATCTAGTGAAAGGGTCGGGCCATGCCAGTGAGGGAGGGTGAACCTAGGCAGCAATGATTGGGGGGTGCTACGCAGCAACATTGAGGGATTGTAGGCACCAGCGTCCCGCCAATGAAGGCAATTGAAGCCGGGCTCAAGGGAGCCCATCCAGGCTCCAGCTTGCTGCGCCCCTGTACTGCCCTGCGGGAGCTACCTCGGCTCAGGTACGGCTCAGGGCCGCTCACCCCGGCTCACTTTAAAGCAGCCGCTGCTCACCTTCGAGGCTAGAAGTGGAAGGGGGAACATTGTTTCGTGATCCTGTCTAGAGACGGGGCTGATCTTTCCACGAGATCTAAAGTCCCTATGCGTCAAGCTTCCCTACCACCCTTGGGCCCGCACTACTCCGACCTCCCCTACTCTTTGAAGAGCGGTACACCCTCCTTTACCTCACCATATCTGAGGGCGACCAAGGTCGTTCGGGGAGTGGGACTTTGCGATTGGTAGGAGGCCCGGGCGACCAAGGTCGTTCAGGGAGTGGGACTTTGCGATTGGTAGGAGGCCTGGGCGACCAAGGTCGTTCAGGGAGTGGGACTTTGCGGTTGGTAGGGACTTGAGGCTCATGGGACGTTTTGAATTGTAGGAGATTGAGCAGCCTAGGGACTTTGATCTGGTAGGAACTCAACACTTATAGGATGTTTGAACGGGTGAGATACTTTAGTGCGCAGGATCTTGAAAATTATAGGGTCTTTGCGGGTCGAAAGGGGTCGCAATTGGAAGAAGGGTTTGTTGTCTTGGGAGTAGGTCAAAACATGTTCACATCTACATCACTCTTTAATCCGTGAAGAGGATGATTGATAACATCACGCACTTTCACAAAGTGGCTTCTAGCTTAGGATGACGCAGTGTCAAGCTGGTACTGTCAATTTCTGCTTCCCTAAACGCAACTCTTGAAAGCTTGGCTCTCCTAGGAAGGGTCTCCCAGGATTTTATTGTCCCTATTGTTGATATTTATGTTTTTATCCTCGATGTCATTAATAGGCTACGAGTCGACGATGAACTCATCGCTTACATTAAGCTTGAAGGCGACACAACTAGCAAGCCTCAAGTCTAAAGCGGGTCCTTTACTGCCAACCTTGCTGGGAATTCTTGGGGCAATCTTTGTCGAGCATTCAGAGGCGCTAACTATAGGTGCCAAAATCAGAGGGGGGTGCCAGAATTGGAGGGGGTACCAGAATTAGAGAGGGGTGCTAGAATTGGAGAGGGGTGTCAGAATTGGATGACTCTGTGCTTATCTATATATAAGGTAAGGATAACTTGGTGGGATTGCTCGAACTTTTATTAGCATTCTATCAACCTCATAATATGCCTTACGCAGCAAAAGCGAAGACCCAGAAATTTACCAGAAGGAAATCGAATCTGTTGAAGAAGGCCGATCAACTGGCGCGATTATGTCACGCGGACCTTGCCCTGATCATCCGCAAGAATGGAAGGTATTATACCTATCGATCGACCGATCACGAACAATGGCCCCCAAATTTATTAGAAATTGTACGTTAGGAGCCGATATACCAACCTCAAGCTAACTAAAAATTAGAAGGCATCGTACCCGTTGCCTATCAACCTCCTATCTAAAGACTTTGACCTCGTCATTAGCGAAACCCCGTGGAAGTCCGAGGCGGAAGACTTGTCAAAAAGGATATCTACTTCGGCTAAGAAAGGGTCTTCGAATGTATCAAAGAAATATAAGTTAGACTAGGAAATCGTGGAATTCCCCCCTATATAAATTTATATTAGCCGGGGGATTTTGTACTTTGGAATTTCCCAGCCCGACCTGCTTTTTGCAAGTGGCGATGTTGAAGAGAGATAACAGATAGATATTTTTGGTGCACGCTATGCTAGAAGGTCGATCTTTTGGCGCAATGGTCACTTGGCACCACAGATGTGATATATAGGCATGAATGGTCGGGCACCTGCGGGCGCGCACCTGCGCTCCGGTGTGCACACGCCCCACTGCGAAAAGCAGGATAGCTTAAGGACCTGATCGCCTCGCTATATCGGTGATGTTTCGGCCGTGTAGTGAGACCGATTCTGTGGTAGATCCATGCTGTTAGTTGGGAAGAGTCGTGGCGGGGAGATGGATTGGTCGTAAATTTGGGAGATGGCTAACTAAGTGTCAGATTCACTTGATGTATGATCGAGGTGGCTGAAGGAAAGCTGTTGGTAGAATTGAATCATGCGACGACGAAGTCACATCAAGCAGCTGTCTCGATTACTACCTAGTAATATGGTGATCAATGTGACTCCTTGAAGGGATTAAATTTCCTAGTGTTGCTGGCATCTATGCCTCTGACAATTCCATGAATGCTGCAGCCTCGAGCTGGCGATACAGACTGTACAACGCTATGCATAGTCACACACCGATGGCGGCCATATGGATGCAAACCTCCCGGCCATTATTCTTACTCTGCTCCCAGACCTCCCGGCTCACGTGCGCACCTGCTCCACAGGCTTGACATCCGATGAGACATCCGTTCCCTCCTCCGACGTGCTATCGTTCTTGAGCTCCTTTTGCCGCTCGACCTCTTTGAGGTTCTCAAAGCCCATTTCCCATGCAACAAGCATGACGCTGCCGAACACGGCAATGCCGAGATACATGGTCCGATCAATCGCCTTGCCATAGGCCACCAGGACGGCGGCCAGTTGAGAGGGAGTCAGGCCCGCGGCGCGGATGTTGCGGGCACCAGCCTCGATGATGACCTCGGGGCTGGGGCCGATGAGCGCCGCTCGCTGCGACAGTTCTTTGCGCAGGCTGTTGTTGAAGATGGCGTTGGCGACGACGACCCAAACGGCGGCGCCCACGTTCTGGGCGAAGATGATGATCGCGATGGCCGTGGGGATCTGTTTCAGGGGGACGAGGCTTTGGACGGCGATGTATGCCTAAATGTGTAGGGAGATGTCAGATTTGGAGCACGACCCGGCAATTGATTGGAAGCAACTTACACCTGAATTTCCCACGCCGCTACCGATGCCGTAGAGGCATAAGTAGCCGAACCATTGCCCGAAGGTAGTTGTGGGGCTCAGTGTTGACATGAGTCCGTAGCTAACGGTTGCGATGGCACTACCCGCTAGAATCCAGGGTAGATAGTAGCCCGTGGCTTGTATCAAGCCGCCGGTGACGAGGGTAAATATGACCAGGCCCAGTGTTACCGGAAGCAAATGCACGCCGCTCATCAGAGGCGAATCATTGTGGACGACCTGGAAGAAGATGGCCAGGTAAAAGTCGCCAATGAGAATGCCGCCGAGGGCAAAGAATTGCGTCAGTGATGCTGATCGGACGACAGGGCTCCTGAGGAAAGCAAACGGGATCATTGCGCCGTCCCCTTCTCGGTGTTCCCAGAATAAAAAGAGCGCAAAGACAGCAGCGGCTCCGCATAGCAGGCCAATGACGACCGAGCTGTCCCAGGCATACTGGTTTCCGCCATACTCGAGGGCCAACAAAAGCATAATCACAGCCGGGCTAACAAGGGCAAATCCGACCAGGTCTAGCGACTTGACGGCGGTGCCGAGAACGTGGCGCCAGGGAGGCTTGACACTTGCCTCTGGCACTTTATTGAAGACGAGGCAGAGGGCAACGACAGCACCGATGGGTAGGTTAATGTAGAAGCACCATCTCCATGAGACGCCGGTTGTGAAAGCACCTCCGACGACGGGGCCGCACGCAAGACCGAGCTGGCCAATACCTATGTTGATTCCTTGGAACAAGGGCCGCCGCTCTCTTGGGACGCAATTGGCGATGGTGGTAAGACAGCCAGTAAACAGGCCGGAAGAACCAAGGCCGGCGATGGCGCGGCCGATAATGAACATAGCTGACGATTGTGCCGCACCGCATATGGCCGAACCCAGCTCAAAGACGAAGAAGAAGGCGAGAAAGGTCCACTGGGGAAGAGTTAGGCTCAGTCAAGCGAGCGGACTGGAGGGGCGGCAGTCGACATACCTTGAGGGAGAAATAGGTGTAGATCTTGCCACTCAGTGGCTGGAGGGCAGCGCTTGCCAGTTGATAGGCACCCGCGTACCAGCCGATGTCTATCAAGGCGTCGAATTCGGTAGTAATGGCGGGCGTTGCGGTGGAAATGATGGCCAGGTCGAGGAAAAGGAGGTAGTATACCATGGTGGCGCCTGCCAGGATCGAGGCAAGCTTGAGGCCTGTGGGATAGTCGTAGCGGTGCTCGCCATCGTTGGCGGGATCTTGGCCTGAAGCATTCTCATTCTTCACGACGCTCTCATAATCTTGTCGAGGAAGAGTATGGGAAGAGTCCGAGGTGGGGGAATCGACTACGGCCTCGATGGGGATCGCAGCCCGGTCTGGCTCCATCTTCGGGCGGGGGTGGAAGAGAAAGATTGAGGCAAGGTGGAAGAAAGGTGGAAGAGAGGAGGAGGAGGAGGGAAAAGGTTGGGGGTGGTGTTATAGGTACTAGAGGTACTCAGCCGTTGGTTAAGCGATTAACGATTGGTCCACAATTGGAGCTATCGCGATCTGTCGTATTCGTATTAGTCTTGACGTAGCTTATATGCACCTCATTCCCCCATTCGAACATGATTGTTTCTTGTGACATTCTTCCCGTGTGCTGTGCGAAAGGCCAGCAGCCAGTGATAGGCACAATAGGGTACAGTAAAGGCGGCAATCAGCATCCCATTCAGCCGGGAGGGGGACTGTCGGCCAATCAGATACGCGATGACAAAGTCTTGGCTTCACTGCACGACCAGGCCTACGTGCTCTGCATGCTATGGAGCAGGCCTCAAGCGCATCTCAGCTCCCATCTTCATCCTTCATCCTGATGTGATGGCCCTTCACATAAGGGCGGGGCGGGCAGGACGGCCAGGGCGGGTTGCTACACCGGACTTTCGGACTTGGTGACCGCGGCAAGTCCGCCCACGCAGATACTCAGACACAATAACACGGGCGCTGCGTCAGACCGGGTCGAGAGGCATAGTCGTACCTGAGAATCGAAACTCCTGACTCCAAGAACTCCTGAATCCAGCACCGTTGCCTCGGCTAAGTCCCGCTGATCGTCATCGCAGCGCCGATGCCACGCGCCATGCGGTCCAACACGTGCAAGCAAGCACGACTCTGCTCTATTCATGTCCGCCAGATTGTCAGCGAGGCTGATAGCTATGTCCCAGTACTTGATAAAGGTTGGGCTGGATGTGAATCTACATTACTACGGCAAGACTCATACGGCTTCAACAGTCTTTGCAGACTCTCATAGACCCCCTTTCGAGATCTCCGATCTGGACAGGCATTGACACAGCTTGAGCACTATACCCCTTCGCTCGGCAACGCACCTGGCTTGCAAAGAAATGAGACCAGACACATTCAACAACGCGGCATTTCAACACAGGTTCAGCAAATACTGACACTTCATTTCTCTCTCTGTCTCGGTCTATCCTGATTTCAGCCTGCACGCCTAAAGCCACAATGACAGGCAATAAGCTACAGATCAAGCCCGACAATGACTCTCGCGAGTCCACAATCTTCCTCTTCGGACCCCATGTCGGCACCTTCACAAAGCAATCGATGGAGACGCTGATACGGCCAATATCTCAAAGCCCTCACCGAGACTGGATCCTAGATACCATATCCGGCTTACCAACCTATTTGAATGGCTTGAATTCCGTAATGCCCGAGGTCGCCCGCGCGGTCCCGGGTTCCAGCCAGCTCGCTGACCTGGACTCGTGGCTTCGACACGGGGCAACAGACATACCCTCCGAAGCCACCCTTCCCAGCATTATCGTCGGACCCTTGGTGGTGCTAATACAGCTCACGCAGTACTGGCGCTATCTTGAGCTCCTCCACCAAGGACAGCCACCGGCAGATTTGCAGGCTAGCGTGGTCGCAGCCTCAAAGAGCAACAGCAAATTTGAAACGCTGGGCTTCTGCTTTGGGCTGCTGGGAGCGCTGTCCGTCGCCAGCGCCAGCAACCGTCAGGACTTTCAAAAGTACGGGGCCACGGCGGTCCGGCTAGCCATGCTCATGGGCGCTCTGGTCGACGCGCGAGAGGTCTGGGACAAGACTTCGGGCAAAGGCGGTTCAATCTCTTTCGCAATAGCATGGCTTGGTTCAAAACAGGCCAGCGAAGTGAGGCGAATTATCGACGCCCGTTCTCCTGATGCCTATATCGCCGTTCTCTACGACGAGGCGCGAGCGACGGTGACGACATCCGAGTCCACGGCTCCACTTCTCGTGAAGCAGCTCCGCGCTGCTGGTGCCATTGTAGCTGAGATTGGTATCAAGGGCCATATCCATAGCCCTGACGCCGATCGGAAGATCCACACCGATGCCCTTGTCCAATTTTGCAGCTCCATGCCTGATCTGCAGCACGCCGCCACTGCAAATCTCGCTTTGCCTACCTACGACAACCGCGGCAAGGGGGATCTCGTATCCTCCAAACACCAAGAGAGCATGACCGAGATGGTTCTACGTTCCATCCTGGTCAACCAGTGCGACTGGTACGGAACCTTTTCTGCTGTAGCCACCAAGGCGAAAAAGCCCTTTGTCGTGACTTTTGGCATGGAGCGCTGTGTGCCACCGACTCTGATGCGGGGTCTGGACACTCGATAAGTGCACTTTGAAGATCTGGCCTTGGAAAAGGAGACGGGGGTGGATGTGGATATATCGCAGCTCCCCGCTGGCGTGCTGAACACGCAGCCTGCACCCGCAGTAGCTGCAGCAGGATCTGAACATGATCTCTCTTCCAATCTCGCTGTTGCACTTGAGAGCAATAAAGACAGCGTTGCTGTCGTTAGTATGTCCGTCAAGACCGCCGGCGCCGATGACCTGGCCGAGTATGCCGAAATGCTCAGAAGTGGACAGTCCCAGCACGTGCCTATCACCAGGGACCGATTGATGCACGATATATTATTCCGCGAAGCGCCAGATAGCGACCCCAAGCGCCAGTATTATGGGTGCTTCGTTCGCGACTCGGATGCTTTTGACCACAAATTCTTCAAGCGCAGCCCGCGCGAGTCAACCGCCATGGACCCGCAGAGCCGTCTAGTGCTGGAGGCAGCCTACCAGGCGGTGGAGCAGTCAGGCTACTTTTCGGAGCTAGATCATGGACATGGACTTGGGCAAGGGACCGACAGCGACAGCACCAATATGAACGGTAAGATGCATGTTGGCGTGTATCTAGGTTCCTGCGGCGTCGATTACGAGCACAACATTAGCTGTCACGAACCAAATGCTTTCACACCGACTGGGGCGCTGAAGAGCTTCGTCACTGGAAGGGTATCGCACCACTTTGGCTGGACTGGTCCATGCATGACATTCGATACAGCATGCTCGTCATCAACGGTTGCTATACACACGGCGTGTCGGAATCTCTTGTCCGGCGAATGCAGCGCGGCATTAGCGGGTGGATCGAACACCATCACGAACATGATGTGGTTTCAAAATCTCGCTGCTGGCAGCTTTGTGAGCCCAAGCGGACAATGCAAGCCGTTCGATGACAGCGCTGATGGATATTGTCGTGCTGAAGGTCTGGGCTTTGTCTTTCTCAAGAAGTTGTCGGACGCCATCCGAGATGGCAACCCCGTTCTCGCCGTGATTCCCAGCACAGCCGTCTACCAGAACATGAACAGCACGCCGCTATTTGTGCCTAACGCTCCGTCGCTTTCACGACTCTTCACGGACGTGTTACGCTCGGCCAAGGTCGCGGCGCGGGATATTTCCCTGGTCGAGGCACATGGTACAGGCACTCCGGTTGGAGATCCAGCCGAATACGAAAGTATTCGCACTGCGCTTGGAGGCCCTGCCTCTGGCCGCGTAAAGAAGCTTCCCATCGGATCTGTGAAAGGCCATATAGGTCATACGGAAGGCGCATCCGGCGTGCTGGCGCTGATCAAGGTCATCATGATGATGCGGGGCGCCTTCATTCCGCCTCAGGCCAGCTTCAATAAGATGAATCACGGCATCGACGTGCGGGCTGATGATATGATGGAAGTGGTCACCAAATTGCGGCCCTGGGAGGAGGATCACAAAATGGCTCTGATCAACAATTATGGCGCTTGCGGGTCCAATGCCAGCTTAATTGTCGCGCAACCACCCAAGTCTCTGAGACCGAGCATGGCCGTCGAAGAGACTTCACAATATCCTTTCTGGATCCCAGGCCTCGACGCTCGGGCCATCTCTGCGTACGCTGCTAAGCTATCCTCTTATTGCCGTTCATTGCCTCAAGAATCCAGCACGCTAGCCGATATCTCATACGTTCTGAACCGGCAATCCAATCGTGGGTTGGCGCAGAGCTTCATTTTCAGCTGTCGCTCGATGGCCGAGTTTCAGGAGAAGTTGGCCCAGGTGGCCTCTGCGCCGGAGAAGGACTCGGCTCTACGAGCAGGAGTCACACCGGCCAAGGCTAGCAGACCCGTCATCTTGTGCTTCGGTGGCCAGGTCTCGCTTTTCGTCGGGCTTGACCGTAAGCTATACGATAGCGTAACTATGCTTCGTCTGCACCTCGATGAATGCGACCGAATGATAACGTCTCTTGGTCTGGGATCCATCTACCCTGACATATTCTCGCAGCAGCCTATCCGAGATCCGATCAAGCTGCAGACCGTGCTATTTGCTATGCAGTACTCATGTGCCAAGACTTGGATGGACTGTGGGCTTGAGACCAAGGTCGTGGCCGTTGTAGGCCATAGCTTTGGGGAGATTACAGCGCTGTGCGTGGCTGGCTCTCTCAGCCTCCGGGACACGGTTCGACTCGTGGCAGCGAGGGCCAAGCTGGTGCGCGATTCCTGGGGAACCGATCCTGGAGCGATGGTCGCGGTAGAAGCCGATCTGGATCTAGTGGAGAGTCTTCTGCAGGAAGTCAATCGGTCTGCCGGCCGGAATGGCTCCGTCAATATCGCATGCTATAACGGACCGCGCAGCTTCACCCTTGCTGGATCTACTGCCGCTGTTGACGCCCTGCAGCAAACTATGGTTTCGTCTGCCAAGTTCTCAAGCACCAAGAACAAGCGTCTCAGCGTGACCAATGCCTTTCATTCAGCCCTGGTCGAGAAGCTCGTTGCTGGCCTAGGGCAGGTTGGCAAAGGGCTTACTTTCCACAAGCCAGTCATCCCTGTGGAACGCGCAACTCAAGAGAGCAATGAGCTGCTGGACTGGACGTTCGTTCCTCAACACATGCGTCAGCCGGTCTTCTTCAACCATGCTGTGCAGCGTCTCGCCAAACGACATCCGCAAGCTGTGTTCCTGGAGGCTGGTTCCAATTCCACCATCACTGTCATGGCAGCCCGTGCCCTCGCCCAGAGCAATGTCGCAACTCCAGAGCACTACTTCCAAGCCGTCTCGATTACCAATACCAAGGGATTTGACGGGCTGACAGACGCCACCGTCGCGCTCTGGAAGCAGGGATTGCGCATGGCGTTCTGGGCCCACCACCAGCAACAGACACTCCAGTATGCGTCTTTGCTTCTGCCGCCATACCAATTTGACAAGTCACCCGCATCGCGTCATTGGTTGCCACTGAAATCACCGGCTGAGAAGGTTCGAGAGGCTGCTGAGGCGCTTGTGAAAGAAAGAGGTGAGGTTTGGAGCAAGCAGCAGGCCGGAGCCCTCGAACCCAAGCCGCTCGCCCTGTGGGACTTTGTCGGATACCAAGACAAGAAACAGAAAACAGCCCGTTTCCGCATCAACACGCAGTCGGATAAATATAAGGGTTTCGTTCTCGGCCATGTCATTGCGCAGACGGCACCTATTTGCCCTGGGATAGTTGAATGCGACATGATCATCGAAGCTTTATACAGTCTGCATCCGGACTGGAAGGCCAAAGGTATGCAACCGGTCGTTCGTGATCTGATCAACCACATGCCCATCTGCGAAGATCCATCCCGCGCCTTTTACATTGAATTATCCGCGCTTGACAAAGAGATGATGCAGTGGAGCGGGCAAATCTTCAGTGTCGAGAAGGACGCGGCGGTTGAAAAGCCTCAAATACATGCCAAAACGCGCGTGTCCATGCGTTCATCTACAGACCCGGCTTATGTGCAAGAGTTCGCGCAATTTGAGCGCCTCACCAGCCACACACGATGTCAAGAAATTCTGGATCTTAGCCTGGATGAGGACGGTGTCGAATCGCTGCAAGGACGTCAAGTGTACCGCGCATTTAGTCCTGTTGTCGACTACAGTGACATCTACCGAGGCGTTAGATACGTCGTCGGCCGTGGCGGTGAGTGTGCTGGGCGTGTGCAGCTGGACCGACAGCATCGACGAGCCGATACTTGGCTCGACGTGCCATTGAGCGACTCATTCAGCCAGGTCGGCGGCTTGTGGGTGAATGCCATGACCGATGTTCCATCGGGAGAAATGTGCATTGCCAATGGGTGCGAGCTGTCGATGCGCTCGCCCAAGCACACCGTCGCGGACCGGGCCGAAACCGACGTGTGGCATGTGTACGCTCGACATTTGCCCCAGGGCGATAAAATGTTCATGACCGACCTCTTTGTTTTCGATGCTACAACGAGACAGCTCGTCGAGGTTATGTTGGGCCTGCAGTATGGGCGTGTAGCCAAGGCATCCATGAGTAAGATGCTGGCTCGAATGACGAAAGATGAATCAGCATTGCGTATCAAAGCCTCATCTGCAGCTCCTCGTGACTCTGCCCCGCCTGCTGCTTTACCTGCGACCACTGATGCCACTGCAGTAGTTGCAAAGCCCAAGCCAACCAAGAAAAAAGATTCGACAAAGACCAAGTCGGGCAAGGCAGCTCCATCGCCACCATCCGGCAGGCGGGATATCACCGACGAAGTGCGGAATCTTGTAGCCAGCGTCTCGGGCATTCCAGCCGAGGAGATGGAGCTCGACGCAGATATGGCCGACTTTGGTATTGACTCGTTGATGGGCATGGAGTTGGCACGGGAGGTCGAAAAGGCTTTCAAGTGCACGCTAGACGAGGTTGAGCAGATGGAAGCAACGACTGTGCGCGAGTTCGTCTTGTGTGTAGGACATGCGCTATTTGGGGCTGATGCAGATGTGCCTCTCGCTGAACCTGCCGGCGACGACGACGACGACGACGATGACGATGACGATGACGAAGATTCCTCTGATGAGGGATCGGAATCTTCGTCGTTGGTCGTTGTCGAGACCGACTATGAATCTGCTACCACGACGTGGTCCCATTCGGAGCCCAGTCTTGTCAAGACGCCAGCTACCAGCCAGACGCCGCTTCCTGCGAAACATCTACAACCGACGAACGTGACGACAGCACAGGCGTTGCCCCCAGCCCATAGGAACCTAACCTTGTCACCATCGGACGTTCTTGAGTCTTTTGGCGAGGTGAAGATGGGGACCGACGATCTCTTACGCGAGTACCAGATCGATGACACTGAAAAGACTATCCTGGCGGGCAGTAACCGACTCTGTGCTGCATTGGTGGTCGAGGCCTTTGACGAGCTAGGCTCTCCCCTCCGCACCGCAGCTGCGGGACAGCCACTTGATCGCGTGCCTTATTTGCCCCAGCATGACCGCCTGATGCAGTGCTTATACGATTTCCTTGAGCGTGACGCCCGCCTCATCGACATTGACGTCGCCAGTGGGCAGCTGACACGAACCTATGTTGCCGCTCCTTCCAAGACAAGCCATGCCATTTTGCAAGAGCTTATACCCCGGCACCCCGAGTTCAACGTACCAAATCGTCTCACCTTCTACGCTGGCAAGCAGTTGGCGGGTGTTCTGAGTGGCAAGACGGATGGAATCAAAGTTCTCTTTGGCAGTCCTGAAGGAAGGGAGCTGACGGCAGCCATGTACTGCGAGCATACATTTAATCGTATGAACTACGGCCAGATGCGCGACGTCATTAAAGGCATTTCTGAGCGCGCTGGTCCACATGCATCAGGAGAGCCGCTCAAGATACTCGAGATGGGTGATGGCACAGGAGGGACTACGATCGTCTTGGCGCCCTTCTTACAATCACTCAACATTCCGATCGAGTACACCTTCACAGACCTATCACCCTCAATGGTCGCTAATGCTCGCCGTCGCTTCGGGAAGCAATACCCTTTCATGCGCTTCGCCACGCACGACATCGAAAAAGCTCCCGTGGAAGACCTTCGAGGACATCACATCATACTGGCCAGTAACGCGATCCACGCCACCCACAACCTTGTTACTTCCCTTACCAATGTCCGCAAAGCGTTACGGCCCGATGGGCTCCTCATGATTCTCGAGATGACCGAGGTCGTGCCCTTTATTGACCTCGTCTTCGGCCTGTTCGAGGGCTGGTGGTTCTATGACGACGGTCGGAAGCATGCTGTCGTACCGGCCGAGCATTGGGAACGGGAGATGCACGCCGCGGGCTTTGGTCATGTTGACTGGACGGATGGGAACCTGCCGGAAAACGCGCATCAAAAGGTTATCATGGCCATGGCCTCGGGTGACCAGGGACCACGGCTGCCGAAACCAGCCCTCAAGGAACAGATGGATCTGGACAAGGGCGATGTCGCTGCGCGCACGGCCGAGGCAGAGCGGCTGTTGGCAAAGTATACCAGAGGTTGGGCCACGCCCAGAATCCAATCCTTGCAGGCAAAGAGGGGGCAGACGAAGGCAAACAGCAGAGCGCCGAAGCTTGGCGCCGTAATCCTAGTGACGGGCGCAACAGGAAGCCTGGGGTCGCACATTGTTCAGAAGCTGGCAGAGGACCGCACGATTGCCCAAGTCGTATGTGTGAACCGTCGCAGCAGTGTCCCCGTCAACGAGCGACAGCAGGAGGCCTTTTTGACCAGAGGAATTGCCTTGACCCCCGGAGCGCGCGCCAAGCTCCGCATTCTCGACACCGATACATCCCAGCCGCAGCTAGGCCTACCTCCTCATGAGTACCGAGGGCTTGTGCAAAGCGTCACACACATTGTGCACAACGCCTGGCCCATGAGCGGAACGCGTCCAATCGCCGGCTTTGAGCCGCAGCTTCAAGGCATGAGAAACTTGTTGGACCTGGCACGTGAAGCAGCCATCGCCAGCGACAGCGCTCAGATCGGCTTTCAATTCGTCTCTTCCATCGGCGTGGTCGGCCATTCCGGCCTGGCCCGCGTTCTCGAGCGCCGCGTTCCCCTCGAGTCCACGATTCCCAGCGGCTACACCGAGGCCAAGTGGGTGTGCGAGCGTATGCTGGACGAGACCCTCCACCAGCACCCTGGCCTCTTCCGCGCCATGGTTGTTCGCCCGGGCCAGATCGCCGGCTCCTCCAAGAGCGGCTTCTGGAACCCCGCCGAGCACTTTGCCTTCCTCGTCAAGTCCTCGCAATACCTCCGCGCCTGGCCCAACCTCGACGGCGTGCTCCAGTGGGTCCCCGTCGACCACTGCGCCGGCGTCTGCGCCGACCTCATCCTCCACCATGCCGGGCCCTCGCACCCAATCTACCACATCGACAACCCGGTCGGCCAGCCCTGGAAGCAGATGTCGCCCGTCATGGCCCGCACGCTCGACATCCCCGCCGACGCCATCATCCCGTTTGACAGCTGGATCAAGCGGGTTCGCACGTCGCCGCTGGTGCCCGATACGGAGAACCCGGCGGCGAGACCGATGATGGTGGAGTTCTTGGCCGGGAACTTCGAGCGCATGTCGTGTGGGGGATTGATCCTCGACACGGAGAGGGCGCAGGAGCATAGCGTTACGATGGCGAGTGAGGGCCCTGTCAGTCCCGCGTTGGCGGTGAAGTTTGTGGATAAATGGAGGGAGATGGGGTTTTTGAAGTGACAACTTCCTGTCTCTCTTTTCATAGCAGGCGACTGCTTTGGAGCCCGTGGGCGGTAGGATCACTGGTAACGAGGTTTTCCGGAGGTCAATTGGTTCGGGACATTTTTCGTTCAAAGATCTTTCTTATTTTATATATCTAGGTCATTTCCCCCCCAATTGGTATCGAGAGCTCTAGTTTATAGGACTCGGCGTTTCTACGTCTATAGATCATCCATTCACAAAATTTCGTATCACCGATTCCTTTTAAGCTTACCCGATCTCGTCGACCTGGGTCGCCAACACGCGGATACTTGAAGCAATCATCCCTCCTCAACGATATTCCGCCCGCTACAAAAGCTAATATTAGGGACTCCTGTAACCAGCCTTTCCACGGGGCCTTGACCACGATCGATTCGAGATCTTTACGTTTTCTGATCCCGGCGATCAGCACGTTTGATCTGGCAATCAGCATCATCTGATATGTGGTCTCTCATGGGGTCAACGGGGAGAGAGTCCTTGTTCTGAGAGGTCTTCTTGGCTCTGAGGGGGGATTGCCTCTACTCTTGGTGTGATCTCGGGGTCCTGCCTCTGAGCCTTACATCCCCGGGGGCCTGGCCTCAGGGATGCGAATAGAAAGTGCCGACGGAAGAACAGAGTTTATGTCATCGTCATCAATAAAGTATTGTTCATTCAGTAGGCGCAGCGTGTAAGATGCAGCCGTCGATCCGGCCGCAATTCCCGGTACCTGTGCCGTCACCCATGGGTAAAGTCGTCGCCCATGCCGTGCGTAGCCTGGCACGCATGCCCGGCCGCGTACTGAGTCGGATCGTCGCATCGGCCGGCACATGATGACGAACAATCATGTCGGTATGCCCGATGAAGGTCTCCTCGCCCCGCCCCCATGGCAGGTCAGATGCAGGCATGAGTGTAAGCGATCGATCCCACGCCCATCGATGGCCCGCACCTGGTGGGTCTGGGTCTGAATTCTCTACACGAGTACGAGGGAAGGGTGTGGTGTTGGGTTGGGCCCAAGTTACATCCACGGTTCCGGCCCAGTCCCCTGATTAAGGCGAGGTAATGCTGGGTAGTGAGTGAGCCTTGCGCTATATGTAGCCGGGCAACTCCGGACAGGGGGGAAGGGGGGAGGAGGGGGGGGTAGAATGGAGTTTAGAGGTTACGATTCTCCCCGGCAGCTACTAGAATTGGAGGGAGTGGGGGTGTACTTACGGCCCGCTGTGGAGGCGGGGGGAGCTGAGGGGGAATTGTTGGAGAGAGAGATGGGTAAGGGGGAGGAGCTAATGATGACAAAGTGAGGTTTACCCAGAGCGTGGGTTCTCAACTCCGGTCGTCCCAAGCCTATCGCGCCAGAAAGACGCATGTATTTGCAGCTCCCCAGGCACGTGGGAAAAGCGCACGTGGCAACACAGTTCCGGCCAATCCAGGTCATCCTTACTATAACGTCGGAAGCGCCTATATTAGTAGATAAGGTATATAGAGTCGTTGTACCCTAATACTATAATAATATATTAAGTATAGTAGGCGATAACTAATACTATAAAAAAAAATTCTTTTCTATATCTATCTATTTTAGTATTATTATCTTATTCTAGTATTAAATCTTTATTCATTAGATAGCCAAGTGTACGTTAGAAGCAGTGTTAAAGCTAGGATTTAGAAGTTGGGAGCGAAGCCAAAAATGGATGCTTTGGGGGGGGGAAACCAGAAATGGATGCTGGAGGGGACCAGAAGTGGATGCTCCGCAAGAGCAAGGGTAGAACGATAGGTGAACAACTTCTGGTGTGAACCACGCCTCATGGTGTAGACCACTTTGGGTGTACACCACGGCTGGTGGTGTGAACCACGCCCCATGGTGTAGACCACTTTGGGTGTGCACCACAGTTGATGGTGTGAACCACGACTCGTGGTATAGACCACGTTTGGTGTACGCCACGGCTGATGGTGTGGACCATTTTTGGTACACCACAGCCCGCGTGTCTAGTCACGTGATAAAAATTCCTTGCTGCGCTTCATCCTGGATCAGCATCCGACGCAGCGAAGAGGCTTGTGAAGGCTTGTCAGCTGTCCGTCCAAGTCCAATCAATAAAGCAATGATGAAGATGACGATGGTTTCGTACGTATCTATTTGACGACTGTCAGCTTCGTTCAGAACGCCCCAGGGGCCAGGGCGGTAGACCTACATATTCCATAGCCCCAACGCCCGCGCGTCGTTTTTCTCGGTCTTGGGTTCGATGTGTTTCTTGACTGCAGTGCCATTGACAATCGCTTTGTTGATGTCAGAACCCTTCTCACGAGCTCGCTGGAAGAAAACCTCCGGAGACTTCTTAGGCACCGCCGACAGCAGATGGAGCAGTCCCGACGAGGCGAAAAGCGTGAGCATCGAGACATCAAAGCAGAGAACTATTTGATGGGTGTGAGAGGCATGGGAATCAGGTTTATGTGACCGACTGAGGCCTCGCCACGGAGCGCCGTGCAGCACAGGCGAAGGCGAACACCGGTCTTGCCCTGACTCCAAAATTGGTGGGCACAACACGTTTTGCCAGTGTCAACGGGAGTTGAGAAGGTCGGGTACATCGAGCGGCGAAATACTCTCTTCCGACTTTGTCCATTGGATCCGGGGCTACGATCTGGCCATCGAATGATAAATCTGTGCCGCCATGGCCGTCCATTGTTCGCCAGGGGAATCCGCGCTGAGGGCGTACGTGCGGAGGGTATACGTGCTAAGGGCGTACGTGCTGAGGGCGTACTCCCCTTAAGGTACCTCCACAAATTGAGGTGGGGAGTACGCGCCAGGGGAGTGCACGCCGGGGGAGTACTCCCACGGCCATCCAAAAAGTGAGGGCGTGAAGGTGAAGTAGAGTACTCACAGACTTCCAAAAAGTGAGGGTTTTCGAGAAGCGTGTTTGATCACCACCACTGCAGCCTAATCTAAAAATAGTTAGCGACCAAACCCCCTTAGCGACCAATCCCGTTCAGCGACCAGACTCCTTCAGCGACTGGACTCCCTTAGCGACCAGACTTCCTAAAAGTTTGGTCACTCAAAATGTCTGGTCACCTTTTGTGGACCTTGCCTCCTAGGAGATTTTTCCTAAGAAAAAGTTCCTAGGAGAATTTAACTTCTCGGCGTATTAACGGTCCGAGATTTCCTACAGTGGCTCCTAGGAACTCTTTCCTGGGAGATAATCGTGCTGAGGGTGGCGCGATGCCAGCATTTATAGCTTGGCTCTCCTAGGAAGAATCTCCCAGGATTGCTGATGGTCATGTTGCCATCCACGATATCATATACCTTTAAAAGGTGTATATATTCAGGAAGTGTGTATTCTTAAAAGGTATGTACCCGGGAAAGGTACCCTAAAGGAGCCAGAATTGAGAGGAGCCAAAAGTGAAGTCAGTATACATTCAGAAAGTATGTAGGCCTGGGAAGTAACACTGTGGAAGCCGCTATGGTATATACCAAAAATGGCCCATTAAGACCGTCTCAGGATTACTGATGTCTGCAAACGGTAGTCTCTTGACTAAGGTTGTCTTTAGATGATGATCTCAAGACAGAATTGATCTAAAGACTATGGTCTGAAGACGAAATCAGTCGTAGGACCCAATCTGTCTTGAGACAAATGTCTGGTAGACATTTGGGGTCTACAGTCACATGTCAGAAGACATCATTTGTCCCAAGACGCTAGTCTGAGGACATCATATGTCTGACATCCAGAAGGGGAGGCTTAGAGAGAGCCAAATATGGATGTCGGAGGGGCTTAGAAGTAGATGTTTAGAGGGAAGAAGCAGGCAGATGGCCTCGATATCGGAGTCAATAGCTTTTATCTAATAAATTTCAAAATGGAAGAGGATACCGTAGGGCACCTGGATCCTCTGGGGTATGAGAATACCCTGCGGTATCTAGGACCGCGGTCATTTATTCCGTGCGGACCTAATGTCCTCGAGGCTAGATTTTCCTTACGGTCATCATTCCCGCGGGATACTTGCCTCCCCTGTGGTACAAGAATACCCCTGCGAGCTCTCCAAAACCCTTATAGTATTGTCGGTCATGTGTGCCGTGAAAAACAGCGCTGCTCGCTCCAGCTCTAGCCCCCGCTTATTTCTTGCTTCCCTCAGTCAGGCCATACTAAATTTAGAATGGGGGCCCTTATAGGCTATGGGGAGGGACCGTTTCTCGTCGGGTGAACGGGTTCTTTTGAAACGCATGTGAAACGGGGAGTTTGTGATCGAAGTGAACCTTCTAGAATTAGTCTTCCAATCTACAACGCTCGATCAACTATGTTGCTATGACTTTTGCAGTACCACAGCATTTACGACAGCGGCTCGCTAAAGTCATTGGTGACTTAAAAGATGCTATTGGGCCAGAAGCTGCAAAAGCATACTTAACCCGTGTCAGTGTTGAGCCGGTCGAGTTGGAGCCAGGAGCTGAGCTTTGTGATGACTCGTGGATGGAGTTTATAGATGAAGACTGTATGACTGATGCTAGTGAAGCATTGTGTCCCACGCGGTCATGCTCCTCAGGAGAGAGAGGACCATCACCTTTGCAGGTAACAAACTTAGAGACAGAAGCTGACACACAATCTCCAGCACCTTCGCCTCGAACCACCAGCCATCATCAGGAATCAAAGGAAAAGCACAAGAGGGGGAAGTCCGGACACAACACGCTCGAGTCGATTGTACAAAGCTTACCACGAAGGGATCTTCTCGATTGCCTTGACATCCATTGGGAGGCCTTGACCGTGGAAGGACTGTTTGCGATGCCCTCCTGCCAGGTGTATACGTGGACTTTGGAAGAGAGCTCGGATCAAGCTCGTCGACTGCAGCATCATCTCATCCTCCGACACTTGAACATCGAAGACGACCTTCACCAATGGCGACGATCGATTGCGGAAAGGAGGAATTTAGATGGCTACTCCAGCTTCTTTGCCGACACCCAAGCTAAACACTGGACTGAGAAGCATACCCGGCAAAGTGGGGTGAAAAACAGCAGTGCAGCACACACAGAATACTTGGCCCACATCTATGCGGATCGAACTCCGAAGGATTACAAACATGTAAAGCAAGGTCTGAAGAAGGACCTGCGGTATGGGCGACGTTGGTCAATACTCCTCGATGGTTTCGTTACTGACGACGGCAACACCATCTCTGGACTAGGCTTGGGATTCCTATTGCTCTGCGGACCTACCACGGCCAGGAAAATGTTGCCCGCCCTCTCTCACACAATCGAAAATCGGCTGACCAGCATTCCAGATATAATACGACACGATACAAAGATCACTATCTGAAGACTCTGGTCACGTACATTCGCCACTCACACGCCAACACGTTAAGTTTGTGTGGGACTTTGCAGTCAGCAGCGGAAAGCCTGGTATATCATGGTAGGTTTCGTGACGACGACAACTTCAGCGCTATAGCAGCAGGCTTGAACCAATACCAAGCTCAATGCCCGCGGAAGGGAGGTGCCCTCTCGGACTGATTGGGAAGTCTTCAGGCGAACTTTGTCGAGGCTTCAAGGCCTTGACTATGGGTAAGAATACCGCCAAGTTGATACCATACATCGAATAATGAGCATAATGGTCTTCACGTAAGTTATGAGATGGTTGAAACCGTTAATGACCTTCTGAATTACTCTGGGCCTAGGAGTGCCACAACTATGGGAGGGGAGCCAAAAACGGCTCAAGCAGCCAAGAATGGAGGTCATCCTGCTTACACATATAAGTCGAGGGCAAGTCATCGGAGTTCGTAAAGGTAACTTTCAACATAAGACCCTTCATTTCAGTCCAATCGAGAAACCATTATACTATGACTTACGCAGCAAAAGCAAAGACACAACTATTTAGCAGAAAGAAACCAAGTTTAATCAAGAAGGCAGATGATTTAGCAAGGTTATGTCACGCCGACGTCGCCTTAGTCATTCGCAGGAATGGGCGATACTATACTTATCTATCGATTGATCACCCACGGTGGCCTCCCACTATGTCAGAGATCGTGAGTACGAAATCGGCATATTGGTTCTCAATTAATTCGACCGTTAGAAAGCATCGTACCCGTTGCCTGTCAACGTGTTATCCAAAGATCTTGACCACGCCAATTGTCAACAGTTGGAAGCGGAGGACCCGTCCAACACAAAGCCTAATTCCACAAGGACAGAGGAGGACCCGTAGTTGATATGGGATCTTATATGATGATGGAAAGTGCATTTGGTGGAGACTTGTAGCATCTAGATAAACCTGGCTGTATATGTGTAATATTATGCAAACTTCAACCGTTACGATCGCAACTTTCGCTGGCTTCATGTTTGCCCCGATTCTAAACAGAGCAGTTCGATTTGGGTGCTCTCATGAGGAAACACGTCGGATGGCCAGATACTAGAAACCTTTGAATTTGAAACGGACGCTCCAAATAGCCTTTCCCCAGGATTGTTCATTTAAGCAAAGCATCGTCCATCACGATGGACGACTCAGTGCCGAACTTGAAATACTCTAATCATTTCTCCGTCAACCCTATACTTGTTCCCATACAGTTGCATCCTCATTCGACAAACGCCAAGGAGTTGCATCCTGAGTGCAGGACCACCTCCATCCCACTTACAATCGTGGCAGCGTACCCTCTGAGTTCTTGTTCCACGTCAGCCTGAACGGCAGCATCTTAGAATGCATCTCTTACATCCTCTTTCATCATCCACTGAAATGACGAGGGATGAAAACTAGCATTGGTCCGACATGTAGATTCCATGAATCCTCGCCGCGTGATTTTTATAGTGCATGAGGCTTGCGAGTGCCAGCTGCGCGCATTCATCGTTAGGGAATGGGCAGTTCTGGCCTGGCTGAAACCGATGATGCCGGTCAAAGTGGCGCTGCAACGAATGCTTACTGCCGAAGACATGTTGTCGTTCGGGTGAGGGCAGCGTGGCGTCGCCAATGCAATGTAGACACTGGAAAGGCCGACATTGGAGTGGAAGTTGATGTCCAACGGGTGCGTTGAAATCTGAGCATTCCGATTTGATTTCCACATCAGTAGGATCATCCAACGAGCTTGTCGCAGTGTTATCCTCCCACGATGGACGAGATTTCCGAGGACGCCGTTCTTAGCGACTGCACAGCGAGACCAAGTCGTCGACAATGGAGATCTGCCGATCCAATTTCCCATCGCATTTGGCGGACGATGGTGGATCAAAGAAGGCTTGGGAGATGCGCGCGCGTTCCTCGAAGGCGTACTCTACTGGAACGGGACGAGGTTGCACGGGGGAGAGGATGGGATCGTTGGCTGCCAGCTGGGCGAGCATATCTTGCATCGGGGCTGCCGCGTCGTAGTCCTCATGCAATTGCGCCTTGAGTGCCCGCCCTTTCTCTTTGAGCAGACGATCGATGTCCCGCTTGACTTGCTGATATTCGTCATAGATCGGCTGACCTACTGCCCGATAGATAAACCCAAAATTCTTGCGAATTTGTCCGTAGAGATCTTGCTGGTGCTCGCGTAGTTCTTGGATGCCCGCATCCTGCCGTAAGTGCTGTAGTTGTTGGAGGGACGACCCGCGAGGTCGACGAGGATCGATCATGCGACTCATCCGATGAGAGGCAACGATCAAGTCCCCTCGTGACGCGGTGCCTCGATAGGCCGCTTGCGTGTCGTAACGAATCATTCGGGAGAGATAATTCCGCTGGAAGATCATCGAACTGGCATGGTCGAGGACCAGATTGCGCACCGCCTCGTTCGAATTGGGGTCGTCTATCTCAATTAGCTAATCGGTACCTGAGTCAAGCTCTCTGAGCCTCACCGTTGATTGCGTTACCCGCCGCTCGACGGAGGCAATAAGTAGTCAACACCTGCACGAAGCCAGTCTCCTCTCCCAAACGCTTCACCCACTCCTGATATCGACCATAGGGAAGGGGTTCGTTGGGCTCTGTCCCATTCGCATGGTCCGAACTGCTGGATGCGCGGAAGACGGGCTGGTCCTTCATCGCCTCGTGCCACTGGATGGGCTGGCAGTTCAGCCCAGGGCGTACCCCAAGCGTAAAGACCACTCGAGGGGTGATATCCGGGACCCGGAAGGCGCCGTCATTGCAAGCAAGAGCAACGATATGGGAGATCACGCAGAACATTGGATTGTTGTCCACAAAGAAGGTATAGGTTTTCCTGCGTGAGAGTCAGTACCTCGGAGCGGTCGGGAGAGGGTTCCTACTCACGGGCGCTTTCGCTTCTGTCGTGATTTGGTCTTCTTCAAGCGAAGCTGCAGGGTCAGGGCCACCTCGCCCGTTTTTTGGTCGCGCAAGACGAACAGATCGATATCGCCGTAAGCGATCCCCAGCAGCGCCCCCGGGCGAGAACCGGTGACCGCGGCCAGTAAGAGAAGGGTGGCGACCTGCACCCGCTGGCGTTCGTGCGGGAAGGAGTTGGTATCAGTCACCCAGTGACAACGGAGCACCTCCAAGAAGTCTTCCACGTCCAATAAGGGTTTGTCCGTCTCGCTGTCATCCAAACCATGCTCTTGTGTTAGGGGTCCAACAATGAACTGATCCCTCCTCGTTAGCCCTGCTCAGGACCCCTGAGACCGTGGTAGCGTACCTCGTAAACTTTTTTCAACACCAGGGGACTGATTCGTCGACCCTTGTATTTGATGTATACCTGGCTGAGCTGGTGCCAGTACGTGGTGACGGAGCTGACTTTCCGGACGGTGTACTCGTTGCACATCCAGTGAAAGAAATTGTTGATCCTGCCCGCAGGAGACTTCTTGAGCGTGTGGTATGGGTCGATATTCACCACCTTGCAGTACCTAAAAGAGGTCATTGGTGAGTAGCAGGACCGATGGAGCGTGAAGGGAGGAGCATCCGACATACTCTTTCCATAGACCTTCCATCCTATTCATATGGGATTCGGTGGAGTCCTCGTAAAGACCCGTAGACCGACGCTTCTTGTCCACCTCTTTGTACCGCCGGTTGTAATAGTCGCGTGCAGACACATGGTCCTTTGCAGTGGGGGGTAACTGGGACGTGGTGGAGGGCGCAGGGGCGGCGTGGCGTGGGACTTTGCGCCGAGTCATGGTCAGTAAGCTGGACACGAAGAGTATTGGTAGAGCAAGCCAGGAGGAATGAACGTTGGCAGGAAGGATAGAGGGAAAGACAAGAAAAAGTAGAGAAGGAGGGTGCTGACTTATTTATGGCCATGGGAAGAGGGCCACTTTGGGCTTATAAGTAAGCGCTCCGGGGCATCTGCGAGCACCCTGAGATCCTGGGCGTCGCAATCCCGCATCTCGGTTCGTGTGCACACAGCCGAGCAGCCCACCACAGAGGGGCACCACCAGTATGTGGATGATGCTTGTGAAGTGCAGATGGATGATGAGAGTGGTGTTAGCTGATAAAGACCATGCAGCGGAAGTGATGGTAGTGGCCGTCAGGGCAGCATGCGTGGGCAGGGAAGCCGGTGCAAAGGTTGCTTAAAACAGCGTCGAGGTATGCCGAAAGCGGCTACCTTTTTACCCGGATCCAGGTTAAGTTAATAACATTTACAATTTTTTATTTCTTTTATTTCTTTGGTTCTTAAACGTTTAATAAGAATAAATAACTTAACAAGCATTTTGTTAGACACACTATTGTTATTTGTCTTCTTGTTGCTATTTATTGTTGCTACAATTACTACTCTTGATAATCTTAATAACTTATATCTTACTTTTTTTTCTAAAATTACTAACGTCTTCGAAGAGTTGTTAATTACTAGATTTTTTCAAGTTATTTCGAACATTTTTAATCTATTTGCGAAAGACATTAAAGCGTCGCGAAGTTCGATTTCTTGTTTTAACAACATAAGCTATGCGACAAACTGTTAATTGAACGACAAAATATCTTGCGTAAAATCTTACTTTCTTTTTTCTTTTTGCAAATAAGTTATAACGTTTTGAGTAAAAAGTAAATTAATTTCGATAAAAGAAAATTGCGTTGTTATTAAAGTTATTTATCTAATTTAATGTTCGAAGTTGTTGTTTAGCTAAAGATAGTCGAAATTTGCTTCTTAACTAACGCAAATTTCGTTAATTTTCTTCGTCTTTTTATTACGAAGCTTTGCGTAAATAATCTTAATAACTTTTATAACTTTTATTTAAATTACTCTTATCGCATCTTTTTCGCATATTTATTTCGACTTTACTTGTTATAACTTGTCTTGTCAAATAATGTCAAGAATTTCGCTAACAATAATATTAACAATCTCGATCTTGTCTTTCGCTTTGTTTAAAATTGCTAAGATTTATTTTTATTAATTTTTCTTTTCGTTTCTTTGTTTTATTTAGTCTAAGATAATTTGTTAAACATAATATAAATTAACAATATTATAAAGAACTACGCTAAGTAAATTATTTCGATTTATGTTTATCGTCAATATATTAATAATTAATTGTTAACATTAATACTTATAAAGTAAAATAATATATCGAAAAAAAATATTTTACGATTAAGTTCGAAATTTCGAGATAATATTTCAAGATTATATTAACAATTAAGTTTTGTTACAATCTTTATTATTATTCTTGACTCGACAAGCTAAAGCGTTGTAATCTCTAATTATCTACTATTTAATAATCTCTTGTAGCAAACAATTGTGTTACGATGATCGAATGTTACGATAATTGTACTTTTCTTACTTGATAAAGTATTTCTTGGCAATCAAGTCTATATTTAGATTTGAAGAACTTTTCTTCTTCTAGCTAGTAATTTAATTCTTTTTATCACTAGTGTTTTTCTTGCAATGCGAGAATCGCATCATTTAATAACTTCAAAGAAGTTTAATAATCAATTTCTATATTAATTACAACTAGAGAAGAATATCTCACTAAAAAAGAATTATCTTACTAGAGAAAAATTATCTTATCATTATTTTTGCTTTTTAGAAGCTTGCTTTATTACACAATGAAGTTTGCTTTTTTATTGCAAAAATTGTCTACTAAAAAGAGAATATCTCATTAGTATTTCGTACTAATAGAAGTTTGCTTTACAAGCAAACATCATTATTTTTTCGTTAACAATCTTGACGTTGTTGTTAAAACTATCGAATGAGATCATCGAATTTGCGTGAAAGCTAAACGATTTTCTAGTAAAAATCAACGAATTATTGCCAAAATGATTTAAGAAGTTCTTGCCTATCTTGCAAAATGTACTAAACAACATTTTTAAATTAGTGACTATCTATATAGCGATTAAAACTAGTGAGCGTTTAAGATTTATTAAATCGTTCTATTATTCATTAAATTAGTTCGTAAATCGATCGATTTTTATAAAAGCTATAAAGACTTTTATAACAAACACAAAAGTCTATTAGCAAACGTTAATTTATTTTAACTTTTTTTCTTTTTTGCAAACAAAAAAGCTAAAGAGTTTAACAAAAAAAAAGTATTTTGTAGAGCTCGAAGTCTTTAACTTCACGCATCGCTATACAATTTTAAAAAGTCAATAATACTTTAATATCAAAAAGAAATTAACGTTTATTTGATTTTCTTATATCGATTTTATCGATTTATTTTATTTTATTTGTTTAAAAGACTTTTCTTAATTTTTAAAACGAATTTATATTTTTCGTTACTTAAACGTCTTTTGAATTAAGCTTTTTCGAAGCTCACATTATTGACGTCTCTAAAACAAAAACGAAAAACGAGTAAAACGTTTTAAAACAATCAAAAAAAAGATATTTCGCTCATTCGAATAAATATATTGCGAACAATAATGTTAATTATGATAAAAATTAAAGATTTAATGAACAATCTCGCAATGTAAGAGCTAATTAATTAGACAATAATTAAAGCATTAGCAAGCTACATTGTTTAATTAAGCAAATTATCTTCGTTTGTTGCTCTTTTAAACTTAACAAATTTTGCTAATTAATAAAACTCTTTAAAACAATAAAATTCTTCAAGATTAATCGAATTAACTAATAATAATATCTTAGAAAATAACGTCATGTTTCAAGTTTTTAATTTAGATTATTTTTATTTAGATCTTAAGAAATTCTATAACAAAAGCGACATTATCACTATCGAAAAAAAAATTATTTATCGAAAGATATATACTTTTTGTCGCAAAATTGACAACTATGTCATTATCCTTAAGAGAGAAAAAATTAGAAATTATATATTTATATGCTTTCGAAAAAACGCATTGTATTAATAATTAAATAATTTTACTTAAAATAAGAAAAATTCAATAATTATTTTGCTCAATAAATTAAATCGTATTTTTTGTTATTTAAAAAAATGATTTAAAATCTTTATGTTAGCGATTCAAAATAAGCTAAATTAAGAAATCTTTTTTATAAAGAATTCGCAAAACGAAAAGAAATTGTACGTATATATACAAAATGTAAAGTTGTACGCTATATAAGCAAATTTAAGTAAAAATCTAATTAAAACAATTTAAATTTAGAATTACTTGTCGTTAGAGTTTTAAGTAATTATATTGTCGCTTATAGCAAATATTTTAATTCGAAAATTTGACAAATTAATAACAAATTAAAAGAAAATGTGACAACGTATCGCTTTATTCTAAGAGAAAAATAAGAAACAAAATAAAAAAGAAAATTAATTTTCTAAGAAATCGAAAAACAAGTTTAAAGTTAATAAGAAATCTTATTGTAATCGTTCGCAAATACGAGTAGATAAAAGAACTTTTATAGATTGTTCTTTCTTTAATCGTTATTTCGAACAAGAATAAAATAACTTTCGTTCAAATTATTAGCAATTTTACTTTTCTTCATATTAGCAAAATTTCTTATTTTATTAATCGAGCTTTTCTTCTTTGCAATAGAATTTTTCTTATTAAGAAAAAGACTTAATTTTTTTAACATCAATAATAAAATAAAAGCTTATATAAATTAACAAAACGCAAATATGTTTAAATCGAATTCGACTTAAATTTACTCGACTTAATTAAACGCTCAAAACATTTAAAATTAAAAGATTATCTTATTTTTAACAAAACAATCGCTAATAATTATTGTCAATAATGTTAATCTTTATTAAAATAAATTTTACGATCAAGATAAAATTATTATTGTAAAAAAAAACGCGAGAGATTTTTATATTTTTACGAAACGAATAACGCAAATTTTTCTTTTTAGATTTTAAATTTGCAAATAATACATTAATAAATTTAATTATACTTCAATAATTAAGACGAATATTAAAATTAAAAAGATAAAGAAAATGCAAAAGCATATTACGATTACGCATTAACAAATATTGAGACAACGCATTCTTAAGATTGCGAGACTAATTCTCGTGAAAAGATTTTTAATAGAAAGAAGAAAAATAACAAGAAAAATAACAAGAATGTTAATAATTTCTTTGTCGACGTAACATAATATATCTTTTTAAAAAAAACATCGTTAAAAAATTTATTTATTAACGATGTTAAAATACTTTCGAGTTTAGAAACAAGCTTTATGCTTACGTACGATTGTACAAAAAGAAAAATTAACAAAAGTTCTTAAAGTTTATCGTTAAGAATTTTCGACAACATTTGTTTTTAAAACTAGTTTTTTCAAATATAATTAAACGAAAAATAATAACTTTCTTAACAACATCTTTTAAAGAAAACGAAATAACATTTAAAACGTAACATTACGTTATAACAATAATTAAATACAACGTTAACAATTTATTTAATCTCTTTTACGTAAATTTTAATTGCAACATGTTTATAATAAATTGCGTTTTCGTTAAGACAAAAATATTTAACATAAAGATTAAAAAATGTTTTTTAATTTTATTAAGAAATATCGACGCGATAGGATATATTTTAAACGAGTAATTCTTTGTAAACGTTTATTTAAGAAGCAAAAATAAAGTTAATAATAAAGTGATTACTTACATATGTTACGAAGTTCATTTAATAAATAATTTTAAAACGCATTTTTTTATAAGTACAAACATTCTAAAATTAAAACAAGTAATTATAAATATATTAAATCGAAGACTAAGATTCGAATCTTGTAAAAAAAATTAATATTTTGCGAAATAAAAACTTAAAATAACGTTTAAATTTGTCAAATTGTTTGTACAACAAAGAAAAGAAAAATTTCGCAAAATTAATAGCAAAGATTGCTATAATTTTGAAGAAGAAAAATAAGCTTTCTAAAAGTAATTTTTTTTAAACTTATAATGTTAGAAACGTATATCTATTTCGTAAATGCGAACTTTTAATTTATTAATTTTCGCAACAATAAAGAAATCTTGTAGAAATTCAATAATTATTGTTATGTTAAACGTATCGTAAAATACGAAAATAAAAAATGTTATATTGTGAAGAAGAAAAATTACTCTTTTGCGATAAATTTTTCTTTCGAAGATTATTTAATTTTATCAAAATTAAACTTTACTAAAATACGTTTCTCTTAAAAGATTATCTTAAAAAAAATGAAAATTTAGTTAAAAAACAACATTATTATCTATAAGTTACTCGATAAGATTGCGAAATATATTAAGATAATTAATTGTTATTTAAGAATTTAAAAGAATATTAACGATACAATAGATCTTTCTCTCGAAAAGCATATAAATTTTTTTATAGTAATTAATTAATAAATCATTATTGACGCGAAATTAGCGCACAAAGTTTATTTATTAAGTTAAAAGTTAAAGATTTTAATTAATAAAAAGTTCGACAAGATGTATATACAAAACAAACTAAAATAATTCGATAATTTTATACTTTTCGAATTTTCGAATTTTTTATTTTCGTAGTGTGAAAAATTGTATATATTAATTTAGATAAAAGATTTATTCGAAAAGATAAAACGATAATTAATATTTAAGATTTAAACGTTATTAGCGTTACAAATTCGTATTTTTTATTATTGCAAAAAGATGTAATATTTAAATTACAAAATTGCTTTTATATTATCGTCGTAAACGACAACGAACAATTTTATTAATTTTTAATTAAAAAAAAGCATTAAGATCGTTTTACGACTATCTTTTACAAAGAAAAAGAACGATCAAATATAATTCTTATAAATTTCAAAAAATTAATATTGTATATTTAAAATAAACCGAACAAATTTCTTAGATTTTATCGCGAGTTTTGCAAATGTTATATTAACAATATTGTAGTCTTTTCGCGCAATATTGCTAAGCATTTGGCGCATTTTAAAATTATTTTCGCTTTATTTTCTTAAATTAAGATTTCTTTAAAATCGAAGAAATTGTATATTAAATATTTATTCGTAACATTATTAAGACAACGTGTTAATAATTTAGATCTTTAAACTTTCGAAGAAAAGCTTGTTGCGTTAAAAGAACTTAGTTTCTTTAAAACGTTAAAAAACTTAAAAATTTATTTAGAAATAACAATTTAATTTCGATTAAAAATCGTTTACTCTATTTAAATAGCAAAAGTTTTTCAAAATCTTAAAACAAATTTGTTAAAAAAGTCTTTAACTAAAAGTAAAAAAATTCGCGTACAATATTGTAGAAATATTAATATCATTTTTAACGATATAAAGCAACAAAGTTTTAAAATGCTTTAATAACAACTAACGAAAAAGAATAATTTTTATTATCATAATTATTATAAATAAATATATATCAACATAGACGATTTCAAGAAATATAAATTCGAAATTTATATTTATCACGTGAAAAATAATTTTAACACGAATTTCTTTTAAGTAATTAACATTCAAATTATAATGTATCTTTTTAAGCTACTAAATAACGTCAAAAAGAAATACTAGTTAATAGAGTTCGAAGTAATAGCGTTTGTCTAAACACTTAAAAAAATTCGACACATGTTAAATTACATTTCAAAAAAGTTTATCGTAATTTTTATTAATTATTTCGCGATAATTGACATTGCGAAACAAATTAATTTTTTTTTTTTTGTTAATTAAATGAATCTACGATTTATTTGCGTCTCACAATATATTTTATAAGTTTTTCTTAACATTAAATAAAAAGTCAAAAAATACAATATTATTTTTAACGCTCTTTTACAACTATTGCGAAAAAATTATTCTTAAAATGATTTTACAAGTGACGAAATTCTAAATAAGATATCAACGTATTACGTTACTTTAATTAAGATAACTTTATTTTTCAAAAAAAAATTAACGAAGATTTACAAGATTAATAGAAAGTAATTTAAAATCTACGAAATGCTTCTTAGTTAACGCAAAAAAAACAATAATAATTAACGAAAGAGTTAAAACTATTTAGTTAATCTAGAACAAATATTAACAAAACAAAATTTTGCTATTATTTTTTAACAAAAGTTTTAACTTTAACGATAAAAATTTAGATCGTAATCTTAATGTCTAATACAATAAATACAACATCGAAAAAATCAATTAAGTCGAAAACGACAAGACGAAAATTTGCTATTATAATTTTAACAACTTTGATAACATTAAAGAATTCTAAAAAAATTATTATCTCGAAAGAGTTAACAACATTGAAGAAATCAATTAAATTAAAAAAAATTTAAGTAAAAGACATTTAATTTATAATGAAGAAAGAATTTATTTACTTTTAAGACAAAAAGAACAAATAACTAAAATTATGCATTTTTAAAGCTATAAAAATAAGAATTTTTAAACTATCGCATAATGCATAAACGCACGAAGAATTCTCACGCATCTATAATAAAAATATAGTTAATTATTATATAAGAAACTTAATTAGACGATTTAAAAAATATTTAAAGCATTACTTATTATATTAGCTTAATAACACAATTAGATATCGTTTGTACAAACAACTAAAATCTATTATCACAAAGTTAAAAATATTTTATATTATTATTATTATTTTTATTTTTGCGTTGTCAAAGTTGTTAAACAAGTACAATTCTTTTATATTAATAACAAACAAATTCTTTAAAAGGATTACGACAATAATTAAGAAAACAACTTTCTTAATTAAGAAATAAATCGTTAAACTTATTAACGCTTCGCAAATTAAAATCTTTCTTTATGCATTATTTTTAATTAAGACAAAAAAAATTTATTCGCTTTATAAAAAGCAATTTTTTATTTATTAAAAGTCGATTTACTATATTTTATTACTTATTATTTATAGTTAAATAATTAATCAAAAATATTTAATTAAATAATTAAAATAACATTACGTTATTATTTTACAACGAATTTAAACGCGAGTTAAGAACATTTTGTCATTAGATTGTGTAATATTCTAAACAACTTAAAGAATGCGTCAACGAGAAAATCTTCAAATAAACTAATTTACGAGAAAATCGTTTGCGATGTTCTATCATTAATTAGTTTTTACAAAGAAGACATTAATTACGTCGCAAAGAAAAAAAGAAATTAAAGAGAAATTACGAAATTTATAACGTTTGTTAACGTAGAAATGAAACTTCAATATAACTATTGTCATTAGTCGCTCATCTTAAGAAAGAATAATAAGATATTTCTTAAATTTTATTTGAAATATAAGATTCTAGATTTAAAAAATTCTAAACTCTTGAATTAAAGAATAGAGTTTTTTACAATTTTAAAAGTCTATAAGCATCTAACGTTTAAACTAGATTTATCTCTTAATTAGAAAATTCATTTTGTGATATTTATTGTCATGCTAGAACTTGCGTCAAAGAAGAAAAAATTTATATTTTAAAGTCATAAATATTAAATTATCGTCTATGAATAATGTCAAAGAAAATGATCAATATAAGTTCGAAAAATTGCTTGACAAACGTGTAACGTCGCGCGACAACAAAGATCGAAAAAAGAAAATTATTCAATACTTAATTAAGTGAAAAAATTAAAACTTAACGCATAACGTATAATATAATGAAGTCAACTTAAAGAAAACGTTAAATTTGATTAATAATTATTTAAACATTTACGACGCACAATTAATACAAAATATTAAAGCTCGTAAAGCAACATTGTTTAAGTCAAAACAATAAATAAATCTATTAAAGTGTGTTTTGTTTACAAAAACTCAAAATTCTTGCTTTAATTGTTCGTCGAAAACGTATTATCACAAAATTGTTTTATAAAAATGAATTTACTTTGTGTTATGATATTATTTTGCTTATTATATGTTTTACTTGCAAATAAATTTCGAAATTCTTAAAGTTAATAGACGCGCAAAATGCGTTAGCTTTGCTTTATAGTTAAACATAAAATTAACATCAATATTTCTTACGCAATAGCAATGAATTTCTTTGCTTTTGTTTTCGCATAGAAATATTTATTAAATAAATAAAAACAAATTAATAAAAAAATATTAATTGCGAAACGAAATAGCAATCGAGAAACAAAAGTTTAAAGAAATTGTTTTTTTAAACGTGCGAAACAATTAATAGTGCAAACGAAAAAAGAGTCGATAATTTAGTTTTGCTTCGCATAGAATTCCCATATTGTAATAAATTAATTAAACGCACAATATAAGAAACGAGAGCAAAAATGCGACGCAAAATCTTATAATCATTAATGTCGTCTTTAAAGACATAAGACTAGAAATTGCTTTTAAAAAAATTCGAAAATAAAAAATTATATTAATAAAAAATTATTGTGATTTACTAATTGTCTTATTACGACAAAGACCTATTAAAAAACAAATTGCTTAACATAATTTATTAGCAATTTAATAAACTTAAAGAAATCTTCGTTAAAACAATAAAAAAAGTAGTTTTGTAAATTCTAAATCTATTAAATTTAGTCTTATATTTAAAAAAGAAATTAATTGTTACTTTGATTTTTAACAAGTACAAATTCAAATTATTGTCATTAACGAAGAAGAAATTTATACAACAAAATTGTTTAATTATTAAGAATCGCTACTTTGCGACAATCACAAACGATTATTAGCGCATTTTTAACATAATAAAATAAAATAAATATCTAAAGAATAAAGTTAAAACTTTAAAAGAATTGCTTAACGCGTGTAATAAAAATAAAAAAAGGTTAACTTTTGTATTGTTAATGTTAATCATTTATAATATAATAACAATTGCGAAAATTCTTTTCTCTCTAATAATTTACTTAGAAATCGAAATTATTATTTCGATCTCGTTAATAATAAATTATTGTGACAAATTTACTAATTTTAAGTATTTTATTCTTAAGACATAAAAAGAAAATTAATCATATTTTGATCTTTAAAATTTAACTTTATTTGAGATTTTTAATTAAAATAACAATTTTAAATACATTCGAGAAAGATAAGAATAAAATCTCTTAAAAAAAATTATTACTTTGTTAAAAGTGAAAGCAATCGTAACATTTTAAAAATACGAAACTAATTTAAAAGCTTCGACGAAATTAGTGTTTTAAAATTCTTTATTTTGTCAATTGATTACACACACATATAATACAAAACTAAGAGTTCGCAAAATATTAAACGTAAACAAAAATTTTTATCTACTTGTAAAAGAAACATTCGTCATTAATGTTTTTTAACAATTTAAAGAGCACAATAATTTTAAATTAATTACAATTTTACTTTTCTTTATATATTACAATGTAATAATAATAAAAATTTGTCTACTAAAATTGTCAATAATATGCGTCTTTTTTAGCGCATTTGTCGAAATCATTATATTTTTCAATATTATTAACAACTTAATGTTAACATTCGAAAAAATTCACAATCTTGCAATTGCGACTTTTAATTTTTTTTCGTTTTTTCTCTACATTTGCATCACGATATTAAAATTCAATTTTATAATTTTAATAAATTTCGATTTCGCAAATTTTATAAATTTTGATTTTTCAATATTAAATATGTCGATCGAAGACGAATCGCGTTTTCTCTTTTATAATGCATCAATGCTAGTTAAGCTCAATCTTAATAACTTTTTAACTAAATATTTTTCGAAGAATTGCGCAATTTTATTTGATCGATAGCTTTACGAGATTTGTAACGTCAAAGTTGCGACGCAAGAATTATATTAACGAAAGACGTTCGTTAACAAAAAAGCAATAAAAATCAATGTGTCGAATAACGAAAAACTAGTTTTTCTTAAAAATTTATCAATTTGAAAGAATTATTACGTCGTGATATACAAAATAATCTAGTTTATAAATAATGTTAAATGCGTCAAAGTTAAACATAGTATTTTTGTCAAAAAAAAAAAATTTGTGAAAAGATCTACAAAGTTAGCGATTTTTCTTAAAGATCTCGTCTTAAGACAAGAATCTAATAATAACAAAAATAAAAATAACGAATTTTTTAAAAACAAGTTTAGCAAAGAAGGAACGAAGAAAAAGACAAAAAACAAGAAGCGTAAAAACAAAAATGACAAATTCTTTAAACAAGACAAAATTAAAAAAGAAACGAAAAAATTTAAGACAAAAAAAACGCAAAGACGACGTCAAAAAAATTAAAACGAAAAACAAGAACAAAGACAAGAAAATCAAAATAAATAAAACGACGTTAAAATTAAAATTTAACATCAAGATTTTCTCGAAAAAAGCTAAGACTTCTAGATTTTCATCGATCACGCTTTTACTTTAAGCGAATCGAATAATAACGATGTTCATAAAAGCTTTTGTTGTCGCTAGAAAAAATCAATTGCACATGTAATCTTTAATTAAGATTGTTTTGACATCTAACTTAATTAAGACGAACAAAAAGAACGTTTTTAAATCACTTAATGCGATTAAGAAACTCGTAGACAAAACTATTATAAAAGTCGTAAAACAATATTTATTGTTTCGCTTTTCTTAACTTTATACGTTTCGAAAATTTCTTTTTAATTAAGAACGCTTTATCGCATGTAAAATCTTACGTACATTAGAAAAATCTTAGAAATTTTTTGAAAAAAAAGTTACATTTGCTTAAGAAACATTAAAGATCGATTATTCTTATATTTTATGCTTTATTATTTTTTTTTTCGTTTTTTTCGATAATCGATTATTCTAATTAAGGCGTATCATTAACGAAAATTTCGCTCTTAATTGTTTGTTTTTTCGCAAAAACGAAATTTCTTTTCGAATTAACTTTATTTATCACTACTTGTTTTTCTTTTTAATCGACGATTTTCTAGCATCGTTAAAGATGTATTATTAGCGAAAATTTCGTCTTTAGTTGTCTATTTTTCTCGCTATTACACTAATAATTTTCTTTACACTTCGATCGTTTTTTGGCGTTTCTTATTAGACTCTTTCCTCACCACATGTCGATTTATCGACGACGATAATTCTTGTTGTCTACGAGAATTTATGTCGCCTACGAGAATTCTTGTCGTCTACGAGAATTCTTGCCATCTACAATTATCTCTTTTGTCGCCATTAAAAATAATAACATATTAAGAAGATTAAAAACAAATATTACGATGATCGAATGTAGCGATGATCGTACTTTTCTTACTTGATAAGATATTTTTTGACAATTAAGTTTATATTTAGATTTGAAGAACTTTCTTTCTTCTAACTAGTAATTCAATTCTTTTTATTACTAATATTCTCCTTGCAATGCGAGAATCGCATCAAATTATTAAATAAAAAAGATTAATTGTTAAGCATTTTAATTCAATTGTTATTTACAATTTCTTTACGTTGAAACTAATTAAATAGCGCACGCATATTACAATCTCTCGAAGAATTAAGTACTAAAAAGAGAGCTTATTAACAAATTGTTAGAAATCATTAAATCAAATGCATAATGTAATGAATAAAGTAATTGTCTAACTATCTATCTAGTTGTTGGAGACAAATATATGGGCAAATCGATCAACATGACGATTCTAATGCTGGCGCTAGACCTAATTAGATACGAGTATTAAGTAGATCTTATGCGTCATGACAATTCGTAACAATTGCTTATCTTTTTCGAAAAAAGATCGCGTTCTCGTGATTATATTATTAGATAATAACGATAAAACTTAATTTTGCATACAATTATGCAATAAATTGGGACATAAAGCATCTATAATGCTGGAGCGCCCCTAATATGCATGTCAAACAAAAGAAATTTATGCTTATCTCTTTCAAAAATGCCTGCGACGACGACGAGAACGTTAAGAATTATCGTTAGTGCTAGTTAAGATAACGTGTCATCGTTTGAATGTAACTTGGACAACGACAATAATTTATAAAGATCAATGTAGGAAGAATGATATAGCAATATTATTCAGATGTCTTCGAGATTGTTTTTGCGTCTATAGGGGTAAATTTGAAACTTATCTTTTTGGCATTCGATCTCGCGAAGCGAAGCATTCAATAATTGTTTATTTGACGCATTGCCATTTATCGCGTTTGTAAGGTAGTTGGGGAGAGATAAGAAGACGCGTTGATTCTGGTGGCATTAACGCGTTTTCTTTGGTCGATTCTTATTGATTTGAAGTAGGCGATAATGCTCTTTTGATAAAGTCGCTTTTTGGGGGCAAACATGCGATAAAGGTCGTCTATCGTGAGGTGTGATTTGATCGTCTTTGCCCATGCAGGTGGAGGTGTAGACGACGATGTAGGAGATGCTCTTGATGCAATATTTGCCCATGTAGGAGGCGATGTAGGAGGTGCTCTCGATGCAATATTTGTCCATGTAGGTGGAGGTGTAGGAGGCGATGTTATAGGCAGACGTGTAAGAGGTGCCTTTGATGTAGAACTAGGAAGCAATAAAGGAGGTCGATTTGTGGGAATCGTTTCGATGTTAGTAATGGCGAACAGGGTAGAAGGTGATTTTGTAGACAATGTAGAAGGCGTGTCGATGTTAGCAATGGCGAACAAGGATATCTTAGGGGCAGACGACAAGATAGAAGGCGTATCGATGCTAGTAATGGCGAACAAGTCTTATTTAGAATTAGTGCTTGCGAGGGCGATAAGGAAGATCTTCTTTATGTAATACTCTTGAATATGTGTATGCAACTTGATATTGCTGGCAAATTTAATAGAGCATCGTCTACACGTATGCTTTTTGGCTGTCAAAAGCTCTTTATAATGCTCTTTAAGTCATAGGCAATTAGGTGATAGTCGTAGGTGTGCTTCCTATAGGTCGTCGCTCTTTCAATTATTAACGTTGATTTTGCAACTAGGACAATATGTATTGTTTATAAAGCTTATTGGTCGATAGATAAAGTCTACCTTAGCAAGTTCTTGCGATGATAGATGTTAAAAAGATCATCGTTTAATAAGATAGAGATCAAAGATAATTCTACGATGTTCAAGAGTATTATAGAACATAATGCTACGTTGTAGCTAGATGCAATTGATGTTGGGAACCTTTATCATTGGCAATGACTAGATGCTTTGAAAGCTAATTGCCTTTATCGTTGACGATAACTAGATGCTTCGCGAAAGCTAGATATTCCACGAGAATTGATGTTAACACAATAACTAGAAGGCGATAAAGTAATATCTTCGTCGTTAATGCTACCTATTGTAGCAGGTCTATCGATAGAAGATAGACATCGTTAGCTTGGTTGAAGCTATCAATTGTTAGAAATTACTAGATCAAATGCATAATATGGTAGATAAAGTAATTGTCTAACTATCTATCTAGTTGTCGAAGGCAAATATATGGGCAAACCAACCAATACGACGATCCTGGTGCCAGCGCTAGACCTAATTAGGTAGGAGTACCAAGTAGATCTCATGCGCCATGGCAATTCGTAATACAAATCAAGCAAAATTATCGCTTCTCTCAAAGCTATTTCTAAAGTCAAAGTTGCGTTCGCGCGATTTTGACTCGCATTCGAGCACTTTACAATAAAACAATCTCGCAACTTATAATACTTTACAATAGAGTAATCTCGCAACTTCTAGCACTTTTTGATTAATAAGTATCGACAAGATATAAGCAATTATCAACACAATATATGTAACAAACGTGTATATAGTATTTGCACATACAATTATTCTAGTTATAACGCTTTATCTTATACAAGTTATAAGACTATTCTTGAACGTACTTACAAACGTCGTTATGTATTTTTGCTTAAATAAGACTTATTTGTTATTGTAATCGATTTTTACTTTAAATATTAAATGTTGTTTTTAAATTTTCTAGCAAAATCATGTTTTGATATTGACGCTTACTCTTTATAGATAGTTTACACTATCTATTATAGCGCTCGTCGATTGTTCGAAGTTATTGCATTATATTTTGTAGCGTTGTTTATAAATATTTAGAGTTAAATGTAGAATTTATTCTAGGGTTAGGACTTGTCGAACATCAAACATAATTCTGCAAAGGAGGTCTGAGCACTGAGGCAACCTCTACAGGGGGTTCTGTGTAGGTTTAGATAGGCTCACAACTTTTGCTCGCCTTGGTGAATCTCGAGAACGGCAAAGGCAAGAATATGATACTAGTCTGAGTTTTGGGAGAAAAAGTCTTTATGAGTCGGGTAATGCCTATGCACCTGGAGAGCCTCTAAGAATCGCTGGGTGTATGTTCACCCTCGTACAAATGTTCGTCGAACCCCCACTTGCATATACACCAACCCCATGCGCCTCGCGTCCCTATGCACAGCCCATTCCTGATGTACCACGACGCCTTCGAAACGCCTTCACCACCATCATTCCCTATGCAGCGCACCCCCTCGCAGCCTAGGACTCCCCAAGCCATCCACAAACCCGTTCATTTCCATGCCTTTTCCCTGGCCCATCATTCCCTCGTCCTCGCCCTCGGACTCCACCTTTCCCGGCCCAATCGGCTGCTGCTCCCCTCTCGTCTGTCCAGGTTGCGGGGACTGGTGATAGTGGCCTTCATTTATCCGGTGGGAGTACGCATTCTGGTTTGGCGTCTGAATTTGGCTTCCATTCGGTTGCTGTTGGCTGCGCAAGAACTCCGTGTAAGCTCTACCCGCCTCGCCGTCGAGTTGCGGTGGTTGAGACCTGCTGTTGGATCCGTAGCCGTATGCCGGGGAGGCACTACCATTACCGTTCACGGTGACTTCGCGATGCGGTTTTTGGCTCTCTCGCTCTCTTCGTCCGTCAGCTGCACTCGTGAAGTTCTCCACACTGTTGTCTTCTCTTTCATATTCGGATGATGTATTCGGGATCTCCCCTGCCCTTTCTGCCCCTAATCTCTCTCTGTGTGGTCCAGCTCTGCTCGGCAATCTCCCTGTCACTTGCTCGTTCTCGACCATCACGACCATCCACACCCCCACCTGATCGTCACTCCCGAGCAATGGCGTGCAGCTGATGTACCGTGTCTTGCCACCATCGGGACCTCGGCCGTTGCTACTTCCGCGGCGCGTATAGTCGATGTCGTCTGAGCGGCCTTGAGGTAGCCAGGTGACTTTCGCAGTGACGGATTCGCCGGACTCGAAGGCTTCGGAAAGACCATGGCGGACGTGGGACGGGCCGCCGATGCGAGAGAGGAACGGGGACTGAAGGAGGCCTGGGATGCGAAGGGCGGGTGAGACGAAAATAATGCGTAGAGACGGGAATGGCCGGACGAGGAGATACTATTATGAACACAGTCAGTCTACTTCTCCCCCGGGGGAAGTCGTGAAAGGGAACGGTACGTTCTGATAAACGCCTGGCAGTTTGCCAGATGGTCCAGACGATGACAGCGCCCACATTTTTCCGCCTTCCATCTCTTCCTCTTCGTTGCCGAGTATTCTTCTCCTTCCAGGTTCTCGTTGGCTTTTTGCTCCACCATAACCGCCTTTTAGGCTACCACGCGCGCTTTCGGTATCATGAATCGAACTTGGTCTGCTATGCGTGCTTTGTCCTAACACTGAGCTCTCGTCCAAGCTCAGCATCTGCGCAAATTCGCCCAACCGCTTTAAGTGCTTTTTGTTTGCTGTATCTCCGGTGTCCGAACTGTCGCGCTGATTATATGAACGATCATTGAGCGTCCGTTCGAAAGAATCAAGACCGCGCCCGTCCTCGATAAGCCCTGAGACATCGACTTGGGCGCCTATGTGATATCGGACGTTACCTCGATTGTCGTACAGAGGAGCTGTCATAAGAAGGTTCATAAAAGGTTCGCCGCCTCGACGACTGTAGAAGGGACATACGTCAGTAGATCTTCCCACAAGCCGGATAGCGAACGTACTAATTCAGTATCGTCTCGCAAGCCTCCTGGCCGCCTTTGATCGCTTCGGCCAGCTTGGCAACAATTCTCCTGTTCGTCTTCGGGCCTTGTAAGAAACGGCAATTCTTGCCCATCACATAGTCCCGGCCGTATTGCGTCGTCCGGTAGAACTCTGTCCTTGATCAGCTTTCGGCGTCCATGAACATCCTTGCAGCACAAACACACCTTCACTGGCGTAGACAATAGGTGTGTCTTTCTGGCTAGGATCAGCCAAGCAAAAGACCTCAGCCAAACCTCCAACAAGATCCCGCATCAAAGGCATCGTGGTGCCAGTGATTTCGCGAACCATGCTCTCTGTAACGACCTTCACCAAGCAATACGTGATATATGCTGGTAATGCTTCGTTGACCAGGGTTTCAAAAGATCTCCTAGACCTCGATTCGAACCTCGCATCAACTGTGGCGGCCGCACATGGTATCTTGCTTGCCTCATCCCCGGGTATTGGCTTTAGACTCTCAGCCAGCGCGTTTGCATATTCGACTGCTTTTATTGCCTTTTGCGCTTCCAGGTACTGGACAAGTCTTGGGGAGTACTGAGGCTTGTAGCGATTGAGAAATGCTGTAAATCTCATGAAGAAAGTCGCATCGCGGAGAATGACTAACAAATGATCCTCCGAGAACAGGCGCTCGGCAAGCGAATCGAGGGATCTGACGGGCTTTCTAGGTGGTGGAGGTTTGAGGTCGAAATCGTGGGCTTCTATTTGAGCTTGTGGTGGAGACATTCCTCCTTCTGGTAAGGAGGGACCTCCGTTCATGAGGTGAGGAGGCAGCGGAAAATCTTCTGCCAGAGTCGCTGGACCGCTAGATGATCGTGGTGAGAGGAGCACCGCATCATTCGCTGGACCGTCTCGGTATTCGAGAGCTCGGATAGTGGGACTGCTCTTTTTGCGCGGTAGTCGAGGTACGACAGCTTTCTCGTTGTTTGTGGAGGTTGGTTCTGTTGCAGACGCAGAACGTCCACTCTTGGTGCGCTTGGCCTCTTGCCTTCTGTGAATGCCGTTCTTTATGCGTCCAATATCAAGACCAACATCGAAGACTCGACGGGACATGTTGGGACTGGGCTCTGCCGTAGGACAAATGCGCTCAAAGATCAATAAAGAGTCGGAAAAAATGTCAGAAGGATCTTCTACGAGTGGCATAAAATTCAAGAGAACGTGTGGAAGCGAGAGCCCGTGCCACCCTAGTGGAGGTGTGGGGGACGAACAACGCCAAAAACAATCAAGGCCGGTGAACGAGATGAAGAGGCACAAAGACGCGCCAAGGTGAAATGAGTAACAGGCGCAAAACGCTCGGAAGTCAATTAGCGGTATGAAGCACTACCCTAAGTAATTGGGGTTGAATGCGTGAATGTGTCATCACCTATCAGGGACCTGAGTGAATGGCTCTTGAGGTTGTAGTGGGGTCGAAAAGCAGTCACGATATCAAGAATAGACCACGCAGCGATGAGAAGAGGGATGTGCATGTTGATCAGATGAAAGTACGCAACAACAGAATACATAGAATGCATACCTTACAACTCGAGGACGATGATGGCTGTCGACGGGCATGATGATGTCGATATTCCAGTAGCTTGCATATGGCGGGCATCGAGCAGGGATCTCGAGTGCTAGGCAACCTAATCGGATTGCAGCCTGCAACCTTGGGCCCATCTTCTTGGATCTACCGATGTTCCCGCCGCGTGCCTGTTCTTCGGGAGCTTCGTCCACATAGTGGTCAAAGCTTTGGTGGACTTTCCAGAGAACGAGAGAGAGTCAGTCCGGGGATGTGATCAAACGAGCTCGAGCCTACTTTACGCACTTGATCTCTATCATTCTCAGACCCTGGTGAGAGGCATTCTTGTCGGCGCTTCCCCCGGAATCTGCTCCGGTAAGATTTGCCGACTCCTGACTTCCCGGCGACGGAGGCTTGTTGGCTCGTGCATGGAAAGCCTCCAGGCATTGGAGCATGATTGGGCGGCTAAGCTGAGCCAGAGAGCAATATAGGTGACCACAAGCGAGTCCTAATTGTCGTAAAGCTTGCTAAAAGGTTGATCAAAAGTAGTTGGTAGTGGAGATAGAGTTTGCTCGAGCAGGCACGAGCGAGTCATGACGACTGTCCTCGATGATTGGAGCCGTTTCATCAGCATTGTGTTTCGCAGTGTCGCACTCGAATCCGACATATACTTCTGCTCCGTAGCAATAGAAGTCAGCATCGCGCCATCGCGAAGTGATACAGAGGGAAACACCCTCGATCTTAAAGTGAAGTAACGATTGTTGTCAAAGCAGGGCACGACAGGGATTTGTGCCGTGATCGCTCGTCCCGCCAATTGCGCCATGTCCCCGACCGGGGAAACCGAGCCTACAGTAATCTTCCAGCAATCAACAACTCTAATCCTTCACTAAAGGACTTATAGACGTCAAGTCCTCTACAATGTCTCCAAGTTCTCATGGTCAGTTGAGGATTGAACTCTCCTAATAACCCAACCGATACCAAATCAGATTGACTAATCGAAGGCATGTATACTTCTTTTTCTTGTCGATAGACGGTTACATTTCCCCAGTACGAAGTCCGTATCCATTTTGATGGAACGCCGATCTTCCAGTTTTGCTTGATTTGTTTTCCGTCTCATATAATCGATGGTTACACCATCATAGCTATGCTGTCCGCCAATTGACAATAGGAAGCTCCTCTATGGAGTCACAATACTAACCTTGCGGGTAAGCGAGCCGGCGCTAGTGCGACCCTATTGTTGCCCAAATGGGACAACAATAGCAATGGAGCTGCCAAACATCCAGCAATCAGTGCGCACCCATACATCAAGTAAATCCCTGGCGTTAAGAGAATCAGGCAAGCAGCATGATCGCAATAGCGGTGAGAGAAAACCATAATTCCAAGGACCCCGGCTTTCCGATTGACACTAGCAAGCGAATTAGCGCACATGATGCTACCAAATTCACCACGTATCACAGACGCAGGTTTCTCTCCTATTGATGCGGCCTACCTATTGATGAATCTTGCTATTCTTCTCCATCCCCCCTTCCATAGCGCGGATCTTAGCTCGCACACGACGTATATCTCCCCCAACATTCCCCTTCTCTCTCCATCACTTTCCATCATTCAACTTCAATTTCTCCGTCTACGTCTCCCAACGACGTCAGCTGCAACTACAATTATTCCCATTCAAACTGCACTCATACTTAACAACCGTACATAATCTTCCTCCCCGTCCCCTCCACCCACAAAAACCTCCAGACCGCATAATGGCCGCCTCCAACCCCTCCACGACCGACAAATCCACCCAAACCACCACCACCACCCCACCCACCCCTCCCCAGGACATGTCCAACCTCCTCATCCTCCTCGCCTTCCTCGCCTCCTCCACAACCCCCACCAGCATCTACCCCTCCGTCCCCAACCCGCTCTTCACCCCGCCCCCCGCCCCAACCACCACAATCACCATCGATGCCTCCACCCGTATCATGGGCCACTGCAACACCATCCACATGCCCTCCTCCCCCGCTAGTGGTCTAGAATCGGGCCTCAGCTCGCTCCTCACTAGCGCCCTCCGCAACCTCCCATCCTCACCCACCGCGCCTCTCGGCAAGGGCTGGGGCGGCCTCCCAAGCCCAAGGTTCGATGTTAAGGTGCAGGCGGGGGTAAGTGTGGTCGGGAGTCGGAATCTGGTGATGCTTGCGGGCAGTGGGAAGGTGGTAGCTGGTCTGAAGCGGAAGGCTGAGGTGGTGAGTTTCTTCCTTCCTTGTTTGTGATCGGGGTAGTGCTGACAGAGACGGAACAGGAGCTTGAGGATGTGCCGCTTGCGAAGAGAGTGATCAAGAAGGAGATGTAAACCAACCGAGGTATAGGGGGAAATGGTGAAGGAGCTGAGATTGTTAGTGTATGTGATTAGCTGTGCCTCTTGCTTGGAACGAATGCGGGATGGCAGGGTTGATGCTCTCGTGGATTGTAGATTAGTATCGGTATGACCAACACTTTGGCGAGGTACTGCTTCTCTAGATTGGAGCAGGCTATAGTACAAATACATAGTTGCCATGGACCCCCCTCGCACCCACTCTCCCTTTCGATGCGCGAAACGCCGTGGATATCGCTCCGCCCTAGCCATAGTAGACCTACCCATGCCAAACGCCCAAATTGCGAGTCCGAAGATCAGGGGCAACGGTCATCGACCCGCTATCGGCACGTCGGTGTAATGCAGGTTCTTGGCCCACGGCGGTAGTCGCTTGTCTCTCTCGTACTCCAGCCCGCAGTTGTTGCAGAGACTCTGCATCCAAAAGTTAGTACAGATATCTGAGCGCACCTCCTCCCGCAATAGGCAGAAGGAGAAAGAATCAGAATTACCCTCGGCCCCGCCGGCCCATCCCTAACCGCCCACACCGCATTCCCGTATATCTTACACCACGCGCACCTCCAATTCTGCCTCTCGAAGTCCGTCAACCCCCCACCACCACCATACCCCGCCGCCGCCAGCCCCGGCGTCCCCCTCCCGCCCGGCGTGCCCTCCCGCCCAAGCGGGCTCAAACTCCTGAACCGCCGCTTTTTCTTACTCCGCTCGCCCCTCCCCATCGGCGTCTCCGCGCTATCCACCGGCTGCTCGAAATACCCTCCCCCATGCTGCCCCGGCGTCGGCATCCCCCCCAACATATTCGCCGTACTGCTAAACCTCGCCGTCTCCCGCCTCAGCCGCCGAATCTGCCTCTCGCGGTCCCCTTCCCGCTTCTCGAGCTCTTCCTTCGACAGCTTCTCGAGCCGCGGCGCCCACTCGTCGGCTAGCGTCTCGTCGTCGAACCGCCACCCAGCTTCCCCGTTGACGGCCAGGTTGTCGATCTCGCCGTTGCCGGCGATGAGGCCGCCGCTCTCGCAGGCTTCCTTTTTCAGCTTGAGCACAGCTTCGTAGATGGCGTGCGTCATGGCGGGGACCCATTCGCCCGCGAGGCTGAGATCGGCGCATGTTTGCCGCGCGAACCGTTCGGCGGAGCCGGGGGGATGAAGTAGCGACCATTCGAAGCGGTCGGTGAAGAGCCGGTTTTGGAGGTGGATGCTGAGGGTTATGATGCAGCGGTAGGTGTCGTCGGGGTTGTCGAAGGAGTCGGAGGGGACGGTGGGGGTGAAGCGAGCTTTGGCGGTGATGTTTTTGGGGAGGTCCTTGGAAGGGGAAGCATGGCCGTTGGTTTGTGTGGCGCCGTGGGTCTGGGTGGCGCCGGTGGTCTGGGTGGCGCCGTTGGCCATGGGGGTGGAGGAGCGGGCATGTTGTGGGGTTGCGGATTGCTCGCGGGAATCGGATGCTTGAATAGTCTGGGTTGTGGTGCCGTTGGTGGCTGTGTGGTTCGTTGTGTGGAATAAGGGATGTAAAGCGACACCCGCGTATTGTTCGAGCTGCGTTCGGATTTCTTTACTTATCTCAAGCGCTAGGCCTGTGGATTGGGGAAGATCAAGGTCATGTATCAGGATGGTAGCGAATTGATCGGGCGTAATGAGGGTCTCATGTAGGTTCCAGAGGAAGGTATCTTTTAATCTGAACGGTAGTGTAGGCTCTGGCTGCTTGTAGGCGGGTAATTGAGGGTTGATTTGGTAGACATGGTGATCTGATGGTAGGGGAAGAGCAGGCGCCGGCGTGAAAGAGTTGATGTCAAGGTCAAGGCGGACCGGTATTAAGGTCAAAGGGAGCGCCGTTTGCGCGCAGAGTTGCTTGTCCGTCCTGAGAATACATATGTCAATGCGATGAAAGTATTCGGAAAGCCAGCGTCCCTACCTCACCAGCTTCGGCTTTCCCATCCAATCTCTCCATATCCCTTGAACTTCGACGGGCGCAATCAACTCCTTCCCTAGCTTGTCCGCAATGGCCTCTCTTGACTGATTGGGATCTTCTCTTCTACTTCGCAAACCAGTCGGTCGCCGTGGTCCCTCGCCGTCATCAAAGTCATCATCGTCGTATCCGTCTTCGGCATAATTAATGGCGATCGTCCCTCGCTTTGTGGTCCGTGACAAAGGTGGTTGTGCTGTTGTTTGAGGGAGGACGGGAGTCAGGAGGGAGTTGGCGTAGGCTCGTAGTCGAGGTGCATAGCTCGATATGAACGCTTGCGGGGTAGATCGTTCAGTCATGGCGGCCGATGGAAAGCCCTAAGGCATAGTTTGGGGAGGATCGCCAATTCTTGATGGATTCTTTTCCTTCGTAAGGCTTGTCCAAAGTGCTTTACTGTAATTGCAGGCTCTCGAAGATTGCCTGATAGTCAAGGCAGAAGATTCCGGCGAAGTTATCTGGAACGAGTCTATGATTCACTGCTGAGCGTCTTGGGCGCAAAAGTTCAAGGTTGCCCGTCCTGGTCGCGTCGATTTCGCGGGTGAAGTTGGCCAGGGACGTGCTAGTAAGCTAGCCTGCGAAGTCACGTGCATGTATCGTTTCTCCCCTTTCACCACCAGACTGGAGTCTTCTGAGATAAGTCAGGATTAAATTGAAATCATGATCGAGTCAGCAAGAGGTTCTTGTCCGTAGCTGTCATGAACTGAGGTCGGCTGTTCAATCGCATATTCTCCCTCTATGCCAAACCAATGCTCGCCTACCATGCTTCTAGAAGTATGCTCAAGTCGTATCCATATGACTCTCGTCCTTCCCCTCGCCACTCTGTTGGCCCTCTTTCTCGACAACAGCTTTGGCCCCATTCAAGAATGATTCCACGGCGTCACCACCACCAACCGGAACTCCGCCACGTCGTAGGAAGCCACCGTTCTCGACAGGCACCTTGAGCGCGTCGCTAATACTGGGTAAACCACCATCTCGGATCGCAGCTGTCAGGCTCCCCAAGCTTTGCGAAAATTGAGGTGACCTCAAGACCTTTCTCAATATTTCCCGTTTCTGTCCCATGCTCAGCGCTTGCATTGCTGCATTTGCTGTCTCGCTGTTAGGGTCGACAGAGGAGATATCGTCAGCTTCTTGGCTCAGAAGGAGGAGCTGAGGTGGGAGATACGAGAGTAAGTCGTCAATTGAGGATTCGGTAGCGGAGTCGATAACTGGTACGGTTGTGGATGAGGGAAGGAGATCGGGAAGGGTCGTAAATGGTTTGCCTTGAATATCTGACTGAGTCTGAGGATTTGACAGAGCTTGGTTGCCTTGGAGTGATTGCAGGAAGTTTTGAACAGCTTCGGAGGCCTCGGCACTGGAGCTTCTGGCACAACGATGTTAGTCTGTCAGTTTCTATCCTGCATGTGTTATCCAACCCAGATTGACGAAATTTTAATGCACATAGAGAAGTAAGAAAATCAATTCATTGTTCTGCCGCGCGTGAAGTAAGACGACTTCAAATTGGCTTGCAACAATGGTATCTCTTGCCGCGGACCGGATGCATCATACAATCATCAACATGCCATGTTCTCGACCCCATGTTCACTACGACCAAGAGTAGCAGCACCTACCCATGACCTCCACTAAGTCCTCGTTGCTCTGAACTGTCACCGCCACCACTTGCTGGGGCTTCCCCATGACCTTCTGGATCCGCGTCTTCCATCACGACATCGTCGTGTGAGCCATCTTTATCCCCTTCGTCCTTTGGAACACTGTCTAACTCTTCCTGGACGTTGAACTCATCGCCTTGCAGCAGCCGATTTACGATCTCGCCCCGTTTCAGATCGAGAGGGCTGAAGTATGAAGGTTCCCCCTTTGGATGCTGAGATTTTGACTGTAACCAAAACATATGCCTTTGGGTACTAGATTGAAAGCTCAGAACAAAAATCCTGCCGTTGGTTCGTCGTTCCGATTTTCCATTTGGCTCGTTTAAGGGAGAATCTGGATATGGTAGGAAGCGACCATCGGTAGGCACCATAGTAAGATCGAGCTCGGGTTTGGTTATGGGTTCGGTCCGAGGCCGCCAGCAGAAATGTACGAGACCTTCTTCATCGTAAAGGTAAAGAAAGCCGGGAGTACGTATAGGAGTGACTTTGTGTGGTGATGTGGAGGTCTAAGACCAAGCATCAGCTAAGGCTGCCTCAGAAATTACTACTTTGACCGCAGGGGCATGATAGGCAGCAAAATTGTGAGGCTTGACAGTTACGACGACTGGGCAGACGTACCTTGATATCGCAGATACCGGCCTTGAAGGTGATTATTGCCTTGATATCGTCCATGCTAACTGAAAGTTCCGGTAGCAGTGTTGTAAGTCACAATCTTAGTCCATAGTGAGAGTATCGTGTGCAGTAATCGAAGACTCAATCATCGAACCTCAGGCCCAGGGATCTATCCAGAGCGCTTAAACGGAGCTAGGATGTTCCGAGTGCCGAAGCGCGCTTCTGGATAACGCTAGCGTAAGCGAACACACAGACTTAGGGCTACCAAGATCTTGGAAACCACAACAGACCGCAACCTCCGGACTTTACGTCGTCACCCCACCTTCCATCAGTACCACTCACGCTGACTCAACTCCAACATGTCTCAACAAGAAGACAGAAGCGAGCAGTCGACAACAACGAAGAAATTCGGAAAGGGCGAGCGGCAGATACCGACCCAGAAAGCTAGGAAATACTACCCAGCGGAAGACGAGAGTAAGCCGAAGAAGGTATGTTACGCTCCGTGGAATTGGGAATATGTTTCGCACCATCCAGTCCAAGGTTATCTGGAACGTGGGCTGCATTCCCTCGGTGTCATGAGCTTGGACGGCTCTCTTCGGACAAGTACTAATGCCAGCAATCAGGTTCGCAAATCCATTCATCCCGCGAAACCGCGTCCATCTCTCCAACCCGGTTCTGTCCTCATCCTCCTCGCTGGCCGCTTCCGTGGCAAGCGCGTCATCCTCCTTAAGCACCTCCCACAAGGCGTTCTCCTAGTCACCGGTCCTTTCAAAATCAACGGCGTACCTCTACGTCGTGTCAACGCTCGATATGTGATCGCCACGTCGCTCAAAGTAGAGCTGAAAGGGATCGACGAGAAGACGGTAGAAAAGGTCGGGGAAGAGGGCTATTTCACCAGGGAGAAGAAGCAGGATAAGAAGGGGGAGGAAGCGTTCTTCAAGCAAGGAGAGAAGCCCGAGGTTGGTTTTCGCACCAGAACTGGATGAGTAAATGAGTTTGAGGAGTGGTTGGCTGACTCAGCGACTACTCGCAGAAGAAGAAGGTTGCCAGCGTGCGCGCCAACGACCAGAAGGCTGTGGACAAGGCGTTATTGTCCAACATCAAGGAGGTCCCAGACTTGAAGGAGTATCTCCAGAGCACATTCAGTCTCCGCAATGGAGATAGGCCTCATGAGATGAAGTGGTAGGCTATGGTGTGCAGTCATAAAGATCGGGGCCGGAGCTGCTGCATTCGTGGGGGGATACAGATTTCCGACGGGATGGTCTGATGGCCAGCAGTACTTGTATCAAGCTTCATGAGACAAACAGTTAAAATCAACCCAACATGTAGGATATGTCGTGGTCGAACATTACAAATCATCCCCCCAAATCAATCCTCAGCACCAAGATCATATGCGATAAGGGTATCAAGGTCTCCAAATTAAATCCCGAAATATGGGAGTCGTTATCCAGCACATGTCCGAGTCATTCCATCAACCCTCGAAAGAGCTTGCGTCCTAGCTCTTCGCTCGTCTTCTGGATCCCCTTTTCCTTGGCGAGCTTGGCCTCGCGATCTCGTCTTCTTCAACTTCATTTGCGTCCTGCGCACCACCTACTGCCTGCTCAGCATCCTCCTTCGCCTGTTCCTTCTCCTGCTCGACAGCTTTTCGCTCGCGACTTTTCTTTTCCTTCTTCTCCTTTCCATGACCCATTCCTTTGTTTCTCCCTAGCTCTTCCTCGACTTTCCCCCTTACATCTTCCCCCAGATCCTGACCTAGGCTAGTTCCCAAAGCCAAGTCCATCAACCCAAGGCAACCGAAGTTGCCATCGCCATTGCCCATTAAGTGCCGCTCTTGCCGTCGGGCAATCCCTCCTAATATGAATGCGCTCGGTAATACATTATACCCGCTGTAAGCGAACGTTTCTTCTAATGAAACTAATGCGAGATATAGATGATACGTGAGAAGGTGAAATCGGAAAAGAACCGCTGGGATATATGTTGGAAGAAATACGCGGATAAGGTAGGCTAGAGGATGGTCGTAGTTGGCTACAAGAGAGTAGGGAGGTGAGACCGAGTGTTGCCACGACATATGGCGGTCTGAGAGGGGCGAAGAAGGCGTGTGTAACGCATAACGATGAAGCAGGTAGGTTAATACCTGACCCACTATTATCAGCATATTCTAATTAAGTTGGGAAGAGGTCGCGCACCTCGCGCAAGAGCAACCCTTTCACGAGATCGATTGCCATACTCCATGGTAACGGTATGCTGGTACTGATCTTCAATGCGCTGCGAATATGCAATACTTGTGTGAACAGCAACTCAACGCCCGCTTGCAAAGCGACCCCTAGCAGCACATTTCCCACACTAACAAGCGCGATCTTCCACCAGCGATTCTTCTTGCCATTCTCGCCCTCACTCAATGGCAGCGCATCCTCACCATGCTCTTTGATCTTCACAGCTACCTTCGGCGCAGCGCTGTCGAAAGCGAGGAAGCCGAGCGAGGGTAGTATATAGAACAGCACACGAATCGCAAGGGTGCCGAATATCTCGACTTTGAGTGGGGGATTAGAAAGGATAAGGGTTGACCAGGTGAGATAGAAGAACAGTAGATTGATGGATGTCGAGTAAGAGCTGAAGGTCGGGATGATGAGGAAGGATAATGCTGGTATTGAGAGAAATGCTTCGAATGGGTTCTTGACGAGATCGTAGGGATATCGTAGGACCATCCATGCGCGATCGACCAACGACGGCTGCGCAGACTGCAGGATGTTCATATCGTATTGCGTGTTAGATGGAAACAACGCATATGCGATTCTCCCTATTTGCAGTGCCTCCAATGACTTTTGGGCAAGAAAAACACGTTGTCGCAAACCAGATACACGCAGGCCTGGCAGGCTTCGCCGACTCGAGAACCAAGTTGCGGCGCCTCTTGGCAGCTATGTCATTGGCGCTAGCTGTAGGGCTGCATGCGGCAGCGATCAGGGTCTTGGTAGGAGCTTTATATGTTCGCCGAGAATATCCGTCCGAGGGGCTCTCTTTGCAGCAGCGGAGACCTCTATTGCTGTTCATCTCAGTCATGACTCTCTGGCTCCCAGCAGTCAGGTATCCCGAAGCTGGTCCAGGATACTGGGATCCTGTTACATCTACGTTGAATTGGTGTGAAGAAGTTTGCTTTGACCATGCTGTCTGATTGCTTACAGCTGACAGACTTAGGATTACTATGGATCATACTACATCGCCGAGATCGTGAACACAGTAACGAACCTATGCTTTATGTACCTCGCATACCTGGGTATTCGAAGCTGTCGAAGACATGGCCATGATACAGTATTCCTGGTCGCATTTGTGGGCTACCTTCTCGTCGGAACCGGAAGCTTCTGCTTTCATGCTACCTTAAAGTGTATGTCTAAACTCTCTTCAAACGCACTAGGACCGAACGGCCACTGATCTGCGAGCGTTTGGTTATACAGATCCAATGCAACTGGTAGATGAGCTGAGCATGATCTACACGACGTGCCTTATGAACTATGCAACCTTTTCGTACTCGAAGTCACGTCTATACTCTTTTGGCCTCGCTCTGGGCCTTATATCACTCGCCCTCTTCATTACACTCTACTATCATTACCTACAAGATCCAGCCTTCCATCAGAGCGCATATGCCATCCTTACAGCCGTTGTGCTCGCTCGCAGCATGTATATCATGGAATTTAGCCTTCGACCGTCCTTGACTAGAAAAGAGGAAAAGTTCAGACTGCTGCGGAAACGCTCGATGGATGTGGATGAGAAGAAGGTTTCTCGCTCTAGTGACCGGAGGGATGCGAAGATTCTCACGACTATGTGGATCATGATTGCTACAGGCTTGTCTATATTTCTGGGCGGCTTTCTATTGTGGCATCTTGATAACCAGTATTGTTCGACGATACGAAGATGGAGGAGGCAGGTCGGTTTGCCCTGGGGGTTGTTGCTGGAGGGACATGGCTGGTGGTACGCTACAATGAGATCTGGAAGATAACCGATGCTGACATTGAGATAGGCATTTGATGACCGGTCTTGGCGCCTACTTTTACATAACTTGGGGCATTTGGCTCCGCCACTGCTTGAATGGTCGGCAAGACGAATTCACATTGATCTGGCCCTCGATCTTCTCGCTCCCAGAGATTATTCGAATAAGGATATCAAATCACTCTGCACACGCTAATGGTTCAAAGAAGATACGATGATCATGATCAAATCGAGAGATAGAATAGATGGATAATGCAAATTCCGTAAAGACGAGTATTGTAAGCTTCTCATTGCTTGACCTGATCATGCCACCATACCCATCCTTCACATCTGCGATGAGTATCTCTGTGTCGCCACGACTATCGCAGAGAAGATTTGAATGTGTGCTTTTTGCTCTGTCGCCGTGATTGGACTTGACATGCCCTGGGGCTACCTGCCGTGATCCATTGGCAATCTTCTAAGAGAATATCACCGGCGGAAAGCTGCGAGAAGACGGAATCACGCAAGAACATTTGAAGTATCTCAGCACATAGGCATATCAGCGGATAATCAGTATATCAAATGCCTGTGACACGAAAGAGTGTGGTAGGTCGTACCAAATCGCTATGATATCGCACCAAGACTTGAAGATGGAAGGAAGCAACTATGGGGTCAAAGATGTGCACAAAGAGATGAGTAGAAGAGCATGGAGAAGATTGATTGAATACAAAATAAGCAGCAAGATTGATGATAGTAAGCCAAGCCCCTTTTCCTCATTTTCACGCCAAGCGCGAAATCCTACTATATAATTAAAATTTGCGCGAATATTCAGTACTGACAAGTGGCCTAGGTGTTAAGCAGGGGCCTCTGATGAGGATGGGTTTCACCATGGCCGAGTTCGATTCCGCCGAACGTCACCTATAAGCTTAGCGAAAGAAAACCCCTCCGATAGGGGTTTCTGCAACCAGATGCCCCTTCGGGGTTGTCTGGGGAGTCTTTTGCTATTTTGAAGTTGTTTTTGAATCATCGGTCAATCTTCGGCGGCGGTCCATGGTAGGTGGACTGTTATTTGGGGAGTGTTGTTGACTTGAAAAGGGGGTTAGGGCTACTAGTGAGGTCACGTGATATCGTCCCCAAAGTCCACGGCTTATGGTCATGGGGCAACCCAGAAACCGACAAGGTGTAACCTTAAGTCATAATGCCTACAATCTACTAGCCGCCATCACGATCCCATTGCCTGGTCATTCGGCTGGAAACACTAAGTCCTCAATCTGCAATATGGGTGAAAAACAGTCGAGAAGAAGAACGATCTTTTCCAATATGACGGCAGAGAAGACGCATTTAGACACTTGATATTTCTCGGATTTCTTGCACGCCGCCTAATCCTCAACAATCCTCCAAGAAGCCCGCATTTCTCCGTTCTCTACGAGTCCCGAATAAGGCCATGCTTGGTACACTCATACAAGACTGCTGTCCTTGAGTAGTAGCGTTAGCAGCCAGTGACTAGCAGAGTTTGACTGGATTCTTGGATCTCCCATCAGGCGTCCCCCATAAGGATTCTGTCGAGCCTCTCCATTAAGCTTGGGCAGACGCAGAAGGCCGCCTTCACAACAACCGTACCTCGAGCGATTGTCTTCGAAATGCTCCACAAGCTTTCTCGGACTTTGCTAGTACGTACTGTGGGACTGTCCTTGTTTATGAGCTTGGCCGACAGAGGGCCTCCCTCAGAACGCACTCGGTTCTTAACACCAAGTTGAGCGGCGAAGAAGATCGTAACCATGCTTACACAGAATTGAGCCGCTTGTGCACTCTCAAGTGTCCCGAAGCCACTAAGTCAATGCAAGCAGAGTGAGAACGGTCTCATAAACGTCTTTCGAACACTCGATGACTTGAACAAGCGGCCTACTAGTTAGTATCCCACGAAAATCGATCGAGAGTATATATACTATATCGACTTAAGAAAATCAACTTCCCATCGAGCCCAAGGTGAGGCAGGAGACATAGCGACCGAGCTCTTCCATGAATGCTCAGCATCAGACAGGACCATGATGATAAACCGTTCTTTATGGGCTTCAAGCCGTGGATCGGCTGGCTCCTGACAGAAACCGACCCTATACAAGAACACTGCAAAGACGATAAAGATCATCATCCTACCCTCACGCATGGGGATAGCTTGTCTCTCGAGAGTGTTCGAAGAGCAGCCGCTTCGCGATGATGGACAGGTTGCTCTTGCACAGTGTTTGACGACCCAGGCTTGTCGATGAATCGGAGACCCACTACATTGCAATCTTGCATTTCATTGAGCTGCTTGATTCATTCATGCAAAGACACTACAGTTTCTCCCCCTGAAATTTCTAACGTCTTAGTGTTGTCCCTTTGCCGTCGTCCATTGTGTTTGATCGCATCGTTTTAGGTCGGGTTGTGTCCTCTCACACCTTTCATATATTCTACCCACAAAGCCCAACTACATAAACAATCACTTTCCAAGACATCCAAATACAGAGTGACAGACGTGATGGACTCGAATCAGCAGGCTGTTGGAGCCTCAGAGGTAACATGAACTCTACGAAAATCTTGTGTACCTGCTGATGTTCCAAAGCCCGTAGCCTCATACCTCGAGGCTCTCCCCCACGAGCTGAAACTCAAGATCCTACGCCAGCTCCCAAACCTCCCTACTATGAGCGCAATCGTCTATGCCTCGCCAGCTTTCCACCAAGTCTACCGCCTTGCCCGAGTCGAAATCCTCACTCGGTTCACCATCGAACATCTCTTGAACGTCAATGAACATGCGTTGGAGCGGGCAGATTTTATATCCATAGCCTTCGATGGCGGGGAGGGCGCCCGCAGCAGATTCGAAATCTCGTGCGCACTTTCGAAGCTCTGGACGCTCGTCGAAAATGGGCAGATAGTCGAGCTCCCGGTCGAAGACTGCCTTGCACTGTTGCGATTGAGGGGGATCAGTCACTTGAACGCGCAGAGATATGGTTATTGAGGAGGTTGGAGGTCCGGTAGATGGCGTAAGAGGAATATCGGGGTGGTGGAATGAGGAGCATGGGCGAACGGCTACTGGTATGATTTCTCGTAGATGGAATCTCTGTGCATCGTCAAGCTGACTCTATTATCTCAGCTTCCGATTCAACAGCGGCCTTTGAGCGACAACCAGCACTTATCCCTTGTGATGGTAAGGGTCTTGGAATCAGGTCAAGTAACATGGCTTGATGCGGGGGCAATGGATCGGATCACCAGCGAACGACCATAGCTTTCAAAGCCAATTGCCAAAGCAGCAAACCCGACCCTGAATAAAGAGACCCTGACCATGTGACCCGATCGACCATGTGAGTCTCACCGCACCACAGCTTGCGGTACACCGGTCAACAGCGGAAGTTACTTCCACTTCTTTCCTCAAAGCGCAGAGACGAACCAAACGCATCGATCCACTTCTTCCACAAAGCCTTCGATATCGTATTAGAACCGTCACTTGGTCAGATTCCTTACTGTCATGCCAAACACAAGCAACATCTCTCATCCACAGCCTCTTCCCTATTTACCTGTCCAAACCCAAAGCCCGCTTGATATCGCCTTCCATACTCCAATTGATTAAGTAATCTGTGATCAAAGTACCCTCGTCCCCTGTACCCTCCTTCCGCCCTCTCCCCGATCCCCCATACTCGCCGTCTACCAACCCCAAAACCCTTTGCAACCGCTCCACTGATATTATCAACCGCGCCTCTTTGTCTCTCGCATTCAGCCCGCTTTTTTCCCCCAGACACGCACATCTCCCTCCTTGCTCAACGGATGAAACTTTATTAGAGAGCGTGTCCAACAGCCCCTATGAGCGACCTACCGCAGTATACCTCATCTTGCAATGAGCTTTGCGCGATGGGGAGTTCGAGCTTTGATAACCCTAGAATAGAGAGCGGACTGTTGTCAAATTTCTGGTCGGTAGGTTTGAACAAGGGAGACAGTGGGGGCGAGCGTTAGAATGTAAAGGTAATGAGGCGAGGCTGACGGAGGATGGGCGTGGTGATAAAATAGTGGGCTTTTGAAGTGGGAGAACAAGGGAGAGTGGGGAGGTGACTGATCAATTACCGGTCCGGGCGAGACTGAGGTCCAAGAAAGGATGAGTAGGAGTGGTGGCAAGGAAATTGAGGGGCCAAGGAAGTTGAGGAAGCAAGGAAGGATTTAGATCTTAGGTGTCTAGCATATCACCACATGCTCGGATGGATGACTCGAAGTGTACCTTGATTTGTTCATCTTCTTCAGCCAACATTGCAATTACTGTGTCTGTTATCTAGTGTCTTTGGCTTGTTCATCAGTGGTACCGTAGCACATCCTCAGATGAATGCTGTTGAGCTTTCCCACTTGGACGATGCAGGTGATCTACAGATTCGAGTCACGTTGTATGAGTGTGCTTTCGGTAGTATGTGGATCGACAGTGGATATTTGATAGCAACAAGGATTAGAATAATGCAAGAGACGTTCTCGACAACTTTATTCATCACGTGATCGCGCGATCGCGCCTATCTACAAGCGCCCAAAGGGTCTGCCAGAGTCCCAACGATCCAGGATGTGAAGAACACTCCTATCACATACTAGCTCTTGAAAGTGTTATCAACTTTACAACATGATAAAGTTTCCTACACGACGAATGGTCTTGGTGCCTGTAGTTGATTCGTTGGACAGCTGCAGTCAAATGTTGTGGTGCCAGAAATGGATGCGAAAACCCGCGAGAAGGAGGCTCTCTTCGCAGAGCTCTATCAGCTCGACGAATTGGACGAGGAGGGAGATGTGGCGCCGTTAAAGGCGTTTGCGAAGCCGGAACCGCGGTTCTCGACATCACAACCGTTGACACCAAAAGTATCATCATCACACCGCTCACTAATTCGTACAGTATCTGCGCCTTTGCAGCTGGTCCCGCTACTCAAGTCCGAAGATGTCACTGTGATCGAGGACACGCCACCAGCCACTGCCATCGCTGCTACACGTAGGGTCGAGGGGGCCACATCAGCCATGAAACGGATACCGATCAGCAAGTCGTTTACAACGTCCGGGGACGCTAAGAACACAAGAATTCCGAAGCCTGGCACTAAACGTAAAAGGGGCGAGTCTTTAGAAAATCTCCCCGAGTCTCAAAAGATATTCACAGGCCTGAGTTTCTGTATGTTTGTCAACATTTATTAATTCTATAACTGACAGACGTACCACAGTCTTCATCCCGAACAATGATGTAGCTCCGTCACGCCGCTTGCGGATCAGAAAGGCCATGGAGCGTGGCGCCCTTTGGGTTCGGGAATGGAGAGATGGCATCTCTCATGTTATTGTGGATGACGGGCTGAACTACAATCAGGTCATGTCGTTTCTCAAGATACCCTCTTTTCCCGTGAGGCAGATCCCAAAGCGGGATTGCGGTCAAAGACTGACGGACCATAGCCTGGCACTGCCCTTGTGAAAGAAAAGTATCCGGCGGATTGTATGAGCTATCGTGACGTAGTTCCTCCGGAGCAACCTCAGTATCGTATTGAGGGACATCAGCTAGCTTCAACGAACATTAACTTGGCGCCGATCTCTTCTTCAGAAGCATCATTACAGCTCAAACCCGATAGGAGCGCGCACGCTCAGCAACCACAGACACCGTCCGGAACGGAAGGGAGCGAGCAAGAATCGCTACGTCAGCATCTTCGTGAAGCTGAAGCTAGAGCGACCGAACAGCAGCGACAGGCGGCAAAGCAGGCCGAGCTGAAAGGCCATGTTCGCGATGCACTAGATGACGCCATTGAGGAAGCTAAGACCGTCAGAGATCTGGTGAGCAAACATTCATTGGTCATGGCCACGGTTCCATTCTGAATCGCTACTGCAGCCCATGGACCTTGATGAAGACGAGAGCCAGTCGAAGGGGCCCAACGAGTATACTTCTGCAGATGAGCACAGCGAAGACGAACGACCCAAATCGAAGCCTAAATTACAGAAGGCGTCTTCAGATGTGTCTTGGCAGCAGAATTTCAACTGTATGCAGAAACATGACGGCGTTGATGATGACGAGAACCCCAACCGACGGACCATCGAAGTCCTACAAGAAATGGCCGACTACTATGACCGAACTGATAACCATTGGCGAGTAACGGCTTATCGTAGAGCCATTGCTGCATTGCGAAAACAAAAGCAAAATATCATGACGGCCAAGGAGGCATTCGCAATTCCCTTTATAGGTGAACGGTTAGCAGCTAAGATCGAAGAGATCGTCTGGACGAACAGACTTCGTCGTCTTGACAACGCAAAGCTTGAACCTAATGACGAAGTGCTTCAATTATTCTTGGGAATCTATGGCGTTGGTCTGGCGCAGGCCTCAAAGTGGATCGAGCAGGGTTTTCGCACAATTGAGGACCTCACTACGGAGGCGCACTTGACCAAGAATCAAAAAGTCGGCATCGCGCACTACGAACATTTCTTGGCCCGGATACCTCGAAGTGAAATGGACAAGCATGCCAAGTTTGTGCGTGAAGCAATCGCGAAAGTGGACGGTGCCATCGAGGCAACCATTGGTGGCTCCTATCGCCGTGGAGCTGCTGATTCAGGGGACATCGACTTCATAATCACCAAGCCTGACTGTTCAAACGGGAACCTCCGTACGATCGTCAACGATGCTGTCATTCCTCGGCTTTTTGCTGCAAATTACCTGCAAGTCGGCCTCGCCGTGACCGCAAAGGAAGATGGATCAAAGTGGCATGGCGCTGCATGCCTACCAGGGAGCAAGATCTGGCGGCGGATCGACCTTCTACTAGTACCGTGGGACGAAATGGGAGCGGCTTTGATATACTTCACAGGAAACGATATCTTCAATCGAAGCATCAGGTTACTGGCCAGTAAAAAGGGCATGCGTCTGAACCAGCGCGGCCTATGGCGGGATGTGATGAGAGGTCGAAATCGAGAGAGAATAAATCAAGGTACACTGGTTGAAGGCAGGAGTGAACGGAGAATCTTCGAGATACTGGGTGTAACTTGGAGACCGCCTCAACATCGGATATGCTGATTCCCTGGGTATCGATGCGGACCATAGGCATCGTCTTGGATACGCAGCTATTATTCAAGATTGGACACGGGTCACAGCAACGAGTAATAGACTTTGGTTATTCTTCTAGATATACCAGATCAGTCACAGTCACATTGTGCAGCAATCAGCAGAGAGGCCATCGAAGGATTTTATTTAGCTAAAAGTGGATGATATCCCCCCACCTAGGGCCGACAAATTTCATCTTGCTGGAACCTAAGTAAATGAACCAATAGTCCTAGCTTTAACCTTGTCTTTCATGCACCTTTATCGATAAAGTCTATATGAGCAAATCCCACCAGTTCAGCACGTGCTCTCAATACACCTACATCAAATCAATGTATTCTGGATGCCGGCACAGTCCGCGAATTGACAAGCTCCAGCAGCTTCCGGTAGACTATACCAAAAACGACCTTCAATATGGGCCGAAGACCCAACCAAGTCATTCGGCAATTCTTCCACCGTGGGAACCGACTCGATGACAAGAGTAACCGTTATAAGCATACCTGCAAAGCGTGTGGGGAAGATTTTCCAAAAGGGAGGATTGAGAGGCTCACAAGCCATCTGGAGCACGAATGTCAAGCGATTAGCTGCCAGGATCGCCGTCGAGCTCTGTTCCTCCTACGCGATGCGACTACTCTGTTGAAGCCTGGGAAGGGAGACGCACAGGGGCATCAAGTGTTTGGACAAGGGTTTTATGATATGGCTGCCAACACGGGTCTAGGCCTGGAGAGGAAGCTCAGTGGTTTAGAGGCGCTGGCTGAGGCGAGCCGGCAAATTGAGTATCCGCATGGAAGAGAAGAGGTGGACATCACGCAGGAGGCCTTCCTCGACCATACGTCAGGAGGAACGTGCTCAAATGCGTTGCCGCTCAATGGTACTGCTAGTGCTACCAACCAGCCTGGTAAGTTAAGGAAGAGAGGTCTCAACGTTTGCCTGTATATTACCAAATCTGACAATTTCCTAGCAGCAATATCATCTTCATCGGTGGACGCACGGTTCTTGAGTGCCCAAGCTCCAATGGCCCACTTGACTCCGCCCTTCTCATACGCTATGGACGCACCCTCCTTGACTACTACCGCCCAGGACCCATCTACACTCTCCCTGATCGCAGCCTCGGCAAGCGATCTTGAAGCTCTGCTTCCGGGTCTCAACCAACACATCAGCCCGAACATCGATATTCAACCAAACAGCGTACTGAACGTCCGTGGACTAGCCCAGGCAGCCCGGTTCGAGAGGATACCCCTAGCTGAGACCTCAGTACATTCAGCATCCCAGCCACACTCAATCGCCCCGAGCACAAACGAAGGTTTAATCAACAACACCTCCAGTATAGCCAGATTACGAAAGCAGAAAATAAGGCAGAAGTTCAGCGACTCGAGGCGCCTGGAAGTACAGGGTATCAGAAAGAAAGGGGCTTGCATCCGATGCCGCATGTTGAGAAAGACGGTAGGCACCTCCTTCCAGCTAGAGTCCAAAAGTGGACTATAACTGATCATCAGCAGTGCAGCGGTGAGAGCCCTTGCAAATCTTGTTTGGCTGTCACAACCCAGCGCGTTTGGAAGCTCGAATGCACTCGGACTAGTATCTACAAAGAGCTTGAACTCTATTCTGCCGGTCCGTCCGTAGCTGCCTTAACAATTCCATGTTCCGTGCTATACTGATATATCAAAAAGGTCTACTGGCCTCCGTCTGGGCTCGCGCGAAAGCCAGTATCGTGACGCGGGATAACACGAAGGAGCAGCATGCTCATGTGCTACTCTCCCACGACTCAAACCACGCCTCCATAGACCTCGAAGCCATGATCCTCTCCCCCAAATCAGCAGACGCTACAGAAGAACACATCATCATCACCGAAAACGACGAGAGCCTCCGCAAGAAGTTATCAGCCTGCGCCACAACCATCAGCCCAACCCTCCAAACCACCATCCCAAACCCCCGAATCCACTCCACCCTCGCCCTCGCCTCCACCCTAGCCCGCACAGATCCTCTCCTCGACCAAGCCCTCCACCTCTGGACACTAACCCAGCTCCTCCTCCCCACCGCCCCAGCCTGGACCATCGATATCGACCGGCGCCCCTCCCCAGCCACCTTATCCAGCCCCTCGTCTCACCCCATCACCGACCATCACACCATCCACCTCCTAACCCTCCACCTCCGCACCACTCTCGAATCCCTCGCCGCCTCCCTCGCAAAATCCCTCCTCCTCGCCCTCGAGCGCCGCCTCGAGCGCCGCTCCCGCTGCCAGAACCTAGCAACCTTACTCATCGGCGTGCTCCTCCTGCACTGCGTCGAGGGTATGAGCTCTCTCTTCACTACCTTTCCCTCAAGCGATGAGTGGCCACTCGCGCAGCCGCCGGAGTATTATGCCGCGCAAGCGGACAGGTTTGCGGAGCTCGTGGTTAAGTTGTTTAGGATGCGGGGGGTGGGGGCGGGGGTTGGGATGGTTGTGGAGGAGGGGACAGGGAGGGTGAGGGTTAGGGAGGGGGTGGGGGATGAGGGACTGAGGGAGGGGGAGGGTGAGGGGGGGGTGAGGGAGTGGGTTGAGGGGTTGGGGCTTTTGGAGGAGGAGATAAGTAGCATTGAGAGGGATGCTGGGGAAGGGAGGTTTTGGGGGGCGCTGTTGTTGCCTGAAAGGTAAAGAGGTGGTGAAATTCTTGGTTAGGGAGGAGGATTGGGGTTTGTTTTAAGGCTTGGATGGCGCGGGTATTACGGGACGCTCTTGCGAGAGATACTCAGGGTAGTGACCTCCTTTGCCGGGAGTTGTGAACATCAAAGTAGAAGACGTTGTGAGTATGATCCTGCTCGCGAGACGACATCACGAGTGGCACAAATCGTGCCCAACGGTAAAGCATAGGAGGTATGGAAGTCCCTCATAAGACTCGGTTGGAAGGACATCATCGTAGTTTGTACCTCATGGTATCTGAGATCCAACAGCAACATAAGAAAGCTCCGTTTCCTTCCAGCCAGGATCGCCTAGACTCGACGCAGTATCCGTTCAGCATCTCACCCTGTGGACCCATTGAGCATTGGGATTGGGCCTGGCGTGCCCAAGATGCCTTGGCAGGACTTTATCCTTGTGTCGGCTTCAGGACAGGCCAGCTGATGCACAACGAGTTCTTTGTACATCTGGTATTTGCGACATAAGTTTGGCTCTAGCCCTTGTCACCAAAAAGATAGCGCAATGTAGATCGAGGGCATCGACAACTTCGCGTGAATGGTCGATCCAAGTCTGTTTCTACCGATTTCCGCATCGCGTTTCTTGCAGGTTTGGTTAGGCGTGAAGAGTGAAGGTTGTCGGATTGTCGGTTGCACATGGGTCACACTGCCTCAGGCCGTAGCTTGGAGGTATGTAAGGTGTTCGGCTTCGCCGCTGGCGAGTGTATAATTCTTCAAGAATGGAAAGCTAGGGTCTTCAAGGTCGTCGGGTTGACATGAAGGACGTGAAGGATGAGAGATTGCGGATTGTCCTTGAATCTAGTAGTTCTGGATGCTGGTATATGCGAAGGGTCCATCTGTGCGAGCTTTCGATGGATAGAAGCCTGGGACATTTTGATCGAACCAACGTCTGCTCGTGTGGTGAACTGTGAGATTGGATAGTGATGTGGTTGAGTATACCTGTGGCTGAAATGCCGATATCTGAGATGTCCCGGAGGGCCTATCCACGGAATGACTAGGTTATGAGTTGACGACTACTTGCTGACTTGGTGACCTCACAGCTTGATGAATTGAGACTCGTTGACTCGATAAGACGGTAATCTGACTGCTTAATATCTTAACACTCGACGGTCTGATGACTTGCCGGCCGGATGAATTGACGGTCCCCAAGGTGACGATGAATTGGCTCGAGACAAATATGTGTTGAACCTGTAGCTTTGGCATCCCTGGTGCTTCTGTCTGATAAAGGTAGTGGATCTATCCACCACAGCGGTGTTTCTGGCTTTCCCAGCCTTCAATCGTACCCCTTTAGAGGTGGTCGACCACCACCGCTCTTACCCGGAGGTGTTCGAGGATGATCACCGGCTAGCCAGGGTAAGATGTCTCTCGTCGAGCGAAGGTACAGGCATATGCGACGGTTCGGATGCTCGAGGCGGAGAGACACTCATAGGTGACGTGTCCTCCTCACTTGCTTCCGCTCCCAATCAAGAAGCATTCACAAACCCTGTTCGAACATTGTCCAACATGTGAAACTTCTTCGGAGGCTTTGTCGGCGCCTTTGCCCTTCTTGTTGGTTTCGGTAGCTTGAATACGAAGGAAGGAGAAGGTGATGTCAGCGCCACTGCGGAAGTGGAGTGGATTGGTGTTTAGAGATATTGATGAGACAATTTGCTCTGTATTCCAAGTGTGCAACCTTGTGATAGCTACCGCTACGGATCCGCGTGCCGTCGAAGACGACGGGCCGCATGGCATCCCGCACTAACTCAGAGACTGATGATAACGTTAGGACGAGTACCTCCGGGGAGTGATGTGCATCCATTGACAGGAATAATCGATGGATATGCAGTCTACGGAAGTCGAAGTGGGTCTGTGATAAGAAGACTCAGGGGCCAAAATGTGAGCATCTAGAGTCAACGATCGTGATACAATCGGGCGCTCACAAGCACCCACGGAGCGAGGCTTATGCATGTTTCATTGGCTTCCTGCGAATGCTCGACAGCACTCTGCCGGCGGACCGGATTGGTGGCTGTAATTCTCTGGCCGATCTTCTGTACAGGTGATGGCTTCTGCAGCCGCCTCGACTGCCGAACGAGCCTTTTCGATTACCGGACGCCGTGCCGCGTACTCACTGCTCAGATGCAACAGCTCTCACGAAGGTCCCACACTCACAGAAAGCTACCCTGCTGCCCCAGTGATCTGCTGTGGCTGCGACTGCGCTTGGAGCTGCTGGGCTGAAGCCGCTTCAGGTGTTTGTCGGTACAACACTATTTCAGACTGTTTGAAATATCGACGAGCGTCTGCATCGAAAGGGTTAGCAACACCTAGCCTGAATTTTGGAATGAAGGTGCTTGAGAAGTCGGGGGAGAGAGATGGAGACCCTCGGACCATCAGCAAAAGAATGCAGAGGTCAAAGCGGCTTGCAGAAGTCCTCAGCCGGACCCGGACTCTCTATCGGAACAAGAACGGGATTTCTCTTACCTTCGTCGATCAGTACTAAGCTGAGGTAGTACCGAGTTGAGTACTTCTTGTTCACTTCGCGAAAAGTGGGTGTAAGGTCAAAACCACCAAGGAATAGTCGGATGGGGATCGTCTCTCCTGTTGATGGCTGTCAGCTCCGGTCTCCCACACCATGCAGCAAGGACAACGCCGGGATCACGGAAATGCAAGAGATCGAAGTTTAACGGAAGGCAAGCTAGTATACCTCTGGATGGTGAGCCGTCCATGATCTGTGTCAGGCATTAGCATGATGGCTTCCAATCGGACACGCAGGTGGCTTGCCTCGAACCGGACTAACGTCTCGCTCTCGTTATACTGGTTAGGAGCCACCCCTGTTGTTTCTCGTCGAATGATGGACAACTCCATGTGTTTGATTTTTAACCGCACCAACAGGAAGTAGATTCTGCCCACTATCACGTCTTTGAGGTGATATTTGGATTTTGAGTATTCGAATTCGATGTGCAGGCAGTCCTCGATGCCCACATCCATTTTGATCGAGCTGTTTGTCTCTGGGGGTATGCGGTATGAGTATACCCAAATGTCCTTCTCCCGAATTACGTCCGCCATCCGCCGCGAGACCGTGACTCGTACAAAGTAGCGCAGTTTCACGTTGATGCCATTGTAGGATTCATATTGCTTTTCCACATTCTTGAAATTGAAATCGAAGGTCTGCGGGTGCTGCAAGTCGCCAGGTGCAGCTAACTCTTGGCCCAAGGAGAGAAACTCGTAGTGGTTGCCTCTGTCGAAAAACATTTCTGCACTCGTCGTCAGCGCTTGCCCTGTGTACATTGAGTCAGGCTTCAAGTACCGATGGTGCCAATAAATTGGACCTTGATGCCAGTATGTTCCAATCGCTTGCCATCTTTGGGCCGAATTGTTACAGCTCCTTTGACAGACTCGCCATCCATGTATAAGGGGGCCTTTTCCTTTCGATTCTTGTCCAATTTCATGTCCACCATAGCCCTATCGTCCGTATCCTCCAGCACGATGTCGATGTCGACGGGTGTAGAAAAGAAGTAAGACATGGTTATGAGTGATCGTGGATGACCTCTTCGAGCTAAAGATCAGTCTGCACCGTATACAGATTAGTATCGCCCTCAAGCAGCAGACGATAATTGAATTTGTGCGTCTGTGGACTCTGAAGATGTCGTTCTACAAGCAGACCCGACCTGATGTACCAACGTACCGAAGCGGTTAGCTTGGTGTCAAGATTAAGCGAACGAGAGTTGCGGCAAGAGCATTCGCGAAGCCTCCAATTCGAGATTCCATTGATATTGTAGCTTGAATTTGCCAATTGTACGCCTTTATTGTGGCAATTGGTCGGTTCAAAAGGTACTGGACTAGTTACACAGCTGCGAAGTCTCTCAGCGTTTCCGCCATAAAGGATGCAAGCGCTTAAATATATGCCGTCCCCATCCGTTTTTACCTCGAGGAATGCAAACTACAGACTACTTGGACACGGCTCGTCACACAAAGGCTAGGAATCTTCCGACACTCTTGCCCTGAGATCCATGCAATGCTCCTAGCCTTGGATTGAACGCGCGTCGTGGCCTCCATCGGCCACATCTTGACACCTTCAGCAGATGCTCGCTACAGCCGGCCAGCCAAACAAAACACAATATCACTTCTTCCTCGGCCGCAGCTCGTCCATGACAAGTAGATGTAGAAGCGTCGAACAGCGGGTGGACGGCCATTGCGGTTCGGGGCCGTCATGTTAGCTTGATCCTTCGACGGCACTGATGCCCATATCTCTTGAGCAGCAGGGCTACCTATGTGTAGAGCGAGATGCAAAAGTAGCGCCCTAGCCTGGATGGTTGCTCCGATCGGTGCGCAAGTACAGATATATGCAGGTTGTAGGTCACCAGATGATAGACACGCTGTACCCCAGATTTCTTCGTGCCGTAGTCGAACAGGCGCGCATCATGGTGTTCTCGTCGAATGCGGGGTTGACTGTAAGAGTATGGCTGCAGATGGTCGCATGCTTCACTCTGGAGTCTGGGCAGTGACAGGGCAGTAGCATTGGTTGACCTGCAGCCTGGACGCTGAGGCACGAGCGCCTGCGCTAGAGTGTCAAGAAATTCTCCGAGTGGAAGCTGGGAACAGTAGTGTCGACCCCCACACTAGCCCAAACCCAACAACTGGTTCTTTCTCATCCCCAGAAATCCCGACAGCCTGGGATTATGGGTGCGGAGGGTGGATCTTGCGTTGAAAACTCGATTGGGAAGCAGATGCTGAGCAGCATCGTCGGATCCTTCCTTTCTGGGTGCAGTCAGCGCGGTCGAGGCCCCTTCTTGTTGATAGCATCTCCCAGTCCGATTTCTCCACGTTGGACCCCCATGATAATCTGCAAACCACCCGAACCGCTTGGACCAGGCGTTAGTACTTCTACTGCCAGGCATGCAGGGATATTGCGGATGCTGTAGAGTCCTCGCTTAGCGAAGGAGGATCCGACGCACGGAGTATCGTACGTACTTTGCCTTAAACGGTCTACAGTTGTGTGTGAGATGGCGAGCCCTCGGCCCACCCGGCGGTGATGCCAGTTGCGGGATCTTGGGTCATTGTCGACTCCCCTCAATTGGCCTAAAGACAAGCCCGGTGCCGTCTGGTGCCGTCTGGTGCCATGTCTTTCCCCGGCACGGTTTGCAGATCTTCAAACTTTTCCTCACACGGCTCACCAGGTCGAGACGCATTGTTCGACCTTGGCTTCGTCCGCGCAGACGCCTCGTCAGTGAAGCAGCTAATCATAGCTATCTGCTCGGAAGCCAGGGGAAGTATCTCGGCATGGACTGTGAAGCCTTTGATGGATCTCTGGTGATCTGCCTCAGGCGTATCCGTACTTTAGCGAATCTAAGCCTAAATAGCAGATACGTCAACGCTCAGACCTCTCCCACACAGATGCCACTTTCGACCGGGCCCAATGACTTACCCTCTTTCGATGCCAAATCTCCTACGGACCTTGCTTGCCGTGCTTTTCCCTCTTTTACTTTCCATATCCATGCTCTCGTCTCGATTTTAGTGTGGGGTTGACTGGAAAGAACGCTTGGGGTGTCAATTGATTCGTCGTCTTTTTAAGCTCAAGATCTAATTACGCTGTCACCATTGTTTGTGAATACCTAATAAATAAGACACCACCCCGCAAACGTTGACGTTTCTAATTATGTCCTGTGGAAACATGGGTCGGGAATTTCTATTCACGCTGTCATTCTTGCTTGCTTGCGTTGACGAGGCAAACCATCTCCTTCACGTTCCTCGCTGCTGACATTGCTTATATCATCCGGGACCAAATTTCTGTTCTTCTCTAGATTACAATGATCGCCATTAACGGGAGACATCATCTGCCGTCACCTCCCTCACAGATGGATTTTGCTGCGACTTCGTCGTTCAAACAGATCAATAGCGCTTTGGAATCGCCGCATCACCGACACATGTGGATTATCACAGGACCAGCAGGATGTGGGAAAAGCACTATCGCACAGTACACGGCCAAGGAATTGTCCATTCCATACATTGAAGGCGATGATGTGAGTATATGCGTGTGTAAGGCTTCCACCATGACGGTTGATTGACCCATTCTCTTAACACAGTACCACTCCGAATCCAACAAACAGAAGATGTCCAGTAACCAACCACTCACGGACGCCGATCGATGGGACTGGCTCATCACTCTACGCGAGGTTGCGGCGAGCAGACTCTCCCGGACCGGTAGCTCGGCGACCAAGCCGCACGATGGCGTCGTAGTGGCATGCTCCGCCCTGAAGCGCAAATACCGCGATGTCGTTCGTATCGCAGCCTACAACGACCAGAACATACAAGTGCATTTTATTTATCTCCGCGCGAGCGAAGATGTCCTGATGGCCAGGGTACAAGGCCGCAAGGGTCATTATATGAAGAGCTCCATGGTGCGATCTCAAATGGAAATGCTGGAAGAGCCAGACAAAGAGGAGCAGAGAAGGGATGTACTAGAGGTTGATTGCGGAGCGAGCCTGACGGAGGTACAAAAGTCGGCGCTTAAAACGATAAGGGAAGCGCTGGCCGACGACCGATGACATGCGAGTCGAAGAAATCGGACCCAAAATGCCTTCAGCAGTGTCATAATTTATGAATCAGGCAACCGGGGTTTAGCGAGCATTGCATTCATTGGGTAAGGAAGGACATGCTACGGAAGAGGATCTATGGCGCTGGGAACGTAGATCATGCAAGGGCGGAAAGTGCTTTTTCCTTTGGCCGGCTGCAGCAACTCAGCGGAGATACCTCCAATTGGCCCTCGAGTATCGTATCAGTCACGAACCCAACCGCCTATCTTGTCGTTATTAAGAGTGACATCCCACCAATCCTTCCTCCGGGGCTACAGAATAATGTGTCAGTCCAAAGCGACCACCTCATCATCCGAAGTATCAAGTCTTACTGCGTGTGAAACCAGGCTATTGCCCTGGAACCATGCTTTTGTGGGATGGTATAGTGATTACTAAAATTTGAGGCTTTTGGCTCTTATTCTGTCATACCGGTTTACTTTTTCACAAAGTCTGGGTTCGCCCATCCTTGGCCACGCAATCATCGACCACTAGAGGTGGATCTAGGCCGTGCAATACGATCTTGCAATGAGACAAACACTGGCAGACAGCTTTGGTAATAGAAACCCTAGCTGACCATGCTTTGAGGTTATCGTACGAACATCAGGTAATGGCAATTTATCATGGCCGACAATCAATACGTCGAATGCGCTCCCAAGCTGCACAGTGACAGGTTATGTCAGCCGCAACTTAGCTTCAAGCCAAATGACCAGCATCTACTTTCATTCAAATTCCAGACCTCGGTCCGCGCTGAACGGAGAGCTCTTTGCTTCAGTTGCTTTCTCATAGAAGTACCACACTGCTCAACGCTTTCCATGTTTTACGTCCTTGGTGAGCTGTTTTGGTCAGGGCGGCCTCGGTCAGCTTGATAGGGTCTAGCGGCGGAACGGACCTTTACCTGAAAAGGTACTGGTGAGCTAACGTCGTGCCAATGGAACTCCTTGACTTTGAGAACGCTTCCTTCAAATTCTGACCGCATGAATGAGCATTCAAGTCCATGTTCTTCATCCCAATTCATCCTTCTCAGCCTTCTCAGCCTGTGAATGTACCTCCCCGACAAGTAGGCGTTTTCAATTCATGAATAGAGCCAGACCCGAGTTACGACTCACGCGCTCTCCCACTTCGTACATGATGGTATAGTTGGCAGCATAGCCTTAATCTTCTCCCAAAGTCGGCTGGTCACGACTTCTGGATATCCGAGTCTTCTTCCATACTCTTGTGGTACCAAAGGAGATGTTATAGATTTACATTGCTCGGGTACTGGACCGCCTTCGCGCTATTTCCTAAGCTCTCGACTATGGCTACGAAAAGAGCAAACGCAAGCGTCAATGGAAGCGTGGACGGGGCTGTGAAGAGTAGTGCCAATGGCTTTACCGACTTCAGCATCACACCCAAATCTACCAATCCTCGGCTCAAGGAAGCCTTCTCACGAAGCATTCCCGTACCCGAGCCCACGGCCAGTACCCGCGTCATCCGAATGCTCCTCCTCGCTACATATATCTGCTCTTGCTGTTTCGTGTAAGCCATCATCTACTTCCTCCGTTCTCGCATCTCCACTAGGGCATCTAAAACGCCCGCCAGCATCGGAATAACCCAATACGTCGGCCTTCCCCTCTACATCATCCACCGCGACTCTTACTACCGTTACATGGCCTACACCAAGAAATCCATGGCACTCTTCGTCCTCTCCATGACGCAGTGGTGGACAACAACCAGAGTCTATGTTTCCGGAGATGAAAGTGTACGCGGGCAGATTCGCCAGCTGCCCGACGGGAGGGTCGAGTATGGTTTTGCGGAGCGGATAGTTTTGATCTCGAATCACCAGGTATCGTCTTTTCTACCTCTGAGCACTCTTCTCTTCTCCCATGTCTCTCTCGGTCTGGGATTCTGAGATCGTGGGGTTGTCTGTAGCTCTACAACGACTGGGTTTACCTCTGGCATACCGCCTACGCCAACCTCCCACAAGTGCACGGGCATGTATACATTGTTCTCAAAGAATCAATCTCCTATATCCCGCTCATTGGACTCGGGCTCCGTCTTGCCGGCTTTGTCTTCATGGCACGAAAGATGCAGACTGACAAAGCGCGCCTCTCGCGACGACTGAGCCAGCTCTCGCGGCGAAGCCAGAAGGATGGAGCGCTGAATCCGATGTGGTTGATCATGTTTCCCGAAGGGACGAACTTGAGCAAGAACGGGCGGGCGGCGAGCGTTAGATGGGCGGGAAAGCAGGGCGATCAGGACCTGCAGTACCAGTTGATTCCTAGAAGTGCCGGGACGTATTTCTGTCTGAAGGCGCTGGAGGGGACGGTGGAGTGGGTCTATGACTGCACGTTGGCTTATGATGGGGTGCCGTGAGTAACCCATTTCCTCGTTTCGATCATTCTGCTTTGAGACTGCTCTGCATTCGGGTCGGGTTGAACGTGCGCCTGGTTTTAACAGCGCACCAGGGAAGGACAGTACGGACAAGACATCTTTACACTGCGCTCGACGTATTTCGAAGGTCACCCGCCGCCTGTGCACCTTTACTGGCGCCGCCACAAGGTCGCTGACATGCCATTGGAGTCGCTGGAGGCGTTCGATGCATGGTTGCGAGAACGGTGGAACGAGAAAGAAGGGCTTCTGGAGCAGCATGCCAAGACTGGCAGCTTCCCATCGGACGCGGAACCGATTGTAACGGAGGTGAAACTAGGGCATTGGATGGAGCTTTGGGGCATCTATGGCTTGCTGACGAGTCTAGCCATGGGCATTGCTTTCTTGTTGGGCATGGTTCGGTGGATGAAGATCGCCTGAGCTACCGGTAAAATGATGTAGATTAGACTTCTTCCTAGACACATTACGCTTCATAGAGCACAGGAAACAGGTGGCCACCTTGTCGTTCCTCGTCACGGCTTTCATCTCTAGCTGTCAATGTTTTCCTTGCCCTAGGCTAAACAATGCCTTAACCCATCGAGTTCTAACCAGAACAATCATATCTTTGAGACTTAATGTCATCTTCACCCATCGAATTGGTCATCCAGCTTCCCCCTACGTGTTCAATAACGTTCCGCATTCTCAAACTGCTCCAGTACCCGTTCCACACTCGCGATGCTCAAAAGCATTGGCGGATCGAAATACGAGCGCTCCACATCTCTACATACCTCGCTCCAATGGGGGCTTTAATTTATACAGTATTCACAATTGTTCCACAACTTCTTTCCACATTCAACAACAGACTCAAAGGCATATCTCCAGACTGGAAATCCTCCGCTTCTCGGTTTACTCGCCTTATCTCACAAGGACTTCGCTCCGCAACGTTTGCGCCCACTCTGCATTTACCCCCCTCGAATACCCTTTCTCCTCTCGTTTAGAGATCGATCTTGCAGCCGAAGCGTTGTCCCTCGATACCTCTCTACAAGTTTTCCTTGATAATTGAAGCTCTCTGCCCTGGCTCAGCGGCACCTCGTTGTACACCGGATGAAACCGATTCACGAAAACAGCCTGAAGGCCATTGCGTACATGAAATTCCCAAGAACCTCCAAAGCTCGAGCCCATCCTTCCCAACTTCATTTATCGAGCTTCCAAAATTCTCGCCACAAGCATGCCCCCATCGACCACTAGCGTACATGAAAACAAAGTCGAGCCTATTTCCTCGAAATCCTCTCAATGGGTTCGGTTTTTCGCTTGAAGACTTATTGCTTACATTCTATAGATTGATTGATTCTCTGATTACACGATTCCTTTTTAGACTCGACTTTCCACAAGACTGGCACACTCATGATGCGTGGCCTCGACCTGATTAGAAGCCTCCATAGCTTCCTTCCACAGTTCCTTTCCTTGCGCTCTCAACAGAGCATGATGCACGCAGCAGTGTAGGGTAAACGAACGCCGCCTGGGCGCTTGTTCTGAAAAATCGATGCTCAAGTGCTAGGTACCCTCTCTGTTTGCTGACAATGTTCCACACAGAAACCCGCTGTACAATTTTTGTTTGCGCCCCCGTTTGCCAACCCCAGGTTTCCCTCCATCCCTGGGCTATTATCTACCCTACCGTCTTGTCTCATCTCACGACGACTAACCCTCCTCGTTTCGTTCTCTCTTTCCACAAAATCACCGAATCCATTTGTTTTTGGCGATCTTGTCCGCATATCTGGACCCCCCGTTTCCCAGAGTCCATACACACACACGCTCTCTCTCCTTTATTCTCCTCTCTCCGTGCACGCTTCAAGCAGCAACAACAGCAGCATGGCCCCCTGGGGTTTCGCACCCGGCACCTCCTACGGCCACTTCGGTCACGCGTACACCCCCTGCGGCAGCGGCACCATCAATAGTCAGTCCCTGTCCCCCAAGCCACCCTTCCCTCTTTCCCTCCTCCCATATCTCCCCAACACCAACTGCGCCCCTCTTCGAACCAAGCCGCGATCTCGCTTCTTTTCTCTCTCTTTTTCTCAAATTTGAAGAGATCGAAAGAATTCATCCCCAGCCCACTACCTCCCCCCCAAACCCAATCCCCACCTCTCCCACCACCCCTCCAACCCCCTCTTAGTGTACCCCCACAATCCACACACCCCGCCTCCACCTCACGACCGCAAAGCGCGCGCCTCCTACGCGCGCTACGACGCCGCGACCGATACGCTACGGTTCAGGCGAAAGGGCGGCGGGGTGGAGGATGTGCCCGCGATGCGCTTCTGGGAGGGGTATAGGGGCGATTTCTGGGACTGGAGGGGGCGGAGGATTGGGGGACTTGTGGGATTAGGGGGGGAAGAGGGATGGGGGAGGGATGGCGAGAGGGGGAGAGGGGGATGAGGTGGGGAGGTGGGGAGGTGATGGGGGAGGTGATGGAGGAGGAGCGAGAGGGGGAAATGAGGAGGTGGGGATGGGGGGATGAGGGGAGAGGAGGATGAGGTGGGGTTGAAGGATGGGGAAGCGGTAAGGGCAAAGGGCAGGGGTGGGGAAAGAGGATGAGCTAGGAAAGGGACTTGTTGGTTGTCGGGGCTTTGGCCGTTGAACTGTTCTCTGTGATAGCGAAAGATGTGCGTAGGAGGCGTTTTGGCGAACGGTGTGAGCAGGAGATGGTTTGTTGGGCAAGCAGCGTAAGGCCAGTAAGACGTGGGAGTTTGGAGTCCTTTGGTGGGAGCGAGAGACGGCTTGAGAAGCGGAGATACTCATAATAAAGAAAGAATTCAGACGTTGGAATTTCCAGAAACGCAGGATTGTAGTCGGAGGATCCTGACTGAGTATCAATTTCTCTTGGAGGAGGTCTGTCTGGAGACAAGCCTCCCAGACGTGGAGTTTGCTGTCGATGAGACACCAACGCTAGGTCATAGAAAGGCCGCTACGCTGGTTGTAGTTTCAAGATACCGTCCTGATTTCACTCTTTCAATGAAACCTAGCTTTCAAGCCGGTTCTTGAACCGGTGTTGGTCAGGATCGGTTCTGGAAGCAGAATGTCAAGAACTTTCATTAAACAACATGAACATTCAGATATTGGAGGAGAAACATAGCTTAGCTTACCATGAGCAATCCTTACCACCTTTCCGGACTTCTCTTCTGACCTATACATGTCTTATCTCCTCTATCTCCTCGTACCTATCGCAACCTCGCCAGCATTGACGCAGGTCCTTCCACATATCCCCTCACCCTTTCCGCCATCCTCGCCATAGTCGCTCCGTCAACCACACGATGATCAGCACTCCAGCTAAAATTCATAACGTCTTTCCTCATCACCTCACCATTCTCTGCAAATGCTGGGATTGTTCTGGATTTGCCAATACCTAGGATCGCAATCTCGCTCTGTACAATCACAGGCGCAACGTACGTTCCTCCGATACTGCCGATGTTACTCACTGTAATCGTACCACCGGTGAGATCACTGGCCGAAAGCTTGCCGGCTAGAGCCAGCTGTTGAAGTCGTGAAAGTTCCTCTGCGATGGAGTTGATGGAGTGAGCTTGAATGTTTTTGATATTCGGAACCAGGAGACCTTGGGGCGTGTCTATGGCGACGCCGATGTTGTGATTCCGCCGCATGACCAATTTCGGAGCTTTCTCGTCGTTCAAATCGACGCGGGCATTGAGCAGGGGGTAATCTTCAAGGGCGAGGGATACAGCTTTGATGATGAACGAGAGGTAGGAGAGCTTTTGAGGGCTTCCTTTCGGGAGCCTTAGCCGGCTGCGGAGAGCATTGAACGCAGTGATGTCGATCTCATCGGCGTAGAGGAAGTGTGGGATGTTGAGGGACCGAGTCATTGTTTTATACATCTGGCTTTGGATGGGACTGAGCTTGATGGCTTCTTCGATTTGAGCTGCATCCACGGCTGGAGATGTCTTTGGATTGGACGCTTGACTTTGAGCGTGAGTATTTGTTTCTCGAGCCGTTGTAAATTTGTGCACGTCCTCTTTGAGGACTCGGCCGTCTTTGCTGGTGCCTGTTACTTCAGATATGTCCACGTTTAGCTCTTTCAATAGGCCTCGAACAGCGGGCGTGGCTAGTTTGGCATATTTGCTTGCTAGTTCTCTAGACTCTGCACCTGCATGGGTCGGCTTATCTTGAAGACTGTTTGCTGAGCGCTGCTGATGCTGTTCAGCGGCTTTTTGTGGCTGCTGCGCCGACTCTGGCGAACCTGCTTGCTCGGCAGGGGGTGTCAGGACGGCCTCATCCTCAGGGGATATTTCGCTTTGGACATCGATATCACACAAAGCCTTTCTTCATTTCAGCAAGAGCCCCCTCGGAACGGAACGAATCTAAAATTCATACCTTGCCCACCTGCACCATGTCGTCCGCCTCATAGTGTAGCTTCTCGATGACCCCATCGAATCTCGATGTGATCTTAGGGATAGTTAGCAGACAACGTTGCGAAAGGAGGTATTCCCGAGCGTACATCAGTCGCCGCTTTGTCGGACTGGACCTCGCATATCTTGTCGAACTGCTCAACTCTTGCTCCAGGTTCGACGAACCACTGTATGATTTGGACTTCCTTTATGCCTGTCGAATTGAGCAAATGTGGCTTCCTTCTCAGCATACCCCTTACCTTCGCCTATGTCAGCGAGTATATATGGTTTTATAACCGTCAATGGCGCAGACGTATGGAAGTGGTTTTGGTTGATCCGTGGAATCCATTGGTTCTTTCTTGGATTGGTCCGAAGGATGGTAGCGAAGCGCCGAAAGACGCTCATTTCGAAAACGTCGTAAAACAATAGAAGTCATCTCTAGGTTTCTTTGCCTGAGAGAGGGAAGAAGGGGAATGAAGTAAGTGTTTGGGATGCAAGTACCGAGGCACAATGAATCCGGCTACCATCGGGTCCTCAATCAAAGACCATATGGCGCGTCGCGAACCTAAAGGCAGGTGATTGAGACCGGGCAATTGTGAATTGAGCAAAGCTGCTGAGAGCATGCCATAACTTTCTGTAGCAAGAGCATCAATCTCATCATCCACCTCTCCCCTCGCAAGCATGCCTCCCCGCAAATGCAACGTCTCCCAAGTATCAGCCACCGGCGATGAAGGCACACCATGCAAAGAAAAGGAGCGCGATGGGGTCAATGTCGAAGTACTACCGCCTCACCTCCTCTTCAACCCTGGGTGTGATCTTATTCTAGCACGTAGGATCTTGCCCTCCCGCGCACCATGGTCCAACGCCTTGCCAAAGGCGTCCTCCCCCCCAACACTCAAATCCAGAAAGACGCCATAACAGCCATGTCAAAAAGCGCCACTGTCTTCGTCAACTACCTATCCGGCGGGTAAGCCCCTTTCCCTCCCCTGCTTCGACTCCCGAGCTCCTGCCCTTCACGCCTTTCAACCCCTCAAAACTGCCCCCAGAGGACTCAACGTTAACCCTCGCTCCCCCCAGCGCAAACGACCGCACCCTCCTCGCCTCCCGCAAAACCATCTCCCCCATCAACGTCCTCGACGCGCTCGGGGACCTCGAATTCGAAGCCTTCATCCCGCGCGTCGAGGCCGAGCTGAGGAAATTCAACGAGATCCAGACTGGGAAGCGGAACGAGTATAGACGGAAATTGAAAGAAGGGAAGGATGGAACGGAGGCGAAGCCTGCGAGGAGTGCGGGGGAAGGAGGAGGTGGTGGGGAAGCAGAACTGGAGGAGGGTGATGAGGGGGAGTTGAGGGGTGCGAAGCGGGCGAGAAGGGAAAGCGGAGAGGGGCCGGAGGGGCAGTTGGTGGGGAGGCCGAAGGGGAAGGAGGTCGATGTTGTTGGGGATGGGGCGGATGAGAGGGGGGAGGAAAAGGAGGGGGATACGGGTGGGGTGGAGGAGAATGAGGCGGAGGAGGAAGAGGAGGAAGAAGAGGAAGAAGAGGAAGAAGAGGGTTCGGGAGAGGACGAAGAGGAAGAGGAAGAAGAGGAAGAAAGGGATTCAGTGGCGGATATGGATGCGAGGTTAAATGCTTTGCAGGCAGGAATGGATTCGGAGAGTAGCGACAGGAGTCAGGCGGATGGAGGGAGTGAGAATGAGGAGAATAGTGATTGAATCATGAACGGCATGTGAGCATAGGGTGGAGTTACTGGTACATCTCATCAATATATCTGTCCAGGAATCAGATATAAGACTATCCCAGAGATGTAGTAAAGGTCTCGGATTTGCCAAGTTTTATGGACAAGGACCCATGACCGTGCTCCACTGAAAGAGATATTGTACTCCTCAAGCGGAGTCGAGACCTCTGTATATTCAGGAGCCACCATGTTCGCCAGCCAAAACGGAGCAATGGCGCCTGAGATCGAAGCTCTGCTGCACTACTCTGCCATGGCTTCATCCGCCTCGGTGCCTCCGCCGTCTCCCCACAAGCCTTCCAATTTGAACTCTTCTGCCCATTCCCTGACGATCTCTTTCTGGCCTTCTGACTGCTTCTCAATAGGAGCCTCGACCCACCCATGGATCCTACCATCCCTCCAATCCGACAATACCGCCATTGCAGCGCTCTCCAGATTCGGTACACCACCCTTTCCTAATCTTCCCCTCTTCCTTGCTACCTGCACCAGGAAGTCCGTAACCATATCGCCATCGGCTGAAGTCACCAAAGGCGGGATGCTGTACGTCGCCAGAAGAGCAGAGAACTGCGCAGGTGAGGAGGACAGCCGGGAAAGAAGAAGGCTGATTGCAGGCATCGGATCTGAGATAGATCTTGGTGGTAGTGCGGAAAGAAGAATTAGATGTGCGGGTGAAAGGTGTCTTGCAGATGCATCTGCTGACTCTGAGTTCGGAAAGACGATACCTGGGGAGTCGAGGATTTTGAGCTTGTTGTCGAGCTTGACCTCACGCAGCGCTGTAGTGACGCCAGCCTCAGCACCGACAGGACAAGCTGTGCGATTCGAGGAACCGCCAAGCCGCGAAGTTAGAGCGTTGATGACAGAGGACTTCCCTACATTTGGGTAGCCAATGATACCGACCGTTGTGCTGCGTTTGAGTCGCTTGTTTTGAGCGTAGCTTTTGAGAGCACGAAGGAGGGTCTCGGAGGTGGCTTTCGATGTCAAGGCTTTATGATCGAATGTGCGAGCATTGGGCGCAGGCGTGCTCGCCCTGAGAGGTAGTGTTGGGAAGTAACGGCGAAGGTAGATCAACCATGTTTTGAGGCTTGTAGGTGGGACAAGATCGATTTTATTGAGTATCAGAATGAGGCGTTTAGTGCCCCCTTCCGCGGCAGTGATCTGACGTTCGATCTCTCGAGAACGGGTTGCATCTGGATCTCGAGCGTCAAGAACGTATAGAACGATATCGGCTGATGCAAGTACAGACTTGAAGATTTTGTCGTATGCGCGTCGGGAAGAGTCAGGGTTTTGTGGACCTTTAGGGATCGCAAAGTTCTCCGCTGGGTCGATCTGTACGCCTCCGTCTTCACCATAATGCTCGTCCTCGTCCATCACATTCTCTGCGTCTCCTGCATCCTCGTACTCTGCAGCTCTGGCTCTGGCGGACGCCAGAAGAGCACTCATTGGATTACTCGAGTCCTCAGGTTCGTCGTCCATGTCTTCATCGAGAAGTATCTCCTCGCCATTTTCATCAGTTACCGGAGCTGTAGGGTCTGCTGGAACCGGCAGCTTTCGCAATCGATCTTGTTCACGTTTCTGTAGGATCTCCTCTTCCTTCAGACGCCGCTTCGCCTCGATGTCTTGGAGTAGCTTGTCCTTGTATGGGAAAAGGTTGGGGATCCCTGGATCCTTTTTTAGACGCGATCGCCATTCAGGGTTCTACTTCAATCAGCGATGGACCAAGGGTCTCGATCCAATGACAAACATACACTCTTTCCGAGTTTGCGCAGCTTTCGCTGTTTCGCAGCGCTTGCTTTCTCAATCTTATGTCGAAGGCGGACGGAGGTCCGCTTGGACTTGGGTTCTTGGACACTATCAGCAAGAACACACTCTCCTTCAGTCATAAAAGCTTACTGCCTGGCTTGAGGGTCATTTTGGAACCGCTCAAGTACGATCTCTCATAAATTATGATCACTCTAAATCGTTGTGCGAATTGCCAAGATTCCATGTTGGTGGCGGCCCGAATTCCGCGCTTGCGAGTTGCGAGGCCCTAACCAATCTAATCTACTACGCTAAGATTAAATGTACCATAAGATGCAAGTATACTCTGAAACTCTCAAAATCTTTGCGCAATTTTTCGCTCTTGGAAGTTTATATCTCGGGTAATGAGTTTGGCCAGGGGTACATAAACAGCGACTCCTCTTGTCCAAAGCCTGGTCGCCAAAGACATTTCAAGCGGAGTTTAGACAGATCACAATATGACATCTATTGATCATAATGCCGCCTTCACCAAGCCTGCAGAGTATCATACCTTTGCTGCTATTCTATTTGATATGGGTGAGCTGAAGGCTCAAGCTACTGCTGAGAGTAATTCACTGATCTCAGTGCGGACGGTACACTTGTTGATAGCACCGACGCAATCGTGAAGCATTGGCATAAGTTATAATCCGAGCTCCCTAGTTTCCGAAGCTTCCGATAGCTCACTGAATGCAGGATTGGGAAAGATCTGGGTGTCGATCCCACTGTAGTACTGCAAACGTCTCATGGCAGGCGTTCCATCGACACACTCAAGCTGTTTGATCCCAGCAAAGCCAATTGGCAATGTTCGTCGGTCGCTGCTCCGGTGTCGAACGTCATAAATGGCTAAAAATTCTAGATGTCAGCTCCATCGAAGGCTCAATCCCGCGTGACTTTGGCGCTGATGCGGCTCTTGTGCAAGGAGCAAAGTCAATACTCGCTTCGCTTGAGGCTCTCAACGCGCGATGGGCCATCGTTACAAGCGGGACACGGGCCCTCGTTGAGGGTTGGTTGGAGGTCTTGAAACTTGATCATCCAAAGACAATGGTCGTCGCTGAGGATTGCGAAACGGGAAAGCCTGATGCGGAGCCTTATCTACTTGCGAAGAAACGTCTAGGCCTGAGCGCTGAGACGGTAGCATGTGTGGTCGAAGATTCAGTCGCCGGAGTAGTGAGCGGCAAGGCTTCTAACTGTAAAGTTATCGGATTGGCAACTACACACTCGACAATGCAGCTGCGACAGGCCGGTGCAGACTTTATCGTCAAAGACTTGCGCAGCGTCGAGGTTACTGGACATGATCCGGCGGAAGGAGTTACGATAAAGATTTGTAATTCATTGGCAGATTGATTGAAGGGATGAGGAGGTTAACCTGCTGCCGCGAGTTGCGACACTACCTGATCCCTAGCGGCACGCCCTCTCGATTAGCATTTGAGCTTAAGTATGCTACGTCCTTGATAGGAATGGTCAATCTTACCACCTTGCTTCTTTAGTCCTTGTGCAAGATACTGTGTTCCAAAGGGGATTAATCTGCTCGGTGATTCGCCAGGCTTTCCGGTCGTGGATTCTAGAATGGGCAGGGATCGGCGAGATGTTGCGCTCGACCGGACAGCGCTGATCACCGGAGGTACCGGCAATTTCAGCGCCGGTGATCCATAGCATCCTGACGAGACGATCAAAGATACGATCCCCATGTTGTCATCCACGGGTAATCCGAGCATCGCGATTCTATCGTGAAACTCGTAGCAGATCTAACATTGTCGTCGTGAACTTTTTCATTAAAGGGGCAGCAAGGGGGCTTCGTGGCGTCAGCGACTGAGCTGGATCCATGCGGGATCCAGGGATTAGGAGTGAACTTCCAAGTCATGCCATTCCCACGACTGAGGCCGTCGTCCGGGCTACTACTAACAAGCGGCGAGTCGTTGAGTCGTCGGCTTCAGAGACTGATTTCCGTTCAGTCTTTACGCGTACCATGTTACAGAAGATGTTCTCGCTTTGACTCCCACGGTCCTTCATGCTGTTGGAGTTGATTTGCCGCGTAGATACAGCAGATACAAGTCTTAATTCGAAGCGACAGTTTGAAAAGGAAGGGTACATGTTCCGTCGTTTCGTACTGTGTACTGGATTGCCACACCGCATGGCTGCTCAAAGGGTCCCGTACTGTCGGGAAATCAACGCCGTGGCTCGACGTTGCGGTAATTCTTCACTAGAACGGGTGTCAAGCCGTGGAACGTCGCTTGCAAGTCCGGTCAAGCCTCCAGGACACACAGCTGGGCGGACGAGGATGTGGCTGGTTCCCTAGCTGAGAACCTTCACAAGGCTGGCCGAAAGTAGCGCACGACATCGCGATATGCGCGTTGAGTCCTAAAACCTGCTTGTGAAAGTGAGGGGAACAGCGCCAACGCCGAGAGTGGCTTGTATCCATGAGCACGATCCCTCCAGAGTCAATACCAATTGCAGAAGCTAGGGATTTCTGAAGGTTGAGTCTTGAACAGCATTCTCTCTAGTGTTCTCCGCACTAGGACCCGAGTATGGTGAGTTGATTTGCATAGTCGGAGGATTTTTTGATGCACTGCCGAGACGACAGCGAAAAAGCACGTCCGACTGCCGGCATCGCAGCACGAATCACGATATCCATAATCCACGTCGATGAAGGTTGCGAAAATATACAAACTACCAGTACCTGGTCGGCAAGTGATCTGCTACTGGGTAGAAGTAGAAGCATGTTCCTGGAAGCAGATCCCTTGCGCTAATAGTTGGACTCACATCATCGTCATGGATCCCCCACCCTACAGGCACTGGTGCAGAGGGCGCAAGTTGCATGGAGTCGTCGTGTCCGAGAATAGACTTTCGTTCCCCTGAGCGCATCGACTGGCGCTCCATTCAGTATCTGCCCGATCGTGGTGCATGAATGAGTGAACCGTCTGGGGACGCAATGCATGTTGCGATCAGGTACATTTCCACCTCGTGGCCACATCCATGCGGGCGTTATTATTACCGTCAGCCATATCGGCAGCCAGATGGTGGGGAAGATGACAGCAAATTTACACCATATTCCCAAAATAAAGAACAGCAAAGACTGCAGGAAGACTACAGTCTACGGAGTACAGGAGCAGATATTCCGCGTCTTAAAGGCTAGAAATCCCACGTGCTAGAAGTGCCCCCAGTGCTACCTTAGCGGTCCCGACGGCTTCCCGTGAGAGATTCGCCCGAGGAGTAAAGGTAGGGATTCAATCTAAGTGTCATTTTGCTGTTAATGCGACGTCCTTCGTAGAACTTAGAAGTACCTTAAGGTAATCTTGATGCTGGTCTCGATATTCTTCGAGGCAGATCTCAGATCGACCAGCGCTAAGACATCATATTGCCCGGCTTCTCACAAGCCGGCGTTTGGGGCCTGTCGTGCCAGTCAGGGCGTTTCGTGGAGCGCTGGTCGCTGCTGAGGGCAGCAACAACAGTACCATGGTAGTTATTGGTATACTCTACGTCCGTAACAATCCCTCACAGGTCATGGCAGAGCGTCCAAGTATTGATACTGCATGCTCGCCAAGTAGCGCAGGTGCTGTTCCCAGTTAACGAGGACAATTGGGCTCGTTGTGCTCATGCTTGGTGAATACCCAGCAGCTGCAACGCTGCAGCACCGCTGTGGCCTGCAGTAGCCCCATGCTTTTCGTTCGGGATGCTTTTAAGTTTTGGGTTAAGGGTCTAGGAAATGGCTGGCTGAACGGCGCGCCTCACACGCCTACACTCTCGACACCCCCCCTGGACATCTAGACTCGCGCTGCTGAGAGGGCCATCATGCGCGAGATAGCGCAGGAATCCCTGTCAAGTCACAGGGATCATCAGTGATAGCCTCGTATTTTTGCACCAACCAGCAGGTATTATCTCTGAGCTATGCTTGCTAGGGTAGCCGAGCTATCGTCGAAGCTAGCCATTCACCTAGTCTCGAATCGGTCGGCATCAGGCCCGGAGCCGCTCACTTCAAGCTCATCGTCCATACAACGCAGTCCATGTTCTTTAATATCACTTCTTCTTTTTGCACATTCGTTCCACCTCTCTTTTGCTTAAGGGTCCGTACCACTCGTAATACTAATACCTCCTATTGATCTTTATACGACGTTCGCTGTTCGCCTCAGATCAACTGGAAATCTGCCACACTCGCTTGCACTCGATTTTCGCCGCTCGCTTTTGCTGCCAGGCCTAAGATCGGATATCGTCTCAACCTGCTCTAAAATATCAGTAAACCCAGCGAGCAATCTCCAACCCAGCTACACTTCAGCTTGTTGGGCAATTGAGTTTTCAAATTATTCGTGTTACCCATCCTTCCATGCTTGCCTTGAGTCTGTCGGTTTGCGGCTCTGCTTGACGCGGGTTATCAGAACTCTTTGGTTTTATGAGAGACTGCACTATACAGTGTCATTTTTTTCTCGGTACCTGCCCGGGAGCCCATCGAATTTGCAATGGACTTCGATGGCATGTATCAGAGGCTCAACAGATCAAGTCCGTCGTTGTCAGCTCTAAACAAACCAATATCACTCCAAGCACCAATTGATTGTTCTTTCGAACCTGCGACAGCATTGCATCATCGCTCAGCGTCAGCTACGTTAGGATCACCAAATGAGACTATGGAGGATATTGATACGTCAACTCGACCACGCCTCACCCACGAACAGGTAACGCAGCTTGAAGAGGAATTCTCCAAGGTACCAAAGCCTAATACGGATTTCAAGAAGAACCTGGCCGACCGAATAGGACTGACACTTGCACGGGTCAACGTAAGTGGGATGGCACACCTATTACTACCGCATCGCACTGACCCTGTTCAACAGAATTGGTATCAAAATCGTCGGGCCAAGTCCAAGAATGGACTAAAGACTAACGAGGCCCAATTTGAAGTCCGATCAGACGACTCACTCAATCCCTGGACATGCCTTGACCCTTCTTTCCAAGACTTCGTGAATATGTCTTATTTCGACATAATGAACCCACACCTTTTGAGTCCTGATGCAAAAGATCGGTTGGGGGCAACTAGCTATTACTTTGGGGATGGAGCCAATTGCCAGTATAACGCAAAGCCTGCTAATCTACATATGCAAGATCCGGTGCAGATAGCGTTGGACAGCGCCGATAATATGGGCGTTCGTTCCTCGTTGGACTCCACAATCCCTATTGGTCATCTAAAGTCGACGGCGGCAGATCCGGCCGACTATGACTTCGATAGCTATTCACCTGACAATCTAGCCGGCATTTCCATGCCAGAAGAGATGCCTGTGGAGCAACACCTGCAGCCCATGTATCAGATAGCAACAAATGGTGTCTCATTGGGCAACCTCTCCAATCAAACCTTTATGAGCGCTACCTCCTCATCGGACGGAGAGCCTAGTATAATGACACCACCAGAGAAGCCGTCACCTACCTCTTTACAACCCCAGGATCTGTATGACAGACCTTGGTCCGTGACCGGAGGATTGACGACCGACTTCCATACATTCCATCTTCAATCCCGGAAATCTAACCCAGGCTTATACGAAGATGCTTGCAACACTGGCTCCGGTCGAGTTTCTCCGGCAGCACCCGTTACGCAATGGATCAATTGCAACTCGCCGCCATCTGTCAACAGAGAATCAATTACGCCTTCTCTTTCAAATCGAATCGACCTTGCCTCTCGCCGGAAGCGTCCGAGGCCGGCACCATTGATGAGGCCCGATCCCGTACAGCGTTCCAATTCGTATGGGGGGCCGTTGACGTCGTCGCCAAGGTCAAGAAAGATGCTGCTCGATCCTTCGCATCCGGTACGGAGGGTCCGGTCTGGTGTGGATATCATCCATGGCCGTGTCCAAAAGCCAAGTTCGACAACAGCCCAATTATCTCCTCGCGTGTTTGAAAATCGTTTCCAGGCTACAGTATTTAACAATCGATCCCCATCGAGGTGCAACTCAACTGTGTATCAAGAGGCGCCGCTCACTCCCCTTTCAGCTGCACACACCGGTGAACATCCGACGCAATTTTCCGTGTGCAATTCGGAAAACGGAATCCCGCAGCAAGGGATGCCTACCAGCTACGAGAATTCTCTTGACTTCAACTCACCTCCTATCACGCCATATTGCCATGACTATGTTCCTATCCCTTACGGGCAAAGAGCTTTCTCAAGTCACGCCTCGACAACGCACGAGCCGCCCCAATCTGCGCCTCCTCAAAAGACCAACTTTTTCTTCAATGATTCGCCACCAATGTCGAATACCAATCTCCCGCACCTAAGCTGGCAATTACCAGCCGAAGTGCCATCGAATTCTTTCCAGTCCCAGACCCCTGTGGTCCCAGCCCAGCCGCAATATAACGGTATGACTGGTCAATTTGAGCAATCGCAAGTTCCATTGGTCTATCGACTTTCCGATTTCCAGCATCCTCCGCAACTGCCGATTCCCTCTCACGGCCCACCACAATACGTTCTCCAGGGGTCCTCTGAGCATCTCTACGCTCAATATCCTTTACAACATTATCAACCGTCGGCGGTGGGACCCTTCCAGCACACACTGTTCGAGCCTCAAATGGTTCCCCAGCCGTTGGAGATTAAGGTTGAATTGGGACCTTCACCACAGGGCACTCCACAGCCCCGAAAGCAGTACACATTCAGCAACAGCACGCCCGATGACTACTGTCCGCCCAAGGATGAGGCTCAGCGCTAGAGTTGCTCCATCCCATGAAAAGGCTCTCATCACAGGCTGCGTTCTTTGCACCGACCATTCTCACCACCTATCCAGCCCAAACGATCACGATCTGCGTACCCCCAATACAGGGTTCGCAGGGGCTGGCAAGATTGTATCCGCCGGTCTAATGTCAATACCCTTATGTACTACTATCTAATGCTTCAGCGGTCCGAACAAGTGACAGCGTTTACCAGCGAACTGTACTATATGCTCTGAGTAAGCTTTTGCGATCAATCTAGCGATCGTTTGCTTTCCTGCCCCTTTTGGAGGCCACAGAACGTGTACACGCTTCCATGTTATATAGGAGCAAACGCCTTGATGGCCCAACAGGTCAATTCAATGCTTCGGCTCTATATCTCATCCTTCCTGTTACTTATCTCTATGTCGCCTTGATCTCTCAGCTGGATTCACACTCCACCAGATTCTGCGAACATCCGCAACCATGAAAGCTTTGCGCCGCCTTCTGTGTCGACCGTCGGCTTACCCGCCAACCCCCAAATGACTCTTTCCATCACCGCCGCTTCGCATAGCTCCGTCCCTCCAATCTACCACTCTCCCGCCCATGATCCCGTATCCCGTATCCCGTATCCCGTAGCCCGTATCCTAACCTCCACCTCCAACCCTACCTAACCCCCTGCACTATCCACAAATTGCACACCCGCATCCTAGCGCCCAAGCCACCATACTCCACCGCGACAATCTATCTCCGTGACGGATCGACCCGCACACATCATTGAACATGACGTAAAACCTTCCCCATATAATAATCTCGGACAACCTCGCTCCATCAGCCTCCTCAAAGTAAGGTACCACACCCTACTTGACAGGTCCACACCACCTTGCCACTCCGGGGCACCACACACACCTCTCTTTGCAATTCAGGTACCCACCCTACTTGATAGGTCCACCCCACCATCTTGCCACTGATATTCCTAGGCACACAGATACTTGGTATCCGGAGGGTTAATTGTTAGCGCAACAAGGGTTTTCTGGGCAAATAAACCCTGCTACGCTAACATTTAACCCCCGGAGGCGAAGTACACCACCCCACAATACCTTACGAATGCCGGTATCCCCAAAAGGAAAACTATCTTGCGAGAGTTCCGATATCGGCGCTCTGTGGAAAGTTCTTTGAGTTTGCGTTATTTAGTGCATTATCAGATATATCGACCACCTACTTTACCTTACCTACACACACCACAATACCTCACCTACACACGCCGCGATACCTCGATGCCTCGATATCTCGATGCCCTAACATCTACGAAAACTATCCAGCCATCTAGGTCTAGAAAACATCCCCTCCCCCCAACTTCTTTTGCGCATCTTCATCTCATCTCAATTACGAAATTCTCTTTCGTAAGCGGGCGGGCCAAGAAACGTTTCTTTCCGAATTTGATATCCCATTATCACCAGTAGGGGTTCGATCTTTCATTGTCTCCGGTCCGGTCTGTATGTCCCATAATCTCTCGCCAACTGTGATGCCATTTTTCTTCATCCCGTATGGCGAAGTATCAGGAAAAAGGAGTATTCCGCCCTTCGTTTCTGCTGATGCCTACACACTACACCCATTCTTTCGAAGCCACACCCATCCCCATTATGAACCACAACCCTCCTCTCCTCCCCCTCGCCTCCCCCTATCCATCCACCCTCGCTCCCACCTCTCCTCAGCCCATCCACTCAGTCACTCACTCACCCTCGAAGGCAAACAATGCCAACATGATCTCCACACACTTTGCCACAGAGTGTCGATCTAATTTCCCCCTTTCCGCCAAATGAAGACGAATGTATGGGCGCCACACAGCGTCCACATTATTACGCATCGTTGTTGAGAGTGGAATGGAGCTGTACGTGTTGAGCCCGGGCGCTGTGGCGACGAAGGGACGCGTAAGGGGGTCCCGCGGGCGATGCAGTGGGAGAAGCAATGATGGACATGAAAAGCGGGAGGAAAATTCGAACAGGCGAAGGTAAAAGGACAGGATGAGCATTGCAGAGCGACTGAGCTATGCATAGCATTTAGGATCTGCAAGACAAATGATAAAGCAGTCTACACCTACAACGCCTTCAAACCTCCGCCCTCCCACCCACTCTCCCCTACAATCTCCTTGGTGCACCGCTGTAGCTTCTGCAGCTCCTCTACGATCTCGGTCAGCGCCTCTGAAAATGCAAACTTGTACACGTCCGCCCACCGCCTCCCCTTTGACTTCTCTTTTTCTTTGCCGTTCCCATCCTCCCTATCCCCGCTTTGCTGCTCCTCGCTCCGCTCCCTCCCCATTTCTCGCTCTTTTATTTCACGCTCTTTTCGCCCCCTCTCGACTTCATCCATTCGATCCAGTAATCTCCGCCTCGCCCCCGCCGCCGACGGCAAATACCTCGGCACCGGCCTTCCCGAGCGCAGCGCGCACGCAAGGGTATACAAGTTCAGTAGAATTGCAGCAACGGCATCGCGGCGGACTTCAAAAAGCGCATGCATCGCCTCCTTCCCCTGGGTCTCATGCATCAACGGCTGGAAATACAAGCTCGACTGGCGGACCTCGACCAGATGTTCAAACAGACGCTCGCAGGCATCGATGAGGGCGCTATAAGGCAGAGGATCGAACGGCGCTCTGAGGCGGATTTCGTGGCGGGTTAGCTCGAGGAGCTGCCGGATACGGACGAACCCCTCGCGGAGCCGACCTTCGAGCATTTCGGAGCGGGCGATGTCGGCGGCGGTGGGGGCGCTGTTGGGATCGGTGTAGTAGATGTATTTGGCGATGACGCCGCGGTAGAGGATTGCGGAGTGGAGGAGCATGGTCGAGAGGGATTTGCGGAGTTCATGCCGGGCGATGAAAGGCCAGAGCATCCAGTTGACCAAAATCGCGGCGACGACGCCGATGACAAAGGCGATGCCACGCGTCCAGACGAAGGTCGCGATGGAGGGGTTTGCTTGGTTCGTGTATGCACCGAGGGATATGACAGTGAAGCTGAGGCAGCCGATGACGCCGGAGCGGGGGTGGGAGCTTTGGGTGAATCGGTGCAGCATTGGGATCATATAGAGCACAGCGAAGACAGCTAAAACATAGGGATTGCCGTTGCCAGCAGCGTACGCCAAGCCGGCCCATAGAGCTCCAAGAGCGGCATAGAAGCTACGGACCGCGAGATCCTGAAATGTGCCGCCGACGTGAGGGTGCATCATGACCCAGACCGTGACGACGGCCCACCAGCTCTCGTAGGTATTCCACCAGCTCCGGCTCTGTTGAAGCCAAGCTGGTATAGAGATCAGTGTGGTAGTGAGGGCGACCTTGAAGGCGAATCGTGACTCGAAGTCTTGTAGTCGATGCAGAAAGCGCCATGCATGGAATCTCAAATTTGTACCAGAAGGTTGTTCACTTTTGGTATGAGTAGTCTGTTTATCTTTGTGTCGATTCATGACTGTTGCCTCAGGGTCCGTAACCCCATCCACAGCCATTGAGCGAGCTCTGGGAACGTAGGAGGTACTCTGCATATCTGCCATACTTTTGTCAAGCTGCTGCTTGCTGCGGAAGTAAAAGCCTGCAGTCAAGCCCCCTCGATCATGACGAACTTGCGAATTGACCCTGTTCAAGGATTTGACGAAAGGGTAAGACGGCAAATTGACTGCCCATTTTCTATTCTGCTGTTGTATCTGCACAACCTTCCCCATGAGCAATCGCACCTTATCCGCAGCTTGGCGCACTGGATGGACAAAAAGGAAGATGTCGACAATCTCCGGACGCGTAGTGTATTCGTTAAGTGATTGAATTTTGTCCACTAATCGAGCGTCAGCCGTGTCGAAGGCGCTGGTGGTCTCTAGTAGAAGTTCGAGAGCCTGGGTAAGCTCTTTCTCGTTGCTGGAGCTATCTGCAAATTTCGTAACACCGCCAATGCTGGTCAGTATCTGATCAATGACCTTTATAGACGTTACCATATTGTTAAGCAGATCACGTGTTGGCGTAGCAAGAGCTTGACATATGATATTGAGAACTACTCCGTTGTCCTCTGGATTCTCTTTGACAGGTTCACCGTTGCTTTCTGGAGATCGATGTGGACTTCGCGCTACGTCGGTGGGCTCAAATAGAAGAGTATCAGGCCTGATCGATAAGATACCTCGGATGACGCCCTGCATCAAATTACGCACAGAGCGGACATCATCCGGACGATATCGCGAAATTGACAAGTCGATAGTAAAGTCGCGGACTGCTCCTGAGAGCTTAACAAAGGTCCAAGCTAGATCTCGCCTGAGCGCAAGGTTACCTTGATGAGGCAGGTCCAAGCCTCTTTCGATTATGTGTAGAGTGTCATGGAAGGCAAGACTGGCAAGGGATTAGTCCTAGGAACAGAGGACGGCGTTTCTCTGGCAACTTACGAAAGCGAGCGAGACCCAGTATCGGGAAAGATACACAAAGAGACCAATAGACATAACGTTTGGCCAAGGACCCATGGAATTCCATAATCAAGTAGCTTTCGCCAGCTGACCGCTTCAGATGTATTCGCGAGGCAGGTGTAGCAGATTGCTATCCCGGCGCAGAGCACAGCCTGATAGAAGCGCATGAACAGACAGCGCAGCCACGCTATTGCAGCGGTGAACAATACTAGAAATGTAGCTAACAAACCCCCATAGCCTGATCGCGCTGGCCCAGTGGAGGTGGAGGCATAGAGTGCTAAGGAGCCCCAACCGAGTCCTGCAACGGTCCCCAAGGTAGTCATAATCGTGCCATCGATCTGCGATCCGACCGAGCGGCCCGAGTGATTGATCAAGGCGGATATGACAATTATATAATTATATCTGCCAAGCCAGTCTCTAGAAGCAGGGATCAGGCAGATCACGTACGCAATGTAGAAACCAAGAAAGGTTTTAGAGAGCTTCAAGCCTGAGCTATACTTGCGTAGACTGTCCAAAAAGCCTACAAATTCACGCCATTGCAGTGGTACAAAGTATCGTAATGACAGCGGGTGATGTTTGCGGAATGCTGGAGGTAGAGACTCCCTGACATGTGTGTTCGGCTTGTCTTGTCTTAGAGGGCGATAGAAGGATGCATCGAAGAACCCATCGCGCAACTCGGATAGGCCGTACGTATCAACTTCGACATCCACGGCCTGTAGAAGGTGCTGCAGCTGCACATGGCTGGCACTTGCTCTGGGCGAAGGAGCAGCGGATCCATAGACACTTCTGGCGTCGACAGATCCTCGCGAAGACAATCTTGGGCCATGACTTGCTCTAGCGTAAGAACCATGATAAATCCTTGGGGTCAAGGAACCCTTCTGATTGTCTGGGTTATTGCTCACCGGAAGGCTCAAGGATCCTCCTTTGACGCGAGAAGCCGCGCGACTGGACGTTTCTCCTTCTTTCTTTTGCCAATCCTGGCTGGTAATACCTTCAGTGTCATCCGAAGTCTGAAAAGTTGGTGCCCTGAATTGAACGCGGAAGTCGTTGGCCGGTCCACTTCCAGATGTCGTCATTGCTATCTATAAGGGACGACATGCTTTCTGATCTCACATATGTAGAGTAGTTCGGGGAATCTCCATACATGACGCCCTAAGCTTAAGGAAAGCGCTGTTGGAGGCCAGATAGTAGATGAAGAAGCAGCGTCCGGAATTACCTCGGTAGAATGTTCGGTTCAGGATCTCACGTCTCAACACTCGGCTTCTCGAGCGCGTCAGGCCTTCCGTCCGTCAGCTATGTCGACCGCTAACGGCGTCCTAGCCAGCTCTCCACTTAAGGTGCCTGCTGTGGAGATCGTGGACCTGCTCTCAGACAGTGAAGTAGGCAATGAGCCGATACCCGATGACCTATTGGGCGGCGAGGAAGATGGTGAAGATCAGTGGTCACTATATGAAGACGCGCTGGCAGAAATGGTTGACGATGGATCGGCAGATGACTGTACATGGCCATGAGTCTTCAGATGTTACCGCGCAGCTGATGTTCAGGTAGCGATCGAGTCATGTACAACTGAAGAAGCGCTCGCGTTTCGAAAACGATTGCGTCTAGTGGGCGAGGAGAAATTCATTGAAGAAACCGTTGGAGCAGGCAAGATTACCGCGAGGAAACTTTGTACAGCTTTTGGTATCCGGACGCCGCCGTTCTTGATTGGCGAACCAGATGACGCTTTTCTTCCCCTACTTGGGCTTGGAATCTGTCGTGAGCTATCCAAGCGCGTTAAGCTACCACAATACAACACCATTGACGACGTAGTATCTCTGTTGAGGAAGTCAAAGAACATCATCGTGCTTACAGGAGCGGGCATCTCTACAAGTCTTGGTATCCCCGACTTCAGGTCGAAGGACACGGGATTGTACTCGCAGCTTGAACATCTCGGCCTAAGCGATCCGCAAGAGGTCTTTGACATCAGCATTTTCCGTGAGGACCCCTCGATATTCTACTCTGTTGCAAAGGATATCCTACCATCGACCAACAGATACTCACCTACCCATGCATTCATAAGGCTTCTGCAGGATAAGGGCAGATTGCTGACCAATTTCACGCAAAATATTGACAACCTGGAAGGCCATGCAGGTATTTCTCCGGATAAATTAATACAGTGTCATGGCTCGTTTGCCACGGCATCATGCGTCGAGTGCAAACACAAGGTCAAGTGTGAAGTGATAAACAAGGATCTGAAAGCTGGGAGGGTCGCCCGATGCGACCGGTGCATCCAGCATATCCGAAAAGGTAACGTGGGTGGTGTCAAGCGAAAACGAAGTCTTGCTGGGCACGTCAAGAGCAAGAAGAAACGAGAAATCTACGAGGACAGCACTGACGAAGAGGACTACGATATTGCCGTTGCGGGTGTGATGAAGGTATTCCTTACGATGTTTCCAATATTCGACACGATATAAGCTGACAGATCTGTTAGCCCGACATAACGTTCTTTGGAGAAGACCTCCCTGATGAGTTCGGTAAACGGCTCGTCGATCATGACAAAGGACTCGTAGACCTTGTTCTTGTCATTGGAACATCCCTCAAGGTAGCACCGGTATCCGAGGTCACCAACTTTCTGCCCCCCGAAATCCCACAAATATACATATCTCGAGATGTAAGTCCTCTGCATCATCCTGGCTGTCTCATTTTAACCTTTGACTAGCCGTGTGCACATGTCGATTTCGACGTGGATTTGCTAGGCGATTGTGATACGATTGTAACGGAGTTATGCCGACGTGCGCGTTGGGATTTGCAGCATGAGATGATACCCAAAAATTGTGCAGTTGATGTACAGATCCGAGAGGGCTACAAGTCGAGGTTTGATATAAAGGTTCGTAAATAAAGCATAGCTACGACGGAGTTAGTCAGGATTTTGGATACTCTGTCCCCAAATTGGGCGGCTTACAAAGGAGCAGCAACAAGCTTTGTATCATATTGCAGTTTTGAAGAGCATCATTTTGGTACATTTCAGCCGTGTTGCATTCGAAGCGAGCGAAATCCCGAGATATCTTTGACAGTATATACTTATCATCACATAACTTACAGTCACACAAAATGCGATTCCAAAGGACTGCGATTACTAGTTGTCGGAATGCCAGGCATGCATGCTGTTTATTGCTTTACACACCAGCCATCTCCTGATCTCCACCACCGCCCTCGTTCTCGTCATCCTCCCACCCGCTGTCTCCTTCAGCGAGACCTTCATTGACACCATCGGCTTCATCCAAGGGCCCAAGTTGCCCGTCTAGATTTTCCACCAGCTCCAACGCATGATCTCGCAGCCTGTCGTCCTCATACTCCAGCACATCATAGAGCCTGAGACTGTTCCTCAACCACTCCCTACTACTCCCCATAACCAGCTGCCATTCAGCTAGTCCTCCCTCAGCATCTTCGCAGCCCTCCTGTGCCTCCCTCCCCTTTTCGCCCAACAGAAACAGACACCACCCGCCCAAATACCACGCCTCCACGCTCTCATCATCCTCACCCACTAACCTCTCCAGCACCCCCACCGCCCCATCCAACATCTCCACCTCCATCAACAGCCTCGCCAACGATATCCTCGTCGCAAACTCCGGCACCCTCTCATCCTCAGGCGGCAACTCCGCCCACATCTCCATACTCCGCCCCAGCGCCCTCCTCGCCTCCTCAACCCTCACCTGCGATATCCTCACACTCGCCAACGTCTGCAGCGCCTCCGACGACTGCGGCGCCACCAACAACGCCTCCGTCATAAGCCTCTCACACTCCCCCTCCGCCTCGTCTTCGAAACTCAAATCCGTCATCCAGATCTCCACGATGCCGCATAGCGCCCCCGAAAGCTTTCTTCGGCGCTCCTCCACCTCCTTTGTGATCGCTACATCGCCCTTCAAGCCGGACTCAAGAGTCGAGATCTCCTGCCGCAGCACCGCGCATCCACGCTCAAACCACTCCACGCTCTCGCGCCCGCCCTCCTCACTCAGCTGCGCGAGCCACAGGAACTTCTCCACCCCGCCACCAGACGCCTCAGGGATCCGCCCTTCCGGATCAAGCGCCACACTTTGAATGAAGAATTCCCGCGCTGTGTCCGCGTCGCCGACTTCGAGATTGATCTGGGCGAGGAGATTCAGGGCTGGTAGCGCTGCGGCTGTGGGGGTTGTGGAAGGTGGCTGGAGGAGTGACAGGGCGCGCTGAGCGAGTGGTAAGGCGAGATCGGGGTTCGATTGGATGAGGTGGGCGGAGGCTTCGGCGAGGAGGATGGTGGGGGAGGGGGATGCTTGGGGTTTGGATCGGCGCGGGACTTGGGTGCTGTGGAGGAGGGAGTCAGGCTTTGAGGGGCGGGACTTGGAGGATCGGTGGGAGGGGCGGGATTTTGCCATTGAAAAGAGGCTCGAGAGGGGAGGTCAGACGTAGTGCCGTGGTAGCTTGTCGGGGTTGATCGTATTCAGAATAAATCGAGGACCAGGGGCGATCTTTTTGGCGGGCTCAAGTTGCAGCACGATAAGCTTCTTATCTTAGCGTGCTCGCTTAGTCCTGTGCCCTAAAGCTACCCTCCCGTCTGTCACTGGAGTTATTCATAGAATAAAGTAAAGTACCTGGTCTGCTTTATTGACAGAGCCTCGAGATGCATTAAAAGAAGTGTCTCATAAAGGTTTCAGTGCAAAAACTGTTCGGAATCATAGGGCAACTCCAAGGACCCGGGTCCCAAAGCGTGTAGATGTGCTCATATCATGATCTAAGTCTTATGACATCGTTTAGCCATCCTAGGTGCTCTGTTCAATATGAGCTTTCTCAGTGCTGCATATCGCAGAAGGTGCGCAAGCAGTGCTTTACTGCAGCAATCATTCCGTAACCTTCAGCTTCTCCAGCGCATCCACTTCCTCCGCCTCGCCTTCTTCCTCTATCTTCCCCACCATGCCTCTCTCCCACAATTCCTTACCCGTCAACCTTTTCTCGTCCTTCACCGCCCTCCTCTTCCCCGTCTCTACCTCCCTCTCCTTCTCTTCCACAACTCTCACCTCCTCCATCTCCGCCCTAAACTTCTCCCTCCACTTCAAGAAACTCTCCCTCGTGACCGCCTCGCCGTGAAATTTAGCATTTTCTACTTCCTCGGCCTTGCGCGCTTCTTGGTCTTTGACGGCTTGGACGGCGTCTTGCCGCTCGAGGATGAGTTGCTCGATGGTTTCTTTGAGGGCGCTGACGAGGGTGAAGATCATGGCCATGCCAAGGTTTTCCTCGATGATTGAATCGAGAGAGGCGAGGAGGTTGAGTCTGTCGGTCGTGAGCGAGACATGAGGGACTGGTAACGCATTGGGAGGGAGGGAGATGTCCAGGCCGGGTGCGGTGTCTGGATAGGATTCAGGGTATGAGACTGTAAGGAGGATAGTTGCTAGAGGCTGTGTAAATAGATTGTGTAGAGGCCTGGGCCGTCTGGAGAGGTCGTACAAGGATCAGCATCTTCAGCTTGATGTGCGATGTCCAATGCTATCGATATCCGGTAGGAGGTTTGCGAGATATCTGGAGGATCGGTCAATTGGGCTATTCCGGAACAGGAAAGGTCAGGCGCGCCTGTGATCTCCTCTGAGAATATAGAATCGAGAACCTCGCGCTCCTCGATTTGCTCATCCCTCCCCATATTCCCATTTTTCTTTTGCTTCGATAATTGGCACCTAGACAGACAATTCAGTCCAAGATTAAGAGATGTAAGTCATGCACCCAATCAACGAGCAGTTGTGAAGGCCAAGACGGGCGCTAACGGGTGATTGTCGGTCCACGCAGCCTTACGTCACGTCACGCACAATGTTCACAATGAGTTATCCTGACGCGGAGTAAGTGACCTTTTCTTAAGCTCCAAACTACGTACCCTATTTGCAACCTCTAAGCTGCCTCACAATCGTCTCATCAATGAGTTCGGACAATTGAAGAGCAATACTATAAACGCTTCTCCGACTCACCAAGTGCAGAGCTCGCCAACACATTGCGGAACTTGAAGCACGAGAACGTTTAACACTTGTCAGCGGGACGGTCGCCCCCAGTAACGAGACCTCCCATCCCACTAAGATTTCCTATCCGACCACTGGTTCAGACGCGTTCTCTGGATTTTCTTCTGACGCTCGTTCCGTGTCCGAAGACTTCAACATGGTAAGACATCACGTATAGGATTGGCTAATCTCCGACTTCCCACTGACACGCTTCCCCAGGCGTCGTCACCCCTCGATACAAAGAAGCGCCTTGCCCTCGCCATGGTTGACTTCCTGTCTGCCAGCCTCAAAGACGGCACAATCAACGCAGAGGACAAAGACAGCGTCGACATCGCCCAAGCCTGCATCGCGGACATCTTCCACGTCAACCCCTCCGACAGCGCACAGATGAAAGAAGCGATCGGAAACCAGTCCCTGCTCCAGATCTACAGCGTCTACGACAAAATCAAAGGTAGCTCCGCAGCTAGCGCCTCGAAATCCAATGGCGCCAAAGCAGCACCTTCGACCACCTCTACCGACAGCGGATCAGCAAAGGGCAGCACGAACGAAGAGGCGGAGAAATTCAAGAGCCAAGGCAACGAAGCCATGAAGAAGAAAGATTTCCCCGCAGCCATCGACGCCTACACCAAAGCTCTGAACATCTCCCCCTCAAACCCCGTCTACCTCTCCAACCGCGCCGCTGCTTATAGCGGCGCTGGCCAGCATGCCGAGGCCTCTGATGACGCAGAAATGGCCGTAGCCACCGACCCGAAATTCACGAAAGCATGGAGCCGCCTAGGCTACGCGAGACTGGGCCTGGGCGATGCGAAAGGAAGCGTGGAGGCGTACGAGAAGGGGATCGAGTATGAGGGCAACGGCGGAAGCGAGATCATGAAGAAGGCGCTCGCGGCAGCGAAGCAGAAACTCGCGGCCGAAGAAGCGGAGCACGATGAGGATGAGGATGCCGTTGACGAGGGCGCGAAAGGCGCAGGGCAGCCGGCGGGCGGGATGCCTGATCTGTCCGCGCTGGCTGGCATGTTCGGTGGTGGTCGCGGCGGTGGTGGAGGCGGTATGCCTGGTGAGTTTGCGCTTCTATAATTATGGTGGCATGGCATTGTTGTTGACGATACCTAGATCTGTCCACCATCATGAACAACCCCATGTTCGCCAACATGGCGCAGAAAGTCATGGCCGACCCCTCCGCCCTTCAAGGCCTCATGAACAACCCTCAGCTCCGCAACCTCGCCAACCAATTCGGCGGCGGCGGAGCCAACAACAACAACAATGCAGGAGCGCAGGGAGGAGCCAGCAGCGGTGGTGGGGGCATGCCAGACCTAGCGAGCATGATGAACGACCCCTCGCTTCAGGAAATGGCGAAGAAGTTCATGGGCGGGCAGGGACGTGGTGGAGGGGCATAGGGCTGGGCGAGTTTGGGCGGAGTAATGACATAGCGACGGAGCGATTGCCCGGGGAGTTTTCACTTGTTATGGCTTGCGATGTGCATAAGAGAATAGATAAAGCGGCTTTTTCACCTGCTGCATTGTGAAGCTTCGTGGAAAGGGTGAGGCAAGGCATTATCGCCTTAACACCAGCTAGCTAATCGCTTCATGGTATTGTCAATAGCTATGCTAATAGAGCTTCTCTTGCCACAGCCCGATCATCGATCCTGGGAAGAGCTACCCAGGCCTGAAGCTACCCAGGCCAGAAGAAATCCCCAACATAAGTGCAGAAGACCTTCCAAACGTACAGAGTATGCCAGCAAAGCTGTTCCAATCCATGCGGAAACAAAAGATGACAATCGAGATCCCACAGCGTAGTAGCATCTTGTCCTGGTGTACATAGGAAAGAGCTATCATGAACGCATTGCCACTCCTCCTAATACCCAGGAGATAGAAGTCGAGATCGAGCCCAGTTAGGGAGACGCCATCAAGCTCAATTGGAAGCAAAATCTCACCAAGTCGGGCGGATAGTTGGGGTTTCTTGCCGCCGAAACAGATATTTCAGGGGCTAAATGCTCGGATTTGAGGTATTGATATCTTTTGACCGGCGACCGCGCTGTGTCGGCTCGGGCAAGCTTCATCGAACTTCTCGTCAAGATCCTAAGGTGACGTGTGATTTCACTGATATTTTTTTTTCAAGCTTGAAGCAAGCTTCGAGAGGAAAGATCTGATCGCTAGATGTGCACGTAGTCTAGATCTTTTGGGGGTTCTATAGAGAGGTTTAGTGCTTTTTTACCTGCACATCTTTTTTCATGCTCATGGAATTCTTTTTTTCTCTTCTTGATGTCGTGTACGAACGTGCATTGAGCGTTCCGCGCTCTCCTCGCTTCGATCTGATGAACGTCTCTTTCTTTTCTGTTAATGTTGTCGGGTGTTCTGTATGTAGCACCTAGTACTCCTCAAGGCTCTGCCCCTATAAGCTTTGACTCGCAGATCGTCGGGTTGACAAGGGAAACCGGATAAAGGCATACGACATGGCCTCCAAGGCACCCATGCCTTGTACACAAGCTCGTCAAGCCTACCAATGCCTCACCCTCCGCAAGATCCCCAGATTCTCCCATCCAGCAATGAGCTCGCCAACCCTTCTCCGCTTCCAGCCTTCTCTGACCGCAATCATTTCTAGAGCGTGCTTGCCATCGAAGTACTTCACGCAGTCATTCCATGCGTTTTGAGCCTCGATGCCCTGGACTTCCAAGATGTGATTCGACAAGGCAGATAGCTGCTGTGAAGAGACTGCGTTGGGATGACTCGGCTGAGAGATAAGGACAGGTGATGGTGAAGGGAACGATGGCCCGATGGGGAAGGCAGTATGTGTGGAGCTGTGAGTGGAGGAGGTGGGTGAGGACCCGGGCTGAGGAACTTCAAGGCTATCTTCGTGGACATCAGCTCTGACCGTTGACTTTGGGTACTGCTTGTCTGGTTTGGTCTCAATGCCAATTGTGCGTATAATATGCGGAGGAACCCGAATCCATGCGAACGTGCGCAGCTGAGTGATCCAGCCGCTACGGACTAGCCAGGCTAGGATATCCATGTAAGCCTCTTTATGGTCTTTGCTAGGGATGAGCGTTGAGTACGGCCTTGGCGCGGATGAAAGCATGCCCAGTATCTTTGGTAGAGCCGGTAGGGTAGGGTGTAACTTGGCGAAGGTCGAAGTGGCGGAAGCGAGTTTACTCATGTCTGCGTTTGGGGAGACAATGTAGATGTCGCGTTGATGGAGAGGAGGGATGGCCTGGGCTCGGCGCCAGTGGATGAGATGGGAGGCTAGGAATTGGATATCGGACAGGGCGATGCCTGAAGATTGGGAGATCTGGAAGAATGATTTTGTTGGTTTGGAGACACGGAGGTAGTGGACGAGGGGGCTTGTGAGCGGTGAGTCGGTGGAGTTGACGTCGGCTAGGATGGTGTGGAGGTCTGATAGGAGGAGGAGGCCGAAGTGGGATGCTAGCTGAGAGCTGCTGGTGAGCGCCTCGTCATCGATTGGTATGGAAGTCGCAGTGGTCAGCCAAAGGCCGGGTAGTTGTGGAGATATTGAACTAGGAAGAACAGAGATTGAAGCCGGAGTTGGGATCTGCAAAGATAGAGATAGTGTGGGTGTCAAGCTCACGTGAGCAATCTCTGAGCACGATATGCGGCGGTAAGTATTTGCAATGCCTCTCGCTAGGCTTGACTGTGACATAATTTCGTAGTAGAGGGGCTGTAAGTGGGAATTTGAACCTATACACATGAGCTGGTCTGGCGCTGTTTAGTGGTTGATCGCGGCTCACCGAATGTCTCATTCGATTTAAGATATTTCTTAGTTGAAGCAGCAATAACTGTCGCTTCTTTCGATACGTAGCTTGAACGACCTTGTTCCCATTTCATTGCCCTCGAGAGCTTTTTGACAATGTTGTCGTACATCTCTTTGATCCTCAATTGGTACTCAAGTGGAGGTGGGTTCATGATGAAGACTACATGGAACATGCTGAGCTCATCCTTCATCTCCGACGCCGAGTTCTCTTTGGTCTGACGGGATGGCTCGTCAGGCACATCATCTTGTGCCGGATCTTTAATGTCAGCAGACCCCATGCGGCGATCGACTTCGGTCTCAGCGTCAGACGTCTCACATGGGTCTTCATGTCCTTGCAAAGGAGGTTCCTCGGCTCCTTGATTGACAGCTTTATCACTGGTCTTCGTCTTCCGTCGTCTCGTCCTCCTCCTTTGCCATCGCCCATCCTCTTTTGCAAACACAGGCCAGCCCAAGAAGACTTTGTCATCAAGTGCTACTTCAAACTTTTGCTTGTGAGTTGAAGCGGCCGGACAAAGAAATTTTGCTAAATGTGCTGAACTATAGCCAAGAAGATCATCCCATCTCGCGTGCCTCTGAGGCGTCGTCATGCCATCACGTTTCTCAGGCGACGCTGATCCTGTTTCGTCGGGTTCGACATACTGAGCCTTATCGTCTGCTTCTGGCTTGTGGGTGGGAGCTAGTATTTTATTTTCATCACCGGATGAGCTACTGTTCTCATCCTCGCTCGAACTTGTTGTTGCGTCCTCGAATGAGCGTGCAAAGTATTTGCTGAACGTTGCGTCATCCTCTCCAAGACGTGGCGGGTAATGGAAGTTAATCCTTGCGTCCGAATCAAATTTAATAACCAGCAGAATGCCCAGAAGACATGGATTTGGTGGGAGAAGAGGATTCGGCATGCTGATTTCAACACAAGACAGAGAGCCTAGTTCAAAGGCAAAAGCTGGTCGAGCTCGGTATCCGAATGCTACTGTAGTGTATTGAATTGCTGCCACACAAGAATGCAGACGCGTCTTCCAATATGTGCAGTTGGAGGAAGCAAAGCACTTGAGCCTCACTTTGACGCAAGTACCCTCAATGTATTATGACTTGCTTCCGCTACCTTTTGGAATGTCGGTAAGAGCACTATCCAACTGAGTTTTGCTGCTTCCATCGTCGTCTTCGAAGCCGAGGTTCTTCATCTCGTCAGGAGCCATGAGATTACTAAAGACGCAGAGATGGAGTCATTGAGTGCACCCTTAAAACACGTTTAGAAGATTTATAAGCATACTGATCCATGCGGCATTTGAGATATTCCTTGGCCATCAGCCTACATTGTTCGTCGTTCGTACCCTTGAGCCTTCGCAAGCACTGCAAATAGCCTGCTATGATGGGTTTGCAATCCCCTGAGAAAATAATGATATGTTATTTCAGTTCCAGAGAGATTATAAACAGAGACTGCTAACCATCATGACTAGAGTGAAGGCTTCATTAATTACAGATTGACCATTGGGCGGAATGGACATACTCAAGAGGAAAGCTTCCACGTTCTGGTGGTATTGGCTTTGCCGAGACCTGCCTCCCTCCTGGACCTCCAAAGCTCATTGCCGCTCAAACACGACACTTTGAGGTGGACTTCTGGCTTTTACGAAGAAGACTAGATGAAGAACAAACTATCAAGTGCTGATGGGAGATCTTATCGGCCCGACAAACTTCCGATTGGTTGGTGGCAGGCCGACGTCAAAGGTTACCTCAACTCCTTGCGGCTCCTTGAGAACGGGTTACAAGAGTAATGCAAGTTACAGAGAATCACAATCTTGTCCATTCTCTGGACTCGTTAATCGCCTAACTATAACAATGTCATATAATTTGTGAACGCGTCGAGGACGCTCTGTTCACAGCTTGTTACTGGCTGTAAGCCTGATGCTTACACTCACAGTCCACAGTTCCCGTCCCCAGAATCACAACTGGAGCGTTGAGGATAAGCAAGCTCTACTGGTGTACGGGCAGCCCTCTTGCACCACAACAAGTTTCGTCCAGGACCAAGCTCAGACGTCTCGTCAGCTGGAGAGGACGAAAGAGGGAATCAAGTGAGTTTGGCAGAAACTCCAAAGTATCCCGGGTTATTGGATGGCGCAGGAGCCCAGAACCTGTAATGCTATGACAAAAATCCTGACATGCGCCGGCACGATGCTATCACCGAGCTGTTCATTGCTCGTCCACACCGCCCTTTCGCGCAGAAATTTCTATTTCTGAGTAATCTGCAATATTGCCCTTCGCTTCGCAAGCGTCAGCTGCTTTCGCTGCGGCAGCATCCCTCGTCGATTCCGACGGCGCCGAGGCGTGCGGTCCATAAGTGACATCCGTACATTGGTACTTTTGATGGATCATGGCTACCTCCTTCGGGTCGGCAAGCGTCCCTGTACGGCTTGCTGCTCCTGCCACCTGTCTGAGATCGGCGAGTTCACAGGCGAAATTGGACTTCTTGCGGATCGTCGGGCCTTTCCAGTAGATAATGTATACAGGCACCGTTATAATCAAGGCCAATATAGTCAGTATCAGGCTAGGCCAGAACAAATGCCATCTCCCACCTCCGATCTTGTTGTACACTACGATGGTTCAAGTTAGCCGCGGGCTTTCAACATTAGGCTAGTAGTGTGCGACTTACTTGGCGCGGCGTACATTGCAGCTGCGCCAGCTAGGACGTCTCTTGCTAGAGCATTACCGCCAGTCGCAGACGCACTGTATTCGCCGTAGGCCGCGACCATATAGTCCACTGTGGCCATATATATAGCGTACTGTAGTGAACAGTTGATGTCAGAACCTGTCTCGGTTTCACTGTAAGGATAAAGAAAGGAGGACTCACGTTAGCAATCCCTATAAAGAAAGCAAAGGTCAATGGAGCCATCCAGTGGTAGGCTGGTGGTCCAAAGCTAGTCCAAGCGAAGCCAAGAAGACCGAATGGCAAGAGAGGTGCGACTGGGGAAGAGTCAGTATCATTATTTCGCAAGGATTGTTTACTCGCTGTCGACACTTACGGAACAGCAGCAACCACAGTCGTGCTTCAGGTTTGAGCTTGCTCGGATTTCTTTTACGAATGCCCATATGCCTTCGGATAATCGGAAGAAACAAGAGGTAGCATACCAAATAGCCAACGACGATCCTATTCGAAAATGTTAGCAATGATATCAGGACTTCCGTGACGACTGAAAGAAAGGCCTGGAGTTTGACTTACGGTACAAAAGTCAATCCATTTTGAATGGTGCCAAAATTCCATTGTCCGAAAACCATATGAAACGAATCAATGAAGAGGAAGATCAACGCATCGCTAAAACCTGACAGAAGAGACAGACAAAAAACGATTGGCTCTTTCACGAACATGCTGAAAGGCCGAATCCATATTGTAACGATCTGTCTCATCCCAAGCCTCGGTTTGAGCTCACCAGGTCCATAAATCTTGGCGTATTTGACCGGATCCAGTGTGCGCAACTCCCTGGCTGCTTTGTCGATGAGTGACGTTTCCCTTGTTTCTGGTACCAGAAACAAATGGATGGCTTGAGCGGCTACTCCGAAGCTAGATGGCAGATAGTGGGTTAATGTCAATGTAATTATTTCAGTGTCGTTCGACCAGAAAACTCACATGAGCTGGATCCAAAACACCCAGTGCCAACTCAAATTCTTCTCGACAAAAGCACCAACGATTGGACCAATCGCAGAACCGCTGCACGAAGCGAGGACAATGTAGTTTAACGCGTACTGATGGCTGTCGACATCATACATGTCGGCCACCATACCTATGATCAGGAGCGTCAGCAATCGGTGGCATAGATCGCTAAAGCTTGAGAGATGCTCCTGCATAAGCTCCAATTGACGGCGACAGCTTAGTACATACCTAATGTGACTGATCCACCTGCAGAAGAGAGCCCTCCCAACAAGCGACAAGCTAGGATTCCTCCGAAGCTTGGCGACAAAGCGCAAGGTATCTGCCAGATATTCACGAACAGGAGCGACAACTGCATTATCGGCTTCCGCCCAAACTCCTCAGACCACGGCGCCCAACCTTCGCTACCCAAACCATACGCCACCAGAAACATCATCTGGCCGAGCATCGCCGTTTGAGTAGTGATGCCGAATTCTTCCTTCAAAGCCACGACGGCGTTGCCATATATGCTGGCGTTGAAGTTCATTGACATTTGCACAATAAAGATGACGGTCAGTATTAGCCATTTCCTACGGTCCGAGAAGGCGAAACCAAGCTTGTCGCTGCAGTACGCTGCAGGGAGCTCTATCTTGCCAGTCTCCATATATTCGGGCAAATCCTCCACGGGAGGAAGCTCTCTCTGCTTTTCTGTGCTTTCTGGTGTTGCTGTACCAGTCTCGATGTTGTCCTCGGTGATTGACCACATATTTCGTAAGCGAGACATCTCTGGCTGCTGGATGAAAACGTCTTGTTCTCGATTTCCTGGCAGGAGAATGGATGACTTTGTCAAATGTAGAGATGTTCTTTGAAGTCGAGACTCTAAGCTCCTATACGCAATCAGAGGTAAGAGATTTCTAGAGAATGAAAACGAGAGTGTGGGGATTGAGTTTATATAGATGGTATAACAACTGGACCAAACGCTGAAGATTGAAGCGGGGTCTCCGCACTCATGCGCTTCTCGGTCCAGAGTATTCTCTGAGACCACGGGCAAGATTCTTTCACTAAGGTAGCCTTGTCCTCTGCGAGACTAGTAAGGTTGTCCTTCCCTGTTGAGTCCTGGGATCTATATAGTATTGAGCGTCGTGATTGCATACTGATGGAACGTCTCCTTGCGGGTGTTGCTACCACAAAAGCCAATTTATGTCCACAAAGGATCGTGACTTCCAGCTGCAGCATCGACGATCTGATTGGAAGGTACTAGTGGATGTTCAAGTAGAACAGGGCCTGCAATCGAAGCGATTTCCTTGACTGTTTGTATAGAGACGGAATATATAGAAGTGGTTTATAGTACTATCATTGAATAAATCGCATTGGTCGCAGCTGCTCTAGATAATCTATCAACACCGTACATGGCAATTTGCTATATACCTCCATTGACGGCGGCCTGATGGCTCTTCTCCCGTAGTGGTTGTGCAAAGGATCAAATGACCATTTCTCAGAATCGTGATAATATACACTTGACAGGCAGTCATTGACGAAAATTGTTACTTCTCTTGGCGCAAATGAGTCCAAAACGTTGAATAGCCCGAGGAGCTAAGATCGGCTTCCGGCGGCCCGTGAAAGGCGATCTTTACAGTACTCGCCACATCATGATGCTATAATTGAACTCCGGGGTTACGCCGTGAGTGGCTGAGTGCGCTAACCTGAGAAGAAATTGCGAAGATCTGTCCGAGCGTCGTCATCAACGCGCCAAAATTGGTGGCGCTAATTGAATAGCACACTCATCAAGTCCTCCTGAACAACTTCCTTTCTCGAGCACTGAGTCTTCAGAAGCTCTTCTTCAATTAGATCATCATATTGAATTCCTTTCACCTTAATTTCGGAGCCTTGGAGCAGAAACTCTTGAAGCATGAAGTCCTCTTCAGCAAGACAAGGCCCCGGCAGCCGCCGGATCTATGTCTCCTACGTGCTCGACTGGATCGTCATTGTGTAAGTCAACCAAATTTCTCAATGAAGGATCCTTGCTCACTTCTCCTCGCAGGCTTATAGCTGTGGTGGCTGGCGCCATAACCTACATAAAACCAAATCGAAGACCATTCTCACTAGTCGATCCGCAAATCAGCTTTCCTTATGTTGCCAAAGAGAAAGTATCCGTCGGCACCCTCTTCGGAGTCGCTCTCGCCGCTCCAGCAATCCTCATCGTCTTGATCGTACTACTCGTCGTCCCCTCAGGCAGACTCCCGAAGCAAGCATCCAAGTCGCAACTCTGGACGCGCAAGCTCTGGGAATGGAACGCCAGCTGGCTAGGCCTCGCCCTCAGTTTCGCAGTCACGGCTTTGCTCACCAACGGTCTGAAACTTCTCCTCGGCAAGCCCCGGCCTGATATGCTCGCTATCTGTAACCCCGACTTGGCGAACGTAGCCGCGCATGTCCTGGGTGGCGTTAATGATCGGATATCTGAGGGAACGCTAGTGAGCTGGACGATATGTAAGGCTAGTAATGCAAAGACGCTTAAGGATGCCTTCCAGGCTTTTCCGAGTGGTCATGCTTCTTGTAGGTGACTTCACCCTTACATTGTGGACTAATGATTGGCTGATAATCTGATAGTCTCTTTCGCGGGTCTCTTCTACTTTGCGCTCTTCTTGTGCGCGAAATTTGCAGTCAGGATCCCGTATCTCCTGCCTTACTCCTTCGAGGCTGCGCATCCTGCATCGGCAATTCCTATCAATGGTCATATGAACGAAAGCTCGAAATTCTCAGGTGACGGCCCCATCTCAGCAGGGCTTCACAGCAGAAGCAGTGATAATCGCGTCGAACACCGTAGCCAAGCCGCCGCTCCGCCAGTCCACGGTATAATTCTTCCTCTGATTTCGATTTGCGTCGCTCTGTACATCTGTACGACACGCTACTCGGATTTCAAGCATCATGGCTTCGACATTATTGCCGGCGCTATCATCGGCGCGGTCGTCGCTTACTTGAGCTTCAGGCTGTATCACCTACCGCTGGGGCGCGGCGCTGGGTGGGCTTGGGGCCCGAGGGGCGCAACGAGAGCTTTTGGTGTTGGAGTCGGTACTTTGAACTACGCTGATGTCGAGGGGCACAGGAGGTCCCATGGTGGATTGGAAGCGGGGCTGAATGGAAGTGAGATGGCGGTGCCTGCGGCGACTGTTGGCGGCCGTTAAAGGCCCAGTGACGGCGGTTGCGAGCTGGGAACGCAGCGACTGCGAGGCCGGTTCCTGGAGTTACAGAATGGTAATTGTATATTTAGAGCGTATTGTTGGTTTTCAGCCCCTTCCCTGCAGTTTTTTACCACCTTTTTCATCCTGTTTTATTAGTTACCCCCTACCAATTCGATGTATATTCGCATAACGGCCTCGTGTCAGCGCCGAAGCATCACGAAAGCAGTAATACAATGAGGCTGCACTACCATGGGCAACAATATTTAGAGAGAGGAAACGTGCAACCAAAACTCTGAACCGCCTCTCTGCATCAAAACTTCGACCCTTTTTCAGCCAACGTCCCATCTCACTTCCCAAATCATACTTTCAATTTCCAAAGAAAGGAAGAGACGACAAGTAAAACGAAGGTAGCCATTGCAGCCCCCCCCCCATAAAAAGTATTGTCTTCTCATTATTCCTATAAAAATCTTCACCCCCTTCGCAAGCCTCCAAAAATTACTTTCCCCCCCTCCCCTTTCCAACTCTCAACTTCGGGGGCTTCTTGCGTTTTGTTCGCGACATCTTTGGATGTAGTTAGCGAGCATTAGGCTTATGTCTCGGTTGGGTGGGAGGGAGATGCTGATCGAGTAGGGGGGGGGGGGGGGGGGGGGGTGGGGTTTTTTTTTTTTTGGGCTTTTTTGGTTTTGGGGGGGGGGGGTGGGGGTGGGTATTGTGGTGTAGGTGGTTGCGTAGTCGAGAGGAGGGGCTTGGGATG